>JGI24519J20070_1000020_pt1 | contig 92668 bp, 90 predicted proteins | sample LinPmetageLP43_FD_20070 | JGI IMG/M metagenome (IMG submission 20070) | reverse complement strand
CGTTCATGCCGCCTTACTATGAGGAGGTGGCAGCATGAACGCTGCTGCCTTGAAACCGCCGGGCTAGTAAATCTGGTGGACCACTACTGAGGGGCAGGCCACAAAGAACAGACGGGCTAGTGTATTCCCATTTCAATGGGCACCGTGACACAGTTTTTACGCCCTCGAGAACGGATCGCTCAAATTGCTCAAGCCGCTTTTGCGCCCTTAGCGTAGTTCCCCCTCACCCGATCCTCGGATCAGCCGCATACACCGCCATGCTCTCCGGAATGATGTTTGGCTTGCGAGTTTCGCCGGCGGCCCAGGCGTCGATCATGTCTGCCCATTCCTGCATCATGTGGCGTCGCTGGTCGGCGTATTCGGCCTTGTTGTAGACCCCGCGCGATGAACGCCGGTCTTCGTGAGCGAGGCTCTTCTCGATCCAGTCGCGATTGAAGCCGAGTTCATTGAGAAGCGTCGAACCTGTCCGGCGCAGGTCGTGCACGGTGAACGGCTCCAGCGGCAGACCCATTTCACCCGCCAGCTTGTGTGCACTGTCGGTGATGCGGTTGAACGTGGCGTTCGAAATCGGCCGGAACGTATCATAGCGTGATGGGAACACGTATTTCGAACCGCCAGCGCAGGTTTTCAAAGCGACGAGGATATCGAGCGACTGGTGCGACAGGTAGACATTGTGATCGAGCCCCGTTTTCATACGCTTCTTCGGGATCGTCCACACTGCCTCCTGAAAGCTGATCTCGTCCCATGTCGCATGAGCGACCTCGGTCTTTCTCTTCATGGTTAAGAGGATGAGCTTTACACCGAGCTTCAGGGTCGGGTTCGCGGTAATCTCCTCCAGTACGCGGTAAAGCACCCGGATCTCGATTGGCGACAATGAACGGTCCCGCGGTCGCACCCTGGCGATCGAGCGCGGGTCAACATCCTCTGCCGGGTTCTCAACCTTGATGCCGTGCAGGTTCGCGAAATTATAGATTAGCTTGATGAACTCTCGCGCATGCAGCGCCGTCGACGGTGCGCCTCGCTTCTTGATCTTGTCGCAGAGGTGACGGATATCCTCGCTCGTTACCTCACGCAGTGTGTAGTTGCCGAGAGCGGGGATCAGGTCCCTGTCGACGATGTGCCGACGCATGTCGCGAGTTGAGTCGGACATCTCGCCCTCTTCGAGCCAGCGCTGGGCAAGCTCGCCAAATGTGCCTTCGGACTTGGCTTTTGCCTTGGCGCGTTTCTTCTCCTTGGCTGGTGAAACGCCTTCATCCACGAGCTTCTTCGCGTCGATAAGGCGCTCACGGGCGGCGGCGAGCGAAATGCCATAACGGCCGTAACGCCCAACAGTGAGCGTCTCTCGACGACCGTTAACACGGTAGTCGTAGCGGAAGACCTTACCCCCGACTGGCGTCACCGCGACGTAGAGCCCGTCCCGATCGGCAACTTTGTAGATTTTATCTTTTGGTTTCAGTGCTTTGATCGCAATATCGGTAAGCATCCAACGCGTCCTCCCAGACAAAAAATACCGTCAGGCCAAAATGGCAATTTTTCGAGGGCAAAACACTTTATATTCAATGTGTTGCGCCGATAAAATACCGTCAAGCCATCGAAATAGGCTGACGGTATTCTGACTTTAGGTAGGGAGGCGCAATTTGTATACCGTCAGGTGATACCGTCAGAATGACCCGTTGGCCCGCAATAGAAGGCGATAGATGCTGAACGATAATCAGCATCAATACATTGTTTTAATTACATATATTGATTGGTGGTGATAGTCTTCGAGAGACGTGGAATCATTCCCACTCGATCGTGCCCGGGGGCTTGCTCGTCACATCATAGACAACACGGTTCACGCCCTGCACTTCATTGATAATGCGGGTCGCCACACGGCCAAGGAAAGCGTGCTCGAACGGGTAATAGTCCGCCGTCATGCCGTCCGTAGACGTCACTGCGCGTAGCGCCAGCACTGCCTCATATGTCCGCACGTCGCCCATCACGCCAACAGTGTTCACCGGCAGCAGCACGCTGAACGCCTGCCAGATCTCATCATAGAGGCCGGCTTTCTTGATCTCATCGATATAGATCAGGTCTGCCTTGCGCAGCGTGTCGGCCTTCTCGCGTGTAATCTCGCCTGGAATGCGGATAGCGAGGCCCGGCCCAGGGAACGGGTGTCGACCGATAAAGCTTTCCGGCAGGCCAAGCTCGCGGCCAAGTGCGCGCACCTCGTCCTTGAACAGTTCGCGCAGTGGTTCGACCAGTTTCATGTTCATGCGTTCCGGCAGTCCGCCCACATTGTGGTGGCTCTTGATCGTCACGCTGGGCCCACCGAGCGCCGACACGCTCTCGATCACGTCCGGATAGAGCGTCCCTTGCGCCAGGAAATCCGCGCCGCCGATCTTCTTGGCCTCTTCGTCGAACACGTCGATGAAAAGTCCGCCAATGATCTTGCGCTTCTTCTCGGGGTCCGACACGCCTGCCAGCTTGCCGAGAAAAAGCTCCGACGCGTCCACATGCACCAGCGGGATATTGTAATGCTCGCGGAACAGGCTCACGACCTGCTCACTCTCGCCATGGCGCATAAGCCCATGATCGACATAGACGCAGGTCAGCTGCTCGCCGATGGCTTCATGGATCAGAACGGCGGCAACGGAGGAATCAACGCCGCCTGAGAGGCCGCAGATCACCCTTCCCTTGCCGACTTGGGCCCGGATCTTCTCGATGGCCTCGGCCCTATAGGCGGCCATGGTCCAGTCGCCCTTCATGCCTGCAACGCCGTGCGTGAAGTTGCGCAGGATCTGGCGCCCATGAGTCGTATGCACGACTTCGGGGTGAAATTGCGTGCCGTAGAAGTTCCGCTCAGGGTCCGCGATGATCGCATAGGGCGCGCCCGGCGATTTCGCGATCACGCCAAAGCCGGGCGCCATTTCGGCGACATGGTCACCATGGCTCATCCAGACCTGCTCATGCTCGCCGCTTTCCAGCATGCCTTCAAGGAACGGGTCATCGACCACTTTCTCAATGAAAGCCCGCCCGAATTCACGGCTCGTGCCACCTTCCACTTTACCGCCGAGCTGATGCATCATCACTTGCTGGCCGTAACAGATCCCAAGTACGGGGATCCCGGCCTCGAAGACCGCCTTGTCGGCCATCGGCGCATCCTCCCAGTATACACTGGAGGGCCCTCCCGAAAGGATCACGGCCTGCGGCGCGTAAGCGCCAAGGAAAGCCTTGTCGACCTTGTTGAACGGGTGGATTTCACAATAGACGCCGCTCTCGCGCAGGCGCCGGGCGATCAGTTGCGTCACCTGGCTGCCGAAGTCGACGATAAGGGCGCGTTCGTGTCTTTGCTCTGTCATGGCGCCGTTTAGCTGAGTCCTGCTCTGTCGGGCAAGCCTCTCGTTCCTGCAAAGCAGCAAATTCCGCACTCAGACGTAAGGTTCGCCCGTCTCAAAGCGCTTTCGCACGTCCGATATGCGCGTGTAGTCGCTGCCGACCTGATAGTGTGGCGGATCGGATTTGCGCCAAGCTCCGCCCCACTCAAGCCCGGGAACCAAGGCGTGGCCTGCCAGGTCACGATACGCCGGGGCATCGATCTCTTTGTCACCATTCATGTAGCGCCCGCCATCAAACAGGGCAACATCCCAGGCAATTCCGAAATTATGGTTGCTCTCACCGCCCTTGGCCCATGTCACTTTGGGTCCAGGTGGCCCGCCCCAGCGGCCCTTGGCATAAAGATCGTCCTGTTCCGCATAGGTTCGCGTGCCGGAAATGATCTTGGCAACATACGGAAAGGCCCCTGCTTTCGTCAGGAATTCCCGTGCCAGCCTTTGCGCCCTGATGTGCAGGCCCACGATATGGCCCTCCGAGCGGACATCAAACGCACCTAACTCAAGCTGCAGGGCGCCACTGGCAGCCATGAAAGCGTCATCGGCGGCCGTCGTCTTCACGCCCCAGACCCCATCCAGCCCCTGCGGATCAAACCCAGAAGCTTTCAACAGGCGCTGCCGGAACAGCACCTCCTTTTTCGTCAACTGATAGCTCATGCTGGTCCCCTCAGCAGGCTGGCCCCTTGTCATGGGTCACAGGGAAAACATACACGACTCGCGACCTGTTTGCACGCGCTACGGTCCCTGCCTGTTTCCCGCGGATATTGACCTAGGCAACAGCTTTCGGCCATGTCGAAGCATGACCATTACACCGACACTTGATGCCCTCAAGCGATCTGCCTTCGAACATGCCCGCGCTGGCCGTCTTGCTGACGCCGAGACAGACCTGCAGTCTGTATTGCGGGAGGCACCGCGCGATCTCGGCGCACTCCTTCTGCTCGGCGATGTCCTGCATGCCGCCGGCAAAACGCAGGATGCAAGCCGCGCTTATGGCGGCGCCATGCAAGTCGTCCAGATGCAGGCAGCACCTATACCGGATGTCTTCAATCCCGGACTCCAACGCGCCGCTGCGCGCCTTGGCGAATATGCCAGTCAGTACGAGGCTTTCATCGCCGCCGAACTGCCACCGGCTGCCCGCTCGTCCCGTTTTGATCAGTCCGTGAACATCCTGCTGGGCAAATCCGGCATCAGTCTGCAACAGCCGACGCGCTATTACTTCCCCGAACTACCCCAAATCCAGTTCTATGATCGCACGGCCTTTAACTGGGCCGCTGCGCTCGAAGCGAAAACGCCCGCTATCCAAGAGGAACTGCGCGCGGTTCTCGCCGACCATGCGGCCTTCCGCCCCTATCTCGAGCGCAATGAAAGCCAGCCCCACGTAAAAAGCCACGAATTGGTTGGAAATGATGACTGGGGCGCATTTTACCTCTGGAAAGACGGCGCGCGTGTCGAGGAAAACTGCGCCCGCTGCCCTGTCACAGCAGCTGCCTTTGCGGATTTGCCGCTCGACTACCTGCCCGGCCAGGCGCCGTCAGTTCTCTTCTCCTTGCTTAAACCGGGCGCGCACATCCCGCCGCATCACGGCCTTATCAACACGCGCCTCATCTGCCACCTTCCCCTTCTTGTCCCCGGTCCCGCCTGGCTACGCGTTGGTAACCGGACGCATCAGTGGAAGGAAGGCGAACTGGTCGTCTTTGACGACAGCATCGAGCACGAGGCAAAGAATGAGGCGAGCGAGACCCGTGTCGTCCTCCTGTTCGACATCTGGCGACCTGAACTCACCCCACAGGAACGCATAGAAGTCACCAAACTGCTCGGCGCCATTGCAGACTTTTCTGGCCAGCCTGTCGTCAGCGGCAACTAGAACGCACTCGCCTGCGCTGAGCGTATCGGGCTTCCGGCCTGGCTCTCGATCCATCTCGCCAAGCGCTGGGACACAAGGATCATGATACGCTGTTCGCGCACGGCCCGAAGCTCGCAAAAAGTCCAGAAGAGGAATGTCCTGTCCGCGCGCATCAGTTCTTCCAGTGGAATGGCGAGCGGCGGCTGGGATGCGCCAAAGATGAACCACGGTTTCAGGATAAGCATTCCGCTATCCACCGTTACGGTCAGACAGCCCCGGTAACGCACCAGTCGCCAGCGCGAATAGCCCAGCATTGCCCCCTGAAACGAACGCGAAACACCGCGTATCTCGCCGCGATACAGATAATGCCTCGCCAGCGTGTGCCAGCCGGATATCCGACTGAGCAGCCACATCACGCCGATCCACATTGCCATAAATGCAACAGGAAAAAGCGTGAAGGCGAGGAGCGCCGTCATCCCGCGCGGCGCAATACGGCAAAGAAGAACCCGTCCGTTGCTGCCCGGCGCGGGGTCAGGCGCACACTGCCGGTCGGCATGCGGAACCGCTGCACCACGTTCGCGCCTTCATCCGTCAGCAGCCCGGACGCAATCGCAGCTGCTGCCGCGTCTTCCTCGGTGAACTCCGGATGGGCTTCGAGGAATTCCGCCACGCGGTCCTCGTCCTCTTCCATCAGGAAAGAACAGGTGGCGTAGACCATCCGCCCGCCCGGTTTCACGAAAGTCGCCGCGCTGGCAAGGATATCCGTCTGCTCGGACATCCGCTTTTCCAGCTGGCCTTGCTTGATGCGCCACTTGGAATCCGGCCGGCGGCGCCATGTGCCCGTTCCCGTACACGGTGCATCGACAAACACGCAGTCCATCAGCCCGGTCAGCGTGTCCAGCTGAACCGGCTCGCTCGGATGGACCAGCTGCACATTCGTGGCGCCGGACCGTTTCAGGCGCGGGATCAGCGCGCTGAGGCGCTTGCCGTCAATGTCATAGGCAAAGATCTGGCCCTTGCCCTTCATCTGGGCTGCTAGCGCAATCGTCTTGCCGCCGCCGCCGGAACAATAGTCCAGCACCTGTTCGCCGGGCTGGGCATTTGCTGCCGCCGCGGCGATCTGGCTGCCTGCATCCTGCACTTCGACCCAGCCCTTGGAATAGGCCGGGATGCTCTCGAGGCTGGCTTCGCGTTCGCTCGGGTCTTTCGCCGGAATATGAAACGCATTGTGAAGCAGGCGCGAAGGCTCGGCATTGGCGCTCTTCAGCGGGAAGGCCGCCTTCTCGGCATCGACCTTCAGCGTATTTATCCTGAGGTCTACATCGGCCCGCATAGCCATCGCCGCCGTCTCGGCGACCGCATCCGCGCCGAACACGCGGTCCATCATCGGCGCCATCCATTCCGGGAAATCGCCCCCGACATGCGCTGGGGCATCCGGATCGGCCGGGCTGACCAGTCGCGCCCGCTCCTCTGGTGTCACGACGTCGGGCCCGTGCTCATCGCCCATGGCGGCCTCGATCTGCTCGATATCCCAGCCCCAGGCAAAGCTCAGCGCGCCGAGGACCAGCGCCCGTGGGTGATCGTCGCCCATCCGGTAGGCCACGGAATTCTTCTTGCGCAGCGCGTCCAGAACGAGGCCTGATACCCACGCCCGGTCCTTGCTGCCAGCATAGCGGGCGCTCTTGCCCCAGTCGCGCATTGCCGTCTTGACCGGCTGGTGCCGCTCCAGAATGTCCGTCAGGACGACAATTGCCGCCGAAATCTTGCCGCCGTTGCGCATTATTCTACCTCATTCTTGATCTGACGGACGCTTTACGCGCGCTTTCCATCCAAGGAAACCAATAGACACTGGAATGTGTGCATTCTTAGATAGGGGGCATTCAGGCAGGAGGGGCCCTTATGACCGTCTATATCGTCGCGCGGATCACCATTGACGACCGTAAAGCTTACGCAAAGTACGAGCAGGGCTTCATGGAAGTCTTCAGTCTTTTCGATGGCTCGCTGCTATCCGTCGAGGAATCCCCGCACATCCTCGAAGGCGACTGGAGCTGCACGCGCACCGTATTGATTGCTTTCCCGACAAGGGACATGGCGCTCGCTTGGTACAATTCGCCCGAATACCGGGCCATCCTCCCCCATCGCCATGCGGGTGCGAAGGCGCAGATTGCCATACTTAACGGTCTTACCGCGCCAACGACCTGACTGCCTTAGCCTCGGAAGTTTTCCAACACGCGCCGCGCCATTGCACGACCGCTCGCGACCGCTTCCGACGCCAGCGCCCCAAGCGCCCAGTCTCCGCCGGCCAGCAGCGTACCCGTACCATTTGCTACGAAAGGCTGACCTAGCGCACGCTCCACACGCGCATACCGCCAGCGATGCGCCGCCAGATAATCAGGCGTGCCCGCAAGTCCCGTCACTGCCATGAATGCCTTCAGCAATACGTCCGCGGCGTCTTCCTTTTCCAGTTCAAGGTGTTCAGCTGACCAAGCAGTCGTGGCATGTGCACTCCAACGCTCCGTCGCGATCTGTCCCGGCTTGGACAGCATCGGAATGGCCAGCGCCAACGGGTCAGCAAGGGTTAGCACGTCTTGTGAGAGACCGCTTGGCGCATCGAAGCCAAGCAGCAGGGTCCACAAAGGCGTCATGCGAACGTTTGCGATGGCCTCAACCATCTCCGCCTGCTGCGCCAGCAAGGCTGCTGCTTGAGGCGCCGGAACCGCAAAGATCACTGCATCGAAACTTGCATGTAAGGCTCCGGCCGCATCGGTCAGACTGTAACCATCGCCGGTCTCTGCGACCTCTGTAATGGTAATCTCGCGCTGGACGTTGATCCCCTGCCCCATATGGCGGGCCAGCGCACTCATGCCGGGAATACCTATGCCCTGCGCATTTTCCGGTCCCTCGGACCAGACGCCGCCGCCCGCGGCCAAAGCCACATCGACCGGCACGCCCGGCGCGCCATGATCAATCGGGCCGAGTTCAGTACGGCGCGTCGCAAGGCGCCCGCCAAGCCCGCGGCTTTTTTCGAAAACGACGGAGGGGATGCCTGCCTCCATGAGGCTGCGCGCTGCGGACAGTCCGGCGAGGCCGGCACCAACAATTGCAACCCGTGTACGCATCCCATCCTTCTCCTATGGCCAGAATCCGTGACCTAGGGCGCGGTCAAGCGATGTCCCGTTTTCAGGACAGATTTATCAGTCCTTGGCCTGCACGAAACATGGAAACTAGTCCTCGCTATCATTCGAGCTTATACTGGCGCCACATAATCCGGAGGGACCCAATGCAGATCAATCTTCCAGACAATGTCCGAGCAGCCACGCAAGCTGACTGGCGCCAGCTGGGCGACATTACCTCCGAAGCGTTCTTCGACGATCCGGTCAACAAATGGATTTTCGGCACCAACCGCGCCATCAAGAGCGCCTTCACAATCCTGGCGCGCGACGTCTACCTTAAGAACGGCCTTTGCTACCTTGCGGGTGATGGCGGCGCGACGATGTGGTCACTGGCGGATGCGAACCGTAATCCACCTCCCATGGCCATGCTGTCGCTCGTCTCGGGCGTCATGCGCTGGGGCACCAAAGGCGCCATAAAACGCGCCATTGCAGCCGGTGAGGTCATGGATGCCAACCACCCACATGAGCCGCACATGTACCTCTTCACGATCGGGACACGGAGGGCTGCGCGCGGCAAGGGGCTCGGCAAGGCTCTTATCCGCCCCATGCTAGAAGCTTGCGACCATGACGGCCTGCCAGCCTATCTGGAAAATTCGAACCCCGAGAATACCGGCTTCTACATGAGCCACGGCTTCGATCACATGAAATATATCGAAGTCGGCCCCGGCGCCCCGCCTCTCCAGGCGATGTGGCGCAAGCCGAAGCCCTCATAAGGCGCTCAGGCTAAGCTCTCAAAAGGTAGAGGTCGTGGGTTGGGTTAGACGCAGGCGTAACCCACTAACGCCTCAGCCCCGGCTTACCGAATAGTTCGGCGCTTCGCGCGTCATCATCACGTCGTGCACATGGCTTTCGCTGAGGCCCGCGCCGGTGATCTGAACGAACTCCGCCTTCTTGTGCAGCTCGTCGATATCCTTGGCGCCGACATAGCCCATGGCTGCGCGCAGGCCGCCGACCATCTGGTGCAGGATCGGCCCGATTGGCCCCTTGAACGGCACCTGGCCCTCGATGCCTTCCGGCACGAGTTTTTCGGCGGCTGCATCCTTCTGGAAGTAGCGGTCGGCCGAACCGCGCGCCATGGCGCCGAGGCTGCCCATGCCGCGATACGCCTTGTAGCTGCGTCCCTGGTAGAGGAACACTTCGCCCGGTGCTTCTTCCGTGCCGGCAAACATGCTGCCCATCATCGCCGTCGCTGCACCAGCAGCCAGCGCCTTGGCAAAGTCGCCCGAGAACTTGATGCCGCCATCCGCAATGATCGGAATACCCGTCTTCGCGCCAATGTTGGCGCATTGCTCGATCGCGGTCAGCTGCGGCACGCCAACGCCCGCCACGATCCGCGTCGTGCAAATCGAGCCCGGCCCAATCCCCACTTTCACGGCGTCTGCGCCAGCGTCGATCAGCGCCTTGGTCGCCTCCGCTGTCGCTACGTTCCCGGCAATGATCTGCACCGAGTTTGAAATCTTCTTCGCGCGGCGCACAGCGTCCGCCACGCTGATCGAATGGCCATGCGCCGTATCGATCACCACCGCATCGACGCCCGCCTCGATCAGCGCCATCGTGCGCTCGAAGCCCGCATCGCCGACGGTCGACGCTGCCGCAACGCGCAGCCGCCCAGCCGCATCCTTGGCCGCGTTCGGGTTCACGGCGGCCTTGTCCATGTCCTTGACGGTCAGCAGGCCGATGCAGCGTCCGTCATTGTCGACGATCAGCAGGCGCTCGATCCGGTGCTTGTGCAGCAGCGCGCGGGACTCCGACGGCTCGGTATCCATCTTCACGGTTACGATCTCGCGCGTCATCAGGCTGGCGACCGTCTCGTTCAGGTCCTCGGCAAAGCGCGTATCGCGGTTGGTGATGATGCCAACAACCTTGCCGCTCTTCTCCACAACCGGGATGCCGGAAAAGCCGGTCCGCTTCTTCAGCTCGCGCAGCTCGCCCAGCGTCGCTGTCGGCGCGATCGTGACGGGGTTCATCACCACGCCGCTCTCGTATTTCTTCACCATGGCCACTTCACCAGCCTGTTCCTCGACCGAGAGGTTGCGGTGAATGACGCCAATGCCGCCCGACTGCGCCATGGCAATGGCGAGGCGCGCCTCGGTCACTGTGTCCATCGCGGCGGAAATCAGGGGTATATTGAGGCTGATGGACTTGGTCAGGAACGTCGAGACGTTCACATCAGCAGGTAAAACCTCGCTCGCGCCGGGCTGGAGAAGCACGTCGTCGAAGGTAATGGCTTGTCGGATTTTCATGTGGGGAGCTCCCTTTTTGGCCTAGTAAGGGAGTCGCAAGGACTTGTGAAGTCCCCCCTGCATTTTCCCCGCACACCACAAACACATGTATGTGACATCCCGTTTCGTGCCCGGCTTCCAATGGTTCAGATGGCTCGCAGGCTCAATCAACACAGATTGTAAACTGGGGGATGCCGTCATCGACCTCTGCATAGCAGCCGAACGGGCTGTCATCGGCCTGACACACGCCATCTTCGGTCGGCTGCCCCACATCATCGTCCGACTCAGGCGACAGCAGACAGCGCCCTTCGCAATCCTCTGCGCCCATGCACGCCTGTCCTGCATCCGCATAGGGCTGCAAACATTGGTCATAGCCCAGCATGCCGCCCGGCCCTACCTCGCCTCCGGCCGCTAAACAGGCCTCGCGTTCCGCTTTCGTGGCCCGCTTGCTGTCAAAGCGGATCTTCTCATGACCGGACTCTGACGCCGGTGCCGATCCGTCGGTTGCCCCGTCAAAATCTGTTCCGCCAGTGCCGGCACAGGCTCCCACCATGATCAGTGCGGTTGCAGCCGCCAGCAGGGTCCTCATTGGCCTGGCGCCTTGTCGAACACGGGAATACCTTCAGGCTTGGCGTGGAAAGGCTGGGCATCACACATATATATCGCCATCTGCGCCGCGCCGAAATCCGCCGGATTGTCCAACGTGCCCGCCTTGAGAAGGTAAGCGCCCGGCATATAGGGGCTTTCGGACCATAGCGGCGTTCCGCACGACGAACAGAAAGAGCGGGTCACGGGTGCCTCAAGGTCGCTGCGGCTGAATTTGCCCGGCGCTCCGCTGACCAGCCTGAACGCGGTAACCGGCACCCCGAACACCATATTGGGCTGGCCACCTGAATAATACTGGCACTCACGGCAGTGGCACTGGCCCTTAAAGATCACGTCCCCAGCCACTTCGAAACGCACTTTGCCACAATAGCATCCACCGTCGGCTTTCATTGTCATATCCCAATCCTGAGGGTTCTTTGTGGCCTTAATGGTTAACACTACAAACACACATGGCAATGGAACGATTGGCACGCCCAATGCATAGAGCAATTGGAGGAACAAACACGGATTAGACTGAAAGGAGACCCGCTTGGCATCGCAAGACTATTCAACCCGCCAGATTACAGGCACGTCTGACATTTCAGTGGATGATGCGATTTCGCGCGCCCTAAGCGTTGCGCGTCAGCGTTTCAGCCAGCCGGATTGGTTCGATGTTGTCACCGCCCGTGGTTATCTCAGCAATGGCAGCGTCTCGCATTATCAGGTCACGCTTGATTTAGGATATGCGAAAGAGCGCAATGCCCTCGGCGAAGACCGCTACTTCACTGCCTGCGCAGGGCGCAAGTCTGAAATGTATCACACGGTCGATGTTCGCCTCTAAGGCAAGACGCTTCAATATTTCGGAACGTTTCTAGCCGTCGGGTCGTTGGTCTCCACAACAAGGAGGACCACCATGTCAGCAGACACCTACGCAATCAGCAAGATCGTCGGAACATCCGAAAAATCCATTGAGGACGCTATCGACGGCGCTTTGGCCACCGCAAGTAAAACTCTGCGCAGCCTCGATTGGTTCGACGTCACATCAACCCGTGGCTTCATCCAGGATGGTAAGGTCAAATACTATCAGGTGACCATCGAACTCGGCTTCAAATACGAGAGCTGATGTGTGGTCTAACGGCGAAAGCCTTTAGCAATCACGAAAATCTCAGGGCTGCCCGCTCGACTGGCGGGCGGCTTTATGTGCTTCACGGTCTTGAAGTTCAATTTCAGGACATCCAGCACATCCTTCGTCGTCCCCCCCTGGAAAACCTTTGAACAAAAGGCCCCGCCCGGCGCGAGATGCTCGACCGCGAATGCGGCGGCCATTTCCACAAGGGCAACCGTGCGCAAATGGTCTGTCTGTTTGTGACCGGTCGTGTTGGCGGCCATGTCTGACAACACGAGATCTGGCTTGCCCGTCAGGCCTTTCAGCATGCGCGCCACGTCATCCGGTTCGTTTACGTCGCCCTGAATTATGTGGGCGCCCTCGACAGGATCAACCGGCAGAAGATCAATGCCCACCACTTCTAGCGCGCCTTTGGCGACGGCAACCTGCAACCACCCACCCGGTGCGCAGCCAAGATCGACAATCCGCTGGCCGCGCTTCAGCAGTCCGATCTTTGTATCTATTTCCAGCAACTTATACGCGGCGCGCGCACGGAATCCTTCATCCTTCGCCTTGCGGACATAGGGATCCGACAACTGGCGCTCGAGCCATTTTTTCGAACTATCGCTCTTGGCATGATGCGCATGTATCTTGCGCTCGCCTGTCTGCCGTCCGGAATTCCCTTCCTTGCCGGTGGGGCCTTTCCAGCGGCGCTTCTCTTCATCCGCCATCTTGCGTGCCCTTCTGTTCAACGCCGCTATTCTGTCCGGGCTTGCGCCCCCGCCGTCCGCGACGGCGCGGTTTCGGCTTCTTGGGCCCATACATCATTGACAGCAAGAGTCCCTCGCGCAGCCCACGATCAGCCACACGCAGACGACCTGCAGGACAGGCCTCCCACACCGCATCGACGATCGCACAACCAGATAGCATTAGCCCCGCGCGCTCGTCGCCAATCGTTGGCAGCTTCATGCGGCCTTCCATACCGACATCGCGCAGTAATTTGATCGTTGCGGCGCCGTCCTCCTGACTCAGCCAAGTCCCGTCCACCTTGTCGCGGCGATAGCGATCCAGCTTCAAATGCACGCCGGCAAGGCATGTAACCGTGCCTGATGTGCCGATCATGTGCGCGTCAGCCCCGGCCATCGCCTCGCGAACTGCTACTATGCCCGGCCATTCCGCGATGGTCTGGCGTGCATGCTCAAGCATCAGCGGATAGGCCTCCACTTCATCCAGATGACCAAACGCCTCTGACAGGGTCACCACGCCCAACGGCAGGCTCGTCCAGTCAAGAATTGGCGCGCGCTCCAGAAGTCCCTTGAACCCGTTATCGCGCGCGGCACGTGCGTCCACCCAGGACAGCTCAGTCGACCCGCCGCCAATATCAACCACAAGCACCGAGGTGGCTGTCGGCTCGATCAGGTCATGGCACCCGATCGTTGCGAGACGCGCCTCTTCCTTTGCCCCGATGATCTTGAAAGTCAGCCCTGTTTCAGCATGCACGCGACGGATGAATTCAGCGCCATTATCGGCTTTGCGGCAGGCCTCGGTCGCGATGCAGCGCACACGGCCCACACCGTGCTGTTTCAGCTTCTTCCGGATATTCTGGAGGGCATCGATGGCCCGGTCTATCGCCGCATCTGACAGGCGTCCGGTCTCGTGGAGCCCCTCCCCCAGACGTGCAATCTGGGAATGTGAATCGACCACGCGAAACGTCTTCCCGCGTGGTTCGGCAACCAGCAGGCGGCAGTTATTTGTTCCAAGGTCGACGGCCGCAAAAAGCGGTGCCGTCTTTCCGTTGCGCTGGGCGCCTCGCTTGTCGCGGGCGCCGGGCGCTTTTTTATCAGCCATGGTGTGGCCCAAATTGATGACTTGAGGCATTGTTATCACAGGAGCGGGAAATGGCTAGTGGACCAAACTTCTTCTCGTGGTTGAAAAACCCGTTTAGACGCAGGCGCAGAAAAGCGCAGGCAAAACCATTGCTATTGATCAATCCGATTGACGGAAATCGCAGATACAATGCGGTATCCCGGCACAGTGCCAAGTTCCAGATCGGCCAGGTCGTTCGCCATCGCATGTTTCCCTTTAGGGGCGTAATATTCGATGTCGACCCCCAGTTTGCCAACACTGCGGAATGGTATGAGTCAATCCCGGAAGAAGTGCGCCCGCGCAAGGACCAGCCCTTCTACCACCTTTTCGCGGAGAACGAGCGCACCCATTATGTCGCCTATGTATCCGAACAAAATCTCCTGCCGGACGAATCCGAGACGCCGCTCACCCATCCTGAGATCAACGAATGGTTCACGCTCACGGGTCAGGGGACCTATGAGCTAAAAAAGGGCGTAGCCAACTAGGCCTCCCTTATGCCGCGACTTTAGGCCAGATAGATGAAGTAGATCGCGATACTCGTCGCCAAACCCACAACAAGGTTCATCGGCACGCCGATCTTCAGGAAGTCCGCAAACCGGTAATTACCCGCCGCGTGAACAATTGTATTCGTCTGATAACCAATAGGCGACGCAAAGCTGGCGCTCGCGCCAAACATCACCGCAACAACGAGTGCCCGCGGATCGATGCCGAGCTGCGTCCCGATGCCGATTACCAGCGGCGTCATGATCACGGCCACGGCCGCGTTCGTGACAACTTCTGTCAGGACCGAAGTCAAAAGGTACACCATCAATACCAGCCAGAATGGCGACGCCTTTACGAGCAATGGCTGCAATCCATTGACCAGCAAGTCGACCCCGCCGGCCGACTGCAGGCCTGCGCCCACCATTAACATGGCGATGATCAGCCCCAGAACGCCCGCATCCATCGCCTCAAACGCATCATTCAGGGTAAGACATCCAAGCGCAAGCACGGCACCGACACCGATCAGCGATGTAATCAGCAGCGGCACGCCCAATACAGCTGAAGACAGGATAACCGAGACGAGGATGGCTATGGCCAACGGCCCGCGCTTCCGGCGAAACGGCTCCACCTTGAGCGAGGTGTCAACGACGAGCGCGCCAGAAGCGGCAAGATCCCGCAATTCACTTGGCGTGCCGTCTATGATCATCCTGTCCCCGGCCTTGAGACGCGCGGTGGCGAGATCCGGCCCAGGCAGGCTGCCAAAGCGAGTCAGGCCTCGCACCGTCACCGCATGGCGCGACAGGTACGTGATTTCCGAAATCCGGCGCCCGATATTTGGGTCGTTGGGCGTGACGGTAGCTTGGGCGTGTTCCTCAGCACCACCCTCCAATTGGCGAAGTTTGATGCCAATCCGGAAAAGGCCGGAGTCGACCATTGTCAGCAATTCCTGGAGGTCAGCGCGCAGCGTAATCCGGTCCCCTACCTTGAGCGCGGACTCTTCCTCTGCCGCGGCCATGCGTCGATTGCCCCGGAACACGGCAATGACGCTGATACCCTTCTTCGAGAGTTCCGGCACGTCCGCGAGCATTTTCCCGAGCGCCGGGGATTCTTCACGGACATAGACATCCGTGAGATAGGAAGAATCGAGCGGGGGACGCGCCACATCGCTTTTTGATCTTGGCAGCAAAAGCCAGCCCAGTCCCAAGAGCATGGCAAGCCCCGAGGCAAACGTCACAAGGCCAATCGGCGTAATCTCGAAAATGCCGAAGGGCGCCAGACCGTTCTCCTGCGCCACACCGGCCACCAGAAGGTTGGTCGATGTGCCAATCAGCGTACATGTGCCCGCAAGGATAGAAATATAGGACAGGGGAATCAGCAGCTTTTTCTCGGAGATCTTCAACCGCTGTGAAAGCTCGATGACGATCGGCAGCAGGATGACGACCACCGCCGTATTGTTCACAAAAGCCGATGCTACCGAGACGATTCCGCCGAGCAGTATCATCGCACCCACGGCCGACTTGTCTGCCACTTGGAGAACCGACGCTGCCATTGCGTCAAGCACACCGGTCCGGCGGAGCGACGCCGCGAGGATAAACATGGCGCCAATGGTGATCGGGGCGCTGTTCGAGAAGGCGGACAGCGCGCCCTCCTGATCAAGGTAACCGAGCAGCAGGAACACCGCCGCGCCAATGATCGCCATGGCGGCTGCGGGCAGCCGCTCCATCAGAAAGCCGACAAACATCAGCACGAGAACGCAAAGGGAAATTACCGCAGAATGTTGAGTCAGAAAGGGCTGCATTCGGGTGTCCTGATGTCAAAGGTTCGATTGAACGCACAGGCAACACACTGGTTGCTGCCTCGGCGGCAGTTTCCTCAGCTCGCCTGGCCTGTATCAGTCCCTTCGATCATCGCGATCACGGCATCCCAATGCGCCAGTGCTTCGACATCGCCCTGCGCCGCCACCTCAGCCGCCCGCAGTGTTGCAATCACAGCAGCATCCTCGCCATACTGGCGCATCAATTGTCCGGCGACGCTGGCGGCTGTCTCGCTCATTCGGCCTGCGCATTCGCGCGCGCTATGGCAGCTGTTGTGGACTGGCCATCCACCAGCGGCACGATATGCACAGTCCCGCCGCGCGCCAGCACGACATCAGCACCGACAATTGTGTCGATGGAATAGTCTCCGCCCTTCACCAGCAGGTCTGGTTGGAGCGCCTCGATCAGCGCCAACGGCGTATCCTCATCAAACACCACGACCGCATCCACGGCCGATAGGCCAGATAGCACGCGCGCCCGGGAGACTTCATCATTCACCGGTCGTGTCGGCCCTTTCAGGCGCTTGACCGAGGCATCGGAATTCAGCCCGACGACGAGCCGGCCGCAGCGCGCTTTGGCTTCCTCCAGCACGCGCAGGTGGCCTGGATGGAGAATGTCGAAACAGCCATTCGTGAAACCGACGGTCAGCTGCGCATCCCGCCAGACTTCCACCTGGTCCTTCAGTGTCTCCAGCGGCACATGCGACACACCGCCATTGCGCATGCCCATCTGCAACGCCTGTTTCAGCTCGCTAGCCGCCACGGTTGCCGTGCCTGACTTGCCTACCGCGATCCCCGAGGCCGCAATGGCCAGCGACACCGCCTCCTCCATCGTTCCGCCAGCGGCCAGTCCAAGCGCCAGTGCGGCAATGCTCGTGTCGCCTGCGCCGGACACATCATAAACCTCCCGCGCCTCGCCTGAGCGATGCATCACTTCGCCGCCCTGATTGGCGAACGACATGCCTTTTGCGGCGCGCGTCACAACAATCGCTTTCGCTGGCAGGATGCTCAGCGCCTGCCCCAGCGCTTCGGCGGCATCGCGGTCTGTCTCGACGGGCAGGCCCATGGCCTGGCTCAGCTCGACAGCGTTTGGCTTCAGAACATCCACCGCGCCATAACGTGCAAAATCCAGCCCCTTGGGGTCGGCAATCACCGGGATGCCGTGCGCACGTCCAGCCGCAATCGCGGCCTCGATAACGCCCGGCGTCACGGCGCCCTTCGCATAGTCGGACAGGATGATCAGGCTGGCATCCTTCGCCGCGTCTTCCAGAGACACGACCAGATCAGCTTCCGTCGACAGGTCGATCGCCTTTGTATCCTCGGCATCGACGCGCAGCAATTGCTGACCACCTGCCACAAAGCGTGTCTTCAGTGTCGTCGGTCGGTCGCGCATGACGATCAAGTCAGATTCCACGCCGTCAATCTGGCCCAGCAATTCTGCCAGGGCGCGCCCCTCTGCATCGTCACCAACAACGCCTATGAGTGATGTCCGCATGCCCAGGGTCGAGAGGTTGCGACCCACATTGCCTGCGCCGCCCGGCATGGCCGCTTCCCGAGTCCGCCGCATGATCGGCACAGGCGCTTCGGGTGATATCCGGGCCACATGGCCATACACAAACCGGTCGAGCATGACATCGCCAACACAAACGACGCGTTTGCCTGCCGCGGCGCGTACAAGTGCTATAAGTGCAGCCGTATCCATCAGTTATGATCCGCCAGACAATCTACGTAATTTGAAGCAATTACAGAGCAATAGGTGTTAAGCCCGATATACAAGGCCATGTTGGCGACTCCTTTTGTTACAAGGATATAGCCCTGCAGTGCGCAGCGCGAAACCCATCGCGGCATCAACTGATCCAGATGCGCCTGCGGGCCGTAAGAGAAGCAAATACTCACTTGTAGCCTTTGGAGCCTGTCCTGACTGTTTCTGCCCCCGCCATCGTCTGGTTCCGCGAAGATCTGAGACTTGCAGACAACCCAGCGCTTGCGGCGGCTGTAAGCACCGGCCGTCCGCTTGTGCTGTTATACATACATGACGAAGTTTCATCGGGTTTTCGTCCGCGTGGTGGGGCTTCAAAATGGTGGTTAGGCAAGTCACTCGCCGCGCATATCCACCAGATTGAAGCAGCAGGGGGATGTCTGACGATTCGCTCTGGCGAAACCGCCAAAGTAATATCCGATGTGATCGCAGAAACCGGCGGCGTATCCGTTTTCTGGAACCGTCGCTATGGCGGGCCCGAACGTGCAATGGATACAGAACTCAAAACAAATCTGAAGCGGGGCAGCATAGAGGTCAGCACCTTCAATGGTCGCCTTCTGACGGAGCCATGGGAAATCACGACTGGCTCCGGCACGCCGTACAAGGTTTTCACACCCTATTGGAAAGCCATGCGGTCGACCTACCAGGCACCCTCGCTTCTGCCCATGCCTAAATCCCTTACAGGCCCGGAAGTCGCTTCTGAAAGCCTCGAATCGCTCGGCCTGCAGCCTGTTGCACCTGACTGGTCTGGCGGTCTGGACTCGGAATGGAGCCCCGGCGAGTCAGGCGCCACCGAACGGCTCTGGAATTTTCTCGAAGGCCCAATTAATACCTATTCAGACGACCGCAACCGTCCTGACAAGGAAGCCGGTACGTCGCGCCTTTCCCCGCATCTCCATTTTGGCGAGATCAGCCCCGCCCAAATCTGGCGCGCCGTGCAAACTGGTATCAGTGCAGGGAAGTTCGATGAATCCAACGCCATGACTTTCTTATCGGAAGTCGTCTGGCGGGAATTCTCTTACGTGCAGCTTTACTATAATCCGGACCTCGCGACAGAGAATTACAATTCCGATTTCGATCTCATGCCCTGGCGCAGCGATTCCGATGCGCTCCAGGCCTGGAAAGAAGGTCGAACCGGCTATCCAATTGTTGATGCCGGCATGCGCCAGCTCTGGCATACGGGCTACATGCACAACCGGGTAAGGATGATTGTGGCGTCCTTCCTGACCAAGCACCTGCTCCTGCCATGGCAGGTCGGCGAGGACTGGTTCTGGGATACGCTCGTTGATGCCGATCCTGCTGCCAATGCAGCCAGCTGGCAGTGGACAGCTGGAAGCGGCGCCGACGCTGCTCCCTATTTCCGCGTCTTCAATCCGATCACGCAGGGACAGAAGTTCGATCCCAATGGCATCTATGTCCGGCGCTGGTGCCCGGAATTATGCGGCCTGCCCGACAAGATTTTGCATACCCCGTGGGAAGCAGACAGCGCCAACCTTAAGAAGGCCGAAATAACCCTCGGCACAACCTACCCCAAGCCGATCGTCGATCATCCCACTGCCCGCCAGCGCGCCCTCGACGCGTATGATAGACTCAAAGAAAAACGGAACGCCGCATGAAACGTATCGCCATTATCGGATCAGGCATTTCCGGCCTAGGCGCAGCTTACGCGCTCAAGGACACCGCCGATGTCACCGTCTTCGAAGCGGAAGACCGCCTCGGTGGCCATGCCTGTACGCATATATTCGACTATGATGGCCACGAGACAGCGGTCGATCTCGGATTCATTGTATATAATGGCCTGAACTATCCGAACCTTATCGGATTTTTCGATGCATTGGGTGTCGCTACCCAGCCTTCTGACATGAGCTTTGCCGTTTCCGACCGGGATGGTTGGGAATGGGCGTCCACCGCCCGAGGGATCTTTGCGCAGAAGCGTAATCTGTTCAGCCCGAAGTTCCACCGCTTCTGGCGCACAATCCTCAAGTTCAACGATCTCGCCAGGCTCGAATATGCCTCCGGCAATATCGCGGACACAACGCTCGGCGCTTGGCTCGACATGCACGGCTTCGACCAGCCTTTCCGCTGCAACTACATCCTGCCCATGGGCGCCGCCATTTGGTCCACACCAGAAGCCAACATGCTCGATTATCCCGCCCGCAGTTTCTTCCAGTTCTTCGAGAACCACCGCCTGATGCACAAGGAGCGACCGCAATGGCGCACCGTCACGGACGGTAGCCAGACCTATGTCCGCGCTGTCTCGCAGATTCTTGGCAATCGCGTGCGCACCAATTCGCCTGTCACCCGCGTGGTCCCTTTTGGCGAGAGGGTAATTGTCACCACGGCAGACAAGAATACGCAGGTTTTTGACGACGTCATTCTGGCATGCCACTCAGACCAGGCGCTGCGCCTTATGGACCAGAATTTCGAGGATCAGGCATTCCTCCTGCGTTCGGTCCGTTACCGTCCGAACACGATCTACCTGCATCGTGACCCCGCACTGATGCCGACGCGCCGCCGCGCCTGGGCCAGCTGGAACGTCATCAAGCAGGACAATGGGGACATCTGCCTCAGCTACTGGATGAACCGGCTTCAGGGCCTTGATGACAGCCGCCCGCTCTTCATTACGCTTAACCCGGAAGCGCCGCCGCGCGACGACCTTACCTTCCACAAATACGCATTCGACCATCCACAGTTCGACGCTGCTGCTGAGGCTGCAGTGCGTGGACTGAGCCGTATTCAGGGGCAGGACAGGGTCTGGTTCGCAGGCGCATGGATGGGGCGAGGATTCCACGAAGACGGCCTGAAATCAGGTCTTTCAGCTGCGCTATCACTCGGCGGAAAAGTTCCGTGGGAGGTAAAAAATGTAGACATTTACACGTCTTCGCACAAAACTCCTCTTATGGAGATTGCAGCAGAGGTGTCGGTTTGACCGCCCCGGCGCTCAATTTGTGGAGGGGCCAGACGGTACACGCACGCTATGTGCCGTTTGAGCGCCGCTTTGCCTACAACATCGCCATGATCGATATCGACATCGACCGGCTGGATGAGGCAGACGCCCAGACACGTTTCTTCTCCGTCGACGGGCCAGGCCTGTTCTCATTCCGCCGCAAGGATCACGGCCCGCGCGCCAACGTTCCCCTGCGTCCCTGGGCGGAGGACATGCTGTCAAAAGCCGGAGTCGCCCTGAATGGCGGCGCCATCCGTCTCGTCACCTTCCCGCGCCATCTCTTTTACAAATTCGCTCCCATATCCCTATGGTACGGGTACGGACCTGACGGCGAACTGCGCGGAATCGTCTACGAAGTGAACAACACGTTCGGCGAAACCCATGCCTATGTCGCCGCGGTCGCGAGCGACCGATCACAGCACGAAGCGAAGAAGTATTTCCACGTCTCGCCTTTCTTTGATGTGACCGGCAATTATCGCTTCACGCTCAGAGCGCCCTCAGACCGGCTAGGAGTGGTTGTCGAGAGCATTAAGGATGGCACGCTTCTGCATATGGCCAATATTCGCGCCCAACGCGCGCCCGCCAATCAGGGCAACTTCCTGCGGCTTGCCCTCACCCGCCCTTTCTCCACGCTCGGCGTCACGCTTGCCATACACTGGCAGGCCATTCGCATCTGGATGCGTGGCGCCAAGTACAGGCCGAAACCAAATCCACCAGAACACAATGCCACAGTCGCCTCGGAAAGCGGAAGCATGGGTTCCAACATCGAGAAAGATGCCGCATGACCGAACCAATCCTGGCTACATCGCAATCAATCAGCCGCCTCAAGGGTGTGCCGACCACCTTCCGGCTGGCCGCACTCACCCTTCTGCGCACGCAGTGTGGCAAGCTCCAGTTCACCCTGCCTGACGGACGCAAGATTCTTTTTCGCAACACCGAGCCAGGACCGGAAGCGGAAATCATCGTCCACGATTACAGCTTCGTGAAGCGCGCGTTGGCCGCAGGGGATGTTGGTTTCGCCGAAGCCTACATGGATAGCCAGTGGTCCACGCCAGACCTCACCAAAGTGTTGCAATTTTTCTCGGCCAATTTCGAAAGCGCACAGCGCCTTGCCCGCGGCGGCATGGTCGTGCGCTGGGCCAACATGGTGCGCCACCTGTTCAACAGGAACTCCAAGGCCGGCGCGCGCCGTAACATCATGGCCCATTATGATCTTGGTAATGACTTTTATAGCCTCTGGCTCGACCCCAGCATGACCTATTCCTCGGCCATCTTCGAAAGCCCGAACCAGTCCCTCGAACAGGCGCAACAGGTAAAGTACAAGGGCATATGTGACCGCATCGAGGCTGGCCCATCGAGCAACATTCTGGAGATCGGCTGCGGCTGGGGCGGCTTTGCCGAATACGCCGCCAAGCAACGCGGCAGCAAGGTCACATGCCTAACCATCTCCCCCTCACAGCGCGATTACGCCATGCAGCGCATGCAACGTGAGGGCCTCTCGGAGCGCGTCGAAATTCGCCTTGAAGACTATCGCGACCATACTGGCCTTTATGACGGCGTCGCTTCAATCGAAATGTTCGAGGCCGTGGGCGAATCCTACTGGCCGAGCTATTTCGCAAAAATCTTCGACAGTCTGAAACAAGGCGGCAAGGCCGCCCTGCAGATCATCACCATTGATGACGACCTCTTCCAGAATTATCGCAACCGTGTGGATTTCATCCAGCGCTACATTTTTCCGGGTGGCATGCTCCCCGGCGAAACGGCTCTCAAGGACCAGTTTGCCAAGGCCGGCCTGCGCCACGATGGCGTCCACTATTTCGGACAGGACTATGCCCGCACCTGTCACGAATGGGCGCGCGTCTTTAACGATAAATGGGACGAGATCCAGAGCTTCGGGTTCGACGAGCCGTTCAAGCGCATGTGGAACTTCTACCTCTCCTATTGCGAGGCCGGTTTTCTCGATGGCCGCATCAATGTCGGACAGTTCCAGGTCTCCAAGGTCTGATCCTTCGGGTGAAGGAACGCGCTATCGCCAAGAGTGTGTCGCACCGCAAAGGCGTGGCGCCTGTCCATGAGACAATAACCACTTTTGGCGCTCTCTGTGCTCGGCGCTTTCCTTGCGCGCGCCATGGCTTAGCTTCTCGCCAAAAGGAGCTACATCATGCAGGCAGTCATCTTCGGCGCATCAGGCGGCATTGGTAGCGCCCTCGTAACCCGGCTTGCCGCGCGCCCTGACGTAACTCACGTCCACGCCGTCTCCCGCGCGCGCACAGAAGCAGCCGAAAAGATAACACCGCACACGGTCGACATTACCAGCGAAGCCGATCTCGCCGCCCTCGCTACTACGCTGAAAGGCACGGACGACCTCGGCCTTGTTATCGTCGCCACTGGATTGCTCTCTAATAGCACCAGTCTCCAGCCGGAAAAGTCCTACCGTCACCAGTCGCTGGAGGCGTTCGAAGAAGTCTTCCGCGTAAACACGTTCGGTCCGGCGCTTGTGGCAAAACACATGCTGCCATTAATGCCGCGCAAGGACCGCGCCGTATTCGCCGCCCTCTCGGCCCGCGTCGGCTCGATCAGTGACAACCGCCTTGGCGGCTGGCACGCCTACCGCGCCTCCAAGGCCGCCCTCAACATGCTTGTGCGCAACTATGCCATCGAGCAGGCCCGCATAAACGACCAGTTCATCGCCGTCAGCCTCCATCCGGGAACAGTCGACACAGGCCTTTCCCAGCCCTTCCAGTCAAATGTACCGGATGCGCAATTGTTCAGCCCAGACCAGTCGGCCGGCTACCTGCTCAAAGTCATTGATGGCCTCACACAGACCGACACCGGCAAGTGTTTCGACTGGGACGGCAAGGAAGTGCCCGCCTAGACCAGTCGGCTCTGCTTGACTGCAGCGCCGATAAAGCTCGCGAACAACGGATGCGGCTCAAACGGGCGTGACTTCAGTTCCGGGTGGAACTGCACGCCGATAAACCACGGGTGGTCCGGCAGCTCGAAAATCTCCGGCAGCTTGCCGTCCGGCGACATGCCCGAGAACGACAGGCCCGCCTTCTCCAGCTGCTTGATATAGCCAGCATTCACCTCATAGCGGTGGCGGTGGCGTTCGGAGATATCCAGCGAGCCATAGATCTCGGCGACCTTGCTGCCTTCTTTCAGGCGTGCCGGATAGGCACCAAGGCGCATCGTGCCGCCCTTATCGGTGTTCTCGTCGCGCACCACCCGTTCATTGCCCTTGGTCCACTCTTCCATCAGGCCAACAAGTGGAGCCTTGGTCGGGCCGAACTCGCTGGTCGAGGCATCGGCAATGCCCGCCATCGTGCGCGCAGCTTCCACCACCGACAATTGCATGCCGTAGCAAATCCCGAAGCATGGCACGTTGCGCTCGCGGGCAAACCGCGCCGCCCGCATCTTGCCGTGCGCGCCGCGCTCGCCGAAGCCGCCCGGCAGGATCACCCCATGCACGCCTTCAAGAATGTCCAGCGGTGCATGCTCGTCATCGAACTGCTCGGAATCGATCAGTTTGACATCCACCTTCACCTGATTGGCGAGGCCGCCATGCACCAGCGCTTCCATGACGGACTTATAGGCGTCGGGCACGTCGGTATATTTGCCGACAAGCCCGATGCACACGTCGCCATCCGGGTTGCGAATCGTCTTGGCGATCTGGTCCCACGAGGTCAGGTCCGGCTCAGGCGCATCAGCAATCCGGAAATGGCCCAGAACTTCCGTATCCAGTCCCTCGGCGTGATAGGCGCCCGGTACGTCATATATGTGGCCCACGTCGCGCGCCTCAATCACGGAGGACGGGCGCACGTTACAGAAGCTCGCAATCTTGCCTTTTTCTGTCTCAGGGATCGGCCGGTCACACCGGCACAGCAGGATATGCGGCTGGATACCGATCGACCGCAGTTCCTTCACAGAGTGCTGCGTCGGCTTGGTCTTCATCTCCCCGGCCGCCGGAATGTAAGGCAGCAGCGTCAGGTGGATGAAGCAGGCGCGGTCAGGCCCGAGTTCCTGTCCGAGTTGGCGGATCGCCTCGAAGAAAGGCAGGCCTTCAATATCGCCCACCGTGCCGCCGATTTCGCACAGCACGAATTCCACGTCCTCGCCCGGATCGGACAGGACAAAATCCTTGATCTCGTTGGTTACGTGCGGAATGACCTGGATCGTCGCGCCGAGATAATCCCCGCGCCGTTCCTTCTCGATGATGCGGCTATAGATGCGCCCCGTCGTGATATTGTCCGATTGGCGGGCCGAGACGCCGGTAAAGCGCTCGTAGTGGCCAAGGTCGAGGTCGGTTTCTGCCCCGTCGTCGGTGACATAGACCTCGCCGTGCTGGCGCGGGCTCATCGTGCCCGGATCGACGTTAAGATAAGGGTCCAGCTTGCGCAGGCGGACCTTGTAGCCCCTTGCCTGCAGCAATGCGCCGAGTGCGGCGGAAGCAATCCCTTTGCCGAGGGATGACACCACGCCGCCCGTAATGAAAATGTAGCGGATCATGGGACTATCCCGATGCCGTGATTCGTTGATGATTGGCGCGGGCAAAATGCCCGTGCCGCAAATTTACTGGGGATTGCCCGTTTCGGGTTCAGTCGGAACAGGGGTTTCCTCTGCTGCCGGGTCGCCAAGCGGCGCGGCAGGTTCAGATGCGGTCGGGTCAACCAGGTCATCCGTTGGCGCTTCCGGGGTAGAGAGACTGCCCGCGCCGCCATCCTGGCCATCCAGCAGCGTGCTAGACGGGTCAAACAGGTCCGTTGGGCCGCCAGAGGCGCCCGTATCGTCGGCGCCGAGCGCCTTTTCGACATCACTGCGCGTGTCGTTGTCCCGGTTGGCGATCGACGTAAGCGCGAGGCTCGTAATGAAGAACACCCCGCCGACAATGATCGTCGTGCGTACAAGAGCGCCCGCTGCGCCGCGACCCGACATCAGCGAATTGCCGCCGCCGCCGCCGCCCATTCCCAAACCGCCGCCTTCCGACTTCTGAATCAGAACAAGCCCCGTCATGATGACACAGGCGAAAATATGGACGACGAGGATAAGATTCTGCATGGCGGACCGAATTTCCTGAAATCAAGGGGCCCGCATATCGCCTATAAAGGCGAACGCCAAGCCTCTCCCGTCAGTCTGGGTTAAATAGCTGACATGTAAATGGAGAGGAAATCCTCAGCCTTCAAGCTCGCACCGCCGATCAGGCCGCCATTAACATCAGTTACCGCAAGGATTTCAGCGGCATTCCCCGGGTTCATGCTACCCCCATACAGAATCGGTGTGGAGGACGCGCCGGCGTCAAACCGGCTTGCGAGCCAGGCCCGGATGGCGCCGTGAACTTCGCCAATCTGTTCCGTACTGGCCACTTTTCCCGTCCCGATGGCCCAAATTGGTTCATAGGCAATCACAAAATCGCTTGCGCCGATTCCGGCCGGGATTGATCCGGCGAGTTGGCTTTCGATCCGCTCCAGCGTCCGTCCGGCCTCGCGCTCAGCAAGGCTTTCACCCACACAGATGATCGGAACGAGGCCCGCCCGAAGCGCAGCTTTGGCTTGGGAGGCAACCACGGAATCGGTTTCGCCATGGTCCGCGCGGCGCTCGGAATGCCCGACGATCACATGGGATGCGCCGGCATCCGCCAGCATTTCCGCTGAAATATCGCCCGTATGTGCGCCTTTTTCGTTCGGATGGCAGGTTTCCCCACCGATTCGCAGGGCAGAATGGCCTGTTGCCGCAGCGCCCAAGGCCACGAGCGTGGCGGGCAGGCAAAGCAGCGCCGTCACCCCCTCTTTTCCGGCGCCAACTGCAACAGCCACTGCCTCTATCTGCGAAAGGCCATCGCGCAGGCCATTCATTTTCCAGTTTCCAGCGATCAGTGTCCGTGACATGCAGCCATCCCTATCTTGCAAGACTAAGCCGTGTCGCCTAGCAAGCACTGAGCCATCCCGCAAACGTTCAGAAAGACTGCGTCATAATGCTAGCCCTGATGAAAAGCCTGATGAATTCGATCTTCGGCAAGATCGTCGTCATGATCATCTGTGCAGGCATGGCCCTGTGGGGCGCTGACCAGGCATGGACCGCGGTGAATTCCGGACTCGGCAGCAATCTGGCCGGCGCTGGCGCACGGGGTATCGATGCGCAGACGCTCGATCGCCGCGTCGAAAACCTGTTGCGCAATATCAATGCGAATGCCGACAAGCCGATCACGAAATCAGAAGCCGCGGATCAAGGCATCGTCGATCAGGTCTTCGAACTCGAAAAGTCGAAGATCGTGAATCTCGGTTACGCCAACGCCATCGGCGTGAAGCCGTCAACCGATGCTGTTGTTGAGCAGCTCAAGACAGTCGACGCCTTCAAGAACCCCCTGACCGGCGAGCTCGATCTGAATACCTATCGTGAAGTTCTTTACCAGAACCGATTCACCAAGGAAGAATACGAGCAGCAGGTCTCCGACGACCTGACGCTGAAGACCATGAGCGAGGGCGCGACCGCCGCGCTTTTCCCGCCGCAGGTCCTTGCCGGCATTCAGGCCCTTTATATTGGCGAGACGCGTGACGTCACGTGGTTCATCCTTGATGCATCCAAGGCTCCCACGCCGGAAGCACCGACGGATGACGACATCCGCGCCTATTACGACGCCAATCTGGAAAGCCTTGAGCAGCCAGAGCGCCGCTCAATCAATCTCCTGCAGATGTCGGCTGACGACTTCCTGTCCCAGGTCACCGTCACCGAGCAGGAAATTGCGACCATCTACGAGGCGACCAAATCCGAGCGTTTCTCCGAACCGGACCAGCGCACCTATATCGAACTCTACTTTGCTGACCGTGACACCGCCCGTACGGCCTTCGGCCTGCTTGCCGGCGGCGCAGACCCGGCGACCCTGCCCGGTGTCCTGTCCAGTGAGACCAAGACGGGCGACAAGGAGAGCATTGCAGACACCGCCCTGCAGGACGCCATGTTCGGCCCCGGCAAGCAAAGCGGTGCCCTGTTCGGCCCGCGTGAGGTTGAAGGCCGGTGGCAGGTCGCGCGGCTCGTTTCGGTTCAGCCGGGCGCTGTCTATCCAATCGAAACCGTTTCCGAAGTGATCCGTGGAGAACTCGCCCGCGAGCGGGCCCAGGTCCTGTTCTATGAGAAACTCGATGCCCTCGACCGTGCCATCGGCGCCGGTTATCCGCTGGCTCAGATCGCTTCCGAAGTGGGTGTGCCAATCCTCAGCTTCGAGCCGGTCGATGCAAATGGGCTGACCGAGAGCGGCATTCTGATGAACGGCCTGATTGCCGCACAGGACGCATTTCAGGGCGCCTTCCAGATCGGTGCCGGCGACGTATCCAACCGGTTTGATGGCGAAGAGGCCGTCTACTTGACGTCCCCGGACACAATCATTGCGCCGAGCACACCTGAATTCGACACGATAAAGGAAGACATCCGCCAGTTGCTGGTCCAGCAGCGCGCAGCGACTGCGATGAAAACCTATTCTGACGATGTTGTCGCAAAGGTGAAATCCGGCGAAACCACACTGGTCGATGCCGCTGCAGCCGCTGACTCTGTTCTCGAATCGCCGCCCATGCCACTCACCCGCGTAACCGCTGAGCAAAGCGGCCTGCCATCACCGGCCATCACCGACATTTTCAGCGGCAGTGAAGGCGACGTCTACGCCTATCCAAACCGCGCTGGTGACAAGTACATGGTCGTTCGCCTCGACAAGATCACACCGCCTTCCGACGAAGCGCTCGCAGTGCTGGGCACGCGTGCCACCTCCTCGCTGAACCAGGCGCTAAATGAAGACCTTCAGGTCGCCCTGCAGGCAGAGATCCAGAAAGCCATCAAGCTGAAAACCAGCCCCGGCGCCCTCGCGGCCTACAAGAAATCGATTGCCACAGACCAATGAAACCAGCCCGTCTGATTGTTCGTCGGCGCATCGGGGATATTGAAACGCCCGTCGGCGCGATGCTGAAACTGGGCGATGACCAGCCCGGCAGCTTCCTGTTCGAATCCATTGCCGGCGGCGAGCGGCTCGGCCGCTATTCCTTCATCGGTCTTGAACCCGAGCAATGGTTCCGCATTCAGGACGGCGTCGCTGAAACAGCAACCGATGCCGCCTTCAGCGATGCCGTGAAGCTGGACGCGCACCCCGTCGACGCCCTGCGCAGTTTCGTCGCCAGCGCCCGCGCCGAAACCGATACGCCCTTGCCCCCCATGGCCTCCGGCGCGTTTGGCTATGTCGGCTATGACATGATCCAGCACGTCGAGCCGGTCACCATCACCACCGAAGACACGCTCGACGTGCCCGAAGCCCTGCTGGTCATTCCGAAGGTCGTGATCGTCTTCGATCATATCTATCAGGAAATCCTGCTGATCGGCCGTGTCCAGGGCGGCAACGAAGCTGCAATCAACACACTGCTCGACGAAGTTGAAGCCCGGCTCGAACGCCTGCCCGTCGTGCCACCGAAGGACCAGAAGCCCGCCGAAGTGACGCTCACCTCCAATACGAGCAAAGAGCGCTATTTCGAGATCGTCGAAGCGTGCCGCGACTATATTCGCGCTGGCGACATCTTCCAGGTCGTCCCCAGCCAGCGCCTGTCGACGCCCTTTACCCGCAAGTCCATCAGCTTCTACCGGGCCTTGCGCCGCCTGAACCCGTCGGCCTTCATGTTCCACATGAACCTCGGCAAGGTACGGCTCGTCGGCTCCAGCCCGGAAATCCTGGTCCGCGTCCGCGATGGCCGCGTTGCCATCCGGCCGATCGCCGGCACGCGTCCCGTCTCGGGCGATGCCGCAGAGGATGCCCGCCGCGCCGAGGGCTTGCTGGCTGACCCCAAAGAGATCGCCGAACATCTCATGCTGCTGGACCTTGGCCGCAATGATGTCGGCCGCGTCGCCGCCTATGGCAGCGTCGAAGTCACCGAGCGCTTCATCGTCGAGCGCTACAGCCACGTCATGCACATCGTCTCACATGTCGAAGGCAATCTCCGGGAAGGCCTCGACGCCGTTGATGCGCTCTTCGCCGGCTTCCCGGCAGGCACAGTCTCTGGCGCACCCAAGATACGCGCCATGCAGATCATCGACGAGATGGAAAGCGCCAGCCGCGGCATCTATGGCGGCGCCGTCGGCTATTTCGGCTGGAATGGCGACCTCGACACCTGCATCGCCCTGCGCACCGCCATCATCAAGGACGGCGAGCTCCACATTCAGGCCGGTGGCGGGGTCGTCCTCGATTCCGTTCCGCAATATGAATATGACGAGACCCTGCACAAGGCGGGCGCCCTCCGCCGCGCCGCCGAACTCGCCGCCACCTACGAGTTCGACCAATGAAGCCGCACATCCTCGTCGTCGACAATTATGACAGCTTCACATGGAACCTCGTCCACTATCTGGAAGAGCTTGGCGCCCATACGCAGGTCATCCGCAACGATGAACTGACGGTGGAAGAGGCCCTCGCGCTAAAGCCCGACGGCATCCTGCTATCCCCCGGCCCGTGCACGCCCAACGAGGCCGGCATCTGTGTCGACCTGATCAAGTCCGCACCTGACGACATGCCCATCCTCGGCGTCTGCCTTGGCCATCAGTCGATCGGACAGGCCTTTGGCGGCGCTGTCATCACGGCCAAGGAAATCCGCCACGGCAAGCTGTCCGACATCCACCAAACTGGTGGCGACCTCTTCGAGGGCCTGCCCGAAACCTACACGGTCGTCCGCTACCACTCGCTCTCCGTGCGCGAGAGTGACCTGCCGGACTGCCTCGTCGCCGATGCCCACACAGACGACGGCGAGATCATGGCGCTACACCACAAGACCCGCCCGCTCTACGGCGTCCAGTTCCACCCCGAATCCATCATGACCGAACACGGCCACGCCCTGCTGAAGAACTTCCTCAGCAAGGTGAAATAGAAGGCGCGTCATGAGCGATCTGGATGCCAGAGCTGAAGCCCTTCTGGGTGCCCTGCCGATCAGCCCCAGTGCCGCGCCGGGCCAGAACTTCCTGCCGCCCAACACGCGAAGCGACATTCCCGGCGAATTTGGCGACACGCCCATATGGCGCGCGGGCACTGGCCCGGCCGCGCTGTTCGTGCATGGCTGGGACGACACGCACCGCGTCTGGCGCCGCTTCGCGCAGGATTTCCTCCAGAACACACGGCCCCTCCTGCTGATGGATCTGCCGGGCCATGGCGCCTCTAAAGCTGAAGCCTGTACGCCCGTCATGGCAGGCGCGTCCGTCGCTGCAGTCTGCGCAGCCGAAGGTCCTATCGACACGATCATCGCCCATTCCTTCGGATGCGAAGCCGCCGCGCTTGCCATTGCGGCAGGTGCCGAGCCCGACTACCTCGTCATGGTCGCGCCTCCGCTGCTTTGCTGGGCAGACTACCAGCGCATGCGGGGCGAGGATGACGCCGTCATTACGCGCGCACTCGAACTGCACGAAGAGAAGACAGGCGCACCCATGTCCAAAACGGACATCACGGCTGCCCTCTCAGACTATGAAGGCTCCATCCTCGTGATCGGCTCGGACGCCGACGAGAGTTCCCCGCTCGGCCTGATCCGCGATCTCGCCGCTTCCCTGCCGGGCGCCAAACTGATCGAACGCGAAACGCTCAGCCACCGCGATCTTGCCCTCGATCCGGGTATCCTGTCCGACATCCTGGCCTTTCTTGGCTATTGAGTCAGGTTTGGCGCATTGAACCGCGCACCCAAGGCCGCTATCGGTGTCGCTCTTCCATTGGAAATGATTGATGACTGATACTGCCCTCACCACCGCCATCAAGGCCATCGCCCGCAATGAGACGCTGGAAGGCGATACGCTTGAAACGGCGTTCGAACTCCTGCTGACCGGCGAAGCGGCCCCGGAAGAGATCGGTGCCTTCCTCACCGGCCTGGCCGTGCGCGGCGAAACGGCAACCGAGCTGAGCGCCGGCGCGCGCATCATGCGCCAGCACGCCCGCAAGGTTCATGTCGAAGGCCCCGTGCTCGACACGTGCGGCACCGGCGGGCTCCCTTGGAAAAGCCTCAACACCTCAACCGCCAGCGCGCTCGTTATCGCCGCTGCGGGTGGCCGCGTCGCCAAGCACGGCAACCGGTCCGTGCCGCCCAAGACAGGCTCGGCCGACGTGCTGGAAGCACTCGGCGTGAACCTTGAAACCGACGAGAGCGAATTCCAGGCCTGCCTCAATGGCGCCGGAGTCGCCTTCATGTTTGCTCGCGCCCACCACAGCGCCATGCGCCATGTCGCGCCTGTGCGGGCCAAGCTCGGCATCCGCACAATCTTCAACCTGCTCGGCCCCCTCTCTAATCCGGCCGGCGCGCAATTCCAGGTCCTCGGCGTCTTCGCCCCGCAATGGACCCGCCCCATGGCTGAAGCGCTTGCCGCGCTCGGCACGACCAAGGCCTGGGTTATCCACGGCCGTGACGGTATTGACGAGCTCTCCATCGCCGGCGCCAGCCATGTCTGCGAAGTCGAAAACGGCGCGATCCGCGAATTCGAGATCCATCCCGGCGATGCCGGCCTCGACACCAGCCCGCTCTCGCGTCTTGAAGGCAGCGGCGTACAGGACAATGCAATGGCCATCACCGACCTGCTCGACAGCCAGGAAGGTCCGTTCCGCGACGCCGTCCTGCTAAACGCCGCCGCTGGGCTCCACGTCCTCGGCCTCGCTACTGATCTTAAACAGGGCGTCGCCATGGCGGCCAAGGCGATCGACTCCGGTAAGGCCCGTGATACGTTGCGTCGCCTCGCTGCGCTCTCCAACGGGCAGGAACCGGCATGACAACCGCCCTCGATCGCATCATCGCCTACAAGCATGACGAAGTGGCCGCGCTGAAGCAGGCCGAATCCTTCGAAAGCTTCTCCCGCATGGCCAGCGAGGCCAGCCCGGTTCGCGGCTTTGCCGCCGCCATGGACCGTATCGCCGCGCAGGATGAAAACGCCCTGATCTGCGAACTCAAGCGCAAGAGCCCTTCCGCCGGCGAGATCCTGCCCGGCGCCGATCCTGTGGCCATCGCCACCGAATACGAGTCCGGCGGCGCCGCCTGCCTCTCCGTCCTCACCGATGGACCCAGCTTTGGCGGCTCGCTCGCCGATTTCGCCGCCATCCGAAGCGCCGTCAGTCTGCCCATGTTGCGCAAGGATTTCCTCGTCGACACGATCCAGGTCGCCGAGGCGCGCGCCCATGGCGCTGACTGCATCCTCGTCATACTGTCGGCCGTCGATGACGTGCTGGCCGCTGAACTTTCGGCTGCCGCAACCAGTTTCGGCATGGATGTTCTCGTCGAAACCCATGACGAGGCCGAACTGGAACGTTCCTTGCGCCTCCCATCGCCCCTGATCGGCGTCAACAATCGTGACCTGAAACGCATGGTGACTGATCTTTCGACCACCGAGCGACTTGCCCCTCTGGTGCCGTCAGATCGTCACCTGATCGCTGAAAGCGGCATATCCACGACAGATCACATCATTCGTCTGCGGGCCACTGGCGCCCGGCGCTTCCTCATTGGGGAAAGCCTGATGAAAATGAACCAAATGCGCGAGTCCTCTGTAAGAGGGTTAAGAAAAGCGCGTTCCGATTGACCCGAAACATGAACGCATGTAGAACATAAGCGAACATAGATTCGGACGGAAGGAATCACCCGTGCTGACCAGTAAACAGAAAGAGCTGCTGCTCTTCATCAATGAGCGGATCAAGGAGACAGGCGTTTCCCCCTCTTTTGATGAGATGAAGGAAGCGCTCAATCTTGCTTCCAAGTCCGGCATTCACCGCCTGATCTCGGCGCTTGAGGAGCGCGGATTCATCCGCCGTCTCGCGCATCGGGCACGCGCTCTTGAAGTACTCAAGATGCCTGAGTCGGCTATTCCAAATCAGGCTGTCCGGGGTCGCAAGGATTTCAAGCCTGCACTCGTCGCCACCGGTCTGCCAACCGAAGCCCGCGCGCCCCGCGCCATTCCGATCCTTGGGCGTATCGCGGCGGGTGTGCCAATCTCCGCCATTCAGCAGGACAATGGCCATATCACCGCGCCGGATGATCTTGCCGAGGGCGAAGAACATTTCGCACTCGAGGTAAAAGGCGATTCCATGATCGAGGCCGGCATCCTTGAAGGCGATCTCGTCATCTTGCGTCGCACCGAAGCCGCCAATACAGGCGATATCGTCGTCGCTCTGATCGACGGTGAGGAAGCCACGCTCAAGCGCCTCCGCCGCAAGGGGGCCTCCGTCGCTCTCGAAGCCGCCAACCCCGCTTACGAAACCCGCATTTTCGGTCCCGACCGCGTGCAGATCCAGGGCCGCCTCGTTGCCCTCGTCCGTCGCTACGACTGACACTGCCTCCAGGGCCGGTCGCGGCTTACCGCGCCGGCCTGGACAATCAATCCAGCCTTACCCTGCCAGACCGACAGTCCACCTTCGCGACTGACAGCGTCCCAATTGTGACTAAAAGCGCAGGCTTCGGTCGGTTCTGTCAGTGACAGCTGCACGATCGCCTCCGTTTGACGACGGCAATTGCTCTGGGCGCTCAGTTCGATAGTGCCCGCAGGCGTCGCCAGTTCGCACGGCAGCTCCCCGCAGTTTGTCGCCTCCAATGTGCTATAGCGCAGCGGCGCAAGACCATCGCCATCGGCAAACTCAAATCGCGTGATTCCGCCGTCGCTGGTGCGTGCAGAAACCTCCCCGGAAGCCGACCAATGCAGCAGCAGCTTCGGGCTTATGGCCCACAACCACACTGCCGGAACCACTGCTAAACCACCCAGTAACGCCTGCCCGGCTCCGCGCGCTGTCGTCACCAGCGCCAGCGCGACCGCAAACAGTGCCATACTCGCCCCCGGCATCGCTGAGGGAAGCGAGACCTTCGACGGCGCTATATCCCCGCACACAAGTGCGCAATCATCAGGACAAGCTCCAGCGAATAGCCGAACAGTCTCAGGCCCACATAGCCAAGTCCGAAAGGCGTCAACAGCAGCGCCAGCGCCGCTGACGGCGCGCTCACAAAGCTGATCACCGGCATGGCGAGCAGGTTCGCGATAAGGCCAAGCCCCGCCAGCCTGTCGAAATGGTAGAGCGCAAAGGGTGCTGTGGGGACATTCACATGCGCGGCGAGGTTACGCGAAACGTTGAGAGGCCTATGCCAAGCCGATCAGCAAGCCCTGTTGGCGCGCCCAACGTCCCGCCCCGGCGGAGGCCTTAGCACAGCCCAGCAGCGCCCGAACCGCCCCGGCGCGACCTCGAGCCGCGCCATATGTGTCAACCGCACAAAGCGCGGCTGATCCTCGGGCGCGAAGCCCTGGATCGCGTGAACTTCAAGGCGCACGCGCGGTCCCTTCTTGCCCGGCTCAATGCCTGCCACCCAACTTTCCAGCATTACCGGTCGCGTTGCTTCGCTGACCACTGGAGCGTCCACCATTCGCGCCCGCAGGGCCCCTGCCGTAAAGCCTGTCACGACCCCGAAACCGGCCACCATGACCACATAAAGAGAAGTCCACGCCACCAGACGACGGGCGCCGATCAAGAGCATTCGCGCGCCCAGCCACGTCACGAGAAAGGCGATGAGACGCGGCTCGTCGGGCATCAGAAAGTAGGTCGTCGCTCCCGCGCAGAGGGAAAAGGCGAACAGCATCGATTGCCGCCAGCGACCACATACCGGACCACAGGCTGCGCCAGTCCGGGGCCGCCCCCTTGCCTTCCGGCGCAACCTTGTGTTTGTGCACCGCAGATGAAGTATTCACCTGCATTTAGCTGGAGCATGCCGCCCTTATGACCGTTGTCACGCGATTTGCCCCTTCTCCCACCGGCATGTTGCACATTGGAGGGGCAAGGACCGCACTTTTCAACTACTTGTTTGCCCGCCACCATGGCGGCCGCTTTCTACTGCGCATCGAAGACACCGATCGCGCCCGCTCGACTGACGAAGCGACAGCCGCCATTCTTGAAGGCATGAAATGGCTCGGCCTTGACGCGGATGAGCCGCCGCTAATGCAATCGAGCCGCGAAGCCCGCCACGCCGAAGTCGCCGCCCAGATGCTGTCGCGCGGTACCGCGTTCAAATGCTACGCCACCCCGGAAGAGCTGCAGGCCCGCCGCGACCTCGGCGAGGAGAAGCGCCAGGCCGCCAAGGCTGATGGCCTGAGCGACGGCGACCGTGCGGCCCTGCTGGCCGAGGCTAATGACCTGCTGGCGCCCTACCGTTCGCCATGGCGCGATGGTGCCCCGGCCCCTTCTCCTGAGGCCCCTTATACGATCCGCCTACGCGCGCCGGATGACGGCGACCGCGTGGTTGAAGATGGCGTGCAGGGCAGTGTCCGCATCCAGGCCAGCGAGATCGACGACCTGATCATGCTGCGCGCCGACGGTACGCCGACCTACATGCTGGCCGTTGTCGTTGACGACCATGACATGGGCGTCACGCAGGTCATTCGCGGCGACGACCATTTGCGCAACACGTTCCGCCAGATCCCGATTTATGAGGCGATGGGTTGGCAGGCGCCTGCCTTTGCGCACGTCTCGTTGATTCACGGGCCGGATGGCGCCAAGCTCTCCAAACGGCACGGGGCGCTATCGACCCTCGCCTACCGCGAAATGGGTTACCTGCCGGAAGCCATGAAGGCCTACCTTCTGCGTCTCGGATGGAGCCATGGCGACCAAGAGATCTTTACCGAGGAAGAAGCCATTTCCCTCTTCGATCTCGCCGGGATCGGACGCGCGCCTGCGCGGCTCGACCTTGAGAAACTGGGCCAGATCAACTCCCATTTCATGCGGCTTGCAGATAATGACCGCCTGTTCGGCCTGCTGAAGCCGCTCTTCGAGGCCGACGGACCGCTGCAGCCGGAACAACAGGCGCGTATTCTCCGCGCGTTGCCGCATCTGAAGGACCGCGGCAGCACGCTTTCAGAGCTGGCGTCCGCTTTTGCATTCCTGCAGGCTCAACGACCACTGGATCTCAACAAGAACGCCAGAAAGGCGCTTTCCGCAGAGGGACTTGACCGGCTCGCCGGGTTGCGCCACGAACTGGCTCGGATATCGCAGTGGACAGCTGAAGAAATTTCGGGAACGATTACTTCGTATTGCACTGCACAAGACCTATCTATGGGGCAGGTAGGTCAACCGCTTCGCGGCGCGCTCACTGGCGGCCTTCCCGCACCCGACATTGCGCCGGTGCTGGAATGGCTCGGCAAAGAGGAAGCGCTCGGGCGGATTGACGATCAAATCGTCCAGGCTGGCTCATAAGCCACGCCGGACAGACACTGAACATGAAGGGCAAATGCTGATGGAAAACAAGACGAAGAACGCCGGAACCGCCAAACTCGAAGTTGCCGGTAACACATATGACTTGCCAGTGCTCTCCGGAACACATGGTCCAAACGTTGTGGATGTCCGCAAATTCTACGCCGAATCCAATCATTTCACATTCGACCCTGGCTTCACTTCGACAGCCAGCTGCGAGAGCCAGATAACCTTCATCGACGGCGACGAGGGCGTCCTGCTGCACCGGGGTTACCCGATTGGCCAGCTCGCCGAGCAGTCGACCTTCCCGGAAGTGTGCCACCTGATCCTGAAGGGCGCTTTGCCCAAGAAGGATGAACTCGACGTGTTCAACGCCGAGATCAAGCAGCACACGCTGCTCCACACTCAGATGGACCGCTTTTTCGAAGGCTTCCGCCGTGACAGCCACCCAATGGCCATGCTCACGGGCGCCGTGGGCGCGATGGCATCATTCTATCCCGGCGCCATCGACAGCGAAGACCCTGTGGAACGCCACCTCGGCTCGATCCGCCTCGTCGCCAAGATGCCGACACTCTGCGCGCGAATCCTGAAGTACAATATGGGCCAGAAGTTCGTCGATCCACGTAACGAGCTCTCCTATGCCGAGAACTTCCTGAACATGTGCTTCTCTGTCACGGCAGAAGATTACAAGGTCGATCCGAAAATCGCCAAGGCGATGGACCGGTTCTTCATCCTGCACGCGGACCACGAACAGAACGCTTCGACATCGACCGTGCGCCTTGCCGGCTCTTCGGGCGCTCACCCGTTCGCGGCAGTTGCGGCCGGCGTTGCCTGCCTCTGGGGTCCAAGCCATGGCGGCGCCAACGAGGCCTGCCTCAATATGCTGCACGAGATCGGCACGGTTGACCGCATTCCGGAATATATCGAGAAGGCTAAGGACAAGAACGATCCCTTCCGTCTCATGGGCTTCGGTCACCGCGTCTATAAAAACTACGATCCACGCGCCACTGTGATGCGGGAATCGGCCCACGAAGTGCTCGACCTGCTCGGCCTGCGTGACCAGCCGATCCTGAAAGTCGCCATGGAGCTGGAGCGTATCGCCCTCGAAGACGAGTATTTCGTCGAGAAGAAACTCTATCCGAACGTCGACTTCTATTCCGGAATTATCCTCGATGCGATGGGCTTCCCGAAGCAGATGTTCACTGTTCTCTTCGCGCTGGCACGTACGGTTGGCTGGGTTGCCCAGCTGAACGAAATGATCGACGACCCAACGCAGCGTATCGGCCGTCCGCGCCAGATCTATACAGGCCACGCCATGCGCGATTACGTTCCGATGGACAAGCGCTAGGCGCCAGCTTCCTCGAGTATCACTTCAGCCGCAATTTCGGCTGCATCGCGATCGCCCTCTTTCATCCGGGAGAGGGCGATTTGCTGTTTGGCCCTCTGTTCGGCCAGCGCACCCGCATCCGTCAGCCAATGTAACGCGCGCGCTGCGATTAGCTCCGGCTTTTGCTCGGTCTGGACGAACTCCGGCACGATTTCCTGATCATCACTTACGATGTTAAGAAGCGTTATATGGCGTTTCTTGTAGAGGACCCCCCTCGCGAGCGACCAGGTCACCCAACCCGTTTTGTAAGCAACGATCATCGGCGTGCCCTGCATGGCCAGCTCGCTCGTTACTGTGCCGGAACAGGCAAGCGCCAAGTCAGCGGCCGCCATCGCATCATAGCGTTCGGCAGGGTTCGTCGAAACCGTCGCCCAATCCGTGACATCTGGAAAGGCCTGAGCGAACTGGGCAGCCACGTTGGCAGCGGGCGCCATGACGATCGTACGATCCGGATCAGAATCCTTGAGAATCCGCGCTGCCTCGACAAGCGCCGGCGCAACACGCTTTATCTCGCTGGAACGACTGCCCGGCAGGACGAGCACCACCTGCGCGGCCTCAGAAATGCCTTGCGCCATGCGGAAGCGAGTCCGGTCACCCCACTGGTGGCGCGATAGGGCGGGATTCCCGATGACAGTCGTTTTTAACCCGAAAGGTTCATAAAACGGGGCTTCAATCTCATGCATGCAGAGCAGGTGATCGACCGTCGCCGCCAGCGTTTTCGCCCTGCCCGCCCGCGTGGCCCAGACCTGCGGGCCGATCAGTTTGACCAGTTTGATATGCGGCGCGCGTGCTCTTACGCGCTGTGCGACACGCAGCATAAAACCCCAGGAATCCACCAGGATAACAGCGTCAGGCGCGTCAGCGATGATGGCGTCAGCGGCGACATCGGCCAACTTCACCACTGTTCCGTAGGCTTTCAGGCCTTCCAGCAAACCGAGAACAGAAAGCGGCGAAATATCGAGCGGTGACATGATGCCAAGAGACGCCATCTCGGCGCCACCTATCCCTGAGACTTGCACGTCCGGTTGCCGCGCCCTGATGGCTTCAATCACCTCACGGGCCAGCAGGTCACCCGAAGCCTCCGCGGCGACGAAGTAAAGACGCGGCGCGGTCATGGTTCAAAGCCATAGATGAAGACGCCAAGCCGTTCAGCAGCAACCTCCATCTCGGCTCGACGCAGCATGAGAGCACCTTCAGCCTCGACGGCAAGACCCGCAAGGCCTGCAGCCGCGACCAGCTCAACGGTTGATACGCCAACCGTCGGCAGGTCGATGCGCCGCTCTTGGCCGGGTTTGGGCCGCTTTACGAGTACCCCCCGGCGAGCTGCGGGCGTTCCGCGAACCGTTTCCGGAAGGGTGGCGCACCGCGTTAGCATCGCGTCCGTGCCCTCCTGCGCCTCAACAGCGAGCACCAGACCGTCGCAAACCACGCAACCCTGCCCGATATCCAGATCGCCCAAGGCGGCCACAACATGCGCGCCGCGTGAGATGTCCGCGAGTGCTCTGTCAGTGGGCGCAGGACCGGCGATCAAGCCGTTTGGCGCCAGCAGTCCGGCATGGGCCACATCTGAGCCGATCACGTTGAAGCCCTGTTTCTCGATTTCCTTGACCATAAGGCGCAAGAGCGCGTCGTCGCCCTTCCCGGCTTCGGCGATGACTTTGGGCAGTAGCGCGGCGCCGCGCAGGTCAAGTTTGAGGTCCTTGAAGTTCGGACGTTTCACAATGCCAGCAAACAATACATCCTTGCAGCCGGCGGTCTTGAGCAGGGAGAATAGCTTGCCGAGTTCGCCGAGGCCCACAACAGCGCCCGGATAGCTCGCAAGGCGCGGTTCCTCGAAGCCCTTCAGTCGGAGGACATAGACACCCTGCCCGATCTGAACGGCATTTTCTGCAATGCTGACGGGCAAGTCGCCCAAGCCTGCGATAAGTCCGAGAGGCGCCGTCATGACCCACTCATCAGGGTTTGCAGATCGGACGGTCGCCGCCTGCGCGAATGAAATCGATCATCTCCATCGCCAGCGGCTTATCCGCGAAAGTAATAGCGGCCTGCGCCAGACGATCCTTGAAAATGCCCTCACCGGTGAATACGGCTTTGTAGGCCCCCCGTATTTCCTGAAGCTGCGCCTTGTCAAAACCGCGTCGCTTCAGGCCGACCATGTTCAGGCCAGCAAGCTTTGCATGGTTGCCGACAACCGATCCGAACGGAATGACGTCTTCCACCAGGATCGCGCCGCCGCCGACAAAGGCATTACGACCGATGCGTGTGAACTGGTGGACGGCGGCTAGCCCACCAAACCAGACATTGTCACCCACGGTGATATGGCCAGCGAGCGAGACATTGTTCGCCATCACGACATTGTTGCCGATATGATTGTCATGCGCGATATGCGCCCCGATCATCAGGAAGCAATTGTCGCCAATCCGGGTGACGCCGCCGAACTTCGGGATGCCTGTATGGGCCGTCGCATATTCCCGGAATATGCAATTGTTGCCGATAAGGAGGCGCGACTCCGCAGTCTCCTGAAAGCCGATGACCTGTGGTGGCCCGCCGATAACGGCATGGGGATGCAGGACGCAGTTCTCTCCCAATGTCGTATGCCCCGTGACAACGGCGTGAGAGCGCAACTCGCTGCCCGAACCGATCACGGCATGCGGGCCCACATGGCAGAAAGCCCCCACGCGCGTGCCGTCGCCGAGTTTGGCGCCGGGTTCCACGAGGGCAGTAGGATGGATTTCGATGGGCATTATCGGGTCCGGGCGCTGCGGTTAAGGCAAAATTGGTGCAGCCGCGTTCAGGACGTTTTCTTCGGATTTGCCTGTTTCTGCAACCAGGCAACTTCCCGCATCCACTGGCGGAGGGGCTTGGCGGGCGTACCTCCCCAAGTTTCGCCAGCATCGATATGCCTGAAAACGCCAGCTGAGGCAGCCAGATTGACGCCTTCACCAATGCGCACATGATCGGCAATACCTACGCGACCGCCGATCCTTGCGCCGTCGCCAATGACGACCGAACCGGAAATGCCGCCGAAAGCGGCCATGACAACGCTGCGCCCGAAAACGACATTGTGGGCGATCTGGCAGAGATTATCGATTTTGGTGCGCTCGCCGATGATCGTGTCATCGAACACCCCGCGATCAATGCAGGAATTTGCGCCAATCGTGACATTGTCCTGTAGGATGACGCGTCCGAAATGCGGCGCATCCTCCATACCTGTCGGTCCACCTGTGACGCCGAAACCAGCCTCACCGATGCGCACGCCGGAGAGAAGCGTGACCTTGTCACCGACAAGAGCGCAAATAATCGATACATTGGCGCCGATGCGGCACTGACGCCCTACCTGCACACTTGGTCCGATGACCGAATTTGCGCCGATGACAGTGCCTTCGCCAATTGTGGCACCAGGGCCCACGACGGCACCGGGGGAAATGATCGCGCCCTCATGCACCTTGGCATCAGGTGAGATACGGTCTTCGCCAGACCAGATGAGGTGACGCGGCTGGAAGAGCGCATAGGCGACAAGGCCGTGGAAATGGCGCGGAAGCGGCGTCGTCAAATAAGGAACGCCTTCTGGGACATGCCGAAGGTTCGCCTCATTCAGGATGAGCGCAGAGACACAAGGATCGACTGAAACCTCGCCTTTCCCGTCGCCATCAAGGAATGCGAGGTCTCCGCCGCGACCCGTGGCCGCTGCGGAGACACCGGTAATTTCGACAGACGGATCCCCGTTAAGCACGGCGCCCGTCAGCTCCGCGATCTTGCCAAGCGTCAGGGTGCCCTGAGGGGCATAGAAGCGTGGGTCGACCGTCACGGAGCCTGTCTTTCTATTGTGCGGGCTGGGCCGGAACGCGTTGACGTGTGACTGTTATGGTCGGCGTCTTGGCATCAAGCTTTGAGATCACCTGTGCGCTCACATCGATGGCTTCGACGCTGTAAATGACCTGGCTGGTCGACATCACAACCTGCGCGTTCTTCTCCTTGACCACTTCCATCAGGGCAGGTTCGATTGCCTTGTTGAACTCGATCAGTGCCTGACGCTCGGTCAGCTGGAATTCCTGGCTAACGGTCTGGCGTTTCTGCGCAAAGGCGTTCGCGCGTGTCTGATAAGCCGTAAGCTGGGAGACAAGTGCCGTATCGGCAGCAACCGCTTCGCGGGTCTTGCCTTCGACCTTGGTCTGAAGTGCCTTGCCGTCTGTCTCAAGCGTCGCGCGCGTTGGCTCCAGCTCGTTCTTCATCTGTGTTTCAAGGTTCTTGAGCTTGGTCTGGATGTCCTTGCCAGCCTTGCTGTCACTGAGAATGCGACCTTCGTCGATCATGACGACTGTCGTGCCCTGTGCAGAAGCGGCAGGCGCAACGATCGCCGCAGCGCTGACAACCAGCGAAAGGGCAAAAAGCATATTTTTGATTGGGGACATGGTCGGTCTCCTGTTTGGCATTTCTGGATTAGAAACGTGTAGAGGTTGAGAACCGGAAAGTCTCGGTTCGGTCATAGTCTTCCCTGCGCAGGATCTGCGAGAAGTCGAAGCGGATGGGTCCGAAAGGCGAATCCCAGAACACGCTAAGACCGGCGGATGCGCGCAGCGATGTGGCATCCTTGGTAACCCGAACAGCCGAAACCGGATTACCGGCAGCGTCTGTTGTTTGGTAGAAAACGTTGGGGCTGACATCCGGCCCGCGTAGTGAACCGACCGCGCCGACGTCTGCAAAGAGGGCGCTCTTGATGCCGTATTCTTCAGGGAAAACGCTCGGCAAGGTCAATTCGAAAGTGCCCTGATAATAGACGTTACCGCCGAGCGAGTTACCGCGACGCGTCGATATGATTTCACCTGTGTTGGGATCGAAGGTCCGCACGATCTCGCGTGGGCCGAGGCCGGCAACGTCAAAGCCACGGAACGTGCTACCGCCCCGGAAGAAGCGGTTGTTGATCCGGATGCCCTGTCCATCTTCGAGAGGGAAGATATAGCCGCCCGAGAGACGTGCGCTGGCAATGATGTCTTTCCAGATGCCGCGATAAAGGGACGCGCTGGTTTCGGTGCGAAGATACTTCACATCGCCGCCAAGCCCTGCCGCTTCCTGGCTGAAGCGGAAGTCGAAACCGCGTGTTGGACGGATCGGATCGTTGGTCCGGTCCCAGAAGAAGCTGTAGCCGACGATGCTCGAGATCTCGCTGCGCTCGGACCGGCAACTTGAATCGCGCAGAAGGTATAGCGGATCGCACTGGTCGACGATCAGAAGCTCATCAGGGAAATCTGCCGTTGTCGCCGACCGAAATTCGTCATCAGTCGCGTCGTTCGGCGTGTCCACACCGGCTGTCTGGATAACTCGAGTGGACCGGAAACCGGTATTTGTATCAAGCAGGATGTTCACATCGGGGATCTGAACGTCATCCGACTGAATCTTGTAGCTGAGGCCCATTTGCATTCGCTCGCTGAGCGGGAAGCCGACACGCAGGCCCGTACCGATCGTTTCGGCAGTGTAGCTGCCAAACTGCTTGAAGTCCTGCTTGGTGGCGTAGACATCAACGCCAGCAGAGAGGTTGCGATCAAGGAAGCGCGGTTCGGTGAAGCGCAGGTCAACGACTTGCTGACGGCTAGAGGTCGACACACGAGCCACAACGGACTGGCCGCGACCACGCAGGTTCCGCTGCGAGGCACTGAGATCGAACAGATAGGAATCAACCGATGAGAAGCCAGCAGCGAAGGAAAGCTCGCCAGTGGGCTGCTCAGTGACCTTCACATCCACGATGCTCTTGTCTGGGCCATCACCCGGATTTTCAACAATCTCGACATCCTTGAAGAAGCCCAGCGCACGAACACGGTTCTTGGAACGGTCGAGCAGAATGCGGTTGAAAGCGTCCCCTTCGGAAATGCGCAGTTCACGGCGGATGACACGGTCCAGTGTCTGCGTGTTACCGACGATATTGATCCGTTCGATATAGACCCGCGGACCTTCGTCCACAGCAAAGGTTACATCGATACGGCCTGTTTCAGGGTTCACATCGATTTGCGGACGGATGTCGACAAAGGCATAGCCTGCAATGCCTGCCGCATAGGTCAGCGTGTCGATGGTGGTTTCGATAAGATTACCGCGGAAAAGATCGCCTGTCTGGATCGGCACGGCGGCGCGCAGCGCCTTGGCATCAAGTTTCTCAAGCGCAGTTTCGACCTTCACCTCGCCGAAATCATACTGACGACCTTCATCAATGGTCATCGTGATATAGAAGTCTTTTTGGTCAGGCGTCAGTTCGGCGACGGCTGAATCCACGCGGAAATCGTAGTAGCCATTGTTCTGGTAGAACTCGCGAAGCTTTTCGCGGTCATACTCCAGACGGCCGGGGTCATAGTTGTCATTCGAGCTGAAGAAGCGCCACAGACGCGACTGGCGTGTGACGATCTCGCTGCGCAGGCGCGAGTCGGTATAAGCTTTGTTGCCGATGAAGTTGATCGAGCGAACGCCTGTCACAGGCCCCTCGGTGATCTCGAATACGAGATCGACGCGGTTTTGCTCGAGTGGCTTGTACTGCGGCTCGACCTTGGCGGCGAAACGGCCGGACTGCCGGTAAAGCTCGAGAATTCGCTGCACATCTGCCTGCACACGCGCTGCGGTAAAGATACCACGCGGCGCGGCCTGAACTTCTTCCTGAAACTTTTCGTCCTTCAGGGCGCGGTTACCCTCGAAAATCACACGGTTGATGATCGGGTTTTCCACGACACGGACCAGAAGGTCATCGCCGCTACGGTCGATCGACACGTCCGCAAACAGGTTTGTCGCAAACAGGGTCTTCAAGGAGAGGTCGATACGCTCCGGGTCAAATGCATCACCTGGTTCAACCAGGAGATATGATTGAACCGTACGTGCCTCGATACGCTGATTACCCTCAACGAGAATAGAGCGGATCGTGCCGCCATAGCGGGAGTCTTCCTGCGCTTCTGCGGTATTGTTCAGTCCCGGCATGACAACAAACGAAAATACGCTGGTCGCCATAAGGGTTGCTGCAAGGAACTTACGCATTGTTGACAAATCTCTCTGATTAACTCTGAGGCGGCCGGATCAGCCGCCTGTTCCTCCGAACAAGCCGGTCTCCATGATGTCACCCCACGTGATCACCACAACCATCCCCAATAACAGGATCAGACCGAATGTCAGGCTCATCTCCTGCACTTTCTCTGGCAGTTCCCTGCCCACGACGGCCTCATAAGCATGAAAGACAAGGTGTCCGCCATCCAGCACAGGCAGTGGCAGAAGGTTGAAGAAGCCGACACCAACGGAAATGGCGGCGCAGATGCTGAGTAGCATCCAGAAAAGTTGTTCCAGCTTGGCAGTCTGGCTGACGTCCGGCTGTTCCCAGACCTTGTTCACGACGCGCCGGGAGATATCCCCGATTCCCACAGGGCCCGTCATCGTGTGCACGGACATTTTTCCTGTGACGATGCGCGACAACATGGTGACAGTCCGGTCAATCGTCGCGCCGGTTTCCACCACCCCGGCGCCAAGCGCCTCGACAGGGTTGTATTTGATACGCTCGCCCACCGCGATGCGCGCCATGCCAATACCGATCGTAGCCTGAGGCACCATCTGACCGAATTCATTCTCGCGAACCACTTCGTCAGGCGTCACTTTCAACGTAACGGGCGCGCCATCACGCAGCATCTCGAAAGTCATTTCCTGATTGGGGTTGAGCATGATCGGAATGGTGATGCTGCTCGCATCCTTCACGGGATGGCCGTTAATGCTGACAAAGGCGTCGCCTTCTTTCAGGCCGCCGCGATCTGCAGGCGAATCAGCAACGACGGCTGCGATGCCAACGGAATAGTTGGTCCGGCCATGCGTGCCGAGAATGAGGGAGAAGATCAGGCTGGCAAGAACGAAGTTGGCGAGTGGTCCCGCAAGGCTGACCAGCATGCGCTGCCAGACAGTCAGGTTCTTGTAGGGCTTGCCGACCGGCCCCTGCTCAACCTTGCCGACATCACCTGCAAGCTGGCTCTCACCAACGAATTTTACGAAGCCGCCAAGCGGGATCCAGTTGACGCGCCAGCGTGTGCCTACCTTGTCTTTGCGCTCAAATACGGGGCGCCCAAATCCAACAGAGAAGGACTCAACCGCAGCGCCAAAAAGGCGGCCCATGAGGTAGTGGCCAAGCTCATGAATAATCACGACGATGCCCATCATGAAGATGAGGCATACGATGAAGAGCGGACCCTGGCTAAGCAGCTGACCCAAACGACTTACCCTCCTGCCCGACTAGGGGCCTTTCTCAACAATTCAGTCGCAGTTTCCCGCCCGAACTGGTCCAGATAAGCTATTTCGTCCAGCGTGTCACAGGCCAAAGCGGCCATATTGCCGGAAGAAAAGCGACTCAAGGCTTCTTCTACGGCCCAGCTTATGTCCAGAAATCCGCATTTACCCGCGATAAATGCAGAAACCGCTGATTCATTAGCGCTATTTAATACCGTGGTACCGCCGGTTCCGAGACTAATCGCCTGTCGCGCGAGTTTGATCGCCGGAAAGCGTGTCGCGTCTACAGGTTCAAAGTCGAGACGGCCCAACGTTGCGAGGTCAAGACGGGCCACATTGGTCGCAATGCGGTCCGGCCAGCCGAGGGCATAGGCAATCGGCGCGCGCATGTCCGGCATGCTGAGCTGTGCGATCACTGAGCCATCCGTGAAATGGGCCATGCCGTGGATGATCGATTGCGGGTGGACCAGAACATCGATCTGCGCGGCATCGACTTCGAACAGATAGGCCGCTTCGATAAATTCGAGCGCCTTGTTCATCAGCGTTGCGCTGTCGATGGAATTCTTGATGCCCATGGACCAATTGGGATGGGCGGCCGCTTCAGCCGGAGTCGCATTGGCCATATCTTCCCGTGAAAACGTCCGGAAGGGTCCGCCAGATGCGGTTATGGTAAGCTTTTCCAGCGAGCGCCCATCGCCGATGCTCTGGAAAATGCCGCTATGTTCCGAATCAACGGGCAGGATCCGCGCGCCTGACTTCGCCGCCTCTGACAGAATCAGCTTGCCGCCGCAGACAATGCTTTCCTTGTTGGCAATCGCGACATCGGTGCCATGCCGCACGGCCGCGAGCGTAGACGCTAGTCCCGCCGCGCCGACGATCGCTGCCAGAACCCTGTCACAGGGCCGGGTAGCCGATTCTGTAATGGCGGCAACACCTCCGGCAGCTTCAATGCCGCTCCCTGCCAGACGCTCACGCAACTCTGGCAGCTGCGACTCATCGGAAATGACAGCAATTTCAGGCCGAACGGCCAAGGCTTGCTCCGCGAGCGCCGCGACATCCCTGCCAGCAGCCAGCACGACGATTTCAAAAGGTGTTTCCGCTGCAGCATTGGCCTGCGCGACAACATCAAGTGCAGACGTGCCTATCGAGCCGGTCGAGCCCATAATGGAAATACGACGGGGAACGGCCATAAACTAGAATCCAAGCGTTTCTGCGAACCCCGGTATGGCATAGAGCGCAAGCGATCCGAAAATACAAACAGCACCCAGGCCGTCGACCCGGTCTAGCACGCCGCCGTGCCCGGGCAGCAACGTGCCCGCATCCTTGACCTTGAAACGGCGCTTGATGCCGCTCTCGAACAGATCACCGAACTGGGCCACAATCGATGTGCCGACGCCTGCAGCGATCCAAACAGGATAGGAGGCCATCTCGATGTCGCCGATCGCAAGCCCGCACAGGCCACAGGCCGTTACGGCGCCCAATGCCCCGCTCCAGGTCTTATTCGGGCTTTCACTAGGCAGAAGGCGCGGGCCGCCCAATCCACGACCGGTGAAGTAAGCGGCGGCATCCGATGCCCAGACAAGTGACATGAAGAACAGCGCGGCCGCGCGACCATCCCACGGGCCGGAGCGCAGGAAATAGAGTCCCGCAGCCATGCCCGTAACGTAGAGCAGGCCAAAGGCCGCCGTGCTGCGAAACCGAGGCGTTCCACCCGCGGCAACGACACAGAAAACGGAGCCTGCGACAAAGACCAGCGCAGAGATCCATACCAAGCCGAGCGGCAGGGAAAGGCAGAAAAGGGCTGTTGCGGCTGACATGGCGCGGGGACGCGGGAATGCGCTTATCTGGCTCCATTCGTGCCCCATTGCAGCGGCAAAGACTGCGCAGCCAATTGCCAGCCACCAGCCACCAGCCCACACCATTGCAACAGCGACAGGGATCAGCACCGCTGCCGACATCAGGCGAAGCCCAAGTTCCGAGAAACGCCGGTCTCGCGGCGTCCAATCGCCCATCAGTAAGCTCCAGGCGAGATCGCGCCGAACCGGCGTTCGCGCTCCTGATACTTCGCCAGCGCCTCCTCGAGGCAGGCCCGGTCAAAGTCAGGCCAGAGCACATCCATGAAAACAAGCTCCGAATAGGCGCACTGCCAAAGCAGGAAATTGCTCAGCCTGTATTCGCCACTCGTACGGATGAGGAGATCGGGGTCAGGCAGCATTTCGGTATCCAGGAAATGGCCGAGCCGTGTCTCGTCGATCTCATCCGCCATCAGGTCACCCGCCTCGACAGCAAGGGCCATGCGACGCGCGGCACGGGCAATTTCCTCTCGCCCGCCGTAATTGAAAGCAATTGTCAGATAGAATTTCGTATTGGCCGCCGTTGTGCGCTCCGCCTTGTCGACAAGGGCTGCAACATCGTCAGGGAGGCCTTCACGCTGTCCGATGATGCGAACGCGGACGCCTTCCTGTGTCAGCCGCGCCAGGTCACGCTGGACATAGGCTTTGAGCAGGCCAAACAGTGCATTCACTTCAGCAGCAGGCCGGCGCCAGTTCTCGGTCGAAAAGGAGAAGACCGTCAGGTAGCGGATGCCGATCTCGCCGGCCGCCTCGACCGTACGTCTAAGCGCCTCAACACCCCGCTCATGCCCTGCAGCGCGCGGGAGTCCTCGCGCCTTGGCCCAGCGGCCGTTGCCATCCATGATGATCGCGACATGGGAGAGCCCCGGCTGCTGCCCCGATACAACGTTGGTGACATCAGAGGCGGATGCAGCTGACATTAAACCTGCATGATCTCCGTTTCCTTGGCTTTCAGCGCGTCATCCACACGGCTGACAAATGCGTCAGTCAGCTTCTGTACTTCATCGGAAAGGCTATGCAGGCGGTCTTCGCTGATCTCGCCGTCCTTTTCCATTTTCTTGAGACTGTCCATGCCGTCGCGGCGGATGTTGCGCACCGCCACCTTCGCGGCTTCGGCATACTTGCCTGCAATTTTGGTCAGCTCCACACGGCGCTCTTCGTTGAGCGGCGGGATTGGGATGCGCAGGGTCTGGCCATCCATGACCGGGTTCAGGCCAAGGCCCGATTCACGGATTGCGCGGTCTGTCGCGCCCACAACGGTCTTGTCCCAGACGTTAACGGACAGCATGCGCATGTCAGTCACAGATACCGATGCGACCTGTGAAAGGGGCACAGTCGAGCCATAAGCGGGCACGTTGATCGAATCGAGCAGGTTTACCGAGGCGCGGCCCGTACGCAGGCCGCTGAACTCGGTCGACAGAGACGTCAGCGCGCCCTCCATCCTGCGTTCAAGATCCTTCTTGTCATAGGTCATTTCGCGACCCCTCCTTCATTCGAAATCGTTGTCGATGTGCCCCGCCCGTGCAGGACATTCAGGAGCGAACCTTCTTCCTTGAGCGAGAAAACCACAATCGGGATATTGTTGTCACGCATAAGGCTGACAGCAGACGAATCCATGACTCGCAGATCTTTGGCCAGCAATTCCTGATACGCGACTTTTTCATAACGCGTTGCGCTGCTGTCGAGCTTCGGGTCTGCCGTATAGACGCCGTCGACCTGGGTGCCCTTGAGAAGCGCGTCGCAATTCATTTCGATGGCGCGCAACGCAGCACCGGTATCCGTCGTAAAGAACGGGTTGCCGATGCCGGCCGCGAAGATAACAACGCGGCCTTTTTCCATATGGCGCTGGGCGCGGCGGCGAATATAGGGTTCGCAGATCTGGTCCATTGTGATGGCTGACTGCACGCGCGTGGGCACGCCCTGGCTTTCCAGCACACTCTGCATGGCGAGGGCGTTCATTACAGTTGCCAGCATACCCATGCTGTCAGCCTGCGCCCGCTCCATGCCCTTGGCAGCGCCCGCCATCCCGCGGAAGATGTTTCCACCGCCGATGACGAGGCAGATCTCTGCCCCTGCCTTGCGAGCATTGGCGATGGCTTTGGCAAATTGTTCTACGGTCGGAATGTCGATGCCGAACTGGCCGGGGCCCATAAGGGCCTCGCCGGACAATTTAAGGAGCACGCGCTTGTACTTTAGCGGGCTGGTCTCCGGATTCTCGCTTGGCATAGCTTTCTCCGTCACTTGAAGCCCTCAATAGAGCTCCTAAAAGATTCCCGGCTGCCTGTCATGGGCAGCCGGGACTGTTTAAGGCCTCACGTGGGGCTAAAGGCAAGCCCGTTCAGCTGCCTTTTGTAAGCGAAGCGACTTCATCTGCGAAGTTATCCGCAGCTTTTTCAATACCTTCACCCAGCTTGAAGTGGACGAAGCCAGTCAGCGTCGCGCCCTGATCTTTAAGGTAAGCGGCAACCGTCTGATCAGGGTTCATGACGAAAGGCTGCTCAAGAAGAACGACTTCCTTGTAGAACTTCTGCATCCGGCCCTTGATCATGCCCTCGATGATATTGTCGGGCTTGCCGCTTTCGCGAGCCTGTTCTGTCAGGACGCGCTTTTCGGACTCGATGAGGGCCGGGTCGAGTTCGTCCGTCGTTGCAGCAGCCGGCGAGGTCGCCGCGATGTGCATAGCGATCTTGCGACCGATATCGTCGAGGTCGCCTGCGCCCGAAAGCGCAACCAGGACGCCAACTTTACCCATACCAGCCGTTTCGGCGTTGTGGATATAGGACGCAACCTTGTCAGCGGTGAGCTTGGCGGAGCGGCGAAGCGTCATGTTTTCGCCGATCGTGGCGATCATGCGCTTGATCATGTCATCAACAGTGCCATTGCCGTCTGGCGCAGGCGCAGCCGAAACAGCTTCGACCGAACCGTCGGTGCCGAGCGCAGCTTCGGTGATGCCGGAGAGGGCTTTCTGGAAGCCCTCGTTGCGGGCCACGAAGTCCGTCTCTGCGTTCAGTTCGACGATCGCGCCGGACTTGCCATCAGCAGACACTTTCACAGCCACAAGACCGTCAGCCGCGGTGCGGCCCGACTTCTTGGCAGCTTTGGACAGGCCTTTGGCGCGGAGCCACTCGATGGCGGCTTCTTCGTCGCCGTCATTTTCTACGAGTGCTTTTTTCGCATCCATCATGCCTGCGCCGGTTTTCTCGCGCAGTTCCTTGACGAGCGCAGCAGTAATCTGGGCCATTGCGGTTATCCTTCAGTGTAAAAGTTCAACTCGGGGGCTTAGGCGCCCGTTGCATCTTCCGTGGTTTCGCCAGCAGCTGCAGCGATGTCAGCATCGGCCATACCTTCGATATCTTCGAGGGCACCGAGGTCAACGCCAAGGCCAGCTGTCGATTCTGCGAGGCCATCGAGCACTGCGTCTGCGAACAGGTTACAGTAGAGCGAGATGGCGCGCGCCGCATCGTCGTTACCGGCAAAGCCGTAGTCAGCGTCGGCAGGATCGCAGTTCGTGTCGAGCACGGCCACGACCGGAATACCCAGCTTGCGGGCTTCCATGACGGCGATGGCTTCCTTGTTCGTGTCGATCACGATCATGGCAGCAGGCAGGCCGCCCATTTCAGAGATACCACCGAGGGCGCGCTCTAGCTTGTCGCGGCGACGCTCCAGGTCGAGCAGTTCTTTCTTGGTGAGGCCTTCGCCGCCACCGGTCGAGAACATCGCGTTGAGCTCTTTCAGCTGCCTGATCGACTTGGACACCGTGGTCCAGTTGGTCAGCGTGCCGCCAAGCCAGCGATGGTTCATGTAATACTGGGCGCAGCGCTGGGCTGCTTCTGCCACAGGGTCAGATGCCTGACGCTTGGTGCCGACGAAAAGCACGCGGCCGCCTTTGGCAACCGTATCGCGCACGAAGACCAGCGACTGGTGCAGCGCAGGGACGGTCTGGGACAGGTCCATGATATGGATGCCGGAACGCTCGCCGTAGATGTACGGCTTCATGCGTGGGTTCCAGCGGTGGGTCTGGTGACCGAAGTGAACGCCAGCTTCGAGTAGCTGACGCATTGTGAAGTCAGGTAGTGCCATTCATTTTCTCCATCCGGTTAGCCTTCGCAGGTGGAACGTTGGGCCAGAATGGCTTTCCGCACCGGATGCACCCGCGAAATGGTTTCAGATAAGGCGGCTTATACATATATCCGCAATGTCGGCAAGCTTCACAGGTGCGCTTTTGTTACGCCGCCTTCATGGGCTCGACCCGCTCGACTCCCGGCGCATCCTTGAGGGCACGCTGAGCCTTCAGACCAATCGTATATGTGTCTGCCAGACGAAGAAGAACAATACGGCCATCTTCAAGCGGCATCTCGACCAGAATGGCGCCCCGTTCATGGTCCTGAAGGCGCCCCAAATGGCTGATAATGCCAACGATATCGTCTGTTTTCGCCCCAACAGCCAAGCGGACCTTGAGTGCGCCCATGGACTTGGACAGGCGGGCCGATTCCAGCTGGACGATCCGTTCGGCATTGAGTTTGATTTCATCGCCCGTCCGCTTCACGCCAACAGTGATCGCCACGGCATTCCCGACCTGAAGCAAGTCATAGCTTTGCTGCAGCGTTTCCGGGAAGACCATCATCTCCACTTCGCCCGTGGGATCAGAAAGGGTGAGGAAGGCAAACTTGCCGCCATTGCGGGCCGGCTTCTCATTGCGCATGCGCACGACGCCGATCAGTTCGAGCGGTTTGCCGTCGCTCGCGCGCTCCTCGATTTCGATGGCGAGCGTAACCCGGTCGCGGTCAATGCCTTCAAGTACATCGTCCAGCGGGTGACCGGAAAAATAGAAGCCGATCGATTTGAATTCCTCATCCAGCTTCTGCTGGCCGTTCCATGCCTTTGCCGTGGGCAGTGACGGCCGCAGCGCCGGCTCGGCTTCTCCAAACAAGCCCCCCTGCCCGCCCTGACGGTCTTCGGCAGACTTGTTTGCCATCTGGGCGAGGATTGGCGCGGCAGCGAGAACCTTAGCGCGGTTAGCATCAAGCCCGTCCAGCGCACCTGACTTGGAGAGCGATTCGAAAGCCTTCTTGTTGATGTGCCGCGGGTCCACCCGTTCGGCGAAATCATAGAGATCGGTAAACTTGCCGTCTGTGCTCCGCATGGCCTCGACATGGCGCATGGCCTCGAGCCCCACACCCTTCAACGCGCCAAGCGCATAGACAACTGCCCCGTCCCGCACATCGAAGTCCGCCGTCGATGTGTTCACATCCGGCGCGAGGACCGGAATCTTCAAGCGGCGCGCCTCCTGGAAAAAGGCAGCCAGTTTATCCGTATTGCCAAGATCGAGGCTCATTGATGCCGCCAGGAACTCGACCGGAAAATGGCGTTTCAGATAGCCGGTCTGATAACCGATGAGGGCATAGGCGGCGGCGTGGGACTTGTTGAAGCCGTAGCCAGCGAATTTCTCCATCGTATCGAAGATCTCGTTTGCGAGCGGCTCCAGCATCTCCTTGCTGGCTGCGGCGCCTTCCACGAAACGCTTGCGCTGCGCGATCATCTCTTCGAGCTTTTTCTTACCCATTGCCCGGCGCAAAAGGTCGGCTTCGCCGAGCGAATAGCCGGCGATTTCCTGCGCCATCCGCATAACCTGCTCCTGATAGACCGGCACGCCATAGGTGGCCTCCAGAACCGGCTTCAGGTCCGGGTGGGCATATTGCACGCCTTCCGGGTTTTCCTTGCCCTGCACATAGAGCGGGATGTTCTCCATCGGCCCCGGGCGGTAGAGCGAGATGATGGCGATCACGTCTTCAATATTATTCGGCCGTACCTTGCGCAGCGTGTCGCGCATGCCGGCGCCTTCCAGCTGGAAGACACCAAGCGTCTCGCCACTCGCCATCAGATCGTAGGTCGCCTTATCGTCGAGGTTTTCCCATTCCGGGCCGACGTCGCGACCTTCGCGGCGGATCAGCTTCAGCGCACGGTCAATCACCGTGAGGGTCTTCAGGCCGAGGAAGTCGAACTTCACGAGCCCAGCCATCTCGGCGTATTTCATGTTGAACTGCGAGGCCGGAAGGTCGGCGCGCGGATCATTGTAGAGCGGAGCGATCTCGACCAGAGGCCGGTCACCGATCACCACGCCCGCCGCGTGCGTGCCAGCGTTCCGGTATAGACCTTCCAGCGCAAGGGCGATCTTGATCAGCTCGCCAACGCGGGGGTCCGCCTCGATTTCGTCATCGAACTTCGGCTCGTCGTCGATGGCTTCCTGCAGCTTTGGCGGCTTGGCGGGATTGAACGGAATAAGCTTGGCCAGCCGGTCGACCTGGAAGTATGGCATCTGCATCACGCGGCCCACGTCACGCACCACAGCCTTGGCCTGCAACGTACCGAAAGTGATGATCATCGCCACGCTGTCAGCGCCATACTTGTCGCGGACATAGCGTATGACTTCGCTGCGCCGTTCCTGACAGAAGTCGATGTCAAAGTCGGGCATCGAGACGCGCTCAGGGTTCAGGAAGCGTTCAAACAGCAGGTCAAAGCGGAGCGGGTCAAGATCGGTGATCAACAGCGACCAGGCCACGAGCGAGCCAGCGCCGGAGCCCCTGCCCGGCCCGACCGGAATGCCTTGCTCCTTGGCCCACTTGATGAAGTCCGAGACGATCAGGAAGTAACCCGGAAAGCCCATGCGTTCGATGACGCTGAGCTCATAGTCCAGGCGCGTGAAATAGGTCTCCCGTTCGGCGTAGAGCTTGCTAGCGGCCTCCAGACGCCCTTCCAGCCCCTCCCGCGCCTGTTTCTTGAGCTCCTCGATTTCCGAGCGCCCCTCATTGCTGAAGGAGGGAAGGATTGGCGCGCGCGTCACAGATTGGACTGCGCAGCGCTGGGCGACTTCAACTGTGTTCTCGATCGCTTCCGGCAGGTCTTCAAACAGCGCAGTCATCTCTGCTGCCGTCTTGATATATTGCGACGGCGATACCCGCTTGCGGTCATCCTGTCCAAGATACTGGCCATTGGCGATACACATCAGGGCGTCATGTGCCGTGGCGTCTGCAGGCTTCATGAACCGCGCGTCATGCGTGGCAACCAGCGGCAAGTCGAGTTCATAGGCAAGGTCAATCAGGCCGGGTTCGGTTGCGACCTCATCCGGCGTTCCGTGCCGTGTGATCTCGACGTAGCAGCGCCCCGGAAAGGCGCTCGCCAGTGTCGAAAGTTCCGTGCGCGCATCCGCAGTGCGACCCTTCAGAAGGTGGCGCGCCACTTCGCCCTCGGCGCCGCCCGTCAGCACGATCAGGCCGTCAGTGTTTTCGAGCAGCAGGTCACGGTGCAGTTTAGGTACGCCATCATCAGCGTCGAGATAGGCCCGAGACGAGAGCAGCATCAGCCGCTGATAGCCGGTCTGGTCCTGTGCGTAGAGGCTGATACGGCTCGGCTCGCTGCGATGGGCGCCGTCGGTCAGATCAAAGCTGCAGGCCATAATGGGCTGAATGCCGGCTTCCGACATGGTGAGGGATATTTCGAGCGCGCCGAACAGGTTGTTCCGGTCCGTGACGGCAACCGCAGGCATGCCCTGCCCCAGCAGCCAGCCTTTCAGCCCCTTGGGCGTGATCATGCTTTCGAGCAGCGAATAGCTCGAGCGGATGGCAAGGTGGATGAAGGACGACTCAGACAAAACGGTTTCTCCAGCGGCCAGAATACCTTGCCGCCAGCCCCGCCGCCAGACCACCCGTCAGCGGCGGCTGTTCCACAGCTTATTCCGGTTTGTAATCGACCAGTTGGCCATCCTGGAGCGTGAGGACGCGGTCCATATGCTGAGTCAGCGCAAAATTGTGGGTCGCGACTAGCACAGCGGCGCCCTCATTGCGCACCATCTTGATAAGCGTTGCAAAGACACGCTCTGTCGTGACCGGGTCGAGGTTGCCGGTTGGCTCATCCGCAATCACCAGACGTGGGTCATTGGCCAGCGCACGGGCAATCGCCACGCGCTGCTGCTCACCGCCGGACATCTGTCCCGGCTGGTGATGGCCGCGATCAGCGAGGCCCATGACCTCGAGAAGCGCCTGCGCCTTTTCGCGCGCGGCTTTCTTTTTCACGCCAGCTATCATCAGCGGCATGGCGATATTGTCCGCCGCATTGAACTCGGGCAGCAGGTGGTGGAACTGATAGACGAAGCCGATCTTGTTGCGGCGGACGGCTGTGCGCCCCTTGTCGTCAAGCGCGAGGCAGTCGATGCCGTCGAGCATGACCTTGCCGCCTTCAGGACGCTCAAGGAGGCCGGCCGTGTGCAGCAGCGTCGACTTACCCGAGCCGGACGGACCGACAAGGCCCACAAGCTCACCGGCATTGAGGCGAAGCTCAGTGCCACGAAGAACAGGCAATTCGCCAGCTTCAGTCCGGTAGGTTCGGTCGATACCGATCAGCTCAAGAACGGGACCCGACATTATTCGAACCTCAACGCGCTGACTGGATCCTGGCGGGAAGCCCACCAGGCCGGAATGAGCGACACGCCCATCGACATGAACAGGGCATAAAGCCCCGTGCGGATGACTTCATTCCAGTCAAGAATCGCGGGGAGGCCCTCAAGCCCATAGGTCTCCGCGTCAAACACCTCGCCCTGGACGAACAGGTTGATGAAGGCTTCAACGTAATGAATGTTGAGGACCACCAGTACACCCACAAGAACGCCCAGAAGCGCTCCCAGCGTGCCAAGTACCGTGCCCACCAGAAGGAACACACGCAGCACCCCACCCTGTCCCAGACCTATTGTGCGCAGGATGGCGATATCGCGTGACTTGTTCTTCACCAGCATCACCACGCCGACGATGATGTTGAGTGTGGCAATTGCCATGATCACCATGACAAGCAGCCGCACCATCGTGCGCTCAACGCGCAGGGCATTGAGATAGCTCTCGCGCTGGCTCTTCCAGTCAAATGTGTAAAGCGCATTGCCTGTCGCATTGGATATAGCGGCCATGGCTTCGTGGGTTTTCTCCGGGTCCTTCAGCCGGATATCCAACATCGAATAATGCCCCTTCGACTGGAACAGAATCTGCGCCTGCTCCATGGGCATGAAGGCATAAAGGCTGTCGAGTTCGACACTGCCTGTCTTGAAGATATCACCGACGACATAGGATTTGCTTCGCGGCGTGCCGCCCATGGGCCCTGCTGTCTGCTGCGATGTGATGATGTCGACCTTGTCGCCCGGACGCACGCCCAATCCTTCACGCCCGGCCGCCAGGAAGGCGCCAAGCATGATGACATTGCCGCCATTGCGTCCCTCACCAAAACCGGATTCGACAGCCGCTTTGCCGCCGTCTTTCAGGAAAGGCATCGTGGCCAGATCTTCGTTACGGATAGCGCGGATGGCAGCGCCCGTCTTGCGGCCATTGGCCGTGATCAGGACGTATTCCTCGATATAGGGCGTGACGCTCGTGATGCCGTCGATCTCGCGGATCTTGGCAGCCAGGGCGTTGGCTTCGTCTTCGGTGTAGCTGCTGACGACACCATAGACATGTGGCTGGCCGCCGAGCAGCGCATCCAGCAGCGTCGCCCGGAACCCGCTCATGACGGACATCGTGATGATCAGGGCCGCGACCGCGAAGAAGATGCCAACAAAGGAAATGATCGAGATGAGCGACGCACCGCCATGTTCGCGTTTGGCGCGCAGATAGCGCCAAGCCAGTGTGCGCTCCAGCTTGCCAAATGGTGAGGCGAGATGCCCTAACTCGTTCATTTAGGCGCCACTTTCTTCATCGCTTCAGCAAAGGGCATCTCGGTCTTCTCACCAGTCTTGCGGTTCTTGACCTCGACCACCCCATTCTCGATGCCGCGTGGACCAATCACGATCTGCCAAGGCAGGCCGATCAGTTCCATCCGGGCGAACTTGCCCCCAGCGCGTTCATCTGTGTCATCATAAAGCACGTCCATGCCAGCATCCGTCAGCGCCTTGTAGGCATCGTCGCAGGCGGCGTCACAGGCCGCATCGCCCACGCGCATGTTGATCAAGCCGACATGCCATGGGGCGACCGATTCAGGCCACACAATGCCGTTCTCATCATGGCAGGCCTCAATGATACCGCCGACGAGGCGTGACACGCCAATGCCGTAGCTGCCCATCTGGACAGGCACCATCTGGCCATCAGCCGATTGCACAACCGCGTTCATGGGCAGTGAGTACTTTGTCCCGAAGTTGAAAATGTGGCCAACCTCGATGCCGCGTGCAGATACCTGGCTCTCCGCCGGGATCGCTGCAAAAGCTGCCTCGTCGTGCATCTCTTCGGTGGCCGCGTAATATTGCGTCCGCTTTTCGACTTCAGCATTCAGGTCACTGTCGAAATCCAGGTCCAGTCCGGGAGGCGGCAGGTCCAGCAGCGCCTTGTCACAGAAGACAGCGCTTTCGCCCGTATCAGCCAGGATGATGAATTCATGGCTCATATCGCCGCCGATGGGGCCGGTATCCGCGCGCATAGGAATGGCGGTGAGGCCCATTCGATCGAAAGCGTTGAGATAGGCGCAGAACATCTTGCGATAGGAGACACGTGCGTCTTCTTCCGTAAGATCGAACGAATAGGCGTCCTTCATGAGGAATTCACGCCCCCGCATGACGCCGAAGCGCGGACGCACTTCGTCGCGGAACTTCCACTGCTGGTGATACAGGTTCAGTGGCAGCTGCTTGTAGCTTTTCACATAGGCGCGGAAGACGTCGGTGATCAGCTCTTCATTGGTCGGGCCGTAGAGCATCTCGCGGTCATGCCGGTCCGTGATGCGCAGCATTTCCTTGCCATAGTCGTCATAGCGACCGGATTCGCGCCAGAGGTCAGCCTGCTGCAGGGTCGGCATCAGCATCTCGACGGCACCGGCGCGGTTCATTTCCTCGCGCACGATCTGTTCGATGCGCGTTAGAACCTTCAGTCCCATCGGCAGCCAGGTGTAGATGCCAGCGCCATTCTGGCGGACCATGCCTGTGCGCAGCATAAGCTTGTGAGAAGCAATCGCGGCATCTGCCGGCGCCTCCTTGCTAACGGGCAGAAAGAACTTCGATAGGCGCATGGATTCCCCGTTATCGCTGAATTAGGCGCTCAACTAGCCGCAGCCGCCCCTACTCCGCAAGGAGGAGCGGCACAACGACAGCGGCAATGGCCGTCAGGACAGTTGCGCCAATGGTGGCCCAGAGGGCTTTCTTCCAGACCATCGGCCTGACAGGAGCTCCCTCTTCCGTTCCTGGCGTGTGCTCACCGTCCTCGAACTGACCGCGCACACCGATCGGCAGGACCGCAAAAAAGCTGATCCACCAGGCCAGCACGAAGACAACAACGCCACTCGCAATGGTCATCAGTGGGCGCCTTTGGGCGTTTCCATCAATTCGATCAGGACGCCGTTGGAGTTCTTCGGATGTACGAAGATGATCATCGTGCCGTGCGCACCGATGCGCGGTTTGCCGAGTACGGTTGCGCCGCGTTTGTTCATCTCGTCGACGGCCTGATTGATATCATCAACCTCGAAACAGACATGGTGCTGGCCGCCTTTGGGGTTCTTGGTAATGAAGTTTGCGATGGGCGATTCGGCATTCAGCGGCTCGATCAATTCGATCTGGGCATTAGGCAGGTTGACGAAACAAACTTTGACGCCCTGCTCCGGCATGTCGAATGGTGTGGTGATGTCGGTCGCGCCATAGAGCGTGCGGTAGGTCTCGCAGGCTTCCTCCAGGTCCGGAACGGCGACGCCGACATGGTTCAGCGGGCCAAGCTTGAATTCGCTCATCGTGTTCAACTCCTCAAAACAGTCACATCAATCATCGGACGGCGGCCGAACGTGGCGTCACACGCCTTGCGCAAGGCGCGGCCGATCTCGCGTTCAACCATATCATCTTCAAGCCGGGTCTTGCGCTTCATCTTCTGGACAGCGTTCTCGGCGGCCTCGTCGAGTTCGTCCAGGCTTTCATCCGCGAGGCGGCCGTCCGCTTCAGAAAAGCCGCGCACGACCACAACCGGCCCGTCGATCACGTCGCCGGCTTCGTCAATGACGACGCTGGCCAGCACAAAACCATTCTCAGCCAGCTTGCGGCGCTCGTTGATGCCCTGCGCGCCTTCCGGCACGAGGAACTTGCCATCAAGATAAAGGCGACCTGCCGGCACGAGGTCGATGATCTCGGCCTTGCCCGGCGCGAGCCGCACGAGGCTGCCATTGCGCGGGGCAATGGCCTGCGGCACCTGCAGCGACTTGGCATAGGCGGCGTGTTCGACAATGTGGCGTCGCTCGCCATGCACAGGCACGGCAATCTCGGGCCGCACCCATTGGTACATGCGCTGCAGCTCGCCGCGGCAGGGGTGACCGGATACGTGGATCGGATCCTTCACCATGCGCGGCGTGATAATCCGCACGCCCTGGTCAGCGAGCGAGTTCTGGAGTTGGAAGATCTCGCGCTCGTTGCCGGGAATGATACGGCAGGAAAAGATCACGCAATCACCTTCATGGAGCGAAACGTTGCGGTGGTCCTTGCGGGCGATACGGGCGAGTGCGGCGCGTGCCTCACCCTGGCTGCCCGTGCAAAGATAGAGGATGTTCTCGGCCGGAATGGAGCTGGCGTCAGCCTCGTTCACAAACTCCATGTTGCGCGGCAGGATACCGACGGCTTTTGCGGCGTCCGTGATGCGATGCATGCTACGCCCAACGAGGCAGACGCTGCGGCCCGCAAGCTCGGCGGCTTCAATGATGGATTTCACACGCGCGACGTTCGAGGCGAAGGTGGTGACGGCAACGGCCTGTTTCTGCTGGGCAATCAGGTCTATCAGGCCCTGTTTCACGGTTTCTTCAGAGCCAGACTCGCCTTCCTCGAAGACGTTCGTGGAATCGCAAACCATGGCGAGCACGCCGCGGTCGCCGAGTGCCGTGAGACCTGCAATGTCGGTCGGGCCGCCAATCTGGGGATCGGGATCGATCTTCCAGTCGCCCGTGTGCAGGATCATGCCTGCCGGCGTTTCAATGGCCAGCGCATTGGGCTCGGGGATCGAGTGGGTCAGCGTTATGTAGGTAACCGAGAACGGCCCGGCCACGACTGTGCCGCCAAGCGCTACCGGCTTCAGCCAACGCGGATCAACCCCACGCTCGAGCATCTTGGAGCGCACGAGCTCTGTCGTGAAGGGCGTTGCATAGATGGGCGCTTTGGTCTGCAGCCGCGGGTAAAGCAGGCCGACGGCCCCGATATGGTCTTCGTGCGCATGGGTAAGGAAGATAGCGTCGATCTGCTCGCCGATCAGGAAATCAGGGTCGGCGCAGATGAGATCGATACCGGGCGTATCCAGCGAGCCAAACGTGACGCCGACATCGACCAGGATCCAGCGCCTGGCATGCGCCGGTCCATAGCCGTAGGCGTTCAGGTTCATGCCGATTTCCTCGCATCCCCCAAGCGGGAGGAAGACTAGTTCGTCGGTTGTCTGTGCTGAATCGGCCATAAGGTCCTATTTATTACGTTTATAGATTTCGAGGAGGCCCGTGATGAGAATATCCGGGTCATAGTGGTCGATCGTTTCGCTGGCGCCTTCAAAAAGCGAGGCAACGCCGCCGGTCGCAACCACCTGCAAGGGCTTTCCATACTCGGCCTTGATGCGTCGTACCAGCCCGTCAATCAGGTCGATATAGCCCCAGAACACACCGGACTGCATCGCACTGATCGTATCCTGGCCGATTACCTGTGCAGGGCGCTGGATGGCGATCCGCGGCAATTGCGCCGCAGCATCATGCAGCGCGCTGACTGAGAGGTTGATACCGGGCGAAATGATACCCCCCTCAAAGCCGCCATCTTCGGCAACGATATCAAAGGTCGTGGCCGTGCCGCTGTCGATGACAATCAGGTTGCCCGGATACGTAACATGCGCCCCAAGCGCGCTAACGATGCGGTCGGCACCGACCTGTTCCGGCCGGTGAATACGGATCTCGACGCCCGATTTGAGCGACGGATCACCAATGAACATTGGCTCTACATTGAGGTAGCGGCGCGCAAGGTTGCGGAAGTTGAACACCGCCTGCGGCACAACGGTCGAAATCACGCAGCCATTAATTTTACCAAGATCCATGCCGTGCATGTCAGCCAGACGCCAGAGCCATGCCGCATGGTCGTCGGCCGTCTTGCGGGCATCGGTGGCACTGCGCCATTGGACGATCCACTTGTCGCCGTCGTGCACACCGAAAACGGTGTTCGTGTTACCCACGTCAATCGCAAGCAGCATCGCGCTTATACTCTCCCTATCAGGTCAACATCTCCAGCCCTTATGGTCTGCAGAGTGCCATCGGGCAATCTGAGTATAAGAGCACCAGTTTCGTCCATGTCCTCGAATATGCCTTCAACAGGCTCTCCCGAAGCGGTGACGCGGACAGTGCCCCCAAGCCCCTCGGCGCGCTCGAGCCAGCTTTTACGGAGCATCGAGAACCCCGCGCGGGCCTCGGTTATGCGCGCCGTGAACGCTTCCTGCAGGGCCTCGAGCACCATGTCTGCCTTGACGGCCGTATCGCCGCGCAAACTCGCAATTGAAGTTGCAGACTGCCCAGCGCCTTCTGGCGCATGCGTGACGTTGATGCCGATGCCTGCCGCGACCCATGTGTCTGCGCCCGAACCGCCGGTTTCAATCAGTATGCCGGAGAGTTTCGCGCGATGGATGCGCACGTCATTTGGCCATTTAACCTGGATATCCGCATCGGGTGCGAACTGAAGGGCCATATCGCTGACCGCCAGCGCGGCCGCGAATGGCGTGCGGGCAGCCACGACCATTCCGCCAGGTTCGCGATAAAGCGCTGTGGTGAAGAGGTTTCCCTGAGGCGACAACCAGCTGCGCTGGAGCCTTCCGCGACCGGCCGACTGGGTTTCGGCGACAAGCCAGCAATCAGCGAAGCCCCCTGCTGCGGCGCGCCGCTTTGCCTCGCTATTGGTGCTGTCTATCGTACCGAGGTGATGGACGGGCCAGTCAAACTTCAAGAGGGCAGTCCCAGAGCGGCCGTGTTCGCCCAGTCAGCAAGCGTGTTAATGAAGATCAGGAACACGATACCCGCCACAAAGGCCGATGCTAGAACGGTCAGCGTGACAGAGCCATCAATCGGTTCGAAGCGCTCTTTCGGCTCATCAAACCACATGATCTTCACCATGCGCAGATAATAACCAAGCGACACGACCGACGCGATGACCAGAATGATCGCCAGCGGCATGAGACCGGCCTGAACGCCTGCATTGAAGACTTCCCACTTCCCGAAGAAGCCACCGAAAGGCGGCAAGCCCGCGATCGAGAAAATCAGGATCGACAGGGCGATCGCCAACCAGGGTCGCGTGCTCATCAGGCCGCCGAGTTCATCAATGCTTTCCACCATACCGCCGCGGCGACGCATGGCGAGAACGCCCGCAAAAAGACCAAGCGATGAAATCACGTACAGGGTCATGAATATCAACAGAGCACCTGCTCCGGTCTCACGGCCCGCAGCAACAGCGACCAGCGCATAGCCCATGTTCGCAATTGATGAATAGCCAAGCAGGCGCTTGATGTTGGTCTGCGTGAGCGCGCCAAATGAACCGATCAGCATCGACATGCCCGCGATGATCGAGATGATCATCTGCCATTGGTCCAGAATACCGCCAAAGGCCGTGAACATCACATTTGCAAAAACGACCATGGACGCCATTTTCGGGGCCGTTGCAAAGAAGGCGCCCACAGGAGTTGGTGCGCCTTCGTAAACATCGGGCGTCCAGACGTGCATCGGTGCGGCGGATACTTTGAAGGCAAGGCCCACGATCATCATGACCATGCCGAACAGCAGGCCGATGGATGTCTCAGCCGTAAAGATGCCTGCATAGCTTGTGGTGCCGGCAAAGCCGTACACAAGCGACGCGCCATAAAGCAGCATACCGGATGCCAAGGCCCCTAGTACGAAATACTTCAGGCCGGCTTCGGACGAGCGCGCGGAATCGCGGTGAAACGCTGCCAGAACGTAAGAAGACAGGCTGAGCGTCTCGACGCCCATATAGAGGGTCATCAGGTCAGACGCTGACAGGATGATCCCCATACCAAGAGACGCAAAGATCGTCAGCAGGACATATTCATAGCGGATAGTTTCATGACGCTTGAGGAAGCCCTCGGACATGATCAGCGCAAAGCCGCCAACGGTGAAGCTGACGAATTTTGCAAAATTCACGAACGTGTTAGTTCGCACAAGGCCGCCAAAGGCTTCGCCGCCTTGATAGAATATAAGCGTTAGGGCTGCAGCGCCGAAGAGTGCAAGCGCCCCGTATTTGAATGACAGGCTGTTGAAGCGGTCCTTGAGCACGGCGCCCAGCAGCACGCCCACGAGGCCCGCCGCCGCAAGCCAAAGCTCCGGTCCGATTGCCAAGATCATAGCGGTATAGTCGAGCATGGGCCGTCAGCCTCCGACCATCAGGGACAGAATGCGGTTCGCCGCCCCTTCAGTAATGTGGAAAATCAGGTTCGGCGCGACGCCAAACAGCAAGGTCAGCAAGGCCAGCGGCACGATGCAGACCAACTCAATCATGTTCATGTCGCGAATGCCTTCGAGTTTCGGATTGGTGATCTCGCCGAACACGGTGCGACGGTAGAGCGTCAGCATGTAGACAGCCGAGAAGATCACACCGAGCGCCGCGCCTGCAGCGGCCCAGGTCGAGGCCTGGAAGCCACCAACCATAGTCAGGATCTCACCGATGAACCCGCTGGTGCCTGGCAGGCCCACGTTTGCCATCGTGAAGAGCATGAACAGTGTGGCGTAAACCGGCATGCGATTGACGAGGCCGCCATAGGCCGCAATCTCGCGGGTGTGCATACGGTCGTAGACGACACCAACGATGAGGAACAATGCGCTGGCGATCAGGCCGTGGCTGAGCATCTGGAAGATCGCGCCCTGAACACCCACTTCGGTGAACGAGAAGATGCCAAGCGTGACGAAGCCCATGTGCGCCACGGATGAATAGGCTATCAGCTTTTTCATATCCGTCTGGCGCCAGGCGACGAGTGACGTGTAGACAATCGCAATCACGGCCAGAACAAACATGGCAGGCTGGAACAGGTGGCTCGCATCCGGGAACATGGGCAGCGAGAAACGCAGGAAGCCGTAGCCGCCCATTTTCAGCAGCACGCCTGCCAGGATGACCGAACCAGCCGTTGGCGCCTGAACGTGGGCGTCGGGCAGCCATGTATGTACCGGCCACATTGGCAGTTTCACCGCAAACGACGCCGCAAAGGCTAGCCATAGCCATGTCTGGACGTGTGGCGAGAAGGCATATTTCTCGAGCACTTCAATGTCGGATGAACCCGCCGCCTGGAACATGTAGACAACCGCGACCAGCATCAGCAGGGAGCCAAGCAGCGTATAGAGGAAGAACTTGAACGCCGCGTAGATCTTCTCCTTGCCACCCCAGATACCGATGATGAGGAACATCGGGATCAGGCCAGCCTCGAAGAAGATGTAGAACAGGACGATGTCGAGCGCGGCGAAAACGCCGAGCATGAATGTCTCGAGCACGAGGAATGCGACGACGTATTCCGTGACCCGTGTATTGATTGAGTTCCAGCTCGCCAGAAGACAGATCGGCGTCAGGAAGGTTGTCAGAAGGATCAGTGGCATCGACAGGCCATCGACACCGACTTTGTAGGTCACCGCGCCATACCAGGCATATTGCTCGACCAGTTGATAACCGGCAGCATTTGCATCGAATGTCAGGAATGCGGCCACCGAGGCGAGGAAAGTCGCACCGGAAATAATCATACCCGCAAGCAACGCTGCGCGGTTTTCCTTGCCGGCTTCTTCCTTGCTGAAGCTGCCGGCCGTAGCCGTGCGCACGCCCATTATGATCAGCGCACCAAGCAGTGGCAGGAATACAACTGCTGAAAGGATGGGGAACCCGCCCATTAGTTAGCTCCTCCAGCCCGCAACCACATGACCGCGCCAAAGACGAGCGCAGCACCGATGATCACGAAGGCGTAATGATACAGGTAGCCGGTGTGCATGGCCGACAGGCGGCGCGCACTCCAGCGGGTAAGGTATGTCACACCGTCTGGTCCCAGACGGTCGATGATTTTCTTGTCAGCCTTCCAGAACAGGTTGCCGAGCATGGCCGAACCTTTGATGAGCGTCGCATTGTAGATCTCATCGAAGTACCATTTGTTCGAGAACAGGGCATGCAAGGGTCCGCCGCTGTCGGCGATACGCTTGCCGAAACCGCGATTGAAGAAATACGTGAACGTGGCGATCAGGAAGCCGATTACGGTAACGACCAGCGGAGCCAGGATGACCCATTCGGGCACATCGTGACGGTCGTGCAGAACATGATTGTCAGCCGCTGAATAGATTGAGCTACCCCAGAACGCGCTCTCGGCATCACCGACGAACCAGTCATGGAAGTAGAAACCTGCAAACATGGCGCCAAGGCTGAGTAGCCCAAGCGGCACAAGCATGATCGCCGGACTCTCATGCGGCTCATGGGCATGGGCGTCGTGAGCGTGGTCATGGCCGTGGTCGTCAGCAACAGCATGCGAATGATCCGCGTGATCGTCATGATGTTCCGCTGATGCCATTGGGCCGTGGAAAGTCATGTAGATGAGGCGCCACGAATAGAAGCTGGTCAGCATCGCTGCGACGATACCAAACCAGAAGGCCACCTGACCGAACATGACATGATGTTCGCCTGCCGCGAAGGCGCTTTCCAGGATCGCATCCTTCGAGAAGAAACCGGAGAAACCGATCAGTGTATGCGGAATGCCAAGGCCAATAATGGCGATCGTGCCGATCATCATCGCCGCATAAGTCAGCGGCATGTATTTCGCGAGGCCGCCCATACGGCGCATGTCCTGCTCGTGGTGCATGCCGTGGATGACCGAGCCAGCGCCAAGGAAAAGAAGCGCCTTGAAGAACGCGTGAGTGAAGAGGTGGAACATCGCCGCTTCATAGGCGCCAACACCTGCGGCGAAGAACATGTAGCCAAGCTGCGAACAGGTGGAATAGGCAATGACGCGTTTGATGTCGTTTTGCGCCATGCCGACCGTAGCCGCGTAGAGACAGGTTACTGCGCCGATGATCGTGATCATGCCCGCGGCATATATCGTGTGTTCATAGAGCGGTGACATGAGGCAGACGAGGTAGACGCCTGCCGTCACCATGGTCGCGGCGTGGATAAGGGCGGACACAGGCGTTGGGCCTTCCATCGCGTCAGGAAGCCAAACGTGCAGGAAGAACTGTGCCGACTTGCCCATGGCGCCGATGAAGAGGAGCACGCCGATCAATTCGAGCGCGTAGACGCGCTGGCCGAGGAACGTGATGATTGACTCCTGCGCCGGTGCCGCACTGGCAAATGCCAGTGGCGTCACAATGGCGTTCTCACGGATCGCGCTCAACACAGGCTCGAATTCGACCGAGCCAAAGACGAAGAACACGGCCATGATGCCGAGCGCGAGACCGAAGTCCCCAACGCGGTTGGTCACGAAGGCCTTGATGGAGGCGTCGTTCGGCGCCTTCTTCGTGTACCAGAAACCGATCAGCAAGTATGAGGCGAGGCCCACCCCCTCCCAGCCGAAGAAGAGCTGGATAAAATTGTCTGCAACAACCAGCGTCAGCATCGCGAAGGTGAATAGCGACAGGTAGGCAAAGAAGCGCGACCTGTGTGGATCTTCGCTCATATAGCCCCAGGAATAGAGGTGCACGAGACCAGAGACGCCTGTGATGACAGCCATCATAACGATGGAGAGCGTGTCGATACGGATCGCCCAGTTGGCCTGGAATGCGCCGACATCAATCCATGGCATCAGGGTGATGACGTGGGCGCCGTTGGTGGCAACAGCTTCAACCGCATGACCGATTTCCTCGGCATGCCCCTCAGCTCCGTGAATGCCGGTTGCGTAGGCAAACAGCTGGAACAGCGAAAGCGCACCGGCGAGCAAAACCGTGCCCGTTGTCAGGATCATGACCGGACCGTCACCGATCTGTTTGTGAACAAGACCCGACAGCGCCACGATGCCGGGCGCGAGAACGATGAATAGGATGAGGAAGTCCGGCAACATTGTCCGTTACCCTTTCATCAGGTCAACATTCTCGACCGCGATATCGCCGCGATTGCGGAAATACACAACGAGAATGGCAAGGCCGACGGCCGCTTCAGCAGCGGCGACGGTGAGGACGAGCATGGCGAAAATCTGCCCGGTGATGTCACCATTGAACACCGAGAAGGCGATCAAGTTGATGTTCACTGACAGAAGGATCAGTTCGATCGCCATGAGGATGACGATGATGTTCTTGCGGTTCACGAAGATGCCAACGACACCAATCGTGAACAGGACCGCCGAAACGGCGACAAAGTGGGAAAGTCCAAGGTCCATGATATCAGATCCCCTGCCCGGAGCTCGGGTCTTTCAAGTCGAAGGCGTCGGAACGACGTCGTGCTGTCTGGTGGGCAATGCTCTGCCGTTTCGTCCCCGGACGATGACGCAGTGTCAGCACAATGGCGCCTATCATGGAGATCAGGAGGACGATCCCGGCGAGCTGGAACAGCAGCATGTATTGCGTGTACATGACCTGACCGATGGCCTCGGCATTGGTTTCCGCGCCCGGCGACGCATCGAACGTGCTAACGTGGTTTTCGAGGCCAGCGAATGACGCAAGTACAATCTCGGCCAGGAACACGGCGCCGACCAATAGGCCAAACGGCAGATAACTCAGGAAGCCTTGTTTGAGTTCGACGAAATCGACGTCGAGCATCATGACGACAAAAAGGAAAAGAACGGCGACAGCGCCGACGTAAACGACGACGAGCAGCATCGCCAGGAACTCGGCACCGATGAGCACCAGCAGGCCTGCCGACGTGAAGAAGGCAAGGATCAGGAAAAGGACCGAGTGCACAGGGTTGCGCGCCGCGATCACCATTACGGCGGACAAGACCACGATTGTGGCCAAAATCCAGAAAGCGTAAACTGCCAAAGCCCTCAAAGCCCCTATTTGGTGAAACAGCGAGGCCTCTGCCCTGCCGCTCCGGTTCAGTTATTCTGCGGGTGCGCCCTATCGATAAGGCGCGTCCAGCTCCAGGTTCTTCGCGATCAATCGTTCCCAACGGTCGCCATTGGCTAGCAGGCGATCCTTGTCGTAGAACAGCTCTTCGCGCGTTTCCGTCGCAAACTCAAAGTTCGGCCCTTCGACGATGGCATCCACCGGGCAGGCTTCCTGACAGAAGCCGCAATAAATGCATTTCACCATGTCGATGTCATAGCGCGTTGTCCGACGGGCGCCGTCCGCACGCGGCTCGGCCTCGATCGTGATCGCCTGCGCCGGGCAGACCGCTTCGCATAGCTTGCACGCGATGCAGCGCTCTTCGCCGCTCGGGTAGCGGCGCAGCGCATGCTCGCCGCGAAAGCGCGGGCTGAGCGGGTTCTTCTCGAACGGATAGTTCACAGTCGCCTTCCGGCGGAACATCTCCCGAAGCGCGGTCCAGAAAGCGCCGATGAAGTCGGTTAGCAGGGCGCCGCGGATGGTCTGTGCGAGGCTCATGACTGCACTCCGGTGTAAACAACATAGCCCGCGACGATCAGGACGGCTGCGAGCGACGTGGGAAGGAAGATTTTCCAGCCGAGACGCATCAGCTGGTCATAGCGATAGCGGGGCACGATGGCCTTCACCATGGCAAACATAAAGAAGAAGAACAGGATCTTCAGCATGAACCAGAACAGGCCGGACAGGCTAAGCAATAGCGGTGGCCAGTCCTTGACCACGTCGCCAAGGGCAAATGGTCCATGCCAGCCGCCCAGGAAGAGGACTGTCATCATGGCGCACATCAGAACGATATTCAGATATTCGCCAAGCATGAAAAGCAGGTATGGGGTCGAGCCATATTCCACCTGGTAGCCGGCAACGAGTTCAGATTCAGCTTCCGGCAGATCGAACGGCGGACGGTTGGTCTCAGCCAGTGCCGAGATAAAGAACATGACGAACATCGGGAACATCACGAAAATCATCGGGAAGTACTGGAAGCTGAAAAGATGCCAGTTCCAGAAACCGCCCGACTGATTCTCGACAATTGCGCTAAGATTCATTGAGCCGGTGAGTAGTATGACCGTCACGATGATAAAGCCGATAGAGACCTCATAGGACACCATCTGCGCAGCCGAGCGCAACGCGCCAAGGAAGGGATATTTCGAGTTCGAGGCCCAGCCGCCCATGATGATGCCATAGACACCAAGTGAGCTAATCGCGAACAGGTAAAGCACGCCCACGTTCAGGTTCGAGACAACCCAACTCGTGCCCGATACTGTGCCAGGCGCCACGGGAATGGCTGCCCAAGCCACGAAGGCCAGCGTACAAGTCAGAATTGGCGCAAGGATGAAAACAGTCTTGTTGGCGCCAGCCGGAATCACGATCTCCTTCAGCAGGAATTTGCCGAAATCCGCGAAAGACTGAAAAAGGCCGAACGGCCCCACGACGTTGGGGCCCTTACGCATCATGACACCTGCCCAGATCTTGCGATCAAGCAGGAGCAGGAAGGCGATAGAGATCAACAGGACAAGCGTGAACAAGGCAATCTGGCCAAGCACCATCCAGAAGCCCGTAAAATCGCCGAAAGACTCGATGAGATTGCTCATGCCGCCGCCCTACTCCGCTGCTACCGGAGTGTCTAGAGCCGTGCTGAGCGCCGAGCACTCCGCCATCGTCTTAGACGCTCTAGCGATCGGATTTGTCAGGTAGAAATCATCAATGGCCGGTTTAAAGGCATCCGCCGAGAGCGCTCCGGCCGAACCGGTGGGTGCTGCCTGTAGCGCGGATACACCACTGGTGCCTGGTGCAAATCCCAGTCCGGAGAACACTGTGCTTTCGCCCTCTGGCCCGCGCAGGCCGGCGCGCAAAGCGTCAGCGGTATCATAGGGCAGCGTCTTGCCAACAACTTGCGACAAGGCGCGGAATATTGCCCAGCCTTCACGTGCTTCGCCTTTCGGCTGCACAGCGCGGGTCGTCATCTGAACGCGGCCTTCGGTGTTGGCATAAGTTGCGTCCATTTCGGTATAGGTGGCGCAAGGCAGGATAATGTCGGCACGTGAGGCCCCTGCATCGCCGTGCGAACCGACATAGATGACTTTGCTGCTGCCGATACCCGACAGGTCAACTTCATCAGCGCCGAGCAGAACAAGTGTTTCCATACCTCCGCCAAGAATCTCTCCCGTGGCTTTTCCGCCTTCACCCGGCACGAAGCCGACATCCAGCGCGCCGACTCGGCCAGCCGCATTGTGCAGCACGCCAAAGCCAGCCCAGTCATCCTCTACCGCGCCAACGTCCTGCGCAAGCTTCAGGGCAGCTTCCAGAACGGCTTGCCCATCGGCGCGGCAGAGAGCAGCCTCGCCGACAACCACCATTGGACGCTTGGCGTCCTTGAGAACCTTGAAGAAGTCGCTGCTGGCAACATTGGCAAGCGCATCGCCGCCTGTACCGAGATGGTCATAATCATAGGTCAGGTCAGCGGCTTCGCCGATGACGCCGACCTTGAGTTCACCCCAAAGCCAGGACTTGCGTATGCGCGCATTCCAGACAGACGCCTCAGCGCGCGGATTGGCGCCGATCAGCAGCAGCGCATCGGCTTCTTCCACGCCCATAAGCGTTGGGTTGAGGATGTAGCGCTCACGCACACCGTCGGTGCCGTAGGTGGCGCCCGCCGGACGGCAGTCTGTATTCTGAACGCCCATTGAGCGGAACAGGTCAAGCGCGGCTTTGGCTTGTTCGACTTCTATCAGGTCGCCCGCGACGACGCCGATCTTGTCGGAGGACACCGACAATGCATCCTTTGCAGCCGCAAATGCTTCGCCCCAGGTTGCAGGAACGAGCTTGCCGTTGACGCGGACATAGGGCTTGTCGAGACGCTGGCGGGCCAGACCATCCCAGACGAAGCGGGACTTGTCGGAAATCCACTCCTCGTTCACTTCTTCGTTGGTCTCCGGCAGGATTCGCATCACGCCATCACCCTTGGCGTCGACGCGTATCGAAGCGCCCATCGCATCCATGACATCGATCGAAGCGGTCTTGCGAAGCTCCCATGGGCGCGCGTTGAAGGCGTAAGGCTTGGATGTCAAAGCACCGACCGGGCAAAGGTCGATCACGTTGCCAGACAGTTCGGACGTCAACGATTTCTCGAGATACGTCGTGATCTCGGCATTCTCGCCTCGCGAGATCATGCCGATCTCCTCGACACCAGCCACCTCGGCAATGAAGCGAACGCAGCGCGTACACTGGATGCATCGCGTCATGATCGTCTTGACGAGCGGCCCCATGTATTTGTCGTCGACCGCACGCTTGTTTTCATCATAGCGGCTGCCGCCACGGCCATAGGCCATGGCCTGATCCTGAAGGTCGCATTCGCCGCCCTGGTCGCAGATGGGGCAATCGAGCGGATGGTTGATCAGAAGGAATTCCATCACGCCGTTACGGGCCTTCTGGACATAGTCGCCCTTCGTACGCACGTTTGGCGCCGAGCCATCGCGGTTCGGACGCATGTCGCCAACCGTCTGGGCGCAGGACGCAATCGGCTTCGGCGCGCCTTCCCACTCGACGAGGCACATGCGGCAGTTGCCGGCAACAGAGAGGCGCTCGTGATAGCAGAAGCGCGGAATCTCTGCGCCCGCTTCCTCACACGCCTGCATCAGCGTGTAGTGCTTGGGGACCTCGATGTCCTGGCCATCGATATTCAGTTTGAACGTGTCGGACATGTCTTGTTACTCCGCCGCGATGACCGCGCCCTGCACCATGGCGCGGGGTAGGCGATATTCATTGATACGGGCTTCGATTTCAGGCCGGAAATGGCGGATCAGGCCCTGGATTGGCCAGGCGGCTGCATCTCCGAGCGCACAGATCGTGTGGCCTTCAACCTGTTTGGTCACATCCAGCAGCGTGTCGATCTCGTCATGCTCGGCCTCACCTTTGACCATGCGCTCCATGACGCGCCACATCCAGCCGGTGCCTTCGCGGCAAGGTGTGCACTGGCCGCAGGATTCGTGCTTGTAGAAATAGGCGAGGCGCGCGATCGCCTTGATCAGGTCGGTGTCCTTGTCCATCACGATGACGGCCGCCGTGCCAAGACCCGACTTCAGGTCGCGCAGCGTGTCAAAGTCCATGTATGCGTCCATGATCTGCTCAGCGGGCACCATAGGAACAGATGAGCCACCCGGGATCACAGCCTTCAGATTATCCCATCCGCCACGAATACCGCCGCAATGCGTTTCGATCAGCTCACGGAACGTGATCGACATTTCTTCTTCGACATTACAAGGCTTGTTCACGTGGCCGGAAATGCAGAACAATTTCGTGCCAGCATTGTTCGGGCGTCCGAAGCCGGCGAACCATTCCGCACCGCGCCGAAGGATTGTCGGCGCAACAGCAATGGATTCAACATTGTTCACTGTCGTCGGGCAGCCATAGAGACCGGCATTGGCCGGGAATGGCGGCTTCATGCGCGGCTGGCCCTTCTTGCCCTCAAGGCTTTCGAGCAGCGCGGTTTCTTCGCCGCAGATATAGGCGCCGGCACCGTGGTGAACGTAGATATCAAAGTCCCAGCCATTGTCATTGTCCTGGCCGATCAGCTTGGCCTCGTAGGCCTCCTTGATGGCGAGTTCCATTGCATGACGCTCGGCGATGTATTCTCCGCGCAGGTAGACATAGCATTTGTGTGCCCGCATCGCGCGGCTGGCCACCATGCAGCCCTCAATGAAAAGGTGCGGGTCGTGCCGCATGATTTCGCGGTCTTTACACGTACCTGGCTCGGACTCATCACCGTTCACGACAAGATAATGCGGACGTTCGCGCACTTCCTTCGGCATGAATGTCCACTTCAGGCCTGTCGGAAACCCTGCGCCGCCACGGCCGCGCAGGCCGCTGGCCTTGATCTGGTCGCAGATCCAGTCTGGCCCCATCGCGAGCATTTCGCGTGTGAGGTGCCAGGCGCCGCGCTTCTTGGCGGCTTCCAGGCTCGGTGAATGGAGCCCGTAGAGATTGGTGAAGATGCGGTCCTTGTCGAGCAACATGTCCTAGTCCTCATCACCCTTCTTGGGCAGCAGGGTCGTTTTCGTACCCGGTTTTGCCTCTGGTGTTTCACGTTTCGTGTTTGTTGGCGCATCCTCTTTCGGGAGCGCCTTGGATCCTTCGGAATCCGCTTCCGGCTCAGCCGACGGCAGGTTCGGAAGGACCGAAACCTCGTTGCGGGAGCCATCGAAAAGGTGCGGCTCGGTCAGCACGGTCGTGCCGCCTTCAGGGCCGCTATTGATCCGGTCGATCTGCGGGCCGGGCTGAACATCGGCCCCATGCTTGAGCTTGGAGAGAATCTTGCTGAAGCTATCAGCTGTCAGGTCTTCAAAATAGTCGTCATTGATCTGCGCCATGGGTGCGTTCACACATGCGCCTAGGCATTCGACTTCTTCCCAGGAAAGGCGCTTGTCGTCGGTGACGTACATCGCCGGACCGATTTCCTTTTTGCACACATCACGCAACGATTCCGAGCCGCGCAGCATGCAGGGCGTCGTGCCACACAGCTGGATGTGAAACTTGCCGACCGGCTGCATACGGAACATCGTATAGAAGGTCGCGACTTCATATACGCGGATATAGGGCATCTCGAGGCGATCAGCGACTTCGCGCATGGCGGGCTCGGACAGCCAGCCATTGTTGTCCTTCTGGGCCAGCCAGAGCAGCGGGATCACAGCGGAGCGCTGGCGATCCGCCGGATACTTGGCGCGCCAGAAGGCAATCTTGTCTTCAGTTTCAGGCTTGAAGGCGAAACTGTCGCCGCCTGCTTCAATGTCGAACCGGCGCAATGCCATCTAAACGTCCTCCGTGGAGGGCAGCACCACGCGGCCTGCCTCGTCCAGTGTCCAAAACGGATTGTGAGCGACCTCCCAGGCGTTGCCTTCCGGGTCAGTGAAGTAGCCTGAATATCCACCCCAGAATGCCTTGTGAGGCGCCGCGCTGATTGTCACACCGGCCGCCCACAGCCGATCGAAAATCGCATCGACCTCTTCAGGCGACCGCGCGTTATAAGCCAGCGCTACGCCCTTGAAGTCCCCGGTGCGATTGTTCGCAACTCCGGCATCCTTCGCGAGCTTGTCTTCTTCCCAGAGGCCGAGAACAAAGCCGCCCATGTCAAACATTGTCATGCCCTCAGGGCCGACATTCCGGAACCCCAGCACTGATTCATAGAACTGGGTTATCGCAGCGCGGTCCTGCACACCGAGCGTGATGATCGACAGTCTTTTTTCCGGAAACGCCCCCATGGCTCAGCTGCCCCGTGCGAAGTCGACGCGGGCAATCTTGCCGTCGCGGAGTGTGTAGATTGCAGCAACCTCGAAATTATCGCCGCCGGGGGCGCGCTCGACACGCTCATGAACCATCACAATCGGGCCGAGGTCGATCTCGTTGACCACGTCTGCGCGGTTTTCGGGAAATTCGGCAAACAGGTCCAGATGGCGCGCACGTATCGCGTCGTGCCCTGCCTGGTTTACGGCGCCATTATAGCCCGCCAGAATGGCGTCGTCGGTATAGAATGCCATGAAGGCCTCGATGTCCTGCGCATTGTAGGCATCAAGCTGGCGCTGGACGAGATCAGTTGACGCGCTCAACGATCGATCTCCCCGAACACGATGTCGAGCGTACCGAGAATCGCTGAAACGTCGGCCAGCATATGCCCCTTCGAGAGATGATCCATCGCCTGCAGGTGCGGATAGCCCGGCGCACGAATCTTGGCGCGATAAGGCTTGTTGGTGCCATCCGAGACGAGGTAGACGCCAAACTCACCTTTCGGCGCTTCGACAGCGGCGTAGCATTCGCCTTCCGGAACGTGGAAACCTTCGGTGTAAAGTTTAAAGTGATGGATAAGGGCCTCCATCGAGTTTTTCATTTCAGCACGGCGGGGGGGAGAGAGTTTGGAATCGCGCGGCAGGACCGGCCCGGGGCCTTCCTTGGCGAGAATCTCAATGCACTGCTGGATGATCTTGGTCGATTCCTTCATTTCTTCCATGCGGCAAACGTAGCGATCGTAGTTGTCGCCATTTCGGCCTACGGGAATCTTGAAGTCGAGTTCGTCGTAGCACTCATAGGGCTGTGAACGACGAAGGTCCCAGGTCAGGCCCGAACCGCGAACCATGACGCCGGAAAAGCCCCATTCCATGATGGTCTTCACATCGACAACACCAATATCGACATTGCGCTGCTTGAAGATGCGGTTCTCGGTGACGAGAGACTCCACACGCTCCATCGCAGTGGGGAAAAAATCGCACCACGTCGCGATATCGTCGATCAGCGCCTGAGGCAGGTCCTGATGGACACCGCCAGGACGGAAATAGGCGGCGTGCATGCGGCTGCCTGAAGCGCGCTCGTAAAACCCGCAAAGCTTTTCACGCTCTTCAAAGCACCAGGTGATCGGCGTCAGCGCCCCGACGTCCATCACGCCCGTGCCAATATTGAGCAGATGCGACATGATGCGGCCAATTTCCGAGAACATCACGCGGATAAGGCTGGCGCGGCGCGGAACCTCAACGCCCAGAAGCTTCTCGATGGCCAGACACCAAGCATGCTCCTGGTTCATGGGTGAGCAATAGTCGAGCCGATCAAAATAAGGCAGGCCCTGCAGGTAAGTCTTATACTCGAGCAACTTCTCTGTACCGCGGTGAAGCAGGCCGATATGGCTGTCGATGCGCGTCACGACCTCACCATCGAGGTCCATGATCATTCGCAGTACGCCGTGCGCGGCCGGGTGCTGCGGCCCGAAGTTCAGCGTGAACTTGCGATCTTCTTCGATGGATGCGTGGATCGTGTCGGCCATTATTCAGGTGCCTCCTCGGAGACGGCTTTTTCATCACCGGGAATCTGGCTGGTCATGCCCTCCCACGGCGAGAGGAAATCGAAGTTGCGGTATTCCTGGGTCAGTTTGACCGGTTCGTAGACGACGCGCTTTTCAAGGTCATCATAGCGAACCTCGTAATGCCCCGTCAGCGGGAAGTCCTTGCGCAGCGGATACCCCTCGAAACCATAATCGGTCAGGATCCGGCGCAAGTCCGGGTGATCGGCGAACTGAATACCGTACATGTCAAAAGCTTCGCGCTCGAACCAGTTTGCAGCAGGCCAGAGAACTGTAGCGCTCGGCACAGGCGTTTCATCATCGGTGCGGATACGCACGCGGATGCGGTGGTTCATGCGCATGGAAAGAAGATGGTAGACGACTTCGAAGCGATCAGATCGCTCAGGGTAATCAACGCCGCAAATATCGACCAGCGTTTCGAAGTTACATTGCTGGTCGTCGCGCAGGAAACGCAACAAGCGAACGATATGATCACGCTCGGCAAGCAATGTCAGCTCGCCCACGACGATCTGTGACGCCCGCACAGCATCGCCCTGGGTCGCCTCAATATGGGCCGCGAGATCTTTCAGTGCTTCGATACTCATGCTCTTCCCCTAGCGCTCGATCGAGCCTTCGCGGCGGATTTTCTTCTGCAATTGCAGGAAGCCATAGACCAGCGCCTCGGCGGTTGGAGGACAGCCCGGGACGTAAATGTCCACAGGCACAATCCGGTCACAGCCGCGAACAACGGAATAGCTGTAGTGATAGTAACCGCCGCCATTGGCGCAGCTGCCCATCGAGATAACGTAACGCGGCTCCGGCATCTGGTCATAAACCTTGCGCAGGGCCGGGGCCATTTTGTTGGTCAGCGTGCCCGCAACGATCATCACGTCAGACTGCCGCGGTGAACCGCGCGGCGCCATGCCGAAACGCTCAAGGTCGTAACGCGGGTTGCCCGCGTGCATCATCTCAACGGCGCAACAAGCCAAGCCGAAAGTCATCCACATCAGCGAGCCGGTGCGCGCCCAGGCGATCAGGTCGTCAGCAGCGGCGGTGAAATAGCCCTTGTCGGCCAACTCATCCGAGAGGCCGTTATAGAATGGGTCATCCGCGCGAGGGACAAATCCGCCTTCGACGCCTGCTCGGGCCGCGCCTAGCGCATATTTCTTGAAACCGTCGTCAGCCATTTATTCCCACTCCAGCGCGCCGCGGCGCCATTCGTAGATGAAACCGATCGTCAACACGCCCAAGAACCCAACCATCGACCAGAAGCCGACGAGGCCAATGGTGCCCAGCGATATTGCCCAAGGGAACAGGAACGCGACTTCGAGGTCGAAGATGATGAACAGGATGGCGACAAGGTAGAATCGCACATCAAACTTCATCCGCGCGTCATCGAAGGCATTGAAGCCGCACTCATAGGCCGAGTTCTTTTCAGGATCGGGGTTTGATGGTGCCAGAAGCGTTGTTCCGACAATAAAAAGCCCCGAAATCGCGGCGCCAATCACGAGGAATATGATCACTGGAAAATAATCCAGTGCGAGCCGTTCAATCTCGGTCATGTGCAGTTTCTCCTGACCTTGTCTGGCGCCGGATTAGGACGGTTTCGCCCATCGCGCAACAGACAGCCACATTATATATCCAGTGGAGACTCTATACTCTTAAGGCCCTGAATTCACGGGCCATGAGCTGCGGCGGTGCGTCACGCGCAGGCAGCCGATCAACCCTTAAACCATTTATTGTGCGTAGCGCCTTGATGGTCACAGCCAAGCTTAATCCTATAAAGCCGGAAATCCAATATTTTCCGTCAGATCGCGGCCAGCGCTTTTCGCGCCTTCGCACTGATTCCCTTCCAGTCTTCTGCGGCAATGTCTGCGCCGGTCGCGATCCACGAGCCCCCTACCGCCACGACATTTGGCAACGCCACGTATTTACCTGCGTCCGCTTCGGTAATCCCGCCGGTCGGCATGAACCGCAGGTGCGGTAGCGGCCCGGCGATGGCCTTCAGCGCGCCTACGCCACCAGCGATTGTGGCAGGGAACAGTTTCAAGAGATCAAAACCCTCTTCGTGGCGACTCATGGCCTCGCTGGCCGTTGCAACACCCGGGATCATGAGGCGCCGCCGATTCCCGAGGCCGGCCAGCAGTTTTGGTGACATGCCCGGTGACACCAGGAAGTCCGAACCCGCAGAAAGTGCACTATCAACATCTGCTTCCGTCAGGACGGTCCCCGCGCCCACCTTGAGTCCGGGCTCGGCGGATTTCATTTCCTCAATGACCGCAAGACCCGAAGGCGTTCTCAATGTCACTTCAGCAATGGTCAGCCCGCCATCGACCAGCGCGCGCGCCAGCGGCGCAGCCATTTCGATCCGGTCAACGACAAGGACGGGGACAATCGGGGCTGTGCTCGCCGCCTCGACAAGTGACTTCAATGGGAAGGTCATGTCTTTTGTGTCTCCTGCTCGTGATAAGCCGCAGCGCCAATAAGGGGCGCCTCAGGGTCGTGCATCAGCTTGACAGGGCAAGTACTCAAATACTTGCTAAGCGGCCCACGCTCAACGAACCTCTCGCACGCCTCAGGCGTTTTGAGAAAGTCCGCTATGCGCTCGCTAACACCACCTGCAACAACAACCCCGCCCAGCGCGCCATTCGCAAGCACGAGGTCACCCACCGCACTCATCACCGTATTCGCACGCACCCTTATAAGCTTTAGGAACATTTCATCGCCCTCATCGGCCAGGCGGCGCATTTCCTGAGGGCTTACATCAAGATACGGCCGGCCATAGATCTCGCAGAAGGCCTCATGGACGGCCTCAAGCCCGCTGCCCGAGGCAACAAGCTCGTTCGAGACATAGCCATACCGATTGAGCAGAACGCGTGTCAGCTCGATCTCTGTAGCGTCCCTGGGGGAGAAGGCGATATGCCCTCCCTCGCCATTCAGCACATACCAACCGCCCGTCCGGTTACGCAGCAGGGTGGCAACCCCAAAACCTGTTCCGGGACCCGCCACCAGCATCGGCGCGCCATCGACAGCCGTGCCCTCAATGATGGTTTCGAAATCTTCCGGGCCATGTTCCGGTACAGCACGAGCCATCGCGGCGAAATCATTGATGAGATGAACGCTACCAATGTTAAAAGTCCGGCCAATCCGGCTGGCCGATACTTGCCACCCCCGATTGGTGAGGATGACCTCCCCTTTGCTGACCGGTCCCGCCATAGCAAAGCAGGCCTTGGCCGGCTTAAGGCCCGTCTTGTCCAGGTAGCTGGCGAGGGCGTCATCAAATGAATTGAAATCATCGCCCTTGAGTTTCTCGAACGCCTCGATTCGGAAGCGGCCGTCCATGCGGTGCGCCATCGCGAAACGGACATTGGTCCCTCCAACGTCCCCTACGAGAAGCTCATGATCCGTCACTCAGCGCTCCTCGCCAAGAAAGGCGAACTGGCTAGCTCCGGCATCAGCCGTTCCTGCGAACTGGCGGAAGTAGGTGAACATTTCGCGCCCGAGCCCTATCGATGACTCATTAGGACGGAACTGCGCCGCCTCACGTGCATCGAAGGTTGCGCTATCGACAGCGATGTCGAGAGTGCCCTCCTCCGCATTGAAGGCAATCATGTCGCCATCGCGCACTTTTGCCAGCGGACCGCCGCGCGCAGCTTCCGGGCTCATATGGATAGCAGACGGGATCTTGCCGCTGGCACCGGACATGCGTCCGTCGGTCACGAGAGCAACCTTGAAACCCCGGTCCTGAAGAATACCCAGAACAGGCGTCAGGCCGTGAAGTTCAGGCATGCCGTTCGCAGCCGGCCCCTGAAAACGAACCACGGCAACAAAATCGCGATCAAGCTTGCCGGCTTCGAAGGCAGACTTAAGCGCCGCCTGAGAATCAAAGACGATCGCTGGTGCCTCCAGGACCCGGTTCGCAGGCTTGACGGCCGAGACCTTGCTGACCCCCCTGCCCAGCCGGCCGCTCATCAGCCGTAATCCGCCGTCTTTGGAAAATGGATCGCTGGCCGGGCGCAGTATCTCAAGGTCAGCGCTCTCGGCCGGCGCGTCGCGCCACACCAGCTTTCCATCCTCGAGGAAAGGCTCCTGCCCGTAACCTGACATCGGGCCAGCAACACCTTCACAATCCCCATGCATGAGACCAGCACCGAGCAGCTCGCGCATCAGAAAGCTCATGCCGCCCGCGGCGTGGAAATGGTTCACATCGGACGGACCATTCGGATAGATTCGTGCGAGGAGCGGGGTCACGGCACTGATGTCAGCGAAATCTTCGAGGGTGACCTTAATGCCCGCAGCAGCCGCCATGGCCGGTATATGCAGCGCATGATTGGTGGAGCCGCCCGTCGCCATGAGGCCCACAATTCCATTGACGACAGACCGCTCATCAATCAGTTCGCCCATCGGCCTGTAATCATCGCCTTGCGCAGTTATGGCAGCCGCACGCTGCGTCGCAGCACGCGTCAGCGCTTCCCGCAGCGGCGTGCCCGGATTGGTGAAGGCCGCCCCAGGCAGGTGCATGCCCATCACTTCCATCAGCATCTGGTTCGAGTTGGCAGTGCCATAAAATGTACAGGTGCCCTGTGTATGGTAGCTTTCGGCTTCTGCGCGCAGAAGTTCCTCGCGGCCCACCTTCCCTTCAGCGAACAATTGACGAATGCGGACTTTTTCAGGGTTTGGGAGACCAGACGGCATCGGGCCGGCTGGCACAAAAACCGACGGTATCCAGCCAAAGCGCAAGGCAGCGATCACCAGGCCCGGCACGATCTTGTCGCAAACGCCCAGGTGAAGGGCTGCGTCGAACACGTCATGGCTGAGGCCAATCGCGGATGACATGGCAATCACGTCGCGAGAGAAGAGGGACAGCTCCATGCCTTCCTGGCCCTGGGTAACGCCATCGCACATGGCGGGCACGCCGCCGGCAACCTGCGCCACAGCCCCGGCTTCGCGCGCAGCCTTGCGGATAATATCCGGATAGTGCTCGAAAGGCGCATGGGCCGAGAGCATGTCATTATAGGCCGTGATAATCCCGATATTCGGCCACCCTGCCCCCAGAAGTTCGGCCTTCTCCATCACCGCACAACCAGCAGACGCGTGGGCGAGATTGCCTTCGGTCATCTTCAAGCGGGCAAAATTGGTCGGGCGGCGCGAACGGATCAGTTCAAGATAGGCGGCGCGGGAATCTTTCGAACGAAGCCTTATGCGATCTGTGACTTCAGCGATTGTCTGGTTCATGTCTGGCATTATGGGGCCCATATGATTGTGAGACGCGGTCCGAGTCCATCGATGGCATACCGAACTGGCATGTCTTCAGGTGACGCTTTGAGAGCTGCATCTAACACTGCCCGCTTGTCCTCGCCAAATATGAGAAGGATCGCCGCATCAGAATCGATGATGGCCGGACCCGTAAGAGTCATGCGTTCAGGCATCTTTCCGGCGACTTCACATCCGGTCGCATCAATGGCTGCGACAGTGACGCCATCCGCTGCATGCATCGCCGCCTTCAAGCCACCCGCCTTCGGAAACCAGCTGGCGGTATGGCCGTCCGGGCCCATACCCAGCAAAATAAGGTCAATCGGATCGCAATGAGGCCAATAGGCCTGTACGCGATCTTCAACCGCAGCCTTGGCGGTTAGCGCCGCCGTTTTCATCGGCAGGAATCCCGCAGCGCCGGCCTTCGACGTCAGCAAGTGCTGCCTGACCAACGCCTCGTTGGAGCCAGCGTGCTCAGGCCCCACCCATCTTTCATCGACAAGGCCAACTGTGACGCGGTCCCATGATAGATCTGTGGTGGCGAGACGCTTGAACAATGGCGCGGGGCTCGTGCCACCTGAAACCATGAAGCTCGCTTTGCCGGAATCCTCGATCGCAGCCGCCAGCACGCCGCTCGCCATGCGCGCGGCGAAGTCAGCAGCCTCATCACGCGTCTCATAGGCGAGAAACTCGTGCTTCATAACTTTACTTTCCTTCGAACCAGGCGCGCCCGTCGCGGTCCATCATCATGGCCGCCGCAAGGGGGCCGTTGCTGCCGGCCGCGTAAAGCTCCGGCGCACCACCACCCCGATCCCAGGCCTCGATCAAACCATCCACCCATGTCCAGGCAGCCTCGACTTCATCGCGGCGCATGAAGAGTGAAAGATTGCCGCGAACCACGTCCATCAGCAGACGCTCATAAGCATCGGGATACCGGACCGTAAAGCTCTCGGCATAGGAGAGGTTCAAGGGAAGTGACTTCACGCGCAAGCCACCTGGACCGGGCTCCTTGATCTGCACATATAGCCGCACGCCTTCGTCGGGTTGCAGGCGAATGACGAGACGGTTCACCGCGTCATTGCCTTCACCAAACAGCGGATGCGGTGTCGGCTTGAACTGAATGACGATGTCGGAATGGCGGTATGGCAGGCGCTTGCCAGTCCGTAGGTAGAACGGCACCCCGGCCCAGCGCCAGTTATCGACGGCGGCCTTGATCGCCACGAACGTTTCCGTCGTGCTCTCCGTGTCGGACGAGAGCTCGTCGACGTATCCTTTGACGGGCTCATCGCCGCGCACTCCGGCCTTGTATTGCCCGCGCACAGTCAGGCGCTTCGCGTCATCGCCCGATATCGGGGTCAGCGCGTTGAGAACCTTTATCTTTTCGGTACGAACGTCGTCATCATCCAGATGGTTTGGTGGCTCCATCGCCGTGAGACAAAGCAGTTGGAGCATGTGGTTCTGCACCATGTCGCGCAGCGCACCGGACTTGTCGTAATAGTCAGCACGGCCCTCAAGGCCCAGATCCTCAGCGACGGTAATCTGGACATGATCAATATAGTTGCGAGACCAGAGCGGCTCGAACAGCATGTTGGCAAACCGCAGGACCATCAGGTTCTGCACCGTTTCCTTGCCGAGATAATGATCAATCCGGAACACTTGCCGCTCAGCGAAAACCGCGCCGACACCATCATTGATCTCACGGGCAGACTCGAGATCTGTGCCAATGGGCTTCTCAAGCACGACTCGTGCGTTGGGCGTCGCCAACCCTGCGCGCCCGAGCGCCTCGGATATACCGACATAGAGCCGCGGCGACGTTGCGAGATAGAAGACGCACGGATGCTCGCTATTCGACGAAAGCTTGGACTTCAGCGTGGGCCAATCCGCTGCCGGGTCTGTGGCATCAATTGAGACATACTCAACGAGCCGCTCAAAAGCCTTCCAGGCCTTCGCATCCCAACTTTTGCCCGACGCCGTTTCGCAGGCTTCCCGCGCCATTTCGCGGTATTCCTTCGTGGTCAATTCAGAGCGCGCTGTCCCGACAATACGGCTGGTTTCCGGGATTTGTCCGTCGACCCACCGGTGATAAAGCGCCGGAAGAAGCTTCCGCCGTGAGAGGTCACCCGTTCCGCCGAATATTACGATGTCAAACGGATCGACCGGAATAAACTTGGCCATATTCAAACTCCCCGCTCGACCATCAGCACGCAAATGCGCGCGTTAAGGCCTGACTTATAGTATTTTGCCGAACTTGCAAAAGCAGACTTTGTGAGCGCACAACATTTCGTCGAGCATGATCATATTTACATCAATCTTTGCTATTGTTTATTGTAGTTCACCCATGAACTGAAAACCGATTTGCGGTTTTTTTCACATCCCCTAGAATAGCGCTATCAACTTGGAAACGGGGCGTTAGAAATACCAGCCGGATTTCAAAATTCGAGGTCACATGTCCAGCAACCGTACCCGACTTGAAGACCTCGCCGAAATAGCCGGGGTATCAATCGCCACTGTATCACGTGCCTTGAACAATAGTGCGGCAGTCAACGATGAAACAAAGCGCCGTGTGTGGAAGATCGCCCGCGAGCAGAATTACAGTTTCAGGCCGAGCATGCCAGCGCTCATATCCGGCTCTGCGGCAACCATTGCCCTCATTATTCCGACGTCGCCCGGGCGACCCACGCAGACCACGACCCCCTTTTTTCAGGAGCTCATAGGCGGCATAAGCGATGCCGCGCGCAGCTCGGACTGTGACATCCTGATTTCACACCTCGCCCCGAAAAGCCCCGACGATCTCGCCCACGTCATGTCGACCAATCGCGCAGATGGCGTGTTCTTCCTCGGCCAAAGCCTTTTCCACGAGCGTTTCAACAAGCTTGCTGAAACGGAGACCCGCTTCATTGTCTGGGGCGGTCAGCTTCCTGGCCAAAAATACGGCTCTGTTGGATCGGACAATCTGAAGGGCGGCGCGCGCGCGACCAGTCATCTCCTCAACCTTGGCCGACGCCGGATTGCCTTTCTGGGCGATATTCGTGTGCCTGAAGTACTGCAGCGCTATGAAGGCTACGTCGCAGCGCATGCGCGGGCCGGTGCCGAAATGGATCCAGCCCTGATTGTCCCCGCCCGATTTGAGATTGAATCGGCCGAAGCGGCCTTGAACGCGCTGCTTTCGGAGGGGCTGGAATTCGATGGCATATTCGGCAGCAGCGACCTTGTTGCGCTTGGCGCCATTCGCAGCCTCTCGCAAGCAGGCCGCCGAGTGCCGCAGGATGTGTCAGTCGTCGGATATGACAATATCGGCCTGGCCGCCTACAGCCTTCCCTCACTCACGACCATCTCGCAGGATCTGGGAAAGGCCGGCCGTGTGATCGTGTCAAAGCTCCTGGCTGCCAGCGATGGCGTCGCTATGCCGTCAGAACGACTCCCGACCGAACTCATCGTACGGGAATCCTGCGGTCTAGCTTAAGCTCGGCCGATCCATACGGAATATTCAGGCACAGGCCCGGGCATGTTTCCCTGGCTCCATCCTGAGGCAAGCAACACATCTGCACCTTCGCGCATGCAGGCAGGCCGCGATTGGGGCGATGGCCCGAGGTTGAATACACAGAGCAGCCTTTCGCCTTCACAAGAACGCCAGAAAGCCAGTAGCGGTGCGTTGACCTCTTCAAATGATATGTCTCCGGCCGTAAGCGCATTGGAAGCCTTTCGAACCTCCAGAAGGCGGCGCGTAAAGTTCAGAACGGAACCGGCATCTGCATTCTGCACATCGACTGCCGCCTCAAGATGCCCCTGGCCCATCGGCAGCCAAGGTGACCCCGTCGTGAAGCCACCTTCATGGTCGTTCAAAGTCCACGGCATGGGCGTGCGTGCGCCATCTCGGCCAAGCGTCAGTGGCCAGTTTGCGATCGCTTCAGGGTCCTGAAGGCATTCGAACGGCACCTCGGCTTGCGGCAAGCCGAGCTCCTCACCCTGATACAGTATGGGATTGCCTCTCAGACACAGCAGCAATGCATTTGTCATCTGGGCAAACCGGCTTCTATACGCGCCATCATACCAACGGCTGACGCATCGAGGCGCATCATGATTGGAGAAAGCCCAGGACGGCCATCCCTCCTCCACCGGACCTGTCCAGTTTGACTGGGCCCGCCGCACACGGCCCGGCGTCAAACTCGATGCGTAGAGGAAATCGAAATTGTAGGCCGAGCTGAGGCGGCGCTCGCCTTTTGTAAAGGCCTTCATCTCCGGCAGCGGATCGGGACCGGCCACTTCCGCCACCGTGAAAATGGCACCAAACGCGTCCGTCAAAGCGCGCACGCGCTGCAGATAGAGCGGAATATCGGCGTGCGATTGGTTGTTAACATGGTGCTGCAAGTCGAATGGCCGCGTGATGGTTCGCTTGCCAATCTCCCAGGCCGGGTTGTCCTTGAAGGTGGGGTCGAACATGGAAAAATTGATGGCGTCTAGGCGGAAGCCATCAACGCCGCGCTCGAGCCAGAACCGTGAGGCCGCCAGCAAGGCATCCTGTACGTCAGGATTGTGCAGGTTGAGTTGTGGCTGCTCGCGAAGGAAATTGTGCATGAAGTACTGCTGGCGACGCGCATCCCACGTCCAGGCGGCGCCGCCAAAAACAGCCTGCCAGTTATTTGGCGGCGTTCCGTCGGGACGCGCATCGCGCCAGACATACCAGTCCGCCTTGGCATTCGTGCGGTCAGTCCGGCTCTCCGCAAACCAGGCATGTTCGTCTGACGTGTGGGACATGACCTGATCGATCACGACTTTCAGGCCCAGCCCATGGGCGACCTCTAGAAGGCGGTCAAAGTCATTCAATGTTCCAAAAATAGGATCGACATCACAATAGTCTGAAACGTCATAGCCAAAATCCTTCATGGGCGACGTGAAGAACGGCGAAATCCAGATACCATCGACACCTAGTGACGCGATATGATCAAGCCTCCCGGTGATGCCCGGCAAATCACCGATGCCGTCACCATTCGAGTCCTGGTAGCTGCGTGGATAAATCTGGTAAATTACGGCGCCGCGCCACCAGGGCTTGTCGGCCTTTTCCTGTTCCATCTCATCCTCACTCGCATTTGGGCGACACAAGACCCGCAAAACGCCCATTCAGGAGTATACCATCGCGCGGTCAACCGAATACCGGAACAGGAAAATCGGCTTTGACCCGGACCGAAACCACCTTAGATGTGCAGGTATGGAATTCGACACCCGCTCTCTTCGGGACGCACTTGGCTTGTTTGTCACGGGCGTCACAATCATCACTGCGCGAAATGAAGCTGGCGTACCGTTCGGGGTTACAGCCAACAGCTTCAATTCCGTGTCAATGGATCCGCCCTTGATCCTCTGGTCCCTCAGCCGGGCTTCACGCAACGTTACAGCCTTCAGCAAGGCAGAGCATTTCTGCGTACACATTCTGCGGGAAAACCAGACAGACTTGTCCCGGCACTTTGCCATGAGCGACATCGACAAGTTCGAAGGCATGGATTTTGAGCCCGGAGCGGGCGGTGTTCCCATTCTTCCAGGCAGCGCGGCGCGACTCGAATGCCGGACCTATGCCCAGCATGATGGGGGGGATCATGTGATTTTCCTTGGCGAAGTCATCCGCATCGCCGCAGATCATGATGCGCGCCCCCTTCTCTTTCACGGTGGGCGATACGCGACTTTGTCTGATACAGTCACTTCCTAGGCGAGCACGCGCTGGCGGCCGGGACGGGCCACCTCCGCGATAAGCACGCCGCAAGGAGGGGACCAGGTGAATCTGTTTATACGCTTCATGATTGTCTTGTTGGCTGCGCTGCGCAGGCCAATTGCGGACGATCCGCTGGCACCGACGTACTTGACTGTGCGCCTGTGTCGCTTTGATCAGGGCTTTGCCTCGACTGTGCCATTGCACCGGGTACGCTCGCTCACGGATCTCGGCACAATCAATTCCGTCATACGCATCGGGCTTGGCCGGATGATCCGCAAACATGGATGGATGCCGATAATTCAGGCCGAAACGATTAGTCGAATGGAAGCCCTGACGCGTCCGGGCAAGGTCGAGATCGTCACCCGAATAGTTGGCTGGCAGGACAATTACGTCTGCTACACACATGACATCCTTATCAAGGGCGAGAGCGTCGCTGTCAGTCGCATGTTGGCGCGTATCATTGGTCGCAAGGGCACCAAGGTCAGGATAGATGGAATCGCCAGTCAGCTGGGCGTGCCTGAGGAAAGTCCCGAGCTGGATGCAACCTTTCTGGGCATGATCGCCGAATCAGAAACCGGGCGCGCGTCGGCAGGCTCTGAGCGCGTGGCCGCCTGAAGGCAGGATCAGACGACGCTGCGCTCGCCATCCGCAGGATTTTGATCGCCGGCGACAACGCAGCGGCTGGACGGAATGACCAGAAACGCGCTCGTTCCCCGGCCTTCCTGACTATCCAGCAGAACGTCGCCATCATGCTGACGGGCAAGCTTCCGGCTGACCGTCAGGCCAAGGCCTACACCCCGACCGTCCTTGAACTCATTGGTTCGCGCACCCTGGAAGAAGGGCTCAAAAGCCTTTTCAAGCTCTTCCTTGCTCATGCCTGAACCGCGGTCCCTGACCATCAGGAGGATGCCACGGCCGACAATGCGGGACACTTTCACGGTAATCGGTGACGCAGAACCGTGTTCGAAAGCATTCGTCACAAGGTTCTGCACAATACGCTCCAGTGCGGTGCGGTCGTAATAAACTTTAGGCAGCCCTGGCTCGGTACTCACCTGCAACGGCACATCGGCATAACCTGGCGAAGCCAGTCGAACCCGGCTGACCGCGCTGTTGATGATCTCGGACAGTTCAACAATTTCTTCTTCAGCTGTGACCGTTTCCCGATTCAATTTCGAGAAGCTGATGATCTGATCGATGATGCCACCAAGATAGGACGCATGTTTGCGGATCTGGTCGGCATAACCTCGGAATTCGCGCTCATCGAACGGGATATTCGAATCACTACCCATCAGTCCCGAACAGCCGACGATTACATCCAGAGGCACTTTCAGCTCGCGGCTCATTGAATTAAGGAAGCGGGTCTTGGCCGCGTCAGCCGTTTCCGCCTCTTCCTTCGCAACCTCGATCTCGCGCTTACTTTGCTCGAGACTTGTGACATCGGTGTGGAGAATCACGTGACCGCCATTTGGCACGGTTTCGACCGACTTCTGCCAGTAACGATCCCCAGCCTTGGGAAGCCGCCGCGAACCGACGCTCAAGTCGCCTTCTGTCCCCGCGAAATAACTTTTGTGGAGATCATTTTGAACAAGGACGGTCCCTTTCGCATCCAGATAGGCGAATGCCTGTCCGCTCGCGTTCAAGGCGCCGATCAGGATTTCATGTGATTCGGTCGCGCGGATGCGCGACTCCACGTTGGACACGAAAGTCAGATATGTCCGCTTCATGCCGAAATAGACGGCGAACATGAAGACCATGACCATGAGGGAAATAGCGAAAGTCGAGCGGGCGGATGCTATCGCGACGAATAGCAGAAACATGAATATGGCGGCGCCGGAATATCGCAAAGCCACGCGCGGCACATGTGGCAGTAGCGCCGACATGCCGGCAATCATCGGCAAAATGAGCAGGGCGGCATAGATAACCGCCATATATTTATCGCCATTAATGAAGAAAGGCAGCGAACCCCACGCCAACCCGAACGTGTAGGCCAGCCATTCAGAGCGGCGCAGGTAACGTCCACTTACGTTGGTTGGTCGCGACAATCCGCGCTTGAGGAGTGCATCAATGACGAGGACCGCCGCCAGCACCCAGTTCATGAACAACCAGTAGCGCAGCGATGTGTTGGCAATGCTCTGCTCGATCAGCATGGTCGTCGCTGTCGAGTTGACGAGCATCACCCCGGCCATGGTCGCGGTGTGACTCGCAAACGCCAGATGCTGCTCAAGCAACACCACACGATCCACCGCCGTGGTGTTCGGGTGCTTGCGCTGTAGCAAGTACTTCAGGAATGAAATCTGAGAACCATTAGTCGGCATTAGGCCCGATTACCGCCATAAGATGAAAATGAGCCTTGTCACCAAGTGCTAACTTTATGAGAGTGAATGCGATTTCGTTAATAAATAGAGTTCATGGGACGTATTGTGGGCACGCCGGAGCCATTCAGAATTGCAATAATCGGAGCTGGTCCTGCCGGGCTCAGCGCAGCGCATTTTCTGATGCAGCGCGGCATACGCGCGACCGTTTTCGAGGCTAATGACCGTATAGGTGGAAAATCCTTTTCCATTCTTAACGGCGATAACATGAACGAGATGGGCACATGCTACACCACGCGGTCCCATACGATGATCAAGGGGTGGATGAAGGATAATGGGATAACGCTCAAACGCTTGGGCGAAGCCCGGTTTGATGGTGAACCTGTCGTCAATTATGTGAAACATGGCCCGGGCGCCCCCCTGCCCTTGCAAGTCGTCCGTTTCATTCGGAAAGCCGCTAAACTTCGCAAAGCTATCCTCACACGCCCGGATGACCCCGAAGTGATGAGAGAAGCCTCGCTTTCAACCATCGAATGGGTGCACGCGCTCAATATTCCGAAGATTGAACGCGCCATGCACCGAATCCAGACGACGCAGGGCTATGGCTATGTGGATGAAGCCACAATCGGTCAGACCGTACAGTGGTGCGACCTTCAATACGTCCTTTCGGGTGTGCTGAATGACCTGCACATGCCGGAACAGGGCTGGACCACATTCTGGCAACGATTCGCAAGCGCCCTCGATGTCCGGCTGGGCACACCTGTCCTCGGTCTCGACAGATCCGGCCCGAAACCGGTCATTCATACCCGTGAAGGCGAACAGGTCTTCGACGCCGTTATCTCGACCATCCCGATGCAATTATTCACCGCCATAACGGACGCGACTCAAATGGAGCAGCGCGTTGCCGACAGCATCGCTTGGAAAACCTATACAACAACACTTCTTGCCTCGAATGACTGGTTCACCGGGCATCAGGTTATTGGCTATTCTCGCGCGTCCAAGGACAGCTCGCTTCAGGGAGCGATTCTCGGGGGACGTGCCGAAGGGGAAAGCGCAGATCTGGGCGGTCGCCTTTACGTTACGGGGCAGTTCTCGGACAGCCTGACGCCCGAGGAATTGCGTGAAATCCTTCATGCCGATGCCGCACACCTTGGATTCACCATCAACAACATCATCCTTCAGAAATCCTGGCAGTATTTTCCGCAATATAAGGCTGAAGCGGTAGCGACCGGCCTTTTCGGCGACCTCCTCCGTGTCCAGGGTCATAACAAGACATGGTTCAGCGGCTCGACATTCTCTCATGAGCTCGTTTCGAGTGTGGTCGGCCGGAGTGAAATCGTTGTCCGCGAGATGACTGCCGCGCTTTCAGCACAGTCTGTAACGGCCACAGCTGACGCGTGACCCGGCGAAGATCTGGAATGAATTAACGCCTGGCAGGGGCAGTAAGACTCGAACTTACGACACCCGGTTTTGGAGACCGGTACTCTACCAACTGAGCTATACCCCTACAGGCGAAGCGGTTGTTTGCCTCAAATGAGCGCGGGCTGCAAGACTGAAGGTTCAGACAAAGGCTAAAAGCTTTTCCTGCGTCGAACTTACTCCTGAAACGCAAAACGCCGCCCTGTTTCCAAGGCGGCGTTTAACTTTAACAAGCTGATGTGAGCTTATTTCTTGATGGCGGAGACCACGCCGGCGCCGACGGTACGGCCGCCTTCGCGGATGGCGAAGCGCAGGCCCTGGTCCATGGCGATCGGCTGGATCAGC
>JGI24519J20070_1000013_pt1 | contig 122496 bp, 119 predicted proteins | sample LinPmetageLP43_FD_20070 | JGI IMG/M metagenome (IMG submission 20070) | reverse complement strand
TTCTCACGCCCCGGTAAGCCCACTGACAATGCTTTTATCGAGTCGTTCAATGGGCGGTTCAGGGCCGAATGCCTGAACCAACACTGGTTCATGAGCCTGGCCGATGCGAGAGAAAAGCTGGAGGCTTGGCGTGGAGAATACAACACGGTAAGACCGCACAGTGCGATCGGGAATAAGCCCCCGATAACGCTCATGAATCACCTCGGCGAGACCAGCCCGCCCAGGTGAGGAAGAGCGAAAAACTCCAGCCCCGAATGAGGGCGCGTTGGGGAGCAGTGCAGGGGCGTTGACGTTTATCGGTTGAACATGCTGAGCGCAGGGCTCAGTTCATATTAGTCTCTTCCACAGCGAAGGGATCGTTCGAAGGGTCGTCATTCCAGATATATTCTGCTGTCCGGGCGACCTGTTCGGCCTTTTCGCGACCGTCGATCTTTTCAACAAGTCCGAGCGCCATGTCGGTCCCTGCCGATATGCCGGACGACGTAATATACTTGCCGTCCTCGACCCAGCGCGCGTGGCTCTGCCACAGTACATCCTCGTCCTGGCTGGTCGCAAATTTCCAGGCCATCTTGTTCGAAGTGGCCTTGTGTCCATCCAGCAGTCCGGCCTTCGCGAGTACGGCGGACCCTGTGCAGACAGATGTGGTCAACTCGGAGCCTTTGTCCTGGCTGCGCAGGAAATCCAGCATAACCGGGTTATTGACCTCGGTGCGTGTGCCCATGCCGCCGGGTATCATGATGATCTCGAACTGCGGCGCATCCTCAAACGAATAATTGGTAACAGTCTCAATGCCTTGGGCCGATGTGACAGAGCCGCCATGCTCGGAAACGGTAACGACTTCATAGTTGTCGAGACGGCTCCACATCTCCACGGGCCCGAAAACATCAAGGGTCTGGTAGCGGGGAAATAGCACGATCGCGAGTTTCTTGGTCTTCGGGGCCTTTAGGGACGCCGATACATTGCTGGCAGCCGGGGCCGGGGTCTCAACCGTCTGCGCGAACGCTTTCGGGGCGCCGGCGAACAGAAGTGCCGCCGCGACCTGGGCCGCAGCGAATAGAGTGACTTGTCTCATTGGGGATCTCCACTTGCCGAAAGAACCTGCGCCTGTGGCATTCAAAACCAAAGGATCACGCGCCGGCGCAGGCGCCAGTAGAGGGGTTTGACCGCAAATACGGCATATTCAGCGCCAACTGCACAGAGCAATCATTTTTAGAATTGGTTCACATAGATAATCGGAGAGTCACATATCCTCTGCGTCTCTCCCCAGCACTTGCAGGCGATCCAGCAGAGTCTGCGTGGACAGGCGCTTTAGCCTATGACATAAGCCGCGCCTTCAGACAGGTTTCTCACAGCTTCCAGCGTGCTTTTTGCCTCGCGACGCCAATAAAAACGGATGAATAAACCCATGCAAGTTACCCAGACCAAGGCAGAAGGTCTTAGCCGCACATTCGAAGTGAAGGTTCCGGCGAGCGAACTCAAGACCAAGCTTGATGAGCGGATCGAGGAAATCCGCCCAAGCATGCGCCTTAAAGGCTTCCGTCCCGGCAAGGTGCCGGCCGCTCATGTGCGCAAGATGTTTGGTCGCGACCTGATGGGCGAACTGATCAACAAGCTGGTCGAGGATACCAACCAGAAGGCGCTCGAAGAGAACGAACTGCGCCCCGCTGGCCAGCCTGACGTTCATCTTGATGGCGACATGGAAGCCGTTGTGAAGGGCGAAGCTGATCTTGCCTACCACATGCATATTGATGTGATGCCGGAATTCACGCCCGCCGATGTCTCGGCTCTGACAATCACACGTCCCGTTGCCGAAGTGGCTGATGAGCAGATCGACGAGGCCCTCGGCCGGATCGCCGAGCAGAACACCCAGTTCGAACCACGCGCCAAGACGGCCAAAGCCAAAGACGGCGACGCTGTTGTGATCGACTTCGTTGGCAAGATTGATGGCGTTGCCTTTGAAGGCGGTGCTGCAGAGCAGCAGTCTGTTGTTCTCGGTGCAAACCGTTTCATCCCCGGCTTTGAAGAACAGCTTCTCGGCGTGAAAACTGGCGAAGAAAAAGAACTGAACGTCACATTCCCGGAAGATTATCCATCGGCAGATCTCGCCGGCAAGGAAGCCGTTTTCGAAGTCACAGTGCATGAAGTGCGCGCACCGAAAACACCGGAGCTCGACGATGACTTCGCCAAAGGCCTCGGCCTTGAAGATCTGGCCCAGCTCAAGGGCCTCGTGAAAGACCAGCTCAAGGCTGAGCATGATGGTGCCTCGCGCGCCAAGGCGAAGCGTGACCTGCTCGACAAACTCGACGAAGCCCATGACTTCGACCTGCCACCAAACATGGTGGAGCAGGAGTTCAATCAGATTTGGCAGCAGCTGCAGACTGAAATGGATGCTGGCCGTGTTTCCGACGAAGACAAGGCGAAGTCAGAAGACGAGCTGAAGGACGAGTACCGCAAGATTTCCGAGCGCCGTGTGCGCCTCGGCCTCGTGCTCGCCGAGATCGGTCGTGTGGCTGATGTCCGCATCACCGAGCAGGAAGTCCAGCAGGCGCTGATCGCTGAGGCCCGCCAGTATCCGGGCCAGGAGCGTCAGGTCGTCGAATTCTTCCAGAAGAATCCGAACGCAATGGCCCAGCTGCGCGCGCCGATTTATGAGGACAAGGTTGTCGATCACATTCTGGCCACTGCCACTGTGAATGACGAAACTGTCTCCCGCGAAGACCTCTTCAAGGAAGATGAGGACTAAGCCTCACTAAATTTCTCGTGAATTCAAAGGCGCCGGGCTTCAGAAATGAAGCCCGGCGTTTTGCGTTCAGTGCAGCCCCTGACATGATAGTAAACGCTGTGTTAACCGCCTTCAGCGAAGTTCAACGACATCGATTCTGAAGGAATAGGGGCCCATGAGTGTTCAGAGCATCCGACCGCAACTGACCGAGCAGGATATCGAACGCCTGATGCGGGGCGAAACGCCTGAGCAGCGCGCGTCGGTCGCGCACAGGGTCTGTCGCAGGATCGCTCTGGATGTGCTGAGCGACAGGGAAAAGGCCTTTGCTGAAGAAATCATGGCCATCCTTGCGGATGACGCAGCGGATCTCGTGCGCCGGACACTAGCCGTGACATTGCGCAATTCCCCCATTCTTCCCCGCGAAATCGCATTGAAGCTGGCGCGGGATATTGAAGCGGTCGCCATTCCCGTTCTTCAGGATTCTCCCGTTTTCACGGATGAAGACCTGATTGAGCTCGTGCTCGCTGTTACGGCGGCCAAACAGGCTGCAATTGCCAATCGTGATTCATTGTCCATCACGCTAACGGAAGTGATTTCCGAACATGGCGCTGTCGAGGCCGTGCGGGTCATGTCGCGCAACGAAGGCGCAGAGTACAGCGACAAAGCTTATGACGACACACTCCGACGCTTCGGTAGTGACGAGGTTGTTCAGGCCGGTCTCATCAAGCGCGATTTCATTCCGACCCATATTGCCGAGAAGATGGTTTCGATGGTTTCGGGCCAGATGTTCGACATGCTGGTCAACAAGCATGAACTGCCCGCCCAGATGGCAATTGACCTTGCTGGCAGTGCGCGTGAGCGCGCCACGATCGACCTGGTCGAACAGGCGGGCAGGACACAAGACCTGCCGCGTTTCGTCTCTCAGCTAAACCTGAATGGCCGTTTAGGGCATTCGCTGATCATGCGCGCCCTGTGCTGCGGTCAGATGCCTTTCGTCGAACATGCTCTGGCAGAGCTCTCGGGTGTCGGCCACCAGCGCGTATGGTTGATGATCCACGATGCCGGGCCGCTGGGCCTGCAGGCGGTGTTTGACCGCGCCGGGCTGCCACGCAAAATGCTGCCGGCCTTCCGGGCGGCGGTGAACGTATTTCACGAAACGACCCATGATGGTGGTTCAAATGACCGGGCGCGATTCAGAGCGCGGATGATCGAGCGGGTGCTCACGCAGTTCCAAGCGATTCCGAAGGATGATCTCGAATATCTGCTCGACAAGCTCGACTACTATTCCGCAATGGCCGAGAGCGAGAAAGACGACAGCGAGTTCGACGCAGCCTAGAGCCGCGGGCGGTTTGACTGAATCGAAATGATTCCCGTTTCCTCCGAATTGTGATTCACAGTTCTGGAAGGAGACAGTCATGGCGATTTTGATATCGAAGGATCTTCGCACCCGGATGCTTCGGGGCATGGAAGCGGGCAAGTCGGCTCGGGAAGTGGCGCGGCAGTTTGAAGTTGCCCCGTCGACGGCGTCTCGCTTGAAACATCATGTCGAGGCGACCGGGTCGATCGATCCGCGGCCGCACGGACGTGCGCCTGGGTTTGGCAAGCTCGGCCCACACCGTGAGTTTCTGATCGCGAAAGTGGAAGCCCAGCCCGATATCACGATGCCGCAACTGGCGGTCATCCTGCTGGAAGAACATGGGCTCAAAGTCGATCCGTCGAACATCTCGAAGCTGCTGTGCGCGGCGGGCTTTACCTATAAAAAAAACGCTGCTGGCGGCGGAACAAGAACGCGCCGACGTGAAGGCTGCCCGGGCTGACTGGAAACACTATCGCCAGCCCGCCATGCAGGCTGAGCCCGGGCGGCTTGTGTTCATCGACGAAACTTCTGTGAAGACCAATATGTGCCGCCTGCGGGGGCGCTCCCTGCGGGGCACACGACTGAAGGCCAACACACCGTTCGGAAAGTGGGCCACACAGACCTTTATTGCCGGCTTGCGCTGTACAGAACTCACTGCACCCTGGATCGTAGAAGGCGCCATGAACCGCGCGGCCTTCGATACCTATGTCGAAACCCAGCTGGCCCCGACCCTGTCCCCAGGAGATGTCGTGATCCTGGATAATCTCAGCGTTCATCAAAGCCAGCGCGCTGCTGAAGCTCTCGCCGCGCGCGGGGCATGGTTCCTGTTCCTGCCAAAATACTCCCCCGACCTGAACCCGATCGAGATGGCCTTCTCCAAGCTCAAAGCCCATCTGCGAGCGGCTGCCGCCCGAACCTTTGACGACATCACCAAGGCCATCGGCGACATCTGCGCTCTCTTCACACCCGAAGAATGCTGGAACTTCTTCAAGGCCATGAACTATGTTGCAGAGTGAGCGCCTGCGGCTCTAGGCGTCGGCTTTCGGGTGTGTCGCGGCATGCACGCCGAGACTGGCAAGGTATTCACCGTCTCGCCAGTGGGCGTTCTCTGCGACGATCAGCACACCGGAAGCATCTGCCACTTCGACAATGTCCAGAAGATCCGGATTGGATTCAAGGGTGCGGGCGTCCACGCGGATCGTATCGATCAGAAGCCGCAGTGAATCGTTCAATGGCGTCTGCCATGACTTGCGCATGTCGATGGCCACACGGAAACCATGACGGCGAAGCAGGCTGACGCGGCTGACATAGTCTGTGACGCCCCCCGCAAAAGCGGCATCTGCAAACTCCAGGCAAATTTCCTGCTGGCAGAGAGATGTCCGCCGAACGGCTGCGTCGCATGCGAGGGCGGTGTTGGCGTGGGAAAGCGAGGCGAGGGGGGCTGGCACCAGGATTGGGCGCGGCGCCTCAGGCTGGCCATGCGTCGCTGTTGCGATGCGTGTCAGCTGTTCGGCAAGCCACTTTGCTGGGTTGGCAATTTCGTTAGGCATCGTGCGTGGACCAAAGGCGACGCGTTCCTCGAAGGCCATGGGTGTTTCGCAAACCTGGCCCAGCGCATCACCGCTCAAAAGGTGGACGACGGAATGGAAACGTAATGTGGGGGGAGGTGAAAGGCGGCTCTGACGGTCCAGCGGGGAGTGGGTGGCGCGCATGCCGGTATCCTTTCCTGTTCTTGTCTCTTGCCTTCCCTAAGGGCCAGAGTTGAACATCAGGCGCAGATATTCGTCCGCATTTTCCGGAAATTTGACCAATCGAGGTTACCTCAATGTCCCAGTCCGCTGCAGAGCCCCGCCTTTCGGCCACCGTCCTGATCATCCGCGATGGTGAAAAAGTGCCGCAGGTCCTGATGGTAAAGCGACATTACCAGATCGATTTTGCGGCTGGGGCACTCGTCTTTCCGGGCGGTAAGGCTAATGACGAAGATTCTGATCCTGCATGGGATGCCTTCACGGATGGTGACTTCGGACCAGTTCAGCAGGATGCGCGAATCGCCGCTGTCCGGGAGGCTTTCGAGGAATCAGGTCTTCTGCTGGCGCGGTATTCAAGCCAGCGTGGTCCGGGCGCTCCCTTGGTCGGCCCTGGCGTATCCGAGCGGCTGGCACCGCATCGCGGCCCGGTGGATCGGCGCGAGGAGAGCTTTCTGGAATTAATGCGGGCGAACGACCTGGTTCTGGCGCTCGACAGCCTCATTCACTTTGGTCACTGGATCACTCCGGAAATGATGCCGAAGCGCTTCGACACGCATTTCTACATCGCGCCGGCGCCAGCCGATCAGATCGCAGCGCATGATGGCCGGGAGACGACGGATGCTGTCTGGCTTGGAGCCCAGGAGGCCCTCGATATGGAGCTGGCAGAGCAGGCGACCATTATATTCCCGACACGGATGAACTTGGTGAAGCTTGCGCGCAGCACATCCGTCGCTGACGCCGCATCACGCTTTGGAGCCGAGAAAGTTGTGTCCGTCCTGCCGCGAGCAGGAAAGGATGAATCCGGTCAGCCCTGCCTGTTCATTCCGGAAGAAGCTGGCTATGGCCAGACAATTGAACTTCTGTCCCGCGTGAATGTTTGACTATTTGTGAGCGGCCTTGGCTGCGACGCTTTGTTCGAGTGCATCGCAAACAGCATCTGCGACTGACTGTGATATGTCGCCGGTGCCTGCGCCGATAAACGCGGCACGGCAGGCTTCTATGTGAAGGTTTATCAGCGCGGCATTTTCACCGGGGTGCGTATCGGTCAACAGTGTCGAGAGCGAACCGCACAGTCGGGAAATCGCAGGATATCCATATGATCCGGCGACCCCGCGGATATTGTGCGCACACATGAATACGGTGCGGTAGGATTCTGGTGTGGCACCTGGCTGCTGGGCGTTGTGCCACGCCTCCATCAGGCGCGTGAGGTCCGCTTCCATCCACGCGTCGAACTGGGATGCCATCAAATCGACAGCGGCCTCGGCACGATCGGCAAGCTCAAGAGGGTCCGCAGTTTCAGGTTCAGCGGCAGGTGCCGGAATCTCGGCGACCGGAGCGACCGGGGCAGGGGGGATCTTGATCACGCGCGAAATATCGGGCGTTGCAATCTGCTTGGTTTCCACGGTCTTGCCGCTCTTTGCGCTAAGCAATTTGCCAATCAGCTTTTTCATCATCGTTTCTTCCAGAACTTTGAAACGATATTAGGCGCGAAGCCTTAAAAAACCGCTGACAAACAGGGACGTCTCTCAGAAAGCGAACTGCTCGCGCAGGATGCGTTCATCCAGCGCATGGCCTGGGTCGAACAGCATGGTGAGGCGTGTTTCCCGGCTTTCGCGAACCAGGACATGCTTGATGTCACGCACTTCCTGATTGTCAGCCGCGGCCGCGACCAACCGCCGCTCCGGGGCGATAACGTCAATATTGACAGTCGCATCATGGCGTAAAAGCGCGCCTTTCCACCTGCGAGGCCTGAAGGCGCTCACCGGTGTCAGCGCGAGCAGGTTGGCGCCAATCGGCAGGATCGGTCCATGGGCTGACAGGTTATAGGCCGTGGAGCCTGCAGGCGTTGCTACCATCACACCGTCGCATGTCAGCTCTTCCATGCGTACGCGGTCATCCACCGTAATTTTCAATCGCGCCGATTGGGCTGTTTGGCGCAGCAATGACACTTCGTTGATGGCAAGCGCGCTGTGCTTCTCGCCATCAATATCGGTGGCAATCATGCGCAAGGGCACGAGGCTTGCCCGTTCTGCGGCGTTGATCCGGTCGATCAGCCCATCAAGGCTGTAATCATTCATCAGGAAGCCCACAGTGCCACGGTGCATGCCATATACGGGCTTGTTGTCCTGGAACCGGCGGCGCAGCGTGTCGAGCATAGCGCCATCGCCGCCGACGGCAACGATTACATCGGCTTCTGATTCCGGGACCTGGCCATAACGGCGGACAAGTTGCGGAAGCGCGTCCTGTGCTTCGGGGCGCTTGGAGGCGAAAAAGGAGAGGCGTAGCTGGTTCATGCCGATCACATGTCGGCGGCGTTGGCTGAATCGTCAAGGATTTCGACGAAATGCATGTTTTATCGCGAACTCAGTCACAGGCGCTCAGGTGACGCCTGTGTCAGGTTTAACTGGCGCTACGCACCGATTTCCGATACTTTCGCACCAAAATATGGAGGAATGCGATATGGCCGATGGCGCCCAAGGTATCAATCTACGCGGTTCTGTGAGTGCAGAGGAGTGGAAAGCGCGCGTTGATCTCGCGGCGATGTATCGCCTCGTCGCTCTGCATGGCTGGGACGACATGATCTTCACCCATATTTCCCACCGCGTGCCGGGCCCCGATCATCATTTCCTGATCAACCCCTATGGCATGCTGTTCGAAGAGATCACCGCGTCTTCCCTGGTGAAGATCGATCTCGACGGCAATGTAATCCAGGAAACCGAATATTTCATCAATCCGGCCGGCTTCACCATCCACTCCGCGGTCCATGCTGCCCGCGAGGATGCCCATGTCGTCATGCACCTGCACACGGATGATGGCGTTGCCGTATCATGCCAGAAGGACGGCCTGATGCCGCTTAGCCAGACATCCATGCTGGTGCGCCACGATCTGGCCTATCACGACTATGAGGGTGTCGCGCTGGACCTTGGAGAGCGCGAACGACTCGTCGCGGACCTTGGCGCCAAGAATACGATGCTTCTGTATAATCACGGAACGATGGCCGTGGGTGGGACAGCTGCGGAGACATTCCTCCGCATGTTCTTCCTTGAGCGGGCGTGCACAATGCAGGTTCGCGCACTCTCGGCAGGTCGCGATGGCGTCATCATGGCGTCTGAAGATGTGCAGAACGTCGTGAAGGGGCAGAGCAATCCGGAGGGCACCAAGGTGCTTGCGAACCGGCTCGCATGGCCTGCATTGCTGCGGAAGCTGGATCGCCAGTCGCCTGGATATGATTCCTAAGGGATTTCCCGTATGCGACAAATACAGCCTTTGTCGTAGTTGAGGATTATCAAACGGCCTCTGCCGGATTATCTAAACGCCAGTCATCGTTCAAAGGCGACCAATTGCCATGAAGCACCTTAAAGCATTCGAAGACGCCCTCGGCGAAATTCATGGTGAAGGACGCTATCGTGTTTTCATCGACCTGCAGCGACATCGCGGCCGGTTCCCGAAAGCGACAGCGCGCTTCGAGGATGGCGAGCGTGAAGTGACCATCTGGTGCTCCAACGACTATCTTGGCATGGGGCAGGACGACGACGTTATTGATGCCATGCACTCCGCCATCGACAGCTTCGGCGCTGGCTCCGGTGGCACTCGCAACATTTCGGGCACAACGCGCTATCATGTCGATCTCGAGCGCGAACTTGCGGATCTCCATAATAAAGATGCCTCACTCCTCTTCACGTCAGGCTATGTGTCCAATGAGGCGACTCTGTCGACACTCGGCAAGATTCTGCCCAACCTGATCATCTATTCCGACGCGCTCAACCATGCGTCCATGATTGAGGGTATTCGTCGCTCAGGCGCAGACCGCCGCGTATTCCGCCATAACGATGTCGATCATTTGCGTGCCCTGCTTGAGCTGGACGATGCTGATCGGCCAAAGCTGATTGCATTTGAAAGTGTGTATTCCATGGACGGCGATTTCGGCCGGATGGAAGAAATTTGCGATCTGGCCGATGAATTCAATGCGCTGACCTATCTGGATGAGGTGCATGCCGTCGGCCTTTACGGCGAGAACGGCGCAGGTGTCGCTGAGATGCTGAACCTTGCGGATCGTATCGACATTATCGAAGGTACGCTTGCGAAGGGCTACGGCGTCATGGGCGGCTATATTGCCGGCCATACGGCGGTGATTGATGCAATTCGCTCGATGGCTTCCGGCTTCATCTTCACAACATCTACTTGTCCGGTCATGGCCGCTGGAGCGCTAGCGAGCGTGTCCAAGCTGCGGACGGACGAAGGACGCAGGTTGCGCAGCCTCCATCAGGAGAATGCGGCTCTGCTCAAGCAGAAGTTTGCGGATGCCGGCTTGCCGGTGATGGATTCGCCATCTCACATCGTTCCATTGCTGGTTGGCGATCCGGAACGCTGCAAGTCGCTGTCAGACACACTTCTGTTCGACTTCGGTATCTACGTTCAACCAATCAATTATCCTACCGTGCCAAGGGGAACGGAGCGCCTGCGCTTCACGCCGAGCCCGGTGCACGATGGTGCCATGATGGATGAATTGGTTGCGGCGATTCTTGCCGTCTGGAAGCAACTTGGGCTCGATAAAGCGGCCTAGGGCGAATACTTACTTAAAGTATATTGGATACTTTAAGTAACGTCCTGTTTCTTCTTGCCCAAGCCAATGTCCTTGGCATGTTGCGACCGCAGCTTCGCGTAGTTTGGCGCCACCATGGGATAATCCGCTGGCAGGTTCCACCGGGCCCGGTATTCTTCAGGCGTCATGTCATAGCGTGAGCGCAAATACCTTTTCAGCATTTTGAGCTTGCGGCCGTCTTCAAGGCAAACGAGATATTCTGAAGTCACAGATTTCGCAATGGATACAGCAGGTTCAAGCGTATCGATAGTTTGCGCGCCGCCAGTTGAAAGATCGAGGATGGTACCGTGTACTGTCTTGATGAGTGCGGGGAGTTCAGAAGCGGCAACCGAATTATTGGCTACGAAAGACGTAACGATACTCGCCGTCATGTCCAGCACATCCGTGTCGTCGATGTTGGTCATACTTGCGCCTTGCCTCATTCGCTAAAACTCCGACCCTATTTGCTAATAACGTACGTCTGCGCAAGCTAGAATACCGTATACATCAAAGTATAATGCCACAATATTCACATGAGCATTATAGCAACCACAATGTGAAAATGGCCCGTTCGCAACAGTTTGACGCGGTTGCGGCTGGGGGGCAGTAGGCGTAAAGACACGTCCAGACCCCGAAACAGGAGATTCTCATGGCGGATACGGCGGCTCCGGCCCAGATGGTGACGAGCGGATTTTTTACGACATCCCTGCCGGAAGCAGATCCTGAATTGTTTGCAGCGATCGCGCATGAGCGCACACGCCAGCAACACCAGATTGAGCTGATCGCCTCAGAGAATATCGTTTCGAAAGCTGTGCTTGAAGCGCAAGGATCGATACTTACGAACAAATACGCCGAGGGCTATCCCGGCAAGCGCTACTATGGCGGTTGCGAGTTTGTCGACGTTGCAGAGAACCTTGCGATCGAGCGCGCAAAGGCGCTGTTCAATTGTGAGTTTGTAAACGTCCAGCCCAATTCCGGCAGCCAGGCCAACCAGGGCGTTTTCAATGCGGTGCTGAAGCCGGGCGACACAATCCTCGGGATGAGCCTCGACGCTGGTGGCCATCTGACCCATGGCGCCAAGCCCAACCAGTCAGGCAAATGGTTCAACGCTGTGCAATATGGCGTGCGTCGTGAAGACGACCGCATCGATTTTGTCGAGGTCGAGCGTCTTGCCAAGGCTCACCGTCCGCAAATGATCATCGCCGGTGGGTCCGCCTATCCGCGCGAGATTGATTTCAAGCGTTTCCGCGAGATTGCCGACGAAGTCGGCGCCCTGTTCCTGGTCGATATGGCTCACTTTGCGGGCCTCGTGGCTGGCGGCGCGCATCCAAACCCGCTCGAACACGCCCACATCGCCACCACGACCACGCACAAAACGCTCCGTGGCCCGCGCGGCGGCATGATCCTCACGAATGACGAGACACTGGCTAAGAAGATCAATTCCGCGATCTTCCCCGGTATTCAGGGCGGCCCCCTGATGCATGTGATTGCGGCCAAAGCGGTTGCTTTCGGTGAGGCCCTGACACCTGAGTTCAAGGCTTACGCCAAACAGGTCGTGGCAAATGCCCGCGCGATGGCTGCGGCTTGCAAGGCGAGCGGTCTGGATGTCGTTTCCGGCGGCACCGACACCCACCTCGCCCTGATCGACCTTCGGCCCAAGAACGTGACCGGCCGTGATGCTGAACAGGCGCTTGAGCGCTCTTTCATCACCTGCAACAAGAACGGTGTGCCGTTCGACCCTGCCAAGCCGACTGTGACCAGCGGTATTCGTGTCGGTTCGCCGGCTGGCACAACGCGTGGGTTTGGTGAAAGCGAGTTCACCCAGATCGGCAACTGGATCGGTGAAGTCGTGGATGCCGTCGCTGCTGGCGACAGTTCCGCAACCGAGGACAAGGTCCGCGCCGAAGTGAAGGCGCTGACGGCGCAGTTCCCGATCTACAACGGTCTAGGGGGCTGATAGACCTTGCGCTGTCCTTTCTGTGGTTCCGAGAATACAGCCGTAAAGGACAGTCGCTCGGCTGAAGACGACACCGCAGTGCGTCGCCGCCGTGTTTGCGAAAGCTGTGGCGCGCGCTTCACGACATTTGAACGCGTCCAGCTGCGCGAAATCGTCGTCGTCAAACGGGATGGCAAGCGGTCCCTGTTCGAGCGCGACAAGCTTTCACGTTCAATCTCCGTCGCTGTGCGCAAACGCCCCGTCGACCGGGACCGGATCGACCAGATGGTTTCGGGCATCGTGCGGAAACTCGAGAGTGGCGGCGAGTCCGAAGTGCCATCGTCGCAGCTTGGCGAACTAGTCATGGAATCCCTGAAGCGCGTCGACCCCGTGGGCTATGTCCGCTACGCCAGCGTGTACCGCGATTTCAAGGATCCAAGCGATTTCGCCCAGTTCATCGAGAAAACGGCGCTCGAAGAAGAAGATCTCGACGAGTCATGAGCGGCGTGAGGGTTACCCTCAAGATCGCGACGTCCCTCGACGCCCGCATCGCGCTTGCTGACGGCACCAGTCAATGGATCACATCGAGCGGTTCGCGCGCGCGCGCCCACCAGCTGCGTGCGGAACATGATGCTGTTGTTGTCGGTATTGGCACCGTCCTCGCCGATGATCCGCTGCTCACAGCGCGCACAGTGCCCATGCCCAAGAAACAGCCCGTCCGTATTGTGGCCGACTCAAGCGGGCGAACACCTCGGAACTCCCGTCTCGTGCAGTCCATCACCAATGGTCCTGTCGTTGTCGCGACAGCAGGCCAGCCGCAGGACATCCTGGCTGCCAGTGGTGTTGATATCTGGCGGTGCGGTAATGGCACCCGCGTTGACGTTACCTCGCTTGTGCGCCGCGCCGAGGGGGAAGGCATCAAATCCATCCTTCTTGAAGGCGGCGGCACACTTGCGGCCTCGTTCATCCGCGCAGGCCTTGTGGATCAAATTGCATGGTTCCGCGCGCCCATCCTGATCGGCGGCGATGGCCTGCCAGCATTGGGAACTCTGGGCCTCGACGACCTCTCCGCTGCGTCACGATGGCGGCCTGTCGCTACGGAACGGATTGGAGATGACGTTCTCGACACTTATGTTCGAATTCAGCATAAGTCCCCCTAAGGATCGCAACCGCCATGTTTACAGGTCTCGTCACTGACGTCGGAACGGTCCGCAAGGCCGAGCCGCGCAACGGTCTCATCCGGTTTGAAGTCGAAAGCGGCTATCCGCTCGAGGACATCGCCATGGGCGCATCCATCATGCATTCAGGCGTATGCCTGACGGTCGTGGATATGGGCCAAGCCGAGCGAGGCGCATGGTTCGCCGTTGAAGCTGTTCCGGAAACGCTGTCGAAGACTGTTCTGGGCGAGTGGAAAGCCGGCTCCCGGGTCAATCTGGAAAAGAGTCTTAAACTCGGCGACGAGCTGGGTGGTCATTTCGTCTTCGGCCATGTCGATGGCGTAGGCGAAGTCGTTTCCATCGAAGCCGAGGGCCAGAGCTGGCGCCTGACGATCCGGCCGCCTGCCGAAATTGCGCGCTATTTTGCCACCAAGGGCTCTGCGGCCATCAATGGCGTATCGCTGACGGTCGCTGCGGCCCTACCGAATGGCGACTTCCAGATCGCGATCATTCCGCACACATGGGAGGTGACGACCCTGTCGAACCTCACGCCCGGTGCACATGTGAACCTTGAGATCGACATGCTCGCGCGCTACGTGGCGCGCATGATTGGCGCCGACGCGCCGGAAGGACCCTCTAACAATGTCTGACAGTTTCCACGACGCCATTTCCTCGATCGACGAGATCATCGAGGATGCCCGCAACGGCCGCATGTACATCCTGGTCGACGCCGAGGATCGCGAGAATGAGGGTGACCTGATCATCCCGGCTACCTTTGCGACGCCGGAGCAGGTCAACTTCATGGCCCGCCACGGTCGCGGCCTGATCTGCCTCGCCATGACGCAGGAGCGTGCCCACACGCTTCGGCTCGACATGATGACCCGCAACAACCGCGAAAGCATGCAGACAGCCTTTACGGTGTCCATCGAGGCAAAAGAGGGTGTCACAACAGGCATTTCGGCGCACGATCGCGCCCGGACCATCGCCGTAGCGATTGATCCTACAGCAGACGAGGCTGATATCGTCTCGCCCGGACACGTCTTTCCGCTGGTTGCCAAGGATGGCGGCACGCTGGTTCGCGCTGGCCACACCGAGGCCGCTGTCGATATTTCGCGCATGGCTGGCCTCTATCCGGCTGGCGTGATCTGCGAGATCATGAACGAAGATGGCTCCATGGCCCGGCTGCCGGACCTGGTTTCCTTCGCACAGCTTCACAATCTCAAGATCGGCACGATCGCCGACCTCATCGCCTGGCGCCGCCAGAACGACCGCTTCCTTGAGCGCCGCGTCGAAGCTGTGCTGAACTCCACCTACGGGGATGGCTTCAAGACGGTCTGCTTCCGCAACACGCTCGACAATTCCGAACACATCGCGATCGTCCATGGCGACATCACGCCGGATTCCAACACGCTCGTGCGCGTTCACCGTACGGACGTACTAGCCGACATTCTTGGCGAGACTGGTCCGAGAGAGGGTCTTGTCGGGAAGGCCATGCGGATAATTGCCGACGCCGAGGAGCCAGGCGTGGTCGTTTTCGTCAATTCCATGCATCCCAACGTCATTGCAGAGCGTCTCGGCCTGAAGAGTAGCACGCCCCGTGACCCGTCCGCCCCCTTGCGGGAATATGGCGTCGGCGCGCAGATCTTGCGCGAATTGGGCGTTCGCCGCATGACTTTCCTGTCCGATACGCAGCCAACCCGCGTTGCGGGGCTTGACGGATACGGCCTGACCATAGAGGGCTGGCGCCGCTTGAACGAGGAGACGAAATAATGGCGGAACGCGTTCTTATTGCCATTTCACGCTACTACAAACACATCAGCGACGAGCTGGAACTCGGCGCGATGGAAGTGCTTGAAGCTGCAGGTGCAAAAGTCACTGTCATGGAAGTGCCTGGCGCTTTCGAACTGCCGGGCCTGATTGCCATGGCAGCCGACAGCGGCCGCTTTGATGGCGCTGTGGCACTTGGCTGCGTCATTCGCGGCGAAACCTCGCATTATGATTATGTTTGTGGCGAAAGTGCCCGTGGCCTCATGGACCTTATCGTCCAGCGCCGTCAGGCCATCGGTTACGGCATCCTGACCGTCGAGAACGGTGATCAGGCATGGGTCCGCGCTGACCGCAAGCAGAAGAACAAGGGCAAGGACGCTGCTGAGGCCTGCCTGTCGATGATCAAGTTCCGCAAGGAACTCATTCGTTGAGCCAGCAAAAAGTCCCATTTGAGGTCATCCGGGCGCGGCGTGCAGGCGCCCGGTTGGCAGCTGTTCAGGCGCTCTACGAAATGGAGCAGACGGAGAAATCGGCCAAAGCGACGATCCGGGCCTTCATGGAAGACCGTCTGGGGATCGGCCCGGACGAGCGTCCTGTTGAGGAAGCCGACCCGGACCTGTTCAAATCCATCCTGAACGCCGTAGTCGCGCATCAGGTTGCCATCGATACGGCTATCCTCTCCCGCCTCGCAGATGGCTGGAAACTGACCCGTCTTGACTCGACCACGCGGGCTATATTGCGCGCAGGAGCGGCTGAGTTCATCGCGCATCAGGAATTGTCCAGCGCCGTCATTCTCGATGAGTATGTCTCGCTCGCTTATGACTTCTTCGACGAGACCGAAGCGAAGTTCGTCAATGCCGTGCTTCAGAATGTCGGTCAGGACCTTCGGGCAGGCTCAGCCGCCTAGTCGGCACTCCCCGCCCAGGACCTGACTTCCTCCACAAACAGCTCCGGCGCTTCCATGGCCGCGAAATGACCGCCATGGCTCATCTCGTTCCAGTGCGAGATATTGTATGCCCGCTCAGCCCAGCTGCGCGGCGGCGCCGCGTAGATTGTCTCGCCGGGGAAATTGGCAAAGCCAGTCGGGGTTTCACAGCGCTTGCTATCCGGCAGCCCGACGCCGCCCTCCTGGAACAAGGCGTTATAATACCAGACGCTCGTCGCAATGGCGTCATTGACCAGATAGATCATCACATTCGTCAGCAACTGGTCCTTGGAATAGACACTGAAGAGGTCGCCATCCTTCAGGTCAGACCAGCCATGGAACTTCTCGATGATCCATGCGGCCGTACCCACGGGTGAGTCCATCAGCGCCATGGCCAGTGTCTGCGGTTTGGTCGCCTGTTCCATCAAATAGGCCCCCTCGCGCTGCATCGCGGCCTGCGAAGCGTTCAGCCAATTGGTTTCTTCCTGCGATTGCGGGATGGGCGGGTTTGGCCGGAAACCCATCATGTTCAGGTGGATCGCCTTGCAGCCACCCTTCTTGTCATGCGTGCCATGGTCATAGCCGAGCCACGACGTCACGAGGCCTCCCCAGTCGCCCCCTTGCGCCAGATAGGTTTCGTAGCCGAGCACGTCCTGCATCAGCGTATTCCAGAGCTTCGCGGTCGCGCGCTGGCCAAGCGGCGATTTCGGCTTCTCCGAGAACCCATAGCCGGGCAGGGACGGGATCACGATGTCGAAGGCGTCCTCTGCCTTGCCGCCATGCTTTGACGGATAGGCGAGGGGACCGATGGCCTCCCAGAATTCATAGAATGAACCCGGCCAGCCGTGCGTCAGCAGCAGAGGTCGACTGCCGCCGGCTTCCCCAATCACATGCACGAAGTGGATATCCATGCCATCGACATCGGCCATGTAGCTCGGATAGCGATTGAGGTCGGTCTCAGCTTCGCGCCAGTCATAGCCGGCCAGCCAGTAGCGCTGCAGGTCCTTCATCACGGGGGTCGACATGCCGTAGGCAAAGCCCTGCTCGTTCGCAGGGGCAGGGAACCATTGGTAATTCTTCACCCGCTCCATGATGGCCTCGATCTTCTTGTCGGGCACATCGATCCGGAATGGCTTGGGTCTCATCATGCTGTCGTCCTCCTGAGGCCGCAGCATACGCGCAAAGTCAGGCCCGTGCGAGCCGGACGCAGGGGCAGGTCAGACGGAGAAGCTCGTCCCGCAGCCACAGGCCGCCGTGGCGTTCGGGTTCTTGATCTTGAATGCCGCGCCGATCAGTTCGGTCGAAAAATCGATCTCGGCGCCGTGTAGGAATTCGAGGCTCATCTCGTCGATCAGCACATGCGCGCCGTCACGTTCGACAATCATATCGTCGGCATTGGCGGCATCGGCAAAGTCGAATTTGTATGAAAAGCCCGAACATCCGCCACCTTCGACAGATACGCGCAGGAAGGCTGCGCCGTCCTGTTTGGCCAGAATCGCATTAATCCGCTTGGCAGCGGAGGCGGACAGGGTCACATCAGGGGCTGTTACGGTGCTCATGCACACAAGATAGGGACGAATTGGCCAATGGAAAAGAGAGCAGTGTTTGCGACGCGTCACGAAGACAGCCGCGGGCGCTATCATGAGGAGGCCCCGTCTGCGACCCGCACGCCGTTCCAGCGCGATCGGGACAGGATTGTCCACTCCACCGCTTTCCGCCGCCTGAAGCAGAAAACGCAGGTTTTTGTGGCCCATGAGGGCGACCATTACCGAACCCGCCTGACGCATTCCCTCGAAGTCGCCCAGATCGCCCGCAGCATCGCCCGTACGCTTGGCCTCGATGAAGACCTCGCAGAAGCGCTCGCGCTCGCCCATGATCTCGGCCATCCGCCCTTCGGCCATGCCGGGGAAGACCAGCTCGACGAGTGCATGAAAGACTATGAGGGCTTCGACCACAACGCCCAGACCCTGCGAATCGTCACCAAGCTGGAAGTGCGCTACCCCAATTTTGATGGCCTGAACCTCAGCTGGGAAATGCTGGAGGGGCTCGTGAAGCACAATGGCCCCGTCACCGGCCCTGACACACCGATCAGCAGCTTGCCCGCGGCCTTCCGCAACTTCCACCACCTCGCCGATCTTGAACCCGACCAGTTCGCCGGCCCGGAAGCCCAGGTCGCCGCCCTGTCAGACGATATCGCCTACAACAATCATGACATCGATGACGGAATCGCCTCCGGCCTGTTCACGATCGACGACCTGAAAGACATCCCCGTCGTCGGTGAAGCCTTCCGGGGCGTGCGTATCGAATACCCCCAGCTGAGCGACCGCATGGTCACCTACGAGGCCGTCCGGCGCCTCATCGGCATCTGGATCAACGACGTGACCGACGAAACTCGCCGCCGCATCGCGCTGCACCAGCCCGCCAGCGCGGCCGCGGTGCGCGCCATGGATGTCCCGCTCGTGGCCTTCTCGGACGCATTGGCTGACCGCCAGCGGCCCCTGCGCGCCTTCCTCTACGAACGCATGTACAAGCACTACAAGGTCAACCGCATGCGCAGCCAGGCCAAGCGCCTGCTGGCCGACCTGTTCGACATCTTCCTCGCCGAGCCCGAAACGCTGCCGCCGCCCTGGCGCCACGATGCCGCCCAGGTCACCGAGGGCCGCCGGGCGCGCATCGTCTGCGACTATATCGCGGGCATGACCGACACATTCGCCATGGAAGAGCACCGCCGCCTGTTTGATGCGAGCGGTATGCGCTGATCGCAGCCATGGTTTCCGCTGGTTAAGCAATGGATGCAGTTGCTAGCGGCTAAATCCCCTTGATCTTCAAGCGTCATTAACGAAACGGCCCCTAATATTAACCTCAGCAAACCGTTCTGAAGGAAGTATTCCATGGGCAGATCACGCAACGGAGGCGATTATTCGCCTTTCGAGGATGACTACCGGGGATTCGAGGTCCGCGATGATGAAACCGCACGTGGGCCGCTGATTCTGGCGCTCGCAATTGGCGTGCTGCTCGTCTTTGGTGCCGTCGTCTGGAACACATACCGGCAGGGCGTGCGCGCCAATGGTGCTGGAATCCCCAGTGTTATCGCCGATTCCCAGCCATATAAGCGCACACCCGAAGACCGCGGCGGCGTCGCCGTGCCTGACACGGACAAGCGCTTCTACGACCAGATGGATGCCTCTGACCGACCGGCGGCGCAGGATGCCGAATTGGCGGATGAAGAGCGCAGCACCGAATTCCTTCAGGGCGGCCCACCAATAGAGCTGCGTCCGGGAATCGAATCAGCCGGCGCAGACGAGACCGACCCCGAAAACGGCATGCCGAACGCCGTTGCCGATCAGGTCCGCGCCCTCGCAGACCTGGATTCGCGTCCGGCCGAGTCTGATGACGATCTCGAAGTGGCCGCCGTGAACCCTGCTCCAATGCCCATGGCGGCGCAGCCCATATCGCGGCAAGAGGCCATGTCCGAATTTGAATTCGCCACGAATGGCACCTTTATGGTCCAGGTTGCCGCCTTTCGGTCTGAAGAGGCTGCAGAAGCTGCGTGGCGTAAATCATCCACGTCCCGTCCGGATATCTATCAGGGCGCCTCGAAACATATCCAGCGCGCTGATCTGGGCGCCAAAGGTGTCTTTTACCGCTTGCGCGTCGGCACCTTTGCCGAAAGATCGGAGGCTTCGGCCTTTTGCGACGCGCTCAAGGCCGCTGGCGAAAACTGCATTGTGGTGACGGGATAGTGAAGAAGGCTTGTATCCTCAGCGTCTCTGGCGCGCGGCTTACTTCGGGCGAGAAAGCCCTCTTATCGACGCACAATCCATGGGGCGTGATCCTCATGGGGCGCTCCTGCGTGTCGAAAACGCAGATCCGCGAACTGGTCAGCGACATATGGGATGCCACAGGACGGGCGACGCTCATCTTTATCGATCAGGAGGGCGGTCGTGTCGCGCGCCTGAAAGCGCCTGAATGGCCGCTTTTCCCGCGCGGTGAAGACTATGCGCTTCTTTACCAGGCGGATCGTGAACGAGGTCTGGAGGCCGCATGGTTGGGACATCGCCTGATTGCCGCTGAACTTGCCGCCATGTCCATTCATGCCGATTGCGCACCGGTAGTCGATCTGCCTGTTCCCGGCGCCCATGACGTGATCGGTGACCGCGCCTTCGGTACAACGCCTGAGCAGGTTGCAGACCTTGGCCGCGCTGCCCTGAAGGGCCTCGCCGACGGCGGTGTCGCCGGCGTGATCAAGCATATCCCCGGCCATGGGCGCTCTGTGTCCGACAGCCATCTCGAGCTTCCCCGCGTTACCGCGAGCGAGGATGAACTCGCCCGCGATTTCGACGCCTTTGCCCGCCTTGCGGACGCGCCAATGGCGATGACGGCGCATATCGCTTACGATTCGATTGATCATGGCGTTGTCGCCACCCTCTCGCCAAAGCTGATTCAAGGCATCATTCGCGAGCGAATCGGGTTTGATGGCCTGCTGATGACGGATGATCTGGGGATGAGGGCGCTGGGCGGCAGCCTGACGACGCGTGCGGACGGGGCAATAGCTGCCGGCTGTGACGTGCTGCTGCACTGCTCAGGCTTCCTGAAGGATGAGAACGATATCCTCGCCGAAATGACTGAAGTGGCCGAAGCGTCGCCGCTTCTCGCCGGCAAGGCCCTTCAGCGCGCGGACCGCGCCGAGGTCGTGGCTGCGAATGAACAGTCATTCGACGGTGAGGCCGGCTGGGCCCGCTTCCATGAACTCTTTCCCGAATTCAGGGCGATGGCATGAGCGGTGAGGCCATCTCCATCGATGCGCTGTCGGCAGACGCGCAGGACGCCGAAGCGGGGGATATCTTCCGCGTCGATGTTGATGGATATGAAGGCCCGCTTCATCTCCTGCTGGAACTGGCACGCCGCCAGAAGGTCGATCTTCTGCACCTGTCGATCCTAGATCTGGCCGTCCAGTACCTAGGCTTTATTGAAGACGCAAAGTCGAAGCGGATGGACCTTGCGGCAGACTATCTGCTGATGGCCTCATGGCTTGCCTACATGAAGTCGCGGCTCCTGCTGCCCAAGCCGGAAAAGATGGATGAGGATGAGCCAAGCGGCGAGGAGATGGCTGAACGGCTGGCCTTCCGCCTGAAACGGCTCGACGCCATGCGGACCGCCGTTGAAGAGCTTGAAGCAGGTCCGGTTCTCAACAATGTCATTTTCCTGCGCGGACGGCCCGAGCAGCCTGTCGTTGTCAAGCATACCGAATTCAAAGCCTCGCTCTACGAGCTGACGCAGGCCTTTGGCGCCATTCGTGAGCGCAAGGAAAAGGAAGCCCCTCACAAGATTGAGCAGCAATTCGTCTTGCCGCTGGAGCTGGCGCGCACCACACTGCGGGCACTGCGTAGCCAATTGACCCGATGGTCTACGCTTGACGAGATTCGTACAACGATGACGGATGTCGATCCGGACCTGCCGCCAAGGTCTGTTACGGCAAGCGTCTTTGCGGCAGCGCTCGAACTCGCCCGGGACGGCGAGGTCGACGTCCGCCAGGACGCCCATTTTGCGCCACTATACCTGCGTAATGCAGCAACCAACCCCGGGGAGGGCAGGGATGCAACCGCTTGAGAAGTTTGAAATGATGGATGATTCACCAGAAGAGACGCGGGATCCCATGGCCCAGCTGTCCTTCGCCTACAAGCGCTCCGAAGCGGCGCTGGAAGGCGGAATGCAAGAAGCCTTGTCGGAAGGCATCCGCCGCGCGGAAGCGATCCTGTTCGCTGCCGGCGAGCCGCTTTCGGCTGACCAGATCGCCGAAATCCTGCCGCACGGCGTGGAGTCGGCTGAAGTGCTGATGTCCCTGCGTGCCATGTATACCAACCGCGGCGTGAACCTTGTCGAGGTCGCCGGAAAGTGGCGTTTCCAGACGGCTCAGGACCTCTCCTATCTTTTTGTCGAAGAACGTCAGGTCCAGAAAAAGCTGGGTCAGGCTGCGCTCGAGACACTCGCGATCATCGCCTACGGCCAGCCCGTCACGCGTGCCGAAATCGAGGCCGTTCGCGGTGTTGCCGTCGCTAAGACGACCATCGACTCGCTGATGGAAGCCGGCTGGGTCAAGATCAAGGGCCGCCGCAAGACACCCGGCCAGCCAATGACCTTTGGCACGACGGACGCTTTCCTGGAGCACTTCGGTCTGGAAAGCCTCGATACCTTGCCCGGCAAGGCAGACCTCGAAGCCGAAGGACTGTTGTCCGATGTGATTCCATCCGGCTTCCAGATGCCGGACGAGGAAGCCCTCAATGAGGAAGATATCCTGATCGATGATCGGCACGAAGCCGACGGCGTTGACGCCTTTGTCACCGATTACATGGATCTTGAGGATGAGGCAGAGCCAGCATCGGCCCAAGAAGCCGACGTGCCGGACACGGCAACCTCACAAGAGGCTGAAACGACCCTCGAAGTGGGCGTCAGCGTTGAAGAGATTGATGAGGACGAATCCGAGGACACATCTGTCAGCGTCTTCTCTTACATGAAGCCGCGCCCACATGCGCCCGAGGAAGACGAAGATTTTGACCGTGCTGCCGTCAAGGCCGCTGTCATCCAGCTCGCGTCCAATCCGCGTGAGCCGGAACGCCCGATGAGCGACTGGGACGACGAGGAATAGGTCACACGATCGGCGGTTCGAAACGGAACCGCTTTTCCTCATCGAACAGGCCAAGGATGTCATCCTCGGCGGTGCCCGCGCCGATATTGTGAAGCACATAATGATGCCCCGTGGCCGTCACCCGATCGGAGACGATTCCGATATGTGGCAGTCTGCCATTAAGGCGCATCGTATAGAGGTCGCCCGGCTGCCAATCCGTCAGTGCGGTAGGAGTGGCCAAGGCCTCTCCATGGCGCCGGAAATAGGTCTCCAGGTTCGGCACCCTCCGATGGTCGATATTCCTGTCAGGCCGCGATAGGCCCCAGATCTTCGGATAGGCACTGAACGCCGCTTTCATGTCCTGATGCACAGCTGACTGCAGGTCGAAGTCGACCGCGTCGCGATAGGCCCGTACAACGACGTCCGTGCATACGCCCCGCTCTCGGGGAACATCGCCGTTCGGGTAGGCCAGGCTGACATAAGCCGCGTCGTAGCTCAGCGTAACTCCGATCTGCCGGCGCGCGGCGTGGATCAGTCGCGTATCCCAGGGGATCAGCCGCTCGCCCGCAACGCTCGGGATGAGGGGAAGAGCCACAAGGCCGGACAAGGCGGCACGACGCGTGATCATACCCCTACAAACCACCGCGCTGCGGCAGCAATAGGTCCGAAATGGGCCCGAAACGGTCACGGAAGGGTCCGGGAACGGACTCCGAAGTGCACCGAAATGCCCCCGGAACGGACGCCTAAAAGCCCCTAAGCTCTGCGATTTCGTCCAGATCGGCCCGTTCCGCGCGCAGCGAATTGACCTTGTGGTCGGGATCAGGAACGCCAACAGCCATCGCGCACCAGACCATTTCAGTCTCGCCCAGTCCGAAATGGTCCTTCAGCATTGGGCGCAAAATGCCCCAGCATTCCTGCATGCATGTCCCCCATCCGCGCTCCTCTGCGAGCAGGGCAAGTGTCTGCATGTACATGCCGGTATGGCCCCACTGGCCGTGGCCCATCCGTTCATCAATCACAATGAACACTGCAGCAGGCGCGCCGAAGAAGCGGTAATTGTTGGCAAACCAGGCGAGCTTGGCGGGCCGGTCGCTGCGCGGGATTTCCAGTGCCTCGTACATCATCTCTCCGACACGGCGGCGGCGCGCCTCATGCGGTTCCCACAGGTCCTTGGGATAGATGTCCCGGTCCGTCGGCTGGCCCGCGGGGCTGTCCTTCAGGACGTCAGCCGCCTTCGCGATCACCGCATCCTTCGCATCCCCCGAAACCACAATCACCCGCCAAGGCTGCACATTCCCCCCAGAAGGCGCCCGCTGCGCAGCGGTCAGCCATTCGCGAACATCAGGTTCAGAAAGCGCGTCAGGCTTGAAGGCGCGCGTTGAAATGCGCTGGGCGACAGCGGTGGAAACATCCATGAAAAAAACCTCCCATCAGGATCTGATGGGAGGTTTATCAGGCTTTGCGCGGCGTCAGCCAACACGCTTATTTCGGATGGCAGATAACCGGCATCCAGGTGTAGCCCTTCACGAAGGCGCCAGAGGTGAGCGATGGCTCGTCCAGTACTTCGATATGGCTGAAGCGCTCCATGATTTCCTGCCACAGGATCTGCAGCTGCAGCTCCGCCAGGCGGTTACCGACACAACGGTGGATGCCAAAGCCGAACGAGATGTGTCGGCGGGCATTCTGACGATCAATGATGAAATCGTTCGGGCGGTCCCAGAAGCGCTCGTCGCGGTTTCCGGAGACGTACCACATGGCGACCTGGTCGCCTTTGTGGATCGTCTTGCCGCCCATCTCGACATCTTCCAGCGCTGTGCGGCGCATGAAGGCCAGCGGCGTCTGCCAGCGGATCGTTTCTGAAACCATGTTCGGGATCAGCGAGGGATCGGCTTTCAGTTTTTCGTATTCCGACGGAAACTTGTTCAGGGCGTAGACCGACCCCGTCATTGAGTTGCGCGTTGTGTCATTGCCGCCCACGATGAGGAGGATGACGTTACCCAGCAGCTCCATCGGAGTCATGTTGCGGGTCTTTTCGCCGTGCGCCAGCAGACTGATGAGATCGTTTTTCTCGTCCATGGCACCGCGTTCCTGGAACAGGCCCATGAACGTGGTCAGGCAGGTCATCATCTCCTGCTTCCACTGCTCTTCCCCGCCGGGGCAGATGTCAGGATTGTTCATGTTGGTGGCGACGTCCGACCAGCGCGTGAGGTCGCGGCGGCGCTCGTATGGATAGTCAAACAGGGTCGCCAGCATCATCGTGGTCAGTTCGACCGAGACGGTATCAACCCAGTCAAACGGCTCTCCCACAGGAATGCTGTCGAGCAGTCCCTGGGTGCGCGAGCGGATAAGCGACTCATATTCCTTGAGCATGTTTGGCGCGACAGCTGGCTGGACTGTCTTGCGTTGTTCGGAGTGGCGCGGTTCGTCCATCGCGATGAACATCGGCATCTCGAAATCTTCGAGTGGCTCGCCCAGCGTGATGCCTCCATGCTCCCAGCTTGAGGAGAAACGTTTGTGGTCCGTGTCGATGGCCATGATGTCTTCATAGCGTGTTATCGACCAGTAAGGTCCCACAAAGCTGTCTGGCGTAAAGTGGATCGGGTCTTCGTTGCGAAGGCGCTCGAGACGCGGCCAGTATGCGCCTTGGCGCCAGATCTCTGGGTCAACAATGTCCATGGTCTGTATGTCGACGCTGGATGCCGGTGGCACTTCTTCGCCGACGCGAAGATAGCCAGGGTGTAGTGGTTCACGGTCTGAGACCTTGGGACGCTTCAGTGCGGGATGGTCGATGCTCTGTGCAGTATCGGCAGCCATTTTCTTTCCTCCGGAGCACCCACAAACCGGATGCCAGTTTTGATTTCATCTGAAATCTACCATAGGCCGGCAAGAAAAACCATGACGCAGGCGTCATTTATTTTTGGTAATACCAAAATCAGGCCAGATACCTTTCGCTACGGGCCTGAATCAGGGCCGCCCGGATAGCGATTGATAGCGATTTTCGCTCCGGAAGTGTCAGAAAACGTCCAATCACATAAGCTGTCCTGCCGTGCTCGATTCGCAGCCAGCTTGTCGGTTCCAAGGGCTCATCGAGTTCAACCCTGGCAAAGCCTGAAGGCAGTTCGACACGCCGCTCTGAGCCATCGGCCTTACGATGAAACAGATGTACCGATTTGGCGGTGATGGTTATGCGGGTCTGTTCACGCTGATGACGAAAAGACCAACGAAAGGCGAAGTAGATCGCCAGCGCATCCAGGCCGAAGAACCCGACAACAGGGAAGGCGCCCATCGAGAGAAACGCCATGCCGCTGATAAAGCTCACGACACCAACGACACTCATGATGATGGCAAAGCCACGAGGGCTTAGTGACCTGTTCGGGGTCAGCAGCGCATCCAGATAAACGACTTCGTCGATTTCGCTCATGCAGGATTATCTAGCACGGCCTTGCATACTGGAAAGTGCGACTTAGACACTCCTGCATGCCAAATGACGCACCCTCCAAGCCCAAGCCCCGGAAAAAGCGGGCCCCCAGAACCTTCGGCCCCGAAAAGGCGCATGCGCTATATGTGGCGCTCGCTGAAGACCGGCCTGAACCACGTACCGAACTGGACTTTACGAGCCCCTATACACTGGTTGTCGCCGTTGCGCTGTCTGCACAAGCGACGGATGTGGGGGTGAACAAGGCAACAGCCAAGCTCTTCAGCGTTGCAGACACTCCTGAAAAGATGCTCGCGCTCGGCGAAGAGGGCGTGGCGGGTTACATTCGCACAATCGGGCTTTGGCGTAACAAGGCCAAGAATGTGATCGCGCTTAGCCAGATGCTTCTCGACGAATATAACGGCGTGGTTCCCGACACCCGTGAGGAGCTTGAGCGCCTCCCGGGCGTGGGACGCAAGACCGCGAATGTGGTTCTGAACGAGGCATTTGGCGTCCCGACGATCGCAGTGGACACGCATGTGTTTCGTGTTGCCAACCGGACCGGACTTGCCCCCGGCAAGACGCCGGAGCAGGTCGAAGCGGGCCTTGAGCGCGCCACGCCGACTGAATACAAGCAGGGCGCACACCACTGGCTGATTCTACATGGCCGCTATGTCTGTAAGGCGCAGACCCCGGAATGCTGGCATTGCGCCGTTGCGGATCTTTGTCGTTACAAACCAAAAACCCCAGATCCAGCGACCGTCTCGCGCCTCGGTCCGCGTGGTAAAGCGCCTTCTGCCTAGGCAGGGTTGCCGCAGATCATTCTGCCGGTATATCGGCCATTAACGGGCCATGTTTTCATAAGGCAATGGCCATTATCTGCCGCCACAGATCCTACTGATCGATCCAGGAGTCTTCCCCATGCTTCCACTGAAACAGTCGTCATTCATCCTTGCTTTCGCGGGAGCTGGTCTTTTGGTCACTGCGCCTGCCTACGCCCAGGAAAAAGATGGCTGGAGCGGCGAGGGGGCCTTCACGGCAGGCTATACGACGGGCAATACTGAAACGACTGACCTTGGTCTCGGCGTTGATGTTGCCCGGAAAGCGGGTCTCTGGAAGGTCGAACTTGTTGCTGACGGGGAGTATGGCGAGCAGGACGGTATCGAAAGCCGCAATCGCTATTTCTTCTCTGGCGATGTTGATCGTCTGCTTGGCGAGAAGCTCTTCAGCTTTGGCCGCGCCTCCTACGAAGTTGATCAGTTCACAGGCTTTGATAGCCGCACATTTGTCGGCGGTGGTCTCGGGTATCATATTTTTGCAGGCGATAAGGCAACCTGGACCGTTCGGGGCGGTCCAGGTGTAAAGATTGATGAAATAAAGCGCACTGTGACGACTGACTCCACCGGCGCTGTCGTGGTTTCACCGGCCGAAACAGTGACGTCCATTGGCGCGGTGGCGCGCTCCGAATTCGGCTACCAATTTAACGAGAATGTGAAATTGGCAAACGAGACTGACGTTCTTTACGGTGAGACGTCTACCCAGATTGAGAACAGCATTGCCCTGATAGCGTCTGTTTCCAAGTCCTTCTCTGCCCGCATGTCGTTCAACGTACGGTACGACACAAATCCAGCTGACGGTTTCGAGGATACAGACACAGCGTTGAAGGTTGCATTGGTCTACGGCTTCGGGAAGTAGCGCCTGGCTCTAAAGTCTGGACGCCAGCGTAGCGATAGGAAGAAATTGTAGCTTCGATTTATTCCGTCGATATCCCCGAGATTGGATTCAGCCGCCTGATCAGTACAAGAGAAATACTCGAAACCGGCGCCGACGCGCATTTGCGAATTGATATGGTAGGTCGGGCCCATGAAGACGTTTCCATAGGTGCTGATACTCGTGTCATCGTCGATGACGATGAAGTCAGGACTGATGTCTGCAGGACCTTTGAGGTCGAAATCCAATATTCCGCCGCCAGTGCCTGCGCCGATAAAGGGGCGAAGCTTGCGACAGGTCCGGAAGTCGCGAAACACATGAACCCCCAATGTGTGTGCATCGAAGTCGCCGCGCACCGCTTTGGCGCCATTGAGACCCTGGATCTTCGCCCAGCGCCGTGAATGCTCGGTCTCCACGCGCCAGACATATGAAAACCGGTATCCGACTGCGCCACCAAACTCCCGGCTTGCCGCAAAGATCAGATTATTCGGATCAGTGATCAGTGATCACTGATCGTGCCGTATCCACGAGAACCCAGATAGAGACCGTCGTCATTGTCTGTTTGCGCTCAGCACATGCTGGCCACAAACAGAGCTGCCGATGCCGTAAGAGCGAATTTGTTCATCGTTTCGATTGTCCTCGGATGCGAATGGCATTTTGCACCGGGCGCCGCGGTGATCTGGCACAATACGAATAAAAAGCCTTATGACGTTGTTTCCAGTTGGCGCGCAATCGCGGCAGCCAATCTGTTGCCAAGTTCTGGCCCTTCTTTCGGATAAAGATATGGTTCGATCAGTTCCAGCTCCATCAGCAGCAGATGGCCTTCTTCTCCACGCAGCATATCCACGCGACCATAGAGCGGTGTCTGGTCGAGCATTCCTATGATTGCCTGCGCTGCAGCCAGATCCTCTTCTGACGGTGTGATTGGTTCTTCCTGACCGCCGTACTCGGACTGAATCCTGTAGTCGCCGTTGGTGGCGCGCTTGATAAGTGCATGGCTGAACGCGCCATCGACAAATATGAAGCTGATCTCACCCTCGACCTGTATCATCTTCAGGAAGGGTTGGACCATCATGGGATGGGAAACAGCCGGAATCGCGTCGCCACGCTTGAGGCGGAACTGGTCCCGGGCGCCGGCGCCGATCTGTCGCTTGAAGACAAGGTCATCGCTGCCAAGTGCATCAAAAGCGCCAGAGGCTGCCTCAGGCGTGACCGTGTCCAGCCACAGGGTAGGGATGAGGTGGGCGCCATTGGATTCGAGATCCTTCAGGTATGTCTTCCGGCTATTCCACCGCACCATATTGGCTGAGTTGAACAGGCGCGTCTGTCTGCCGATCGCCTCCAGCGTGTCGAGGAAGTCATCTATCCTGTCCCAATAGTCCCACGTCGTGCCAATGATTGCGGCATCGTACGACGCCCAATCGGCACGCGGATCATCCCAGGCAATATCACTCACGCTCATGCCTCGTTCCGCGAACGCGGGCACAAGCGCATGCATCATGTAGTCATGCTCGAAAGCATCACTGCGTCGAACTGGGGAGCCTGGAAGCGTAACCTTGGATGCGATGTAGGCGATTTTCATGTTGAGCGGTTTAGCACGGCGGGCTGTTGCGTCCAGCGCGCATGTCTGGCAATCGGCAGGGCTAGTTTTCAAGGCATAAAAATATGACTTCTACCCGTTATGATGTTGTCGGCCTGGGCAATGCGATCGTTGATGTCCTTTCAACCGCCGATGATGCGTTCCTCAAATCGTGGGGCATCCAAAAAGATGCCATGACACTGATCGAGGAGCCTCGCGCCGAGGAACTCACGGCCGAAGCCAAGAACCCCATCATTACGTCAGGTGGGAGCGGTGCAAATACCATAGCGGGCATATCAAGCTTCGGTGGCAGCGCAGCCTATATCGGAAAGACGGCAAATGATGAACTTGGCCGTCAGTTTCGCGAAGAAATGGCCAAGACGGGAGTGCCGTTTGCCACGCATCCCCTCGAAGGCGGCCCGGCCACGGCTCGCTGCATCATCTTCGTAACCGATGACGGCGCGCGCAGCATGAACACATTCCTTGGCGCGTCGGTTCTCTTCTCCAAAGAGGATGTTGATGAAGCAGTCGTACGCGAAGGCCGCATCCTCTATCTTGAAGGCTATCTGTTCGATAAGGACGACGCCAAGGCGGCCTTCATACACGCATCCGAAATAGCCAAGTCCGCCGGCCGCCTCGTCGCGCTGACACTTTCGGACAGTTTTTGCGTTGACCGCCACCGGGAGAGCTTTCTGCATCTCGTGCAGGGTCATGTCGACATTCTCTTCGCCAATGAGGAAGAGCTTCTGTCGCTCTATCAGACGCGGGACTTTGATGAAGCGATCGCTCGTCTTCAGGCCGATACATCCATTGCCGCCGTAACACGCAGCGAAAAGGGCTCGGTCGTCATCGGTGATGGCGAGCCTCTCGTCGTCGCAGCAGAACCAGTGGCCAAAGTGGTCGACACGACAGGTGCGGGTGATCAATACGCGGCCGGCTTCCTGTTTGGCTATGCCCGGGGCCTGCCATTGGCGACATGTGCAAGGCTTGGCCATATTGCTGCGGCCGAAGTCATCAGCCACTTTGGCCCGCGGCCGGAAGTTTCGCTGAGCAATCTCGCTGCGTCTGCAGGCATCAAGCTTTAGCGCAGAAGATTATTTCCAGATCTCTCGAGAGGAAGCCTGCGCGAATCACGCCATAGTGCTTTTTTAGAACTTGCTTGAATCAGGCATGGTGCATCTGCATGAAGTGGTCGGAGCTTTCGGATAACTGGTGCCCAGTGGCGCGCACGCTATCTGTATTGGGAGATCGCTGGACCCTTCTCATCTTGCGCGATTGCCTGCTTGGATTTTCCCGGTTTGAACAGTTCGCGGAATCAGGCGGCATGACGCGGCACATCCTGGCGGACAGATTAAAACGGCTTGTGGAGGCGGGTGTTCTGGTCCGACAGCCCTATTCTGACGCCCCGAAGCGATATGACTATATCCTGACCGACAAGGGGCAGGAGCTTGCGCCCGCTCTCATGACTCTGCGTGATTGGGGCAAGAAGCATTTGCCTGTACGGCGGGCCACAGCCAGTTGATCCGCGCTAGAGAATGAACTTTGAGAGATCCGCATTGCCGGCAAGGCTTGCGACACGTTCGTTCACATAGTCCGCCGTGATCGTGATTGTTTCCCCAGACTTGTCGGGTGCCTCAAAGCTGATTTCATCGAGAAGCCGCTCCAGAACAGTCTGCAGTCGCCGGGCGCCAATATTCTCGACTGAACTGTTCACGGCCTCTGCGAGGTCGGCAAGCCGGTCGATAGCGGCATCCTCGAATATGAGTGTCACATTTTCTGCGGCCATCAGCGCCTCGTACTGGCGCACCAGGCTGGCTTCTGGCTCAACGAGGATACGGCGCAGGTCGTCGCGCGACAAGGGTTCGAGTTCGACGCGAATCGGCAGGCGGCCCTGCAGTTCCGGAAGCAGGTCGGACGGTTTGGCGACGTGGAAGGCGCCGGATGCAATGAACAGGATATGATCTGTTTTGACTGCGCCACGCTTCGTCGAAACTGTCGTGCCTTCGATCAGCGGCAGCAGGTCGCGCTGCACACCTTCGCGGCTGACATCGGCACCGCCACGGTCCTTGCGGGCAGCGACCTTGTCAATTTCGTCGAGAAAAACGATGCCGTCCTCTTCGACTGCATGTACGGCCTCGCGGACGATGGCATCCTCATCCAGCAGGCGGTCGGCTTCTTCCTCGATAAGGGGCTGGTAGGCCGCCTTCACAGTCGTACGAACGCGCTTCGTCCGATTGCCCATGGCTTTGCCCAGCATGTCTGACAGGTTGATCATGCCCATGGAGCCACCCTGGCCTGGGATATCCAGCATCTGCATGGGGTTGCCTGTCTCGTTGAAGTCGACATCGACAGGCTTGTCGTCGAGTTCGCCAGCCCGCAATTTGCGCCTGAACGCTTCACGTGTGGAGGCTTGAGACTCGGCGCCGACCAGAGCATCAAGAAGCCGTTCTTCCGCTGCATCCTGCGCCTGCTGGGACACCCCAGCCCGCTTTTGCTCACGAACCATGCCAATGGATGCTTCGACCAGGTCACGAATGATCTGTTCGACGTCGCGACCCACATAACCAACTTCGGTGAATTTTGTCGCCTCCACCTTGAGGAAGGGCGCATTGGCGAGCTTGGCGAGGCGACGGGATACTTCTGTCTTGCCGACGCCTGTCGGACCGATCATCAGAATGTTCTTTGGCGTGATCTCGTTGCGCAGGGCTTCGGGGGCCTGCTTGCGACGCCAGCGATTGCGCAGAGCAATAGCGACAGCGCGTTTCGCGCCATTCTGGCCAATGATGTGCCGGTCAAGTTCGGCAACGATTTCGCGAGGTGTCAGGTTTTGCATTCAAAATTTCCGGAACTGGTTTGCCGCAGGAATGGCATCAGAAGACAATCGGGCGCGACTAAAGATCGAGCGTTTCGAGTGTGAAATTGGCGTTTGTATAAACGCAGATATCAGCAGCGATTTGCATGGCCTTCCGGCCGATGACTTCAGCATCTTCTTCGTAATCGTATAGGCCGCGCGCAGCCGCCAGCGCATAGTTTCCTCCTGAACCGACCGAGACCACATTATGCTCTGGCTCAAGCACATCACCTGCGCCCGTGATCACGAGCGTGACTTCCTTGTCGGCCACGATCAGCAGGGCTTCAAGTTTCTGTAGGTATTTTTCGGTGCGCCAGTCCTTTGCCAGCTCGACAGCGGCCCTTTGGAGTTGGCCCGGATGGCGTTCCAGCTTCGCTTCAAGCCTTTCGAAAAGGGTGAAAGCATCTGCCGTAGCGCCCGCAAAGCCCGCGAGGATATCGCCTCCGGCGATTCGACGAACCTTACGTGCATTTCCCTTCATAATGGTTTGACCCATTGAGACTTGTCCGTCGCTCAGCATGGCAAGTTTACCAGACTTTCGAACGGCAAGGATCGTTGTCCCATGCCAGATGGCTTCAGATTCAGTGTGTTTCTTCATGCCCCAAGATGTGGCCGATCAGGCGGTTAGGTGCAAGACGTGTGCGGTCATCTGTCATGCCTGTCATAATTGTCACATAACTGTCGCGGAGCAGCATTAAGGGGAGCCATATCAACAGGGAATTCGAACTGGATGGTTCAGCAACTCGGTCATTTGCCTATGGGTTGGCTAATGCTCGCATTGCTCGCGATGCTGGCATCGGGCGGCTTTTTTGTCGGCCGGGTCCAGGCGGAGCGATTCAATGGCGCAGCAGGCTCTGTGCGTATTCATTCCCGGCCCAATTATCACGGCTATTACGTTGCGATGTGGACCTTTGTCCCGGCACTCATCGTGGCGCTGGCTTATGCGATGCTGGGTGAGGGAATTGTGCGTTCTCTGCTCGCCGGTGAGTTGCCCGCCAATTTTCGCAACATGCCGAGCGTTGAGCTAGAGGTTTATCTCGACTCAATCGCCCGCGCCGCATTCGACCACGGCTATGGCGGCGCAGACCGCGTGTTTTCAGCGATCGCCAATCGGTTCCTGGAACTTCAAGGCATGGTGAAGGCGTCCGCCATTGGCCTTGCCCTGGCCAGTGCGGCCTTCGGCTTTTTCCTGGCGCGCCGGAAAGTGGCGCCCGGCTTCCGGGCACGCACTCGTGTCGAAGGCGGCATCGAACTCTTTCTTTTTCTGTGTGCGGCCATCGCCATTGCCACGACGGTCGGCATTGTGGCGTCGCTGCTCTATGAAAGCCTGAGATTTTTCTCAGAAGTGCCGTTCTGGGATTTCCTTTTCGGAACGCGCTGGAATGCGCAAACAAGTGCAGAGTTTGGCGCGCTTCCGCTCTTCTATGGCACGTTCATGATCGCACTGATTGCGATGCTGATTGCGGCGCCTGTTGGCCTGTTTGCCGCCATCTACTTGTCCGAATATGCCGGTCCAACCGTGCGCGCATGGGTTAAGCCCGTGCTTGAGGTGCTCGCGGGCATCCCAACGGTTGTGTATGGGTTCTTTGCCTTGCTTGTTGTCGCACCCGCCATTCGGTCGGTTGCTGTCTGGATCAACACAACCCTGATTTCGGCCGGAATTACCGCCGAACCCCTGCTCGCCGCGCAACCCACAAGCGCGCTCGCCGCCGGCCTGGTCATGGGAATCATGGTCATTCCCTTTGTTTCGTCTCTGTCCGATGATGTGATCAATGCTGTGCCCCAGACACTGCGCGATGCCGCTTATGCAATGGGGGCAACCAAATCCGAGACAGTGAAACATGTTGTCCTTCCGGCCGCCTTGCCGGGCATCATTGCCTCACTTCTGCTAGCGGTCTCGCGCGCAATCGGTGAAACAATGATTGTGGTGATGGCAGCCGGACAGCGAGCCCGCATCTCACCTGACCCGACAGCCGACCTGACAACGATTACGGTTCAGATCGTTGCCTTGCTGACCGGGGAAACGGAGTTCGATAGCCCCAAGACGCTTTCGGCTTTTGCCCTCGGTCTCGTTCTTTTCGTGATTACGCTTTTCTTCAACCTCATCGCCCTTCGGGTCGTTCAGAAGTATCGTGAAAAATATGACTGACGTCGCACCAGCCCCGTTTAGGAATGAAAAGGCGTTGAAGCGCCTGAAGAAGCGCCGGGCCGCCGATACGCGGTTCAGGTTGTACGGCCTTTCTGCAATTGCTTTCGCTTTGGCCGCATTGTCGCTGCTTCTCGTCTCCATCCTATCGCAGGCGATATCTGCGGCGACTTATCATGTCGTGCGGTACGATGTCGTGCTTGATCCGGCAGTGATCGCACCGGCTGGCAAGGACAAGCCGGCAGATGTGGCGCGTAATATCGACGGGTTCTATGAACTCCTAAGGTCCAACCTCTTGCAGACCTTCCCCGATGCGCAGGGCAACCGACTCGCGACACGCCAGTTGGGTGATCTTGTGACGCGGCTAGCCGTCTTGCCGGTCGCAAAGGCGGTAGCAGCCAACCCGACACAGATCGGTCAGGAACTGACCGTTAAAGTGCCGCTCAACGACGATCTGGATCTCTACCTCAAAGGTGCGGTGTCGCCCGAGGCGCGTGTCAAGCTAGGCGCGGTGGAGCAGGGGAGCGAAACGGCAACGGGACAAGTCAGGCTTTCGGGACCTAATGCGTTCAAAGGACTGCAGTCCCTGATCGCTACTCAGCGGGCGGAAGTGGGCGATGCTGCTGATGCCCGCTCAATCCTTGTCACGTCAGGCACTGCAACCGGACGTGTGGTAAGCCTGAGCGCTGACAATCTTGAGATGGATCTGCTTGCGGGTAGTGCTTCTGATTTTCAGGGCACCCGTCCTTTGGCGCGGATCATTGCCTTGCCGGAAGCGCAGCGCAATGTCTCGGATAAACAGATCGCCTGGACACTGGCACTTAAGGACATGGGGCGGATTTCGCGTGTTCCCCACACGAGTCTTCTCACGAATACCGACAGTACTTATCCAGAGCTGGCGGGCGCGCTGGCTGCGATAGTGGGCTCACTGCTGACAATGCTCGTGACGGGTTTTATCGCCATTCCGGTTGGGATTTTTGCGTCGGTTTACCTGGAAGAATTTGCGCCGCGTAACAGGCTTACTGAAATCATCGAGGTCAACATTAACAATCTGGCTGCGGTCCCGTCCATTGTCTTCGGTCTGCTCGGCGCAGCCGTCTTCCTTGGCTTTTTCGGTCTGCCGCGTTCTGCCCCGCTTGTTGGCGGGCTCGTACTTGCGCTGCTTACATTGCCCACCATCATTATTGCGTCACGTGCTGCCCTCAAATCTGTGCCGCCTTCCATCCGCGCAGCTGCTCTGGCTGTCGGCGCATCCAGGATGCAATCGGTTTTCCATCACGTGCTTCCGGTTGCAGGTCCTGGCATATTCACCGGTGCAATATTGGGTATGGCGCGAGCGCTGGGAGAGACGGCGCCATTGCTGCTCATCGGCATGGTGGCATTTGTGGCGGACGTTCCCTCCGGTCCTACCGATGAATCGACGGCCCTACCGGTTTTGGTATATAGTTGGGCAACGCATGCAGAGCGCGCCTGGGAGCCGATGACGGCAGCGGTGATCGTCATCCTCCTCATGTTTCTTATAACGATGAATGGTATTGTCGTGTTCCTGCGGCGCCGTTTCGAGCGGAGATGGTAATGGAAAGCACAATCACTGAAAGCCGCGAGACAATTACGGCAGGGACCAGCATGGACGAGACAGAAGGCCTCACCTATCCGCGGATAGAGTGCAAGAATATCAATGTGTCCTATGGCGACAAGCAGGCCATATTCGACATTTCGCTGCCGATACCGGATCGTTCCGTCACAGCTTTGATCGGCCCGTCGGGTTGCGGCAAGTCGACTTTCCTGCGGTGCCTGAACCGGATGAATGACACGATCGAGTCCTGCAAGGTAACAGGCGAGATCATCATGGACGGCGAGAACATCAACGACCCGGATATTGACCCGGTTCTCCTGCGCTCGCGCGTCGGCATGGTGTTCCAGAAGCCCAATCCATTTCCAAAGTCGATCTTTGACAACATCGCTTACGGCCCACGTATCCACGGCTTGGCCGCCACGCGCGAGGATCTTGACGAGATGGTCGAGAAAAGTCTTCGCCGCGCGGGGCTTTGGGAAGAAGTGAAGGACCGCCTTTCATCACCAGGCAACAGCCTTTCTGGTGGCCAGCAGCAGCGTCTTTGTATCGCGCGCGCCATTGCCGTGCGCCCGGAAGTCATCCTCATGGACGAGCCATGTTCTGCGCTTGATCCTGTGGCGACGGCACGCATCGAGGAACTGATCGACGAACTACGCAAGCGCTACTGCATCGTGATTGTTACCCATTCGATGCAGCAGGCCGCCCGCGTGTCACAACGTACCGCCTTTTTCCACCTCGGCGAACTCGTGGAAATGGGCGATACGGACCAGATATTCACGAACCCTCGCGAACGTCGGACCGAGGACTACATCACCGGTAGATTTGGATAGGATTTAAATCATGTCTGATCACATTGTTTCCGCTTTTACGGACGAACTCGACAAGTTGGCCGCAGACATCCTGCGTATGGGCGGCATCGTCGAGACAATGATCCTTGATGCGTGCTCAGCGGTGAACAAGAACGACGTGGAACTCGCCCGCGAAGTCGTTGCGCGCGACCCGCAGGTGGACAAACTGGAAGCGGATGTCGAGCGTCAGATCGTCAGCCTCATCGCCCGTCGCCAACCCATGGCGCACGACCTCAGGGCCGTATTCTCGGCGCTCAAGGTTGTGGGAGAGCTTGAACGCGTAGGTGACCTGTCCAAGAATATCGCCAAACGCGCACAGCGGCTGGACGAAAACGTTGGCCCTTCAATGCGCAAGGGTATCTACCGGATGGCAAGCCCTGTATCGCGCCAGCTGAACATGGTGCTCGATGCATATGCCACAGGTAACGCCGCAGCTGCCAAGGCGGTTTGGGAAGGCGACGACGACATCGATCAGCATTACAATTCCCTGTTCCGGGAAATGCTGACCTACATGATTGAAGACCCACGCACGATTGGGGCAGGGGCGCATATGTTGTTCATGGCAAAGAACCTTGAACGCATTGGCGACCACTGCACCAATATCGCCGAGTTTGTGTATTTCCAGGCAACAGGCGAATACCTTCTGTCAACGGATAGACCCAAGACACCCCAGATAGACGGCTGAATGCCGCTAACGAGGATTACGATATGAAACCCTTTGTGCTCATCGCAGAAGACGAGAGTGCCGTCTCTGAACTATTGCTCTATAACCTCAAGAAAGAGGATTATGATGTCGCCGTTGCCGCTGACGGGGAAGAGGCGCTCATGATGATCGACGAGCGCGCGCCGGATCTGATCCTTCTGGATTGGATGCTACCCAAGGTCAGTGGTATCGAAGTGTGCCGCCGCATCCGCAATGGTGGTGCTAATCCAAATATGCCCATCATCATGCTGACGGCGCGGGGCGAAGAGAGTGACCGCATTCGTGGTCTCGATACGGGTGCGGATGATTATGTCACGAAACCCTTCTCGACGACCGAGCTTATGGCGCGCGTGCGTGCCGTGCTCCGCCGCATCCGGCCCGGCCTCAAGGAAGACAAGATTACCGTTGGCGATATCATCATTGACCGCGTGGCCCATCGCGTCATGCGTAACGAGGGTGAGATTCACCTTGGCCCTACCGAATTCCGGCTTCTTGATTATTTCATGCAACATCCTGGCCGCGTGTTTTCACGTGAACAACTGCTGGATACGGTTTGGGGCTCGGATGTTTATGTGGAAGCGCGGACTGTCGACGTTCATGTCGGCCGCCTGCGCAAGGCGCTCCGTCAGGGCGGCGGCGAGGATCCTATCCGCACCGTCCGCTCTGCCGGCTATGCGCTTCGCGGCGACTAGAAGAGTTCAGCCAGGAAATCTCTCAGGTGCGCAAAGCTGCGCCTGTCGGCGTCGGCATTGTAGACCGTGCCCATTTCGGCATTGTTCGCACCCTCGGTAGTGAAGGCGTGCATGGAATTGCCATGCGCGTGCAGCTGCCAGTCGGCGCCCGCTTCGGTCATCTCCTTCGCGATGGTGAGCACATCATCCGGCTTGGCCATAGGGTCCTGCCAGCCGTGCTCAATCAGCACCTTGGCTGAAATTTTCGGCGAAGCGAGATTTTCAGGGGCACCCAGAAGACCGTGGAAAGAACATACACCGAGTACATCCATACCCGCACGCGCCATATCCAGGACGGAGAGGCCTCCGAAACAGTAACCGATAGCGGCTGCCTTGCTTGGGTCGACGCCGTCCTGCTTTTTCGCGGTGGCGAGTCCGCCTGCAAGCCGCTTTTGAAGTTCCGCGCGATCACCAGCTAACGGGTTCATCAGCGCCTGGTTCTCCTCAACCGTCGTGCCGCGCTTGCCCTTGCCGTAAACATCCATGGCGAAGGCGGCATAGCCGAGCTTTTCGACAATGAGCTGAGCCTTCTGGCGCTCATTCTCCGCAAGGCCAGCCCAAGCATGCGCGATAACGACCACCGGGACATTCGACTTGCCCGCTGGTTTCAGAAAGAAGCCCTCATAGGGTTTGCCATCAATGCTGTAATCAACTGCGCTCATATCCATATTCCTCTTGTGGTTTCTACGGTCCGATACACGCTATTCACCAAACGGTTTCAACCCCGGCAGTGATTAGTATGCGCTTTCTAGCCTTCTTCCTTATTTCTGGTCCCATCAGATAACCACGAAGGAGCCATCCAATGGCAAAGTCGAAATCCAAAGAAAAATCCAAGTCGCGCACCAAAGCCGAAAAGATCGGCAAGAACATAGAGGCGAACTCCGCCGACATGGCCCACAAGATCTGGCTGGCTGGCGTTGGCGCCTATGGCAAAGCCTATGACAGCGCACTGGCTGGTGCAAACGTGCTCAATACGCAATCGGCCGAAGTGTTCGAAGATCTCGTCAAGCGCGGTACGGAAATCGAAAGTGATGTACGCGCCCGCCTCAGCGGTGACGAACGTGTTCTCAAGGCCGGCCAGCAAATGGCAAAGGCCGCTGCGACGGCTCGCGAATTTCAGGTTCAGGCGCGTGACCAGTTTGAAGCTCGCATGGAGCGTATGCGCGACGTGCTAGGCGTCAAAGGTCTCGGCACAAAAGGTGAAAAGATCCACAAGAAGCTCGACAAGCTCGAAGACGAAGTGTCCGATCTGACCTCAAAAGCCAAGACGGCGGCTGGCGATGCAAACCTCAAGGCGCGGCTTGCCCGTTTGACGGCTGAGATCGAGGCCGTTGCAGGTGAAACAGGCGCTGAAGTTGCCAAGACAGCGAAGAAGGCTGCCAAAAAGACTTCGGCTGCTGTCAAAGAAGCCGTGTCTTCAAAACCGGCTACTCCAAAGACTGCTGCGCCAAAAGCGGAAGCCAACGCTATCGGCTCAGATGACCTGTCGAAAATCACGGGTGTTGGTCAGGCACTCATGAAGAAGCTGGCCAAGGAAGGCATCACATCCTTCGCCCAGATTGCTGCGCTCACGAAAGCTGAAGTCGCCGCGCTCGATGAAAAGATCAGTGCGCGTGGCCGCATCACCCGTGACAACTGGGTGAAGCAGGCAAAAGCCCTGAAGAAGTAGGGCTGATGGTATGGGAGGGCGGTCTCAGAACGAGGTCGCCCTTCAATCAGTCCATCACCGATTCATAATGGTCGATCATATGGCTTAGAGCGCCAAATCCGGCTTCGCCCATATAGGGCACGATGAGGCACATGACCTGGAACACGGTCGTGTGGATCAAAGCCGGGCCATCATGCTGGCTGTTTCCGATGCTGTCGTTGGCCAGCCAGAATGTCACTGTCATCATGATCTGGTCTGTGAGCGCAGTCTTGAGACGGGGATCGAGCCGAAGCACATCGCTTTCCGCCAGGTCTGCTAGAACACGCGTGACCGTCTGGCGCTTCTCGCTGACAAGCGCCCTGAAACGCACTGCAAGATCAGGGTAACGGTCGAGTAGCACGCCAAGATCGCGATAGAAAAAACGGAAATCATAGATCTCTTCAAGGATGATGTAGAGATAGACCCAATTGTCCTCAATCGAGTTTACCCCGCCTTTCGAGCCGCGCAGGATAACGCGCATCTCATCTTCAAAGGCGCTGAACAGGGACCGGATAATCGCGTCCTTGCCCTTGAAATGATAGTAAAGATTCCCAGGGCTTATATCGAGTGCATTTGAAATATCGACGGCCGTTTGCGGCGCTTCTCCTTCCTCGTTGAAGAGCAGGAGGCTGACTTGAAGGATACGGTCGCGTGTTTTCATGGTCCAACTTGGAGTTTGACACGCAATTATCACTATGGAACGAATTTTGTTTCAAACTTTACAAGTCTATCTTTGCATAATCGCAAGAGAAAACAATTAAGCTGGCGCTGTGGATCCTCGTGTCCATTGAAGACTGGCGAATACGGGGAGACAAGAAATGCCGACACCACAGGAAGAAATCGCGCGGAATGCCGCTGAGAGCACAACGGCGCTGAATCCTCTTATGGGAGGCATTAACAGGCAAGAACTGCTGGGTGCAGTAGCCATGATGCTGCGCTCCACGATGACCAATCCAGTCACCACAGCCAAGACAGCCGGCAAGATAACGGCGGAGAACGCCAAGATCCTTATGGGTAAGTCGGAGCGCAAGTCCGATCGCAAGGACCGCCGCTTTCAGGATCCCGCTTGGGAACATAACCCATTCTACAAGAGAGGCATGCAGGCCTATCTTGCGACCCAGGAGCATCTCAATGAATGGGTCGGCGAACTCAAGATGTCCGAGCTTGAGCATGCGCGCGCCAAATTCGTAATGGGCATGATCACGGATGCGCTGGCACCAACAAATACGCTATTAGGTAATCCCGCTGCCACCAAGCGCGTTGTCGACTCAGGCGGCTTGTCGCTGCTCAAAGGCATGCAGCACTTGTATGCAGACCTTACCAAAAACGGGGGTATGCCGTCCCAGGTGGACAAGCGCCCGTTCAAGGTTGGCGAAAATCTCGCAACATCAAAGGGGGAGATTGTCTGGAAGAACGAGATGCTGGAGCTGATCCAGTACGCTCCGATCACCGACAAGGTTCACAAGACTCCGATCCTGATCATCCCGCCACAGATCAACAAGTTCTACGCCAACGACCTGACCCCGATGACGTCCATCGTGCAGTTCCTGCTGTCGATGGAACTGCAGCCGTTTATCGTGTCCTGGCGCAACCCGACAAAGAAGCACGCGCACTGGGGCCTGTCCGACTATGTCGACAGCCTTGTGCAGGCAAGCGAAGTCATCCGGAAGATCACGAAGTCGCCCAAGATCAATGTTGCCGGTGCCTGCTCCGGCGGTATCACAACAGCGACGTTTGCAAGCCTGCTCGCGGCTGCCGACGACAAACGCGTCAATGCACTTACTTTCATGGTCTGCGTGCTCAATCCGCAACGTGATGACAGCGATCTTGGTCAGATTGTCTCTGACGGCAGCCTTGAGATTGCCCGCAAGTATTCCAAGCGCAAAGGTATCCTGAAGGGCGAGGATCTTGCGCGCATGTTTGCCTGGATGCGCCCGAACGACCTTATCTGGAACTATGTCGTCAATAATTACCTGATGGGCGAAGATCCGCCGCCCTATGACGTTCTCTTCTGGAACAATGACACGACCAATCTTCCGGCCCAACTCCATTCGGATTATCTGGATCTTGGCTTGACCCAGCCATTTGACCATCCGGGCGAAATTGATGTCGCTGGACACAAGGCAGACCTGTCCAAGGTCAAATGTGATGCCTTCGTCGTGGCAGGTCTCACCGACCATATTACGCCCTGGAAGGCGTGTTACCGCACACCTGCTTTGCTCGGCTCAGAGAATGTCGAGTTCATTCTTTCCTCCAGCGGTCACCTCCAGTCGCTGATCAATCCGCCCGGAAACCCCAAAGCCAAGTATTTCCGTAATTCCGAGATCAAACCGACTTCAGATGAGTGGGCGGCGACGGCTGAGGAGCGTGCTGGCTCATGGTGGCCGCTCTGGGGCGAATGGCTGAAGGAGCGCTCCGGCGCACAGAAGGCTGCGCCAAAAGCTTGCGGCAATGAGGCATTCCCACCACTTTATGCTGCACCGGGCAAATACGTCTTCGATGAATAAGACGCGCGTGCCGCTAAACGATCAAGGAAATTACCAATGCCCGCAACGGAACCGCGCCCCAGGATAACGATGCAGGACGTCGATGGCGTCACGCTTCGCACAGCGTTCTGGGCTGCAAAAAACGATGTTGGCAACCGTCCACTCCTGTTTTTCAACGGTATCGGCGCTAACCTTGAACTGACCAGCGCTCTAGGGGACATGTTTCCGGACCGGGACATTGTCACTTTTGATGTCCCGGGCGTGGGCAAGAGCCCGGTGACCCAATGGCCTTACCGGCCCTGGATGCTGGCGCGTTGGGCGCGCAAGCTGCTGGACCAGTTTCACATTGATGAAGTGGACGTGATGGGCGTTTCATGGGGCGGCGCCCTGGCGCAACAGTTCGCCTTCCAGTACCGCAACCGGGTCGGCAAGCTGATCCTTTGCGCCACGACAGCGGGCATGACGATGATCCCTGGAAAGCCGGCTTCATTGTCCAAGATGGTTGATGCGCGTCGGTATACGGACCCGAATTATATGCGGGACAATTTCGCCACCCTGTATGGCGACGAGGCCGATGAGCAGGCTGGCTCGCACATCGATAATCTGATGGCGCCCGATCCGAAGGGCTATATTTTCCAGCTGCTCGCGTTCATTGGCTGGTCAAGCCTGCCCTTCATCCGCTTTCTGCGCATGCCGACGCTGGTGATGATGGGTGACAAGGATTCGATTGTGCCACTTGCAAACGGGCATATCCTGAAGGTCGCTCTCCCCAATTCCCGCCTCCACGTTGTCGAAGGGGGTGGTCATCTGTTCCTCGTGACACGTGCAGAAGAGACTGCTGCCGTAATCCGGGATTTCCTCGCCGAAACGCAAGAGGTGCCCAGTCGCGCTGCGGCCTGACGCCTATAGGGCCATCAGGTCGTCGGCCTGCTTCTTGACGGCGGCATAGTCGATTTTCCCTGTGCCCAGAACGGCAATATCTTTCACATGGAATACCCGCCGGGGCACGGCGAAGTCCGGCACGCCATGGTTCTTTGCCCAGGCATGGATATCCTCGCGATTACAGTCTTCAGCATCGCTGAGCAAAATGATCTGCTCGCCCTTGCGTGGGTCGGGCATGGTCACTGCGGCATGCAGATTATCCGGCCACACGGCGCTGGCGCAGTTCTCGACCACTGCGAGCGACACCATCTCGCCGCCAATCTTCGCAAACCGTTTGACGCGCCCCATGATCCGAATGAAGCCCTCGCTGTCGATTGAGACAACGTCGCCGGTATCGTGCCAGCCGCCTTCGGGGCGCTCGAGCACACCTGGGCGAGATGGCCGGAGGTAGCCCAGCATGATGTTGGGACCACGGATGTGCAGTCGGCCGCCATCCGCAATGCCGTCCACCGGCATCAGTTTTGAATCCATGTCAGCCATCAACTGCCCGACTGTGCCCGGCTTGTTGTTTTCCCACTGGTTGGCCGCAACCACAGGGGATGCCTCGGTCGCGCCATAGCCTTCAAGGATTTCGATCTCGAACTTGCGACGCACAAGTGAGCGCGTTTCGTCTTTCACGCGCTCTGCGCCGCAGACTGCGAGGCGGACAGAGTCCATGTCACCCTCGGCGCCGATACGCGCATATTGGGATATGAACGTGTCCGTCGCGAGCAGGATTGTGGAGGCATTGCTGCGGATGCGCTTGACGATCTCGCGCGGCTGAAGCGGTGAGGGGTGGAACATCACCTGGATGCCCGCCACGATTGGCAGGATCGCACCAACTGTCAGACCGAAACAGTGAAACGTTGGCAGGGGATTGAACAATTTATCGGTATCAGGACTTAATCCGATGTGAGCGCGCACTTGCTCGACATTGGCCATCACATTCTCATGGCTGAGAACAACGCCCTTCGGCTCGCCCTCAGTGCCTGATGTAAACAGGATGACACCGGGAGATTTGTAGGCACGCTTTGATCGGAACAGGGCAGGGGCTATCGGCCCGAGCGCCGCGGCGACCTTGTTACCAAGTGTGAGTCCTTCACGGACATCCTCGAGATAGATAATCTCGACGACCTTACCGAGCTCGGCGATGAGCGCTTCCAGGCCGCCCAACTCGACAAATTTGTGCGCGGTGACAATCCGCTTCACGCCCGCGGCGGTCATTGCGGCTTTCAGGTTGGCTGATCCGGCGGTGAAGTTCAGCATGGCCGGCGTTCGACCGTAGGCGCTCAGCGCATAGAACGCGACAACAGCGCCAGCCCCGGTCGGCAGCATGACGCCAACGGCCTCGCCCTTTGACGTGCCCTTCTTCAAGGACGCCCCGAGACCGAATGCCCCGCGAACAATCTCTTTATAGGTCAGTTCCCGGTCATCACCGTCGACCACGATGACCTTGTCAGCGCCAAATTCGCTTTTGGCACGCAGAAGGGCCGAGAAAAGGTCGATTCGTGTGCGGGATGGCCGATAGCTGATTGGCGATGGTATCGTCACGCTATTCATACAAGGGCCCTTTGACTTCGCGAGTTGCACTCACTTTTGTAACATTTTGTCACTTAAGGGCCTCGACGCAACCGATAATGCAAGTTTGCATATGCAGCCTGCGCTGCAAATCCCTTGATGAATCGGGTCACCGCGTCCATCTTCCGACCATGGCAACGCTCATTGATCTCACTCCGTCCGGTCGCAAGCACCGGCACCCCGAAAAGCAGGCGCGTCCTGACACGCCCATCCTGCGCAAGCCCGACTGGATTCGCGTAAAGGCGCCGACATCCGCAGGCTATGCCGAAACCCGAGAGATCGTGAAATCAAAAGGGTTGATTACAGTTTGTGAGGAAGCAAGCTGTCCGAATATCGGGGAATGCTGGGACAAGAAGCATGCAACGATGATGATCATGGGTGACGTGTGCACCCGTGCCTGTTCGTTCTGCAACGTATCCACTGGCAAGCCGACATCGGGCCTTGATGCTGACGAGCCTCGCCGCGTGGGCGAGGCCGTTGCTGAAATGGGCCTTGAGCACGTTGTAATCACGTCGGTGGACAGAGACGACCTTGAGGATGGCGGCGCAATGCACTTCGTCCACGTCATCGATGCGATTCGTTCCGCATCACCTGGGACGACGATCGAGATCCTGACGCCGGACTTCCTGCGTAAGGATGGCTGGGAAAACCGCGTGATTGATGCGCGGCCTGATGTGTTCAATCACAATCTTGAGACAGTACCACGCCTTTATCTCTCAATCCGGCCCGGCGCGCGCTATTTTCACTCGCTTCGCCTGCTTCAGAAGGTGAAAGACCGTGATCCGTCGCAGTTCACGAAGTCCGGCCTGATGGTTGGCCTCGGTGAAACGAAGGAAGAAGTCATGCAGGTGATGGACGACATGCGCTCTGCGGGTGTCGATTTTCTTACGATTGGCCAATATCTCCAGCCGACCCGCAAGCATGCAGCGATCGACCGCTTCGTCACGCCGGAAGAATTCAAGGCACTGGAAGAGATTGCGCGGGCCAAGGGCTTCCTGATGGTGTCGGCCACGCCGCTGACGCGGTCCAGCTATCATGCTGGCGAAGACTTCGCGCGGATGCGTAAGGCGCGTGATGCCAAGCTCGCAGTCCTCACCGCATAATATGCCCCGTTTTTCCAAATCGGCACGCGTGCCATATACGCCGGCACAAGCGTTCGATCTTGTATCGGACATTGCCCGCTACCCGGACTTTATCAAATGGATCACCGCGATGCGGGTTTCCGACGTTCGGCTCGATGAAGCCGGCATTACGCATTCCCGGGGCGATGCCGTTGTTGGTTTTAAGGGTTTCGTTGAGCGGTTTTCAACTGGCGTAGTTGCGGATCCGGCTGTTGGGACTGTCGTAGCCAGTCTTATCAATGGGCCGTTTCGAGCGTTGCGAGCGCAGTGGACGATCACGCCACTGGAACGCGGTGGCGCCGATATCGCGCTTGAGATCAATTATGAGTTCCGCAATGTGCTTATTGCAATGCTGGCAGCTGCCAATCATGACACGGCGGTCAATCGGATCATGAGCGCATTCCTGACAGAAGCGCAGAAACGCTATGGATCAGGCCCTAGCGCATCTGTACCTGTATGAGGTTCAGAGCTGTCTCGACGGCAGCCATCCGGATATCGTGTCGGCTGATCTCACCTACTTGAATCATTTCGTGAACCACTGCGCGATTCTCGCGAGCGCAGGCAATGTGGACTGTGCCGACAGGCTTCATCCGCGTGCCACCGCCAGGGCCGGCCACGCCCGTAATGGCAACCGCGATGTTGGCGCGGCTGGCTTCCAGCGCGCCCTCAGCCATCATCCTGGCGACGGGCTCTGATACGGCGCCGTAATCGGCCAGCACATCACCCGCAATGCCCAGCATCTCTTCCTTCGCGCGGTTGGAATATGTCACGAACCCACGCTCGAAGACGCTGGAAGAGCCTGGAATGTCGGTGAACAGGGCGGCGAGCAGGCCGCCCGTGCAGCTTTCAGCGGTGCAGATCTTGAGGCGTGCCTGCTCGGCATCATCAAGGATCAGCATGGCGAGATTTCGGAGACGATCTGGGAACATGGACGGAGATTAGCGCGGCTGGTGCGATGGCACCAGCACCGCAATGGCCTCTGCCGCTATTCCCTCGCGTCGCCCTGTAAAGCCCAATCCTTCCGTCGTAGTCGCCTTCACGCTGACGGCGGACAGGGGCAGCCCCATCAGCTCTGCCGTACGGGTGCGCATGGCTTCGCGGTGCGGCTTCACTTTCGGTGCTTCACAGATCACCGTGATGTCACAGCTCGAAACTGCGTAGCCTTCAGCACCAGCCAGCCGGATAGCCTCCTGCAGGAATATGGCGCTATCCGCATTCTTCCAACGCGCATCCGAGGGCGGAAAATGGTCACCAATATCGCCGAGAGCAACGGCGCCCAAGATGGCGTCGGTCAGGGCGTGCCAGGCGGCATCTGCATCCGAGTGGCCCTTGAGCTTGGCGGTATGCGGGATGGTGACACCGCACAGCGTAACATGATCACCCGCCTCGAACGCATGGACGTCGAAACCTTTGCCGACGCGTGGTACGGCAAAGGCTGGGCTCATCATTTTTTCCAGCAAGACGAAATCCTCCGGATAGGTGATTTTGTGCAGGCGCTCATCGCCCGGGATAAGCTCAACATTGGCTCCCGTCGCTTCCATGGCTGCAAGGTCATCAACCAGATCGCCATCGGCGGCATCAAGCGCCGCGCGGATGGCGCCCAGTCGGAACGCCTGAGGGGTTTGGACTCGCAACAGCCCGTCGCGGGACACGGTTTCAAGTTTCCCGTTCCGCTCGGTTTTGAGGGCATCCGGGACGGGGAGGGCGGGGGCAACGGCATCCGCCGTTTCGAGCGCCGCGATGAGGGCGCTGATCATGCCCTGACTCAGGCCGGGACGGGCGGCATCATGGATCAGGACCGGTGTGTCCGGCGGAAGGTCGAGGGCTGCTAGGCCGTTGCGTACCGACTGGGTCCGGGAACTCCCACCGGACACCCATGAAACACCCGGGAACGGTCCAATGCTCACCTGATCGGCCCCGGAAACCACAACCAAATGACCCACATTCGGATGTTGAAGGAAGGCCTCGACTGACCATTCAAGGACTTTTCGCCCGAGAAGGGATTCATATTGCTTTGGTCCAGCGCGACCTGCGCGGGTACCGCTTCCACCTGCAACAATGATTGCGGCTACCTGCGACATAAATGGGTTTCTAGGTGAGGTTGACAAAACGGACTACAGGCCTTTCCGAACATGAATTTTTGTACACATGCGCGTCTTTTGTGCACTTGCGAAGAAATGAAAAGTCGGAACAATAGCCATATGACTGATTTTAAGGCACCCCAAGTCTGGCTCGCGCCCATGTCTGGCGCAACGGACGCTCCCATGCGCCGCCAGGCTGTGCGGTTCGGGGCGCCCGCTGTCGTGTCCGAAATGGTGGCCAGTGAAACACTGGCAACGGCCCGACCGGATATGGTTCGCCGCACATGCCGGCATGATGGTGCGGTCAAATGGATCGTGCAGCTCGCGGCGCGCCGTCCTGTAGATATGCTTGCAGGTTCCGTTCTGATGCGTGAGGCGGGTGTCGATGTCATCGATATCAATATGGGGTGCCCATCCAAACAAGTGACTGGAGGCCAGTCTGGCTCTGCCCTTATGCAGGATATCCCGCTTGCGACAAGTATCATCGAATCGGCGCTCGAGGGAGCGAATGGAACGCCCGTAACTCTTAAAATGCGCCTTGGATGGGATCATGACAGCCTGAACGCCCCGGAATTGGCCCGTATTGCCGAGGATATGGGCGTCCAAATGATAGCGGTACATGGGCGCACACGTTGCCAGTTCTACACAGGTGAAGCTGACTGGGCCGCAGTGAGACCCACGGTCGAGGCTGTATCCGTTCCTGTCATCGTAAATGGCGATATCAGCTCCCTTGAAGATGCCCGCACAGCTCTGGAGCGTTCTGGTGCGCATGGTGTGATGATCGGGCGGGCTGCGATGGGCCGTCCATGGCTTCCGGGAGAAATAGCGGCCGGTCTTGCCGCAAAACCCTACAAGCGCCCCGATCTCGCCGAGCAGTTCGACAGCCTTTCCGAACAGGTGAGAGACTCGGTCGACCTCTACGGTCGGTCACTTGGCGTGCGCACTGTTCGAAAACATGTGTCGGCCGCAATTGATGCTCTCACGTTGCCCCTGCCTGATGATCACCGCCGCGCTCTTCGGTCGACGCTTTGCCAGATAGCCGATCCGGCCGACCTCATTAGGTCGCTCAAGACATTATATCTGAAACCCCAACTGCTTGAGGTCGCTTAACGATGGCATCCCTTGCAACACTGAGACCGCCAATGCTGGGTGAACTTTCTCCCGTCGCTCTGGTTTTGATTGACGCGCGCCGCCGCATTCTTGAGGCAAACCCGGCGGCAGAGTCACTTCTCAAAATGTCCCGCCGGGCGCTTGCCGGTCGGCCGTTGAGCGAAGTCATCTACCATGACTCTCCATTGTTCGAGTTGATCGATCGCGCGCAGCGACAAGCCGGTGACATAATGGCGCCCGGCACACCGATTTCCGGCCCAGGCATGCATTCGCGTATCATATGCGACATTCGGGTTCGCAGCGCAGACCGTGGGGCTTTTGTTCTGGCGCTCTCCGAAACACCATCGCGTGAGAGCAGCGAATCCGTTGCTGGTGCGGCTGGTTTCGGCCGTATTCTCGGACATGAGGTGAAAAACCCGCTGGCCGGCATCATTGGCGCTGCACAGTTGCTTGAGCGCCAGGGCCAGGCTGACCAAAGCGAACTGCTTGATATCATCAAGGATGAGGCCCGCCGGATAGAGCGACTGGTCAACCGCCTGTCCGCCTTCGAGCTGTTCTCTGCGCCGCGGTTGCAGCCATTCAATATTCATGCGCTGCTCGACAAGATTATCGCCGCAGAACGGGCAGCGAACGGTCCGAAAGTGACCTTCCAGCGGGTGTTCGATCCGTCGCTGCCGGACGTAGTTGGGGACTCCGATCACCTGCAGCAGGCGTTTCACAATATCATGCGGAATGCAGTCGAGGCGGCCGTCGAGAATGGTTCGAGTGGCAACGTCACAATCCGGACCGCCTATGCAGCCGGGCTTGCCATGAAGCAGGCGCGCCTCGGGGCCGGCTTGCGCCGGGCGATGCTGATAACAATTGAGGACGATGGCAAGGGCATCCCGCGCGAGCGGCAAGCGACGATCTTTGATGTCTTCCAGAGTTCCAAATCAGGTGCACGAGGCCTTGGGCTCTCGATCGTTAGTGAAGTCGTGACGGCGCACGGTGGACAAATAAGGGTAGATAGCGAGCCAGGGTCTACCCGGTTCACAGTGCTTCTACCGCTTGGAGATGGAACAGAGCATGGCTGACAAGACAGTACTTCTTGCTGAAGACGATGCGAGCATTCGATTGGTTGTAAACCAAACGCTGGTTGCGGCTGGGTATGATGTCAGGGCAACCAGTTCGACGGACGCCTTGGAACGTTGGGTCCGCAACGGTGAAGGCGATGTGGTTGTAACCGACGTCTACCTTGGTGAGACGTCGATCTTCGACTTGTTGCCGTCCTTGAAACTTGCGCGGCCTGAGCTGCCGTTCATTGTCATGAGCGGTCAAAACACGATCCTGACGGCGGCTTCCGCTGCTGAGCATGGCGCATTTGATTACCTGCCCAAGCCTTTCGATATCGACATGTTGTCGAGCCTGGTGCAGCGCGCCCTGAAGTCTGCACCGAAGTCGTCAAATCGTGCCATCAATCCGGAAGCCCAGAAAGCCATAAGCGATGCAGGTTTGCCGCTGATCGGGCGGTCTGATGCCATGCAGGAAGTCTATCGGATCATCGCCAAGGTGATGAATACCGAGCTGACGGTTCTGATCGAAGGTGAGAGCGGCACCGGCAAGGAACTTGCGGCACGCGCAATTCACCAACTCGGAGCCGCAAAGGCCGGCAAGTTCGTTGCGCTGGATCTGGCCGCCTTGCCGGCAGGCGAGATCAACAAGGAACTTTTCGGCACGGGCGGGGAGGGCGGCGCCGTGCACTTGAAGGGTGGCACGCTTTATCTCGACGAAATCGGCGATTTGCCAGCGGAGGCGCAGACTCAACTCGTCAAGTTGCTGCGCGACTCCAGTGGCGCACGTCTCATCGCATCTACACGGCGTAACCTCGGGCGTCTGGTGGAGGAGGGCCGTTTTCGTGAGGACCTGTACTACCGTCTCAACGTTGTCCGCCTCACCATGCCGCCCTTACGTCTGCGCAAGGAAGACATTCCTGAACTGGCCCGGGCATTCCTAATCCGCGCTCAGAGGCAGGGGCTTTCTGCCAAGATCCTGGACAAATCCGCTATTGATTTACTCACAGCCTATGATTGGCCTGGCAACGTTCGGGAACTCGAGAACCTGATTCTCCGTCTGGCCGTTCTCAGCCCGGATGAAGCAATCACTTTACGGGATGTGGAGAGGGAGCTTCGTGCAGGCGCGTCGGAGCAAAAAGGCGTCAGCGCAGGCCTCGAGAAAGATGTTGAAACGCTACTCCACCGCTATGTAATGGGCGACCTTATAGCGGGGGGCGATTCCGAGGATTCAGCCGTCTATTCAAGAGTTATTGACCAGGTTGAGAGACCGCTTATCAAGCTCGCGCTTTCGGTTACAGCCGGCAATAAGGTGAAGGCCGCGCAGCTTCTCGGCATGAACCGGAACACGTTGCGGGCGAAGATCAATGCCCTCGGAATTGCAGAAGACTGATTGACGAGACGACAAAGTGTGGTTTTAGTGCACCACTGTTGCGGATGCGACACTTAACCGTGTCACAAATGCAACGGGGCTGGGGTGGCCACGGTAGAGCAACGTCGAATTGTCAAACACACTGAGCCAACAGGCGACGAAGGCGAGTTGGGCCCTTTTCGAAGGGCTCTTCATTATTGCGGCGCTCGTTGCGGTGTTCGCGACCTTTATCGCCATTTCCGGGGCGGATCCTGACAATCCTACTGCCGGCGCCACACCTTGGCTGCTTGGACTGAACTTTATTGTCATTATCGTGCTCGCGATCATCGTGGCGCGGGAATACTTTTCAATCCAGAAAAACGGCCGCGGCGAAGGCAAGGGGCTGTTGGCCAAACGCTTCGTGCTGCTGTTCGGATTTTCGGCACTGATACCTGCCATGATCGTTGCCCTCTTCATCGGGGCGTTCATCACCCGTGGACTGGACAACTGGCTCGGTGAACGAGTCGACACGATCATGGAGAAGAACGCTCAGATCTTTCAGGATTATGTCGATAATTTCGAGAATACGCTGGACGTGGATATTCGGCTTGCGGCGCTTGATATCGAGAACTTTGCGCGGGATGTGAAAACGTCCCTGGCTGCCAGCGGTGAGAACGACGAAATTAATGCCGACAGCCTCGCCAAGGATGCTTCCAAAGCCTTCATAGATGGCCTGCGCTCTGAATTGGGATTCAGAGAGTTTCTTACGATTGCAGTTCTCGGACCTGACGGGGTCGAGTTGATCGCCGAACAGAGTGTACAGCAACCTATTCTCGTGCCGCCGCCCCAATCAGCCTTTGAAGAAGCGAATAGCGGCAATATTGCTACGACACTCTATGAAAACCGAGGGATCGCCACAGCGCTCATACGGATCGAAGAGCCGCTGGATGGCTATATCTACGCTGTCAAGAATTTCGATAAGAACGCCGCCGTTCAGCTGCGTGAAGCCGAGGCGGCGCTCGCCCAGTATAACAACGCCAAGCGCCGCAGCGGACGGCTGCAATACATATTCGCAATCGGATACACACAAATCGCCGCGCTCATTCTCCTGCTCGCAGGCAGGCTGGGCCTTGAAGCCGCGGGCCGCATTACAGGTCCGATCGGGCGGCTTGCAGTCGCCGCCCATACTGTGCGGGACGGTGACCTTTCTGTCCGTGTTCCGGTGTCTGGGCCACAGGATGAAGTCTACGCCCTGACGAACTCTTTCAATGCCATGACCGAGCAATTGGCTGAGCAGCGCAATGCACTGATACGCGCCCGGGAAGATGAAGAGGACCGCCGTAAATTCGTCGAGACCCTGCTGGCCGAGGTCAGCGCGGGTGTGATCCGTATGGATGGCGACATGGTTGTCACGCTGGCAAACCGGTCGGCAGGTGATGTTCTGGGGATAGGAGAAGTCCTGCCTGGTCAGACGCTGGGAGAGGTAGCACCACTATTCGAGCGTTATGCGCGCGACACCCTCGAGCGCGTTGCACCGGTGGATGCCTCGATTGATCTCAACATCAATGGCGAAGTGCGCCACATCCGGCTCAAGACAGCGCCAGATCCTGCGGGAGGGTGTGTACTCACCTTCGACGATACAACGCGTCTCGTGAACGCGCAGCGTCAGCTGGCCTGGCGAGATGTCGCTCGCCGGATTGCGCATGAAATTCGCAATCCGCTCACACCTATCATGCTCTCCACAGAGCGGATTAAACGCCGCTATGCTGATAAGATTGACGATAGTGACGGTGTTTTTGATCGCTGCATCGAGACGATCCTTCGGCAAGTTGGTGATATCGGCCGCATGGTGGAGGAATTCTCCTCCTTTGCGCGGATGCCAAAGCCGAACGTGGCTCCGTTCAACATGCGGTCGCTGCTGCAAGGGGCTGGCTTCTCTCAAAGCATGGTCTCGCCCGATGTCGAGATCGAGTTCGAGACGAATGCCGACGACGCAGTATATCGCGGTGATGAGCGCCTCTTGGGTCAGGCCTTCGGAAACCTGCTCAAGAACGCGGCTGAAGCCATTGAGGGGCTTCCGGAGGAGTCCGATATCAGCGGCCATATACGCGTCGTCTTGTCTGCCAACTCAGGTGGGGTCGAGGTCACGATTGAAGATAATGGCCCGGGGTTTCCCCAAGACGTGCGTGACCGGTTGCTTGAGCCTTACGTGACAACACGCGAAAAGGGCACGGGCCTTGGTCTTGCAATCGTCAATCGCATCATTGCCGATCATGGCGGTTCCATATCTCTGCAAAACCGGCTCGATGGTTTGCGAGGTGCGCGGGTGCGCGTCTGGCTACCGGTCAACGTGTCAGGGGTGGCTGATGACGATCTGAATATGAGCAGCGAAGAGGCTGCCGATACCCCGATATTTGAAAATGTAGAGGAGCCAGCATCATGGCGTTAGACATTCTGGTTGTTGATGACGAGCCTGACATTCGTGAGCTTGTTTCCGGCGTCTTGAGCGATGAAGGCTATTCTGTGCGCACAGCAGAAACAGCCGAACGAGCGTTGGAGGAAGTCCGCACACGGACGCCACGCCTTGTCGTATTGGATGTCTGGCTTCAGGGAAGCCAGATGGATGGCCTGTCATTGCTGAAGTATCTTAAATCGATTGATCCATTTCTGCCCGTGATCGTGATAAGCGGCCATGGCAATATTGAGACAGCCGTAGCAGCGATCCGCCGGGGCGCTTATGACTTCATCGAGAAGCCTTTCAAGACAGACAGGCTGCTGCATCTGATCGAGCGGGCGATCGAATCTGCGGCCCTGAAGTATGAGAATGCCGCCCTGCGCAATCGTGCAGGCGAGGATGAGCACTGGATCGGTAACAGTCAGGCCGCCGCGAACCTGCGCGCCGCGATCGACAAGGTCGCGCCGACGAACTCGCGGGTCATGATCAATGGCCCAGCAGGTGTAGGCAAAGAGCTGGCTGCGCGCCTGATACACCGGAATTCCCTGCGCGCAGGCGGTCCGTTCATCGTTGTGAATGCGGCGAGCATCGCGCCAGACCAGATGGAGAGCGCGCTCTTCGGGGAAGAGGACCAGCAGGGACGCACAGTTCGCGTCGGGCTGTTCGAGAAAGCTCACAACGGAACGCTCTTGCTGGACGAAGTGGCGGACATGCCCCTTGGAACGCAGAACAAGATATTGCGTGTCCTGACGGAGCAGCGCTTCCAACGTGTCGGCGGACGGTCAGATGTGAGTGTGGACGTCCGAGTCATGTCGGCAACGACCAAGGATCTTAAAGAAGAGATCGAACAGGGAAATTTCCGGGAAGACTTGTTCTATCGTCTGAGCGTCGTGCCGCTGAGAGTGCCGTCCTTGGCGGAGCGCAGAGATGATATCGGTGATCTCGTGAGCTATTTCATAGACCGTATCTCGGATTCATCCGGTCTGACGCCTCGCGCTTTTTCTGAGGAAGCCATGGCTGTTCTTCAGTCGATGGACTGGCCTGGCAATATCCGCCAGCTGCGCAACGTGGTTGAGAGAATTCTCATTCTCTCGCCATCGGATTCGAGCCGGCCGGTGAGCGTCGACGAATTGCCCCGCGATACCGGCTCAGGCGCCATGCAGAATTCCAAGAGTGGATCCGCTGAGCTTGTCGGTTTGTCGCTGCGGGATGCGCGCGAGCAGTTCGAGCGTGAGTATCTTGCGCTCCAGATCACAAGGTTTAACGGAAATATTTCGAGAACGGCCGAATTCATCGGAATGGAACGGTCCGCACTGCATAGAAAATTAAAAGCTTTGGGCGTAGGTTCCGGGTTCACTAGGCAGGACGGTTGAATGGCCGTCGGAAGGCAGTAAGAGATGCGCGTTCTTATATGCGGCGCAGGCCGCGTCGGGCACGGCATTGCCCGTCGCCTTGCGCGTGAAAAACACGACATCACCATTATCGATGAAGATCCGGACTTGGTGGACCAGGTTTCGACAGATCTCGACGTTCGTGGGATCACGGGACATGCGGCTCATCCTGACGTGCTGAAGCGCGCAGGTGCGGTCGATTGCGAGATGATCATCGCCGTTACGCACTTTGACGAGATCAATATGGTGATCTGCCAGATCGCCCATACGTTGTTCTCGGTACCCTACAAAATCGCGCGCGTGCGTGATCAGTCTTATATCGACCCGGCTTGGAAGAACATTTTCTCCCGTGAAGGCCTGCCAATCGATATGGTCATCTCACCGGAAGTGGAGGTGGGCGAAGCCATCCTTCAACGTCTTCGTACACCCGGCGCGGTTATGAGCGCGACGTTCGGCAAGGAGAAAGTCAAACTACTGGGGCTTGAGATTGACGCCAAGAGCCCGCTGCTCGACACGCCGGTCGACCAGATTCGTGGCCTTTTCCCCGATCTGTCCGCCAGGATTGTTGGCATCGGTCGCAAGGATGCTGTGCGGGCCCCGCGCTCGACGGACGTGCTAAAGCCGGAAGACCGCGCTTATATCGCCGTGCTCGACAGCCATGCGGACAGGCTCACCAGCATCTTCAACCGGGACAATGAACGGCTCGACCATGTCGTTATTGTCGGTGGAGGCAATGTCGGTCTCTATGTCGCAAAGACATTGGAGCGCGAGAGCACGATGCGCATCCGGCTTGTCGAAAACAGTGTCGCACGTGCCGATGCCGCAGTGGCTGAATTGAAGCGAACAATCGTTATTCAGGGCGACGGGCTTAGCCCCGACATCCTGGCTGAAGCAGGTGCGCCGAAAGCCGATTTCGTGATTGCGATCACGAACGACGACAAGACGAACCTGCTCATCTGCAATCTCGCAAAGCGAGCGGGTGCGAAGCGCGCGATGGCCCTGGTCAACGCAAGTGAGCTGGCTGGACTTGCGCGCGACATGCGCGTGGACGCTGTGCTGGATCCGCGCGCCCTGACGGTGTCGCAAATCCTGCTCCGTATGCGTCGCGGGCGTATTCTCGGTCTGCAGTCGATTGAAGACGGTTTGGCCGAAGTGGCTGAAGGGATAACGCTGGAATCTTCGTCACTGATAGGAAAGACGCTCGGCTATGACGATCTTCCTGACGGTGTGGCAGCAGCGGCCGTTATACGCGATGGCAACGTGATTATCGCAGGGCCGGATGTGACTGTGCGCGCCGAAGACCATCTCATCGTTTTCTACGAGGAAAGTATGGTCCGGAAAGTGGAGAAATATTTCCGCGTCAGTCCGGATTTCTTCTGACGCCATGAACTATGCCTCGATCGTTCGGGTACTCGCCTTCATCATGCTCATCCTTGCGGGTAGCGCGTTGCTGCCTGTGTTCGTTGCGGTCATTGCAGGCGAAATGAACCAGGTTGTGGCGCTGAGCGTCACGGCGATCAGCATTACGGTCCTTGCGAGTAGTGTTCTCCTCCTGACCCCCAAACCAAAACGGAAAGCACGTCCATCTGATGCGCTGGCCGTTGTCATTCTGTGGTGGTTTCTCGCCCCGCTCGCGGCAGCTCTTCCGTTTGTCGTCGGTGTTGCCGACGTATCGGTCCTGCACGCCATACATGAGGCGGCGGCTTGTCTGACAACCAGTGGGCAATCGGTGATCCGAATTGAAGGAAATAATTGGCCTGTCAGCCTGATCGTCTGGCGCGGCGTCCTGCATATCCTGGGATGTCTGGCCTCCATCACCATGGCTGCCAGCGTGCTGGCGGCCATCAACCTTGGCGGCCCCGGTATCCATCGGACCGTTCTGTTTACTGTGCCGGAAACAAGCTTTTTTGATGCGGTTCCCCGTGTGGCGAAGTCTGTATTCTATATGATGCTGGTGTGCTTCATCGTGCTTGTCGGATTGCTTATTCTTACGGGCGTGCCATTTCCACGGGCAGTGGGGGATGCCGTAAGCGCGATTACAACGGGCCTGGTTGATCCGTTGGCGATGAAGCGGGAGCTGCTTGCGCCATTCTCGGGTATCATCCTGGGTGCCGGTATGATTGTCGGTGCGCTTGGGCTGGCTGTCTGGCTTCCCCTTAAAGATCGAAAGCCGCGGACCGCGCTGTTCGATCCCGAGACCATAGTATTCCTTATGCTGGTCCTGGCCTTCGCTGTCCTTGTTTTGCCGACAGGTGTTCTTTTTGGAGACGGCATTGCCTGGTCGGTGTCGGCAATGTCGACCTCGGGACTGGCGCTTTCAAATCCTGCTGTGCGGGATCTGATTCCTTTGCCGATCCTTGTGTTGCCGGCTCTCATAGGTGGGTCGGCGTTATCGGCCGCGGGGGGGGTGAAAATCGCGAGATTGATCGTGCTCGCCAGGCGTGCAGGCCAGGAATTCCGTCAGCTGGGTTATAGGCGCTCGGTGCTTGGGTTCCGTTTCAGGGATAGAGAGCTCGACGAGCGCAGTGTAATCGGTGTGTGGGTTTATCTGGTTGCGTACATTGTCGCGGTATTTCTCGTCATGATCGAGTTCAGTTTCATGAACCTTCCTTTTGACGAGACGATCCGTCTGTCTATTGGTGGCCTTACCAACTCAGGTGGCTTGCTTCTTGGCCATACGGATGGATTGGACGCAGGGGCGACAAGCCTGCTTGTGCTCTCCATGGTTTTGGGAAGATTGGAGATTTTAGCAGTCATTCCGGCACTTTCACCCAGTTTTTGGCGGGGTTAAGCAGCGTTCGCACTTGCACAATTGGATCAATCCATTTAGCTCGCGACACATAACAAGAATAATTGCAGGAATGGCCATCTCCCATGTCTTCCGAGAAAAAACAGAACTTACAGGATACTTTCCTGAACGCCGTAAGGAAATCTCGTACACCGCTTACGGTTTTTTTGGTGAATGGTGTCAAGCTTCAGGGCGTCGTGACCTGGTTTGATAACTTTTGTGTATTGCTTCGCGGCGACGGTCGTCCGCCGCAGCTTGTTTACAAGCATGCGATTTCAACCATAGCGCCAAGCGCACCCGTTCAACTGTTCGATGAAGAGTTGGAGGGGCAATAGGTCCCTTTGACTGACAAGTTGATTGATCGCTTGCCAGAGCCCGAAATTGCGGGCGCCGTCATCCCTTGGTTCACGCCAGCCAATCGCCCATCTGAAGATCGCCTGCAGGAAACCGCAGGCTTGATCGAAGCGCTCGGCTGCGAACTCGCGTTCTTGCGGGGGGATCATGTTCGGGCGGTAAATTCGTCCGTACTGTTTTCCGGCGGTCTGCTGGATCGTTTTGCAGCGGATCTGGAAGAGCATAATTGCACTGTTGCGGTTGTCGATGGGGCGCTGACCCCTGTGCAGCAACGGAATCTCGAGACCCGACTTGGCGTCAAGGTGATCGACAGGACCGGCCTTATCCTCGAAATCTTTGGCCTGAGAGCGCGTACGAAAGAAGGCCGGTTACAGGTCGAACTTGCCAGAATACTGTACGAACGATCCCGGCTGGTTCGGACATGGACCCACCTTGAGCGCCAACGCGGCGGTGGTGGCTTCCTTTCGGGTCCGGGCGAAAGCCAGCTGGAAGCCGACAGGCGCATGCTTGATGACAGGATCGTACGCCTGCGCCGCGATCTGGAAGATGTTCGCCGCACGCGGGCCGTCCAGCGGGCAGGCCGCGCGCGCAGCGGCAAGCCGGTGATCGCGCTCGTCGGATATACAAACTCAGGCAAGTCGACCCTCTTCAATCGTCTGTCCGGCGCAAAAGTATTTGCCAAGGACATGCCCTTCGCAACGCTCGACCCGACGATCCGGCGGATCGATTTGCCGACACTCGGTGAAGCCGCCCTGATCGATACTGTTGGCTTCATTACGGACTTGCCGACCCACCTGATCGACAGCTTCAAGGCCACGCTCGAAGAGGCCATGCAGGCGGACCTGCTGGTTCATGTGCGTGATCGTTCGAGTGCTTCTGACCGGGAGCAGGCGCATGATGTGAGCGTCGTTCTGGAGCGGCTGGAGAAAGAGACCGGACTTCCGTTACCGCCGATGATCGAAGCATGGAACAAGGCCGACCTGTTGCCGCAGGAGCGAGCAGAGGTGCTTGCCTATTCCGCGCAAAGCGTTGGCGATACACCTGCCGTGCTGGTTTCTGCCCTGCGCGGCGAGGGCATGGAAGCGCTACTGGATCAAATTGAGCATGCATTGCTGCGAGGTGCAGTGGATGTTGCCGTAACGCTTGATCCCCAGGATGGCCGCGCCCGTGCCTGGCTACACCAGAACGGCGAAGTCAATTCGGAGACCAGTTTGAAAGATGGCAGGTTGGCCATCAGCGTACGCCTGCCCGTGGAGCGCGTGGGGCAGTTCCGGGCCGAATTTCCGGAAATCGATTTTGAAGCCTAGCCAGACGTCTTTTCAGTCCGTTTGACGCGCTGCCAGTATGATTCCTGCGCTTCTAGATCGAGGTCGGCGAATTCTGCGCCATCATCTGCAGCGGCCACTTCCATGGCCCGGAAGCGGCGTTCAAACTTTGCATTCGCGCGACGCAGTGCCTGTTCCGGGTCGATACCAAGTCGTCGGGCAAGGTTCGCGCCGACAAAGAGAAGGTCGCCGATCTCGTCTTCTATGTCGTCCTGAATACCGTTAGCGATGGCTTCACGGACTTCAGCTGTTTCTTCGATCAGCTTGTCGAATATGGGCTCTGCTTCCGTCCAGTCAAAACCGACACGGGCGGCGCGCTTCTGCAGTTTTTCGGCTCTTAAAAGTGCGGGAAGGGATAGGGCCACGCCATCCAGCGCGCTTGGGGCCGCACCCGTCTCAGTTTTTGCGGCGCGTTCCTCCGCCTTGATCACTTCCCATGCGCGAGTCTGATCAATGGCTGATCTCTGATCTGGTGCGTCGAACACATGCGGGTGGCGCCGAACCATCTTGTCAGCGATGCCCTGTGTGACGTCAGCGATATCGAAGGCCCCTTCCTCGGAGGCCATCTGGCTGTGGAAGACGACCTGGAAAAGCAGGTCTCCCAGCTCTTCCTTCAGATCGTTCATGTGTCCCCTCTGGATCGCATCGGCGACTTCGTAGGCCTCCTCGATGGTGTAGGGGGCAATCGTGGAGAAATCCTGTTCGACATCCCAAGGGCAGCCGGTGTCGGGGTTGCGCAGTCGCGCCATCACCTCAATCAACTTGAGGAAGGCGCGTGCGGAGGAATCATTTTGTGTGGTTTCAGCCATGGCTTGTCCTAACCCGCGGGCGAGATGGCGAAAAGGGCAGGGGGCGCATCCCCAACCTCATCCTCAGCAGAACACATTGACATTCCCCCCAACGCAAGAGACCTGAGCGGCATGCAATCTTCATATCCGGTTACTCGCGGTCAGCACACGATGTTGAAATTCTCCTCCGGGGCTGAGCAGGGAGCGTCGCTGTGAGCGCGCCTGTTTCCCTGATCGGCGTATCCTGGCGAGCCGGGCGGTTCGAAGCCTGGTCATTCGACGAGGAAGGCGAGGTCGTTGCGTCCCTCGCCCGCGATGGCGCAGCGGATCATGGCGTGACCTTGCAAGACATGACGCGTGCCTTGGTGGCCGAATGGTTGGGTCCAACGTTAACCGCGCCGATTATCGTTTGCGGCGAAACGCCGGGAAGTGCTGGCAAGCTGCTTCAGGTGCCTGCCTTGCTGAGCGACCTCTATGATTCTCTGACTGACTTCGACGGGGTTCACGTCGTTCCGGGGCTTCGACAGTTGGCGCCGCCAGACATCCTGCAGGGCCAGGAAGTACAGCTATTAGGATTGGGGCAGCTATCTGGGGCCATCTGTCTGCCGGGCCGCCATGCAAAGCATGTCGCGCTTGAGCAGGGCCGCGTGCTTGATTTCTCGACCGAGATGACGGGCGAAATACAGGAACTGCTCCTGTCCCAAGGGTCTCTGCGGGTGCCTGTTGGCATTGAGCCGCGTTTCGATGCCGGCATTTTCCGCGACTGGGTGGAGCGATCGCTCGATACAGACGACGCGGCATCGCCTTTCGCCGTGAGCGCTGCGCGGTTGATTGGCGTGTTGCGACCTGAGCATCAGGTCTCGGCACTGTCTGGCCTTTTGATAGGAGCGGACGTCGCCGCGCACTATGATCCCGGCGATGACGTGATCCTTGTCGCTGACGGCGAACTGGCGAAAGCTTATGGCATGGCCCTTGATGCACTGGGGGCGAGCGTGGAAGAGTATTCGGCAGAGGAAGCGATGCAGGATGGCCTGTTCGAAATCGCCGAAGAAGCAGGATTGCTGGATAAATGACGATAGCATCACCGTTCCTTGGCGTAGCGCGGTTGTTCGCATGATCGTAACGCCTGAATGTGTTGCGCCAACGGGGTGCGCTTTGGGGGAAGGGCCGGTCTGGAGCCCGACCGAGGGATTTCTCTGGTGGGTCGATATCAAACGGGCGAAATTGCATCGCTATAATCCAAAGACCGGCAATACGCGCCGATATGACCTTCCCATTCGTGCCAGTGCGCTGGCGATTCATGATGGATGCCTGTTAATGGCGGGCGATCAGGAAGTCGGTTTATACGATCCCGCAACCGAGGCGTATGAGCGATGGTGCACGTTGGCCGACGAGCCTGAATCCAATCGCACGAATGATGGCGGCATCGCCCCGGACGGGTCGTTCTGGTTCGGCACGATGGATGACCGCGAGAAGGATGCGCAGGGTGGCTATTTCAGGCTAACCCCAGACAGGAAGCTAACGCAGTTGCGTCTGCCATCCGTCCTAGTCACGAACACGATGCAGTTTTCGCCTGATGGACGGACATTCTACACCTGCGACAGCGCCGAGCAGGAGATACTGGCATTCGATCATGATCCCGAATCGGGGACGCTGACAGGGCGACGTGTTTTTGCGTCTACTTACGAATTTGGCGGTTATCCCGACGGTTCGGCAATGGATTCGGAAGGATGTCTCTGGACATGCCTTTGGGACGCCTCACGCGTCGTCAGGTTTCGCCCTGATGGAAGCGTGGATCAGGTCATCACGCTCGCAGCACCGCGGCCGACATCCTGCACGTTTGGAGGCGCGGACCTGAGAACATTATTCATTACAACCGCACGTGTGGGAATGAGCTTCCCTGCGCTGGATTCTCGCCCTCTATCGGGAAGCCTTTTTGCCATAAATGTCGATGTGCCCGGTCTTCCGGCACGGCGTTTTGGCGCTGGCGGCTGATTCGAGTCGTTTGGGCGCAGATTTGTAGCTCTCAAATGACTTGCGAAGGGCACTTTTCGCTATCACATGCCTTCACAAGTGAGCGTATGCACTTTAACCGTGGACGCGGCGGATCAAAACCGCTAACCCCCCGCCTTTCAAGAAAGTGTCGAAATGGCCGACAAGGACAAGAAAAAACGCGTTGGACCCGTAACCTTCATGCGCCAGGTGCGCGCAGAGGGAAACAAGGTCACATGGACCACTCGTGCCGAAACGATTCAGGCAACGATTTTCGTGGTTATCATGTCTGTTCTGATTGCGTTGTTCCTGTTCCTGGCCGACACGGCGATCAACTGGGTCGTAAGACTGATTACTGGCCTGTAAAATGCAGGCCGAGCAACACGTATTCAAGGAGCGCGTAGGCCCCATGGCTGAAGCCAAATGGTATATCGTCCACGCTTATTCGAACTTCGAAAAGAAGGTCGCCGCTTCAATTCTGGAGCAGGCCGAGCGTAAAGGGCTTCTCGAGCTCATCGAAGACATTCAGGTTCCGACCGAGGAAGTCGTTGAGATCGCTCGTGGCAAGAAGAAGACCGTCGAGCGTCGGTATTTCCCCGGTTATGTGCTGATGAAGGCGCAAATGTCGGATGATGTCTATCACCTCGTGAAGGACACGCCGAAGGTTTCAGGCTTCCTGGGGTCGGACGGCGGGAAAAAGCCGTTGCCTGTGCGCCAACGCGAAGTCGATCGTATTCTCGGCACGTCCACCGATTCGGCCGAGGAGCGTCCGCGTCCCAAGGTGTCGTTTGAAATTGGTGAGCAGGTTCAGGTTAATGATGGGCCGTTCCAGGGCTTCGAAGGTGCTGTCGAAGAAATCGACGAGGCCAATGGCCGTCTGAAAGTCACCGTTTCCATTTTTGGCCGGGGCACGCCGGTCGATCTGGAATTCGACCAGGTCGCAAAGATCTGATTCGGAGACGCAGTTTCTCTTATTCCTGCGCTTGAATCGTCAGGGATTGGGCTGTATCTCCACGAAATAGGCCGCCTTAGCTCAGTTGGTTAGAGCGCTGGTTTGTGGAACCAGAGGTCCTCCGTTCAAACCGGAGAGGCGGTACCATTCCCTGATGGGCCGGGTGATTTGTGACAACCTGGCCATCATTTTGCCACACCGTCACGATCTGTTGCAAATGGGTCGCGTTGCCAAAAAATACCCTGAAATTAGGTATTTGAGTGTTGGAAAGCACTCGCCGCATCCGGGAAAAAAGTTTATCAGGAACTATGCGCAAACAAGCGCGTATGAACCTGCGGTCGAGGACAATCCCGTCCATCGGCACAAGAAGGGGATCAAGTATGAAGAAAACTCTTATGTGCGCGACAGCCGCGGCCGCATTTGCGTCTGCCGGTATGGTTGCTCAAGCAGAAGAAGGTTGGTACGGCCGCGCTGATGCGACGTATGCCTTCGACGGTAAGCTGGATCACGATCCAGTCGTCAGCGACGTCATCGGTTCTGTTGGCGGTAGCTCTGACATTGAAGAAGCATGGGGCGGCGACCTCGGCCTCGGCTACGGTCTGGCCAATGGTGTGCGTCTCGAAGGCGTTCTGGGTTACAGCTCGGGCGATCTCGAAGTGCCGCCTAGCGTCAATGGTGCACTTCCGCTCACGACATCGTTCCCACGCGGCTATCTGCAAACAACTGACCTGATGTTCAACGGAATCTATGATTTCAACCGTGAAGGTGCTTTCCAGCCCTACATCGGTATCGGTGTTGGTGCAGTTCGCGCGAAAGCTAAAGGTTTCAACCTTGTTTATCGTAACGGCACGGATATCGCTGCTGCCAACGGTTTCTCGGGCACTGACACAACTTTTGCTTACCAGGGCCTCCTCGGCTTTGGTTACAAGCTGAGCGAAAAGCTCACCATGGATGTCGGTTACAAGTACTTCTCGGCTGAGAAGCTTGACCTTGACGGCGTCAACGGTGGCATTGGTTACGACGGCGATCTGACGAAGCACACTGCTTCGGTTGGTCTGCGTTATGCATTCGGTGCGACACCTCCGCCGCCACCGCCTCCGCCGCCACCACCTCCGCCACCACCACCGCCACCACCACCACCGCCTCCACCACCACCGCCTCCGCCAACAACGGAAACGGTTGCACCGGAAGCTGTGTGCTCGGGCCTGAACCAGAACTTCGTGGTTTATTTCGAGTGGGACAAAGCTGACCTGACAAGCCAGGCTGCTGCGGTTATCGACCAGGCTGTTGCCAACATCACAGCCGGCGACGGTTGTGCTCCAAGCGCAGTGTCGATTGCTGGACACACCGATACGTCGGGCGCCAGCGCATACAACGAGATGCTCTCGCAGCGTCGTGCGGACATTGTGGCTTCGGCCCTCGTGTCCCGTGGCGTGGCTGCATCGATCATCACCGAAGAAGCTAAAGGCGAGAACGATCTTGCTAAAGCGACACGCGATGGTGTTCGTGAGCCTCTGAACCGTCGTTCGGAAGTCGTTATCAACGTTCAATAAGACCGTTTGATATGCAATTTGACGGCCCGGCTCTCCAGCCGGGCCGTTTTTGTTTGGGCCGCCAATACGTGACAGGCTTGCTCCTCAACCTCACATATGAAACCAAGCATACATGAACCAACTCTCCCAAATGACGCGCGAAGATGAAGCTGCGCGCGAACGCCTGGAGGCCGCTACGGCTGCCATGCAGGCCCGAACCTGTGCATGGTCTGACGTAAATACCGGCAGCTGGAATACGGATGGCCTTAAGGCTTTTTCCGGAGAGCTCGCAAACGCCTTTGCCGAACTGAAAGGCGACATTCGCCTGCAGGAAGCTCCGGGCTTCGAAACGATCGATTCGTCGGGGAAATCCGAGACCATTTATACCGGCCCCATTGTCCGCGTTTCCGCGCGGCCTTCTGCGCCCATCCAGGTTGTGATGACCGGTCACTACGACACCGTCTTCCCAAAGGGGACATTTGAGGGCGTGAAGGATATCGGCAACGGGATGCTCAACGGGCCAGGACTGGCGGATATGAAGGGCGGCCTCTGCGTTATGCTTGAGGCGCTCAAGGCGTTTGAATCAGGTCCCCTGATTGATCGTTTGGGATATCAGATCGTTATCACCCCGGATGAGGAAATCGGAAACCATGCAAGCTCTGGCGCGCTGACTGAGGCGGCCCGTTCGGGTGCTCATATTGGCATGACGTATGAACCTGCCATGGAGACCGGGGCCATGTCTGGCGGCCGCAAGGGATCTGCTGTTTTTGACATCGTTCTGCATGGCAAGGCGGCTCATGCCGGCCGCGCCAAGGAAGAGGGACGCAGCGCAATTGAAGCAGCAGCTGAACTCGTCGTTAGCCTTGAAGGCCTGAATGGCCAACGCGAAGGCGTAACTGTCAATGTGGGGGCGATTGAAGGCGGTAGTGCCGTTAACATCGTGCCTGACCTCGCTGTCGTTCGTTTTGGTGCGCGCGCGCCCGACGCAGCCGCCGCGAAATGGACGACAGAGCAGGTTGGTCGCCTTTTTGCGCGGGCAACTGGTCGTGCCGGTATCTCGGGGCACCTGCATGGGGGCTTTTACCGCCCTCCAAAGCCGCGCAACGACGCGCAGCAGGCCATCTTTGATGCTGTCCGTGCAACCGGACAGGCGATTGGGCTGGACCTCGAGTTTGTGGACACAGGCGGCGTGTGTGAAGGCAACAATATCTTCGCTGCGGGCGTTCCAAATGTCGACACGCTAGGCGTACGTGGCGGCCGTATTCACTCAAACGAAGAATTCGTCGTGATCGACAGCTTTGCTGAGCGGGCGACGCTTTCGGCCCTGATTCTAAATCGCCTTGCCGATGGACGTATGGATGGTCCCGGCATCAAGGCATTGATGGAGCGCTGACATGCCCGCAGCCTATGTGATGCGACCCTCACGGCTGGACGATCTTGGCGCCCTCATGGAACTCGCGCGTGAGTCGGGACCCGGATTCACAAGTCTCCCAGTCGATGAGGCCATCCTGCATGAGCGGCTCGAGAAATCCGAGCGGGCCTTCAATAGCCGCCAGAAGAGCATCGAATACGGCAAATACCTGCTGATGATGGAAGACACGCAAACGGGCCATGTAGTCGGTTGTTCTGCAGTCAAGGCGGGTACCGGGATCGACCAGCCCTTCTTCAACTATCGTGTCATCACGCTTGCGCAGGCCAGTCATGCAGCCGGTAATCTCCGCTTCGACATGGACGCCCTCATTCTGACAAATGAATATGTGGGGTATACGGAGGTTGGGACGTTATTCTTGCAGTCTGGGCATCGTGGTGGTGGGGCAGGTCGCCTCGCTGCACAATCACGCTACCTGCTGATGGCCGCCGCGCCGGAACGTTTCAGTGAGCACGTCCTTGCCGAATTGCGCGGTGTCGTCGATGAAAAAGGCAAGTCACCATTCTGGGAATGCCTTGGACGACATTTCTTCCGCATGGACTTTACCGAGGCCGACCGTTTGTCGGCTACGACCGACAATCAGTTCATTCTCGACCTGATGCCGAAATATCCTGTCTATGTTGACCTGTTGCCGCCGGAAGCGCGCGAAGTGATCGGACGTTGTCATTCCGACGGCGTTGGCGCCTACAAGCTGTTGCAATGGGAAGGCTTCCAGTTCGACAGGACAGTCGACATTTTTGATGGCGGCCCACTAGTTGCGGCGCAAAAGCGCCATATCCGCACAATCCAGGAAAGCCGGGTCGTCACCTTGCGTCCAGGTGACGTTTCCGGGCGCTCGGGTGTGTCTCAGGGGCTTGTGTCGAGCGACAAGCTGCCCAACTTCCGGGTTTCACTGGCGGATGTAATCGTGGATGAAGACGATGTCGTCATCGTTTCACCTTCGGTCATGGACGCCCTACAATTGGATCCCGACGCTAAGGCGCGGATCTGGCTACGGAGCAAATAATGGCACTGGGTGTCTATATTGACGGAAAGTGGACTGAAGGCAGCGGACCACGGTTTACGAATACCTGCCCTGCAAGCGCAGAGGTGGTTTGGGAGGGCAATGCGGCCGGCCCGGCCGATGTGGCTGCTGCGATAGCGTCAGCACGAAAGGCATTCGGTCACTGGTCAAGGCTGCCTCAAAGCGACCGCACGTTTGTTCTCGAGCGCTATGCTGAGGAAATTTCCAAACGTATGGACATGATCGCTGAAACGATCAGCCGCGACATGGGAAAGGTTCTTTGGGAAACGCGGGCAGAAGCAGCAACCATGAAAGCCAAGGTCGCCGTTTCAATCGCGGCGCAGAATGAGCGTGCAGGCTCCAAGTTCGAGACAGCACCATTCGGGTCGTCGCATCTGACGCATCGTGCGCATGGCGTCATGGCGGTGTTTGGTCCCTTCAACTTTCCGGGACACCTGCCCAATGGTCATATTGTTCCGGCCTTGCTGGCCGGGAATACATGCGTCTTCAAACCGTCTGAACTTGCCCCGGGTGTCGCAGCATTAATGGCCGAGGCCTTCGAGGCCGCGGGGCTGCCCGAAGGTTGCCTTAACATCGTACATGGGACACGCGAAACGGGCGGTGCCCTGCTTAATGCAGAGATTGATGGCTTGTTGTTCACGGGCTCTGCGAAGACCGGTGTATTCTTCCACAAACACTTTGGCGGCCGACCTGAAGTTATCCTTGCGCTTGAGATGGGTGGCAACAATCCGCTTATAATCTGGGATCCTGCGGACGTTGATGCGGCAGCTGATATTGCGGCCCAGTCCGCATTCCTGACGACAGGACAGCGCTGCTCGTGTGCGCGGCGAATCATCCTGCCAGAAGGCAAATTCGGGGATGCGGTTGTCGACGCAATCATTGCGCGCGCCAAAGGACTGAAAATTGGCGCCTGGGATGAGGAAGGCGTCTTCATGGGGCCGCTTGTTTCGGAAGCTGCAGCTCAGGCGGCAACAGACTTTCAGATGATGCTTTCCAAGGCAGGTGGAAAACCGCTACGCAGATTGAAGCGCATGGATCGCGGCGGTGGCTTTGTAACAGCAGGCGTCATGGACATTACGGACGCGCACCACATTCCTGATGAAGAATTATTTGGGCCGCTGATGCAGGTGATCCGGACAAAGACATTCGATGAGGCCATCCAGCGAGCCAATGCGACACGCTACGGGCTGTCCGGAGGTCTCGTGAGCGACGATGAAGCGCTCTGGGATCAGGCGCACCGCGAGATGCGGGCCGGCATCCTGAATCGCAATCGTCCAACAGCAGGCGCGAGTGGGTCCATGCCTTTTGGCGGTCCGGGCCTATCCGGCAACTTCCGCCCCGGCGCCTATTATGCCGCTGACTATTGCGCTTGGCCGCAGGCAAGTCAGGTGTCTGACAAAGCGGAACGTCTCGGCGCCCAAGGGTTCCCGCAATGAGTGCTTACGAAGTCAATTTTGACGGCCTGATCGGTCCGTCGCACAATTACGGCGGCCTGTCTGACGGCAATCTGGCCAGTGCCACGCACGCCGGCGCAGTCTCCAATCCACGTGAAGCTGCGCTGCAAGGGCTGGAAAAGATGCGCGCCTTGCTTCAGAAGGGCCTTATACAGGGCGTGCTTCCGCCATTACCGCGGCCGAACTTCGATTTTCTCGTGTCTGCCGGTTTTCATGGCACTGATGCGCAGATCATTGAATCCGCCGCGAAAATAGCGCCGCACTTGCTCAAGGCAGCGTACTCCGCGAGCAATATGTGGACTGCGAATGCTGCAACGGTTTCGCCTTCTGCTGACACGGCTGACAATCGGCTACATTTCACTACTGCCAACCTGTCCACCATGCTCCATCGCAGCATTGAACATCCGGACACGACAGCAACGCTGATTACGCTGTTCGACAATGAGGAGCGCTTTGCTATCCATTCTGCGCTGCCGATGCATAGTGATTTCGCAGATGAAGGCGCTGCCAATCACGTCCGCCTGTGCGCAGAGCATGGCGCGAAGGGCGTTGAGCTGTTCGTTTATGGACGTAGCGCAGGAGAAAGCACGGTTGGCTTCCCTGCGCGGCAGAGCCTGCTGGCAAGCGAGGCAATTGCGCGTTCGCATGGTCTGGATGGCGGCAGGGCTGTCATGGCGCGGCAGTCAGCCGATGCGATCAATGCAGGGGCTTTCCACAATGATGTCGTCTGTGTTGGCGCACTCGACACGCTGTTCTTTCACGAACTTGCGTTTGAAGACACGCGCGGCACATTTGAGGCGCTCCGCCGTGCTGCAGATGGATTGTTCGCACTGAAGCCCGTCATGGTGCCGAATGGAGAGGTGTCAATTTCCGATGCGATCCGGTCTTACCTCTTTAACTCGCAGCTCCTGCAAATACCCGGTGAGGATCGACTTGTGCTCTTTGCGCCCGTTGAAGCGCAGGAGATGGATTCGACCCGCGAGTTTTGTGAGCGGATGGTTGCCGGGAACGGGCCGATCGGCCGCGTCCAGTTTGTCGATGTGCGTCAGTCCATGCGAAATGGCGGGGGTCCCGCCTGTCTCCGTTTGCGTGTCGTCATGACCGAGGCTGAGATTGATGCGTGCCATCAGGGCGTTCTGCTGGATGATGAAGCCATTGACGAGCTGCAGGATGTTGTGCGCGCAACCTATCGTGATCGTCTGGCGCCGGCGGATCTCGCCGATCCGGCATTCGCCGATGAATGTCGCGCCGCACGGGAGCAGCTGCTCGCCGTCCTCGATCTTGAGTCACTTGCCTGAACATCGGGAGTAATCGGATGCTGAAACTTTATGACTACTGGCGCTCCTCGGCGGCCTACCGGGTCCGCATTGCGCTGAACATCAAGAATGCATCCTATGACAGTATTCCCATCAACATCGCGCCCGGCAAGGATGAGCAGTTTGCAGAGTCATACCAGCGCCTCAACCCGCAAATGAGGGTGCCCTCAATCGAGTTGGATGGCCAGATCATCGGCCAGTCCATGGCCATCATGGATTGGATCAGCGAAAGCCTGCCGGGGCCATCCCTGCTGCCAGACGATGCCTGGACACGTCTTCAGGCAAGGGCATTTGCCAACACGATTGCCTGCGATATCCACCCGTTGAACAATCTGTCTGTGCTCGCCGCTTTGCGGAATGACTTCGGCGCCGACCAGGCGGCTGTGACACGCTGGTACCATGACTGGATCCGCCGTGGATTTGAAGCGCTGGAGCGTATTGCGCAGGACCTGCCGCCCGCGACTCTGCTTTTTGGAGATCAGCCGACGATCGCCGAAATCTGCCTTGTGCCTCAAGTGTCCAATGCCCGTCGCTTCGACATGGATTTGTCAGATTTTCCGCGCCTGCAAGAGATTGATGCTACATGTCGGACGATTGATGCTTTTGCGCGGGCAGCACCTGAGGCGCAGCAGGGATCCCAGGCCTAATTCTCTGCCGCGTCCCTTTTGGCGTCTGTATCGCCGGGCCGACGTATATCGATGATCTCGACTTCTTCGAGCGAACCAAGGGGCTCTGCAGTCTTGGCGACATTGGCTTCCAGCCATTCCTCGAGGCCTGTCAGATTGTCACCACCGATCGGTTCTTCCTGAGACACGATCATCATGCCGTCCTGTCGTCCTATTTCGACAACAGGTTGGCATTCAGGTGCTTCTGTGAATCGGTCCGGACAGTAGGCCAGCAAATCGCTCGCTGAATTTTCCGCGCCAGCAACGGACGCGAATAGGCCTGAGTCTCCGCGTGCGCGTGTCAGCCGAAGGAACCCCCCGAACCGCTCTCGAAGCGTTTCGTCAGCCATTATAGGTGCCAACATTGCCGGTGGCAGGGGATGGTCAGTGGCAATGACGAAGGCGCGGCCGCGATTATGATCGTCGACATAAGCCTTGAATGCCGCCGACAGGTCAGATGCGGCATTGGCGTCGCGATAGAGCGGCGCATAAACGGGTCCCACGACGGAGAGTGAATCCGCGAGGCGGCTTGATTGCTCAATCGCGCGTTCGGTTTGTGAAGCAATCTGTGCTGCCGATCGCGGAGCAAGCCCATCATCAGGCCCAACAAGAATTACGTCGACGGCCCAGCCTTCAGCCCAAACGGCTGGCGGCATTTCGGCAGGTAGCGCGGCCCAACTATCATTTGTCCTGTAGTCAAAGGCTGGCAACGCGATGACGTCGCCCTGATCACGAAACGTCCTATAGGCCCAAGGGCCCAAGCCGACACCGAGAACAACAATAATTCCGACGATCAATAGCGCACGTTTCATGTCGGTCCCTTGCCTCTCGCCAGACAATTAGCCGAGCTTGGAGAGCGCCGCCGCAAGTCCGGAATAGTTTGGTTGATCTATAGCCAACTGTGAGATTGTGGTGGTTTTTAGGTGCTTGAACAACCCAGGCGTCGCAGCATCGAACTCACCCTCTCGTATCCGCGTGCACAGGTCCCTGTTCATCGTGGCCAGGTCTTCATTATCAGGCGCGCCCAGCAGATCCCGAAGGCGTTCGGCTTCAGACGCTTCAGCAGCTGGCCTTTGCTCCAGCTCTCTTAAGAGCGTTGCAAGTACATTGGATGCAACGCGTGCATGAAAGGCCGCATGGCCTGTCAGCTTAGGCGCTGCGGCATCGTCAATGAAGGATTTTACCGCGGCGACCAGTTCGGACGGGGAGGGCGCATCATGCATATCAAAGAGCCCTTTCAAGAAGGTTCAGAAGGTCAATTTCGGTTTCCGAAACGCGTCGACCTATGGCCGCCCGCTCGACGCTAGGATCGCCGCCTGACCGAAACGCTTCATACATGATCATGCACATGATGCCCCATTTCAGGCTGCCCAGCATTTCCCACCAGTCGATATCGCGAGGTTCAAACCGGGTGCCACCGCTTGCAGCATAGGCATCGAGAAGCACGTCCAGTTCACCAAAACCTCCGACCCGGTTTTCGATCTGCCCGAAACGCCAGGAATTCACGCATATCCACGCAATATCCTCGCGAGGGTCCCCTATGTGCGCGAGCTCCCAATCGAGAACGGACGCGAGGCCCTTCTCGTCCACGATAAGATTTCCTAATCTGAAATCGCCATGTACCAGCACTGGAGACTGCGGGGCGGGTTGATGAGCTTTAAGCCACGCGAAGGCCAGTTCAAAGACGGGGCGTGGAAGGTCAAAATTCCGATAAATCGTCTCATATTTGCGGATCTGATCCATGCCGTCGCTTCGTGGCAGATCTGGCAGCGTGCCCATGTCGATGGCATGTATGCCGGCAAGCGCCGCACCGCATTGTTCCGAAAGCCTGGTGCGGGCGGTCTCAAAGTTCGCGTCGCGCAGGATCTTTCGGCCGATGGTTTCGCCATCGATTCGGCGCATGATGAAGGATTCGCCGAGGTCGCTGCCTGGTTCGAAGACACCAAGGACCCCGGGAACCGGGACGCCGGCCTGATCGGCGCATCCCAAAAGCATGGATTCCATGCGTAATGTTATGGCTTCCGATGACCTGGCAACAGCTTCTCCGCCTGGCGCGCGCCGCAGGATCAAGCGGTTGGTCTTGTCAGCCACGACGACTTCGAAGGCCCAAGTCTCCTGACTTGCACCTCCGGATAAGCGCTTCAGATCAGCTATGCGGGCGTCGTCGCCAAAATCGCGGCGCGCCCAGCTTTCCAAAGCTCTTTCAATTTGTTCATTACTTCCCATCTTGGCCACAATTACGCGGAAGAAGAGAAACGCCAAGGTCTGACCCAGAGTAACCTTGAGATTTGCCGATCGGAGATGCCTTATGGCGCGAAGGAAAGACCCTGAAGGTGGCCCACAGCCACTCGACAAACCCCCATCGCAAAGTCTGTTTGCATGGCTCAGGGGGCGTTTTTTTGCAGGCATGGTGATTGCCGCACCGATCGCGGTGACATTTCTGATTCTGCAATTCCTGATCGGCGAGATTGATAAACGGGTTGTGCCGCTCATCCCGGCTGCGCTGAACCCAGAGACTTATCTCAAGTATGCGGTGCCTGGCTTTGGCTTGATTGTCCTGGTCGTTTTCCTGACGATCCTGGGCGGCATTGCGACCAACCTGATTGGGCGGTCTGTTATTGGTGTGGGCGACCGTATTCTCAGCCAGGTGCCAATCGTCCGCTCGCTCTATTCGGCATTCAAGCAGCTGGTCGAAGTTTTTGCGAAGGATAATACCGACCAGTTCAGTGAGGTGGTGCTGATTGAGTACCCCAAGGCAGGGACTTGGTGCCTGGGGTTTGTCTCATCACCCGCAAAGGGAGAAATTGGCGCCTTGCTCAGCAATGAGTTCCTCGGTGTTTTCGTCCCAACCACGCCAAATCCGACGTCTGGATTTCTTATGTATGTCGATGCAAAGGAAGTGATCAGGCTGAAAATGACGGTTGAGGAGGGTGCGAAGATGATTCTTTCGGCCGGTCTCGTCGTGCCTGAATTTCCGCCTGCGCCAAAAGCGGATCCGAAAGCGGCAAAGAAGATTCTGCCCTAGGCATTGAATCGTCCTAGCTGCCGCTGCCCGTTTCAATTTTTGGCGTCAGGAGTTCGCGTACGAGCCGGAGTGATTTGCCTCGTGGACCAATGAGATCCGGGTCAGCTTCAACGACCGCCGTTGCATCTTTCTTGGCTATGGCCAGCAGCTCTGCGTGCCGCGACAGCTCAATGACCCGGTAGTCCGTCGCACCTGCTTGACGCAGCCCGAGCATGTCGCCTGGCCCACGCAATTTGAAGTCGGCTTCAGCTATTTCAAAACCGTCTTCGGTACGCCGCAGTGTTTCCAGTCTCTCGCGGGCTGTGTCGCCAAGCGGTGGGCGATAGAGCAGTAAGCAGAATGACGGTTTATCCCCGCGCCCAACCCGTCCGCGAAGCTGGTGGAGCTGGGCGAGTCCAAATCCTTCGGCGCGTTCGATTACCATGATCGTCGCTTCCGGGACATCGACGCCAACCTCGATGACGGTGGTGGCGACCAGTATTCTCGTGCGGCCCGTCCTGAAATCCTCAAGCGCGGCATCCTTCTCTGTAGGTTTCAGCCGACCGTGAACCAAACCGATCGGTACGCCTAATTGGTCGCTGAGTGCGGCGTGGCGTCCCACAGCTGTCGAATCATCGTCATCCACGTCGACCTTTGGGCACACCCAGAAGGCTCGCTCGCCGCGCCGGATGGCGCGCCCGACGGCATCAATGACCTCGTCTATTCGCGTGTCAGGTATGGCGCGTGTTTCAACCGGTTTCCGGCCCGGCGGCTTTTCATCGAGGATGGTCACATCCAGATCGCCATGTACGGCTTGCGCCATGGTGCGGGGGATAGGGGTGGCGCTCATGACGAGCATATGCGGGGATACGCCCTTGCCCACGAGGCGCATTCGATCCTGGACGCCAAACCGATGCTGTTCATCGACAATGATCAGGCCGAGATTTCGAAAGGAAACGGACTCCTGAAACAGGGCGTGCGTGCCAGCCACGATCTGGATCGAGCCATCCCCCATGCCCATAAGTGTTCCCTCACGGGCGGCACCCTTGTCGCGCCCGGTGAGGGAAGCGACGGTATAGCCAAGTGGCGCGAGAAGGCTGTCCAGCGTTTCATATTGCTGGCGTGCGAGCACTTCTGTCGGCGCCATGAAAGCAGATTGGAAGCCCCCGGAAGCCGCCTGTACTGCAGCCATCGCCCCCACGAGTGTCTTGCCGGCGCCCACGTCGCCCTGAAGCATGCGCCGCATGGGGGATTGTCCCGACATGTCGTCGCTGATTTCGGCAACAGCCCGCACCTGCGCGCCTGTCTGCTGATAGGGCAGGGACCGCGCCAGCCGGGATTGTTCCACGGGGGCTTTGGGGATCGGCGGCGCTTTGCGGCGCTTGCGGCTAGCGCGGGCCAGCGCAAAGGCCGATTCCCGCGCAATCGCTTCATCATAGGCCAACCGCGTCCGGGCTGCTTCGAATGCGGCCTCATCATATAGTGGTGGCGCATGTAGTCCGCTCAGCGCACTCCGGAAACCAGGCCAGCCTTTTTGGGCCACGAGATGCGGATCACCCCATTCAGGCAGATCATCGGGCACGCTCTCAAGCGCCTGGACTGCCAATGTATGCACACGCTTGTTCGTGAGACCGGCGGTCAGCCCGTAAATCGGCTCGACCTCGGGCGGGGGATCTCCCCGTGCAGGATCAACAATGTAGTCAGGATGGGTCATCTGGCGGTCGCCATTGAAGTCATCGACACGGCCTGAGACGATGCGCCTGGAGCCGATCGGAAATTGTCCCTGAAGCCACCGTCCATCTGCGCGGAAGAAAGCCAGCGTCAGAAAGCCCGTGCCGTCGAACAGCTGGATCCTGTGGGGCGCCTTTTCCGAATGAGGTGCCTGATAGGCATGGACCTCGCCGCTTACGGTCGCGACTTCGCCAAAGACGACCTGATCAAAACCGTCGCGGACGCGCCGGTCTATCCAGCGCTCGGGTAAATGCAGCAGCAGGTCCCAAAGCGTATCGCCACCCACCAGTCGCTCCAGAAGCGGTTTCAGCTTCGGACCAACGCCAGATAGCGTTTCCAGCCCTGCAAACATGGGAAAAAGTCGCTCGTCTCGCATCCCAAAACTCTAGGCGTGCCGGCCCTTGCACACAATGCGTGGTTTACCTGTCCCGTTCGCAGCCTATATCGTTCAAGTCAGATTGGTCGGGAGCTATTCATGGAAACAAGACGCCGAAAACTAACCTTCCGGGCATGGCGGCGTGGGTTCCGCGAAATGGATCTATATATGGGGTCCTTCGCTGATCAATTCCTTCCGGAATTCAATGAGGCTGAACTCGACGAGTTTGCTCGCCTGCTGGATGTGCCCGACTGGGAAGTCTATGCTTGGCTCATTGGCCAGAAGGACGTGCCTGACAATCACAAGGGTCCGGTGCTGGACCAGCTCATCGCTTTCCGCTACGCCCCGCAGGCTGGCTGATCGAGTCAGCCCCAGCGCTTCAATCAAATTCTCTGCCAAAGATCAGGATGACACCCGCCGACCTTCTAAAGTCCTTGAGCGGCCCCGCCAGCTTTGCCGGCGCACCCTTTGGTGCGGACCTGATCGCGTTCTGCAACGCTCTTGCCGCACGAGGCGGGATTGGCCTTTATGTTACGCGCGACGACAAGAGCGCCAATACGGCCCGGCGCCTTGCTCAATTTATCACCCCCCGCCTGGACAGTATCGACATTCCCGGCTGGGACACGCTGCCCTATGACCGGATCAGCCCCTCACCGAGCGTCGCTGCGCGCCGCTGCGCTGGGCTTGCCCGGGTCGCACGCCATGATGCCTCGCAAGGTCCGTTGCTCGTTGTCACCACCGCCACATCGCTCGTCCAGCGCGCTCCGCCTGTGGCGACCCTGCGCCGTGCATCTTTCTCAGTGTCCATTGGCCAGTCAGTCGCCCAGAAGGACCTCACCGACTATCTCGCCGTAAATGGATATGTTCGCGCCAGCACTGTGCGCGAGCAGGGCGAATTTGCCATCCGGGGCGGTATTATCGATATCTTCCCGCCAACCGCTGGCGAACCTTACAGGCTCGACTTCTTCGGTGACACGCTCGAAACGCTGCGCACATTCGACACTGAAACGCAGCGCTCGACTGGCGACGCACGGTCGGTCGCTTTCGCGCCGGTCAGCGAAGTCCTTTTCGACGATGCGATTCTCAGCGGCTTCCGTGAACGTTATCTGGCGACCTTTGGCCCGCCCTCCGGCGACCAGATGTATGAATCCGCCCGCGCCTCCATCCGCCGGCAAGGCGTGGAGGCCTGGCTTCCGCTCTTTCATGACCATCTTGAAACCCTGTTCGACTATGTCGGCGATAAAGCGCTCATTGGTCTCGGGCACCTTGCGCCTGAATCGGCTTTCGAAAGGCTCACACAAGCACTCGACTACTATAACGCCCGTCTTGATGCTGCCGGCGGCGATGCCCACTCCGCGCGCGTGCTCGCGCCATCGACCCTCTATCTTGAGCCAGATGAAATCGACCAGTTGCTCGCAACGCATGCCGTCGTCAAATTCAGCCCAGCTGAAGCGTCAGGCGGCGCCTATGATATGGGCGCCCGCATTGGTCGGGACTTTGCTCCTGAACGGCTAAGGGCAGACCAGAACATCTTTGAAGCCGCCATTGCGCATGCGCGTGCACTTTATGCTTCAGGCAAGCCCGTTGCGTTCGCTGCCTGGTCTGCTGGCTCTACCGATCGCCTGATCAATGTCATGGCGGACCATGGCCTGCCGGACCTTGCGCAAGTTCATTCGCTCGAAGCCGCACGCAAGACAGATTTCACGGTTGTGGAAATACCGCTCGAGTCAGGCTTCGTTACGCCTGACATTGCCATCATATCCGAGGCCGACATTCTTGGTGACCGTCTTGCGGCGCCGCGCCGTCGACGCAAGACTGCCAGCTTCATCACCGATGTGACTGCGCTTTCTCCTGATGACCTGGTCGTCCATGTTGATCACGGTGTGGGGCGCTATGTCGGCCTGAAAACGCTCGAATTGACTGGCGCGCCGCACGATTGCCTCCAGCTCGAATATGCTGGCGGCGACATGATCTTCCTGCCGGTTGAGAATATCGACCTTATCAGCCGCTATGGTTCTGAAGAGTCTGAAAGCCAGCTGGACCGCCTCGGCGGCGCAGGTTGGCAGACGCGGAAGGCCAAGGCGAAGAAACGCATCCTTGAGATGGCGGCTGAACTAATGGCTGTGGCCGCAGAGCGTGCGTTGAAGCGCGCCGAAGCGCTCTCGGCAGGGCAGGGGATGTATGAAGAGTTCGCCGCGCGCTTCCCCTATGAAGAAACGGATGACCAGCTGAACGCCATTGAGGATGTTCTCGGCGACCTCGCGTCCGGGCGTCCGATGGACCGTCTCATCTGTGGTGATGTGGGCTTCGGCAAGACCGAGGTCGCATTGCGCGCAGCCTTCATGGCGGCGATGAGCGGCAAGCAGGTTGCCGTCATCGCGCCAACAACCTTGCTTGCAAGGCAGCACTTCAAGACATTCACAGAGCGTTTCGCTGGCTGGCCGCTCAAGGTGCGCCATCTATCGCGGCTCGTCGGTCAGCGCGAGTCCGTGGAGACCCGCGACGGCCTTACCGACGGAAGCGTGGACGTGGTTGTGGGAACCCATGCGCTTCTTGCCAAGGGAATGGACTTCAAGCGGCTTGGTCTCCTGATCGTTGATGAGGAACAGCGGTTTGGCGTGAAGCACAAAGAGCGCCTGAAAGAACTGAAGGCGGATGTGCACGTACTGACGCTGTCTGCGACACCCATTCCGCGGACGCTGCAAATGGCACTCACGGGCATCCGCGACCTGTCCATCATTGCAACGCCGCCCGTCGACCGTCTTTCCGTCCGTACCTACATCACGGAAGAAGACACGGTCACTTTACGCGAAGCGCTGCTGCGCGAGAAATATCGCGGCGGTCAGGCCTTCTTTGTCGCGCCGCGCATTCAGGATCTCGACAAGCTCGAGCAGTTCCTGTCGACGCAGGTTCCGGAAGTGTCCTTCGTTGTGGCCCACGGCCAGATGGCGGCAGGCGAACTCGAAGACATTATGAATGCTTTCTATGAGGGCAAGTATGATGTGCTTCTGTCGACCACTATTGTCGAAAGCGGCCTGGACATCCCCCGCGCAAACACGCTGATCATCCATCGTGCGGACATGTTCGGTCTTGCCCAGCTCTATCAGCTGCGCGGCCGTGTCGGGCGGTCCAAGTTGCGCGCCTATGCCTATTTCACAACGCCGCGCGACCGCGTTGTGACGGAGATGGCCGAGAAGCGATTGAAAATTCTCCAGTCGCTCGACAGCCTCGGTGCCGGCTTCCAACTCGCCAGCCACGACCTCGACATGCGGGGATCAGGCAACCTTCTTGGCGACCAGCAGTCAGGACAGGTCCGCGAAGTCGGCGTGGAACTCTATCAGTCCATGCTTGAGGATGCTGTAAAAGCGCTTCAGGCGGGCGCCCGTGGGGAGGATGACGTGGTTGACGATTGGTCTCCCCAGATCAATCTCGGCGTGGCGGTTCTTATTCCGGAAGAGTACGTCGAAGATCTTACGATCCGGCTCTCGCTGTACCGGCGTCTCGCTGAAATCAGCACAGCAGAAGAGCGCGAGTCCTTCGCAGCGGAACTTATCGATCGCTTTGGCCCGCTACCTGAGCCAACCCGTCAGCTGCTTGAAGTCACGGCAATCAAGGTCCAGTGCAAGGCGCTCGGGATTTCCAAGCTGGATTCCGGCATCAAAGGCGCGGTGTTTGCGTTCCGCCCCGACACGATCATGGACCCAGCGCGTCTGATGGAACTCGTCCGGACCCGTCCTAATGTGCTGAAGTTGCGGCCTGATTCGAAACTGGTTCATTCCGGGCTTGGGGGAGAACCTGAACGCCGGCTATTAGCAGTGAGGGCTTTTCTAAAAGAATTGGAATCTGTCACAGGCCGAGTGTCGGCCTAGGCGGCTTCAAGGCGCATGAACGGTCCGGATAGTCCAGTCTCAAGAAATGTCCTTGCCGAATGGTAAGCGCGCTTTTCCACGACGCGCCAGTTCAGCACTACATCCGACAGGCCTTCCAGCTCTGCGACTTTAGTCGCTATGCGAGTCGCCAGTCTTGCGCCGCCACGATAAGGCGTGGCTGGCAGGGAGATGCCGAGGATACCTGCTGAGAGCGCAGCTGCGCAGTCTGTTTCGCGCAGCAGAGGACGCAGGCATTCTGCTACTGTTTTGAGAACCTGACGGTCAGTTCGGCGCTCACCGGTTAGCTTCAGCACGACGAGGCTAAGGGGATCAGCGCGCTGATTTGCGACGGCGATTTGGCGTTCGAGGTGGGATTCAAGAAAGCGTCGCGAAAAAAGGCCTGTCGCCAGGTCCCTTGCCGCCGGCACAAGTGCGGAAGAATAATCGACCGGACGCAAGGCATTGTATTTGCGCGCCAGTGCTTCGATCCGGTTGGCAACGAGCTGTGCCTGATCCTGGCACTCGATGATCTCGTCTGCATGCGCCTGGATTGTTTTCATGGCCTCGGATGCCTGGCTGTCCCCGTTCGCCAATGCGAAGATCGGCACGCTGCTAAGCATGTCACCCGCTTGCGGGCCTTGAATATGAATTGCGTCGAGCGCCTGTTCAGATGTCAGGTCGAATAGCGCCGCTGTGAAGCGTCGGCTCGAGAGGTAGTCGCGCACGGTGCTAGGGGAAATAGCTGCCGTCAGCGACAGTCCCCGGGCTTTCAGCGCGCCCTGCAGAGACAGAAATATGGGCGCCCCCTCACCGACATATATCAGTTCAGGTGAGGTATGGGCTGAGCTATCAGGTGGACTCATTCCAAACGCGCGAGCGGTTTCTGCGCGGATCGCGACTTCCGCGTTACGGGATTCGCGCCGCGCGAGGGCCGCAAGCCGCCCCTTGAGCATCGTAAGGTCACGGTCGCGCCTTAGCGTGATGACGTCTGAGAGGTTTAGCCCGACGTCCGACACATCGAGGATAATCATGGGTCGCGACAGGCCACGCATGCAGGCACGCGCGCAATACTCCAGCGTCGTCCGCGAGACGCTCTCGATATCTACTAGCAGGGGGCCATTGGATTCAAAATCCAGTTGTTCACTGGCCGCATAGGGTCTCAATCCGCTGGAGCGCAGTCGCGACATGATTAACTCGAGGCGAGGACTGGTCGCAGCAATTTCGATAGGTGGGTCCAGATAGGACATATCAGACATGAAACACTCAAAACGCTTCGAAGGGCGACGCTAGGACACCCCTTTCTTTTGCGCGTTCGACACTTAATGTTCCGCTAATCGGGCCCACAGGGCCATAATTGAACGGGAGAGAATGATGGCAAGCGGGCCACTGGACGGCGTCAAAATTGTTGAATTTGCGGGAATCGGCCCGGGGCCGTTTTGCGGTATGCTGCTGTCCGACATGGGCGCGGATGTGATCCGTATTGATCGACCCGGTAACGGGAAGCCAGGACGTGCGGCTGATGTGATGAGCCGAGGCCGTCGCTCGATCAGCCTGAACCTCAAGGATCCGGCCGATGTCGAAGTTGCGCTCAAACTGATGGAGAAGGCGGATGGGCTTATCGAAGGCTTCCGTCCCGGTGTCATGGAGCGGAACGGCCTTGGTCCTGATGTAGCGCTCGCCCGCAACCCGAAGCTCGTTTATGGCCGGATGACAGGCTGGGGCCAGTTCGGCTCCCTTTCTCAGGCAGCGGGTCACGACCTGAACTATATCTCGCTGACAGGCGCGCTCTATGCGATGGGCCGTAAGGGTGAGCGTCCAAGCCCACCACTGAACCTCGTCGGCGACTATGGCGGCGGCGCACTCTATCTGGCCATGGGCCTTCTTGCTGCCATTGTAAGCGTCAAGAACGGTGGTAAGGGTCAGGTTATCGATGTCGCGATGACTGATGGGGCAGCTTCACTGGCAACCATGTTCTTTGGTATGAAGGCCATGGGCGTGTGGACCGACGACAGGGAATCAAACCTGCTTGATGGCGGCGCGCACTTCTATGACACCTATGAATGCAGCGACGGACAGTGGGTATCTATTGGCTCGATTGAACCGCAATTCTACGCGCTACTTCTCGAAAAGGCGGGGATCACTGACCCGGAATTCCAGGCACAGATGGATCGTTCCAAGTGGGGTGACTTGAAAGCCAAACTTACGACGCTCTTCAAGACCAAGACCCGTGACGAATGGTGCGCCGTCATGGAAGGGACGGACATCTGCTTTGCGCCGGTCCTCTCGATGGCGGAGGCGCCGCATCACCCCCACAATGCCGAACGCAAGACATTCGTCGAAGTTGAAGGCGTCATGCAGCCGGCACCGGCACCACGCTTTTCGGGTACACCGGCTGCAATCCAACGGCGTCCCGCAGGGGTTGGCGAACACACAGAGGAAATCCTCAGCGACTGGCAGGTCAGTCGCTGATCTTCTGAACCGTCACTCGCCTCGCAGGTGAACAGAAGATAACCGTCAGTCTTGGGGACGTTCAGGTTGGATTAGCTATTAATGTGACTGTCGATGCCGCGTTTTTAGGCTTTTTGCCGGAACAAAGGCTCGACGTCCTTCTTGCTTTACCTTGGCCGCCCTTTGGGGCGGTCATTTTCTTGCGCCCCGTTCGTTTACCGATAAGGTCAGCCCATTCAAATAAGAATGAGGGCTGTAAATTGAAAATCGCATTGACGAGCGTTCTGGCGCTGACACTGGTTGCCTGTTCCGAGAAGGCGCCAGCGCCAGTAGAGCCAGCTGCACCACCAGAAACCGCAGCTGAAATTCATGAGCGCATGCTCGTCCTGGATAGCCACCTCGACACGCCAGCCAATCTTTCAAATGCCGATTTCGACATTATCGCCGATAACCCCAGTGTGCTCGGAAGTGTTCAGGTGGACCTGCCGAAGATGGAGCGCGGCGGCCTTGATGGGGGTTTCTGGGTCACATTCACGCCGCAAGGCCCAATGGATCCCGCGTCGTATGAAGCTGCCAAGCAGGCGGCCCTAACCCGCAACCAGGAAATCCACGACATGGTCGCGGCGCATCCTGATTCGTTCGAGCTTGCTTACACATCTGATGATGCGGCCCGAATCGCTGCCGAAGGCAAACGGGTCGTCTATATGTCGATCGAGAACAGCTATCCGCTCGGCACGGAAATCTCGATGGTGGAGGAATTCTACAATCGCGGCGTGCGCATGATTGGTCCGGTCCACTTCCGCGACAACCAGTTTGCGGATAGCGCAACCGATCTCGGCGCCAATGATTACGGTGGTCTTAGCCCCCTCGGTGAGGAACTGGTCAAGGAAGCCAACCGGCTCGGAATGATGCTGGACGGCTCACACGCCTCTGATTCGACGGTTGATGACCTGATCGCGCTTTCGACCACGCCGCTCATACTGTCACACACCGGTGTGAAGGCGGTTTACGATCATCCGCGCAATATCGACGATGCACTCCTTCGCAAAGTGGCAGAGGATGGCGGCGTAATTCAGATCAACGCCTATGGCGGTTATCTCGAACAGCTGACCCCAACTCCGGAGCGTCAGGCGGCGCTTGATGAGATGCAGAAGGAGTTCGAAGGCATTTCACCGGCGACGGCAGATGCCGAGACCCGGGATCGCTATATCGCCCGCATGGAAGAGATTGAAAACCAGTTTCCGGCACCGCGCTCCACGTTCGAAAAGTTCATGGAGCATATGAATCACGCGCTTGAGGTCGTGGGTCCGGACCATATCGGCATGGGTGCTGACTGGGACGGCGGCGGCGGTGTCGTGGGCATGGAGGACGTGTCGTTCCTGGCAAAAGTCACCGAAGCCCTTCTGGCTGAGGGTTATTCCGAGGAAGATGTCCAGAAAATCTGGAGCGGCAACATGCTGCGCCTGATGAAACAGGTCGAAGAGGCGAAGGCGGCGCCAAAAGCGGAATAGGGCGGGGGAAAGCATAATTCGCGGGTTTGGTGATCTTCAGACCTTGCAAAGCTTCTTGGGCGTCTGTATGAGGCCCGTTCCAATTCACACGCTGAAAATGCGCTTCAATCCCGGATACCTGTCATGGCAGTTCCAAAGAGCAAGATCTCCAAGTCCCGCCGCGGCATGCGCCGTTCGCACGACCGTCTTGATATGAACACCTATATCGAAGACGCCCAGTCGGGCGAGCTTCGCCGTCCGCACCATATTGACCTGAAAACCGGCGTATACCGCGGTCGTCAGGTTCTTGAGCCGAAGGACGACATCTAGTCAGGTTGCGCATTTGCGCGCACAAGACTAAGGCTTCCAGCGCCTCCCGCCGTCCGGCAGGGGGCGCTTTTTACATCCGACACACTGCCTAAGAGGGACACCAGACTGCCATGAGCGAGATCATCGACATTCACGCCCGCGAAATTCTTGACAGCCGGGGCAACCCGACAGTGGAAGTCGACGTCACGCTGGAAGATGGCTCGACAGGCCGCGCAGCAGTCCCTTCGGGCGCGTCCACCGGCGCCTACGAGGCGCACGAGCAACGCGATGGCGACGCGTCCCGCTACGGCGGCAAGGGCGTACTGGGCGCAGTGGATGCCGTGAATGGCGAGATTTCGAATGAACTCGAAGGCATGGACGCCACCGACCAGCGCCTGATCGACATGATGATGATCGATCTCGACGGCACGGAAAACAAGTCCCGCCTCGGCGCCAATGCGATTCTCGGCGTGTCGCTGGCCGTGGCCAAGGCCGCCGCTGAAAGCGCTGCGATGCCGCTCTACCGTTATATCGGGGGCGCCAATGCCCGCGTCCTGCCGACGCCAATGATGAACATCATCAATGGTGGCGCACACGCTGACAATCCGATCGACATCCAGGAATTCATGATCATGCCGGTCAGCGCCGAAAGCATGGCAGACGCCGTGCGCATGGGCGCCGAGGTCTTCCACGCCCTCAAGAAAACGCTGCATGACGCAGGTCACAACACGAATGTCGGCGATGAAGGCGGCTTTGCGCCTAATATCGGATCGACCGATGAGGCAATCGGCTTCATCATGAAAGCCATCGAGAAGGCAGGCTACGCCCCGGGCGAAGACATTGCCCTCGCGCTCGATGCGGCTTCAACCGAGTTCTACAAGGACGGCAAGTATAACCTGGCTGGCGAGAGCAAGATCCTGGGTTCAGAAGAGTTCGCGAAATACCTCGCGGACCTTTGTGGCCGCTACCCGATTGTGTCGATTGAAGATGGCATGGCTGAAGACGACTGGGATGGCTGGGTCGCGCTGACCGAGATGATTGGCGATCGCGTGCAGCTCGTCGGCGACGATCTCTTCGTCACCAATCCTGAGCGCCTGTCGATCGGCCTTCAGAAGGGCGCCGCCAATTCGATCCTGATCAAGGTCAACCAGATCGGCACGCTTTCCGAGACGCTTGATGCTGTCGAACTCGCGCACCTCCATGCCTACACGGCCGTGATGTCCCATCGTTCCGGCGAAACGGAGGATTCGACAATCGCGGATCTCGCCGTCGCCACCAATTGCGGACAGATCAAGACAGGTTCGCTATCCCGCTCCGACCGAATCGCGAAGTACAACCAGCTGATGCGCATCGAAGAAGAGCTTGGCCCGATCGGCATTTATGCAGGTCGGTCCCGCATCAACGCAGCCTAGCGCAAACGCGCGGTTAACCAATCGACGTTACAGATCGGCCTCATGGTATCACGCCTTGAGGCCCTCGGGCTCAGCCTTCTCGTGCTCTACTTTGCCTACCACGCGTTTGCGGGGGAGAAGGGACTTGGGCGTTGGTCAGATGCCCAGCTGGAACTGGAAGATCGCAAGGTTGAACTTGGCAAGATACAGGCCGATATTACGCGTTTGCGCACAGATATTCGCAGGCTGACACCAGGCTCTGTGGATCCAGACTTTGTCGAAGCGCTCGCACGCGATAAGCTGGCGTTTGTATATCCAAACGAAATCGTCTTGATGACGTCAGAACGTAGCGTTGCAAATTGACATAGATGTTCTGACTTGTCTCTGCGGAAATGCGCAGACATAAGACCCCTAGGGATGGAGCAATATATGGCAACGAAACCGAAGGGTGCCAAAAAGGCACCTTCAAAAGCAAGTAAAGCAGAGCTGCTCGAATATTACCGGGCCATGCTGTTGATCCGTCGATTTGAAGAGAAAGCCGGCCAGCTTTATGGCATGGGCAAAATCGCGGGGTTCTGCCACCTTTACATCGGTCAGGAAGCGGTCGTTACCGGCATGCAAGCCTGCCTGAAGGATGGCGATCAGGTTATTACCGGCTATCGCGACCATGGACACATGCTGGCCTGTGGGCTGGATCCGAACGGCGTCATGGCCGAATTGACCGGGCGTAGCGGCGGTTTGTCTAAGGGCAAGGGTGGCTCCATGCACATGTTTAGCCGCGAGAAGAATTTCTTTGGTGGTCACGGTATCGTCGGCGCTCAGGTGCCGATCGGAACGGGCCTGGCCTTCGCTAACAAATACAAGGGCGGCGACAATGTCTGCCTGGCCTATTTCGGCGATGGTGCGGCCAACCAGGGCCAGGTCTATGAAGCCTTCAACATGGCATCCCTCTGGGACCTTCCGGTCGTGTACGTCATCGAGAACAACCAATATGCGATGGGCACAAGCGTTGCCCGTGCTTCGGCCGAGGTCGAGCTTTTCAAGCGCGGCATCAGTTTCGAGATTGAAGGCGAGGCTGTTGATGGCATGGATGTGCTCGCTGTGAAGGAAGCCGGCGAAAAGGCCGTCAAATATGCTCGCTCCGGCAAGGGGCCCTATATCCTCGAAATGAAGACCTACCGCTATCGGGGTCACTCGATGTCCGACCCGGCCAAGTATCGCAAGCGGGAAGAGGTCGACGACATTCGCTCCCATCACGACCCTATTGAAGGACTGAAAGCGCAGATTATCGAGGCTGGCCACGCAACCGAAGATGAACTCAAGGATATCGACAAGAAGATCAAAGGTATTGTGAAAGATGCTGCTGACTTCTCGCTCGAGAGCCCGGAACCAGATGCATCCGAACTCTGGACGGATGTGCTGCGTGAAGTGGAGGGTGCATAAATGTCCGTAGATATTCTCATGCCCGCCCTGTCGCCAACCATGGAAGAGGGCACCCTCTCGAAGTGGCTGAAGAAGGAAGGCGACAAGATCTCGTCCGGCGATATCATCGCCGAGATCGAAACCGACAAGGCCACGATGGAAGTCGAAGCCGTGGACGAAGGCGTTCTGGCAAAGATCCTCGTTGCTGAAGGCACCGAAGGCGTAAAGGTCAACGCTGTCATTGCCGTGTTGGCGGAAGAAGGGGAGGATGCTGATAGCGTCGAGCCCAAGTCGAACGGCGCTGCCGCTGAAGTGGACAGCGCTGACGCAGATGCAGCGCCTGTCAGCAAGGAAGAGAAGCCAGAAGCCAAGCCTGAAAAGGAAGAAGCGCCAGCAGCGCCCGTCCTGTCGGATCCATCTATTCCTGAAGGTACGAACTTTACTGACACCACGGTTCGCGACGCCCTGCGCGACGCGATGGCTGAAGAAATGCGCCGCGACGAAACAGTGTTCGTCATGGGTGAAGAAGTTGCCGAATATCAGGGCGCGTACAAGGTCACCCGTGAACTGCTTCAAGAGTTTGGGGCACGCCGCGTTGTCGATACGCCGATCACGGAGCATGGCTTTGCCGGCCTCGGCGTGGGCGCTGCCTTTGGTGGCCTCAAGCCCATTGTCGAGTTCATGACTTTCAACTTTGCCATGCAGGCGATTGACCAGATCATCAACTCTGCGGCCAAGACACTTTACATGTCGGGCGGCCAGATGGGTTGTTCCATCGTGTTCCGCGGACCCAATGGCGCAGCATCGCGGGTCGGTGCCCAGCATAGCCAGGACTATGCCTCCTGGTACGGACATATTCCGGGCCTCAAGGTCATCGCGCCTTATGACGCGGCTGATGCAAAAGGCCTACTCAAGGCGGCTATTCGCGACCCGAACCCGGTCGTCTTTCTCGAGCACGAACTGCTCTACGGAACCAGCTTCCCCGTGCCGGATCTCGATGATCATATTCTTCCCATCGGCAAGGCTGCTGTGAAGCGCAAGGGTTCAGATGTTACTCTCGTTGCCTATTCCCGCATGGTCGGCTTTGCTCTCCAGGCGGCTGAGGAGCTTGCGGAGCAGGGGATCGATGCTGAAGTCATCGACCTGCGTTCCATTCGTCCGCTCGACACGGCAACCATTATTGAAAGCGTCAAGAAGACCAATCGCATCGTCACCTGCGAAGAGGGCTGGCGCTTCATGGGCATCGGGGCAGAAATATGCGCCTCCGTCGTGGCTGATGCCTTCGACTATCTTGATGCGCCACCTGCGCGTGTTCATCAGAAAGATGTTCCGCTGCCCTATGCGGCCAATCTTGAAGCTATGAGCTTGCCAGGTGTCTCCGACATCGTCGCAGCAGCCCGCAAGGTCTGCTACGTGGATCAGGAGTAAGGCCATGAGCATCAATATCACCATGCCCGCGCTCTCTCCCACAATGGAAGAGGGCACGCTGTCCAAATGGCTCGTCAAGGAAGGCGATACCGTCTCCTCCGGCGACATCATTGCCGAGATCGAAACCGACAAGGCGACGATGGAAGTCGAAGCTGTCGATGAAGGCACTGTCGCCAAGATCCTCGTGGCGGAAGGTACCGAAGGCGTGAAAGTCAACGCTGTGATCGCCGTGCTCGCCGAAGAAGGGGAGGATGCGTCCTCCGTGGACGCGCCGACGGAGTCTGAATCGCCTGCAAAGGCTGAGGCACCAGCTAAGGAAGAGAAAAAACCGGACGACAAGCCGGCACCCAAAGCTGCCAAGTCCGAGACCAAGTCTCAAGCGCCTGCCAAATCAGAAGACGCGTCTAAAACCGAAAAGCTCGCCTCAACCCCACTCCCGAGCGCCAACGCGGCTGATGGCCGCATAAAGGCTAGTCCGCTCGCCCGCCGCATCGCGGATATGAAGGATATCGACCTAAAGGCGCTCAAAGGCACGGGGCCGAGGGGCCGCATCATCAAGCGCGATGTTGAAAGCGCCCAACCCGGCGCCGCCACAGCCGCGCAGTCTGGTGCCCGTTCGGGAGGCTCGCCTGACGGTCTCATTCTGCCTCAGGTCCTGGATGACCGTGTCTACGCGCCTGACAGCTATGAGCTGAAGCCGCTGGATGGTGTCCGCAAGGTTGTCGCCAAGCGCCTCACAACCAGCTTTATGCAGGTGCCCCACTTCCCTCTGACAATTGATCTTGAACTCGACCATCTGCTGGCGAGCCGCACGGCCATCAACGCGGCCGCGCCTGAAGGTATCAAGGTCTCGGTCAACGACCTGCTGATCAAGGCCTGCGCCATGGCGCTGATGGATGAGCCGGACTGTAACGCATCGTACACGGACAAGGGGATTGCCTATCACAAGCACGCCCATGTCTCGGTCGCTGTTGCCATTGATGGCGGCCTGATCACACCGGTCATCTTCAATGCTGAAGATAAAGGCCTTGGCGAGATCTCAGAAGAGATGAAGGACCTCGCGGCACGCGCACGCGAGCGCAAGCTGAAACCGCAGGAATATAGCGGCGGCACTTTCTCGATCTCCAATCTTGGCATGTTTGGCATCAAGAACTTTGCTTCGATCATAAATCAGCCCGAAGGCATGATCCTGTCCGTTGGGGCAGGGGAGAAGCGACCAGTCGTAAATGCCAAGGGCGAACTCGCTGTGGCCACGATGATGACCGTAACGCTCACCTGCGACCACCGCGTCATCGGCGGCGCTGAAGGCGCCAAATGGCTGCAGGCCTTCAAACGCTACGTCGAAACGCCGGAGGCGATGCTCCTTTAACGCGCGCCAACACTCGAACGTGAAATGGAACAAGATATGATAAAACGTACCGGGCTTGTTGTGGCGCTGACCTTGCTGGCGGCTTGCTCCCCGCAGACACCTGAACCAGCAATAGCACCTGAAGCAGCATCAATACCCACTCCTGCGGTTCAGTTCGATCCAGACAGGCTCAAAGCCATTGCAGATGTGTTTGCGACAGAGCATGGCATGATGAACTTATGCGGTGATGGCGTGCCGGTCCGGCTCACATTGTTCATGGCCGAGCTGGGTGCATCGACAACGCCGCCCGAACTTGTGTCGAGCATGATCGCCGCGAATAATGCAAAAATCGAAGAATTGCGTGTGGCTGAAAAGGAATACGTCTGCACGCCTGAGATGTTTGAAAGCCGCGAGGCGAATTCCATGGCCGCTCAGGAAGAGTGGAACATGATGCGAGGTGCTGAATGACCACCCAATATGACCTTATCATCATTGGCTCCGGCCCCGGCGGCTATGTCTCGGCTATCCGCGCCAGCCAGCTTGGCATGAAGACCGCCATCATCGAGCGTGAAGCACTTGGTGGTGTGTGCCTCAACTGGGGCTGCATTCCGACCAAGGCGCTGCTGCGTTCCGCAGAGGTCATGCACTTGGCCAAGCATGCCAAGGATTTTGGGCTGAAGATCGATAAGGTCGAGGTTGACCTCGAAGCCGTTGTCAAACGTTCTCGCGGCGTGGCGGGGCAGTTGTCAAATGGCGTGAAGTTCCTGATGAAGAAGAACAAGATCGATGTCATCGAAGGCACTGCCCGTCTGGAGAAGGGCACGCCTGCACCAAAGGTTGTCGTCAAGGGCAAGGACGGCAAAGACACAACGCTTGAGGCCAAGCACGTCATGCTCGCCACCGGCGCCCGAGCGCGCGATATACCGCAGGCCGGCCTCGTCGCCGACGGCAAGCTGATCTGGACGTATCGCGAAGCCATGACGCCGGACGTGATGCCGAAGCGTCTCCTGGTCATCGGCTCAGGCGCCATCGGCATCGAGTTCGCCAGCTTCTATAACGAGCTTGGCTGCGAAGTGACCGTCGCTGAAGTCCTTCCGCGAATCCTCCCCGTGGAAGATGCGGAAATCTCGGCCATGGCCGAGAAGGACTTCAAGAAGCAGGGTCTCAATATTATCACGGGCGCGAAGGTCGAAAACCTCAAAGCTGGCAAGAACACAGTGACAGCCGATATCACGAACAAGGATGGCAAGAAGGAGTCGAAAGAGTTCGACCGCGCCATTCTCGCCGTCGGCATCGTTGGCAATGTCGAGGACTTGGGCCTCGAGTCACTTGGCGTGAAAGTCGAAAAGACACATGTCACGGTCGATGGATTCGGCAAGACAGGTGTGCCCGGTCTCTATGCCATCGGCGACCTCACGGGCCCGCCATGGCTCGCCCACAAGGCCAGCCATGAAGGCGTCATCTGCGTCGAATCGATCGCTGGAAAAGGGAAGGGCCAGCCCGAGCCTTTCGATGCTTCCAACGTTCCCGGCTGCACCTATTCCCATCCGCAGGTTGCCAGTGTGGGTCTCACCGAAGCGGCTGCCAAGGAAAAAGGTTACGACATCAAGGTCGGCCGCTTCCCCTTCATCGGCAACGGCAAGGCTATCGCCATGGGGGAGACTAATGGTATGGTGAAAACCATCTTCGATAAGAAGACAGGCGAGCTGCTCGGCGCACACATGATTGGCGCGGAAGTCACCGAGCTTATTCAGGGCTATGTCATCGTCCGCCAAGGTGAACTCACCGATATCGACCTCGCCCACACGATATTTGCACACCCGACAATCTCGGAAACCATGCACGAGTCCGTCCTCGACGCTGACGGCAGGGCACTTCACATATAGGGCAGGGGCCTTGCCCAGAGGCATCGCGCCTTATACGCAGGAACCTGTCCAAATTGCTGGAGATGTTTAGCGTGCCCCGTCACCTGATTTTAGGCCTGACCTCCCTCGTGCTAGCCGCGTGTGCTCCAAACGGCCCGCCTGTAGAGGAGACACCTGTGCCAGCCCCCGAGATCGTCCTGCCTGAATCCCGAGAAGGCGTCGTTACAGACCGCTTTGCCCGTATGGCGCTGCAATGCGTCCACAAGGAATATCCCAACAAGATCAGCCACGTCATGAACAGCGACGTGGACGCGCAAACGCCTAGTGAGCTGCATCCAGCCTTCTACGGCTGCTTTGACTGGCATTCATCGGTGCATGGTCACTGGCTGCTCGTGCGCATCCTGAATACGGATCCTTCGACGCCCTACAAGGATGCCATCGTTGCGGCGCTCGGCCAGAGCTTTACGGCGGAGAACATCCAAGGCGAACTGGCTTATTTCAAGGGCCCAGACCGCGCGAGCTTCGAACGCCCTTATGGTGCCGCCTGGTTGCTGCAGCTGATGACAGAGCTGCGCGAGTCCGAGCTGCCCGAAGCGAAGACATGGGTGAACACGCTTGAACCGCTCGAGGCCTTCATCACAAATGAGACATCGAACTGGCTCACCAAGCTCGCCTATCCGATCCGCATCGGTACGCACAACCAAACCGCCTTTGCTTTTGGCCTCATGCTTGACTGGGCAAAGAGCACCAATGCCGGCGCCTTCAACGCACAACTGACGCAGAAAATCCTGGAATTTCACGGTAACGACAAAAACTGCCCGCTCGCCTATGAACCTTCGGGAGAAGATTTCCTGTCACCGTGCCTGATGGAAGCTGATCTCATGCGGCGCGTCATGACATCGGATGATTTCGCCAAATGGCTCACAGCCTTCCTGCCGCAAATCCCAACAGACGGTAGCGCCAACTGGCTTCTTCCCGGTGTTGTCCTGGACCCTACTGATGGAAAGCTGGTCCATCTCGATGGCGTGAACCTCTCGCGCGCCTGGGCCCTTGACGGCATCGCAAGCGCGCTGCCGGAAGGCGACGCGCGCATCCCGGCCTTGCTGGCTGCTGAAGAAGTCCACAAGCAGACCGGTATCGCCGCAGTCAGCGACGAACACTATTCTGGGAGTCACTGGCTTGCGAGCTTTGCGACCTATCTGGAAACGCGGCGCGGGATAGCCGCGCAATGAAACTCCCCATTGGCCCCGGTGCACTCGTCGCTGCGGCCTTTATCGGTCCGGGAACCGTCACCACCTGCACAATCGCCGGTGCCAGTTTCGGCTTCGCCCTGGTCTGGGCGCTCGTCTTCGCCACACTGGCCACCATGATCCTGCAAGACATGGCTGCCCGTCTCGGCGTAATGGGACGGGTGGGCCTCGGAGAAGCCCTGGTCGGCGGGGCAGGGAACCCGTTCTTGAAATGGGGCGCAGCGGGTCTTGTCCTCGCTGCACTCGCGCTTGGTAATGCGGCCTATGAGGCCGGCAACCTCGCAGGCGGCACGCTCGGCGTTCAGGCCTTGATCGGGGAGGGCGATGACTATCACAGGCCCCTGATACTCTTACTGTCGGCCATTGCGGCACTCGTCCTGCTCATTGGGCGCTACAAGTTGATAGAGCGTATCCTCGTCACGCTCGTCATCATCATGAGCCTCGCCTTTGCTGGCAGCGCCGTTCTCGTCCGGCCAGATGTCGCCGTGATGCTCGGTGGCCTCGTGCCACGCGTGCCTGAGGGTGGCTTGCTCACGGCTATCGCCCTCATCGGCACCACAATCGTACCATACAACCTCTTCCTCCATGCCGCCTCCGCTCGCGAACACTGGCCAGATGCCACACCCAAAGCACTCAATGAGGCTCAGAAAGACACCCGTGTGTCGGTCGGTCTCGGTGGACTCATTTCCATACTCATCCTCACCACAGCCGCTGCCAGCCTGTTTGGCAGTGGTCAGCAGATATCCAGCGCTGTCGGCATGGCTGGCGCCATCGCGCCCACCTATGGTGAGGCCGCCCGCTATCTTGTCGGCATCGGTCTTTTCGCCGCTGGCCTGACTTCGTCAATCACAGCGCCCCTCGCCACGGCCTACGCCCTCAGCGAGATCGCCCGTAAGCCACGCGGTGGACTGCTTTTCAAAGCCGTCGCTCTAGGTATCCTTGCCATCGGCACTCTGGTGGCGCTCATTGGCTACAAACCTGTCAGCCTCATTCTTGTTGCGCAGGTCGCCAACGGGATCCTGCTACCCATCGTGGCGATATTTCTGCTCGTTGCCATGAACCGTCGGTCGCTGCTCGGCGATAGAGTGAATGGTCCCGTGGCCAACATTCTCGGCGGTATGGTTATTCTTGTCACACTGGGTCTTGGTTTGCGGCTCGTGCTGCGCGCATTGCAGGTCTGGCCATGAGCAAAACCATCTGCCTTAACGCCGATATAGGAGAACTGCCCGGCATAAACGGGCGCGCGCTTGATCGCGCTATCCTTGATGTTGTCACTCGATGCAATATTGCCAGTGGCGGCCATGCTGGCGATCAGGAAAGTATGACAGCCACCGTCAAGGCCGCCTACGCGCGCGGGGTCCTTATCGGTGCGCACCCTTCCTACCCTGATCGTGAGGATTTTGGTCGCAAGCCAATGAGTATGTCGCGCGAGGCACTGACCTCCACGCTTTTACAGCAGGTCCGCGCCTTGGCCGCCATCACACGCGAGCGCGGCGCCAGCCTCTCGCACCTAAAGCCACATGGAGCGCTCTACAATATTGCTGCACGCGATGAGGGCATCTCTCGCACCATCGTTGACGTCACGATCCAGTCGCGCATCCCGCTTCTGATCGGCCCACCCAATTCCTGCCTGTCAGCCGCTGCACGCGAAGCGTGCCTCGACTACCTTGCTGAAGGTTTTGCCGACCGCGCCTACGAAGTCTCTGGCGGCCTGACACCCCGCACAGTCCAAGGCGCTGTCCTCGAGACCGATGCCGAACGCATCCAACAGGCCGTTCAGATTGCTTCAACCCGGCAAGTCACGGCGCGCACCGGCGAGACCATAGACCTTCCTGTGCGGACCATATGCATTCACGGCGACACACCCGGTGCCCTCGCCAGCGCACTCACCATACGCGATGCACTGAATGCCGCGGGCATCGAGATCACTGCCGTTGAGCCATGAGCAATACTCTAATCACGTTCTGCGGGGACGACGCCCTTCGCCTATATGTCCCCGATCGGGCAACACGCTTTACCCGGGCCCGTCAGCTTGAGGCCTCGGGTTACTGGGCCGAGGTCGTTCCAGGTCGACGCGACATCACTGTCCAGTTTGATCCTCACGCCCACACGCCCGACGAAGCAATGCAAATTCTGACGAGTGCCCTCCGCGCACCATTGCAACATGGACAGGAAACAGCCCAAACGGTCACGATTCCCGTCCAATTCGGGGGCGAAGAAGGCCCGGACCTGGCTAGCATAGCGGCTAATTTGAATTTGACTGAGGGTGAGGTAGTCGCTCGTCTCGTTGAGCATCCGCTTGAGGTCGACATGCTCGGCTTTACGCCCGGCTTCGCCTATATGTCCGGCTTAACCGATGATTTGGAAATTCCTCGCCTCGCGCAACCCCGTCAACAGGTTCCCGGAGGTTCCATTGGCCTGATCACCGGTCAGTGCGGCCTTTATGCGCTTCCGGGTCCAGGTGGCTGGCCGATCATCGGTCGAACTGCTTTGTCTCTGTTTGACGGGCGTGCTGAGCAACCTTTTCGTCTGCAGCCGGGCATGAGGGTCACGCTTGTTGACGCGGGTTCGCCGTGAGTCTGTCTATCCTTAAACCCGGCGTTCAGATGACACTGCAGGGCGCCCCTCGCAAAGGTAGTCGTCATCTTGGAGTACCGACGAGCGGCCCAGCTGATCCGCTTTCCATGGCGCTTGCAAACCGCCTCGTCGAAAACAAAAGTGAAGCGACCGCCATCGAGATTACTTTTGGTGGCGCAGCACTGCGTTTCAACACACCAGTCAGCTTTGCTGTCACCGGGGCACTGTCTGACCTGACGCTAAACGGCGTCACTATACAGCCACATACCACGCACACAGCCCATGAAGGGGACGAGTTACAGATGGCGACGGCTGCGCACGGATGCCGCATTTATCTTGCCCTCTCTGCCGTACTCGACGCCAAGCGCTTCCTCGGATCCAGCTCGACCTATCTTCCGGCCGCCCTAGGCGGTCATGAGGGAAGGGCCCTCATGGCCGGTGACCGGATAACACTGGACTCTGTTCGACTTGTACCGGCACAGGCCACCCCGGAAGATCTACACCCCGTGTCTAGCAACAGCTACACGTTGCGGGCTGTCGAAGGACCGGATTTCTCGAGAGGCTCGGAACAGATTTGGGCGGAAATCTATACTGCCACCCAGCGGGCCAGCCGTATGGGCATCGAACTGAGAGGTATGTTTCCTGTTACCGAGCAGGTTGAGAATCGTCCAAGTTCGGCGATATGGCCGGGTGCGCTTCAACTGCCACCCGGTGGAAATGGTTTCCTGCTACTCGCGGATGCCCAGACCACGGGTGGTTATCCTCATATCCTTCAAGTCGCTCGCGCCGACAGGCACTTGTTAGGGCAAATCCGGCCCGGAGACAGGGTGCGGTTCCTGCACAGGACGCAGTCGCAGGCTGTGGACGCGCTACGTGCCAAACAGGCCTTGCTGGCCAATTGGCTACCAGAATTTACGCTCTGAACCATCAGGACAAGATCGTCTGACGCGCATCGACCTGACTAGTTTATTCCGCGGAGTCCTTCTCTCCATTTGTGGGCAAGGGGCGATCCTCATCCACAAGGATCCGGTTTGCAGCGCCATCCGGGTCATCAAACTGCCCTGAACGCGCAGCCCACAGGAATGCCACAAGCCCCACGAGGCCCATTCCCAGTGCAATCGGAATCAGAAAGAGAAGGCCAGACATTAGAGGTTCTCCCTCATTGCATTCAAACGAAGCGCGTTCAGCGATACGAGGATCGACGAAGCGGACATGGCAATGGCAGCCACCAGCGGTGTAGCATGCCCGGTGATGGCGACAGGAACAGCAACCAGATTATAGGCCGCTGCGAACGCAAAGTTTTCAAGCATGACCTTGCGCGCCTGTTTGGCCACGCAAATGAGGCGGGGCAGGGCGGAGAGGCCTTTGGAATAAACGGCATCGCTGGCCGACTGGCTGATATCCATTGCGCCGCCGGGCGCCAGTGAGGCATGCGCAAGGGCGAGCGCGCCCGCATCATTCAGACCGTCACCCACCATGAGTACGCGGTGGCCTTCCGCCTCCAGCTGCTCCAGTCTTTTCACCTTGTCGCGCGGTGAAGCAGCCGCTGACCAGTGATTGATCCCCAGCGTCTGCGCAACGCGCGCGACCGTTTCTGCTCGGTCCCCGGAGACGATCTCCATGCCATAACCCGCACTGTGCAGGCGCCCGATAGTAACGGCTGCATCGTCCAGCACATGATCTTCGAACTGGAAGCGGACTGGAGGCTCGCCCTCTTGTGAGAACCAGAGCGAGCTGCGCTCGCCGCTGCTCCCATCTGCCCCTACCCACTCGGACGAGCCGAGTCGGGCAGGTTTGCCTTGAACGGTTCCTTCCAGTCCCAGTCCGGCAAACTCCCGTACATCAGACGCAAGAGGACCCGTTCCAGCAGCATCAACTATGGCGCGCGACAAGGGATGGCGGCTAGCGCGGGCCAGTCTCGCAGCGGCTTCAAGTGCCTCTGGCGGTATGTTGCCTGATAATTGCGGCGTGCCGAGCGTCAGGGTCCCTGTCTTGTCGAAAATTATGTAGTCGCATTGCGCAATCCGCTCCAGCGCGTCACCTGATTTCAGGAACGTGCCTGATCGAAAGAGCCGCCCCGCCGCCACGACTTGCGTGACAGGTGCTGCCAGTGCCAGAGCACATGGACACGTGATAATAAGTGTCGAGACGCCAATCAAAAGGGCCTCGTTCACACCCATCCCTGCAATCAACCAGCCTATGAAGGCGAGTAGCGCCGACGTGTGAACAAACGGGACGTAGAGTGACACGGCCCGGTCTGCGATGCGGCGATAAGTCGATCGTCGCTGTTCACCTGCGTCAAGCATGCGGGCAATATCAGCGAGAAGGGAATCGCTTGCCGCAGCGAGGGCCGTACCGGTCAATGGCTGGGAGAGATTCACTGCGCCGGCGAGCAGGTGCATTCCAGGCCCGGCGCTGCGTGTCAGGCTTTCGCCCGTCACAAGACTTTCGTCGATATCAGACTCGCCTTGAGTGATTCGCATATCGACAACAGCGCGCTCCCCCGGCGCCAGCAGGATGCGGTCGCCGACGGCGATATCACTCGCGCGGACTGACCGTGCTTTTCCGTCCGGATCCACGCGCATCACAGTACGATGCGCCATGGCCGCAAGATCGCGCGCAGAGGAGTGCGCTTTGCGGCGGACTCTTGCGTCAAGGAAACGGCCGATCAGCAGAAAGAAGAGCAGCATCACGGAGGCATCGAAATAGGCCTGTTCACCACCGCGCAATGTCTCGGATACGCTGACACAGAATGCAATTATGAGTGCCAGAGAAATTGGCACGTCCATGTTCGCGTGGCCGTGTTTCAGCACGCTCCAGGCTGACTTGAAGAAAACACGTCCTGAAAAGATGATGGCCGGCAAGGCAATGATACCCGAAATGCCATGAAGCACCGTCCGGGTTGTTTCACCCATTTCGCCAATGCCAGCCCAGACGGATACCGACAGCAGCATGATGTTTGCCGTGGCAAAGCCTGCAACGCCTAGTGCAATCAGCAAACCGCGCTCTTCGCGCTGTTCGTCTGAGACACTCCTGTCATCGTCCCGCGGCGAAACGCCATAACCAAGCGCGCTGACGGCGGACACAATTCGCGGCGCCTTGAGGCTACCGCGCCAACCGATTTCGAGATCACCGGTCGACAGATTCAGACGCGCAGTCTCAATACCGGGCAGGGCGTTCACGGCGCTTTCGATACGGTTGATACAGGCACCACACTTTGCGCCACGAACAGTAAGGCTCAATCGGTTCTGACCATCAACCCGGCGGACGAAGGCTGACGGATCCGACATGATCGGCGCTTCCGACGGCGCCAGACCGCTTGGGCATCCTGCGCCAATATCGGAACCCAACTGGTTCATTGAACCATGATGCTTTTCATGGCCCGAAAAGGTGCGCTGCCCTCTCCATCGTTGATGTCGGTCGTGACCGCGACATGCCAGGCGCCTTCAGACAGCACTGGAAGGGCCGCGCGGTACTCGCCTGCGCCGACGGGTTCGAGTGTCAGGATTATGTCGCTATTCTGCGTCGCCGCGCGTCGGATCTCGGCCGTCACAGGACCTGCCGGCAAGGCGCTGCCATCAGCACCGAGAATTCGGCAGACAAGCACATCCCCGTCCTCATTGGCCAATAGGCCGATTTCGCCACGCCAGCCCATCTTCTCCTGATATTCCTGTGCCGAGAGCCTGTCATTGAAATGAATGCCCTGAAGGTAGGAGTGATGAACATCCTCGCCAGGAAACGAGGTGAGTGCCGCCCAGAGGAACACGCCATTGACGACGAACATCAGGCCGAAAAAACCCATTAGCCAAAAGAGCACATGGTGGCCTTTCAGGACTTTGGAAGACCTTTTCATTGAAGGTGAGAGACTGGCCATCATTTGGCTCCTGCAGTGACAAAGGCAGCTGTACTTGTATGGGTTTCACCCGTTTCCGGATCCCGGATACTGATATCCAGCGACGTGCGATGCGGACGGTCTGCCGGAGGTGCGGTGACCAAAAGTCGGAAGCGATCTACTCCATATTGCTCAAGGGGTAGCTGGATCTGCGCTAAGTCATCAGGTTTTGCCAAACCAATGATCTGGAATTGCGCGCCATCGACACCTGAAATCGAGATGACAGTATTCCTGGCGGTGGTTGCCTTGTTGACGAGTTTCAATGTGTAGCCGTTGCGGACACTGCCATCCGCCAGTTGTACAAATGGCGGCGACCGGTCTTTGAGAACACTCACCTGAAAGGTCGGTTTCTCAGCCAGACCAACTAGGATAAGCGCGCTGATTGCGATCATCAGAACTGCATACAGAATGGTGCGTGCCCGAAGCAGTTTGTAAACCGGCTTGCCTCCGGCTGCGCGTGTGGCGACAGCCAGGTCGGTATCATAGGCGATAAGGCCCGTGGGCCGGTCGACGCGTTTCATAATATCGTCGCATGCATCAATACAAAGCGCGCAATGAATGCACTCCAGCTGGGCACCATCACGAATGTCGATACCCATCGGGCAGACCTGGACGCATTGCTTGCAGTCAATACAGTCACCACGTCCTTCGAAGCCCTGATCCTTGTGAAGCGCTCCGCGCGGTTCGCCCCGGTCATAGCGATAGGTCACATTCAGCGCGTAATCATCAGTCAGCGCGCCCTGAATGCGTGGCCATGGGCACATGTAGGTGCAGACCTGTTCGCGCATCCAACCCGCTAGAAAATAGGTCGTGAATGTGAGGATGCCGGCAAAAAAATAGGCCGTCAGTGGGGCTTCGCCAACAAAGAACGTCCGGCCGATCGTGGGCGCGTCATGCCAGTAAAGGATCAAGGCACCGCCGGTCAGGAAGGCAATAACAATCCAGACAATGTGCTTGCCGATCTTGCGGGCCGCCTTGTTGACAGACCATGGCGCCTTGTCCAGCCGCATGCGGGCCGCTCGGTCGCCCTCGAATGCGCGTTCCACCCATATGTAGAGATCGGTCCACACCGTCTGAGGGCAGGTATACCCACACCACGCACGACCAATCAGCGAAGTTACAAGGAAAAGTCCAAGCGCAGCCAGGATGAGGAGGCCCGCAAGATAATAGATTTCCTGCGGCCATATCTCGATGAAGAAAAAGTAGAACTTCTCACCGGCAAAATCCGCCAGAACGGCCTGATCGGGAATACCCTCTCCACGTTCCCAGCGGATCCACGGCAAAGCGTAATAAATGCCGAGTGTGCACGCCATCACGATCCACTTCACCATCCGAAACTTGCCATGTGCAAGTTTTGGATAGATCTGCTTGCGACCTTCATAGAGAGAAGGTGGCTTCTGAGCGTTGTTTTTAGGTGTGGCCGTACTCGAGATGAGGTTCATGACAAAACCTATTCACCCCCGCCGAGCGAGTGCACATAAACGGCCAAAGCCTTGATTGTCGGATCATCAAGCCGTCCTTGCCAGGCTGGCATGTGCGCATTTCGAGCATTCGTTATCGTCGCACGAATATCGGCTGGTTCGCCTCCGAACAGCCACTCGGCGTCAGTCAAATTCGGCGCACCAACGAGACGGCTGCCTTTGGCGTCGACGCCATGACAGCTGGCACATTGTGCCGCAAAAAGCACAGACCCCTTAGAAGCTGACTCTGGGTTTGTTTGGCGGTCTGAATAGCTCAGGACATGCTGCACAAGATCGTCGATTTCAGCAGAGGTCAGCAGATTGTCACGGCCGAAAGCAGGCATGGCGGACAGGCGTGTGAGTTCGTCTGAAGTGTGCCGGATACCATGTCGTACGGTCTGCTCGATTCCATCCAGCGAGCCGTCCCAAAGCCAGACATCGTCGGCCAGCATCGGATAACCTTTTGCACCCCGGCCGCCCGAACCGTGGCACGTTGCGCAATTGTCGCCGAATGCACTCTCGCCCATAGCCATTGCGAACTGTTGCAGATTGAGATCATCCTGGATCTCCACCAGCGAAGAACTCATCAACTGCTGAGATGCCACGCTACGCTCCGCTCGCATTGTGGATACCTTTGCGGCCACTTCGGCGCGATCGGATTTGCCGAGAATGCCTGGTGTGTTCGTGCCGCCCAAGCCAGGCAGCGCGGGCCACGCGGGCATCAGTATCATATAGACGACGGCCCAGAAAATGGTCGCGTACCAGACAATCAGCCACCAGCGCGGAAGCGGGTTATTGAGTTCCTTGATGCCATCCCACGAGTGCCCGGTGGTTTCGACGCCGCTGTGTGGATCAATTTCTGTCTTATCGTCACTCATCGCCAGGCTCCTTGTCTTCGAGCGGCAGGTAGGCTGCTTCACGGAATTTCGACTTGTTGGTCGGCCAGAGCGCATAGCCGAGCGCGACGGCAAACATCGCGACAAACAGGGCCAGACCCCAGGTTTGAGCGAATTGGGAAAGTGTCTCGTACATGGGTTTCTCCTAGCGCCGGTTGCTCAGGTCGTCGGCTTCGTATGTCGAGAAGTCGACAAGGGTGCCGGTCATCTGAAGATAGGCAATCACGGCGTCCATTTCGGTGATGCGCGTGCGGTCACCATCAAAGTCGCCGATCGTGACGGTGCCTTTGCGGCCAGAGGCTTCTTCATAGCGCGCCACAAGAGCATCCTGGCTGTCATAGTCAGCATTGGGATCGACCTGCGCAATGAGGTCTGTCTTTGCGTTCTCAATCATGTCGTCGGTGTACGGAACCCCTTCAAACCGCAGTGTCTTCAGGTGGTCCGCGATATTCTCGATATGGAGCGTGTTGTCCGACAGGAAGGCGTAAGGCGGCATGATCGACTCGGGCACCACAGACCGCGGGTTGGTCATGTGATCAAGGTGCCATTCGTTGGAATATTTGCCACCGACGCGCGCGAGATCCGGTCCGGTGCGCTTCGAACCCCACTGGAAGGGATGGTCGTACATGCTTTCTGCCGCCAGAGAATAAGGACCATAGCGCTCAACTTCATCACGTAGTGGTCGGATCATCTGGGAGTGACATGTGTAACAGCCTTCCCGGATGTAGACGTTGCGCCCCGCCAGTTCGAGCGGAGTGTAGGGACGCATGCCCTGTACTTTCTCGATTGTGTTCTCGAGGTAGAACAGGGGCGCGATTTCGACGATGCCGCCGATTGCCACGACGACAAGGATGCCAACGGTCAAAAGCAATGAGTGTCGCTCAAGAGCCTGGTGTTTTTGGAAAAGTCCCATGATTCCGGCTCCTATTCGGCGGGTTGAAGGGCTGGTGCGAGGCTGGCTTCAGGGGAGGCGACATCTGCCGCCTCACCGTGTCCCAGCGCCGTGCGCACGAGGTTGTAAGCCATGATGAGGGCGCCGGTTAAATAAAGGCCTCCGCCCACCATACGGATCATGTAGTTGATGTGCTTGGCATCAACGGTCTCGATGAAGCTGTATTCAAGGAAGCCGTATTCGTTATAGGCGCGCCACATCAGGCCTTCGATGATGCCTGCGAAATAGAGGGCAACGATGTAAAAAACGATGCCAATCGTTGCGAGCCAGAAGTGCCACTCGACCAGGTTCTTGGAATAAAGCGCAGGGCGCTTCCACAGCCACTGCGTGAGGCAGTAAAGCGCGCCGAAGGAGATGAACCCGACCCAGCCCAGCGAACCGGAGTGGACGTGCGCGATACCCCATTCTGTATAGTGCGACAGGGCGTTGACGGCCCGCACACTCATCAACGGTCCTTCGAATGTCGACATGCCGTAGAAGGCCAGAGACACCACCATCATCCGAATAACAGGATCGGTACGCAGTTTATCCCAAGCGCCAGACAGGGTCATGACACCGTTGATCATACCGCCCCAGCTAGGCATCCAAAGCATGATCGAGAAGGTCATGCCCAGAGTCTGCGCCCATTGGGGCAGGGCTGTGTAGTGCAGGTGGTGCGGACCGGCCCAGATGTAGATGAAGATCAGGGACCAGAAGTGTACGATCGACAGGCGGTAGGAATAGACCGGACGCTGTGCGCGTTTCGGAATGAAGTAATACATGATAGCCAGGAAGCCGGTGGTCAGGAAAAACCCAACGGCATTATGCCCGTACCACCACTGCGTCAGAGCATCCTGGACACCCGAGAACAGCTGGTAACTCTTTGAGCCGGACAGGTTCACCGGGATCGACAAGTTGTTCACGATGTGAAGCATCGCAATTGTCACGATGAAGGACAGGTAGAACCAGTTTGCTACATAGATATGTGGCTCTTTGCGCTTCCACAGCGTACCTAGGAAGACGAGCAGGTAGGCCACCCAGACAATGGTCAGCCAAAGGTCTGCATACCATTCAGGTTCAGCGTATTCCTTCGATTGGGTCACGCCCATTAGGTAGCCGGTGCCGGCGATGACGATGAACAGGTTGTATCCCCAGAACACGAACCATGGCCAAAGACCGCCCGCGATACGTGTGCGGCTTGTGCGCTGAACAACATAGAAGCTTGTCGCGATGAGGACATTGCCGCCAAAGGCGAAGATTACTGCGGATGTATGAAGCGGGCGGAGCCGCCCGAAATTGCTCCACCCAAACTCAGGAAAGTAAAAGATACTCGGCCAGGTCAGCTGCAAGGCAATAATGACGCCGACGAGAAAACCGGCAATGCCCCAGAACATAGCGGCGACGACACCGAATTTGACGATCATGTCCTCGTAGAAAGACTCATCGAAGGGATCTCGGCCCGTCAGTCCGCCCGCCCATATGCCTATCGTCACCAACGCAAATGCGGTGAGGAAGAAGAATATCCAGGCATGCGCTTCCATCATGGGGTCGATCGCGTTGGCAGCGATCAGGAGCGATCCCAGGCATGCTATGGCAACGAGGGTCGCCACACCGGCAATACTGCCCGCAATTGACGACCGTGGCTTTGTGATTGTGCTCACCGAATTTGCCCCTTTTTAGACCTGCTTCGAATTGGTCGCAAAATGCGTTGAGCCGCGCGCAGGTTATATACGGGTAGTTACGGATGGGCCGGGCTGTCGCACCTTCGTAGACAAGAGCTACAAACAAGGAGGACGCCATGTTCAGGATCGCGCACTTTTTGCCCGGAATCATCCTTTTGCTGGTGGGGCTGACGAAACTATGGACGCACACCCGGTCGTTGGAGGCATTCCTTGCCGTGCGTTGCGGGCCTGACGGTTTGACGGCGGCTGGTCACGGCTCTTTGTCTCTTTGGTCGATAATGCTGCGCGGTCACTGCTGGGGATGCCCAGTCGCCCTTACCGGTGCGGCGTTGATCGCTGCTGCGGCGGTATTCTGGGCAATGACGCCTACCGTGCTTAAATCATATATCCGCTAGGCAGAACGCTCTGCGCGTCTTACGGAGTCTAGACTTGCCCGGGCGCATGAAGAGAAAAGAGAACCTGATGAGCACCGAATCATCCGATGGTGCGAAGGTCATGCCGTTGAATTCTCCTGATCTCGCGACCTTACAATCTCACTTGGCCTCAATTCTGGACTCGGTGCCGGACGGCATGATTGTGATCGACGAGACGGGAAAGATCGTCGCTTTCAGTCGGGCGGCTGAAGCGCTTTTCGGCTATACGGCAGCGGAAATAATTGATCGCAACGTGCGGGAGCTGATGGCTGGTCGCGATGAAAGCAACCACGACAAGTACATCCAGAACTATCTGCAAACCGGCGAACGGCGAATTATTGGCATCGGCCGCGTTGTGACAGCAAGAAAGTCGGACGGGACACTGTTCACGATGGATCTCAAGATCGGCGAAGCGAAGATCGGTGAGCACTGGCTTTTTACGGCCTTCGTTCGAGACCTGACTGATCAGCGGAAATCTGAGCTGCGTATGCGCGAGATGCAGTCGGAACTCGTGCACTTTTCACGCTTGAGCGCCGTCGGGACAATGGCGTCCGCGCTGGCCCACGAGCTGAACCAGCCGCTGACTGCCGTGGCCAACTACCTGGAGGCAGGGCGTGATCTCCTTGATCGTTCCGGTGATGATTCACGCGAAATTCTGCGAGAGGCGTTGGATGAAGGGGCGCGCCAGGCTGTACGCGCCGGCGACATCGTTCGGAAGCTGCGCGGCTATGTGTCCCGCGGTGAAATTGATGGCCGGTCGGTTGATCTTGAGCCACTTCTCAATGACGCTGCGGCCCTCGCCAGATTGTCCATGACCATATCGGACGTGCCTATCTTACTAAGAGTGGCGCCAGGACTCGGCAATGTCATTGCAGATCCGATTCAGGTTCAGCAGGTCGTCATCAATCTTGTTCGCAATGCGCAGGAGGCGCTCGCCAGGATTGGCAGCCCGCAAATATCAATTGAAGCCGCCCCAGGCGCACCGGGATTTGTAAACGTCTCGGTTACCGACAACGGGCCGGGGCTTGATCCTGAAGTCCAGGCGATGCTGTTCAAGCCCTTCACGACATCGAAATCCGGCGGCATGGGACTTGGCTTGTCAATTTGCCAGACAATTGTCGAGGCGCACGGTGGGACAATCAGCGCCGAAGCTGTCGCGGGTGGCGGTACGTGTTTCCGGTTCACACTTCGCGTTGATCCGGCTATTCATGCCTTATGAGCGACCAGCGGTTGATACATCTTGTCGATGATGACGAAGCTATACGCCATTCGGCGAGCTTCATGCTGCGCCATGCCGGCTTTGCGGTGAAGACCTATCAGGATGGCGTGACGTTCCTTGAGAATGCCAAAGAAGCGCTGCCGGGTTGCATCCTGCTTGACGTTCAGATGCCTCACATGGATGGTCTGGAGGTTCAGGAGCGCCTCAATGAGTTGGGCGTCGCGCTTCCTGTTATTGTGTTGACCGGCCATGGGGACGTCGCAGTCGCTGTCAGGGCGATGAAAGCTGGCGCGGTCGATTTTGTCGAAAAACCTTATGAAAAACAGATGCTTGTGGGTGCTCTTGAGCGCGCTTTCGAGCGCTTGGAGGCCCGCAACCACCAGGACGTTCTGATGGATGAGGCCAAGGGGCGCGTAGAACGCCTTACACCGCGTGAGCGGGACGTGCTTGTCGGGCTTGTCGATGGCCTGACCAACAAGATGATTGCCGAAAAGCTGGATATCTCGCCGCGCACAGTTGAGATTCACCGCGCCAACCTCATGGAAAAGCTGGATGCAACAAGCCTTTCCGGTGTGCTGCGCATCGCGTTCGCAGCGGGCATTGGCCTCGATACAGCCGACGAAGGCTAGGGGCTTTTACTTAAAGACGAAGCTGTATTGCTGGGACATTCTCGAAGAATTGGCTCTGAAATGGAACAGCATGGCGCAACCCGTAGCGACCAAGACGCAACATTGGATTGCCATTGTCGATGACAATGAGGCGGTCTGCCGCTCGCTTTCACTCCTGCTGCGATCAAAAGGCCATGGCGTGAAGACCTTTACCAACGGGTTGGCATTTCTCAGCCGAGCGCCAACGGAAACATACAATTGCGTCCTGATCGACTTCAAGATGTCCCCGCATGATGGTTTTGCACTCCTCCATGAGCTTCGCGCACGGGGAAATGATACTCCGGCGATCATGATCACGGGCTGGCAATCACCCGATCTTCTTCGACAAGCGCTACAGGCTGGCTTCAAGGATGTTATCTATAAGCCGATGCTGGATGACACACTGCTTGCCGCGATCGATCGTGTGCTGCTTATTTAAGCCGTTTAGCGATTAATAGCAGAGAAGGGGGGAGGGATGCGCGTTTGCCGTAGGGGGGCTTAACAAGGTCCTAACGGGCATTTCGAGATGGTCGCCAGACAAAGCGCGTCGCGTGTGGGGACAGCGTGGTTGTGCGCATCCATCAGAGTCTAAAAATCAGCGCCACTAGCAAACCGTGTTGCCATGGGTGATATGAATCCTTGAGTCGCATAATCGGCATTATGGGAAATAATGATGACCGGTTAGTCAGGCGCTGAACGGGATTTCCATACCGTCATAGCCTGGCTCCACGCCATCTGGCAGCTCCCCCTGCAACGTCCTGTAGTCCAGATCCACGTGCATGTTGGTCAGCACGGCCCGCGCAGGTTTCAGGTCTGCGATCCAGCCAAGCGCCTTCTCCAGATTGGCATGTGATGGATGCGGCGTGTAGCGCAGTGCGTCGACAACCAGAACATCCAGTCCCCTCAAAAGCTCCAGGCTCGCCTCGGGCAGCTCATTCACATCGTTGCAGTATGCGAGCCCGCCAATCCGGAAGCCACAGCACGGGATACGCCCGTGCTCCATGTCGAGCGGCAACAGCGTGACGTCTCCACCAGAACCGCTGACTGTAAATTGATCATAAGGAATGATGTCCGGCATTGTCTGCAGAATCGGCGGATATCCCCCCATGCCTTCAAAGCAATACCGAAAGCGCGCGGTCAACGACTGGCGCGTCACCGCATCCATATGTGTCGGTATGGGCCTGCGCATGATGTTCACGAGCGCTCGGACGTCGTCAATGCCGTGCGTCTGGTCTGCGTGGTCGTGTGTGAAGACCAATCCATCAAGTGCGCGAACATTGGCGGCGAGTAGCTGTTCGCGCAGGTCAGGTGACGTATCGATAAGCACGCGTGTCATCGCGCCATCCGGTCCCATTCGGTCCAGTAAGGCCGAGCAGCGGGTACGTCGGTTGCGAGGCTCATTCGGGTCGCAGACGCCCCAATCGCCGCCAACGCGTGGCACCCCACCGGATGAGCCAGTGCCCAGCAGGGTCAGGCGATGGTCCAATCCGCTCATGCGTCCACTTTCGCAAACAAACGCCGCGCATTGTCTTCAGTGATGGATTTCACGGCATTCACTTCAAGGCCTTTAAGCTTTGCAAGCGCTTCAGCCACATGTTCCAGATAGGCAGGCTCGTTGCGTCGTCCGCGCATCGGCATCGGCGCAAGATAAGGACAGTCTGTCTCCAGGATCAGTCGCTCCATAGGCACGTCGGCGATCACATCCCGCACCTCACTCGCGCTCTTGAACGAGAGGATGCCGGAAACGGATACAAAGGCCCCCAGTGCGAGCGCCCTCTGGGCCAGCCGCGCACCGCCTGTGTAGCAGTGAAGCAGCGGCACGAACGGCGCATCCGCGTATGCCTCTTCGAGCATGTCGCCCATCAGGTCGTCGGCTTCCCGCGTATGAAGGATGAGCGGCAGGCCCGACTGCCGAGCTGCCTCGATATGTTTGCGCAGGCTGGCGATCTGCGCATCCTCAGCGCTGTAGCCGTAATGGAAGTCCAGCCCTGTCTCGCCAATCGCCACGACGTCTGGTCGTGACGCGGCCTCAACGAGCTGGCCAACGGTCAGCTCAGGAAAATCCTTCGAGTGGTGCGGATGCACACCGACCGAACACCAGATGTCGTCATTCGCCGACGCAATGGCATGCACGGCTTCAAAATTGTCCAGCCGGTCACAGATAGCCAGGAATCGGCTCACGCCTGCGGCGCGCGCGCGCGAAAGGACTTCATCGAGGTCCTCGGCGAATACGTCGCCGTGCAGGTTCACATGTGTATCGAACATGTGAGATGCCTTAGCCTTGCCCAACCACAGAATAAAGGCCTGCGATCACCTTGGCGGCTGTCTGTGACGCCTCCATGTTGAGTTTGTCCGCTTCGCCGAGCAGCCGCGATGTTCTAAGCCATGCGTCGGCGGCCGCTGGATTATCGTCGGCCTTGTCCGCCAACCAACCCAGCACTTCAGCGCTAAACGCCTCCATGGCCACTGCGTCGGCATTTGCCGTCTGGAGCGCAGCCGTCAGAAGCGCATCATTCGGTTTCGGCATACCGCGCAGCATCGCCCGCGCGGCATTGGCGGCCTGCAGGCCGGCCGGACTGGACAGCCGGATGCCGAGCCCGGGCCGACCGCGCGCGAGCCCCAGCGACTCTTTTGGCGCCTCGACCAATTTGAGCACATCGGCTGTGTCTTCATCAGTCAGGCGCTTAAGACGTAGCATGCGGCAGCGCGAGCGAATGGTCGGCAGAATGGGTTTCGAGCCGTGATTGATCAAGAACATGATGCTGGAGGCTGGCGGCTCCTCCAGCGTCTTGAGCAGCGCGTTTGCGCCGTTCCGGTTCAACTCATCCAGCGCGTCAATAATGCCGACGCGCCACCCACCCATGGCAGGTCGTAGCGTGAAGAAGTGGTTCAGATCGCGAATCTGCTCGACAGTAATGTCCTGACGCGGCTTGCCCTTGTCGTTCAGCTCGATCTGCACCGTACGCTGGTCCGGATAGCCGCCCGCGAGATAGGCTTGCATCACTGGATCCGCCGGTTGCGCATCGAGCGGTGTATCGCCGGGCCCGCGTGCGCCAAGCATGTATGCTGCAAGACGCATGGCCAAACGAGACTTTCCAATTCCAGCCGGTCCCTCGATCAGCCAAGCATGGTGGAGCTTGCCACTTTCATTGGCCGCGAGAAACGCGGCTTCAGCATCCCTGTGACCGATCAGCGGCAAAGCAATCGTCATTTGGAGTCCGCCTGTTGCGGAGAGATCAAACGTTCAACCTCCAGCCACGCTGACGCAGCGACTTGATCGGCGGTCTGTCCCGCATCAATCAATCGGCATCTGTCGGCATCTGTTCGTGCCAGTTCCTGGAACGCGCTGCGTACGGCGGAGTGAAACGCGTCTGGCCGCGACTCGAACGCATCAGGCTCAGAGCCGCGTCCCGTCCGGCGTGCATTTGTCGCCGCCTGAGGCGCATCAAGCACAAGCGTAAGGTCCGGCCGGGTGTCTCCGATCACGGATTCTTCGATTTGCAAAAGGACGATGTGTGGCACGCCTCCTTTTACGTTTTGGTAGACGCGCGTTGAATCAGAAAATCGGTCAGAAATCACCCATTGCCCTTTCGCCAAAGCAGGCCTGATGAGTTTGTCCAGATGGTCGCAGCGCGCGGCGTTCATAAGCAAGGCTTCGGCCAGAGGCGACCACGCTTCACCTTCTGGCGGGCGCAAGGCGAGTTCGCGGACGCGTTCAGCCAGCTGCGTACCACCTGGCTCACGCGTGGTCACAACCTCAATACCCATGTCGCGCAACCGGCTTGCGAGCGTAATTTGCAACGTGGATTTGCCAACGCCTTCGCCGCCCTCAAGGGTGATAAAGCGCCCGCGCAACGTGTCAGCTACCATTGCCCGAGATCAAAGCGCTCAGACCTTCAACAGCTTTGCCGAAGAAGCCGATCTTCTTGACATCAGCCTCAGCGATGATCGGCGCATCAACTGGTGCCCGGCCTTCCAGCGTCACAACCAGCCGGCCCACGCGGTCGCCCTTTTTCACGGGCGCCTCGAGAGGCTTGTCGAGTACAATCTCTGTTTTGGCATTCTCGAAGGCTGCTTTGTGGCCTGCGATCAGCATCGGCTCGGCCAGCGACACGGGGACCAGGCCTTGCTGGCCCAGCCACACCTTTTGTTCTGGAAGCGTCACGTTTCCAGGTGCGATGGTTTTCAATTCGAAGCTCTGGAATGCCAGGCGCAGCATGCGTTCTCCTTCGGACGCACGGGCAGCCATCGACTCCATGCCATTGATGACGATCGTCCGGCGCACGCCGTCACGTACAGCCGAGCCTGTCAGGCCGTATCCGGATGCCTCCAGATGGCCCGTCTTGACGCCATCTGAGCCTTCGGTGGCGAGCAAAGGATTTCGGTTCGGTTGCGTATATTCGCGCCAGCTATACGAGGGCAGGCTGTACCATTTATAATATTCCGGAAAATCATCGACGGTCATCTTGGCAAGAAGCGCAAGGTCCTTGGCCGAAATGACATGGCCGACGGCCTCAAGGCCTGTCGAGTTCAGGAAGTTGGCAGACATGAGGCCTTTTTCGTGAGCCAGATCGGTCATTCGGCGTGCGAAAGCTTCCTCCGATCCTGAAATGCCTTCTGCAAGCACAATACACGCGTCGTTGCCGGACATGATGATTACACCATGCAGCAATTCCTCAATCGTCGGCGTATCCTTAGGGACCAGGCCCATCGTGGACGTACCGGAAGGGAAGCCGCCGCGGCGCCATGCGTCCGCACTGACCGTCAGGCGGTCAGTCATCTTCAATTCGCCACGCTTGACCATGTCAAAGACCAGATAGGCCGTCATCATTTTGGTCATCGAGGCTGGAATCATTGGTGCCTCGCCATCCTTGGAGAAAAGGATTTCGCCAGTGGCATTGTCCAGTATGACGGCATGTTCCGCAGGTGTGTCGATGATCTGGGCGCCGGCCGGTCCAACCAGAAAGGCAAGCCCGAAGATGGCAGCAAGGATAGGTGATCGGCGCTTCATTAGGCGAGGGCCTCCATTATAAAATCAGAAGGCCAAACGGCGTTCGGCCCTTATTCCCGTTTAATTGGGAAAAAGGGCCGGTTTGTGGTCAGCGTCAATGGGGCGTTCTGTAGCCGGGCCTAGTTACCTGAGACAATTCGGCCATTGGCGATGCCGCTGCCGGCCAATCGATCACGCGAATCAGCCGCCAAATCTCTGGTCGCAAATGGGCCGACACGCACCCGAAAGAAGTCTGCTCCATTGACCCGAGCCGGGACAATAATCACCGGAAGCGATCCCCCAAGACTTGCTTCGAAGTCCTGCGCGTTCCCAATGTCTGAAAACGCACCCACTTGCACAAAGTAGTCGCCCTGCCCCGCCTGAACGGTCATTGAGCGGGCAGGCTGTGGCGCAGATGCGTATATGACGGGCGCGCTAGCAGGCTGTGAATGGTCCGGCTGATAACTTGCCAAAACAAGGCTATCAGTTGTTGTGGCGGCTTGCGCGGCCATGATGGGGCCACTGACCGGCGCAGGTCCGAGGTAGCGGATACGTACATTGGCCCGGTCATCTGGTCCGAAAGACAGAGCACTGGCGGCCGTCTTCGACAGCTGCAACATAGCGCCGTCTTCAAACGGTCCGCGATCATTTACGCGCACCACAACAGCCTTCTGGGTGTCGATGTTAATCACTTGTACGAGGCTCGGCAGCGGCAACGTGGGGTGCGCCGCGGTCATGCCCTCCTGCGCAAACACTTCGCCATTGGCAGTAGGAAGGCCGCTAAATTCGTCACCATAGATCACGCCAATTCCTGTTTCATCGAAGACCGGTGTGGATCCCGGCGTTGCGGAATAAACCGCCGCGGGCCTCATGGCCACAGGCGCGGGGCTTGAGCTCCCCTGCCCTGTGACAGGCAAGGAAGGTTCCAGAGATGCGAGTGGCTCAGTGGCGACAACCGCAGGCTGGCGTGTCGCTGCGATACGCTCAGCCGTAGCGGCGGCATCAAATGCATCCGGCGTAATGGCTGCTTCGGTAATCTGCTGAGATGCCGACATTTGCGGCGTATCAAGGCTGGCATAATTACGCGCACTCGGCTGCGGCGCCGCAGAAACCAATGATCCGGGATAGCGGAATGCAATACGCTTGCCCTCTTCCCCAGGGGCCGGCGCGGTGATGCGGCTTTGTGTTCGCGTAGGCGCTCGGGCCGTGTGCCCTGTTTGCGGCGCCTGGCCGGCATAAACAATCGGGGCCGGGCTATTCTTGCCGGCCTGTGCGGGTGGAACCACGACGAGTGCTACAGCGCTGGCGATCAGAACGCTCTTGAGTCTGGTGGCGTGGACCTTTGTCTGGAAACGCATTGCGTTAATTTTACCTCGTTCTGCGGTTTCGAAACGGGCTATTCTGCCGTTTCCAAGCGGCCATTCTGCCGCGTTCAGAGACTATGGTTACCAGAATGAGGTGGATGCCCGATGAACCGGGACTGTTGGTTTCGACGGAACAGGCAAGGTGTCGTTAATGGTTTCGTTGCCAAGCAGTCGGATACGACACGCATATCAGGACTTGCAAAGCCCCCACTGATATTCCAAACACGCGTCGCCGGAGGAGTGGCAGAGTGGTTGAATGCGGCGGTCTTGAAAACCGTTGAGCCTTCGCGGGCTCCGGGGGTTCGAATCCCTCCTCCTCCGCCATTGCGCGTTGTTATTATTGGATAATATTTATTGTTATGAATTCTAGTGCACTTTCTAGTGCACAATCGCAAACGAAATGCAGAATATTTGTGTCCGAAGGCCAGTGCTTACCAAAATGACGGACATGATCGATCACGCTGATTCGCTGAATCTCCGGTGGATTTGGAGGTTGTGCCAATTGATAGGGCTAAACTGCTGCCGTGCGTGCCGAACTGCGCATTCACGCAAATATGCAATCTAGTTCGGAGTCAATTTTGGCAGGCAATCCTTGCCGTGAGCTTCGATGTTACAAATGACTGTTACACGGAAACTCCCGTCCCTGCCCTGCTTGACGCTGAACGCGACCTTGTCGCCCTTGGCAAATCCCGCCAGATCAACTCTTGAGAGTGTCTCGAATCCCATTGTCATCGCGCCCATGCCAACACCTTCAATCGGACCATGATCAATTGTCAGGAAGTCACCATCCGGTCCAATCGATATAATCGTACCTTGACCCTCTCCCGATAGCGCTTGTTGCAATGCCGGGTTCTTAGGCTGGCCTGCTCTCGCAGTTTCAGGTCTCGCGGCTGTGGCGTATGGGTCCGGGGCTTGCCCGCAAGCGACGAGCGTCGATGCCAGCCCACCCAAGATGATGCCCGCCTTCATGCCTTTGATCGTTTTCATGCTATTTCTCCTTCAATCGTTTCGATAGGGTCGGCCGGAACCGTCGAATCCGATCCCGCCCGTGTGGCCAGTTTTCGTCCGACCCAGATGTAGTAAATCACGGGGACGACGATCAACGTGAGAACGGTTGTCGAAACCATGCCGCCGAGCATGGGCAGGGCAATGCGGCGCATCACGTCAGACCCTAACCCTTCCGTCAGGAAGATCGGCGTGAGACCGGCCATAACGACTGTCACCGTCATCAGTTTCGGCCGGACCCGCATGGCCGCGCCATGGCTCACGGCGGCGAACAATTGTGCGCGGCTTTCTGGTCGTTCGAGCCTGACCTGCTGGTCGATATAGAGCAGCATGACAACGGCGGTCTCAACGGCGATGCCACCGAGCGCAATAAAGCCCACGGCGACGGCAACTGACAAATTGTAGCCCGCAAGCCAGACCGCCCAAAGTCCACCAACCAGGCCGAAAGGCAGCGACATCATGATCATGGCGGTGCGATCAAATTTACCGAAATGCAGCATGAGCAAAAGAAAAATCAGACCAACAGCCGCCGGAATGGCAATCTTCAAACGGTCATTGGCAGCCTGCATCTGTTCGTATTGACCAGACCATTCCACGGCGTAGCCCGGAGGCAAATCGACGGAATCGGCCACGGCCTTTCTCGCATCCGAGACGTAACCGCCAAGATCGCGCCCAGCGATATCGACGAAGACCCATCCTGTCAGCCTTGCATTTTCCGACCGGATCATGGGTGGGCCTTCCGTATAGGCGACGCTGGCAATCTCGCCGAGCGGGATATGGGCACCTTCCGGAGTCGGCACGAGTATATTCTCAAGGTCCGTGCTGGTTTCCCGGAACGCACGATCATAGCGCAGGATAATATCGTAGCGTTCGCGTCCCTGAACGGACTCCGCCAGTTTCATGCCCCCGAGGGCCGTCTGGATGACTGACTGGAAGACACCCATATCGATGTTTCGGCGTGCGAGTTCGGCCCGGTCCGGTGTAATCTCCAGATATCGGCCGCCCAAGACCCGGTCAGCAAAGGCCGACCTTGTGCCGGGCACATTGGACACGGCCGTTTCGATCTCGCGCGTGACGCGGCTTATGTCCTGAAGGCTGTCACCGGTGACCTTCACACCGATCGGTGTGCGCACTCCGGTCGACACCATGTCCATACGGATCTTGATCGGATAGCCCCACGAGTTCACCAGGCCAGGCATCTGGAGCCGGCTGTTCAGCTCGTCGGTAATCCTGTCCGGTGTCATGCCCGGCCGCCATTCGGATTTCGGCTTCAGCTGGATCCATGTTTCGATCATGGTCAGGGGAGCCGGATCGGTTGCGGAATCAGCGCGGCCCGCTTTTCCAAAAACGCGTTCGACTTCCGGAACGGTCGAAATGAGCCGGTTTGTCTGACCGAGGATTTCACGCATCTTGGTTGAGGAGGCGCCGGGCAAGGCTATCGGCATGTAGAGAAGTTCGCCTTCATACAGCGCTGGCATGAATTCTGTACCGAGACGCTGGACCGGCAGAATGACGCTGGCCATGACCAGCAATGCCAGCCCGATCGTCAGCCATTTGAAGCGCAGCGCCGCATGCAGTATCGGTTTGTACAGCCAGATGAAGAACCGGTTGAGCGGGTTGGCGCTTTCCGGTTTCATGCGTCCGCGCAGGAGCCAGACCATCAGGACCGGCACGACGGTTACCGACAGAACTGCGCCGAATGCCATGGCATAGGTCTTCGTGAACGCAAGGGGCGAAAAGAGACGATAGCTTTCTCCCGTAAGCGCGAAGACTGGCAGGAAGGAAACCGCAATGATCAGCAAGGAGAAGAACAGCCCGGGTCCGACCTCCTGGGCCGCGTGGACCAGGGCTGCTCTTCGCACTTTTGGCGTAGCCGTGTCACCGAGTTCCGACATCTTCCGGCTGGCATTCTCGACCATGACGATTGAGGCATCGACCATGGCGCCGATCGCGATGGCGATCCCGCCAAGCGACATGATATTGGCCGTCACACCCTGCCCCGACATGATCAGGAAGGCCCCGAGCACACCGAGCGGTATCGTAATGATGGCGACGAACGCTGCACGGAAGTGAAGGAGGAATATGAAGACGACCAGCGCAACCACGATTCCCTCTTCCAGTAGTTTTCCCTTGAGATACTCAACGGCGCCTTCGATCAGCGGCGCCCTGTCATAGACGGTGACAATCTCCACCCCTTCTGGAAGGCCGCGCTGCAGCTCTGCCAGTTTGGCCTTCACGCGCCTGATGACATCGAGCGCATTCTCGCCATCGCGCATCACAATAATGCCGGCGACTGTCTCGCCTTCGCCATTCAGTTCGACCACACCGCGACGCAGGGCCGGTCCTTCAACAATCCGCGCAAGATCGCCCAGTGTCACCGGCGCGCCATCCTCGGCCTTGACCACGACCTGTTGCAGGTCCGCACTGCGCTCGACATAGCCGGAGGACCGGATAACGAATTCGGTTTCGCCTTGCTCGAGCACCCGCCCGCCAACCTCGCCGCTCGCAGACCTTACCGCTTCAGCCACGCGCCGGATCGGAACATTGAACGCGCGCAACCGGTTCGGGTCGACCAGAACCTGAAACTCCCGGACGAAGCCGCCGACGGAAGCGACTTCCGCAACGCCCTCGACGCCTGACAGTTCCAGTTTGAGGAACCAGTCCTGCAGGGAGCGCAATTCGGCAAGGTCGGTCCCCCCCGTCTTGTCGACCAGTGCGTATTGGTAGATCCAGCCGACTCCTGTCGCGTCTGGTCCGATCTGCGGCGTCGCGCCTGCAGGCAGTTCCGACCCGAGCCTCGAGAGGGCCTCAACCACGCGCGACCTTGCCCAATAGAGGTCCACATCGTCTTCGAAGATGACATAGATGAAGCTGGTTCCGAACATCGACGCCCCGCGCACATCCTTCGTCCTGGGCAGGCCAAGCAGGCTGGTTGACAGGGGATAGGTCACCAGGTCTTCGACAATTTGCGGCGACTGGCCCGGAAAGTCCGTCCGGATAATGACCTGCGTATCCGTCAGGTCCGGAATGGCATCAAGCGGGGTGTTCTGGATCGCAAGCCAGCCAGCAACCGCAAGCGCAACCGCAAGCGTCATCACAATCAGCTGGTTGGCAACAGACCAGGAAATAAGTCTCGCGATAGAAGACTGCGACGGGTCGCGGCCAGCAAGGTCTTGATCGGAAGACGCGCTCATTGTGGCACCTCCGACATGTCGCTCATATTCATGTTCATGGGATCAGGCCACGCGATCTTCTCTGCCTGGGCTGTCCCATACGGATTGGTCGGCTCGCTCCCTTGCTGCAGCCAGGCGCGCCCGGTTTCTGTCTCACGATAGAATGCAAGACCTGCGTCTCGGTAATGGGCGGGCGCGCCTTCCATGAGCCAGGGGTCAAGCGCAGTCATCAGGGCTGCCAGGGCATTGCGTGTTGTCACCTCATCCGTGGCGTCGGTGGTCGACATCAGCGCAGTTACGGCGCCCTCGAGGACAGGCGCCAGCCTCGTGCCGCTGAAACGTACGCCAAGCGCGTCGCCGGTCTGAATCGCCGGCGCGAGAAAAGTCGGATCGATCTGGTACCCTTCTGTCAGCGCCTCGTAAAAATACAGGGCCATGTCCGTCAGATGGTCGATCTCGGCCAGTGTTCCGGAATCGGTGACGAGTTCGTCAAGTGGCGTGTCCGGATTCCCTCCGGCGGTTGGTCCGCTAAGTTTTGCCAGCCCTTCGCGGAGGCTGACTTCGGAATCGAGCAGGAACTGGCCGCTGGCAACCACCTCTTCATCGGCCCTGACGCCTTGCAGGATTTCCGTCAGCCCCTGGGCGGACACACCGGTTTGAACAGCCCTCGCGTCGAATTTGCCATCGCCCAGCGCGACAACAACATGCGCGCCGGAACTGTCACGCAGCACCGCTTCGCTCGGAACCGAGAGGCGCGCTTCGCCGCCAAGGTCGAACGATATATCGGCATAGGCGCCCGGCCGGAGCGCACCGGATGCGTTGTCGACGAGAATACGCACCTGCGCCGTACGCGTCTTCGGATCGATTGTCGGATAGATATAGTCGACTTGACCCTTCCCTGCCGCCTCCGGTGCACTTGGGATGGAGAGAGATACCGGCAGCCCCGTGTCGATGAAGGGCAGATCCTTCTCTGCGACGGAAGCAATGACCCAGACATCGCTGTATGACTGGAGGCGCAGGACCGGTGTGCCCGGTTTGACATAATCGCCTTCGCGAATGTCGAGAGATTTCACGATCCCACCTGTTTCGGCATAGACCGGGACGCGTTCAATGAGCTGACCGGTGCTGGCCAGCTGGGCGATTGTGGCGGGTTGCATGCCAAGTGAACGAAGGCGCTGGCGAACGGAAGCGATCCGGGCGTCATTGCCAATCTTGACCGATGCCAGGTAGTCCTTTTGTGCGGCAATCAGGTCGGGACTGTAGATACGGTACAGCAAGGCACCGGGACGAACCGCATCGCCTTCCGCCCGCACAGTGAGGCTTTCGATCCAGCCTTCAAGCCGAGAGGTCGACGCAGATTCCGTTCGCTCGTTCGATTGTACGTTTCCATATGCGCGTACCGTCCGACCAAATGACGCATACTGGGCGCGCGCCGTTCGAACACCCATTGTCTGCAACATTTCGGACGGCACGGTGATACCGCTGCCAGCGGCTGGTTCGTCATAGACTGGGATATAGTCCATCCCCATCGAATCCTTCTTGGGAACCGGTGACGTGTCAGCCAGGCCCATCGGATTCTTGTAGTAAAGGACGTCCCCCTTGCCCTTGCCTGCTGTGGGCGTTGCCTTGGCAGGTATGAGATCCATGCCGCAGATCGGACAGGTCCCGTCAGCGTCGGTCGATATATAGTGCGGATGCATTGGGCAGGTGTAGGACTGCACCTCCCCGCCGGAATCGGCTGACACATCCGCCCCACGCATCGTTGCCGCATTGGGGTCAGCGCCGCCACAAGCGGCCAGCAAAAGAGTCAAGGCGAGCAAACTTGTTACAATTGTATTTTTCATGATGTCACCAGAAGGGCATTGAGGCGCTCGGTCGCGCCGTCGCGGCGCGCCGCTTCGGCAGCGGTTTGCGACTGAAGGAGCAGGATAGCGAGTTCGCCATCGATGATCGGGGAATAGTCTCCGGCGCCGGACTCATACACAGTGAGCAAGGCGTCTCGCTGGTCCTCAAGAGAATGGATCTTCTGCTTGAGCACCGCCAGCGATTCGACGGCTGCACGCCGTGTCGCCAGGTAACCCGCATAGTCGGATGCCGCGCGCCTCGCGGCCGCCATGGACAGGGCACGTGCCGCGCTACGGTCGGCTTTGGCCGCGCGCAGCCGGGGCGCCTGGCTCTTCTCAGCCCAGATGGGAACAGTGAATGTCACCATGCCCGAGACCCAGTCATCGCCAGCAAAGGTGGATCCCATGCCTCCGCGCCCGTTTTCACGTTGCTGATAGGTTAGCTGCACGCCCCATTCTGGTTTATATGCGGCGGCCGCCTGATCGACGCCGGCGTCGGCAACGCCGACAGACGCCTGCGCGATACGAACAGCGTGAAAGGCGCCGGCCTCCCCCGTCCATTCAGCGACGACCGGCATAGGCGCATCTGTATCAGGTACCGCGCCGATTAGGTCGACTAGCCTGGCATCGATATCTGCGTTCTCGGCGTCGAGCTCTGCGAGCGCGCGATCAATATCAGCCCGCTCAACATCGACTTGTGCCAGCCGGAACAGAGCCGGGCGGCCCGCATCGATCTCGTTCTGTATGACGTCCGTCAATTCGGCATATTTTTCGCGCCGGGCCAGCGCGAGGCGGCGTTGTTCCCGGATACGCGCGCGTTCGATCAGCGAAATGCGCAGCTCCGCGCGCAACTGGGCATATTGCCAATCGCGCGCCGCATCGCTCTGGGCGGCGCGATTATTCGCTCCCGATGACTGGGCGTTTCGCAAGGCAGCAGACGGAAACTGCTGGCGTACCCCTACAGCCTTGTTGGTTGGCAGGAACCTGTCGAATACCGGATCGAAAACGGGCAAATTGTTGATGCCGAGCGATATGACCGGATCGGGTAGCGCGTGAGCAGCCGTGGCGCGTTCGCGGTCTGCGTCCGAACGGTATTGCAGGGCGTCCAGCGCGGGATGGCGCGCGAGCTCTGCCTCCAGCTGATCGAGACTTTGGGCGCGAGCACCCGAGAAAGTTGAAGATGCGAATCCGGCGACCGCTGCGAGCAGCCAGACGCGTGATGGGTGAGTGAACATGGGTCTTTCCTGGATTTGAATCAGAAGAACAAGGCAACCGCCCGCGAGCCTTCAGGCGCGCGGCAGAGCGATTGTTGTGCTGATCAGATCAGGAAACGTTGTTTCAGGACGAGAGGTGTCTGCGGGCGGGGTTTGTATGTTCCTGCCGGCGGACCGGTTGAGAACCCCTTGATAAGGACTTCTTCCACCGAAAATTGCACCGCCGGAATCGCGATCAAATTCGCTTCATCGGGCAGCGGAGAGACGGTGGGCGCGGGTGAAACCTGATTGATTGCGATAATGCTGCAATCATTTCGTTTAGGGCACGACTCTTCCATCGAATCGGGTCCGGAAGCATCGCGATGAACATCTTCAATGCCAGGGGCTGCCTGAACACTCTTCGACACAAGCATCGCCTCGATGCCGTCGCCACGATTCTGGACATCCAAGGCCATCACCGGGCAGGCGACCAGTGCAGCCGCGACAAGCGCGAGGAAGAGGCGACAGATGCCGATCATTCGATCACTATGCACACATCAAAATTAATATTCCAATAGTCCGACATGGTAAATCAAGGAGTTGTGATCGCGCTGCCGTAAGACTCGCGATATATTTACGGGCGACCGGATAGCGCTAAATGCCTGCCGGACTAGTAAGCCACCACCAGCCCTGTTGCGTAAAAGTCCTCAAGAGCGTGACATTTCTTAGTGATTTTTGAAGAATTGACTGTTATGGCGCATCACATGCGTTTGTTCGGCGTCATCTTCAATATCAGACTTTGGCTCGCGACTTGTCTGGTCGCGACCATGTTGATTGGCCCTGCGTCGGCGGATGTACATGCGATTGATCCTGAGACGATAGTCTGTCAGGCTTTGGATGACCAGGGCGTCGAAACGAGCACAGAACGCACGAAAGACGGACAGTCGAGCCCGGATCATGATCATCATGTAGATGCATGCGGGAGTTGTCATTTCCATCTGGCCGGGTCCTTTCATACCAGCTCCGTATCTCGCATAATTCCTGACGCTTCCGTGTGGCCAGGCATAAACGCGACCGCGCCTCGCGCCGGTCCCTTCGGCCTCTACCGCCCTCCCCGTGTCTGATCTGACGCCATAGCCACGGCTCTGCCGTCGGCATATTTCAGGTCATCACGAGGAAATTAACTCAATGAATACATTGAAGCAGGGTGCATGTTGTGCCCTGATCGCAGCTGTCCTTGCGGGCACTGCGGTCGCGGCTCCGTGCAGCCGACCAATGGTCGCTGTCTCCGCAATCGAGGCAGGTGCCCCCTTAACATTGGACGCCGTACTGGCAGAAGTCCGCAATGCTTCCCCGGAAGTGCGCAAGGCCGCACTGGAAACACGCGCTCGCCAGGCGGACGCAGATCAGGCCGGTCGCTGGCTCAATCCGTCGATTGGATTGGAACTAGAAAACTTCTCGGGCTCCGGGCCACTCGCTGGCTTTGATCAAACCGAGACAACGTTTTCGATCGCCCAGACATTCCAGCTGGGCGGCAAGCGATCAAAACGGCAGCGCGCTGCCCGTGCCAGTGCCGCACTCGCAACGGCAGAATGTAACGCCATCCTGCGCGAAACAGAATTGGAGGCGGTGACGCTCTTCTATGAACTGGACGCGGCCGCCCAGCTCGTCCGTCTCGCCGATCAATCGGCCGAACTGGCGGACACGCTCAGCGAAACCGTTGGCAAGCGAGTGGATGCAGGCGCGGCCGCGCCACCGGAACTTTCCCGGGCGAAAGCCGATGCTGCAGCCTTGCGCGCAGTGGCCGCACAGACACGCGGTGACATGGAATCCCTTCGCTACGATCTCAGCGCATTGTGGGGAAGCGCCGACCCGGTCTTCGAGGCACCCGTCCAGCCAATGACGGCGCCCGCCGACCCCGGTCCTGCCAACCTGGGCCAACACCCCGCCATCAAAGTGGCCGAGGCCGGTATTGTCGCGCGGCAGGCGGAGCAGGATCTGGCGCGTGCTCAGGCGGCCCCTGATCTTACCCTAAGTGCGGGCATGCGGCAG
>JGI24519J20070_1000009_pt1 | contig 181140 bp, 173 predicted proteins | sample LinPmetageLP43_FD_20070 | JGI IMG/M metagenome (IMG submission 20070) | reverse complement strand
GGAGCAGTTTGCCCCTTTGACGAGGAAGTGCTCGCGGCCGGCAGAATCGGTCAGGTGCACAATTCTGCAAAGGCGTGTGCCCTTCTCGAAGATTTCGTCAACTTCGTCAGGATCACGCTCACGGACATGGACCGCGATCTTGCGAGGGAATGTCTGATCGGACCAGAAGACATCTGTTGATAGCGCAGTCTGGTCGGGATCGGGAAAGTATAGTAGCCCCCAGGCTTCGGCGGCGAGGTCCTGCTCAACCAGCTTCAACAGCTTGATGCCATGACATGCGGTCCCCGTTTCCAGCTGAGGTAGTACGGCGTATGCATCGTCCCTCAGGGCAGGATTACGCCTTGCAAACTCCCACGCCCAGTTCCCGCGCGAGAGATTGGCGGTGTAATTATACCTGACGAGCATATCGCTCAGGTCTTCTATCGTGCGAATAAGCATGTATCAGCCTCCCGCGTCAGGGGAATGCAGGACATGTGCCAAATACTATCCAAGGGAGAAAAATTCTTTGAACCCTAGTGCTTGTCCTGTTTACACTTTCATCTTTTCCAGGCTCCAATTTGTCGTTTCCGTGAGATGACAAGTTTACGTGATCTCGCACATATATTCGCGTTCTCGTCCACATGGATCATATTCGCGTATACGCTTAAATATCCAGATGAAAGAGCGATACCCGTGAGTGACATCATTCGGAGCCCAAGAGTGGGCGGCGATTTTATTCGCAAGGCACGCATTGCAAGTGGCTGGACCCAGACTGAGTTCGCGTCCAGGATTGGATCGCGCCAGGCGACGGTGTCCAAGCTCGAATCAGGAGAGCCGGCGACGCGCTCGCATGTCCTCTTCAATGCGCCGACTGCACTGGGACTTGAATTCGAAGCGGCAAAGAGGGGCGGTAAGAAAAGTTTTGAGGGCCTGTTGTAATGGCACGCCGGACCCGCTCACAAAAAAATGGTCGTCTACCTCTAGGCAAGTAGGGTTGGCGTCCTGGTACAGGCGTCGTCCGGGCGATCAGCTTTACATATGATGCAGACTGGCTCGGTTGGGATCAAGCGATGCCAGTGTCAATTTCGCCGCCGATGCGAGATGAAACCTATCGCGGCGCGCCTGTCATAAACGTCTTCAAGAACCGATTGCCAGGATGCCCCGCGTGTACGGGCCAGTTTGGCCGCGCGGCTCAGAGTCAAAGGGACTGATGCAGTCTCCTTGCTGGCAGTCGCGGGCAGGGATTGCGTAGGCACTCTGCAATTTCACTCAGAAGACGAAGCCCCGGTGTGGCCGGTTATGTAGCGGGTGGACCGCTGACAGAAGCGGAGATTGCCGAGATAATCCACAAGCTCAAGGTCAACCCGCTCGGGCCGGATCCGGACGACAATGACTTCCGCATCTCCATCGCTGGTGCTCAGGACAAGACGGCGCTCTTGAATATGGATGAGGGCGGAAGGCCCGATTGCCACAACACATATGCTGAAGCCGCCCATTGGTATTCTCCAGAACGAGATCGACATGACCGATGGCGTTGCGAACGAATACGTATGCCTTGAGCTCTGCCAGGCCTTTGGATTGGACGTGGCCGGGGCAGAGATAGAATCACTTGAAGATCAGACTGTGTTGAGTGTTCGTCGCGTCGACCGACTATGGGACTGGGACCGATAGCTGCGCCTGCCGCAGGAAGAATTTGTCGCTGCCCATGTGCGACGACTGGAGGCTTTGCGCCGCGCCGGCCAGCAGGTGCTCACGCAATTGTCAGGACATGTGACGTCTGACTGGCTATTTCTCTGCTATGGATCCCGTGATGTTCAAGCAAGATTGGCGGAGTCCCGCGTGAAACTGACATATCTTTTTGCCGCTGTTGGTTTATCCCTGTTTGGTCTTTGCGCCTGTACACAGAAATATGAGAGTCAGCTGACCGCCCGGCACGACGTGCTGGAGGGCGATCGCGTCGCGGCAGTCCTGATCTTCGCGGAATGGTGCCCGAGCTGCAAGGTGCTCGATCCCAAGGTTGAAGCGGTGCGAGCCTCCGAAGACTGGACTGGCGTCAGCTTTCTCTTGCTCGACTTCACAGACAAGAATGAAGGAGCCCTGCTCAAAGCAGCTGATGAGGCGGGGATTGGTCCTGCAATCCGAAGGGCCACATCGGACGGCATCCGGACAGGCCAGCTGATCCTGGTGGATATTGCGGCACAGGAGGAGATGTCCCGGATAACGAAGGGCACATCGGTAAAGGACATGGCAGAACGGATACGTTCGGCCCGGGACGAAGTCTCTTGAGCCTGTGGAACCGGTTCTCGCGGGGGTCAGTCTGATTTGGGACCGACAGCCAGGGCGCTGAATACCGACACGCAGAAAGGTACAATATAGCTGAGGCCCATTTTCCACCAATTCAGGGGTTCAACTGCCACGACCCGTTCGAACTGGTTGATCAGGGTCAGGAGCGAACCGACCAGTATCGCGACAATGAGACCTCTGGTCAGGATGGCGCGCATGATGTCGTCAAACTCTCTTCAATTCGTGGCAGGCGGTCAATTCGCCCATGTCAGACTGCTGCCTTGCGGAAGGTAGTGAAAGGCGCGCCGCTGATCCATGCCGCTGCTGACGTTGCTGCGCCCCAGAAATAACCCTGACCATACCGCGCTCCGAGTTCAAGCAGCCTTTTCCGGTCTGCATCTGTTTCAATACCCTCGGCAATCGTGACGAGCCCAAGTGAGCCGGCAAGGAGCAGGATTCCCTTGATAAAGGCGTCCTCGTCACTCTGGACAAAGGCCCGGTCGATCTTGAGATAGTCGAACTCGAATTGCTGAAGGTGGGCCAGCGACGACATGCCGGTGCCGAAATCGTCCAGGGACAATTCAACCCCGGCGTCTCGCAACTGTGACAGGACCGACCGGGCGCGGACAGGATCCTCGGCCACACCACTCTCGGTGAGCTCCAGTTTCAGCCGGGCAAAGCGCGTACGCGCCTTGTGGACGGCTCCCACAAGTGTAGAGGGCTCGTTGAGCTGAAACGGGGACACGTTGACGCTCATGAAGAGGTCTTTCCGGCCGAGCGCGAGCGACATGCGGCGCGCGTCTTCAGCCGCAACGATCAGGATGCGGCGGCCGACCTGGTTGATCAGGCCAGATTCTTCAAGCAGCGGAATGAAATCGACCGGCGGCACCGGACCCAGCAAAGGGTGCGTCCAGCGCAGCAGCGCCTCCCAACCTGCGAGCAGATTGGTCGACAAGCAAACGATCGGCTGGTAGGCGACCCACAACTGGCGGCTCCGGATGGCTGTGTGCAAGTGGGATTCCAACTGAGCAAGGCGCTCGGCGCGCTGGCGTTGCCCCTTGTCAAAGTCAACCGACCTCTGGCGCCCGAGGCGCTTGGCCTCGTTCAGGGCGAGGCTGGCATTGTGCATCAGCATCGGGATATCCCGAGACTCCCTCGCCCATGCGGCACCGGAATTGGCCCCCCCTGAGAACGTGAAGCTGCCGGCGTCAATCGACCGACCGAAACTGCCAAGGTCCGCAATATCCGCGCCGTCCAGTTCATCCGGGTGCACGGACGCAAGAATCGCAAATTCGTCTGCGGCGATCCGCGCGATGAATGTCGAAGGCCGGGACGCGCCACGCAGGGCCTGCGCCGCGCGCACAAGCAGCGCATCCCCGGCAACCCGGCCCATCGTGTCGTTGAAACGCCTGAAGCTGCAAAGATCGACGAGAACAAGCCGAAGCGGGCGAAAGGGGCGCTGCCTTGCCCGCTGATCGAGTTCATCATTCAGTGCCTGCCGGCTGGGCAGCCCTGTCAGGGCATCTGTGTACAAGGCATCATGCAGCTGACGCGCTGTCTGCTGTCGTTCTTCTGATTCCTGCCTGAGCTTTGCGAGAAGGCGCTTTTCCTTTTTCAGCAGGCGCACGAGCTGGCTGGCATAATCAGTCACACGCCCCATGAAGCGCTGTCCTCGCCGCATCGCAATCGCGAGGCTGAACGAGAACAGGAGAATGGCGAGGACTTTCTCGACTTCGGCACCGACAAGAATGGACGGTCCGGACATATAGGCCACAAAGTCGTGCGTTATTGCACTCGGCGGACTTTGCCAGACAGCCCAAAGGGTCAGGCCGGTCCATCCGGTGGCAGCCATTGCGCCGGCTGCGAGAACCTCCAGAGGATCGAATCTCAGGGCTCGCAGGCCAATCAGAACGAAAAGCCAGATGACCGTCGGTGATTTCAGCACAAAAGCAGGAGGCTGATCATACTTGGCCTCAAAACAGACGATCAGAGTAAACAGGACGGCAAATTCGCCAGCCATTGTTATGTATGAAAGCCAGAATGGCAGTGGCCGCTGCCGTGACATGTAGATGCGGAAAAGCGACAGGATTGCGAGCGCAGACATGGCCGGCCAGACAGGATCCAAGCTTTTCGAACCTGCATCACCGGGCGCCGGGGTCATCACGTATACCAGCGCCATCAGGACCAGGAGTATGGCTGTTACAAGCGCGATCGAGCGATCGCCGATTCGGATTTCATTCTCGAGTTGTGTGTCAGGTGCGGCTGGTCTGGTTTGCATATGCACGTTCCCTTCGAGAGCGCGATGAGTGAGGACGCCAGGCACGTTGCGGCTCAATGGCTTGACCCTCCTGAGGCGCGACTTTCAGATGGATGGCTGCTGTAAGTCCGGACAGGCAGAGCGGATCTGGATCGTCCCGACTCAGCCTGGCCTGGCCTGGCCTGTAGGTCTGGTCGATCTGCCAGAAATTCAGGTCAATATGTACAAGCCCACGCTCGCGGTCGCCAGGACGGGCGCCGGTACGGAGTGTGACGGCGATGTCTGCGAGGACGCCTGGATGTAGCCGAAAATAATTGTGCCTATCAAACTGATTGGCGTCCTGGACCATGATGAAGTGAACGGATTTGACGCCCTGAAAAACAGCCCGCGATTCAGGCGACAATTGATCGGGCCGGGCTGCGCCAAATCGCGGCGACCCAAATATCCAGCCGGCAAGACCAAGCGCGTTGTCGCCTGGGTTGAGATAGACATCGATCTGGCCAAATCCGATGCCGAAGGCTTCGGCGACAAGACGTTGCTCCATCACGCCAAGATCGATGTCTGGCGCAGCCATGATCAAAGTGTCGATCCGATAAGTGTCGCGCATCGATACTCCCGCACCTCGGGATTCGATCAACAGTTCCCGCAGGGCTGATGTCACAATTGATGCGCCGTGACTGTGCGTAACGACAACTACCTCATCGACTGCAGCTGTCGCCGCGATCAGTCGCAGCGTTTCTTTCAGATGGTAGACTGAAAAGTCACCGCTTTGCGTGTCACTGAAGTAGCCCAATGCCTTGTGCCCGCCCGTCGGCCAGCTGAACAGTATCGGGACGCCGGCCCTGCCGGCAGCTGACCAGAGTTCGAACAGGTTGAACGCACCATCATCGAACGTGTTGTTGAAGCCGTGAACATAGAGAATGACTTTGCCGGTGTCGTTGTCTTCCAGCTCCTGCGTGAGTGCGGCTTGAAATTGTGCGCCTGCGCCCTTGTAGGCGGCGATTGCGCTTCTATCACGGATGAGTACGCCCTTCTCGATCGCAAAAGGCAGGGGCGTTCCCGGAAACCGACCGATTTCATCAGTCAGCGTCGCGGCATAACGCGGTCGCTTGTCGCTGATCGCGTGTCCCGACATGTAGGCGTCGAAGTCTCGCTGCCCCATATTGGTGGTGTCAATCCTGACATGGCCAAAAGCCATCGCGGTCGACCGGTCGGTACCAAAGCCTTGTTCTGTCTCGAGCATGTTGCGATCCGTGACATAAAGCATCTGCCGGGCGTTTTGTGGCAGGCCATCTCCGGCCAGATTTCCTGTGGGACCTGAAGTCTCCCAGGGCGTCGGCGAAACGGCTGCAGGGTAGACGCTGACGCAACCGCCCAGCAGAGCACACAGGGCTAGCAAGCAAAGGCGTTTCATCTTCTTGACCTTTCGAAATACCGGGCTTTGCGGTGACGCAGAATTCCGGTCACCCAGACGGCTCCGATGAGCACAGATAGCAGCAGGGAGAGGAAACACTGTGGCAGAAAGCCAAATGCACGTGGACAGACGGGCCCGTTGGCGATCTCGAGAACCGTCGCGAGAAGCGCAAGGGTAGCGACAGGCAACCATCCGGCCAGGAACGCCACATGTCGCTTCCATCCCCATGCCATCGCGGAATAGAAAATGAGACCATATCCAGCGAAGACAAGAAGGCAGGCAGGTAGCGGTCCGATCAGAGGACAAGCGGTACCCGTCGAGAAATGTTCTCCCGTCAACAAAGCTGCCGGAATCAGTCCAAACATGGCGACAATGGCCAGAAGCAACCGCGATGTCATTGTCCTTCAATCCGGCTTGTCGTGAGGAGGGACAATGTGAAAAGTATGGCGTGTGACGTGTTCATGGCCGTCGGCAATACCAGCCATCCGATCACGGGCGCCGCGGCATATAGGCCAAAAATCAGAGCGAGCAAAAGTGCCGGACTGAACAATGCCATCCAGCGCGGGTAGCGTGTCTTTCCCGAAAGGATGCGCCGTATCCAGATAATCGAAAATGCCGCCATGACGAAGCGAAGTGCATTCACCAAGGGCTCGTGAAGCAACGTCTGGTGAACCAGAAGATCCAGGCTGGCTCCGTCCGAACTGAGATCTTGCACGGTTTCAGCAATCAACGCGCGTTGACCGATCCAGACCGTTGCGAGAATGAACGCCCAGGCGCAACATACGAAAATTCCAAAACGCCATTTGGGCGCTTGCGGCAGGAGATGACCTGTGAGGTGCCAATAACCGGCAAGATAGAGAGGGGCAGCCGAGACGCTGAGGAAGTGCCCAAACGTCAATCTTGCCCGACTGATATCCAGAAAAAATCCATAGTCCGGGTCTGTGTAATTGCCCCCCGGGACAAGTTGCAAGACCCCTTCGCCGATCCCGGTCAGCAGGGCGCCGACAAGGCCGGCAATTCCGAACCAGACAAGGTTTTGACGAGGATTGGTGTCGACACAAGTCATGGCGCATCGACCCGCCAGTCCAGGACGGTGTTGGCCGCGACTTGCTCTGCTGAGCGTACCTCGCCATCCGGAAACCGGAGGGTAATTCTCCCGGCGGTCGCGGCATCGCCCAGTCCGATGAAAATACCCGCCGTGCTGTCGGAACATAGTCCCTGAGCCGGTACCGCCTGGCGGACAAGTGTTCGACCATCGACAAGAACCTCAATACGGGCCGAATAGGCTGAAACCGAGTCGTCGAGCCGAATGCGTATACCATGCCGGTCGGGCGTTGCATTGAGGAAAGCCCTGGCCGGCCCCTTGAGATTGGCCCAGATTAGATCGGGCAGGCCGTCGCCGTTAAAGTCACCGACCAGTGGGGAAATAGCAAATAGCCGATTGGCCACGCCTGCGCGCTTCTCTACCGGGTTGAATTTGCGCCCCCGGGTATTTTGCAGAATCTTTCCGGCATAGCGGTGGATCAGTGCCGGTTGTCCGAACTTGGTGTAATTCTGGGCGACGGCGATGTCTTCCCAGCCATCGAGATTGAAATCAGCCGCAACCACACCCCAGCCGAAACCCAACCGTGCGGCGTTCATTTCAGCGGCATGGTCGCTGAAGCCTCCCTGGTCGTTGCCGACAAACAGCATGTAGTTGGAATTGAATGGCGCTGATTTCGGCAAGTCACCGCGCAGAAGCGAGGACGGCAGAGTGTTCCCGACATTCGAGAAATAGAAATCGAGGGCGCCGTCACCGGTAAAATCGCCTGCTGCGATCCCCATTGGATAGGAATTCACGGATGGGCTTTCGAGCCGCTCGAAAGGCGGCGCGTCGTTGTTTCTCCAGATTTCGACATGTCCTGTGTCCTGGGCAACGACCAGGTCTGGGTCACCATCATCATCGATATCGGCCAGGACGGCCGTGAACGTATTGTGCTGGCGGCGCAGGCCCCACAATTCCGTTGCGTCGGTGAAGTCGCCTGCCGCATCCCCCAGCAACAGATAACTGTAGCCTCCGTAAGGGCGCGTGAAGATGGTCTGACCCTCGACGCGATCATTGCTGATATAGCCGGAAACGTAGAGATCGACATGCCCATCGGCATTGACGTCTCCAGGTGTCACCGAAAGAGCGGTGGTGCCGGCTTCCGGCTTGAAAATGGTTCTTCCATCACCGAGTCTGCCCCTGGAGTTGAGGTACAACCAGACGCCGCTCTCGCGGGCAAGAATCAAATCGGTCCATCCATCCCGGTCGACGTCGACGGAGACGCCGCCCATTGTTGCATCACTTGAAGGTTTTGAGAGATCATGATCTGCGCTCTGATTTACAAACCTCCCGAGCAAGGCGCTGTAGCTGAAAAGTGCATCCGGTTGATCACGGCCTCCTCCCAGGAACACCTCGTCGTAGACATCACGATCAGTATCGATGACCACGCCCGCCATGAAGGGCAGGGATCCCGACTTTGCCTGGATGTCTGACTGGTTCTCGAACGCCAGATCAACGGATACAAATCTGAGGTCTGTGCTGCCTTGCGTTTTCCACTCAAGTTGGACGAGGCGAAAACCGAGCCAGCCCGAGCTGAGGATGAAGAGCAGGACTGTCCCGATCCCCAGTGCGCCACAGCCAAGCCAGAACCATTTTGGGGTGGATCGAAACATGCTGGCCCCCAAGGCTCTCACGTTCTCGAGGATTCGAGCTTGAATAGTCGGTCAAGAGAGAATCGGCCGGGACCACGGGCGACGATCACAAACAGGATGGCCGCCCACCAGACGTGACTACCCCACCAGCTATCGGCATCCGGGAAGACAAGGCGTTCGATCACCAGGGTCATCGTGAGCAGTCCGGCGGCCGCCAGTCTTGACGTCAGTCCGAGGACAAGAAGGATCGGCAGAAGGATTTCCATGATACCGGCCATGTTGGCGAAGCGCTCGACAATCCATTGTGTTGTCGGTGCGTATGTGCCCGCCGCCTGGTCTGTGCACAGCACGAGGGCGCCAGCGCGCTTATCTTCCGGGCAGAAGAATTCGAACAGGAAGAGGTCGTATTTGTCAGGGTTGAATGACAGGAAGCCATTCCATTTTGTAAGCCCTGACATGAAAAATACCCGGGCCACGGCCAGGCGCGCGACAAGTAGCGCAAACGGTTCCAGCATGTTGGCCTTGCCGGTAAGCCAGCTATAACCAGCCTGCAGCCTCTGAATGAGTATCATGATGAGCTCCCCCTTGTTGAGCGATGGTGATGAACAATCCCGACGAGACGGCGCCGGCAATGAGATGCGAAAGATCAATAGACGGCTCGGCAGCCAGGGCGGCTTCACACGCATCCCCAAGTGGCGATTGGGACATGGCCGAACTGAGAAACGCGTGTTCTCCGGGATGAAGAACGCGCATCCTGACCTCTCCTTCGGGACGCCAGAAAAGAACGTGTTCAGATCGGTACGCCAGGTGCATCTGGCGGTTCGGAAGCTCGCCTGATTTCAGGTCTGTCCAAAGGGATGCCGCCGCCCATTCGATGTCGATAATATTAAGGCTCGGATGCATGGTCAGGGTGGATACCATCAGGGTCGAGCCATCGATCTCGGCAAGCGCGCCCGGTGCCAGCGGGTCTGCATCTGGTGCGAGATGCGCATTGAGCCAACCCCGGTCCAGCCGGGCGATATCGGCGAGCCAGGCCAATCCATGTTCAGATCCAGCTGCGGCGATAAAATGAGCGAGCGACACACCGTATCCGACCAGACTCCGGGTAGAGGGCGGTTCCGCATCGGCATAGGCCCGTGCCAGGGCACTGAAAAACTCGTCGCCCATGACGGCTGCCAGTCGTAGATTGTTGGACCTGAGGGCCTCAACGCAGGCGAGGATGCCAGAATTGCGATAGACTTGCGCGCGCTGGCCCGGGTGCGCTCTGGAGTCCATCAAAGGGGTAAGCGCAGCGGCGCCGGCGCGGCCAGCAGCGAAGGACGACATGGCTTCGATATGCTGCTCAAGCCGCATCGTGTGCCGCCTCTTGTGAAGCTGTCAGTATCCGCGTGGCGTGGCGAAATTCGGCAAGCAAGTCGTCAAACGGTGGGATATTGCCATCACGTTCAACTAGGACCGGCCTGGCCCCCCATGCCTGAAGCGCAACGGCCAAAAGGTGCCACACGCCCTCACTGACGGGCGCGTCATGACTGTCGATGAGAAATTTGGCGCCAAGCCCAGGGTCTTGCGAGTGCCCTGCAACGTGAATCTCGCCGACGAGCTCGCCAGGGATTGCGCGAACATAAGCATAAGGGTCCACGCCGACATTATTTGCACTCACCCAGATATTATTGATGTCCATCAGGAGACCGCATCCGGATCGGCGGGCGACTTCCACAAGAAATTCAGGTTCGTCGAGCTCGCAGGCGAACGGCAGGTAGTTGGTGGGATTTTCGATCAGAATTCGCCGACCGATCAAGGCCTGGAAAGCATCGACCCGGTCTGCAAGATGTATCAGCGCTTCCTGTGTACGGGGAAGCGGCAGCAGATCTGCATGGTAGCGCGTCTTGTGCGCGGAGAACGTTGCGTGCTCAGACACCTGAAACGGATCGAACCGCTCGATCAATAAACGTAGATCATGGGTGTGCTGCCTGTCGAATGGATCCAGTCCGCCGAGAGACGCGCCGACGCCGTGAAAGCTGAGCTGGCGCTTTTCGCGGATAGCAGTCAGCCAGGCCAGGCGTGGGCCGCCTTGGACCATATAGTTTTCAGGGTGAACCTCGAACCACAATCCTTCAACTTCGGTCTCGAGCGCCGGAGCAAAGTGCTCCGGTTTTAGCCCGAGACCCGCAGTGGACGGGGGGGACGGTGGAAGTTGCATGACTGTGATCCGAGGAACTCTGTTGCCGGGCTGGGATCAGGCCGGTGTATTACGATCCAGTTCGTTCAACGCAGCAGGACCTTCGGGCGAGACGATGAAGTCGCAGGAGCCTTTGGGCGCGAACGTCCAGGCATTTCCCTGGAAGTCGACGGTGGATGTGCCTTCGCAGCTTGTTCCTTTGCCGGCCTTGCAATCGTTCTCGCCAGCAAGGGCAATACCGTAACATTTGTCCTTGCGGCCTTCGATTCGCTCACCAGCCTGCCATGCCGTGAAGGCGGACTGAACGTCCGCGGGCGCATTGTCGGCCAGGGTAAGTTGAGCGTTTGGCTTCGCGTTTGCGGCGCCAGCGGCTGCGGCGAGTGCAAGGCCAGCGATCAGGGATTTTGCAATGAACGTTGTGTGCGACATATGTCTAGTCTCCAGGTTGAAATCAGCTCCGCAAGTTTGGCGGCGCAGGGTCTGAATACGTGAAGCCCTATTGAACTGAAACTCACGAAAGCGTGCGGAAGGATCAACGATCCGGCATTCCGGACTGTTCAGTCCACTATTTCTTATGCGGGGACTGACAATCCTCGCTTATATGCAATGCTGTACCACTCGCCGTGAAAGGAAATCCGACATGAGCTATTATCCGAGCCTTCCGGACCGCGCGCATCTGAGCGACCTGTTCAAACGATTCCCAAGGGGCGTCGAGCCACTGCTCGCGTTCCACGACGCTGTCCTGCGAAGCGATAGCGAGCTGTCAATTGGCGAACGGGAGCTGATAGCAGCCTGGGTCTCAGGCCTTAATCAGTGCAAGTTCTGCTATGGCGCACACAAGCTCATGGCGCACGCGTTCGATGTTGATCCGGCACTGGTCGACATGTTGTTTGAGCGATTTGACGAGGCCCCGCTTCCAGCCCGATTCCTGAAATTGCTCCGGTTCCTCGAAAAGCTCGCCCTGACTCCGTCACTTGTGCGCCGTAGCGATGTCGCGGGACTGCTGAAGGCCGGCTGGTCAGAAGAGGCGATACACGATGCCGCGCTCGTTTGCGGGCTGTATGCGTTCATGAACCGGGTGGTCGATGCCGCGGGTATTCTTCCGGGAGAAGAATATGCCGACCCGTCGCCTGAAGCCATCGAACGACGCAGGAGCGGGTCGTACCTGTCCTGGGGACGGGATGCAGGTATCACCTGAGCGCCAGTTCGGAATAATTCAGTTATCCTGTTCTTGATCGGTCAGTACAGAATACCCAGCTAGAAGGGCCTCAAGGAGAAAGACCCATGGCATTATTTGATTTGCATACCATCGACACGGCGCCTGAAGCCGCAAGGCCACTTCTGAAAGAATCCGCCAAGGCCTTCGGGAGAATCCCCAACCTGCATGCCGTCATGGCCGAAAGCCCTGAGCACCTTGAAGCCTACAAGAACCTGCATGAATTGTTCGAGCGGTCAGACCTGAGCAAGGTTGAGCGGAATGTGGTCTGGCTTACGATTAATGTTGAAAACGCCTGCCACTATTGTGTGCCAGCCCATACCGCAATCGCCATGATGCAAGGGGTCGACGAAGCGACGATCAATGCTTTGCGTGCCGGTGATGCGCTGGATGACCCCAAACTGGAGGCCTTGCGTCAATTCACGCTGGCGATTGTTCGCCAGCGGGGCGTGTTGGATACGCAGCAGGTGAGCACGTTCCTTGAGGCAGGTTATGCGAGGCGGCATGTGCTGGATGTGCTACTCGGGGTCGCCCAGAAGACCCTGTCAAATTATGTGAATCACATAGCCGATACGCCTGTTGACCCGGCTTTTGCCCGTTTTTCCTGGGTCGACCCTGTCGCGGACTAGGGGCGCAGAGGCCGCCAGAATCCGGAAATTGTGAGAAACGTCTGCAGCGGTCCCTTGCCGAAGGCTGCTGCAGACGACATTTAGGGCGCATGGCAGGAAGACCTCGCAGCTTTGACAGAGATCTGGCGCTGGACGCGCTCGTCGACGTGTTCTGGACCCACGGCTATAATGGCGCCGACGTCGACAAATTGCAGCAATCTGCCGGCATCCAGCGTGGCAGCTTCTATGCCGCCTTCAGGGACAAGCCGACCGCCTTCCTCGACGCCCTCCGCCGCTATATGGAATTCACGCTCCTTCCCCGGCTGGACATGCTTGAGGGCGAGGCTGGCCAGCGACGCGAGCTTGTGGAATTTCTCGAAGCTGTTGGCGCATTTGTCGCAAAGCAGGGAAATCGGGGGTGTATGCTGTCCGAGGCGCTCGTCCAGTCGCCCCAGTTCGACCCGGCCTTGCGCCGGCAGGTCCGGCGCATCCGTTCTGATTTGTTGCGCAAACTGAAAAGGTTGAGTGGTGGTGACGAGGCGCTGGCGTCTTTCGCTCTGGCATCCGCGCTCGGATTTCACGCACTCGCCAGATCTGGCGCGTCAAAAAAGCAGATCCTTGCTGCCTCGACCTTGGCCGCTAAGGCGATTGGGCAGCGTCGCTGAGATTTTGTCACGTCCTCATTGACGATGATATTTTAACATCGCTACCAGGTCACAGACATTGTCTTGAAACAGTCCATTTTCAGACGAATGTTTAGACCCATAGAGTGATGGATTCGCTTTATGCCGTGAAGTGTCAAGGTCGCTGTCGGGGAACAATCGCTGCAGGATGCTGGACGTGAGGGTGATCTTCACTTCGTTTACTCGCCTATCGCGCACGCGCGGCACTTTCACCGGCACTGGATCAGTGCCGGTCATTACTTCGCTTTTCGGTAAGTGACCATGACGGACCAGACGTGCCCGCCCATTCACGCAGGGTGGCCTGTCGGGGCGCAATACATCTCTTCGAACCGGGCCAGGTCTTCGGTTTTGTACGCTGGCGCTGTGATAGCTTTGGCGCCCAATCCGGCGCATTCTGGTTGCCGAGGCAGGTCAACCCGTAGAGCAACTGACCCGGACTCCTGGTATCATAACCGGCGCACATTTACTGCTCCACGCCTTTGGCATGATCCGCTCCAGGCGTGCCCTGCGTGCGATTGACGTTCTCTCAGACGCTCACATTCTGCACGAGACACATCCTGCTTATTGGCGTCATGCTCATGCGCAGTTCACCGGGCTGGGTCAGCCAGAGCGTCGTCAATTCCTCGTTTGACAGGAACTGGTTGCCCGGTTTGCCCTTGGACCTCGTGGGAAGCTGTTCGGCGATATCGTAGGTATTGCTGTAGTCCCGCGCGCTACCACGATAGTCATAACGATTCTTCACCGCCCATTTCCAAGCCGTGACGATGCTGGAGCGAATCTGACTTCCTTGACGCTGACACGGCCGCTTTACAGTGGCTTTGCGACGTTCCGTCACGAATGTCGGGCGCTCACCTAGTCTACAGCTTTAGCCTGACACCTGGACCGCCATCTTTATTTTCTTCCGGGGCTAGGAAAACAACTCCACCCGCTTCCAGCGCCCGGCACACTGCGTCCACATTGGCCGGAGTACTCGCTGAAGGCCCGCGAGCACTCTCCATCCGGCGGACGGTCGGCACAGACAGTTTCGCCATCTCAGCCAGTTTCGGCTGCGTCCAATCCAGCAGGGCGCGCGCTGCGCGAATCTGAGCGGAGGTGAGATCAGTCATTTTCTTTTTACGATCATATTTACTTAAAACGATCACGCTGTTATGGTGCGTGACACTAAACGACTCACATGTACCATAAAGGTAAACCAATGTCGCGACGCCCTCTTGGTGCGGCGGATGCTGATTCACGCGCTATTCTTGAACTCTCGCGCCGGCAAATTATCGCGGGATCAGTTGCCGTCGCAGCCGTACGAGATATCCCCGCACGGACGGATCCATCTGTCGACGCTTGCAGGGCCTGGCTTGCGCTTGAGGAAACACACCAGGATCTGGTCAGGCGTTGGCAGGCGCTCGACACCTACCTCATTCGGGAGCGCTATTGGAGCGACCTTTCCCGGCAACGATGCGCCGCCATGCCTGAAGCTGTGGAACTAGATGCAATGGACCACCGTCTGGAGGCTCTATATGAGACGCGGCAAGAACTTCTCACTGCCCTGCCAGAAGTACCGGCAAGTACCCCTCAAGGTCTCGCTCTGAAGCTTGCCATCCTCGCGATCATCGTGATGCCGGACGAGAACGAACAAGCCTACAACCTGATCACGAGCGCGCTGAAGGATCTGCACACTTTAGCATTGTGATATGCACGCCTCAGCGCGCAAGGCCTTACCTGGCTTGATCGTCATCTGGCTGGCGAGACCAGCCAACAGGTGGGCTATTCCGGGTTTGGCGGCGAGGCGCGCGAGCTTATCCGACAGCGCCGGGCCGTGCTCGTCGCGCGCGGTATCGCGCAAGCGGGCCATAGCGGGGCACTGGAACCGCAGGCGATGGAGATGCTCCATATCCGGTCGATGCATGACTATGGCCGCGCCTATGCCGGAGAAAGTGGTATGGCCTACGTTCCGTACCAGCCCGGCAGGGAGGTCTCCGGCAGGGTGATGCCCGTCAACGATGGGCAAGCTTGAGCGGCTCGAGACATAGGTGACAGATTGTACCGGACACATGGGTAACACTTTCCGCTTTGGCGGGAGGTTGCGATGCCATGGAAGGACCCATCGAAAATGGACGAGAGACTGCGTTTTGTTGCCCGGCGGCTTGAGGGCGAATCGATGACGGATCTTTGCCGGGAGAAATCGGGATCGTCTCCCTGGAACGTCGGTGGGAACCTCGCCTCGACAAGGATATTCATGAGATAAAGCGCGGCGATGAGCACATCATGGGGGTGCTTTTCCAGTGGTCGAAATTGCGCCGGGCAGGTAGGACAAGATGGAGGAGAGTCCGGAAGATCGACAAGTATCGCCTTGTATAAGTTTTCGTGAATTTAGGGACGAAGTCCTCTATCGTCAGAGATATATCCGGTCACAGACCTGCGACGCTTTCCTGAGCTGGATCAGACGAAGTCTGCGTGACCGGATAGAGGTACTCCCGGTAGGGGAGGCATTTTGGCGCGCGCAGATTGGCCGCGACTGGGAATCCGGTGATGAAGAGGCACAGCGTCGGCGCGTGCCGCTTCAGAATGAACGGACGAAGCCTTGGATCGACAAGGCATTTGAGGGCCGGGTAAATCCCAAGGGTATTTCCTGTCTTTATCTTGCGACCTCAGAATATGTGGCCATGTCCGAGTTACGGCCCTGGATCGGCGCGACGCTGTCTCTGGCCCGCTTTCGGACTGTCCGGGCGCTTAGGATCGTCGACTGTTCCCTTTTCCACACGCTCACCGAGACCGCTCCGGACAGTCGTTCAGCCAATTCGGACGAACAGGTATGGCGGGACATCGACCGGGCATTCGCGCACCTGTCCTGCGCAGTGACAACACAGCCTTCTACGCGCCAACCCAGCTGATCGCCGAGTTCTTCCGGCTGGAGGGCTTCGACGGGATTATCTATGGCAGCGCGTTTGCCGAAACAGGCCGGAATACGGCCCTGTTCGATCTCAACGGCGCCGAGCAGGTCGACGCGCACTCGTTTGAAGTGATTGGCTGACAGAGTATTACCGGAAAAGCAGCAGCGGGATCGCGCACGACCGGATGAGCGCGGTCGTTGTTGAGCCAATAATCAGGCTGCGAATGCGCGAATGGCCATAAGCGCCCATTATCAGCAGGTCTGCATCGTCGCGTTCGGTTTCCTCGGCAATGATCTTTTCTGCATGGCCGGGCCGTTCTTTTGCAACGGCCTCATAACCCGCCTTGATGAGGCGGGCTGCTGCCGCGATCCCGCCGCGGGCGATATCTGAGCCCGCTTCGGCAACGCTGAAGACGGTGATACGCGGGCGATCGGCCAAGGGAGACTGGACCAGGCTGTCGAGTGCCTTACGCGCGCTGACTCCGTCATCGAACGCGAACACGGCATGCTGGATCGGCTTGAACGTCCGGCTGGCGATCAGAACCGGCCGGTGGACGGCTCGCACGACGCGCTCAAGATTTGAGCCAAGATGGAGCTTCTCAAAGTCTGCGCCTTCGCCGCGCTTGCCCATGACGATGAGGTCGCCGGCCCGCTTGACGAGGGAGTCGGCAATCTCCCCGGTGCGCAAGGCGAGGCTGACGTTCCCGATGCCCTGGCTTTCGAGGCGCTGCTGGGCAGCGTCGAGAATGGCACGGCCCCGCTCCTTGTCGAGCTGCGCGGTGCGGGCATCATGCTCAACAAGATCATCCAGGAGCGATGAACGGGCGCCGAGGCCGATGGCGCCTGACAGGTCCGTTGGCAAGGCGCCGGATTTTTGGGTGCTCAGAACATGGAGAAGCTCAATGTCCCCGCCATACTGGCGGGCTGCCCAAGCGGCATGGTCGCAGACGCTGTGGGTATAAACCGAGCCATCGATGAGTGCGAGAATATGGGTCATTGTCGTTCCTCCCTAGTGCGACATCAGCTTGTCGATCGCACCAGGCTTGTCGTGGATGGCGAGCTTGTCGACGATGGTTTCGCTGGCTTCGTTGAGGCCGATGATTTCAACTTTAGCACCTTCGCGCCTGAATTTCAGCACGATCATATCGAGCGCGGCCACGCTGGAAATGTCCCAGATATGGGCCTGGCTTACATCAATGATCACCTCATCGAGCGCTTCCTTCAGATCGAAGGCGGCATTGAAGGCCTCCACCGACGCGAAGAACACCTGGCCTTCCACCCTGTAGCGGCGCGTGCGGCCGCCTGCGGACAGTTCCGATGAGACCCGGAAAATCTGAGAAATCTTTCCGGCGAAAAACACGCCGGACAGTAGCACGCCGATCAGTACCCCGATGGCGAGGTTATGGCTGAAGATAACGCCGGCAACAGTCGCTAGCATGACGATCGACGAGCTGCGCGGATGGACCCGCAGGTTTTTGAGCGACGACCAGCTGAACGTGCCGATGGAGACCATGATCATGATGGCGACAAGGGCAGCCATCGGGATACGGCTCACCCAGTCTCCGATCAGGAGGATCATGGCCAGCAGGAAAATGCCCGCAGATAGCGTCGAAAGTCGTCCGCGGCCGCCTGATTTTATGTTGATGATTGACTGGCCGATCATGGCGCAGCCCGCCATGCCGCCGAAGAAACCGGTGATCGTATTGGCAACGCCCTGGCCAACACATTCGCGGTTCCGGTCGCTCGGCGTGTCGGTGAGTTCATCGACTATCGTGGCCGTCATCAGGGACTCAAGCAGGCCGACGACGGCGACGGCGAGCGCATAAGGGAAGATGATTTGCAGGGTTTCCAAGGTCAGCGGGATGTCCGGGATCAGGAACATTGGCAGGGTGGCGGGCAACTCGCCCATATCGCCGACGGTGCGGACATCCAGGCCGAAAGCAATGGCGATGGCCGAGAGCGCAATGATGCAGATAAGGGGCGAGGGCACCGCACGCGTGAGCAGGGGGAAGAGATAGATGATGGCCAGGCCAAGAGCGACCATTGGATAGGTCAGCATCGGGACACCCACGAGTTCGGGAATCTGGGCGAGGAAGATCAGGATGGCCAGGGCATTGACGAAGCCTGTAATGACCGAACGTGAGACGAACCGCATCAGCTGGCCAAGTCTGAGGAGGCCAGCTAGAATTTGAAGAAGACCTGCCAGGACGGTCGCCGCGAGCAGATATTCAAGACCATGATCCTTCACCAAGGTGACCATGAGCACGGCAGTTGCGGCGGTCGCCGCTGAGATCATACCGGGGCGCCCACCCGCGATGGCGGTGACGACCGCGATACAGAATGAGGCGTAAAGTCCAACCTTTGGATCGACGCCCGCGATAATTGAGAAAGCAATAGCTTCGGGAATGAGGGCGAGAGCCACGACAAGGCCGGCGAGCAGGTCACCGCGAATATTGAAAAACCAAATGTCCTTTAAAGAGGTGAGGGCTGGCAGCGGCATTGGGGTTATTTCCCTCTTGCAGATCGGGTGCGCTTGCACCTCTCAAGGCGGCAAACGCGAGCGTGTGACTTCGATTTCGGATAATTAGACTGAACGCATCCAGCAGCATGCAGCGGCGCAGCACATGCACCGGATAGAGCGTGCGGACACGTTTTGCAAGATCCTGCGCCATGAGCGGCTAGCAAAAGCTGCATTGGCCTGTCAGCAGGTAGGTTGGCGAGGGGCAGGCCTTGTTGTGCCAAGGCTAGATTGATGGCGCTAATTTGGTACAGCCGCAGATCCCAAGCTTAAGCCACGCCATTTTGTAATCACAGGGGCGGGAGTTCGAGTCTCCCAACCGGCACCACTGGAAACAAGGGCTTGGCGCCTTTTGAAATTGGTGGCCGCGATGCGAGGAAGCACACAGGGAGGCCCCGCATCACCCCTTAACGTGTGAAAGCGGCCAGAAGATGGGAATGATGACAACGGCGACGATGAGCATAAGATTGGAGGGGGGGGTGAAGAGAATTGAACCCTCGTATTTAGATTGGAACGGTTAAAACTCGGTCCCGAATCCTGCGGCAACGATCAATCTCGTTCATTACGGTTGCACCATACCCGGCTTTTTTGTGGGGCGGGTTGTGGGGCGAAATTGTTTAAAAATAGAAATAACACAATAAAAACAATTAGTTGCGTGAGGTTGTTGGCTCCGCGAGTAGGACTCGAACCTACGACCGGGCGATTAACAGTCGCCTGCTCTACCAACTGAGCTATCGCGGATCAGCCGAGAGCGGGTGAATAGCAGACCAATGGTCCGGTTCAAGCCCCAACATGCTGCTTCAGTCCAAAAACTTGTGTTCCGATAAAAAAATGGCGGAAGCTAAAAGCTCCCGCCGAGGCGTTGGGTGATGGTGGGTGTCTCCAAGAGAAGACAACGCCAAGATCGCCCGAATTGGTTAACGCGCCGTAAATGATTAACCCGCAAAGGCGCAAAATTAGCGCAAGAGTGCGTTAAGGATGATCCAAGGATGTGGAATTTGTCTGGAGGCTCCACCCGGAATCGAACCGGGGTGCGCGGATTTGCAATCCGCTGCGTCACCACTCCGCCATAGAGCCTGACCAGAGGCGCGTCACTAGCAAGCAAAAGGCAGGCTTTCAATCAGCGTTTTCAGCCCCCGTGCGTTTATCGCGCATTGCACGGGGCGCGGCCCATGCTAAAGGGCGGTTCTAGTCCTTACTTACCAAGAGGAAAGCACGCGCCCATGAGCTTTGACGCAGCCCGCGAAATCATGGTGGATAGCCAGATCCGTCCGAATGATGTCACCGATGCGCCGATTGTCTCGGCTTTCCTGCGCACGCCGCGTGAAGCTTTCGTGCCGAACTCCCGCAAGTCGGTTGCCTATTCCGAAATGGAAATCGCGACATCGCCGGGCCGTTCGCTCTGGATTCCGCGTGATACGGCCAAGCTCATCAAGCTGGCCGCGATTCGCCCGACAGATATTGTCCTCGTGATCGGCGCAGGCGCGGGCTACGAAGCGGCCCTCATCAGTCACCTGTCCGAAACCGTCATTGCGCTCGAAGAGACGACTGAACTGGTTGATGCCATGTCCGAGCGTTTTGCCACACTGGGCCTGGATCGCGCTGTCGCGGTTGAAGGCAAGATCGAAGCTGGCATGCCTGACCAGGCGCCGTTCGACGTGATTTATGTTTGCGGCATGGTCGAAGTCGTTCCGGACGCCTGGACCGCGCAACTGGCCGATGGCGGACGTCTGGCGGCGGTTGTCATGGAGCGCGAAGGCCTTGGCCGCGGCAAAGTGTTCACCAAGTCAGGTGACACGGTTGCGGCGCGCGACGGGTTTGACGCCTTCCCTCCCAAATTCGAGCAATTCAATCATAAGCAGGCCTTCGTTTTCTGAAGCTGGCTGCGCTGATTGCCCGCATCAGAGGATTAATGCCCAGCATTTAAGACTCCCGAAAAGTGAACAGTGTTCACTTTCTATTCGGGTGTCGCTATATGATGCTGCTGAAACCGGGTTATCAAGGAGCTCAGGATGCGTCTGAAGTATCGTTGCCTTATGGGCGCGGCGGTCGTCGCCAGCATTGTCGGAAGCTCTGCTACGGCGGAAACGCTGGATCAGGCCATTGCCTCGGCCTTTGCAACGAATCCCCAGCTCGACATTCAGCGCTATGAAACAGATGTGGCGCGTGAAAGTCTGGCGCAGGCCCGCTCAGGCGGCCGCGCAACGGTCGATGTCGTCGGCAGCGCCGGATACGAATATGTCGATACGACCTCGCCCTTCGCGTTCGGGCTTGGCGACCGGCCGATTGCCTCTGCACAGGTTCAGGCCGTGCAGCCGCTTTATACCGGCGGCCGTGTCAGTGCCGGCATCCGTCAGGCAAAGGCGGGCATCAATGCCGCCAAATCGCAGTATGACGCCGCCCAGCAGGACATGATCCTTCAGGTCGTGACGGCCTATGTCGATGTGCGAAGCGACCGTGAGGCTGTGTCGATCCGCAAGAACAATGTTGATGTTACGGGCGAGCAGGTCCGCGCCGCGGATGACCGATTCGAAGTGGGCGTTGTGACACGGACGGACGTTTCACTCTCCAAGGCGCGCCTTGAAGGTGCCCGCGCGGCGCTAGCCGGAGCCGAGGCCGCGCTTGAGGCAAGCGAAGCCAATTACCAGTTTCTCACCAGCCTCAAGCCGGGCGACTTGCCCCCGCCACCGCCTGTGCCGCCCCTGCCAGGCTCGGTGGACGAAGCTGTGCTCATCGCCCTTGATGGTAACCCTGACATTCAGGCCGCTCGCCATTCCGAGCGGGCTGCCAACGAAGCCATTGCGGTTGCCAAATCGCAGTACCGGCCACAGATCAGCATTGTCGGCACAGCTGGTGTCGAGCAAACGTACGGCGATCCGGAACAGCGCAACACGAGCGTTTCCGCCGTCGCGCAGGGCCGGATTCCCATTCTCTCGGGTGGCCTGATCAAGAGCCAGGTCAGCGAAGCGCGTCTGCGCCGCGATCAGGCGCGCCAGCAGATTGACCTGCTTGAGCGCCAGGTGCGCGCTCAGATCGCACAGGCCTGGTACGGTTATGATGCGTCCCTGCGCGCGATCGAGGCGTCCCGCCGTCAGGTCGACGCTGCCGAAATCGCGTATGATGGCGCCAAGGAAGAACTGGCTGTCGGAGTTCGCACCACGCTGGACGTTCTGGACCAGGAACAGCAGTTGTTCGAAGCGCGGCTCGCGCTGGTTCAGTCTGAGCGTGACGCCTATGTTGCGGCATTCCGCCTGCTGCGTGCGGCCGGTGAGCTGGACAAGCCTATTCCGACTGGAGCCGCACCCGAATCTGAATAGGGTTAACGTCGTCAAGCGGTTGTTAACCGATACATCTTACCGATTAACCTGTATTGATTCTGATGGGTAAAGAGTAAGGGGCTGAGATGGCCAACGAAGCGCACAAGGAACCGACGATGGAGGAAATCCTCGCGTCGATCCGCAAGATAATTTCAGAGGACGATGCCAGCACGGCCCGCCGTCCCGGTGCGCCAACGCCAGTGCGCGAAGAGGCGATCGAAGAAGAGAGTGATGACGGTTTCTCCGACATGACTTTTGATTCTGCTGAGGACGACCTTGATGAAGGGATGTTCGAGGCTGAAGAAGACGACACCTTCGTCGTTGAAGAGCCAGAAGTCGTTGCCGAGGAGAGCGAGCCGGAACCCACCGATTCGTTTGAAGAACTGCTCAGCGCAGCACGCTCTGTCGAAGATCCTGAACCAGCGCTCATGTTCCGCCATGAGCCAGAGCCAGAACCCATTCCGGAACCTGCCCCCCTTCCAAAAGCCTACGCTCCCACGGAGAATGAAATGCCCGCCAGCGCCCGCTACCAGCAGACCGTCCTGACCGACGACTCAACGTCCGATGCCGCCGCCGGCTCGCTCGGCAAGCTGATTTCCAAGATGGATTTCGGTGGCGACAACACGATCGAGGGCCTCGTTCGCGAGCTTCTCAAGCCGATGATCAAGGAATGGCTCGACGCCAATCTGCCAAGCATAGTCGATGAAAAGGTCGAAGCGGAAGTACAGCGCATCGCCCGCATGGCGCGCTAGCCTCTCCCGCCAAATTGTTTATAGGGAAGGGCGCGCCGCCACCGGTGCGCCCTTTTCTTTTGCCCTGGAATACGCCTGACCCATGCTCGACCAACGATTTGACCCCGCCGAAGCCGAAACCCGCCTCTACAAGGCCTGGGAGAACCGCGGTTGTTTCAAGCCTTCGGGCGACACCAGCGCGCAGGCCTATTCCATCGTCATCCCGCCGCCGAACGTTACCGGGGTGCTGCACATGGGCCACGCGCTGAACAATACGCTTCAGGACGTGCTGGTCCGCTTCGAGCGCATGCGCGGCAAGAACGTGCTTTGGCAAGCCGGTACCGACCATGCAGGCATTGCCACGCAGATGGTGGTCGAGCGCCAGCTGGCCGAGGCAGGCAATGAAAGCCGCCGCGAAATGGGGCGTGATGCCTTCGTGGACCGCGTCTGGGCGTGGAAAGAGGAATCCGGCGGCGCCATTGTTGGCCAGCTGAAGCGCCTTGGGGCCTCGTGCGACTGGTCGCGCCTCGCCTTCACGATGGGCGACCGGGCCGAGCCCGATAACAACATGATGCGCGCGGTGACCAAGGTGTTCGTCGAGCTCTACAAGAAGGGCCTGATCTATCGCGACAAGCGCCTCGTGAACTGGGACCCGCATTTCCAGACGGCGATCTCGGACCTCGAAGTCGACCAGCGCGAAGTCAATGGCCATTACTGGCACCTGCGCTATCCACTGGCCGATGGCGTGACCTATGAGCATCCGGTCAAGGATGAGGACGGTAACGTCACCGGTACCGAAACGCGCGACTATATCGTCGTCGCCACATCGCGCCCCGAAACCATGCTCGGTGATACCGGCGTGGCGGTGCATCCGGACGATGAGCGCTATGCGGGCCTCGTCGGCAAGTTCGTGGAGCTGCCTATCGTTGGCCGCCGCGTGCCGATCATTGCAGACGATTATGCGAATCCTGAAAAAGGCTCGGGCGCGGTGAAGATCACCCCGGCGCATGATTTCAACGACTTTGAGGTCGGCAAACGGGCGGGTCATACGCCGCTGAACATCCTGAACGCCACGGCGCACATCGTCGATGGCGATGACGCGGAGGCGGCGGGCATCCCGGCGGACTATCGCGGGCTTGACCGTTTCGACGCGCGCAAGAAAGTGGTTGAGGCGTTCGAGGGGCTCGAACTGCTGCAGGAAATCGAGAACCTCAAGATCGAACAGCCATTCGGCGACCGGTCCAACGTGGTCATCGAACCGTGGATGACCGACCAGTGGTATGTCGATGCCAAGACCATGGCGCAGCCCGCCATCGCGGCTGTGAAAGAGGGCAAGACCCGCTTCGTGCCCGAGAACTGGGAAAAGACCTATTACAACTGGATGGACAACATCCAGCCATGGTGCGTCAGCCGCCAGCTCTGGTGGGGACATCGGATCCCGGCTTGGTTTGGTGACGACGGCAAAATCTACGTCGCCTATTCGGAAGAAGAAGCCCAGAAACAAGCCGGCAAGGGCGTGAAGCTGAAACAGGACGAGGACGTCCTCGACACATGGTTCTCGTCTGCGCTGTGGCCATTCTCGACGATGGGCTGGCCGGACAAGACGCCGGAGCTGGACGCATTCTATCCCACTGCCACGCTCGTCACGGCGTTCGACATCATTTTCTTCTGGGTCGCCCGGATGATGATGATGGGCATCGAGTTCATGGGCGAAGTTCCGTTCAAGGATGTCTACATCCACGCCCTCGTTCTCGACGAGAAGGGCCAGAAGATGTCCAAGTCCAAGGGCAATGTCATGGACCCGCTGGAACTGGTGAACGAATACGGCGCCGATGCGCTGCGCTTCACCATGGGCCGCATGGCCGGGCAGGGGCGTAACATCCGTCTTTCGAAACAGGCTGTTGAAAGCAACCGCAACTTCGCGACCAAGCTCTGGAATGCAGCCCGCTTCGCCGAGATGAACGAGTGCGGCGCACCAGGCGAGATCGATTTCGCGAAAGTGACGAGCCCGGTGAACCGTTGGGTTCTGGGCGAGCTTGCCGCCTGCGAGGCCGAGGCCACCAAAGCCATTGCCGAATACCGTTTCAACGATGCGGCTGGTGCGCTCTACAAGTTCATCTGGAACGTCCTCTGCGATTGGTATCTCGAACTCATCAAGCCGCTGCTAATGGGTATGGACGATACGGCGAAACAGGAAACGCGCGCAGTGTGCGGCTATGTGCTGGATGAGTCGCTGAAGCTGCTCCACCCGTTCATGCCATTCGTGACGGAAGAGCTGTGGGAGCGCCGCGCCGCGGGCCGCGTGGACGAGCAGGGTTTCCTGATGCTCCAGTCATGGCCGGAATACGATATCGCGCGTGACGCCGAAGCCGACGACGAGATCCAGTGGGTCATCGACCTGATCACGGAAGTCCGCTCGCTGCGCAATGATCTCGGTGTGCCCGCAGGCTCGAAGATCCCGCTGTCGCTGGTCAAGGCCGGCCCGGTGGTCGAAGATCGCGCCTACCGGCATGAGGACATCCTGAAGCGCATCGCGCGCCTCGAGGACATTGTTGTCAGTGAGTCTGTCCCGGATGGTGCCGTCTCAACTGTTGTCGGCGAAACGGTCGTTGCGCTCGGCATTGCGGACCAGATCGACGTGGATGAGGCGCGCAAGCGGCTCGACAAGGAAATCGGCCAGCTGGACAAGGACATCGTGTCCACCGAGAAGAAGCTCGGCAACGAGGCGTTTGTATCAAAGGCGCCGCCCGAGATCGTCGAGGAGAACCGCGAGCGGATCGTCGACTGGACCGGTCGGCGTGAAAAGCTCAAGGCCGCCCGTAAAAGCCTTGAAGACCTCTAGGTAATCAGTCCATCCTGCCTTCAATGATCTGGAGGCGGCGATGACAATGAAATCCCTGACGACCTTGGCGGCAGCTGGCCTGTTCCTGGCGGCGTGCGCGACGCCCGTGGTGCCTGAGCCTGCTGCGGCGCCCGAATGGCACCTCGCGATTCATGGCGGTGCAGGCGTGATCCTGCGCGAGACCATGACCGCCGAAGAAGAGGCAGCCTATGTCGCGGGTCTTAACGCAGCGATGGAAGCGGGCGCGGCCGTGCTGCGCGAAGGCGGCAGCGCGGTGGACGCCGTGCAGGCCGCGGTCATTCCGATGGAGGACAACCCGCTATTCAATGCGGGCTATGGCGCCGTCTTCGCGGCCAATGGCACGCATGAACTTGATGCCTCGATCATGGACGGGCGCGACCGCAATGCCGGCGCCGTCGCAGGCGTCATGCGCGTGAAAAACCCGATCCTCGCGGCCCGCGCCGTCATGGACAAGTCAGAGCATGTCATGTTCGCCGGGCCGGCAGCAGACCAGTTTGCGGATGTGCAGGGGCTCGAAATGGTCCTGAACTCGTATTTCGACACAGACCGCAGGCGTGAGGCGCTGGAGCGACTTCTGGAATCACGCGCGGGCACACCGCTTGCTGAACGGCGCACGGCCGAGGAACGCTTCGGGACGGTCGGCGCGGTTGCCATGGATAGCGCAGGCAATCTGGCGGCGGCGACCACGACCGGCGGCATGACGGCAAAGGCGCCGGGCCGCGTCGGTGACGCCCCGCTTATCGGCGCAGCGACCTATGCCGAGAATGGCGTCTGCGCCGTGTCGGCCACCGGGCATGGCGAATATTTCATCCGTGTCGGCGTGGCCAAGACAATCTGCGACCGGGTCAAGTTCAAGGGCGAAAGCGTCGGCGAGGCCGCTGGTGTGGCGCTTGGCGAAGTTGCAGCGCTGGGCGGTGATGGCGGCGTGATCGTGATCGATGGCGCAGGCAATGTGGACTTCGTGTTCAACTCGGCCGGCATGTACCGCGGCGAGATCAGCGCGGCAGGGTCGTCCACCGCCATCTTCCGTGAGCCAGTACTGGGAGACGAATAGATGCAAATGCGAGCGCTCGGAAAATCCGGCCTGAAGACGGCGCCTCTCGTGCTTGGGGGCAATGTGTTTGGATGGACGGCGGACAAGGCAACCTCGTTCGATATTCTTGATGCGCTCATTGATGCGGGGTTCAATGCGGTCGACACGGCGAATGTCTACTCTCGCTGGGTGCCGGACCATTCGGGCGGTGAGTCGGAGACGGTCATCGGTGAATGGTTTGCCGCGCATGGCAAGCGCGACAAGACGCTGTTGATCACCAAGGTCGGCATGGATATGGGTGAGGGCCGCAAGGGGTTGAAGGCGGACTATATCGTCAAGGCCTGCGAGGCCTCGCTGAAGCGTCTGCAGACCGACCATATCGATCTCTATCTCTCCCATTCGCCAGATGAAGACACACCGATCGACGAGACGCTGGAAGGGCACCAGCGCCTGATCGATGCGGGGAAAGTGCGGGCTATTGGCGGCTCCAACTATGACGGGCCGGGGCTCAAGGCTGCGGTAGACGCGGCGGGAGACGGCAAGGCGCGCTATGAGGTGCTGCAGCCCCACTATAACCTACTTGTGCGAGATCAGTATGAGGGTGCGCGCGAGGATGTCTGCGTCGCCGAAGGGTTGGGCGTTATTTCATATTTCTCCCTCGCGAGCGGCTTCCTGACCGGCAAGTACCGCACCGAAGACGACCTGAAGAAGAGCCCGCGCGGTGGTCAGATGAAGTCTTTGCTGGAAGGGCGAGGCCCCAAAGTGCTGGCTGCTCTCGACAAGGTTGCTGCGCGGCATGGCGCGACCCAGGCTCAGGTCGCGCTGGCCTGGCTGATGGCGCGTCCGTCGATCACGGCGCCGATTGCAAGCGCCACGAGCGTGGCGCAGCTGCAGGAAATCCTGCCCGCAGCATCAATGAACCTTTCCACCGAAGACATGGCTGACCTCGACATATGAGCGACTCGCAACCAGACCTGCCAAGCGGAGAACCATTGCCGGTCGATCCCGAGATTACGGCTGCGCTTGCTGGTTTGCCGGAGGGGTTCAAGCATTTCGGGCAGATATTCCAGGACGAGATTCGCCCCGCCCTGCAGGCCCGCGAGGGCGACCGTCTGGCCGCCGTGTCGAAGGCCCGGCAGGCGCGTTACGTCGGCGGGGGCATCGGTGTCATTGGGGTTCTTGTTGCGCTGTTTGTGGCCAAGATGCCCTTCGTGGCGTTTATCGCGGCCATTGTCGGGTTTGGTTATGTCTGGTGGGGATCGCGGGACATTACGCAGCTGGGCAAGGAGGCCAAGACGCTTCTGGTCACGCCGGTGGCGCACCAGTTCGGTCTCGATTTCAAGGCTGATCCGGGGCAGGTGGACGCCATCCACAGGCATCGGGAAATCGGGCTTGTCCCCAGCTGGGACCGGGCCAGCTACGAAGACTTGGTCACCGGCGCCCGCAAGGGGGTGGAGTTCGAGCTGTTTGAAGCGCATCTGGAAGAGCGCCGCCAGACGACCGATTCCAAGGGACGTTCGCGCACCCATTGGGTCACGGTGTTTAAAGGCCAGTGCCTCCGCTTCGAATTCGACAAGACCTTCTACGGTCGCACACTGGTGACCCGTGATGCCGGTTTCTTCAACCGGTTTGGCGGCGGCAAAGGCATGCAGCGGGCTGCTCTGGAAGACCCGGTCTTCGAGAAGATCTTTGAGGTCTACACGACCGATCAGGTCGAGAGCCGTTATCTGCTGACGCCCGACCTGATGCAGAAGCTGGTCGATATGGAAGAAGCCTTCCATGGCGGTAAGCTGAAGTGCTGCTTTGATGGTGGCGACATGTTCATCACCCTGCAGGGCGGCAACCTGTTCGAGCCGGGCAGCATGTTCAAACGGCTGGATGATCCCGATCGCGTGCGCGAACTGTTGACCGACTTCGCGGCCGTGTTCGACATTATTGATTCCGTGGTCGCCAACCGCCGCGCACAGGACCCTCGCGCAGGCAGTTAGCGCTCCACCGGTCAGGCCACGTGAGTGGCAGCCGTTCCGGCCGAGCCATTTGCGTCTGCCGGCAGGGCAGGAACCGTGAACGCAGCCAACATGGCGATTGGCAGGATCAGGGTCCATTTCGGCGCCCAGCGGGCCCGGCTGAGCTCAGCTGGCACTTCTAGCGGCGCAACCAGCTGATCGAGGGTGAGGGCCATGTCCATTGCGGGGCTGATCAGGGCGGTTTCGGTCTTCGAGGTCGGCATGATCTTTCTCCTGAGTAGTCGCTATGTGAGCGAACGATCACAAAATTGCCTCAGAATAGGGCGAAAATACGGCAAAGTGAGCGTTTGATCATTTTTTTATTATCGAATGACGTCCTCCGTGGAAATCAGGGCGTATCCGGCCTCAAATGAGGCCAGTCTGTGACGGCTTCATTCAGGTTTGCTTCAGCCGTCATTGGGCATTAGCGAGACTATGAAGAAGGACCCTGCCATGATCCGTTTGCTCGTTGTCTCGCTTGCCCTGGCTGTCGCCATGCCGGCGGCTGCCGATTCGCTTTCGCCCAAGCAGATGGAGCGTTGCAAGGCGATGCAGGTAACCCTGGCCCCCAAGAAGGCGGAGCTGGAAGCGGCAACGGCCAACCGGGACGCCCTTGCGACAAAGACGGAGGCGCTGGGTGAGCAATACGAAGACGCGCAAGTCATGCGTCTCGCTTCTGCGTCAAATGCGAAAGCGGCAGATTCCGCAAAGGCCGAATTCGACGCTGCCAAGCGTGCGTTCGCGCAAGCGGAGTTGGCGCTGCAGGCAAATGCGCGCCAGTTCAACCAGGATGTGTCTGACTACAATCAGTCCTGCACGCCTAAAAAGTAGGCATCAGTCCTCAAATATGCCGACCACCGGCACATGGTCTGAAGGTTTTTCCAGCGTCCTGGCCTTGCGGTAAATCTCGACGCCGGTGAGCCGGTCTGCCGCCTGCGGAGAGCAGAGCAGGTGATCGATCCGGATGCCGTGATCCTTCTGGAAGGCGCCGCCCTGATAGTCCCAGAAGGTATATTGATGAGCGCGGCCATCGCAGGTGTCGAACACATCGGTCAGGCCGAGATTGCGCAGGCGTCGGAAGGCCTGACGCGTTTCGGGCAGGGCGAGCGCATCGTCGGTCCAGACGGTCTCGTCCCAGCTGTCATTGATTCCGGGAATGACGTTGTAGTCGCCGCACAGGACAAAGGCTTCTTCCTGCTTCAGCAACTGGCGCGTATGGCCCTCAAGCGCTTCCATCCATTCAAGTTTATAGTCGTACTTCTGCCCCGGCGCGGGATTGCCATTGGGCAGGTAGAGGCCACCCACGCGGATTGGTGTATCGGCCATGACGAGCGCTTCGATATAGCGTGACTGGTCGTCCACCATGGTCGACAGGCCCTTCTGGATGTCATCCAGCGGGAATTTCGAGAGGATGGCGACGCCATTGTAGGACTTCTGCCCGTGCACGGCGCAGGTCCAGCCCAGCTCCTCGAGTTCCATATAGGGAAAGCCGTCAGTCTCACACTTGAGTTCCTGCAAGCAGACGACGTCACATTCGATTGCGCCCAACACCTCCAGAACGGTGGAGAGGCGGGCCTTGATCGAGTTGACATTCCATGTGGCGATACGCATGCCACTCCCTTTAACAGCTTCGCCCCATTGTTCCAGCAGGAACGGAGCGCTATGCTGCAATGCGAAACACCTAATCAGGAGGCCCCCATGGGCTCAGTCGGACCTCTCCAGATCATTCTCGTCATCGTGGTGGCATTGTTGCTGTTCGGCGGCCGCGGCCGGATCTCCTCCATCATGGGCGACATGGCCAAGGGCGTTAAATCGTTTCGCAAGGGGCTCTCAGATGATGATGAGCCCAAGGCCGTCGACAAGGAAGACCTCGTCGATGTGACCCCGAAGAAGAAAGACGAGTCGAAAGTCTCGTCATAGTGTTCCTGGTGGAGGGCGCATAATGCTGCCCGGCGTCGGATTTTCCGAACTCCTTGTTTTGGCCCTTGCGGCGCTCATTATCGTGGGCCCGAAGGATCTGCCGTTGATGATGCGCAAGGTCGGCCAGATGGTCGGCAAGGGCCGCGCCATGGCCCGCGAATTCCAGGCCGCCTTCGAAGATATCGCCCGCCAGAGTGAGCTGGAAGAGCTGCGCAAGGAAATCGAAGATCTCAAACGCACCAACATGATGACAGAGGCCGAGGCCGACCTCGCCAATATGGAAGGCGAGATCAATTCCGCCGTCATGAAGAAAACCATGGCTGAGGAGAAGGCCGCCGCACAGAAGGCTAAAGAAACCAAGGCCGACAAGCCGGCTGCTGAAACGGCCGAGGCAACGGCGGTACCCGCATCCTCCGAAGCATCAGCGCCCAAGTCCAAGGACGATGCTGCGTGAACACGACCCCGCCCAAGGACGAACAACCTGAAATTCTGGATGATGAAGTGGAGGCGAGCCGCGCCCCGCTGCTCGAACACCTGTCCGAGCTGCGCACACGCCTGATCATCTCGCTGTCGGTGCTTGGCATCGCCGCACTCGGCTGCTTCTTCGTCGCCCAGCCGATCTATGACTTCCTGCTCGCGCCTTTCGCCGCCAAAGCCGAAGCGCTGCGCGGCGCCCCACTGGAGCTGATTTTCACCGCGCCGATGGAATTCTTCTTTGCCAAGGTGAAGCTCGCTCTCTTCGCGGGCATCTTCCTGTCTTTTCCGGTCATCGCCTGGCAGATTTACGCCTTCGTGGCGCCGGGCCTCTACAAGAACGAGCGGGGGGCCTTCTGGCCTTTCCTTGTGGCCGCCCCCATCCTGTTCACAGCGGGCGCCACGTTCGTCTACATCCTGATGCTGCCCATGCTGGCGCGCTTTTCGATCTCGCAGGAGCAGATCAATAGCGGCGTGGCGACGATCAAGCTTCTGCCCAAAGTGTCGGAATACCTGTCGCTGGTGATGGCCTTGATGCTGGCCTTCGGCATTTCCTTCCAGCTGCCGGTGATCCTCACGCTGCTTGCCAAGATCGGCATCATCACGGCGCAGACGCTGATCAGTGGCCGCAAGTATGCCATCGTCATCATTCTCCTGTTTTCGGCCGTGTTCACGCCGCCGGATGTGATTTCCCAGCTCCTGCTCACCGGACCGGTCTATTTTCTCTACGAAATTTCGATTTTCTGCGTGAAGCTGATCGAGAAGAAGCAGGCCGAGCAGGATGCCGACTCCCCGGCCGAATAGTTAATTTTGGTGCGGTGCACGGTTGCTTTCCGGGCGCTTATGTAGAACATCAGCACTCGCTCATTCCGCGAATCAGGGAGAAACCCTTTTGTCACGCGTTAACAGCGTCCTGCTTGTCGACTTCGACAATATCCACGCTGCGACGGGCGAGGCCTTCACTGAAAAAGTTGCGAACTGGGTTCTGTGGCTGGAGGACGGTGCGCTGTCGCATCGTCAGAAACGGCGCAGGTTCCTGAGCAAGCGCGTCTACTGGAATCTGCAGCACGATGTGCACAGGCAGACATTTGAGGCTGCCGGTTTCGAGGCCTTTAACTGTCGCGCCTTTGCCAAGAACAAGATTTCGTCGGGCAAGAGTTCTGCCGATATCGTCCTGACCATGGATGCGGTCCAGATGGCCGATCGGCTTAAGAATGTTGAGGAAATCATCGTCCTGACGACCGACTCCGATTTCGTGCCTGTGGTGAATCGAATCCAATCTCCCCGTTTGCGTGTCGTCGTCGGCGGCAAGGAAACTGATCCCACATACGAGCTCTACAGCCAGCATGCCGATGCCGTCGTGCATATGTCGGCGCTGAAGGCCGCGTGCGACTATGAGCGGACCAAGCGCAAATGGTATCGCTTCCGCAGTCCGCCGCCCGAAGTGCCCGAACCGCGTCTGGTTCAGGAGCGCCGCTCGCCCCTGATGATGAAGGTGCGTAGCGCTGTCCGCGACGAGATGGATTCGCGCGGCGACCGCCCCCGTCCGGAAGATGAACATCCCCATCTCACGCGCGCCGCCGAACTTGTCATGCAGCTGGGCGCCCGAACGCCGGACCAGCCCATCGCGCGCGAGAAGATCATCAAGGCACTTTCCGCCATTCCGGATTTCACGCCGACGCCGAAAAAGGGCAAACCGGCCTGGTTCGGCCTGCGTAATTTCGCCGTGATGATGATGCGCCTGCGCGTCCTCGAGCCTTGCATCGAGGTGCGTCCGCAAAAGCGCAATGGTACGCAGGTCATCTGCCGCATGCCTGACAAGGCCGTGAAGTCTGCCGTCACACAGGCAGAAGCACGCCCCTGAGACCACTTCGAGCAGTGGACGCCGCGCGCCGCGCGCATTAGAGCGGGTGGCAGAGCCATTTCAGGACTGACCCATGTTCGACATCCGTGCCATCCGAGACAATCCGGACGCTTTCCGCGCCGCCTGGAACCGCCGCAAGCCGGGCCTTGGCGACTCGGTCGACGAAATCCTCCGGCACGACTCGGCGCTGCGCAAGGCAGTGACTGACAAGCAGGATGCCGAGAAGCTTCGCAACGAAAATTCCAAGCTGATCGGCCGCGCCAAGGCCGAGAAGAACGAGGAAGAAGCTGAGCGTCTCATGGCATTGGTCACTGAGGCGAAGGCGACCATTGAGGCGGCTGGCGAGCAGGAAAGTTCCGCAAAGGCGCTGCTCGATGCGTTGCTGATGGGTCTGCCCAACCTGCCGCTGGCTGTTGTCCCGCTTGGCACTGACGAAGAAGACAATCAGGAAGAGCATCGCTGGGGTGAACCCGCGCGCATCAACAACCCGAAAGACCATGCCGATCTCGGCGAGGCCCTGAAGAGCGATCTCGGCTTCCCGCAGATGGACTTCGACAGCGCCGTGAAGATGAGCGGCGCGCGCTTTGTCGCCCTGCGCGGCAAGCTCGCCCGCATGGAGCGGGCCCTCTCGGCTTTCATGCTGGACCTGCAGACCGACGAGCATGGCTACGAGGAAGTCAATCCGCCGCTATTGGTGAGAGACACCGCCCTGATGGGGACGGGCCAATTGCCCAAGTTTCAGGAAGACCTGTTTGAGATCGGATTTCCTACTGAATTCCTGAAGCAGCATGCGCGCTACATCCGTCAAATCGCGGAAGAATCACCCGATGAAACAGCCGCCGTCAGTAATTTGAAAATCGGATTGAAAAATCTGGACGATCATCTTGCGCGTGTGAGTGAATTCCGGCGCTGGTTGATCCCTACCGCGGAAGTCCCGCTCACGAACCTTGTGCGCGATCAGATTCTCGATGGCGCGCGTCTCCCCCTCCGCTTTACCGCGCACACGCCCTGCTTCCGCTCGGAAGCGGGCAGCGCCGGGCGCGATACGAAGGGCATGATCCGGCTGCACCAGTTCAACAAGGTCGAGCTCGTCTCCATCGTGGAGAATGAGGAAAAGGGCCTCGAAGAACTGGAGCGCATGACAGGGTGCGCCGAGGAAGTGCTGAAACGCCTCAACCTGCCGTTCCGCCGCATGCTGCTCTGCACGGGCGACATGGGAGCCGGTGCCCGCAAGACCTATGACCTTGAAGTCTGGATCCCCAGCCAGAATGCCTATCGCGAGATCAGCTCGTGCTCCTATTGCGGCGACTTCCAGGCCCGCCGCATGGACGCGCGCTTCCGCAAGGAAACCGGCGCCAAGCCCGAATTCGTCCACACGCTCAACGGTTCCGGCCTCGCCGTCGGCCGCACGCTCGTCGCCGTCATCGAGAACTACCAGAACGAAGATGGCTCAATCAGGGTGCCGGACGTGCTGCGACCATACATGGGCGGGCTGGAGGTGATCGAGTGAGGATCCTCCTTACAAACGATGACGGCATCAACGCGCCCGGCCTCGCCGTGCTCGAAGACATCGCCAAGGAACTGAGCGATGATATCTGGATCGCTGCGCCCGAAGAGGAACAGTCCGGCAAGGGCCGCGCCATTTCGCTGACCCAGCCCGTGCGCGTCCGCAAGGTCGGCGCCAAGGCCTGGGCGATTGCCGGCACGCCGTCGGACTGTGTTTTGCTGGCGACGCAAGACCTGATGCCCGATGCACCGCACCTCGTGCTTTCCGGCGTCAATCGCGGCCAGAACATTGCCGAGGACACGAGTTTTTCCGGCACGATCGCTGCCGCCATGTTCGGCATGCAGATGGGCATTCCGTCCATCGCGCTCAGCCAGGCGCAGAGCTTCCGCGAGCGCGGGTCGTTGCCCTGGGACACGGCGCGGGCATGGGGCGCCAAAACGCTAAGACCGCTTCTGTCGCGCCCGTGGCCGAAGGATGTCGTCATCAACGTCAACTTCCCCGACCGCGAGCCGGAGGACGTTCTGGGCGTCCAGATCACCCGTCAGGGCTTCCGGGACGAGAGCATCATCCACACAGATCGCCGCGAAGACCTGCGCGGCAACGACTATTACTGGATTGGCTACAAGGGAAAGCTGTCAAAGCCTGATGCTGGCACAGACCTGCGCGCCATCTACGATGGTTATGTCTCTGTTTCGCCCCTGCACGTGGACCTGACGCACGAGGCCTATCTCACGAAACTCCGCGAGACATGGCAGAGCTGATCGCCGACCCCTTCCGCGCCGCGCGCCTTGTGCTGCATCTGCGCCAGGAAGGAATCACCGATGACGGCGTGCTGAAGGCGATGGAGACGATCGACCGGGGCGCATTCATCGACGGCGGCAGCCTCGACAAGCTCGCCTTCGAGGACTGTATCCTGCCAATTCCCTGTGGGCAGATCATCCCGCGCCCGGCCGTTACCGGCCAGCTGCTGCAGGCATTGCAAATCCGGCAGGTGCGGGAAGCCCGAATCCTGCTGATCGGCATGGGCAGCGGCTACACGGCAGCTCTTGCCGCCCAGCTCGGCGCCGACGTGTTCGCCATGGACCGCTACCGCCGCCTCTGTGACGCCGCCCGCATGCGGATGCTCGACCTTGGCCTTGGCAATGTGGCCGTGCGGCATGGTGACGGCCTCGTCGGCTGGCCCGAACGGGGCCCGTACGACCGGATTCTCCTGACAGGCGCTGTCGGCGAGGTGCCGGATGTCCTGTTGCAACAGCTTGCCAGGGGCGGTGTGCTGATCTCGCCCTTCAACACGCCTGACGGGCAGGTCCTTTTGCGCATGGGCGCAGACGGCGCACAGGAACGCCTCGCCATCGCCCAGCCGCTTGCGCCGCTGCTGGAAGGGCGCTCTCGGGCCCTCTAGGACAGATTCGCGCGACCTGCAGGGCTTGTTTGCCAAGCCCAGCGGCCACAGCTATAGGGGCATGACTTTCGCGGGCGCCTGAAGGCGCCATTGCGGACATGGGTTACAGGGAGTTGGACCATCATGCTGAACAAATTCGCCGCGGCTGCCATCGTTTTCATGGGCCTGTCCCTGCCGGCCCTCGCGCAGGCCGCGCCGCCCGCTGCAGGCCCCGGCATCCTGACGCAGGTCATGTTCTTCCTGCCACTGATCCTGATCTTCTACTTCCTGCTGATCCGTCCTCAGCAGCAGCGCGCCAAGAAGCACAAGCTGATGATCGAAGCCGTCAAGCGCGGCGACACGGTGATCACGTCCGGCGGCCTGATCGGCAAGGTCATCAAGGTCGGCGATACGGAAGTGTCGCTTGAACTGGCTGAAAACGTCCGCGTTCGCGTGATCAAGGCAATGGTTGTTGATGTGAAGGGCAAGAACGAGCCCGTTGCGGCCAACGACTAGGCCTTCGCTTTCCGGCTGTTTTCCCGTCTCAAGGACTAGACCATGCTTCAGTTTCCGCCATGGAAGATCTGCCTGATCCTCGGCATCATGCTCTGGGGCACGCTGATGGCGTTGCCCAATGTCGTGAATATGTCGGGCGCACCCACCGGTATTCCCAAGCAGGGTGTCAATCTAGGCCTCGACCTTCAGGGTGGCGTCTACCTGATGATGGAGATCAACCCGGACGAAGTGGTCGCCAACCGGCTCGAAGTGTTCGCCATTGATGTGCGCAATGCGCTCGGCAACAAGGACGGCAAGCCTCTTATCGGTCACCTTTCCACCGTCGAAGGCCGCACGCTGAATGTCGAACTCACCCGTCCGGATGCCGATGGCAACTTTCCGATGGACGAGGCACTTACCCGCATTCGCAAACTGAATGGCAGCGTCGAAGGCGCCATCGGCGGCGCGAAAACCTACGAAATCGAGTCGGCGGGTCCGGCACTCATCAAGGTGTCTGTGCCTTCCACATCAGAAGAAACCCTGATGAAGGATGCGCTCGGAAAGACGATGACCATCGTTCGCCGCCGCGTCGATCCTGAAGGCGTCAGCGAGATATCCATCACACCGCAGGGCAACAACCGGATTATTCTGGAAGCACCCGGTGAGCCTGATGCGACCCGCCTGAAGAACCTGCTCAGCCGCGATGGCAAGATGACCTTCAACCTGGTCGAAAACAGCCCGTCGGCGATCGCAGCAGCCGAAAAGGGCGTCGTGAAGCCAGGCTATCGCCTTCTCAGCGGACCGCAGACCGGCCAGCTTCTCGTGCGCAACATTCCCGAGGTGACCGGCGCCGACATCGCCACAGCCAGCCAGGGTTATGATGATGGCAACCGTCCGCAGATCAACTTCCGCCTCAACGGCAATGGGGCGTCCAAATTCTACCAGACGACCCGCAACAATTCCGGCAAGCTGTTCGCTATCGTCCTCGACGACACGATCATGTCCGCGCCGCGCATCAACGAGCCAATTCCCGGCGGCAGCGTGCGTATCACGGGCGACTTCACGCTTGAGGAAGCCCAGGATCTGGCCGCCATCATCGAAGCCGGTGAAATGCCTGCCAAGGTCCAGTTCCTCGACCAGAGAACGGTCAGCGCCACGCTGGGTCAGGACTCGATCCGCGCCGGCGTGCGTGCTTCGCTGATCGGCCTATCCCTCGTCGCCATCTTCATGATCCTGGCCTACGGCCTGATGGGCATCTTCGCGGTCGGCTCGCTGGCTGCCAACATCATCCTGATCATCGGCGCGCTATCCGGCCTCGGCGCAACACTTACACTGCCGGGTATCGCGGGTATCATTCTCACGATCGGTATGGCTGTTGACGCCAACGTGCTCGTCTTTGAACGTATCAGGGAAGAGCAGCGGGCAGGTCGCTCGCCACTGACGGCTGTTCAGGCAGGCTATGAGCGCGCGCTGTCGACCATCCTTGATGCCAACATCACAACGTTCATCGCTGCGGCCATCCTTTACCTCCTTGGCTCCGGCCCGGTGAAGGGCTTCGCCGTGACGCTGGCCATCGGTATCGTCACCTCGGTGTTCACGGCTTTCGTGCTGACCCGCTGGTTCACGGTCATGTGGCTCAAGGGCGTCAAACCCAAGAAATTCGCGCTTTAAGCGGGCAGGAGAGAGACAATGCTACTCAGATACTGGCCTGAAAGTACGAACCTCAAGTTCATGAACCTGCGCATGGGCGGCGCACTCCTGTCGGTGATCATGATCACCGCCTCGATCTTTTTCCTCGGTACACGCGGCCTAAACCTCGGCGTCGATTTCGCTGGTGGGACAGTGATGGAACTGCAGCAGACAGAGACCGTCACGGTCGAGACCGTCCGCGCGGCCCTGCCGTTCAATGCGGAAGTGAATACGGCCGTCGGCACGGATGCGCGGCCTATCGTCGTGGCCAAGTTCGGTGCGGCAGACCCGGCCGAGCTCGGCGAGGAATTTGCCCATCTGGCTCCCGCGGCACAGGCAGAACGCGCCCAGCAGATGACAAACGACATTGTCGCCAGGACGCTGAAAGAGAAGCTAGGCCTAACTGACGAGGATTTCCTGCGCGATGATTCCGTCGGCCCGAAAGTGTCCGGCGAACTCTTCCGCTCAGGCATCCTGGCCCTGGTCGTCGCGCTTGCCCTGATGCTCGCCTATATCTGGTTCCGTTTCGAATGGCAGTTCTCGGTCGGTGCCGTGGCTGCCCTTGCGCACGATGTGATCATCACACTCGGCGTCTTCTCGTTGCTGCAGCTTGAGTTCAACCTGACGACCATTGCGGCCCTGCTGACCATCATTGGTTACTCGATGAACGACACGGTCGTGGTCTTCGACCGGGTGCGTGAAGAGCGCCGCAAGTACAAGAAGATGCCTGACCGGCAGGTGATCGACCAGTCGCTGAACTCGACACTGTCGCGCACGCTGCTGACGTCAGGCACGACGCTACTCGCACTGTTCGCCATTTTCTTCCTTGGCGGCCCGGTCCTGCGCGGCATGAGCTTCGCTCTGATCTGGGGTATCTTTATCGGGACGTACTCGTCGATCTTTATCGCGTCTGCGATCGTTCTCTCGCTCGGCATGGACCTGAACAAGAAGCCAGCCGAGGAAGTGACCGGATTTCAGGGTATCCGCTAGCGGTCGATTACCACGACGCGGTCGCTTAGCGCTGCGATGGCAGTCTGTGGCGAGTCCGAGTGAACCAGCAGCGACCGGAAGCTTTCCGGCGTGAAGCCGCCATCGATGATCTTTTCCATCAGGTCGAAGAAGGGCTCCCAGAAGCCGTCTTCATCGAGGAAAGCCATGGGCTTCTGGTGAAGGCCGAGGCGCGCCCAGGAGAGGATCTCGACGGCTTCTTCCAGCGTGCCGATGCCACCGGGCAGCACGATAAACGCGTCCGATTCGTCGAACATCATCTGCTTGCGCGTGTGCATGTCCTCGACGATGCGGTGTTCCACGTCTTCGAAAATCCGCTCTTTCTGCAACAGGAAGCGGGGCATGATGCCCAGCACTTCGCCAGCTGATTCATGCGCCGCACGCGCGCACGCGCCCATCAGGCCCACGCCACCACCACCATAGACGAGCCGGATGTCGCGCTTTGCGAGTTCCCGGCCGAGTTCAACGGCAAGCGCGATATATCCGGGGCTTACGGCATCTGAGGCGCCGCAATAGACGCAGATCGATTTCAACTTCTTCATGGCAATTCCGGCTCTTTTCTCGACCCGCAGAGATAACGACTGAGGCGCCCGGGCGCCAGTTCCAATGTCTGTGCGCTTTCGCGGAGCGTATTTGGCGTTTTGTCTTCAACCGATTCCGCCCCATATGGCGCCAATGAGCCCTCCCACAGACACACCCGCCAATCATGACAAGATCGACAGTGCCGATGGCGGCATTGGCATATCGATCCTGCGTATCCTGAAACTGCTCGGTCGGTCTGAGCTCGCCAAGTGGCGGCCTGTCATGGTGATCGCCGTGATCGTCACGCTGGCCGCGTCCGTACTGGAAGTCGTCTCGCCCCTCGTCCTTGGCCATGCGATCAACCGCGCCGCACCCGAGGGCGGCGAGCCACCTGCCTTCGCCGCCGCTGCGATGTGGCTCGCCATCGGCATTGGCGTACGGTTTCTCGCCGCAGCCCTGCCGCAAATGCGGGACTACCTGTTCGCCCCGGTCAGCCAGGATGCCCAGCGTGTCGCCAGCGTCGATGCATTCGGCCATGCCCAGCTGCTGTCGCTGAACTTCCACCAGACGCGCCGTACGGGCGCGCTCAACCGCGTCATCGAGCGCGGCGCCGGTGCCATCGACTATCTGATCCGATTCCTCGCTTTCAATATCGGCCCGACTTTCATCCGCCTCGTCCTCGCCTCCATCGCGCTTGGCGTTGCCTATGATTATCGCCTTGCGCTGATAGCGATCAGCACGATCATCATTTACGTTATCTGCACGGTCATCATCACCGAATGGCGCGTGCGCCAGCGCCGGCGCATGAACGAAGCCGACACACATTTCCGCGCCATGTCCGTGGACATCCTCACCAATTTCGAGACCGTCAAATCCTTTGCCGCAGAGCGCCGCGAGACCGGCCGCTTCGACAATGCCATGGGCAACTATAACGACCGCTACGTTGAAACCGTGCGCAGCATGTACATCCTGAACACGGTTCAGGCGCTGGTCATGAATATCGGGTTGCTTGCGGTCATGGTCCTGTCGGCCTGGAACGTCATCGACGGCAAGATGCAGATCGGCGATCTCACCGCTGTCATGCTCATGCTGCTCTCCCTCTATGCGCCGTTGAATATCCTCGGCTGGGCGTGGCGTGAGATCAAACAGGGCGCGGTCGACCTTGAAAAACTGTTCGGCCTGCTCTCGATGACAGCCGATATTTCCGATGCGCCTGATGCGGTGCCGCTCACTTCTCCCAAGGGCGAAGTCACGTTTGAAAATGTCGGTTTCTCCCACGAGGGCCGCGCCGTCGGCGTCAGCGATGTCAGCTTCCATCTGGCTCCGGGTCGCAAGATCGCCTTTGTCGGCACATCAGGCGCCGGCAAGTCCACGCTGCTGAAGCTGCTCTTTCGTTTCTATGAAGTGGATACAGGCCGCGTGCTTGTCGATGGCAAGGACGTGCGCACCCTGACACAGGAATCGCTGCGCAAGGCGCTCGGCCTCGTTCCGCAGGATGTTGTGCTCTTCAACGACACGATCCGCTACAATATCGGCTATGCCCGCCCGGATGCGAGCGAAGAAGAGCTGCGCGATGCCGCCCGCCGTGCCCAGTTGCTGGACTTCATCGACAGCCTGCCTGACGGCTGGAACACCCGCGTTGGTGAGCGCGGCCTCAAGCTCTCGGGTGGCGAGAAACAGCGCGTCGGCATCGCCCGCGTCATCCTGGCGGATCCGGCAATTCTCGTGCTCGATGAGGCCACATCAGCCCTCGACAGCGCTACCGAGGCTGCCGTACAGGATGCCCTCGAAGAAGCCGCCGAAGGCCGCACCACGCTGATGGTCGCCCACCGCCTGTCCACCGTAAAGTCCGCCGACGAGATCATCGTTCTCGAGGCAGGCCGGGTGATCGAGCGTGGCAATCATGCCACCCTGCTGGCCAAAGACGGCAAATATGCTGATATGTGGGAACGTCAGGCCCGCAATGCCGATTTGGCTCTGGTCGACGAATAGGAATTGCCCGGGGAAGGGGCTCGTTTGAATGTCTGAAGACCTTGATCGCAAAAGCACGCCCTGGCTGACCATCGGCCTCGACTGGGAAGGCGTTGCCGCCGCGCTTGGCGCGCTGCTTGTCGCCCTCTTGCTGGGGGCGCTCTGGTCGCCGCTTTTCTGGATCGGCTTTGCCGGCGTCATCCTGGCGCTCATGGCCGCCCGCTGGTCGCACCGGACACCGCCAGAGCTCGCGAATGGCATCGTCTCACCCTGTGACGGCGTCGTTGTTTCGGTTGAGCGCGTTGAGGCACCATCTGAATTACGCCTGACCGAGTCGGCCACGCTGCGGATTCGCGTCGCGTCTGCCCCCTCGACAACGAACAAGGTGTACACGCCCATCGCTGGCAGTCTTGAATCGCTCATTCTGGAAGCCGGCGAGAATGGTGTGCCGCTCGCCACCCGCCCGGATGATGACGGCTTGACGCGCGCCTATCTCACCTTTGAAAGCCGTGGCCAGCAGGTCGGCGTCCGGCTCGCATCCGGTGGCTTTGGTCCGCGCATCGAACTGATCACCGAGGCGGGGGATATTGTTCGCCTTGGCCGTCCTTTCGGGACGCGTCGGCTCGGCGGCTGGTGTGATATCTACGTGCCAGGCAATACGGGCGTGCTGATCTGGCCAGGCCAGACGCTGGTCGGCGGCGAAACCGTGTTGGGGCGCCTGAAGTCGCAAGGCGATACGGACCTGTTCGGTGGCATGACCGCCGAAGAGCAGGAAGAAGCGCCTGTCCTGCAGGTCGAAACCGGGGCCGAGACTGAACCGGAGGTCGAGGAAGAGGAAGACGATGATTACCCGTCGCCAGACGAGGTGTCCGTTCCTGAAGACCCGGCTGAAATCTTTGCCCGCCTGCGCGAAGCCGCCCGCAAGCACGGTGAACAGGATTAGTCGTCCCACTCAGCATCACCACACATCCGGTTTGAGTAGACAATGCAAATCCGTCCCGCGACGCAGCAAGACGCATCAGCAATAGGGTCAATCATCGGACCGATCATTCAGGCGGGTGAAACCTATTCGCTTGCGCGGGACATGACGGTAACGGAATGCCTTGCTTACTGGATGGGGCCTGACAAGGAGACATTCGTCCTCGAGGACGACGGCCGCATTCTGGGTACTTATTACATGCGGCCCAATCAGGCTGGCGGCGGCGCGCATGTTGCCAATTGCGGGTATATGACATCGCCTGATGCTGCGGGCAGGGGCCTTGCGCGCTTGATGTGCGCGCATTCGATGGACCATGCGCGTAAGCGAGACTATCGCGCCATACAATTCAATTTTGTCGTTAGCACGAATGAGCGCGCCATTCGCCTTTGGGAGAATCTTGGCTTCAGCATTGTGGGACGTCTGCCAAAGGCATTTGAGCATCCGGACGAGGGGTTCGTGGATGCGCTTGTCATGTACCAGTGGCTTGAGAACGCGTAGATCTAGTCGTCGGTCTCTTGCTGGGCACCGCTGTTCATCCAGGCGAAAAGCGGCTTCAGCGGAATGATCCAGCCAAATCCGGCCACGATATAGAACACAAGCTGTGCCCAGCGTGGCCAGGTGCCGATCAGGCCCGACAGCGTGCCCACGACCACGATCCAGGCGATGATGAAGGCGAGCAGTATCAGGCTGGCGATGGGTTTGCGCATGGTATGGCGGGCTTTCCTGTGGCGGTACTCGGCTCTGCTGCGACACGGTTGCCTCTTGCCGTATCCCATGAATAGGCCATTTAGGCCGCATGTCCCAAACAGGCAAATCCCCGCAGGCAACACGCTGGATGCGCAACTGGCTCGTGCTCATGGGCCTACTTGTTTACGCCATGATACTGATTGGCGGCGCCACGCGGCTCACGGATAGCGGCCTGTCGATCACCGAATGGGATCCGATCAAGGGCGCCCTGCCGCCGATGAGCGATGAAGCCTGGGCCAGTCTGTTTGCCAAGTATCAACAGACGGCCGAGTACAAGCTGCAGAACGCCGGCATGTCGATGGGCGAGTTCCAGCAGATATTCTGGTGGGAATGGGGCCATCGCCTGTTCGGTCGCCTCATCGGCCTGGTCGCCATGTTTGGCCTCGCCATTTTTGCCATCCGCGGCTGGCTGAGCCGTGGCCTGGCCACCAGGTTCGTGATTCTCATCTTGCTCGGCGGCCTTCAGGGCGCCATTGGCTGGTGGATGGTGTCGAGCGGTATCGGCGAAACCACCCGTGTGGACGTCGCGCCATATCGCCTGGCAACGCATTTCATGCTCGCTCTCCTGATCATCGCCTACACCGCCTGGCTCTGGCTGGACCTTGGCGGCAAGGCGCGGCCGCAGATCACGCAGCCGATCCGCACGGTCGCCATCGTGCTGCTTGGCCTGATATTCCTGCAAATGGCAGCAGGCGCGCTCGTGGCCGGTCTTGATGCGGGCCGCACCTACAATGACTGGCCGCTCATGGCGGGCGAGTTCGTGCCGCATGACTATTTGGGTGAGGGCCTCGGCCTGCGCAGCTTATTTGAAGGCCGGGCGACGACCCAGTTCAATCACCGCATGCTGGCCTATATTATCTGGATTCTGGCCCTCGGCGCGGCTTGGGCTTTCAAGGGAACGCCCTTGAAGGGCGCTTTCATCGGCCTTGCTGCGCTGGTCAGCCTGCAGGCAGTGTGGGGCATCCTGACGCTCATGAACGCCGCCCCGATGAACCTGGCGCTATTTCACCAGGCCATCGGTGTGATCGTCACATTGGCGGCGGTCCGGCTCGTCTGGCTTACAGGCCAGAAAGCCTAGTTGGTCGATAGGGTCAGCGGGCTCGGGTCCACGAACACGGCGTGATGCTCGCCGGGCTTGGTTTCGCCCGCAATCACGATCAGTCCGCCCGGATAGCCACCTGACATCATTGTGCCCATTGCAGCCATCGCATCCGGCGTCCGTGGGGCCGTAACCGTAATCCCATCCTTCACGTCAATTTCCGCATTGGTCATGCCCATGTCGGTGGAAATGCCGAGCTTGCCATTCTCAAGCGATACAAGTGCATCAAGCGGGCCCCTCACGAGGGCCGCGGCATCGGAAGCACGCGGTGAGGCGACCAGTGTGTCGCTGGTATAGGCGCAGGACTTGATCGGGAAATCGGTGAAGGTTGATTCGCCGGCCACCCAGCGCAGGTCGCCGCTATTTGATTTGACGACGCCGTTTTGAAGCACGCTGTTGTTCACATCGGTCCAGAAGGCGAGACGCATGAGGCCGGTCCCTGTGGCGGGGCCGGAGCAGACGCCGACAACAGCATGGTCAATGGCGATGGGCAGGTCGATCTGGGCAGGGGCAATCAGGCCCTCACCATAGATATAGCCCTTGAGTTCACCCTCGCGGGTGATTCCCGGGAAAACGGTGATCGAACGGTCTTCAATCACAGCCGATTGGCCGCTTGCCAGCGCTCTCAGCCGGAAATTGGCTTTTTCGCCGAGTTTTTCGGCTTCCATATCGAAAAATTGAAGGCCGCCCTTGTCATAAGCGACCGCCAGGATGCCACGCAGGCCCCCTGACAGCGCGATAGAGGAAACCGGGCCTTCCAGCGGGCGCGTTGACCACACGGCGGGTAGCTGCGTTCCTGCAGCTATGGCGGGGGATTCAGGCTGTGTTTCAGCCTGCTTGTCTTGTTTCGAACACGCTGTTGCTGTAAAAAGCAGGGCAAGTCCAAGCCCGGCGTTGACAAGGGGGGACACGGCGCTTAAACGCCAGCGCTTGTATTGCATTCCATGAACTCCGAAGTCGAGAGGCTCTGATTAGAGCGATGAAAACCTATAACGCACCAGCAGATGTGGAGCACAAGTGGGTCGTGATTGATGCGACTGACGTCGTCATCGGACGCCTTGCTTCTTACGTCGCAAAACGTCTTCGCGGCAAGCACCGCGTCGATTTCACGCCGCACATCGATACAGGCGATCATGTCGTCATTATCAACGCGGATAAAGCAAAATTCACAGGCAAGAAGATGACGGACAAGATCTATTACCGTCACACTGGCTATCCTGGCGGCATCAAGTCGACCACGCCTGAGAAAATCCTCAACGGTAAATTCCCTGAGCGCACCATCCAGATGGCCGTGAAGCGTATGATGCCGAAGGAAAGCACGCTTGCTCGCACCCAGTTCGGCAAGCTGCGCGTCTATGCCGGTGCCGAGCACCCGCACACGGCACAACAGCCTGAAACTGTCGACTTCCGGTCGATGAACCGCAAGAACATCAAGGCAGCCTAATCCATGACCGATACTGCAAATTCCCTCCAGGACCTCGGCACCATGTCGGGCACGCCAGCCGCTGAAGCGCCAGCCGCGAAGATCGAACCAAAGATCGACGCACAAGGCCGCGCCTACGGCACAGGCCGCCGCAAGGAAGCCACGGCACGCGTCTGGATCAAACCGGGTTCCGGCAAGATCACGATCAATGGCCGCGACCAGGAGCAATATTTCGCACGTCCGGTCCTGCGCATGGTTATCGCTCAGCCGCTCATCGAAGCTGGTCGCGACAGCGAATTTGACGTCATCGCGACTGTCAAAGGCTCGGGCCTTATGGGTCAGGCCGGTGCTGTCCGTCACGGCATTTCGCGCGCGCTCGTCAACTATGAGCCAAGTCTGCGCGCCGTTCTGAAGCCTTTCGGCTTCATGACCCGTGATCCACGCGTCGTCGAACGCAAGAAGTACGGCAAAGCGAAAGCACGCCGCAGCTTCCAGTTCTCCAAGCGCTAGACCGTATTCCGGTTTTCCAATTCCGGCGGGCGCTTCGGGAACGAAGCGCCCGTTTTTTATTGTTTTTTGGTGGGAGGCGGCCGTGCTGCCAAAAGTATTCATAGATGGCGAAGCCGGGACGACCGGCCTTCAGATCGCGGATCGGCTGCGGGCGCGTGACGATATCGAACTGATCTCGATTGATCCCGCCAAGCGCAAGGATATCGATGCGCGCGCCAGCATGATGAACATGGCTGATGCCGTTATCCTGTGCCTGCCCGATGATGCGGCCCGGCTGGGCGTGTCGCTGGTGACCAACCGCAACACGATCATCATTGATGCCTCCACGGCCCACCGCACGGCGTCGGGCTGGACGTATGGCTTTCCCGAAATGGACAAGGGCCAGCGCGCCGCCATCCGTGCCTCCACGCGCATCTCCAATCCCGGCTGCTATCCGACGGGCGTGATCGCCCTGGTGCGCCCGCTCGTCCTGCGGGGCTTCGTGCCGCCCTCGTATCCGCTCACCGTAAATGCCGTCTCCGGCTATACTGGTGGCGGCAACGCCATGATTGCCGAGTTCGAAGATGCCGATAGCGCCAACGCCACATCTGACAATTACCGGATCTATGGCCTGACGCAGAAGCACAAGCATCCGCCGGAAATGATGCGCCACGGGCGCCTCGCAAACCTGCCCATGTTCATGCCGGCCGTTGGCCGTTTTGCGCAGGGCATGATCGTCGAAGTGCCGCTCACCTTGCGCATGCTGCCGAACACGCCGCGCAAGGCCGACCTCCACGCAGCCCTGACGCAGGCCTATCAGGGCGAACGTTTCGTACGCGTCGTGCCGCTGGCCGAGTCCGACAAGCTGACCGGCCTTGAGCCCGAAGCCTGCAACGGCACCAACCGGCTCGAGCTCTTTGTCTTCGGCTCGGACGAACAGGTCCGCCTCGTCGCTCGCCTCGACAATCTGGGCAAGGGCGCCTCAGGCGCCGCCGTCCAGAACCTGAACATCGCACTGGGATTGGACGAGTGGACGGGCCTCGAAGCCTGAACCGGGCTCGCGGGGAAGCCCAGCATGAGCGCTGAGGTGCGCGCTATTTCAGCGGCAGCTTGATGTTCTGCAGGCGCACTTTGACATATGTGCCCGGCGCGGCGCCGAGGCCCATGTCCTTGGGCTCCACGGCCTTCTTCTTTGCGCCCGACTTCGGCTTCAGCCAATCCCACCAATAGGGCCACCATGAGCCGGGGGCCTCTTCGGCCGTTTCCAGCCATTCGGCGCCCGTCTCGGTGATCTTGCCGCCAGTCCAGTGCTGGTACTTCTTGGCGTCCGGGTGGTTCACCACGCCAGCGATGTGGCCCGAGCTCGACAGCACGAACTTGGTATCGCCGCCGAACACGGTGGCCGTGCGGTAAACGCTTTCGAACGGGCAGATATGGTCGTCGCGACTGGCCTGGACCATCACGGGGATGGTCACGTTCTTCAGGTCCACGGTTTCGCCTAACAGCTTGAACTGCCCCTTCGACAGGTTGTTGTCGTAGTAGCAATCCTTGAGATAGCGCTGGTGCACGGCGCCGGGAATATTGGTCTGGTCTGCGTTCCAGTAGAGCAGGTCGAACGGGCGGGGCGACTTGCCCAGCATGTACTGGTCGATCACATAGCGCCACACGAGGTCGATCGGGCGCAGCCAGTTGAAGGTCTCGTACATCATGGCGCCCGGCATCACGCCGCCGTTCTCCTCGATCACGCTGTCGATATAGCCGCGGCCCGGCCCGTCGGTGAACACTTTCAGGTCGCCGGCGAGCTCAAAATCGGATTGCGAGGCAAAGAAGGTCGCCGAATTCACCCGGTCGTCGCCATTGGCCGCCATATGCGCCAGCGTGCCCGACAGCAGCGTGCCGCCGATGCAATAGCCTACGGCATTGAGCTTCTTGGCGCCGGAGGCCTGCAAGGCGGCCTCAACGGCGGCATAGACGCCATTCTTGCTGTAATCGTCCCAGGTATAGTCCTTGGTGACCTCATCCGCCGAGCGCCACGAGACGACGAACACGGTCAGGCCCTTGTCGACCAGCCAGCGGATCATCGAATTCTCTTCGCGCAGGTCGAGGATGTAGAACTTGTTGATCCATGGAGGGAAGATCAGCAGCGGCCGCGAGTGCACGGTTTCCTGCGTCGGTGCATACTGGATCAGCTCGATCAGGTCGTTGCGGAACACGACCTTGCCAGGCGCTGTCGCGATATTCTTGCCGATTTCGAAAGGCGTCTCGTCGGTCTGGCTGATGTGCAGCTTGCCGCCGGCCTTCTTCACATCGGCGCGGGCCAGGCGAATGCCGTTCAGCACGCTCTCGCCGCCGCTTTCCATGAAAGCGCGCAGCGCCTGCGGGTTCGTGCCAAGATAATTGGTCGGCGACATGATGTCGGTCAGCTGCTGGGTGAAGAATTTCGTGCGCAGGTGCAGGTTGTCCGGCAGGTCCGTGGCGTGGTCAGCCAGACCCATCAGCCACTTGGTATTCACTTCATAGGCTTTGCGAATGAACTTGAAGCCTGGATTGGTCTGCCATTCCGGATCTGAAAACCGCTTGTCCGTCTCACGGGCAGGCTCGGCGCCAAGTGCCTCCTGGGTCATCTCCTGCCACAGGCCCATCCAGCTACGCATCAGCTCCATATTGGCATTCATCAACGCCATCGGGTTCTGCGCCAGGTTCATGCCGACCGCACGGAAGGCTTCGCCTGCGCCCATGGGGTCGCCCTGCGCCATCGTGCCGACCGGCCCGGAGCCCATCAGGACATCGCTGATCAAAGCCTGTGATTCCGTATTGGCCAACGCGAGTGTTGTCATTAACACCTGCATCTGCAGCGGATTTTGCTCGGCCAGCAGCGATCCAAGTGAGGGAAGTGCAGGCTTTTCTTTGTTATTGCCGCTCATCTGTCCCAATATCGCCTGTTTGTCGTTGTGTAACTATTCATGAGAATGTTTGTGATTTAATGAGTTTAACCATGAAAAACACGACGATTCCCCTCTTAGGCGTTTCCTGTCTGCTGCTGGCCGGCTGTACCGGCTCGTATTCGCAGATGCGTGACGCCGTAAACCAGGCTCCGGACTGGTATGAGACCCGTCGTGCCGAAATTCGGGGTGAAGGGTATCCAGAGCTTGTTGAGGTCCCCACGATTACAGAGGAAAACCTGCCCGGCAAGACGCTGCCGGCATCTGCTGAACGTGTGAATGAACTCACGGCGCAATTCGCGGCCAACGCGCGAGCGGAATTGCCGGCCAATGGGCCGGCCGAAATCGCAGCCGTTGGGGCCGAGATCCGCCAGCAATTTGCTGGCCTGGATACGTCCTCGAATTTTTTGACTGACGCCGAGATCACAGCCATCAGGGAAAGCTTCAATGTCCCGCGCGTCACCCAAGGTCTGAAAGGCCAGAGATGAACACCGATTTTCACAAAATCCGCCGCCTGCCGCCATATGTGTTTGAGCAGGTGAACCGGGCTAAGGCGACACTACGGGCAGAAGGCGCTGATATTATTGATCTCGGCATGGGCAACCCCGATCTGCCGACACCCACGCACATCGTCGACAAGCTGGTCGAGACGGCCCGCAAGCCGGACGTTAATGGCTATTCCGCCTCGCGCGGCATACCGGGCCTGCGCCGTGCGGTGACCGATTATTACAAGCGCCGCTTTGACGTAAAGCTCGACAAGAACAAGGAAGTGATCGTCACGCTTGGCTCCAAGGAAGGCTTTGCCAACCTTGCGCAGGCCATCTCCGCGCCCGGCGACGTCATCCTGTCGCCCGACCCGTCATACCCGTTGCATTCTTTCGGCTTCATCATTGCCGGCGCCTCGATCCGCGCCGTGCCCGCGCCGTCGCCGGAGCAATATCTGCGTAACCTCGAAAAGGCCGTGAAGCATTGCGTGCCGCCGCCGACGGCCATGGTGCTCTGCTACCCGTCAAACCCGACGGCGGACGTGTGCGATCTCGAATTCTACAAGGACGCGGTCAAGTTCGCGAAGAAGCACGATCTCTGGATCCTGTCAGATCTGGCCTACAATGAGATCTATTTCGAAGAGCCCACGCCCTCGATCCTGCAGGTCGATGGCGCAAAAGACATAGCGGTTGAGTTCACAACAATGTCCAAGACCTATTCCATGGCCGGCTGGCGCATGGGCTTCGTCGCAGGCAACGAGACGCTGATTGCGGCGCTGGCACGCGTCAAATCCTATCTCGACTACGGCGCTTATACGCCCATCCAGGTCGCTGCCGTGGCTGCCCTTGATGGGCCACAGGACTGCGTCGAGGAATTCCGCCAGATCTACAAGCAGCGCCGTGACGTGCTGGTTGAGAGCTTTGGCCGGGCAGGGTGGGACATTCCCAGCCCCAAGGCCTCCATGTTCGCCTGGGCGCCCATTCCGGAGCCTTTCAAGGAGCTTGGCAGCCTCGAATTCTCGCTCATGCTGATGAACGAAGCCCATGTTGCGGTCGCGCCAGGCGCCGGCTTTGGTGAGCATGGCGATGGGCATGTCCGCATCGCGCTTGTGGAAAATGAACAGCGCATCCGTCAGGCTGCGCGCAACATCCGCAAGTTCATGACCAAGCATGGGGTCAAAGAGGTAAAGCCGGAAACGGCAGCTGCCGAGTAGACGGGACAGGCGGTCGCCTGGACCTTCGGGGCGCCCTCGCGTTCAGTCATGCTGAACCGAGGGTGTGCCCGGTCTCGCTCAGGCGTAGGTAAACCCGCCATTGTTGAGCACGATACGACCGTCGCCACCGACGGTCTGGAAGATGGCCGTGCCCGGCTCACCTTCGCCGGTCCACATCCTGATGGTGAGGGATTCGCCCGGCAGCACCGGAGACGAAAACCGTCCCTCCATCGACTTGAAGCGCGCAGGCGCGTTCCCGCATAATGCCGACAGTAGCGCGCGTCCTGTGAAGCCATAAGTGCACAGCCCGTGCAGGATGGGCTTTGGAAACCCGCCCACATCGGAGAATTTCTTGTCTGAATGCAGCGGGTTGCGGTCGCCGCTCAACCGGTAGAGCAGGGCCTGGTCCTCGCGGGTCTGATAGGTGAGAGCGTGATCCGGTGCGCGGTCCGGTGCGACATTGATCTTGTCCGAAGGCCCCCGATCACCGCCAAAGCCGCCTTCGCCCACGATGAAAACCGATGAGGTCAACTCGAACAGCGGTTGGCTGTCGGCGGTAAGCGTTGCCACCGCCTTGGTCGCGAGCACCGCGCCTTTTCCCTTGTCATAAATGCCAGTGATTTCGTCCACGAGCGTGATCTCGCCTGCGACCGGAATGGGCCGATGGAGCCTGATTCCCTGTTCGCCATGCACCAGCATGCGCGGATCATAGGTGCCGATCCCAGACATGGCGCTCTTGCCGCCATGTGCGTTGAAACCTGCAAGAACGCCAAAGGTCGGCAGCACTTTCTGATCTACGCCCATCGTGTTCTCTGTCGTGAACTCAAGTTCGCTTCCGACCGGGTCTGCAACGCCGCAACCGACACCGAGCGCGTAAATCAGCGCGTCGCGGGAATCCCACGCCCATGTCCGCGCTGTCCCCTTTGATCCCACTGCATCCTTGTTGATTGGCATTGCGTCGTTCCTCCTTCGGTTTCCATTCTTGGCGTCAGTTAAGCACGTTGTCCTGATCCTATCTAATGATGCCGGTTTGGGCTGTCTGCCCCTTCCACATGGGCGCCAAACCCGCTAGGCACCTGCCGGAATACATAGAAGCGTGAAAGGGGGGACTTTGGGACCTCTAAAGATAGGCATCGCAGGTCTCGGCCATGTTGGCTGTGGACTAATTGAACTGGTCGAACGCCAGGACAAGCTTCGCTTGCCCGGTGTGGTCGAGATTACAGGCGTGAGCGCGCGTAGTCAGAGCCGCAACCGGCCGGTGGATACCGACAAGTATCGCTGGTTCGATGACGCGGCCACGCTCGCTGAAGATCCTGATGTCGACGTGTTCGTCGAGCTGATCGGCGGGTCTGACGGCCCGGCCAAATTCGCTGTCGAAAGCGCCCTCAAGGCTGGCAAGCATGTCATCACCGCCAACAAGGCCCTTATGGCCAAGCATGGCATGGCGCTCGCCGCCCTCGCCGAGGAAAAAGGCGTCGACCTTCTGTTCGAAGCCGCCGTCGCTGGTGGCATCCCGGTTGTGCGCGTGCTGCGTGACAGCCTTGCCGGCGTCGAGATCAAGCGCGTTGCGGGTATCCTGAATGGTACCTGCAACTACCTGACGACCAGCATGCTGGAAACCGGCCGGTCCTATGACGAGGTCCTCGAAGAAGCCCAGAAGCTTGGTTACGCCGAAGCCGACCCGACGCTTGACGTGTCCGGCATGGATGCAGCCCACAAGGCCGCCATACTCTCGGCCATTGCCTTTTCCGCCGATCTCGACTTCTCCAAGGTCAAAGTCTCCGGCGTTGACGGTATCGACCTGCTCGACCTGAAACTGGCGGACCGCCTCGGCTTGCGTATCAAGCTCATCGCTGAAGGCCTGCTGACCGATGACGGCGTTGTCTGCCGCGTCGAGCCGATGGCCCTGTCGGCCAATCATCCGCTCGCCCGCGTCAATGGCTCGCTCAACACGGTCCGTATCGAGGGCGACCCCGTTGGCGCCATCACGCTGACCGGCCCCGGGGCAGGGGCAGGCCCGACGGCCAGCGCCGTTATGGGCGATGTGGCCAAGCTTTTCCGTCCGGCCATCCGACCGGCCTTCGGCCGTGCCGAACACCACGTTGCGCGGCCGTTCGTGGCTGCAATGGGCGACGAGACATCGGCCTTCTTCCTGCGCGTTCGTCTGGCTGACAAGCCCGGCGCGCTCGCTGCACTGACAGAAGCGCTGGCGGCCGAGGGGGTTTCGGTCAACCAGCTGGTACAGGATTCTGCGGATGATTCCGGTGCCAGCCCGGTCGCGATTGTCACCCACCGGTGCCCAAGCTCCCACATGCAGGCCGCCCTCACGCGGTTGGCTAAACTAACAATGCTGATTGACGCGCCGCGCCTGATCCGTATCGAAACTGCAAGCTAGAATATGAAACACGCCGCGCTGGTCTTGGAATCAGCGCGTCTGGGGGCAATAAAACGATGAAAAACAACGTTCTTACGCCGGGCCTCGCAGATGCCATGGTCCGTGTGACCGAGCTTGCAGCCATCGCTGCCGCAAGCGAAGTCGGTCGCGGTGACGAGAAAAGGGCCGATGCTGCCGCTGTTGATGCGATGCGCACCGCCTTTAACGCTGTTGAATTCAAAGGTCGCGTCGTGATCGGCGAGGGCGAGCGCGACGAGGCGCCGATGCTGTATATCGGCGAGGAGGTCGGCACAGGCCGCGGCCCCGAGATCGATATTGCCCTCGATCCGCTTGAAGGCACCACGCTCACAGCCAAGGCCATGTCGAACGCGTTGGCCGTCCTGGCCATCGCCCCGCGCGGTGGCCTGCTTCATGCCCCTGATACGTATATGGACAAGGTCGCGATTGGCCCGGGCTATCCCGAAGGCATTATCAGTCTCGATGCCACGCCAGCCGAGAACATCACGGCCCTGGCCGAGTTCAGGGGCGTTCCCGTGTCTGACATGACCGCCTGCGTGCTCGACCGTCCGCGCCATGAGGCCATCATCGCCGGTCTGCGTGAAGTCGGGTGCCGCATCGCCCTCATCACGGATGGCGATGTTGCAGGTGTCATCGCGACGACAGACCCGCAAACCGGCATTGATTTCTATGTCGGATCCGGCGGCGCGCCTGAGGGCGTTCTGGCGGCAGCAGCCCTCAAATGCGTTGGCGGGCAGATGTTTGCGCGTCTCGTCTTCCGCAATGACGACGAGAAGAAGCGCGCCACCCGCGTCGGCATCACCGATTTCGGGCGCACCTATTCGCTGAACGAACTTGCATCCGGCGACACGGTCTTCTGCGCAACAGGCGTCACCAGCGGCAGCCTGCTCAGCGGCGTGAAATATGCCGGTGGCCGTGTCCACACGCATACCCTTGTGATGACATCCATCGACGGCATGGTCCGCCACGTCCGATCCGACCGCAAGGTCTGAGACGCGCACTGCCAAGCCGGGTCACAGCACCCGCATTCTGCGCTAGGATGGATTTCCCGATTCTCTGAATGAGGAAGCCCCTTCCGCATGGTCCAAGCCGCTCAACAGTCCAGTCCCCACCTGTTCGAGGTCGACCAGTCGGCATCAGGCCGCTTCTGGACGCTTGCTGACGCGGATGAGGCGCTTGTCCGGCGTCTGGCGCCGAGCGTCGGCGGCTCTGACCTGCTTGCCCGCCTGCTGGCTTCGCGCGATGTTGATCCGGCACAGGCCTCAAGCTATCTCGCCCCCACGCTGCGCGACTATTTCCCCGACCCCTCGAGCTTCGCCGACATGGACAAGGCCGCAGGCATCGTCCTCGACGCCATCCTGTCCAAGAAACGCGTCACCGTCTTTGCCGACTATGACGTCGATGGTGGTACATCCTCAGCGATCCTGGCCCGCTACTTCCGCGGCTGGGGGCAGGATCTCGGCCTCTACGTGCCGGACCGTCTGGAAGAGGGCTATGGGCCATCGCCAGCTGCCTTTCGCCACCTGAAGGATACCGGCTCCGAGCTCGTCATCACTGTCGACTGCGGCGGCGCCGCCGTTGATGCCCTCAATGAAGCCGAAGCCATTGGCCTGCCGGTCGTCGTGATCGACCACCACCTCATGTCCGCCGAACTCCCGCCGTCAGCGGCGCTCGTCAATCCGAACCGCCTCGACGACACATCCGGCTGCGGCCACCTTGCCGCGGCAGGCGTCGTCTTTGTCTTCGTCGCTGCGCTGAACCGGCTTGCGCGTGAGCGGGGCCTCGCCCCCGCTGACGGCCTACCTGACATCATGCCCTTCCTCGATCTCTGCGCGCTCGGCACGTTGTGCGACATGGCCCCGCTGCACGGCGTCAACCGCGCCTTCGTGCGTCAGGGCCTCACCATCATGGCCCGCGACCAGAACCCTGGCTTGCGTGCGCTCGCCGATGTCGCCGGCATCGGCAAGACAGAGACCGTCTACCACGCAACATTCATGCTTGGTCCTCGCCTGAACGCCGGCGGCCGCGTCGGCGATCCATGGATCGCGGCGAAGCTGCTCGCCACCGATGACCGGCAAGAGGCGATTGACCTCGCCGAACGCCTCCATGCCCTCAATGAAGAGCGCAAGGCTGTCGAAAGCGCGATACTCGATCTTGCCATGGCGCAAGCCGAGCAGGCGCTCGCCCGCAACCCGGATCGCGGTATCCTCATCGCCAGTGGCGAGGGCTGGCACCCAGGCGTCATCGGCATCGTCGCCGGTCGTCTCAAGGAACGCTACCACCTGCCCAGCATCGTTATCGGCTGGGGGGAGGGGCTCGGCCCTGTCGCCAAGGGCTCCGGCCGCTCGGTGAAGGGCGTCAATATCGGGGATGCCATTTCCATGGCCGCGCGTGAGGGCATTATCCTCTCCGGTGGCGGCCACGCCATGGCTGGCGGCCTCAGCCTCGAGCCCGATCAGGTCCAGGCTTTCGACGACTGGATGGTCGCCCATATGGCGCAATTCTCGGCAGAGCGCACAGCCGCGCTCGAACTCGCCATTGATGCCGTCCTCGCGCCAGGCGCCGCCAGTCCGGCCCTGGTTGACCAGATCGCGCAGATCGGCCCCTTCGGCATTGGCTCACCCGAGCCCGTCTTTGCGCTGAAATCCGTGCATGTCACAGGCGTGCGCCAGGTAGGTGTCAATCATCTGCGCTTCATCGCCGAAGACGCCGGTGGCCGGATTGAATGCATCGCATGGCGGGCGGCCGATACACCCATGGGCGAGGCGTTGCGGAACGGCGCGCGTGTACACATTGCGGGCAAACTGAAAGCCGACGAGTGGAATGGACGCCGCAGAGTCCAGCTGGACGTCGCTGATGTCGCGGCTGACTGAATATTCTGCATGTTAGTCCCGAAAGACGGGTTGCTTCCCTCCGAAACAGCCGCTATATCGCCTCTTCTTCAAACCGGTGCGGTCCCTTCGTCTATCGGTTAGGACGTCAGGTTTTCAACCTGAAAAGAGGGGTTCGACTCCCCTAGGGACTGCCAGGTTTTTTTCATCCGACAATCAATGACTTATTCCGCAATTGCCGACGTTTACGGCATTTGTTGTGAAGATCGCGTGACAAGAGCGTCATCGCATTTTAGGTTGCTTCCTTGGGGAATTTGGGTTGATGGCGAAAGCAGTGCCGACATGCGAATCAGATATGCCTGCGGCTGAACCCGTGGTGCGCGTGATCGGCCGCGTGAAGTGGTTCGATAGCGCCAAGGGCTATGGCTTCATCGTGGCCGACTCCACGTCGGACGCGGCGCTGACCGGCGACGTGATGCTGCATGTCTCCTGCTTGCGCGACTATGGCGAAACCTATGCCGACGAAGACGCCCGCATTGTCTGCGATGCCGTCGAGCGGGAACGGGGCTGGCAGACGGCTCACATCATCGAGATGGAGCGCCCGCGCGCCGTCGTCGCCCGCGAGAAGGGCGTCGAGTTCGACTTCACATCCGTCACCCTGAAATGGTTCAACCGCACCCGCGGCTATGGCTTCGTCCAGCGCGACGAGATCGAGATCGACATCTTCGTCCATGCTGTGGTCCTGCGTCAGGCAGGCTATGAGGATATCGAGCCCGGCACCCGGCTGGAGGTCGTTCTGGGCAAAGGCGCCAAGGGTGAAAACGTCACGTTCGTAAAGCCGCGTCAGGACTGAACGGCAAACAGCCAAGAGCGCTTGCTCAGGCTCGCATGCGCCGCTAAACCAACTCGCATGACCCGTTTGATCACCAGTGTTTTTGTCGCCGCCTTTTTCCTTGTTCAGGGCGCTTTCGCCCAGTTGGAAACAGGCCCGCTCGCCATTGATACAGGCGACTCCGTGCACAAGTTCACGGTCGAACTGGCCAATGATCCCGAAGAGATCCGCGTCGGTCTGATGAACCGCCCCGAAATGGCGCCCAATGCGGGCATGCTGTTCGATCTGGGCGAGCCACGTGAAGCCAGCTTCTGGATGAAGAACACCCTTATCCCGCTCGACATGCTTTTCCTGAACACGGATGGCAAGATCATCGCGATTGCCCGGAATACGGTTCCGGGTTCACTGCGCTCGATCGGGCCGGGCGTGCCGGTGAAAGCCGTGCTGGAGCTGAATGGCGGTCGCTCTGAGGCGCTGGGCATCGAGCCGGGCGACGTGGTCGAGCACGCGGTGTTCGGCAATCTCGCACAATGATCTGCGCGGCCTCATGAAGCCGCCTCCACCGGGCTTTGCGCCAAATCCCTCTCGCGGCAAGTTCACCCTGCACAATGGCCCCACATTCAGGGCCAGCGCCGAGGGCGACATGCGCACAGGTATGTGGGTGCTCGATCGTCACTGCAACGGCATGGGCTTTATGCATGGGGGCATGACGTGCGCCTTTGCTGACAGTGCTCTGGCCTGGGCCGTGTGGACCGTCACAGGGCGCATGTCCGTCACGCTGAAACTTACATTGGAATTTATGGACATCGTGCCGGAGGGCACATGGCTTGAAGCCCATCCGGAAGTTACCGCCGTCGACGGCGATATCGTCCATGTGACGGCCCGCCTCCTCAAGGAGGGTGGCCACATCGCTGCCCGCGCCGATGCCGTGTTCCGGTCCCTGCGGCGGCGCACCACATGAGGCAGGATGGCGCGCGACAACACTAAACGCGCATCTGCCCGATAACTGTGTTATCCCGGCTCTAAATAGAGTTGCCGTAGGGATAACCGACCAATGGATTTTGACGCTCTGCTATTATCGCGCATCCAGTTCGCGTTCGTCATTGCCTTTCACATCATGTTCCCAGCTTTCACGATTGGCCTCGCGGCCTTTCTCGCTGTTTGCGAGGGTCTGTGGCTGAAGACAGGGCATGAGGCGTTCAAGCGCCTCTACATGCACTGGGTCAAAATCTTCGCGCTCGCCTTCGCGATGGGCGTCGTTTCCGGCGTGGTGATGAGCTACCAGTTCGGTACGAACTGGAGCGTCTTCTCCGAAATCGCAGGCAGTGTGATCGGCCCGCTTCTCGGCTATGAAGTCCTCACGGCCTTCTTCCTTGAGGCCACCTTCCTGGGCGTCATGCTGTTCGGGTGGAACAAGGTCGGTCGCAAGCTCCACTTCGTTGCCACCTGCGCCGTCGCCATCGGCACCACGATTTCCGCCTTCTGGATCATATCGGCCAATAGCTGGATGCAGACGCCGCAGGGCTTTGCCGTCGATCCGGCCACCGGCAACTTCTACGCCACCGACTGGATGAAGGTTATCTTCACCCCTAGTTTCCCGTCGAGACTGGCCCACATGCTGATCGCCGCTTACATCACCACTGCGGCTGTCGTGCTTGCGGCTGGCGCCTGGCAGGTCATCTGTGGCCGCGTGACCAAGCCGACCCGCTGGCAGATGCGCATGGCGTCCATGACGCTCGCCATCCTGCTGCCCATCCAGATCATGATCGGGCATGAGTCCGGGCTCATCGCGCACGAGTACCAGCCCGCCAAGATCGCCGCGGCAGAAGGCTGGTGCGAAACCGCGCCCATTCAGGGCACCATGCTGATCGCCTGGCCGGCAGACAATGCCTGTGGCCATGCCGGCATCACCATTCCCGGCACCAGCCCCTACCTTTTCGCAGGCACGCCCGAGGGCGAAGACCTGAAGGGCCTCGACCAGTTTGCGCCGGAAGATACGCCGCCCATCTGGCTCGTCTTCTACGGCTTCCGCATCATGGTTGGCGCCGGCCTTGCGATGCTCGGGCTTGGCCTTTGGGGCTGTTTCCTCTGGTGGCGTGGCCGTCTGGACGAAAAGGGCCTGTTCCACTGGGCCGCCGTTCCCGGCGGCGCGCTTGGCTTCATCGCCGTCATCACCGGCTGGATTGTCGCGGAAGTCGGTCGCCAGCCCTACACCGTGTATGGCCACCTGCGAACGGTCGACAGCGTCTCGCCTGTCTCCACCGCGCAGGTCGCCACATCGCTCCTCGTCTTCATGGTCACCTATGCGATCATCTTCACCGCCGGCACGGTCTACATGGCCCGTATCGCCACCCGCGGCTTTGACGATGATCCGAAGGGACCGAAGGAAGCCCGCCGTCCGCCCGGTTCGCCAATGGGTGCCGTCGACGAACCCGCCGAAACCGGCGAAGACATTGTCGCAGCGGACTAGGAGAGACCCATGACACTCGACCTTCCTCTGATCTGGGGCCTCATCCTCGCCATTGGCGTCTTCATGTACGTCCTGCTCGACGGGTTCGACCTCGGCGTCGGCATGCTCACCTTCCATGCCCGCTCCGACGAAGAGCGCAACATGATGACTGCCACGATCGAACCCGTCTGGGACGGTAACGAAACCTGGCTGATCATCGGCGGCGGCGGCCTCTTCGCTGCCTTTCCCAAGGCCTATGGCATCATCATGCCGGCGTTTTACCTGCCGGTGCTGATCATGCTCGCGGCGCTTATCTTCCGCGGTGTGGCGTTTGAATTCCGGCACAAGGCTGTACGCAAGCCCACGCGTGTCTTCTGGAACAGCGCGTTCTTCGGCGGATCGGCCACGGCCGCATTCGCGCAGGGCCTCATGCTTGGCGGCATGATCCAAGGCATCAATGTCGAGGGCGGCGCCTTCGCTGGCGGTGCGTTCGACTGGCTTACGCCTTTCTCTATCGTGGTCGGCGTCTCTGTGGTGATCGGTTACCTGCTGCTGGGGTCCTGCTGGCTGGTGCTGAAGACCGAAGGCGAACTCTACAACCGGGCCCGCAACTGGGCGCGCATGTCTCTGGTGGGTGTGGCGATTGCCTTTCTGGCCGTCAGCCTCGCCACACTGGCCATCGATCCGTCGGTCGGCGCGCGCTGGGGCTTCACCATGACCAGCATCGACTTCGCGCGTCTCCTGCCTCTTTCGCCAGCGCCCATTGCGGGCATGGCCCTTTGCGCCTGGCTCTGGCGTGATCTTTCAATGAAACCGGGGCCCAATGCGGCGCCAGACTGGCGCCCCTACCTGCTGGCCGTCGGCGTGTTCCTCAGTGGCTATATCGGTCTCGGCGTCAGCCTCTTTCCGTATATTGTTCCCTTCGAGTACACGATCTGGGATGCGGCTGCGCGTGACAATGCCCTTGGCTTCATGCTCGTCGGGGCAGGGATCATGCTGCCGATCATCCTGCTGTACACGGCCTATGTGTATTCACTTTTCTGGGGCAAGGTGAAGCCCGGGGACGGCTACCATGGCTGATCCCGTCTTCCGCCCGACCGAGCCGCTGCCAGACGATCAGCCCGAAGGGCCGCTTTTCAAGCGGCTCGGCTGGTTCGTCGGGATCGCGATCATCTCCATGCTTGCTGTCGCAGCCGTCGCCTATCTGCTGCGAACGCTGCTATTCCTGTAAAATAGCACAAGGCCATATCGGCAAGGCCCGTGATTTCGCCCTTGCCTGAACCGCGTTCGCCCGCTCTCATGGTGGCAGGTCATCCTGATCGAGCGGGATAAAGGGGGGGAGAGCGATCACATGCCGGGAAGACGTGCTAGCCACCAAGGCGTAGGAGATGTCGCTCCATTCAGATGCTTGCTGAAGGGGCTGATTGTGGTTTTGGTCGCCTCGGTAATCGCCGCCTCAGTCAATCCTGTCCGGGCGCAGGCAGCGCAGTGGCCCACCACGGAGTTTACGGTCGTTCTACATGACCATCGTCAGACGGCGGTTGATAGCGCCATCGCGGCCCTCGGCAACCAGACGGGCCTTTATGAAGAGGCGCTCCAGCCTCACATCGTCCAGATCGAAGCTTACCTTCACGAAGTCGCGCTCGAGTACCAGGCCATGGGCTTCAAAGCCCCCGCGCTGCCCATCTCGGCGCGGCGCTACGAGGTCAATCTCTATCCCTTCGAGGAAGGGTTTGATGCGCCTGCGCGCGTCGCGCGTGCGAATCCGACCCATCTTGAAGTCGACGTCGATGCCGTGATCAATTGGGGCAAATGGGACAAACGCCTCTATGAGCATCTGGCGCATGAACTCTTCCATGCCGTTCAGGCGGCCTATGACCATAATGACGACGACCTGGGCGGCTTTTTCAACGAGGGAACTGCGCAGGCTGTCGGTGTCGACATGGCGTACAGGCTTCGCGGGGAGGAACCATCGCGCTCCGGTTCAGGCCGCTGGGCGGCTCGGCGGTATGATGTATCGCTGCTCAAGCCCGTCGACAGGAACGATACTTACGCAACGGCTTCCTTCTGGCGCTATCTCGGGGAGGAAGTCACCGCGTCCGCCAAGCAACAAAATGCGAGCATCCATGAGATACCCGCCAACTATCGCTACCTTCATGAGATGATGCTTGAGCCGCTGAACTCCGGCAGCGACAAGGCCGTCCTGCAGTGGCTTAACAGTGGGCTGCTGAAAAGCATCAAACAGCCCCTCGACCGGGAATATGCATTCTTCCTCTCCACTTTCGCCGGGTATGGCGAAGGACGATACACGAGCGAGAACAATACGCCGCAGAAGATCAAAGCCATCATGCAGGACAAACTGTTCAATAAGTGTACCGAACTGCCGCTTGAAGGGCCTCAATCAGGCGTGGCGATCCCACTGAAGATCGACACCCTTGCAGGCAAGTGTATCAGGATTGCAGATGGTGATGCGAGCCGGCCGGGGCCCGTCCAAATGGTCATCCAGGTTGAGGCGGACTCTGCACGCGAATTGAACCAACTATGGATGGGTGCAGCCGGTGCCCAGAAAACGTCACATCGTCTGCAGGCGTCTGGCATGACAGAAATGGGCCGCCACTTTGCCCTGTGGCAGGTGGATTTGTTGCCCGATGAGCAGATGTCCCTCATCGTCACAAACATGGATGCCGCCCCTTGGGAGACGAAAAGCTTCACGGGCCAGCTTTCAATCACCACCACAGCGGCAAAAGTGGACAGCACGTTTGTCGGTCCGTTGCCGGCTGCGCCCGCCCGCGCTGCGCCCAAGACAGGCACATCAAGAAACCAGCAGGCTGCCCGGGAGCAGACTTTCAACGGCTCCGAAGCCACCAAGGTCGTAATCGATGCGGACAATCGCGCGGTTCGCATTTCGATACGCGCCACGCCTGACATTCTCAACGTATTGGCCGGGGTCAATGCTGAGGGCGGTGCAATGGAACAGATACTCATCGCCGGGGAGATATTGAACGAGACGCTTGGTGATATGAACGGGACATTCTCCAGCTTGTCGGCATTGGAAAAGAGCACGCCCGGCACGGCCATAGACATTGCCGTTCCATTCTTTGACTATGGCTTCACGGGAACAATCCCTGGTGCGCGTATCTCGACGAATGGCTACGATGGCGGTGAGTTCCATGCCGTCGGGCCGACCGATTCCCTGCCGGGTGGTCAGCGTGAGTTCAGGCCGTCAGGAACGGTGACAATCATCCACTATTCGCCGACCCTACTCGAAGGCCGCTTTGTCGCTGATTTTACAGATCCAGATTCGCTAACCCCGAAGCAGATGCAGGAATCGCAACCCACCCTCGACATTATCGGAAACCTGCAGGGCTATTTCCGGATCGCGGCCCCCTGGAAGGAAGACAGCCGCTACGAACCCGATGAATCCGTCACGCCGCTGTCTGACTTGCGGTCAGATATCATGGCAAGAATGCCCCAGGGCCAAGAAGACATTGTCGATGCCGTCATGGCCGCCGCAGAAGCCGCCAGGCAGACCGGAGACGCTCCAGACATGTCGGCGATTGCGGCCTCACAGGGGGCGCCACGTGCCGCCTGTGACTGCTCCTGTTCCGGCATGCGCAAACTGGAAGCCATGGGAGAGGCCGTCGATCAGGCCAGTCGCGCACCAACGCCCGCTGAACTGGCAATGGCCAAGTGCGGACTCACATGCATGGCAGAGTATCAGCGCTGCGAGTAAGCCCGCCGAAGCGCTATGCCGGTTGTGCGGACGTGCGCTAAAACAGGCGCCGGGCCTCCATCCACTCCGTTACTTCCTTGACCGCCTTTGGCAGCAGGTCAGGACGTTCGATATAGTAATGGTCGGCGTCCTTGATCGTCACCATCTGCTTGTCTTCCGAGCCGACGGCCTCGAACAGGCGCTTCGCATGGCTTGGCGTGCAGGCCAAGTCGGCTGAGTTGCTGATGACGAGCACAGGGCAGGAGACGCGCGAGGCATTGCCCGTGCCGTCCGCCCGGCTCTTGTCATAGCTCCACTGCGACAGCCATGAGCGCAATGTGGTGAAACGCCCGAGACCGACCGGCCCGTCATTGGCAATGCGCGGATCGCCGAGGTAACACGTGCCGGGCTTCCTGTCCGACGGGTCCTGCGTCGGGTCCAGCCAGCGCACATCGCTCATCGTACCCTGCACCACGAAACACCGCTCGGCGTCCGGGTCATCGCTCGCCTTGATGGCAGCCAGTTGCGTAAGCACGCGGTCGGTGATGCGCCGGTTGCGTGCCACCTGTGCCGCACGGAACAGCGTCACGAATTCATGGGAATAGGGCGGCTGGTTTGGGCAGTCCGCGTCATAGATGTTCAGTTCCCTGTCGCGTTCGAACGGCTTGTCCTCGTCGAGGATCGACGGGTCGATCCATTCCGTCATCGTGTGCGACCGGCTGATATGCGCCGCCAACAGCAGGATGGCATCGGCCGGGATCAGGCCTGCGCCCGCAATGTCCACCGCATCGCCTGCGGGCGTTTCCGTGATGGTCGGGTTCTCGGCCTGGTCCTGATAGAACAGCGACAGTGATCCGCCGCCAGACCAGCCACCCAGCACAATTTTCTCATATCCAAAGCGCTTCTTCGCATCTGCAATACAGGCGCCAAGGTCCAGCACGCATTTCTCCATGATCAGCGCCGTGTCATTGCCGCGATAACGCGGGTTGCAATAAATCACGTGATGGCCTTCGCGGGCGAGCGCTGTCACCAGCGGCAGGAAGCTTCCGCCGCCAATCGGGTGGCTGAACAGGATGACAGTTTTCGACTCCACATCATCCGGCCGGATGCGCATGCACTCCACGAAAACCTGCCCCGCTGGGCCGCCATAGGTCTCTTTCAGACGCCCCGAATCTGCGTGTACAAACCCGTAGGGTTCCCTTGCGATAGCCATCTGCGTGTTTCCTTGCCCTTGTTTTTTATGAAGCGCATACTTGCGCAAACACTATCAAGGGGAAAGCAGGAAAGGTCCGAGGAATGATTGAACAGTCCCGGCCGCAGCCAAGCGGCATACATCACATCGCCATCATGTCGTCCGACATAAAGAAGCATATCGCCTTCTTCTCGGAGGTCATGAACTTCCCGCTCGTCGCGCTATTCGACATGCACGGCGTGCCCGGCGGCCTGCATGCCTTCCTGCGCATGAACGATCACAGCTTCTTCTCGATCGTCCAGCTGCCGGATGTCGACAAGATACCGGTCACGCTCGGCATCACGCATTCCGGCAATGGTGCATTGCCCAGCGCCGCTGGAACGATGCAGCACCTCGCTTTCCGCGCTGATGATGAAGAAGGCCTCCTCGGCATGCGCGACCGCCTGCGCAGCCACGGCATCAACGTCATTGGCCCGCTCGATCACGGCTTCTGCAAGTCGATCTATTTCGCCGGACCAGACCAGATGACGCTCGAGGTCGCCGCGCCCGCAACGCACGTCGACCCGCAGCAATGGATTGATCCCACAGTGCTCGAGAAGGCCGGTATCTCGGCGGCAGAAGCGGAAAGCTACAAGGCGCCAGCGCCTTATGCAGGAAAGGGCAACGAGCCGCAGCCGCCCTACGATCCCGCCAAGCCGCACATGGTCTACCCGCCGGAAATGTACCAGGCCATGCTGAAAACGCCGGATGACGTTCTCGCCAATGCTGCGAAGTTCCCCGGTCCGCCTGTGCCAATCCCCGCCTAAGCAGGCCGTCCCAGCCAGCGCTCCAGGATCGCCGCCGTGTCTTCGCCGACGCTGCGCGGTGCCTGCTTGCGGATGGATCCCGGTGTCGCAGAGAATTTCGGGAACGTGTTCTGCATCTTCACCGGGCCAAGCTCCGGGTCGTCTACCGTCACGATGGCCTCGCGCGCCGCATAGTGCGGATCGCTGACCATGTCGGCCGCCGTGTAGATCTTGCCTGATGGCACCGCGTGTTCCAGCAATAGCGCTTCCAGCTCCGCCACTGTCAGCGTGCGCGTCCAGTCACTGATGATCCCGTCCAGTTCCGCCTGATGTTCGCCGCGTGCAAGATGCGTCGCATAGCGAGCATCCATCGCAAGCTCGGGCCGTCCCATCGCATCGCACAGGCGCCTGAAGATCGGGTCCTGGTTGGCCCCGATAAGGAACTCCCCATCCTTGCACGGATAGACATTCGATGGCGCAATCTTTGGCAAGATCGCTCCTGTACGCTGGCGCATGAAGCCAGAAGTCGAATAGTCCGCCACATAGCTTTCCATTACCTGCAGCACGCTTTCATACAGCGCCACGTCGATGATCTGGCCATCTCCGGTCTTGTCCCTGTGGTGCAGCGCCGCGAGAATGCCCATGGCGCCATAGGAGGCCGCCAGCGTATCCCCTATGGAAATGCCCACGCGCGATGGCATCCGGTCCGGCTCGCCGGTAATCCCGCGCAGGCCTCCAAAACCCTCGCCGATCAGGCCGAAGCCCGGCCGGTCCGCATAGGGCCCTGTCTGGCCATAGCCCGACATGCGCGCCACGATCAGCCCCCGATTGGTCTCGCGCAGCTTGAGCGGGTCAAGCCCCCACTTCTCCAGTGCGCCCGGCCGGAAGTTCTCGACCAGCACATCCGCCTCACCAATCAGGTCACCCGCCAGCTGCTGGCCTTCCTCGGTGCGCAGGTCCACCGCCACCGAATACTTGTTGCGTCCGATCACGCGCCACCAGGCAGGCTTGTCGCCTTGTCCCCATTCGCGCATCGGGTCGCCCTTGCCGGGCGGCTCGATCTTGACGACTTCCGCGCCCATGTCGCCCAGCAATTGTCCGCAGAACGGGCCCGCAATCAGCTGGCCCATCTCCACGACGCGCAGGCCATGCAGCGGCCCATTCGGTTTCGGTGTATCGGTCATGCCTGCCTTTAGCGCATTCGCAGACGCCACAACAGGCGTGCCTTCGGTCTAGGCTTTGTCGGCCTGCTGGACGGCAAACGCCTTGATCGTCTTGTAGTCGGCCTTGCCGTTCACGGCGCGGCCAAGGTCCGGTTTGAAGAAGATGCGCTTGGGTGCCTTGAAGCGGGCGATCTTGGTCGCCACGAACGCACGCAACTCCTCCTCGCTCACCTCACCGTCGGTGGACACGACGGCCGTCACGGCCTGTCCCCACTTGTCGTCCGGAAGGCCCACGACCAGCGCGTCGATCACCGCATCATGCAGCTTCAGTGCCTCTTCCACTTCTTCGGGATAGACCTTCTCGCCAGCCGTATTGATGCAGTTCGATCCGCGGCCCAGCAGCGTCATCGAGCCATCGGCTTCCACCGTGCACCAGTCGCCCGGAATGGAATAGCGCATGCCATTGATCGTCGGGAAGGTCTTCGCCGTCTTCTCCGGGTCCTTGTAATAGCCGAGCGGCACAGCGCCGCCGCGCGCGACAAAGCCCGCCTCGCCGCTGCCAGCCTGAATCTCGCGATGGTCCTCGCTGAACACCTTGCAGTTCGGGCCGAGTTCGAACTTGGAGGTCTTCACCTCGCCATCCGCCGTCATCGCGGACGAGCCAAAGCCCACCGCCTCAGACGCGCCGAAACTGTCCATCATCGCCGCTTGCGGCATATGCTTCAGTAGCCCGCGCTTGATCTCGACCGACCACATCACGCCGGACGACACGATGGCCACAACCGTCGACAGGTCATACTTGCCCGGGTTCTCTTCCAGTTCCTTCAGCATGGGCTTGCCGAACGCGTCGCCGACAATTGCCATATTGGTGACACCATTCTTCTCGACCGTTTCCCACAGGTTCTGCGGGCTGAAATTCTTGTTCTCGGTCAGGGTCACCACGGTGCCGCCGTTCAGCATCACGCCCATGGCCGTGAACAGGCCGGTGCCGTGCATCAGCGGGCAGGCCGGAATGATCCGCGCGTGCCGGCCGAGTTCCAGCGCATTGGCGACATGCTCATCCAAATCCTTCGGCACAACGCCGCCCGCCTTGGCCACGCCTTCCATGCCGGCCTGCCGCCAGATGCCGTGAGACCACATCACGCCCTTCGGCATGCCGGTCGTGCCGCCCGTGTAGAGGAACAACAGGTCGTCGCCCGACCGTTCTATGCCCAGCGGCGAGGCATCGCCCTTGCTGGCGAGGTCTTCATAGGCCACCGCAAAGTCCGGCACGCTGTCGCCGCCGATCTGCACCCAGGCGATCACGCCTGGCAGCCGCCCGCGCACGCGTTCGACCTGCTCGATGAATTCCACGTCGTAGAACACGACCGTCGAATCCGAATTGTCGAAAATGTAGACCAGCTCGTCATCTAGGTAGCGGTAATTGACGTTCACATGCGTCAGCCGCGCCTTGAAACAGGCCGCCAGCGCTTCGGTATATTCCGGTTGGTTGCGCAGGTAGAAGCCGGCCTTGTCGCCGGTCTTCGCGCCCATCTCGCGCAGGTTCCGCGCCAACCGGTTCGAGCGCGCCGTCATCTCCGGCCAGCTCACCACACGGTCACCATGGATCAGGGCAGGGGCATCGGCACCGAGCACCTCGCCCAGCGCATCCAGCATATCCCCGAAATTCCAGTCAAAATCCTTGGCCACGGTGTTTCTCTCCCTGAATATTATTATTTCGCGCGACTCTACGACCTTGCCGCCGGGGCAGCAAAGCCTGAAACGTCGATGGACGCAGCGTACGTGGGATCAGCGCGGTGCCATCCGGATCGCGCCGTCGAGGCGGATCGTCTGGCCGTTGAAATAGCCGTTGCGCGCAAACTCCATCGCCAGCGAGCCGAACTCCTTCGGATTGCCGAGCCGCTTGGGGAAGGGCACCGAAGCCGCGAGGCTGTCCAGCACGTTCTGCGGCGCGCCCAGCATCAGCGGTGTCGCAAAGATGCCCGGCATGATCGAGTTCACGCGAATGCCAAGGTCCATCAGGTCACGCGCCAGCGGCAGAACCAGCCCGTTTACGCCCGCCTTGCACGAGCCATAGACCACCTGGCCGATCTGCGCGTCCATGGCCGCTACAGAAGCCGTCAGCGTGATACAGCCGCGCTCGCCATCCTCGGTGATCGGCTCGGCATTCGCCATGCCGAGTGCAGAGATGGACGCAACGCGATAGGACGAGATCAGGATACCCTGCGCGCCAAAGGCATAATCTTCGGTCGGCAGGCGCTTGAAGGCGTGGGTTTCCTTGTCGAAGCGCAGCGTCTTGCCGCCCTTGGCCGTCATCGCGCAATGCACGGTGACGCGTTCCTGCCCATGCGCCGCGCGGGCCTTCTCGAAGCCATCCAGCACGGATTGTTCGTCGAGGATGTTCACCTTGCAGAACAGGCCGCCAATCTCCTTGGCGACGGCTTCGCCCTTTTCTTCGTTGATGTCGAAAATGGCGACAGGCGCGCCAGCCTCGGCAAAGGCTTCGGCCGTGGCACGGCCAAGGCCGGATGCGCCGCCGGTTACAACGAGCGGTGTGTTCTTACTGATCTGCATGGGGTCTCTCCTCCGGATTATGTTTTGCCGAATTTGTAGACCCACTCTTTCATCCTGAAAACGCCTGCCGCAGCGACAGGCCGTTACGTCAGCTCATTCCGGCAGCGCCACCACGGGCAATTCGATCCGCGACAGCGCCGTGGGCCCGTGATGAACCGCATTCGTCGCCACCGCCGTTTCGGTCGTCGTGTACGGGTCGCCCGCCGTGTTCAGGCTGCGCGCATATGTCGGGAAGTTGCTCGACGATACCTCCACCCGCACCCGGTGCCCCTTGAGAAACACGTTCCCGGCCAGCATGGGCGGCGGCGTGATCGCATAGGTCTCGCCGTCGGTCATGAACACCGCTTGGTCCACGCCCTCACGATAGCGCATCCGCAGAATCGTGTCGGCAATGTTCCAGGCGGTGCCATCTGGCGCCACATCCACCAGCTTCACGGTAAAGTCCGTATCCGGTGCATCGGAAGAAACAAACAGCTCGGTATTGATAAAGCCGAACACCGGCAGGTCTTCCTCCAGCACATCGCTCGTATAGACCAGCACATCGTCGCGTGCCTCGATCCCGAGCTGGTCAAAGGCGCCGTCTTCCTGATCGGGCCCCAATCCTGAAATCTCGCCGCCATGCGAGATAACCGGGTCAGCCGGGTCATATTTGAATGTATCCGTCGCCGCGACGTCCGGCGCATCCATTAGCAGCGCCCCGTCGCCCTCCAGCGTATTCGCTGCGCCCCCGCCCGAAAGATAGAATGTCCGCGTCTCGCCCGTTCCTGCTTCGGGCACGGCATCAAACGACACCCAGCGGTTCACGCCCGCCATGTAGACGCTCACGGGCTGCGCAGGTAGCGCCGCCTCGGTCTCGCCCTTCACCCAATGGTTCAGGAAGGCCAGCTCGCGCGCTGTATAGTCAAAACGCATATCGCCAATCGGCCGCTCGCCGATCGCGCCGTCTTCCTTCTGCCGCCGGTAGGAACAGTGCTGCCCATTGATCAGCATCAGCGCCTGCGTGCCGGGCGCGCTCGCCTCGCGCGTCTGCTCGAAGCGCGCGGTGCCAGACCGGGCCGAAATATCATACAGCGCCTCGGCATAGAGGCCCGGCACTTTCGGCGTCTCGCCATTCGTGATCCGGTCATCATCCCAGGCCGGGTCAGACGGCCCGCGCCTCAGATAGTCTTCTAGCTCCGTCTGCGGTGCCCCCAGCACCTCGCCCAGCTCGATCACCGGCAAGTGCATCCGCGCCTTCAGGTAATCTTCCTGCGTGATCGCGGTGTCCTGCTTGATCGAGAAATCCCGCATCAGCCGCTGGCGTTCTTCATCGCTGAGGCCTGCGGGCAATTGCGGCTGGTTTACCTGCATCTCGGCATAGAAATAGTTCGCCCAGCCCATCTGCCACACGCCGCCGCGCCAGAAATTGCCCTGCTCGCGATAGGGCCCTGCCTCGGCAATGCCCACGCCCGACGAATAGGCGATCACCGCCTTCAGCGCCGGGTGTCCCAGTGTCGACAGCTTCAGCTGGTTCTCGGCTGATGACGAACAGCCCGACGTCGCCACGCTCCCGTCCGACCAGTCCTGCGCCGCAATCCAGCTCAGCGTGTCCCAGCCATCCTCGTCGGCATTGCCCAGCATGTGCATCGCACCTTCCGACAGGAAGCGACCCCGTTCGTGCTGTTGCACCACTGCATAGCCTGCCGCGAGGAAGGCATCATACTGGTTGCCCTTGAGGCTCAGCTCACGCTCATAAGGCGTGCGGATCAGCACGGTCGGGAACTTGCCCTCCGTTTCGGGCAGGTAGACGTCCGTGTCCAGCCGCGCCCCATCCCGCATCGCCACCTGTAGATGCTGCATCCGCACCTTCGCAGCGGGCAGCACCTCCGTCGCCTCAACCGGTGCAGCGGCTGGCTCGGGCGCGGCAGGGGTGGCCGCCGGCTCCGGCGCCGCCACACAAGCGCCCAGCGCCAGCGCAGAACAGGCGGCCATCAGGCGACGAAGACGCTTCTTTTGCATCAGGGCAGCTCCCATAAGTTCACCCGTGAAACCCTAGCGCCTGTCGGCAAGCATCGTCCAGAGCCTGACCATGCGGCACCTATAGGCAAGCGCCCGCTTCCGCCTTAGCCTCAGACCCAGAAAAACAGGGAGTAAATGACAATGGCCATCGATTTCACCATTCCGGATGACGCAAAAGAAGTTCGCGAGCGCGTGCGCCAATGGGTGCAGGATGAATGCATCCCCGCCGAAAAGGAAATGTCCGCCGGCAAGGCCTACAAAACTGTTCTGGCTGAACTGCGAAAGAAAGCCCGCGCGCAGGGCCTCTGGCTACCCTTCATTCCGGTCGAGCATGGCGGCATGGGCCTTGGTCCCCTCGCCAACGCCCTCGTCCAGATGGAACTCGGCCAGAGCCATCTCGGCGCACTCTCGATGAACTCGCAGGGCCCCGATGACGCGACCATGCTCACGTTGCTCGCCCACGGCACCGATTTCCAGAAAGAGAAATACCTGAAGCCGCTGTTCAATGGCGAAAAGCGCATCTGCTACTCGATGACCGAGAAGGCCGCTGGCGCCGATGCCACCGGCATGCAGACCACCGCCGTCAAGGATGGCAAGGGCAACTATGTCCTCAACGGCGAGAAATGGTTCTCCAGCGCCGCCAGCGCTGCCGACATTGCGGTCGTCATGGCGAAGACCAACCCGGACGCGCCCCGCCACCAGCAATACTCCACCTTCATCGTCGAGCTGCCAAACCCCGGCTACAAGATCCTCCGCGACATTCCGACAATGGCCGTACACGGCGCACATTATGAGGAAATGGGCGGTGGTCACGCCGAGGTGAAGATCGACAACCTCATCGTGCCGGAAGAAAACCTGCTCGGCGGCGAGGGCGGCGGCTTCTCCATGGGTCAGCACCGTCTCGCTTACGGTCGCCTGCGCCACGGCATGCACAATGTCGCCATGGCCCAGCGTGCGCTTGATCTCGCAACGGAACACGTCACCAAGCGCACCACGTTCGGCAAGGGCCTCGAAGACCGTCAGGGCGTTCAGTTCATGCTCGCCGAATGCGCCAGCGAACTCTACATCGCCCGCCTCATGCTCATGCACATCGCGTACAAGGCCGAGAACGGCATGGACCTGCGCCAGGAGAACGGCATCGCCAAGGTCTTCCTCGCCAACATGGTGCACAAGGTCGTCGACACGGCCATCCAGCTCCACGGCGCGCTCGGCTACAGCCTCGATACGCCGCTCGCCGCCTGGTACACGCACATCCGCTCCCAGCGCCTCGTCGACGGCCCGGACGAAGTGCACAAGTGGATCACCGGAAAGAACGTCATCCGCGCCTACAAGAAGGATGGCACGACAGCCGCTGCCGCTGGCGGCGACCTGCTCTAGGCGGGATAGGAAGTGATCGTCAGGCGTCGGCGAACTTGATCGTCTTGCCGTCCCTGATGATCGTTTCCGTCCGGATGACCTCGGTGCGGTAATCGGGCAACAGCACCGTGTCCATGGCTACAAAGGCGGCGTCCGCCTTCTCGGGCGTCAGCACGACACGTACATAGCCCTGGTGCATGTTGTCGGTCCAGCGCACTTCGTCCAGAGCCTGCTCGAATACGCGGTCAAGCTTCAGGGCGCTCTCGGCGTCCCAGCCGGTGTCCACGAAGTCTCCCGGTGAGGATACGCCGGCCGTGCCAAGCTCGATGCCCATCGGGCGGCCTTCATCGTCAGCCACCTGGTTTGCCCAGAAGCTGTGGCTGTCGCCTGTCAGGAAGAGCAGGTCTTCGGCGCCGGCATCGCGGCTCAGCGCATAGAAGGCTTCGCGCGCCGCGGGATAGCCATCCCAGGTGTCGGTATAGAAGGGCAGGTTCCACTTGGCTTTCCAGAGCATGTTCGGCCCGTCACCCGGCGCCTCGCCTTTGGGCGCCTTCGCAGGGTCGATGCCAAGGGCCACGACGTCCGGAACGCGCATGCGTGCAATCGGGCTCGCATTGCCGATCAGCCGCCAAGGCTGGGCATTCGCCACGGAAGCCGTCAGGCCCTTGGTCAGCGCCGCTTCCATTTTGGGCGAGATCATCTTGCGGTCCGGGTCATCCATCACGTCATACATGAACGCATCACGAGATTCCGTTGATGTAATCGTCGCGTAGTATTCGGCATAGTCGACCTGCTTGCCACGCGCGGTATGGCGCGATTCCAGCGTCACCAGCGTCGCAAGATCACCGAACGCATAAGTCCGCCAGAATTCTGCGCGCGTGAAGCCGGGTGCAGGTTCCCGGATCGGCATCCACTCATAATACGCGCGGATCGCCGCCGTGCGCCGATCATCCCACGCGCCTTCGGTATCGGGTTGATGGTTCTGCGCGCCGCCCACCCACGGATTGTTCGCGCTCTCGTGGTCGTCCCAGCAGGCGACGAAGGGATGTGCCGCGTGCATGGCCCGCGCTCCCGCATCGGTCTTGTACTGCGCGTGACGGGCGCGATAGTCGGCAAGGCTGACAATCTCGTTTGCGGGCACGTGGACCCGTCCGATGCTGGCGCCGGTTTCCGCGCCCCAGCCCTTCGCACCATATTCGTAGATATAGTCGCCAGTATGCAGCACCACGTCGATCGCAGGATCCTTCGCGATGGCGTCATAGGCATTGAAATGACCGAACGGATAGTTCGAGCAGGACACCAGCGCGATGCCCAGCTTTTTCAGTTCGCCCACCGGCAGTGTGCGTGTCCGGCCCACGGGCGACATCGCACCGTCAAACACGAAGCGGTAATAGTAGGTCGTGCCGGGTGTCAGTCCCGTCGGGATCAGCTTCACTGTATGGTCGGCGTCGGCAGTCGCGACGGCGGCGCCTTCAAGAACCATCTCCGTGAAAGCGTCGTCCCGCGCCAGCTGGAAGGTCCCCGCAAGATCGCCTGCATCCGTCGTCACGCGCGTCCACAGTACCACGCTGGTCGCCTGCGGGTCGCCACTTGCCACGCCATGCGCGAACATTGGCGAGACAGTCGTGGCGAACGTCGTGGCTGTCTCAGGCGAGGTGGCGCACGCGCCCAGCGTGCCTGCGGCCATCAGGGCCAGTGTCTGTCGGCGATCCAGTTTCGGCATCTCGGCCTCCTCGGCGGTGCCGCACAGTGCGGCCTTGTTATCGGTATGTGAAATGGAAAAAGGCAGGCCCGCGCGGGCCTGCCTTCTCAATATACAACTCTACTAGAAATCTGCCGTGACCGTGAACACGACCGTGCGCGGCGCGGAGATCCACGCACCGTTGCCTGAAATGCCCGCCAGGTAGTTCTGGTCGAACAGGTTGTTCACTGTCAGCCTGAAGTCGACATTCGACAGGTCGTCCGACAGGGCCGAACCGGAGATGCCGGCATAGAGGTCAGCCTCAACATGGCTGTCTGCCACCCAGGTGTTCGACAGGTTCACGAACCGGTCATCAATCCATTTCGTCGACAGGCCGGCATTGAAGTTGCCCTGCGTATAGTCGGCGCTGAGAACGAACATGTTCTCAGGAATGTTCGGCACCGTGTTGCCGACAAAGATTCCAGCTGCTGCGTCGAGCACTGTGTCGCCCGTGCCGAGGATGGTCGCATCATTGTATGTGTACGATGCGAAGAGCGAAAGGCTGTCGGTTGCGCGGAACTCGCCGGCCATTTCGATCCCGCTGGAGTCGATACCGCCGCCATTGATGAAGCCGCCATTCGACGATTCCAGGTAGTCGATGCCATCGACCGACTCGGTCGGGGCAGGGAACAGGCGGTTCTCGAAGGTCGATTCAAAGTACACGACCGAACCGCGAAGCCTGTCACCGACATAGCGCACGCCAGCTTCCATGTTCTTCGAGGTTTCCGGATCAGGCACGCCCGTACCACCCAGCACTTCCAGCACGCCATCGGGGATGGCCTTGAAGTTCTCGGCATAACCGGCGAACAGTTCCACGCCCGGCATGGCCGAAGGTGTCCAGGCGGCACCGCCCGAAAACAGCACGTCAGAGTCGCTCGAGATCTTGAAGTTCAGGGTCGGGTCGTTCGGCGTGAAATTGTCGACGCGCTCGAGTTCGTTCGAGAACTGTTTCACACCGATACGGAAGGTGAAGTCCGCCACTTCCACGACGTCCTCGGCATACCATTTGAAGGTCGTCTGCGGGAACTCGCGATTGTACTGCACCCAGTAGGCCGTGTTGTCATAGTCGGCACCGATGCGGGCATCGATCAGCTTGTGCCAGTCACGGTACTCAAAGCGTGTTGCGTCTTCATACCAGACACCACCACGAACCGTGTTGTTGACCGCGTCACTGATCTGGGTCTGCCATTCGAGATCGCCATAAACGCCCGTGCGTTCCTTCTGGTAATGCGTATGACGGTAGGACTGGACCGGAACAGCGCCCGATTGGTAGCAGGCCGGGTCATACTCGGCACCAGCGCCGCCATAGGGGAACGTGATCGACGAAACGCAGCCGTCCGTGGGGCTCAGCGGCGTGCCGCCAGCGTCGACATAGTAGACCAGCGGATTGGTCGAGGCACCGAACTGGCCGACGTTCACGAGGTAAGGTGGCACCCAGTCGCCGCGGCCCGCATTGTCATGCCGGTAGACGCCGGCTTCCAGCGTCACGCCGTCAAACAATTCCTTCTCGCCCTTGAGGTAGAACAGGCTGTTTTCGCGCAGCGTGCCCCAGGCTTTCCGGTAAAGCTGGTCGATATAGGGAATGCCGGTCCATTCAGCTGTCAGCTGGTCCGAGTTCGGATCAGTGGCATAATCGGCAGGCGAGAATAGGCGCTGATAGTTGTTCTCGGTCGTGTCGTCATAGGAAAGGTAGCTCGTCCAGTCGATGCCGAACTGCTCGGTCTGCAGCTTGGCTGCGAAATGGTCGCGCTGGTTGTCGGCGGACTGGTTCACATGGTCGGTGGCAGACTGCGTCGACAGCGACACCCAGAACTTGGTCTTGTTGTCAGCCAGCAGGCCGCTGTCATAACGGCCATAGAAGCGCTGTGCATCATAGTCGCCAAGCGAGGCTGAAACGCGGACGCGGCGCTCATCGAGCGGGTTCTGCGTCGTGAAGTTCAGCGTGCCGCCCAGCGCTTCGTTCGAGCGTGTGGCAATGTCGGCCGTACCTTGCGACACTTCGATTGCCCCGGCGTTCTGCGTGTCGATGAAGCGGTTGGCTTTCGAGCCGCCGCCATAGCCAGAACCACCGTTCGGGATGCCGTCGACCGTGATGCCGACCTGCTGTTCGCCAAGGCTGTTCTGGAAGCCGCGAACGGCAACGCCTGTCGACCAGTCGTCAAAGCCGAACGCGTCGCCCTCGGTCACCAGCACGCCGGGCAGGTTGTCGATCTGTGCCAGAAGGCTCGTGATCGGCGACTGTTGCAGCGCCATGGCCTCTGTTGATTCAGCTGACGAATAGGTCTGCTGCGAGCCGAGCACGATGATCGTGTCGAGCGACCGGGACTCATCCTCGGTCGTTGCAGCATCGTCGGCATAGGCGCCAAGAACCAGGCCCATGCTGACACCGGCCAGAAGGCCGGCTTTCCAGTAAGTATTCATCTCTATTCCCTTGTTTAAGACGTATGACCCGCGCGCGCACTTCCCCGTTCACGCAGGCCACTGGCCTGTGTGCTGGGGTCCCTTCCGCGACTCTGCGGAAGGGATGATCTGTGCTGCTGATTTGGTCAGCTACGACCTCTAGGTGACGAACACGTGACAGTTAGCTTACAAGTAACTGTCGCCACAATTTATTGTCCGTTCCGTCACAAAAGCTCCCGTGATCGGGCTTCAACGTTTTGTGCTCACCGCGGGCCACGCCGTATCCAGAACAAGTGCGGCAAACAGTGTCACACCCGCCATCGGCAGGAGCAACGCAAGGCAGACAATCAGTACAATGACGCCCGCCGCGATCCGCCTGTCCGTCGGCATGGGCGGCACGCCGATCTGACACTGCGGTCGCCGCTTCCACCACATCACGCCGCCTGTCACGCTGAGCATCACCACGCCCAGGGCGGCGATCACGCCCAGCACCTGGTTTGGCCAGCCAAATAGCGCGCCCTCATGGAAAGCGACGCCATAGGCCACCGTCTGGTCCGCCATGTTCTGGTCGGCAAAACGGATGCGCATTACCTCGTCGCCGCTCCACTTGTCATAATGCACGGTCTCGTAGCGTGGTCGGAACTGCGGCATCGCCCGGACTGTCCACACGCCATTCTCTCCGCGCGGCGGCTGGATGTTCACCGGCGCCCAAAGGCCCTGCGGCACCACCTTGTCCACCACGTCCTGCAGCGAAATCCCGGCCGCAGCCATCTCGCCCATCTCCGCAATCATGGCATTCTCGTCCGCGTCGCTGCCGGTCTTCCAGAGATCCGCCCCGCCCATGTCGTGGCCCGCATGCGGATCACCGGACTGCAACGTCACGAACCATTCCTGCCCCGGTGTCTTCAGCCCCGCCAGCGCCTTCGCCTGCGTGAAGCCCGCGCCCCACACCTGCGTCCACGGCAGGCCCGACAGCAGCATGACCAGCACCAGCACGCCGATCCATGCACCCGTCGCGCCATGAAGCTTCTTCCAGACATCCCGCCGCCCAACGCGTACCGAAAGGTCCGGCACGAACACGCGCCACCACGCCACGCCGCGCGGCCACCACAGATACAGGCCCGTCACGATCAGGATGATCGTCCAAGACGCCATCGTCTCCACCACCAGCGAGCCGCGATTGCCGCCCAGCAGTGTCCCATGGATGCGCGATACGAATGTCATGATCCGCGCGTCGGATTTCACATCATGCAGGATGGCGCCCGTATGCGTGTCGAGCCAGATATAGCGCGCCGGGCCGTCACCCACGATCTCGGCTTCCGCGGTCAGGTCGTCCGGTCCGTCCGGCAACACATAGCGTTTGAGAATATAGCCCTTATGGGCAGCGAGCGCATTCGCGACCAGCGTGTCGGCCGGCACAAGGGTGCCCGCCTCCCGTGACGCCTTCGCATTGATCCCCGCTTCAATCGCGGCCTCCACCTGCGGCTTGAACAGGTAGGCCGACCCCGTGAGGGCCAGGATCACAACGAATGGGATCACCACCAGCCCGGCAATGAAATGCCAGCGCCAGACGCGTTGCTGAAGCCCTGATCGGAACGCACTCGCCATGGTCCTAGAACCTCGCCCGAATGCCGCCGAACACGGCCCGGCGCTCTACAGGATAGTAAATCGCCGACGCATCGGTCGCCGTGATCGCCGCGCTGACATCGCCAATGGCTTTCTCGTCGGCCAGGTTCCTTGCATCAAGGAACAGGTCCATACGGTCATTCACGCTCCAGCTGGCTGTTGCGCCCAGCAACACATAACCGTCGACCTTCGTCGTGTTGTTATAGTCGGCATAGGGGCCCTCGGGCACCCATTCCACGCTCGGCGCCACGTGCAGCCGTTCCGTCCCGATGCGCAGCTCGGCCCGGTAGACATGCTCCGGCACAACCGGCAGCTGGTTGTCGCTATATTGCACGTCACCATCAAACTTGAAGTCTGAATAGGTGTAGACCTGCCGCAGACGCAGCCAGTCGTCCAATTGCAGCGAAAGTCCGGCCTCGATGCCCTGGTGGATCGTCTGGTCGCCATTGAACGTGGATGCGGGAATGTCTGCATTCACCGTATACTGAAGCAGTTCGCCATCAATCTCTGACCGATAGACCGAGACATCCCATTCCGCGATGCCCTTGCTGCCGCGCGTGCCGGCTTCCAGCGTCCACGCCGTCTGCTTCTCCACCGGCACGAACGCCGCCACCTGCGCCAACTCGCCATAGCCGGGGAACTCTGCTGACTTGCTCAGATTGCCATAGACCTGAATGTCAGGCGTCGCCGCGTACAGCATGCCTAGCTTCGGCGAGAACGCGTTGAATTCCTTCTCGCCTTTCACGCCCGTCGCGCCACCCGAAAACAGGTTGAACTTCTCAAACTGCTCGCGTTTGCCATTGGCATAAATGCCTCCGCCGATCAGCGTCAGCCTGTCGGTCGCGTGATAGCGCACCTCGGAATACACGTTGCTCGTATAGGCTTTCTGATCTGCGTCGAAGGCCAGCGCGCCGCTGGCGCCATTATTGTTGATATAGCGCTGATAATCGACATCGCCGTAGCGCGCCTCGCCGCCAATCGTGGCCTCCCATTTGCCGCTTGCCCAGTCCCAGCGCGCAAAGGCGCCTCGGTCCTGCGTGTCCTGTTCCAGCACCTGGAAGATGGGGTGGTGCAGCGACTTGTCGTTCAGGAACACGCCGACTTTCAGCTCGCTGCTGTCGAACGCAATCGTGGTCTGGTTCTGCAGGCGAACGGACTCGATATCGCGGCCCTGATCATTCACGAAGTTCCCGGTCTTCGGATCATTCAGCGCCACGGCCTCGGTCAGCGCGCCCGGCAATTCCTGGTTCAGCTGGTTCACGCTGACATAGAAGCGCGTGGTGATACGGTCGGTCACCGCATAGCCGACATTGCCGTTGAATCGCACGGACTCGCGCTTGGCATGGTCGCGGTCGCCATCGGACGTATCCGTGCTGATCGCGCCCCAGGCATCCAGACGGTCCCCCGCCATGCCACCGGAAACCAGCAGGCGCGCCGTGTCATTGCTTCCAATGTCACCGCGCACATAGACGCCCGGCGCCGTGCGGCCCGTCGGCGTGACGCCATTGATCGCGCCGCCCAGCGTGCCGGATCCATAGCGCAGGGCGTTCGATCCCCGGAACACTTCCAGATGGTCGAAGAAGATCGGCTCCAGTTCCTGGAAATCGCCATTGTCGTCGGCCAGGTTGATCGGCACGCCGTCCTGCAACAGCGTCAACCCGCGCATGTGATACCCCCGGCTTAGGCCGGACCCACGGATGGAAATGCGCACTTCCTGGCCAAAGCGTGGCTGTGTGTAGACGCCTGGCGAGAAAGACAGCGTATCGCGCAGCGAGACGAGGAACCGATCGGCATATTCGTCGTGCGAGACGACTTCCGCGCCACCCGGCGTCTTTGCCACCAGCGCTTCGGCTTCCAGCGTGCTGGCATTGGAGGTCACGATGATCGTGTCCTGATAGAGTGTCGCATCATCCGCAGCAGCGAATGGCGCACAGCCGAGCATGGCGCCCAGCGCGACAAGGCTCACACGGGAGCCCGATTTGAGATGTTTCATTGAAAGGTATTTTCTCTTCTGGCGCGGCCTTGGGCGCGCGCTTGGTCTGACAGGATTAAAAGCTCAGTGTCAGCTGAAGAGAGGGGGGCCGCGTGCGGGCAGGGGAGCGGTAATGACGCGCGATGCAGGCGGTGCCCGTAGCGGCGGCAGCGTGCGGTCATTGTGGCGGCGAATGGCAGGGGCATCGAAAACGAAACCATCCTGCGCACCCGTCATCACCGAGGCGACCGCGAACGGACACGGCGCCATATGGCCGGGGTCACTATGGTCGCCCTCAGGGGCGCTGTCGGAGGGGGCGTCCGGCTGCTCGTCACCATGCAGGCCGGTCACCTTGCGGCTCACCGGGTCCACAACAACGGTCCGTCCGGAGCATAGCTCGATCGTGAATCCGGTGCCTGCCTCGGCCGTCGCAATCATCCAGCCGGTCGGCACAGCGGCGCGCACCAGCAGTGCCACCAGCATCAGGGTGGCGACCGCCCGGAATATGGAAAGACGAGAGAGCAGGCCCTTGCGCATGCCGCTCCCTTAGCCAGCCGTCATGAAGGCGGCAATTGCGCTAGTGTCGCACATAGCAAAACGGCCCTCCGTTTCCGGAGGGCCGTCTGTTCGTTTCGGTAGGCTTGGGGCCTGGACTAGAAGCCCATACCGCCCATGCCGCCCATGTCAGGCATGCCGCCACCGCCGCCGCCCGAATCTTTCTTCGGTGCTTCGGAGATCGAGCATTCCGTCGTGATCAGCAGGGCTGCGACCGAAGCTGCGTTCTGCAGGGCAGAGCGGACAACTTTAACCGGGTCGATGACGCCCATGGCAACCAGGTCGCCATACTCTTCAGTCTGGGCGTTGAAGCCGTACGAGCGCGACTTGTTCAGCAGGATCGCGTTGACCACGACCGATCCTTCGACGCCTGCGTTTTCCACGATCTGACGAAGCGGAGCTTCCAGTGCCTTGCGGACGATGTCGATGCCGGCTTTCTCGTCATCATTCAGGCCAACGACCTGGATGTTTTTCGAGGCGCGCAGCAGGGCCACGCCACCGCCGGGAACAATGCCTTCTTCAACAGCTGCGCGCGTAGCGTTCAGCGCGTCGTCGACACGGTCTTTCTTCTCTTTCACTTCGACTTCGGTCGCACCACCAACCTTGATCACGGCAACACCGCCAGCCAGTTTGGCCAGGCGCTCTTGCAGTTTCTCACGGTCATAGTCGGAAGACGTGTCTTCGATTTGCGCGCGGATCTGCGAAACGCGTGCTTCGATGTCTTTCTTCTTGCCAGCGCCATCAACGATGGTCGTGTCGTCTTTCGTGATCGACACGCGCTTGGCTTTGCCGAGCATTTCCATGCCGACGTTCTCAAGCTTGATGCCGAGGTCTTCGGAGATGACCTGACCGCCTGTGAGGACAGCGATGTCCTGCAGCATGGCTTTACGACGATCGCCGAAACCCGGTGCTTTGACAGCAGCGATTTTCAGGCCACCGCGCAGCTTGTTCACGACCAGCGTGGCAAGGGCTTCACCGTCGACGTCTTCAGCGATGATCAGCAGCGGCTTCTGCGACTGAACAACAGCTTCGAGGATCGGCAGCATTGGCTGGAGCGACGAGAGCTTCGACTCGTGAAGCAGGATGAGGACGTCTTCGAGTTCGACGTTCATCTTGTCAGCATTGGTCACGAAGTAAGGCGACAGGTAGCCGCGGTCGAACTGCATGCCTTCGACGACATCAAGTTCGGTTTCGAGCGACTTGGCTTCTTCAACCGTGATGACGCCTTCGTTGCCGACTTTCGCCATGGCTTCAGCGATCATCGCGCCGACTTCAGTGTCACCGTTTGCGGAGATCGTGCCGACTTGGGCGATCTCTTCGTTGGTTTTCACTTTCTTGGAGCTTGTTGCCAGGTCGCGAACGACTTCGGCAGCGGCTTTCTCGATACCGCGCTTCAGGTCCATTGGGTTCATGCCAGCGGCAACGCGCTTCATGCCTTCGCGAACGATGGCCTGTGCGAGAACCGTGGCAGTCGTCGTGCCGTCGCCGGCAACGTCGTTGGCCTTGGAAGCGACTTCGCGCAGCATTTGTGCGCCCATGTTTTCCAGCTTGTCTTCAAGCTCGATTTCTTTGGCGACAGTGACGCCGTCCTTCGTGGTGCGCGGAGCGCCGAAGGATTTTTCGATGACGACGTTACGGCCTTTAGGACCGAGCGTGACTTTCACGGCGTTAGCCAGCGTGTCGACGCCTTTCAGCATCTTTTCGCGGGCGTCGGAGCCGAAAACTACATTTTTGGCAGCCATAGTGAGTTACCTCTTTGAATGGTTTGGATATTTCAGGAGATCGCAGCAGGGGCGGAGACTATTTGGTCTCCAGAACGCCCATGATGTCGCTCTCTTTCATGATGAGCAGCTCTTCGCCTTCGACGGTGACTTCCGTGCCGGACCATTTGCCGAACAGGACGCGGTCTTTCGCTTTCACATCGAGGGGGATGCGCTTGCCCGCATCATCAAGAAGGCCTGCGCCAACGGCGACAACGACGCCTTCTTGTGGTTTTTCCTTGGCGGTATCGGGAATGATGATCCCGCCCTTGGACTTTTCTTCTTCCTTGACGCGGCGCACGACAACGCGGTCGTGGAGGGGACGAAGTTTCATATTGAGCCTCTCGCTTTTCTACGTAGGTTCGGGGTTGAATCTGTGGCGTCGGCTTCGGAACGGAGAGGGGTGTTAGCACTCACCCGTCCCGACTGCTAACGCTGCAGCGGAAGTAGGAGGGCCGGAGGCGCGCGTCAACGGGCCAACCGTGAATTTTTTGCTCAATCAGGGCGCGCAGATGCTATGAAAACAGGCATCTAGAGGGGTAGGGCATGGTTAAACTCGCATATGATGCTTCGGGCCAGGCCGTTAAAGTCCCCGCACTGGAAGCGATTGCCCTCACGCGGCCCGAATTCTTCTCCGGCCCGCGAATCTGGGCCGAGACCCTCGCGCCCGCCCTTCAGGCCCGCGAGGCAGACCGGCGCACAACCGTCAAAAAGGCCTGGCGCAAGACAATCGTCGCCGCCTTGCTGCCCATGCTCCTGCTCTTCGTCCTGTCGGTGCCTTATCCCGGTTTGGCCGGCGGTTGGCCCATGGTGCTGTTCTTCGGCTCGGGGATTTCCGTGGTTCTGGTCGCGGGGCTCGACTGGCTCAAGGTCTACCATATGAAGGCCACCACGAAGGAACTCGTCCTCGGCGCGGCCTGCCAGTGCTTCGATTTTACCTACGAAACCCTCTCGCCGGACGTTTCCCGCATCACCGACCTGAAAAGCTTCGTCGCCGTCGGCCGCGCCTACCAGAAGACATACGGCTCGCCGGGCGCCATGACGGCGAAGAAACGCAAGCGCGGCGGCCAGACCCGAATCACCACGCCCTTCGGCAGCGCCAGCTTCGGCAGTTCCAACGCCTCCGGCCCGGACTGCCCCACCCCGGCCTATGATATCCTTGAAAGCGCCAGTCTCCTGCCGGGCCACGATACCCGTGCCTTTGAAGACCTCATCAAGGGCACCCGCGCTGGCGCCAACTTCGAGTTGGTCGAATGCAAGCTCGCCACGAGCGGCAAGAATGGAGGCACCGTTTTCCAGGGCCTTCTCTTCCATGTCGAATATCCGGAGCGCTTCTTCGGCCGCACGCTCCTCGCCCGGTCCCGCTGGTGGAAGCGCGGCAAGGCCTCGAAAGACCTCACCAAGGTCCGCCTTATCTCCGCCGAACTCGACAAGGCCTTCACCGTCTATTCCAATGACCAGGTCGAAGCCCGCATCCTGCTGACGCCCGACCGCCTCGAACGCCTCCTCGCGCTGGAGCGTCACTTCTCCGGCGGAAAGCTGCGCGGCGTATTCGAGGACGGCCACATGACCCTCGCCCTCGAAGCCCCCAACCAGTTCGAGGCCGGCTCCATCTTCAAACCCCTCGTCGATCCGGCCCGCTTCACCACCGCCCTCATCGAACTCGGCTTGGTCTGCGACGTCATCGACGGCTTCCTCACGCGCGACTGGGTGCAGGACAAACTGTAGGAAAGAGGCGCTCTCTCCGCCCCCTGCAAAACCGTGCCTACAATGCCCCCATGTTTCCACTCGACGAACAGGACATGGAGATCGTGGCGCCCGAAGGCTGGGCGCGGCTGGAGCGCGTGCTGTTCGTGGCCATCGACCTGCTCGGCCCCGTCGCCGACGCGACCCTCCCGAAAGGCGTCGCTGCGAAAATTCTCGCCATCCTCAAACCCGCCGAAGCGCTTGCACGGCGCCTCCTGTATCTCTTGGCCCCAACCATCACTCTGACCCCCAAATCTGCGTCCCCGGCGAAAGCCGGGGTCTCATCAAGTTCGGTCCCAGCCGCACCAAAACTCCGCGACCACACCCCGGTCTTCCGCCTCACCGAACCAGCAACCCGTGCTCCAAAACCCACCGGCCCGCGCCTGCGCTACCTCGACGGCCCGCCCGCGCCGACCAGGCCCGCAAAACCAATCTGCGCCCCGCAGACCGGCACCAAACTCAGAGACCGCCTCATCGCGCTCTCCATGGTCCTCGGCGACCCGGACCATCACGCCAAACGCCTCGCGCGCTTTCTCGCCCGCCGCGCAGCCAAAGCCGCCCCGCGCCCCGTCCCCCTCAATTTCGAAAATGTCCCCGGCCTCAGCCGCAAGCGCCTCGACGCAGACCTGCGCGAAGCCTTGGAATTCACCAACGCCGCCGCCCAGTACAAGGCCGCCGCGCCGCCGGGCTAGGCGCTACCGCCCCGTATCAAACTTGTCGGTCTTTCGCTCGCCCAGCAACATGCGCTGTTCGAGGCGTTTGCGCAGGGCAGCGTAATAGGCCTCCAGGAAGGCAAGGTCTGTCTCGCCAGTCGTCCGCTCCCAGCCTATCTTGTTGCGAATCCGCTCGGCCACCTGTTGCTTGATCTCGGCCGTCGACTGGCGCAGCACATCTTCCAGGACATGCAGCTCATGGATACCATAGGCATCTGCCTGCGCTGGCGTGAAGGCAAAGCGCGCGCCCTGTTCCGGTGTCGAGATGACTGACGTGATATCACTCATCAGCTGCGCTTTGGGGGCCTTGATCACCCATGTTCCCGCCAGCAGGTCGCCGACCCGCATCTTGTCCCTGTTGAACACCGGGAAGAACAGGAAAATGCCGGACCAGGCCAGCCCGAACAGGGCCATCCAGCCGCTGATCTGGTCATTGCCCATCCCCATGGCCACGAATTGCAGCGGCAGGCCCAGCTCCACCTCGCGCATGAAGTTGCGCGCCAGCACGGCGTCAGCCGTCAGCCGCCCGCCATCGCGCGTCGCCACGCGCAGGCCCAGCGCCCGCTTGCCCGGCGTCGCAGCCTTCCGGCCGATCTCGAAGAAGATGTAATAGAAGTTCCGAACGAAGAAGTAGAACACCATCCAGAAGGTAAAGGCGAAATTCGCCTGATCCATGCCCATGGCGCCGATGATGAAGCCGAGGCCCAGCAGCGTGCCGATCACGATCGCCCACTGGATTGCCACATCGATGGCAAAGGCCCCTGCGCGCTCCGCCACGCTGGCCAGCTTCAGGCGGATCTCCGCCCCCTCTGGCGTCACCAGCGTGCGCGTCATCTTGCCGACGCGCATCTGCTCCGCAAGGCGCGCCCGCCGCCGCTGGGCCGCCTCCATGCTGATGCCCGGCCGACCGGGCGTCACCGCCGTGTTGGTCATGTGTCACGCCCCGCGCGCGGCAGGTAGAAATAGGCGCACCAGAGGAACAGGCTGACGCCCGCAATCGTATAGCGCGCCACATCGGAATTGATCAGCTGCCGCCCGAAGCCTTCCAGCAGCGCCGCAATCACCAGCATGATCACGCAGCCCATTGCCATGGTCGCCGCCTTTTGCCCCGCGGCCCGCGCCGAGTTAATGCGGGTCATCTTGCCCGGAAAGGCCACCGCCCCGCCGATCACAAAACCGGCCGCCCCCGCCAGCGTGATCGCGAACAGTTCCGTCACGCCATGGATCATCAGCCAGCCGGTGAACTCGTAGCCAAGCCCCTTCTGCCAGAACACGGCATAGAGCGACCCGATCGTCACACCATTATACAGCAGCAGCCACGCCGTCGGCAGGCCGAACGCAAAGCCGAGCGCAAAGGCGAACAGCGAAATCTGTGCATTATTGTTGAACAGGTATCCCGAAAACGCGGCCAGCTCGCTCTGCCCGTGATCGTTCGGATCGGTATAGATGGTCGAGCGCAAATACTCGACTGTCGCATCCGGATTGCGGCCATCGAACAGGCTTTCATTGTGGAAGGTCCAGAACCATTCCATGTCCTGCATGCACAGGAAGAAGGCGAGCCCGATACCACCGAAGAAAAACAGGAAGGCCAGCAGCGTCGGCCCCACCGCGCCGCTCACCGCCTCAGGCCAGCCGCGTCGCAGGAAGTCCATGATCCGCTCGCCCAATGTCGTCCGCGCGCCGTAGACAAAGAAATAGGCCCGCGTGCACAGGCTCTCCAGATAGGTAATGACGTTCTGGTCCAGCGAGATCGATTTCGCCACAGACAGCGAACTCACCGCCTGCCGGTAGAGCCGGGGCAGGGCGGTCATCTCGTCATCGCTCAGCGCATTGACGCCGCTGTTCTCTGCCCGTGTCAGGATCAGGTCCAGCTTGCGCCAGTCGCTCTCGCGCTCCTCGCGGAAACGATAGGATTTCAGCGTGTCGCCCTTCACAGCATGTCCCTCTGCTTGATCTGCAGGTAGCGCGAAATCAGCGCGCCGCCAAAGGCCTCCGGTGTCGTCTCGATGATCTGCACACCCATCCGTTGTAGGCGCCGGAACACCACGTCCCGCTCCGCCAGGAGCCCGTCGGCGATCACTGCCCGCGTCACGTCCAGCGTCTCCTCCGGCGGGGCATCCACCATGCCGGAAAGCGCCGCGTCTTCGAACGTCGCAAACAGCACGAGATGCCGGTCCGTCAGCCGCTTCACATTCTCCAGCATCAGCTCGGCCGAGATCGTGTCGACAAAATCGGAGAAGATGATGATCAGGCTGCGACGCTCCAGCCGGCTCGCCAGCGTCGAAAGAGCCAGCGTGTAATTGGTTTCCTGCGTCGAATATTCGAGGCCCGCCGCCATGCCCTGCGCCTTGGGAAAGCCGCGCGGTCCGCTCAGGAATCCGGTCGTCAGGCCGGGGCGGGAGTCGAAGCCATAGAACATGGTCCGGTCGCCATTGCGCAGCGAGACATAGGACAGCAGCAGGCCCGCATTGATGGCCCGGTCGATCTTCGGCACCCCGCCCAGCGGCTCGCTCATCAGCCGTCCCGTATCGAAGGCAAACACGATATTGTGGTTGCGCTCAGTCCGGAATTCCTTGGCCAGCAGGTTGCGGTGACGCGCCGAATGTTTCCAGTCGATAGCCCGCCGGTCCATGCCGCTGGAAAACTCGCGCAGGGCATCGAACTCGCTGCCGTCGCCGCGCTCGATCTGCGTCTTGATGCCGAAGGCCGCGTCGCGTGAGAACAGGCGGATCGCCTCGTCCTTCACCCAGCGAATGTTCGGCGTCACCGGAATGTCCCGGTCCAGCTCCAGGATGTGCCGCTTCTGCACCAAGCCCAGCGGCCCCTGCCACCGGCTCCACAGGCGCACCAGCTTTGCCATGCCGCGCCGCTTTGGCGTCAGCGTGAATTCATAGGGCCGCTCATTGCCCTCCCAGCCGCGCAGGCCCTTCAAGGCAATGTCTTCCAGTATCTCATTCGTCTCCAGCTGCACCTGCACCCGGCGCGGCAGCGGCCCCTCATTGAAACGCAGCACCAATGGCAGCGCATCACTGCCGCCCACATAGAGCACGGCAGGTATATCCAGCTCCGCCGCATACGCTCGCAGCGAGGCTCCGATCATGGCGTCCAGCAGGATCAGCGCGCCCACACCGACAATCCATCCCGCCGACACAATCCACAGGGCTGGCGCCATCAATGCGATGGCCAGCATCAGCGGCACGCCGAGCAGCATAAGGAAAATCGCACGGGGCGTTGGCGAAATCACCGGGGCGCCGCCGTCTGCTCGATGATGCCAGCTAGTGTCTCGTCCGTCGTCTTGCCCTCGATCTCGGCGCCGGGCGACAGGAGGATGCGGTGGCGCAGCGCAGGCAGGGCCAGCGTCTTCACGTCATCCGGGATCACGAAGTCGCGCCCGTCAATCGCCGCGCGCGCTCGCGCAGCCGTAGCCAGCGCCGCCGCCGCCCTTGGGCTCGCGCCAGTCTCCAGCGCCGGTGTCTCCCGCGTCGCCCGGATCAGGTCGACGATATAGGTGATGATGTCGTCCTTCAGTTTGACCCCGGCGACCGTATCCACCGCCGTGTCCAGCTCTGCGGCGCTGATGGCCGACTCGATGCCGAACGAGGCTGGCGTGTTCATGCCGGTGCGCGTGCCGTGCTGCGCGACGATGGCGAACTCTTCCTCGCGGCTTGGATAGGCCAGCGTGTGCTTGAACAGGAACCGGTCCAGCTGCGCCTCGGGCAGGGGATAGGTGCCCTGCTGCTCGATCGGGTTCTGCGTCGCGATCACGGTAAAGCGCGGGTTCAGCGGATAGGTGTCGCCGTCGATCGTCACCTTGCGTTCCTGCATCGCTTCCAGCAGGGCGGCCTGTGTCTTCGGCGGCGTGCGGTTGATCTCGTCGGCCAGCAGCAGGTCGGTGAAGATCGGCCCCTTGGTCAGGCTGAATTCATTGGTCTGGAAGTTGAACAGGTTCGTACCCAGAACATCGCCCGGCATCAGGTCCGGTGTGAACTGGATGCGCCCGAAGTCCAGCGAGATCGCCTTGGCAAAGCATTGCGCGAGCAGGGTCTTCGCCGTCCCGGGCGGGCCTTCCAGCAGCACGTGTCCCGACGAGAACAGCGCCGTCAGCAATATGTCGACCGTCGTGTCCTGGCCGACCACGGCCTTGCGCACCTCGCCGCGGATCTTCGCCGCCAGGTCCTTGATGTCACTTACGTTCATGTGTGCCTCTCCTGAGAATGTCGCGTCGCCAGCGATAGAGTTCGCGGGCCTTTGTCATCAGTTCCTCGCGGTTCGCGGAGGGGCCTCTGAGGCCCGCCTCCATTTGCGAGAACCGCTTGCCGGATTGTTCCTCGGGGCCGAGCCGGTCGAACAGGTCTGACAGCTGCGCCTCGGTCATTGTTTTTGGCGCCGCGATCTCGCGCGCCACCCGTCGCCGCATCATGGCGAGGTAGCCCGGTGCCATGCGTGTCTCGCGCCGCGCCATCGTGAACAGGCCGGCCGAATTGTCCACCAGCGCCTGCTTGCCCAGCGCGATCACACGGCCATCCTGCGTGGTGGGACCAAACCGTACGAGCGCGGCCCACCCCAACAGGAAAGCCGCCGCGAGCGCTGCCAGCGTCGCGCCGACAAAGGGAATGTCGAACACCATCTGCAACAGGTTTTCCGAGCGGACAAAGCCGTGCAGCGTCGCGTCAAATATGATCGGCTCTGACTCGTCATAGCGCACCCAGTCCATCAGCTGCACGGCGAAGCGCGCATTCTCGCGCTCCGCCAGGCCGAACGTGTTCAGCATGTCAGGGTCGGCCAGGATATAGATGTCCCTGTCAGGCATCTTGCCGAGCAGGATACCGTCGTCAGTTCCGGCAATCTCGACGAGCGTGTCGGACTTGATCACCTGCATCTTGATGTCGGGCTTGAGCGCCATGTTGCCAAAGGGCGTCTCGGTCCGGCGCGGCACGTCGATCCGACCGATTTCGCCGGTCACGTTCAGCTTGCCCAGCAGGTCGTTCACGGCGCTGGCGGGCGCGAACTTTGTGTCCCGCTGGCGCTTGTTGTTGAAGGGGTCGACGATGCCGTTCCACTTCGGCAGGACAAGCAGCGTCGTAGGCTGCATGTTGATCTTTTCAAGGTCGCCTGCGCCCCACGCCGGCAGCGTCACCACCATCACGCCCCAGTCCCGGTCGGAAAGGCGATTTTCCAGCCGCGAGATTTCCACGGGATAGCCTTGATTTTCCAGTAGCTGCACGAGGCCATTATAGCCGAGCGCGGAGGTCGAGAAGGGATGGTCTCCCGCATGGTCGCGATCCCGCAATTGCGGCGACCAGCCGGCCAGCACCAGGACGGCGCCGAACGAGATAATCGCAATCGTCAGCATGATGGCGACGGTGCGCGCCGCGAAGGGAGAGCCGGTATTCGTTTCGCTCATGCCCAGCCCTCACCGAAGGCAAAGTGCTCATAGGATTCGCGCGCCGTCTTCCAGCCTGCCGCGTCCACTTCGCGTCCGCCAAAGAAACTGTGCTCCACGATCTGGATGATCGGGCCAAGGCCGCGTTTTGCCCGCTCGGGCAGGTGGCGCAGGCTGCCGATCTCCCGCGCCGTCAGCGAGCGCGGCACGCCGCCCTCCAGGCGCTGCTGGATATCATTGATGGAGCGGAAGAGGAGCAGGTGCACGGCCTCGGCGAACTTGCCAGCCTTGGCCAGTGCATCGGCCTCTTCCAGCAGCGAAAGTGCTTCCTTTGTATCAGGCCGCAGGTCCGGCAGCACATCGTCGGAATTGTCCACCTTTCCCTTTCCGTCACGACCAAAGCGCACGCGGATCGCCTCGCCGAACAGAAAATAGAGCACGCCCGCCACCACCAGGCCAACGGCAATAAAGAAGACAACCTGCAGGATCGGCCCAAGGGTGCTGAGGAATTGAAAGATGGCCTGCAGCCAGCGTGGCGGCGGATTGGGAGGCTCTATGTCTTCAGGTGGTTCCTCGAATTCCGGTCGCTGAAGCTGCAGGTCGCCTTTCTTGAGATAGGCGGCATGGGCCCTGTCCAGCGCCTCAAGATCGGTCTGCGGGCCGTAATCGTCGTCCTCATCATAGGTATAGGCGTCGCTGCCATCATCGTGGAGGCCACCTGTCGCGGGGGATCTGGTCACGTCCGGCAGCGTGTTCTGGGCCCATCCCACGGGCGAGACCAGCGCGCAGGCAAGCACGAGCAAGGCTCCCATCCGGACCGGCAAGTTCACGTGATGACTCTCCTGATTCAGCCGTCCCGCAGGCTTGCGTCTTCTCTGGACTATTCCAGAGGTTGCCCGCTGCTTCAACGGCCTATTGTCCAATTGGTCAGGGCACCCGATATAGCCGCTCCACGGCAAGGATGAGGCAGAATATGGACAAGGCGGAACACTATCGCGACCTGAAGGCGGAAATCGACAGTGTCGTGGCCGGCGAAACCTCGGTGACAGCGCGCTATGCTACGGCGGCGTGCATCCTGGCGCAGGCCATGGCACCGCGCTTCTTCTGGACCGGTTTCTACGTCGTTGATCCGCTGAAGGAAGCCGAGCTCGTGGTCGGCCCCTACCAGGGCACGCTGGGCTGCCTGCGTATCCCGTTTGGCAAGGGCGTCTGCGGCCATGTCGCCGCCACGGGCGAGCCGATCATTGTGGCGGACGTACACGCCTTCCCGGGCCATATTGCCTGCGATTCGGCCTCGAATTCCGAGATCGTCGTGCCGGTATTTGATGCTGAGGGCAAACTGGCGGCGGTTCTGGATGTGGATTCAACGTCGCTCGACGCTTTCGATGAAGTCGATCAGGCAGGGCTAGTTGCTATCTGCAACAGCCTCCTCATCGCCTGAGGCGGCTGGCAGCGGGTCCACATTCAGTGCCATGTCGCGCGGGGCGAGCACTTCGGTCACCATGTCGATCCGCTCGTTGAGCTTCTCTTCAAGAATGTCGAGCTTGCGCGCGCGCAGCTCGCGGTGCGGCTCGAGCGGATAGTGCAGCTCCATCCATGTATCCGTTTCGGATGCATAGCGCGGCCAGACCGGCACGCCTTCGCCGTTCGGATTGCCCGTCTTCGCGAAATTGGTCCAATAGGTCATCATCGTTTCGGCCAGCTTCTCGTCGCCATGCGTCACCGGCAGCAGCGGGAACGGCTTGCCGAACACGAACGGGATTTCCGCCGCATGATAGGCGCCCAGTGTCTGATGCTTTGACGGCGGCACGCGCGAGAAAATGTACATCCATGTCGGCTGGCCCGTATCGGCATTCTTCTTGCCGAGGAAACGCATGTGGACGCCGAACACATCATCGCCCAGCATGTCCGTCGCGCCCTTGTCCCACGTCTCGAGGCTTTCCATCCCGTAGAGCGATTGCAGGGCTTTTGCCGGATTGGCGCCGAACACGTCGGCCAGCGCCTCTTCGCGCTCTTCCAGCGTGCCGATCATCGGTTCCGACATCCGGGTTGGCGACCTGATATCCTCGTAGAACAGCGTGCCTTCATCGGCATTGTAACCCGCCAGCATCGGCAGCTGGGGGACCTGGCCGTCGCGGATGGCCTTGCCGATCATTTCGGGCAGGATCTTGCCGTCAACGACAGGCAGGAAATAGTTGTCGAGGTCGCTGCGCACCTGGGCCCGCGAGATGATTGCAGCCGCCGGGATGGCGCGCAGGTCGGCAGCGGTCGCCGCGGGCGGCGCAAGGGTCGACAGGAATTCCGTGCCGACATCTTCGGCGCTGCGTACGCTGGCCAGAGGGGATTTCGACAGGTGGATTGCGTTGCCGCTGCTCGAACCACTTTCGAGGATCACCTTGTCGAACAGGCCGGCTGACAGGGGAGAGGCCATCATTTCGCTGATCGATTGGGCGCCGGCACTCTCACCGAAGACGGTGATGTTTTCCGGGTCGCCACCAAAGCTGGCTATGTTCCGGCGCACCCAGCCGAGCGCGGCCATCTGGTCCATCAGGCCATAATTGCCGGATGTGCCGTCGACTTCCGTCAGCGCCGGGTGGGCAAGATAGCCGAGGGCGCCGAGACGGTAATTGATCGTGACAAGCACGACGCCTTTTTCCACGAGGCCGTTCGCCTGGTAGAAAGTGGAGGATCCCGAACCGGCCTTGTGCGCGCCGCCATGAATCCAGACCATGACGGGCACAGGTGCCGCGCCATCCATGTTGCCGGTGCGGACGTTCAGGAAGAGGCAGCTTTCGGATTCCTGCGGGGCGGGTTGCGCCGCGAGATATTTCGAGGCCACGAACCGTTTCCACCAGGGCAGGCCGTTGCCTTTCAGGATGTCGTCGACAAAGCCCGCGATGCTGTCGCGGCCCTGGAGGCATTCGGCGCCAAAGGCGCGGGCATCACGGGGGATTGCCCCCCATTGCGGCGGTATATCCGGCGCGGCCCAGCGCAATGCCGTGGCATAGGGCAGGCCGTTGTAAACCTGGATATTCGGGTTGTCGTGGTCGATGCCACCAATGATCACGCCCTGCTGAATACGCAGCGGTTCGGTCCGCTCCAATGGCGCGGCGGGCTGGTTCAATTTGAACCAACCCCAGGCCACTCCGGCGACCAGAACAAAAAAGAGGACTATACTAAGACGTTTCATTGCGTGGTTCCCACCTGCAATCAGCAAGAACTATACCACAATCAGCGGCATGTCACGGCAACCGGTCCGTCTCAAGACAGTGTGTCGAGGGCCTGTGTCACGGCGGACACAAGATCAGCGGTCGGTTCAATACCGGCGGCAAAGCGGATGAAACCTTCTGGCACCTCATCGCCCCATCTCGCCCGGCGTTCTGCACTCGAATGGACGCCGCCGAAACTGGTGGCGGGCGACAGGAGGTGGCAGTCGGCGATAAAGCGTTCGGCATTCGCCTTGCTGGCGAGTTCGAAGCTAACAATCGGCCCGAAACCGTTCATTTGCTTCAATGCCACCTGATGAAACGGGTCATTCCCCAATCCGGGATAGTGGACTGCCTGCACCGCCTCATGGCCCTGAACGGCCTCCGCCACAGCCAGCGCATTGGCATTCATGCGGGCGAGGCGCACCTCCACCGTCGCCAGACCGCGATGCAGCAGGAAGGCATCAAAGGGACCGACAATTGCGCCGGCCAGCCGTCGCCATGTCTTCACGCCCTCGAACAGTTTCGCGTCACGTGTCGCCACATGGCCGCACAAAACGTCTGAATGGCCTGCCATGGCTTTCGTATCCGACATCACACTGAAATCGGCGCCCAGATCGAGCGGTTGCTGGATTAGCGGCGATGCGGTCGTGTTGTCGACAATGACCAGCGCGCCTACGGTTTTCGCGCGTTGGGCGACCTTGGCGATATCGCACACCGCGAGGCCCGGGTTGGACGGGGTCTCGATCAGCACCAGTTTGCAGTCCTTGAAATCCGCTTCGGCCATTTCCGCCGTCGGGCAGGTGCGCATGGTCACGCCCATCGGTTCGAACTGGGCGCTGAGCAGATTGCGGACATTGTAGTAGCCATCGGACGGCACAAGGACCGTGTCGCCGGGCCGCAGCACGGAATAGAAGACCGAGGCAATTGCCGCCATGCCCGACGGGAAGCAGACCACGTCGGCGCCTTCCAGGATCCCGATTTCGGCTTCCACGGCCTCGACCGTCGGGTTGCCATTACGGCCATAGAAATGGCTGCCGTCCGGGTCGCCGGGCAGGTGGAAGGTGGAAGAGGCATGGATCGGCAGCGCCACGGCCTCACCCTTGGAGAGGCGTTCCGAGCGATAGTGCAGCAGGCGGCTGATCGGCGATGTGGTGTCAGTCAAGCAGGGAGGCTCCTTTGCCAATGGCGGCAGAAAGCGCTGCTTTGCTCGCGCTGTCCAGTGCGACCCATTCGGCCTTCAGCGCCTCAAGGCATTTTGCCTGATACTTGAACACGCCCTGTTCATAGCGGCCGCCTTCAATGGTGAGGCTGAATGTCTCCGCACCCGCCTCGAGCGCGTCCACATTGGCCTGCAGGAAGGGCAGGTAGGTCTCGCCGCAGATGGCGAGCAGGTCTTTGACCGATTCGCTCATGCCATCCGTCCAGCCGCCCTCGATGCCGCCCGCATCATCGGCGTGATCCAGCCAGCGATAGAGGTAAGGCGTCTCGGCGCGCAGCCAGGCCATCGGCGTCGGATCGTAGGACATCACCTTGAGTTGCCCGTAGAAGGCAAGGTCGGCCAGCGACACGACGTCACCAAACAGGAAGCGCGTCGGCCCGAGCGCCATGGCCTCAAGCGCCTTGTTGACCCGCTTCCAGCTCGCCTCGATCAGCGGCGCAGTCTCGGGTGTGCAGCCGACGAGGGCCATGCGCGATATCTGGCGCGCGCGGATGCCGGCGGCCGTTTCCTCGACACCCTTGCGCCCGGCATTTGGAAGCGTGTCGAAGATCAGCCAGTTGGCGCACCATTCGGCATCTTCTTTATAGAACCAGCGATAATGGAACATGGCCTTCATGAACCATTCGTCCGCTATGTCCTCCAACAGGAGGCAGGCAAAGCGCTGGGCCGGATCCGGCGGCAGGAGGGGGCGTCCCTCGCTTTCGATCGAGAGGAGGAAGGGTGTGGAATCGTTCGTCCACGTCCCATCGGGGCGCTTGATGACAGGGATGACCGGCGCCTTGACGTTCGGCATGATCTGCCCGCGCTCTTCGCCCGTCATGCCGGTCCATGTGTGGGGCAGGCGCTTCGCGCGCATCGCCGCGCGCACTTTCATCGAATAGGGCGAGCCGAGCGCGCCGTAGACTTCATAGCCGCTCATGTCTTCTCTCCGCTCACCCAGCTCGGCCGCGTCACGATCAGTTCCTGGCAGAGAAGGCCCGCCTCGCGGTGACGCGACATGGATTTGTAATCCTTGTGGTTCAGCGTCGCGATGAAAGCCTGCCGCGTGGGGAAGTGGTTCACCAGCACGCCATCCCAATCGCCTTGCCCTATGAAATAGCGTTCGGTCGATGCCAGAAGTAGCGTCGAGCCGCCGACTTCTTTCGCCGCTTCCGTGAAGGCCTCGGAATAGCGCATGTAGGCAGCCTCGCCGCTGATCGCCTCACCATGCTCTGGGTCGTCCGGGCCGTACTCCGCTTTCACGCGGAATTTGAGCAAGTTCACCTGCGCGACGGGGCCATCATGGGGGGCGTCGCGAAAGGCGCGGAACTGGTCGGCGGTAGGCTGGAACGCTGGCATGGGGTTTCCTCGTGGTGCTGGCCCTTAGGGGCGCTTGCCGGGATGTTTGCCGAAATAGCGCTCGGTGTAAAACAATGCCGCCGCGTGAAGGGCGTGCTGGGCATCAAGGCCTTCGTAGGCGAGAAATTCCTCGTACGGCATTTCCAGCACCTCGATCTCCTCATTCGGATCGAGTGATTGGTCGTGCGTCTTCCTGCAGCCGGTGGCGAGGAAATAGTGGATCTGGTTGTCCTGAATGGCCGGGTTCGGGAAGCAGCTGCCAACCGGGATCATCTCACGTGTAGTATAGCCCGTCTCCTCCTGCAGCTCGCGCCGCCCCGCCGCTTCCTTGTCGGTCTCGCCTGGGTCCATGACGCCGCCCGGAAAGCCGAGCAGCACCACACCCCCTGCATGACGATACTCGCGAATTAGCACGACATTGCCTTCATCCGTAATGGGGATCAGCGTGACCCATTCGGTAAATTCCAGCACATGATATGTCTGCACGACATGGCCATCTTCGCGCTCGCACTTGTCGGTGCGGAGGGAGAGGAACTTGTCCTTGAAGGTCTGGTGGCTTTCAAGAGTCTTCCAGGGTTTGATCATGTCGATTTGTCTTTCAAATGCCGCTCCAGGAAAGCCATGCGTGTTTTCATCAGGTGCACCTGCAGCGTCTCGCCGCGAATGCCGTGGCGCTGGCCGGGATAGGTCATCAGTTCGAAAACCTTGCCCTTCTCCTGCAGTGCCGCCATCAGGCGGGTCGTGTTGTCAAAGGTGACATTGTCGTCGGCCATGCCGTGCATGAGCAGCAGGGGCGTCGTCAGGTTATCCACATGGGGAAAGACGCTTGAGGCTTCGTAGCCGTCTGGATTGCCCCGCGGTGTGTCGAGATAGCGCTCGGTGTAGAACGTGTCATAGAGCCGATAATCCGTGACAGGGGCGCCGGCGGCAGCTGCAGCGAACGTACCTTCCGGTGCCTTCAGGATCGTCATCAGCGTCATGTAGCCGCCATAGGACCAGCCCTGGAGCGCGATGCGGGCGGGGTCCACGAAGGGCTGCGCTTTCAGCCAGTCGACGCCGACCAATTGGTCATGCACTTCAGCCTCGCCCGTACGCCGATAGATGACGTCCTCAAAGGTCTTTCCCCGGTTGGCGGAGCCGCGATTGTCCAGCCGGAACAGGATATAGCCCTCGCGCGCATAAAACTGGTCGGACACGCGCTGCCACTCATTCACCACGGTCTGGACATGCGGGCCGCCATAGACTTCGACGATGACGGGATACTGTTTGGTGGGGTCAAAGCCCGGCGGCTTCAGGATGGAATAGTAGAGGTCCTGACCGTCCTCGGCTGTCAGTGTACCGAATTCCGGTTCGACGTGACCTGACAGGAATGGCGCGTAGGGGTGGGCCCCGTCCAGCCTGTTCTCTTCGATCCACGCAATCAGCGAGCCGTCGGCCTTATACAGCCCCACCTGCGGCGGCTGGCCGGGTGAGGCGCTTGTGCCGACAAATGACTTTCCATCGGGCGCCATCGTGATTGCCCATGTCTTGCCGGGCGCGGTGATGCGTGTGGGGGTGCCGCCATGAAGGGGCACCGAATAGAGATGCCGTTCGAGCGGTGTGTCGGCATAGCCGGTAAACATGACGGCATCATCTTCCTTGCGGAAGGCGAGGACGCGGTCGACGGCCCAGCCGCCTTCTGTCACCGCGTGAAGTTCGCCAAGGCGGTTCATGCAGGCGACGTGGCGATAGCTGCTGGCCTCGGTCGTCGTCAGCACATGCAAAGGCTGCGCGGAGTGCGTGCCGCGTGGCTCAGGCGCGAAGGGCAGCCAGTCACTATTGAGGTTGATCCAGCAGGGCTGAGTCTCTGCGCCCATTGGGGCAGGGGACCAGTCGGGGCCAGCAAAGCGGGTGCGGCAGAGGGTTTTCTGGTCGCGGTCGACGCTCTGCACCACCAGCTCTGCGTCCGGCAGCCAGTTCACGCGCGCGAGATACTGGTCCGTTGCCGGTCCCCAGTCGTCCCTGCGCCATTTGATCTCGTCGGTTTCGCCTGTCGCCATGTTCCGCACGAATACATCCACCACCGCGTTCGGGCGTCCTGCACGCGGATAGCGCTGTTCGATGACGTTGACCTTGTCGGCGGCGATATCAAAACGGGGGATGATATCGACGGTGGATTCATCAACGCGCGTGTAGGCGATGTATTTATCGTCGCGGCTCCACCAGTAGCCCGTGAAACGGCTCATCTCTTCCTGGGCCACGAATTCAGCAATGCCATAGGAGATCGCCTTGTCAGGTTCGGCGGCAGGCGAGAGGCGGGTCTCTTCAGCGGTATCAAGGTCGATGGCGTAGAGCGCCCCGTCGCGCACGAAGCTGGCATAGCGCCCGCCCGGCGACACGTTCGCATCGGTCTCAAAGGCGTCATTGTCGGTCAGCTGGCGCACCTGCGGTGCCACCGTGCCAAGCGTCACGAGGAAGAGGTTGCCCCCCATCGGCACCAGCAGCGTATCCGCCGTGCCGCAATCGTAATCAACGATGCCTTTCGAGCCAGCAATACGCTTTCGCTCGCGCGTCGCCTTCTCCATTTCAGAGAGTTCTGCTTCGACAGGTTGAAGAAGCTGCGAATCAATCAGCAGGCTCTGATGGCCTGTATTGACTTCGAATTGCCAGAGATCGAACCGGTCCTGCTCGTCCGGCCGGCCTTTCAGGAAGGTCACGCGCTGACCGTCGGGTGAGAACTTCACGCCGCGCGGGGCCTGTCCTGACAGGGAAGGCGAGCCGTAGAGGCGCTCAATGGTGAGTTCTGTAGTGGAATCAGGCAATTGGGCTCTCCGCGCGTTCTGCAGTGCACACTAGCGTCGATTGGGCGGCTGTCATCCCGCAGCCCTGAAATCGCGCAGTGATTGATAATTTGTGGCAAAACTGTGTTTTCTATCTGGTCACGTTGCAAGCCTCATCTAAGGTATCCCCCATGGATGAGGGGAACGCCAACTACGCCCATGCGCAGGCATTGCTCGCTAGCGATGGCGGCGGGGAGTCGCTTGTCAAAGCGGCCGAGGCCATGCGCAAGGCGGCGAATGACGGCAATGCCGCGGCCGCCAACAATTTCGGTACGATGCTCCATCACGGTCGGGGGGTCCATAAGGATCTCGCCGCTGCCCGCGCCTATTACCACCAGGCGGCTGAAAGCGGTCTGGCCACTGCGCGCTTCAATCTCGGTTTCATGCTTGTTCGCGGCCTTGGCGGCGAAAAGGATGTGGCCCGCGCCCGCACGCTGTTCCTGCTGGCCGCAGAGGCTGGTGAGGTCGATGCGATCACACACCTTGGCGCCATGATGATGACCGGAACGGGCGGGGCACAGGAATTTGACGCCGCACGTGATTGGTGGACCCGAGGGGCCCGCCTCGGCGACAGTCGGTGCGCCTTCAATCTCGGCATTGCGCATGCTGGCGGGCATTGGGGCGAGTCTGATTTCATCGCCGCATGGCACTGGTTCCGGGAAGCCGAAAGCCTCGGCAATGCCGGAGCCGTGCACGAGCTGGAACGGCTCGAAAGCGTGATGTCCGACGAGGAACACGCTGCCGCAAAGGCCTGCGCGTCCCGCTAGACCGGTCCGCGCTCGTAAAGCCAGGCATAATCCACGATAAAGACGGTTACCGTGGTCAGCAGGTCGCTGCTTATCGCAATGAAACCGAACAGGACGGCTCGCCACGCCCGCGCCACCGCCGCCATGCGTCCGGCCAGTCCCCTGAAAACGGTTATCGCATAGGCAAGGAACGTCAGAACAAACAGCGGTATCAGCGTGGCCTCGAGTGCCGGCACGTCGAGCAGGGGCATCATCAGCGTCGACAGCACGCCCAGCAGCAATCCGGGCAGGAGCGCCGCAAAATAGAGCCGCAGTCTCAGCGGCGCGGGCGTGCCCTTGCCCCAGACCCTCAGCAGCAGCGCGACAATGCCGTGAATGGCGAAATAGCCGAACGGAAACAGCACGAGCCAAAGCCCCAGGTAGTCCTGCGTGAACTGGTCCATGTCGCCCATGCCCAGCACATTGGGGTCGGTAAGGCTGTCCCTGGTCATCTGGTGCAAGGCGCTGTCCTCGCCGCCCCACAGGAACCGGAGGAACACCATGGCAGCGATCAGGGTGAACACGAGCCGGATCGACGGCGTGTACTTGCCCAGCCAGTCTACATCCCGCGCCGCTTCGAACACTTTGCGCGGCGCGGCCAGGATGGCCCACATGGAGGCCAGTGCCCGGACGTTCAGGCCGAACAGATCGTCCAGCAGCGCGTCCCAGCCGGAAGCGCGGCTCATGTCGTCATCGGCCGGTCTGGCCTGTGTCACCGGTTCACTCATCACGGGACTCCTGACTCTATTGGGCTCTGTTCGCGTGTGGAATCAAGCCGCTCCCAAACTATCCTGAACGATAAACAAATTTCGCTTCATTCAGAAGGCTGTTAAGCTGGCACACGGGAGGACATCAAATGCTGAAATGGATTCTGGGTATCGCTGGGGCGCTTGTGGTTGTGGCTGCGGCGGCGGGCTGGTGGCTTTTCGTCGGCTTCAGCCAAGCGCCCAAGGCGGCGCCCGGCCTGATGGACATCGACCAATGGCGCAGCATGGTGCGCGACGGCGGAGGGGCACTGCCGACAGAAGTGCGTGTGCTGGAGGTCGGCCGGGATTCCGCGCCCATGGTGGCGGCGCGCGCCGGGGCGTTCGGCGGAACATGGCAGACGAGCTACAATTCTGTCCAGCTCGTCTATCCGGACAAGACAATCATTGCCGGCGGGGCGCTCGACAGGCTGACATCCGAGGGCATGGTGGCCGCGCCGGACGACTGGTCGTTTGATGATGCCGCCTATGACCAGCTGACGGTAGCCATGCTGCGCGCCGATCAGGTCCTGATAACGCATGAGCATCTCGATCACGTCATGGCCATCGCGCGCCACCCTCAGCCAGATGCGCTGGCACCGCGCCTTGTGCTCAACGCGCCACAGATTGCCGCCATGCCGCTATTCGCGCTTGGCGAGCTGGCGCCGGTCTTGCGCGATCTCGCCCCGCGCCTTGATGGCTCGGCTCAGCTGGTGGCGCCCGGAGTTGTGGTTGTTCCTGTGCCCGGCCATACGGCGGGCAGCCAGATGGTCTTCATCACGCTGGAGAATGGGCATGAATATCTGATGATCGGCGATATCGTCTGGACCATGACTTCGCTCGAAGAGCTGGTCATGCGGCCGGTCTTCACCCAGTTCGCCGTGATCGACCCGAACGAGGACCGCGCAGCCATCAAGGAGCAGATCCGCGCCCTGCACGATCTATGGGAAGCCAATCCGGAGGTGACCATTTTCCCCAGCCATGACCGCACATGGCTGGAAATGCTGGAGCAGGAAGGCCTGATCAGCTGGGGTTTTCAGGAGTAGCATTGCCATTGACGGCTTGATTTTCCGGTGCGCGCGCGCGAGTAGAGCGCATTCTCCCTCCCGTTCGAACAGGAATACGCGCCATGGCCGGTCCCCAAATTGTTTTCCACATGCAAGGCCTCACAAAGGCCTATCCTGGCGGCAAGAAGGTGTTCGAGAACATCCACCTGAACTTCCTGCCGGATGCCAAGATCGGTGTCGTCGGCGTCAACGGTTCGGGTAAGTCGACCCTGCTGCGCATCATGGCGGGCGAAGACAAGGATTTCCAGGGCGAAGCCTGGGCCGCTGACGGCATCAAGGTGGGCTACCTGCCGCAGGAGCCGAAGCTGGACCCGACGCTCACCGTGTTCGAGAACGTGGCCTCCAAATGCCCAGAAAAGCAGATGCTGGAGCAATTCAACGCCATTTCCGAAAAGCTCGGCGAAGACTATTCCGACGAGCTGATGGAAGAGATGACGAAGCTGCAGGAGCAGATCGACGCGGCGGACGCGTGGGACATCGATTCCAAGATCGACATGGCGCTGACCGCGCTGGGCTGCCCCGAGAATGATGCCGACGTTTCGGCCCTCTCCGGCGGTGAAGCGCGCCGCGTCGCGATCTGCCAGCTGCTTCTGTCGAAGCCCGACATGATCCTGATGGATGAACCGACCAACCACCTCGACGCCGAGACGGTTGCCTGGCTCCAGAACTACCTGATCAACTTCCCCGGCTGCGTCATCCTCGTGACCCACGACCGTTACTTCCTCGACGATATCACAAGCTGGATCCTCGAACTTGACCGCGGTCGCGGCGTGCCTTTCCAGGGCAACTATTCCGGCTGGGTCGAGCAGAAGGCCAAGCGGATGGAGCAGGAAGCCCGCGAAGACACCGGCCGCAAGCGCACGCTGGCCAAGGAACTCGAATGGGTTCGCTCCGGCCAGAAGGCCCGTCAGGCGAAGTCTAAGGCCCGTATCAATGCCTATGAGGAAATGGCCTCCAAGGCAGAGCGCGAGCAGGTGATGACCGCGCAGATCCGCATCCCGCCCGGCCCGCGCCTTGGCGGAGTCGTGTTGGAAGCGGAAGGCCTGAACAAGGCCTTTGGCGAAAACGTGCTGATCGAAGACCTCGACTTCAAACTGCCACCGGGCGGCATTGTCGGCGTGATCGGCCCGAACGGCGCCGGTAAATCCACGCTGTTCAAGATGATCCTGGAGCAGGAAAAGCCGGACACCGGCAGCCTGCGCGTCGGCGAGACCGTGAAGATTGGTTATGTCGACCAGAGCCGCGACAAGCTCGATGCGAACAAGAACGTCTGGGAGGAAATCTCGGGCGGTACTGACATGATCGACCTTGGCGGTGTGCAAGTGATGTCGCGCGCCTATGTCGGCGCCTTCAACTTCAAGGGCACGGACCAACAGAAGAAGGTCGGCCTGCTGTCAGGCGGTGAGCGCAACCGCGTCCACCTCGCCAAGATGCTCAAGGGCAGCCACAACCTGCTCCTGCTCGATGAACCGACCAACGATCTCGACGTGGAAACGCTGCAGGCCCTCGAAGAAGGCCTCGACAACTTCCCTGGCTGCGCCGTTATCATCTCGCACGATCGATGGTTCCTTGACCGCATGGCCACGCACATCCTTGCCTTCGAAGGCAACAGCCATGTTGAATGGTTCGAGGGCGATTTCTCGTCCTATCTCGAAGACAAGAAGCGTCGTCTCGGCGAGGATTCGGTGAACCCGAAACGCCTGAAATTCAAGAAGTTCGCGCGCTAAAGCCTACTCAACGGGCCGGTCGGAATCGAGGAGATCTGTCTCCTTGGTTTCGGCGCGTTCTTCGTCGACCTTCTTTTCAATATGATCGTCCGGCGTAACGCTGAGCGCGTCCGACCCTGCGGGCACGGCGGGGCGTACGGGCTTGTGCCGCTCGGGCAGGGCAGCGCCCAGGCCTTTCGCGATCCGCTCGGGATCGACCGAACCGTCGAAGCGCAGGCGATAGATGGGTTCGGGCAGGGTGAAGCCGCCGGTTTCCAGCGCATCCTTGGTGGCGCTGATGGCAAGACCGCGTGCCTTGTTGAAGTCGCTTTGGTCCTGATCCACCCAACCCTGGAAGCGGAGCAGGATATTTGAATCCCCGACCGTCTGAATGAAGGCCGTCGCACCCGGCTGCTTCAGCACATATGGCAGCGTATCAAGCGTATCGAGCCCCAGTTTCATGGCCGCGACCGGATCATCTTCTGCATCGACACCGAGATCGAATTCAAAGCGGCGCTCGGGATTGCGGCTATAGTTCAGGATCACGGCCTTGAAGACCAGCGCGTTCGGGATGCGCAGGTGATTGCCGTCAAGCGTCATCAGGACGGTGGCCCGTGACGTCAGCCGGACAACCTTGCCCTCATGCTCGTCGATCACGACGTGTTCGTTGGCGCGGAACGGTTGGCGCAGGCTGAGCATGATCGATGAGATATAGTTCTCGAGGCTGTCACGCACCGCGAAGCCCACCGCGATACCCAACACGCCGATGCCGCCGAGCAGGGTGCCCATCAGGGCGGTTGCGCCAACAAGGCTCAGCGCCAGCACAAGCGCGATGCTGATGGCGATGACACGGACGGCCTGAGAGACGAGTTCGGCCAGGAAGACGTTACGCAGAAGTCGGCGCCACAGCCACATCCAGCTGGCGAGCAAGTGTCCGACAAGACTGATAATCACGAACAGGGCGAGTCCGAGCCCCAGCAGCGGAAGGGCGCGGTAATAGCTTTTAAGACGGGAATTGAGCGTGTCGACGATGGGTGAGACGTTCCCTTCGATGTCAAGCGTGCGGTCTATCTTGTCCTCGACCGTTACGACGCCCACGAGACGCCCGGCAATATCAATGGCGCGTGTCGCAGCGGCTGAGTTGGATACACCGCCCGACAAGGTCACGACGCCTTCGCGGACATCGACCTCTACGCTTTTGAGGGAATCGATCTCCGAGAAGATCGCGCTGATGCGGCTTTCGATGGCCGCGTCGTCAGGGGCATCGCTGGCCGTTTGGACGATTTGTGCGGCGGGCTGCTCGGCGGGGGCCTGCGCATGTGATTGGATTGCGGGAACAGCTGCCATAAGGCACAGGCCTACCAGCAAGTGGATCAATCTTCTTGTCATCAAGAGCATGGCGCCGTTTCCCCTAAGCCGTTTGATACAAAGGCATGAGCGACGCAGGTGTTCCGCTTGTGTGCGTGGGGTGCCGTCAGGCCAATTGGTCTTCGATATCCGAAATCGTCGGTGATGACACATCGAGCGGACCGTTTTGCGGATCGCTTGACAGCTTTTCGGCCGCAACGCGCTCATAGAACGGGTCGTAAAAGGCCCCGGATACGGCTGGCGAGAACATTTTCTCGGCCGTCAAACGGGCCGCGCGGCGCAGTGGCAGCAGTTTTTCCGGCGCGCCGATATAGGGCCGGATGGCCTCCAGCGCATGATCGGCCAGCTTTTCGATCTCGTTGGCGAAGAATTCTTCATAGGCTTTTTCATCATGCGTGACGCCCTCCGGCTGTATCCAGTGGCCGAGTTCATCGACATCAAGTGGCAGCATCAACCCGTTCAGGCCGTCTTTCACGAATTCCGGAATGGCCTGTACGGGCGTGGCGATGGACGGCGTGTGTTCCGCCATGGCCTCGATGATCGAATAGCCGAATGTATCGGAGAAGGTCGGCAGGAAGCCGAAATGCGAGCGGCCAAGCATCTGCCTCACGGCGCCATTGGGCAGGCCGTTGAAGAGCGTGACATTGGGCAGTTCGAGCAGGTCCAGATAGGGCTTGAAAAAGGCCTCCGAGGTCGGGTCCGTCCAGACCGACGCGCCGACAGCGAGCGATGACACGATCTGTATCCGCACGGGCAGGTTCTCTTCGAGCGCCTTCTGGGCCAGCCTTACGGCCACGCATCCACCCTTGCGGGCAAAGTGGGAGCCAACAAAGGTGATGACGAACTCGTCCATCCGCCCATTGGCAAGCTCTTTGGCCAGCGGGTCGACATCGGGCCCCATGAGTACGTTCGGATGACGCACCAGCAGCTTTGCCTTCAGGGCTTCCGCCGTACACACGTCCTTCGTCTGGTCGATGAACTGATTGCGTGCATAATGCGACAAGGCGATGACGCGGCGGCAGTGGCGACTGGAGATTTCACGGGTCAGCCAGTCGGTATAGCCATTGTTCCGTGCAATGCCGAACCGGCGCGGCAGGTGGCTTTCAAACGATATGACATATTTGCGCTCGCCAATCGGCACCCGATTGAAGGCGTGGACGAGGTCAGCATTGTGGAACGGGGCCATCCAGGCAATGCCATCGAGCTTGTTCAGCAGCTTGTCGAAGGGGAGGAACAGACGGCTATCGATCTGGTGCCCGCTGCGACGGGGCACCACGAACGATGTCGGGTATCGGTCCCTGTATACTGAAACTCTCATCGCGACTTAGAACTCATCCGTACATTCTCTTCCCGGGTGTGCAGGAAGCGGGCCAAACGGGCGCCACGGAAGTAAATGCCGCCCAGATTAGCTGATTTACGGATCATAAACCAAGTATATGACCAAATCGCGAATATTTACCGGAAACACCCGTTAACGCGCTGAAACGAATAAATTTTAATGCAATTTAGCTGCGCTTTGACGATTTTAGGTCAGCCGTCATCTCTTCAATCTTATTGATCAATACTTCAGCGGAGCCGTTTGAGCGGTCCAGCAGGGCAATAAACTGAGCGCGTTGTTCAATGCCGAGCCAGATAAGGTTGCCATCGAGATTGAGCGCAACATCGACAACCTGATATTGGCCGTCGCGGGTGAGCACGCGCCAGCGAACGTCCATGTCCTTGCCATCCTGGCGCTTGATGACCGTATTCACGATAGAATCGGTCGCCGAGCGATCGACGGAATCCTTCACGATGACTTCCTTGCCGCGATAGTCGTCGAGTTGAGACTCGTAAACGGCCAGGGCGTAGGTGCGGAATGCCTTGCGGTAAGCAGCAAGTTCGGCATCCGTAAAGCGGCGGCTATATTTGCCGATTACGAAACTGGATACCGCATCGAGGTCGGTAAACTTGTCCATGTACACGCTGAAGGCCTTCGTCCGCTCTTCGGCGGTCATGGCTGGATCATTCAGCGTCGAAAGGACTTCGCTGGCATTGCTCTGGACATAGGCTTCGGTCTTGGCGTCCGCTGCTGCAGGCAAAGCGAGCACGGCCAGTCCGGCCAGAGCAAGGCTGAGTTTTGTAATGCGTTTCAAGAGACTGCTCCTGGTTCCCGTAAGTGCCCTGTTAGATCCCAAATTAGTCAAAATCAGGGAGATCTTCGTACGCATCTGCGTCATCGACCGGCTTACCATTACGAATGGCTGCCTGACGCTGAGATGAATAAATCCGTCGAAGGGCAATATAAGGCTCGGGTTGCTCGTTGAGGGTCCTGATCTCGTCGTCGAACTTCACGCGCGCATTGAGGGCGCCCAGGACGCCGCGGCCCATGGCAATCTGGTCATCCAGATCAGGTTGGCCTGCAAACTCTGTCCACGTCAGCGGATCAAAGGCGCGGTCGACCCCCGCCCCAACGAGATCGCGGGGATTGGACGGGCCGATAATGGGCATGACGAGGTAGGGGCCGCTATCGACACCCCAGACGGCGAGCGTTTGGCCAAAGTCTTCGGAGTGACCTTCAAGACCGAAATAGTTCGCAGCATCCCACAGGCCGACGAGGCCGATCGTTGTGTTGATGGTAAAGCGGAAGAAGGTGTCGCTCGCGCGGCCGGGTTCTGCCTGAAGAACATCGTTAATGAAGATGACGGGAGATGTCAGGTTGCCAAGGAAGTCGCCTACACGGTCTCGCGCGAAGGAGGGCGTCACTGTCTCATAGACAGTGGCTGCCGGCGCGAGGGCATAGCGATCGACGCCATTGTTGAAGGCGAACATCTGGCGATTGAAGCCCTCATAGGGATCGGCAATCGTGCCGGGCTCTGGTGGCGGTGTTGAAGCGCAGGCGCCTAGGCCGAGTGTGAGGGCGGCGCCAATATAACGATAGTGCATGAGGAAAACCCTCTGGGAGTTGGATTGGTGTATTAGAATGGTAATTCGAAACTGCTCCATCAACACACAGTTTGGTAAATTCATTCTGCATGAACACATGAAATGTTTATTGCGGAACATATAAACCCATGTTTATATACTGATATGAAGCTCGATCTTGTTCCTGTCCTTGACCGGCTGCGCGCGGCGGGCGAGCCAACGCGCCTACGCATACTTGCGCTATTGCGTGGCAGGGATTTGTCAGTTGGCGAGCTTGTGCAGGTTCTGTCGCAGTCTCAACCGCGATTGTCTCATCATCTGAAGGCCCTGACGAGTGCAGGATTGGTGGAACGCATGCCGGAGGGCTCCTTTGTTTTCTACCGCGCGGCCAGCCGCGGGGAAGGGCGGGCGTTTCTTGATTCGCTGTTTGGGCAGATCGCTATCGATTCCCCGACATTCCAGCGGGATTCGGAGCAGCTTGAGGAAGTGACGGCCCTGCGTGCGGCCTCGGCGGAGTCTTACTTTTCCGGTGTTGCCGGCACGTGGGACACGATTCGCTCGCTTCACTATCCGAATGAGGCCATCGAAGCGGCCTTACTGGAGATGGCCGGACCTGGGCCGTTCGAGCGGGTCCTGGATTTTGGGACCGGCACGGGACGTATGCTGGCGCTATTTGCGCCGCTCGCTCGCGAAGCCGAAGGCATCGATCTCAGTCACCAGATGCTTACCGTGGCCCGCGCCAATCTTGAGCGTGCCGGCATTTCAGGCGCCCGTGTGCGGCAGGGTGATGTCACGGCTGCGCCGTTCGAGACCGCCTCAGCGGACCTCGTGATCATCCATCAGGTGCTGCACTTCATGGATGCGCCGGGCAAGGTGATCGCTGAAGCGAGCCGCGTGCTAAAGCCCGGCGGGCGACTGCTTGTGGTCGACTTTGCCGCGCATGATCTGGAATTTCTGCGCGCGGAGCATGGTCATCATCGGCTGGGGATGCGGAACGACAACATGGAAGCGTGGGCACAGGATGCGCAGCTGAAACTATCTGCGCCTGCTTCATTCGCACCGCCCGAGGCGTCCAGCCCGGGACTGGTGGTTAATATCTGGATCGCTGAAAAGGCGGCCCTGCCCGAGGAGGCCAAATCATGAGCAGTCTTTCGATTGCCAACCGTCAGAAGCATGCAGCGCCGACCGTGTCGTTCGAGTTCTTCCCGCCGAAGACCGAAGCCATGGCGACGCGCCTGTGGGAAACCGTGCAGCGGCTGGAGCCGATGGCGCCGGAATTCGTGTCAGTCACCTATGGTGCCGGTGGCTCCACGCGTGAGCGCACCCACGACACGGTGAAGCGCATCGCCAGCGACACGGCGCTACGCCCGGCGGCGCACCTGACCTGCGTGTCGGCGACCAAGGCGGAAGTTCTGGACGTCGCGGATTCCTATGCCGCTGCCGGCGTGCATCATATCGTAGCCCTGCGCGGCGACCCGCCGGAAGGCATGGGGGCAGCATTCGCGCCCCATCCGGACGGATTTGCCAATTCAGTCGAGCTGATCGAGGCGCTGTCGGAAGCTGGCAAGTTCGAGATTTCGGTGTCGTGCTACCCGGAGCCCCACCCGAACAGCCGGGGCTGGGACGAGGACCTCGCTTTCCTAAAGGCGAAGCAGGATGCGGGCGCCAAGCGGGCCATCACGCAATTCTTCTTCGAGCCGGACACTTACCTGCGCTTCGTCGAGAAGGCGCGCGCGAAGGGCATCACGATGCCACTGGTGCCGGGGATCATGCTGCAGCCAAACTTTGCCGGTCTGAAGCGCATGGCCAGCATGGTACAGGCGACTGTTCCCGCCTGGCTCGACCGGCTGTATGACGGGCTCGATAGTGATGACGAGACACGAGACCTTGTAACGGCGACAGTGGCCGCCGAACTGTGCCACAAGCTGGCCGATGAAGGCGTCAGCGACTTTCACTTCTACACGCTGAACCGGGCAGGGCTGGCGCTGTCGACCTGCCGCCTGCTCGGCATGAAACCCAAGCCTGCACAGGCTGCATGAGGCCCTGACATGATACGCAAAGACCGCATTGCCGCGATGAAAGCCGCCGCCAGGGAGCGCATCCTGATCCTCGACGGATCGTGGGGCGTGATGATCCAGCGGCGCGGACTGGACGAGGCCGATTTCCTCGGCGAGCGCTTCATTGGCCATGAGGGGCAGATGAAGGGCAATAATGACATCCTCTGCCTGACCCGGCCGGATATCGTGACCGACCTGCACAATGCCTATTATGAAGCGGGCGCCGACATTTCCGAGACGAACACGTTCTCGGCGACGACCATCGCGCAGGACGATTACAAGCTGGACGCCGAGGCTGTGCGCGACATCAATTTCGAGGGCGCGAAACTGGCCCGCGCTGCGGCGGATGAATGGACGGCGAAGACGCCGGACAAGCCGCGCTTTGCTGCCGGCTCGATCGGGCCGCTGAACAAGATGCTGTCCATGTCGTCGAACGTGAACGATCCCGGCCACCGCTCGGTGACGTTTGATGAAGTGTATGACGCCTACCGGATGCAGGTTCAGGCGCTCAACGAGGGCGGGGTCGATCTCTACCTGATCGAGACGATCACCGACACGCTGAACTGCAAGGCCGCGATCAAGGCGATCATGGACCTGGAAGAAGAAGGCATGGAGAAACTGCCGATCTGGATTTCGGGTACGATCACTGACCGGTCGGGTCGCACGCTCTCCGGCCAGACGGTTGAAGCGTTCTGGAATTCGGTGCGGCATGCGAAGCCCTTTGCCATCGGGTTCAATTGCGCGCTTGGCGCTGATCTGATGCGCCCGCACATCGCGTCGCTGTCGCGGATCGCGGATACGCTGGTCGCGGCCTATCCGAATGCTGGCCTGCCGAACGAGATGGGCCAGTATGACGAGACACCGGGCCAGACATCCGGCGCTGTTGGCGGCTGGGCGAAGGACGGGATCGTCAATATCCTCGGTGGTTGCTGCGGCACGACGCCGGAGCATATCGCGGCGATTGCCAAGGCGACAGCGGGCCTCAAGCCACGCGACCCGGCGCCGACCTCGCATGACATGCGCCTTGCGGGGCTGGAACCCTTCGTGCTGGCATCATGACGGGCGGAACGGTCACAAAAGGCGACCTGTTCGTGTTCTACGGCCTGCTGAAGCAGGGCGCCGCAGGCATGCCGGCAGACCTGCCGCTGGAGGCGGCTGGCAAGTTCCTCGGGCCGTGCCGTTTTCGCGGGCGCCTGCTGGATCTTGGCGGCTTTCCGGGTGTCGTGGTCGGCGAGCAGCTTTGCCATGGTGTGCGGTATGAGCTGAACGATGTGTCGATCATAGGCGCGATGGACGCATTCGAGGACGTGACCGACGACCCGGTAACGTCGCTCTACACAAGACAACAAATTCCGCTGCTGGATGACCATGGTGCGCCGACCGGCGAGCAGGCCTGGATCTACTGGTACAATCAGCCCACAGAGGGCTTCACTGACATTCCGGACGGCAACTGGCCGCTCGACAGGGGACGCACCCGCAAATGACTTCATCTGCCTCATCACGATTTATCAATATCGGCGAACGCACGAACGTGACCGGCTCGGCCGTGTTTCGGAAGATGATTACTGAAGGCCGTTATGCTGACGCCGTGGAAGTGGCGCGCAATCAGGTCGAGAATGGCGCGCAGATCATCGATGTGAACATGGATGAGGGCATGCTCGACGGCGCCGAGGCGATGCGCACGTTCCTGAACCTGATCGCTGCCGAGCCGGATATCGCGCGCGTGCCGGTGATGATCGACAGCTCGAAATGGGATGTGATCGAGGCGGGCCTGAAATGCGTGCAGGGCAAGGCCGTCGTCAACTCGATCTCGATGAAAGAGGGCGAGGATATCTTCCGCAAGCATGCCAAGGCTTGCTTGGCCTATGGCGCGGCGGTCGTCGTGATGGCGTTCGATGAAGACGGGCAAGCGGATACCGCAGCGCGCAAGATCGAGATATGCCAGCGGGCCTACAAGATCCTGACTGAAGAGGTCGGCTTTCCGGCTGAGGATATCATTTTCGACCCCAACGTTTTCGCGGTCGCGACGGGGATTGAGGAGCACAATAATTACGCTGTGGATTTCATCGAGGCCGCCAAGGTGATCCGCGAGACATGCCCGGGCTGTCATATCTCGGGCGGGCTGTCGAACGTGTCGTTTAGCTTCCGGGGCAACGAACCGGTGCGCCGGGCGATGCACTCGGTGTTCCTGTATTATGCAATCCCCGCGGGCATGGACATGGGTATCGTCAATGCCGGCCAGTTGGATATCTATGACGATATCGAGCCGGCGCTGCGGGAGGCGGTCGAGGACGTGATCCTCAACAGGAACCCTGAAGCGACCGAACGTCTTGTGGATATCGCCGAGACGTATCGCGGCCAGAAGGGCAAGGTTCAGGAGAAGGATACGCGGTGGCGCGAGGCGCCGGTCGCCAAGCGGCTGGAGCACAGCCTCGTCCACGGGATCACCGAGTTCATCGAGGTCGATACAGAAGAGGCGCGCCAGTCTGTCGAGCGCCCGCTACATGTGATTGAAGGCCCGTTGATGGACGGGATGAACGTGGTCGGGGACCTGTTCGGGTCCGGCAAGATGTTCCTGCCGCAGGTCGTGAAATCGGCCCGCGTGATGAAAGCGGCGGTAGCCTATCTTGAGCCCTATCTGGAAGAAGAGAAGATCCGTCTCGGGACGGTTGATGTCTCCAATGGCAAGGTGCTGATGGCGACCGTGAAGGGCGACGTGCACGATATTGGCAAGAACATTGTCGGCGTCGTGCTGGCCTGTAACGGCTATGAGATCATCGACCTTGGCGTGATGGTTGCGGCGGAGAAGATTCTCGATACGGCGATCGAGCTGAATGTGGACATCATTGGCCTGTCTGGCCTGATAACGCCAAGCCTCGACGAGATGGTCTATGTCGCGTCCGAGATGCAGCGACGCGGCATGACACAGCCGCTGATGATCGGCGGGGCGACGACAAGCCCGGCGCACACGGCGGTGAAGGTTGAGCCTGCGATCCAGTGCGCGCCAGTTATCCACGTGTCCGATGCGAGCCGGGCGGTGGGCGTTGTCAGCACCTTGCTGAGCGAGACAGACAAGCCAGGCTTCCTGGCGCAGACCAAGGCGCGTTACCAGCGTATGCGGGATGCACGCAAGGATGGTCCGCCTAAGCCCCGCTTGCCGCTGGCAGAGGCGCGGGCAGCTGCCATGAAGATCGATTGGGACGCTTATGAGCGTCCCGCGCCGACCTATTCCGGCGTGCGGACGTTTGACGATATCGATCTGGCCACGCTGGCCCGCTACATCGACTGGACGCCTTATTTCTCGGCCTGGGATCTTGCGGGCAAATATCCGGCGATCCTGACGGACAAGATTGTCGGCGAAGCGGCGAGTGGTCTGTGGCGCGATACAGAGGCGATGATGCAGCGCCTTGTCGGCGAGGCGTGGTTCCGGCCGAAGGCGGTGGTTGGTTTCTGGCGCGCAAATGGGGCTGGGGACGATATCAATCTGGAGACAGGCGACGTGTTCCACACGCTGCGTCAGCAGATGGTGAAGGACAATACGCGCGCGAACTTTGCGCTGTCGGACTTTGTCGCGCCGGAGGGCGAAGACTGGATCGGCGGCTTCTGCGTGACGGCTGGGCCGGAAGTTGACGCTATTGCAGCCGATTTTGTGGCCAAGGGCGACGATTATTCCGCGATCATGGTCAAGGCGCTGGCTGACCGGTTTGCCGAGGCCATGGCGGAATACATGCACGAGCGTGTTCGCAAGGAACTCTGGGCCTATGCGCCAGACGAGGGCATGAGTCCTGCCGAGCTGATCGAAGAGAAGTATCGCGGCATCCGTCCGGCGCCCGGCTATCCAAGCCAGCCGGAACACACGGAGAAGGCGACGCTGTTCAAGCTGCTCGACGTCGAAAACCAGATCGGTGTGTCACTGACATCCAGTTTCGCGATGACGCCGGCGGCCAGCGTTTCAGGCATGTATTTTGCGCATCCTGAAAGCGTGTATTTCGCCGTTGGCCGGATCGAGCGGGATCAGGTCGAGGATTATGCTGCCCGCAAAGGCTGGGACATGCGGACGGCGGAGCGCTGGCTGGCGCCAATTCTGAATTATGATCCTTTGGCCGTTCTGGCGGATGGTGTCGCCTGACATGAATGTTTGCGCTATCATAACTACTGGTGGCGGGGCCACGAGTCGCATATGACGTAATCAGCGCACCGCGCGGCAGGGGAGAAGAAGAATGAGCCAGAACCGACTACGCGGTGAGAATGCCAAGATTGTTGCGACCCTTGGGCCGGGCAGCCGCTCGCGCAGGGAAATCCGCGCGCTGGCGGAAGCCGGGGTCGATGTCTTCCGGCTCAACTTCAGCCATGGCGAGCACGAAGCACACCGCGAGGCACTCGAATCTGTACGTGCCGCCGAAGCGGCGACGGGCCAGCCGCTGGCTGTGCTCGCCGACATGCAGGGTCCCAAAGTGCGCGTTGGCAGCTTTCCCGGCGGAACGATGCGACTGGGCTTCCGCACGGAATATGACCTTATCGCAGCGGACAGTACGGATCGCGACGATGCGATTCCTGTGCCCCATGCCGAGATCGTGGCGATGCTGGAAGAGGGCGACACGATTCTGGTTGATGACGGCAAGCTGATCCTGACGGTGACGCAGGCCGGAGATAAGCCGCGCGTTCGGGCCGAAGTGCCAGGCAAGCTCGGCGACAAGAAGGGCTTCACGGTACGCGGCAAGGCACTGCCGGTGCAGGCCCTGACGGACAAGGATCGCCGCGATCTCGCCTTTGCGCTGGAGATCGGTGTGGATCTCGTTGCCCTTTCATTCGTGCAGACGGTCGAGGATGTGCTGGAGGCCAAAGCCATTATCGCCGGTCGCGCCCCACTGGTTGCGAAACTTGAGAAGCCTGCAGCGATCACGAACCTGCTGGCGATTGTCGAGGCAGCGGATGCGGTCATGGTGGCGCGCGGCGACCTGGGCGTGGAGTTTGCGCCGGAGGAGGTGCCGGTCATTCAGCGACGCATTGTGCGGGCAGCGCGGGCGGCGGGTCGTCCCGTTATCGTGGCGACGCAAATGCTGGAATCCATGATCGAGAATGCCGCTCCCACAAGGGCTGAAGCCAGTGATGTGGCGACGGCCATCTATCAGGGCGCCGATGCGGTGATGCTGTCGGCCGAGACGGCGGTGGGGCGCCACCCGGCCACGGCGGTGGCCATCATGGCCCGTATCATCCGCGCGACCGAGAATGCCGAAGATTATCGCCGCTCCATTGAGCAGTTCGACGGTGATGCGGTGAGTGAAAGTGCGGTGGATGTCGTTGCGCGCACCGCGCAGGCCATGGCGAAAGCCGAAGGTGCGTCGGCCCTTGCGCTGCGGACCGGGGCATTCGACCGACTGGCGCGCTTTTCCCGTGTGCGGGGCGAGGCGCCGATCCTGTATGGTTCGCTCGACGACCAGCGGCTGCGGCAGGCCTGCCTGCTTTGGGGGGTACATCCGCAGCGGCTGAATGCCGGGGAGGCGCATTGGTATCGCGACCTCATGAATGCCGCCGGCCTTGAGGGGCGAGTCGCCTATGCGCGCTGGGCCGGGGAAGACGGGCGGTTCGCCTGGGAAATCGGCATTGGTGTTGGCAAGGATGGCCAGCCCGTTACTGGCGTATGACCAGCTGGCTCTTGCGGAACTCGTAGGAATAAAGCTCGCCAAGGAAGGTCATGCCGAGGAGGGATTGTTCCAGTCCCTCGCGCAGGACCATGGCCTCAACATTGTCGATTTCGACCTGTCCAACGCTGATTTTCTCAAGCGTGACAGCCGCGCCATGGACGACACCGCCGGCTGTGCGTATTTCCCATTTAAATTCAAGGTCTTCTGGTTTTAGGCCGATGCGCTGGGCATCCCGGAATGTGATGGCGACCGTGCTTGCGCCGGTGTCGACCATGAACTTTACCGCGGTGCCGTCCACATCGGCGTGTGTCCAGTAATGTCCGTCAGGCTCGCGGTCGATAATTGCGGCATTGGCGAAACCGGCTTTGGGCGTTGCGTGAACGGCGCTGGCGACAATGGGAATTTCCGGGGGTGCCTGACGATCCTGCAGCTTTGGCACGATCAAGGTCACGACGCCTGCTGCAACCATTGCGGCGGCGATCACCATGGAGACTGTGTTGGCGATCCAGCCGGTCACGTTTAGCGCTTTCCCATCGTCTCGAGCTTCAGGATACGCTCTGGCAGTGAATCCATCACCAGATCACGCGAAACGGCGCCCATGGCCATCCATCCCCCGATTTCCGGAAGGGTTCGCCCGCAGCCGAGACACCAACCTGTGGAGGCATCGATTGCGCAGACTTTGATACAAGGGGTCTTTATTGGTTGGTCGGTCATCAATATACAGCGTAATTCATGGAGCAGAATGGGCAAGTATGCCATGCTTCAAGGTAACAAATCCTTGTCGTGCAATAGCCGTTTTCTCTGATAGATTCGCACTGTCCCCATTTGCGCGGGACCGGGAGACTTACTGACGTGACTAAACCTGCCAATTCCTCGGCGCCGCTTGATGATGTTCGTGCGCTTGTTCTGAAGCGGATTCCGCTTGATACCGAGCCTGGCAGAAAGGTGCGCGAAGCACTGCTGACGATGGGGCGCGAGGGCGATTTCGGTCGATTGGGCGAAGCGGCCGAGTGGCTGGCCAATTGGCAGCGCCGTTATCCGCCACGTATTGAGAAGCCCATCCTGTCGATCTTCGCCGGCTCACACGGTCTGGTGGACGAGGGCGTGTCGCTGTCGAGCGATGTCGACACACGCGCACATGTCGATGCGCTGCGCGAAGGCCGGGCCCCGCTGTCTGCCATTGCAACTCAGGCTGGCGCCAATATCCGGGTGTTCGAGCTGGCGCTGGACAGGCCGACGCCAAGTATTGCTGAGACGGCCGCCATGACGGAACGTGAATGTGCGGCGACGATTGCCTATGGCTTTGAGTCCATTGAGGACAAGCCGGACCTGCTTGCGCTGGCGGTTTCCGGTGCGGGCGTTGGGACGGCGGCTGCCGCCGTTGCCTGCGCGCTTTATGGCGGCTCGCCTGATTACTGGGTGCGGCCCAGCAACCATACACCGCCGTCGATCTCCAAACGGCGAAGCGAACTGGTCAGCCGGGCGCTGACCCTGCATCGTGGCCACCTCTCTGACCCGCTGGAAGCGCTGCGCTGCCTGGGCGGTCGGGAACTTGCCGCCTGTGTCGGCGCTATCATCGCCGCGCGACATGAAGGCGTGCCTGTCGTGCTGGACGGGTTTGCGACCACGATAGCTGCGGGTGTGGTACATGCCATCGACCCGACGGCCATCAGTCATTGCATGGCATCTCACAGCACGCAGCGCCCTGCGCATGAGGCGGCGCTTGAGCGCCTTGGCTTGCGTCCGCTCATGCAGCTGGAGTTCCAGACAGGTGGGGGACTCGGGTCCGCTTCGGCCATCGGGCTGCTTAAAACGGCGTGTGCGCCATTCATTGCGGAACCCGCCGCCTCCTGATTTTGCATGGTTAGTTTGCGAAAATGCAGCGAAAAGCTGCGGCAAAGTTTACGTTTACGTGCGCGTAACCTTGCCACGGGCCATATTTGACTGACATAGAGTGTCCAAGTCACCCCACTCAAAAATTGCCCGGAGGAGTCGTCCACCATGAACCTTGAATTTTCCCCAGAGGAAATCGCCTTTCGGGATGAAGTACGCGCCTTCATCAACGAAAATTATCCCAAGGAACTCGCAGGAGTCGGTACGCGCGAAGACCTGACACGCGAGCAATTCCTCGCCTGGCACAAAATTCTCGGCAAGAAGGGCTGGTCTGCAGCCGCCTGGCCGAAGAAATATGGTGGCACAGGCTGGACCTCGACTCAGCGTTACATCTGGTCGGAAGAGAATGCCCGCGTCGACGCCATCATGCCGCTTCCTTTCGGCATGGCGATGGTTGCGCCGGTGATCTACACATTCGGTACCGAAGAGCAGAAAGAGAAATACCTTCCCGGTATCCTTTCCGGTGATGTGTGGTGGTGCCAGGGCTATTCCGAGCCGGGCGCCGGTTCTGACCTCGCCAGCGTGAAAACCACGGCTGTTCGCGATGGCGACGAATGGGTCATCAACGGCCAGAAGACCTGGACGACGCTCGCGCAGTTCGCTGACTGGGGCTTCTTCCTTTGCCGAACCGACCCAACCGCCGCCAAGCCGCAGGAAGGCATCAGCTTCATCCTCATCGACATGAAAACGCCGGGCGTCGAAGTGCGTCCGATCAAACTGCTCGATGGCGGCCATGAAGTGAACGAAGTCTGGCTGACGGATGTTCGCGTGCCTGTCGAGAATCTTGTTGGCAAGGAAAACGAAGGCTGGACATGCGCCAAGTTCCTTCTCGCTCACGAGCGTTCCGGCATTGCTGGCGTTGCCCGCTCGAAGCGCGGTGTCGAAAAGCTGCGCTCCATTGCAAGCACCGAGCTTGTTGATGGTGAGCCTCTGATCCAGACCAATGATTTTGCGCGCAAGATCAGCCAGCTCGAGATCGACCTGACGGCTCTGGAATTCACCGAACTGCGCACACTTGCTGCAGAATCAGCCGGCAAGGGCCCTGGTCCTGAAAGCTCGATCCTCAAGATCAAGGGCACCGAAATCCAGCAGCGTCTCACCGAGCTGACGCTCGAAGCGGTGGGCAATTATGCCGAGCCTTACACAGCTGGCATGGAGTCCGATGGCTCGAATGAACTGGGTGTTGGTCCTGACCACTCCCACTTCGTGGCAGAGACCTATTTCAACATGCGCAAGACGTCGATCTATGGCGGATCGAACGAAATTCAGCGCGGTATTATCAGCAAAATGATCCTGGGCCTTTAAGGCACACGGGGCAGGGAGAAAACTTTATGGATTTCAATTTTACCGAAGAGCAAACCATGATCCGCGACAGCCTCTCGAGGCTGATCCGCGAGCAGTATGATTTCGACACGCGCCGCAAGGTCGTGGCGTCAAAAGACGGCTGGCGTCCGGAAATGTGGGCGCAGTTTGCCGAACTGGGCCTGCTGATGGCGCCGTTCAGCGAAGAAGATGGCGGCCTTGGCGGCGGCCCGATCGACGCCATGGTTGTCATGGAAGAATTCGGCAAGGGTCTCGTCGTCGAGCCCTACCTGCCGAGCGTCGTGTGCGGCGGCGGCTTCCTGAAGCGCGGCTCGGACGCCCAGAAGGCTGAGTATCTTGGCGGCATCATGTCGGGCGAAGCGATTTTTGCTTTCGCTTATGCAGAGCCACGCGGCCGCTATAACATGGCTGACCTCGAAACGACTGCCAAGAAAGACGGTTCGGGCTTTGTCCTGAACGGCCACAAGGCTGTCGTGATCGGCGCTCCATGGGCCACGCATTTCGTTGTGACAGCCCGTACTTCGGGTGATCGCCGCGATGCCAATGGCGTGACCGTGTTCGTGGTTGCCAAGGATGCCAAAGGCGTTTCGACACGTGACTACCCGACGGTCGATGGCCGCCGGGCATCGGAAGTGTATTTCGAGAACGTTGCTGTCAGCGCGGATGCCGTGATTGGCGAAGTCGACAATGGTCTGCCACTGGTCGAACTCGTCACGGATGAGGCGATCGCCGCACTCTGTGCAGAGGCTTGTGGCGCGATGAAAGTCGCCCACTCGATGACCGTCGAATACTCGCGCAACCGCAAGCAGTTCGGCACGGCCATCGGCAAGTTCCAGGTGCTGCAGCACCGCATGGTCGACATGTTCATGGAACACGAGCAATCGGTTTCGATGACATACATGGCTACGCTCAAGCTTGATGAAGACGAAGTCACGCGTAAGAAAGCGGCTTCGGCTGCCAAAGTGCGTATCGGCCAGGGCGGACGTTATGTCGGCCAGCAAGCCATTCAGATCCACGGCGGCATGGGCATGACGGACGAGATGGCTGTTGGCCATTACTTCAAGCGTCTGACCATGATCGATGCCGAGTTCGGCAATGTGGACCATCACCTGAAGCGCTACACCGAACTTTCGGCTGTGGACGTACCAATGGCGGCTGAGTAGCCGACAGGCCTGATCCAGATCGGGCGTTATCCGTAGAGTTCCTGTTCCTTGACGGACAGAATTGATGTGATGACGCCCGAATGGAACACCGCTCTCAGGAGCCAGAAATTCCGCGTCGTGCTGGAAAAGACTCCCAGCAGGGCGCGTAGCAGACAGTAGGCAATCTTCAGGATTGTCACGCACAGCGAGACGGCCGCCTTGGCGAGGGACAATCTTCCTCTTTCAAGGCGGCCGTATGTGATTCCGGACCGGAATTTGCGCTTCGCGATCCAGCGGAAGGCCAGACGGCTAGGCTCAACGGGCTCGTAGACCTTGGCGATGTCGGAAATGGCAAAGTGTGCGCCTGCGCGCCAGGCCCGGAAGAAGAATTCTGTATCTTCGCCGCCAGTGCGGCCCTTTTCGAGCAAGAAGCGCTGGCCCGCGAAGCAGGGCGCATTTGTGCGGATCAGGGCATTGCATGTGTGGCCGGTCTGGACCGTGCCGTTCCGGCGCGTGGGCATATTGGAGTGATAGTCGGCCTGCTTGATCCACTCAGGGGCTGAGTCCGGATATTCCGCCATGGCAGGTCCAAACACAGCGTCATAGGGGCCTTCGACGATCAGGGCGTAGAGGTCAGCAATCCAGTTCGGCGGAGCGACTTCATCATCATCGATGAAGGCAAGGAACTCGCCCTTGGCCGCGTCCAGACAGGCATTGCGAGCCAGCGAGATGTTGCGGCTGGGGGCGTGGACATAGTGGACGTGGAAGGGCAGGTCGTGAGCGACACGTGTCACCAGGTCTTGCGCTGAAGGGGTTTGATCATTGTCGGCGACGATAATGCGCAGCGTGGTCCCTTCAGGCAGGACTTGTCGGCCCAGCGAGTGGAGCGTCTCGGCGAGGGATGGGCGACGGAACGTGCAGACGCAGATTTCGATCAACAATGGCTTCTGGTCCTAAAGGTCTGCGCCCTGGGTTGAGGCATGGGGTGTATTCAGGCAGTCGGCAACGTATTCTGCGATCGCCAGAGAACTTGTCAGGCCGGGCGATTCTATCCCGAACAGGTGAACGAGGCCTTCATGGCCGTGAAGGCTCGGGCCGTCGATGCGGAAGTCGGAAGCGGGCTCATGCAGCCCTGTCAGTTTGGGGCGGCACCCGGCATAATCGGGCACAATGGCTCCATCTGGCAGGCCCGGCCAGTAGCGACGCACGGCGGCGTAGAAATCATCCGCGCGGGCGGCATCCACGCGGTAGTCGATGCGGTCGGGGTCGTCGTGGCCGAGCCATTCGACGTCCGGCCCAAAGCGCATCTGGCCAGCGAGATCGAGCGTGACGTGGACGCCAAGACCGCCATTGACGGGGACGGGATAGATGAGGTGGGAAAAAGCGGGACGGGTCTGGCAGCTGAAATAGTTGCCCTTGGCGAGGGTAAAGCCCGGAAGCAGCGCCGTGTCGTAGCCTTCCATCTCGCGAGCAAGGCGGTGTGCATAGAGGCCGGCACTGTTCACAAGATACCGTGTGGTGATTTCATAGGGATCGCGCCCGCCAATGCGAAGCGAGAATTGTCCATCCGGCAGAACCGTGATGCCGAGAACCGGCGCATCGAGCAGCACGGCGCCGCCGAGATCCTCCAGTTCGTTTCTGAGGGCCGTCATATAGCCATGGCTGTCGAGGAGGCCGGTTTCTGCCGACATCAGCGCCGCGGCGCATGCGAGCTGGGGCTCCAGTGCGACCGCTTCGCGGGCCTCAAGCATGGTCAGCCCCTCTACATCATTGCTGCGGCCTTGCTGGAGGAGGCTCTCGAGTTTCCCGACCTGGTCGGTATCCGTCGCGACAATCATCTTGCCGGCGCGCCTGTGGGCGACACCGTGGGAGGCGAGATAGGCGTAGAGCTTTCGGCGGCCTGAGACGCACATCCGATGTCGTAGGCTGCCAGTGGCATAGTAAAGCCCCGCATGAATGACTTCACTGTTACGTGAGGACGTACCAGTGCCGATGTCTCGCGCTGCCTCCAGGACATATGTTTCATGTCCTCGACGCGCGAGTTCTGCAGCGCAGGCTAGGCCGACTGCGCCAGCGCCTATTACAATACAATCAACATTGGTCACGGGCGGATGGCCTTTGCGTGGTCACTGATCGTGCAGGCTGAGGGCAGGGGGGAGAGGATCATGCAGGCACAAAACTGGAAATGAGAAGCACCCGATGCGAACCGCGTGCCATTTTGGCGTAAACACACCGCGACGACCAGTCTTGGGTGTGGCGGCTGACAAAGGTACTGCTCATGACAGCCAAGACGGATGCTCTGACTTGATAATGCGGATTCGAAAGGGTGACAGTTAACCATGAACAGTGTAGCTTTTACTTGCTTTCGGCGTGTTGCGGCTCCGACTGCAATTAGTATTACAGGTGGGGTTTATTCCTGATCCCGGAGACTGCGGCGCAAGAAGGCGTCAGGTATTCGGCTGGATCCTTTTTGATAGACCCCGTACAAGCGGGACGCATAGAAAATGGGTTTGGGGGATGCCTGAGAGACGCAGATCGACAAGTGCCGGATTTTTGAGATTAACTTTTTTCAAGAATTTACCACCTGCAAAAACCCCCAAAATCAGAGCAAAAGGCGTCATCCAAACGATTATTGACGCCAATTTAGCCTATCCTGTTCAGCACATTTTCATCCGGTTAGTGCATAGGGTGTTTCGAGTTTCACGTTGTATGCGGCGCTCGCTGGCGGTCTTCGGGGGCCATAGTAGCGTCATTTAGGTCATTTGCAGAGCGCTGTTAAACATGGTCCCGGGATTGCATCACCTGCAAGCATGATCTGGACCGGCACAGACACAGAAAATTTATCAAGGGAATCCCAGTAATGTCTAACTTTAAGCGCTTCTGCCTGCTCAGTGTGGCCACTGGCAGCGTTCTGGCCACTTATGCATCGGCCCAAGGGCAGAACTATTATAGCCGCGAAAAGTACGATGCCGTGCTCGACCGCAGGCAGCCCGCTTATGATCCTGAACCTATCCGGCTTGGCGCTTTCCTTGTGGATTCAAGCGCCAGTGGTTCGGCCACCTATACCGACAACGTTCAGGCCACGCAGAACAATAAGATTTCCGACACGATTGTACGTATCGGCGCGGAAGTCGCGGCCCGCACGAACTGGAATGTGCATGAGATTGGCGCTGAAGTATCGGCGTACCGTAGTGAATATCTCGATAACGGAGACGAATCTGCGAACGATCTGCGCGCCCGGCTTCGTGGCCGGCTCGACGTCAACCGCAACATCTCCATCGGCGGCGCCGTATTCGCCCAGGATATTATCGAAGCCAGAACCGAACTTGCCAATGCAATCAGCCTCGACTCGCCGGTTGAGTACACGCGCACGGGCGGATCCGTGGATGTAAACTATCAGAGCGACCGTTTCCGCTGGTATAACTCGGTGCAAGTCGCGGAAGAGAACTTCAAGGACGGCGTTCAGGCTGGCACCGGCCTCGTCATCGACCAGGACTATCGCGATAATATGGTGACATCAGCCCGGACGCGCCTCTCCTATGCCATTTCGCCCAATGTGGCTGTCTATACGCAAGGCTCTGTGCGCGAGCAGACCTATGACCAGCAACAGCTACTGGGCGGCGCGCTTCGTTCGCGCGATTCGTCCGGTTACACGGTCGCTGTTGGCGTCGACTTCGAGCTCAACACCCTGGTGCGGGGTGACGTAAATGTCGGCTATCTCAGCGAGAACAAGGACGACCCGTTCTTCAAGGATGTTGATGGGGTTTCGGTTGATGGTCGTGTGCAATGGTTCCCGACCCGTCTGACAACGGTCAGCTTCAATGCAGGCCGTCGTGTGGTCGATATCGGTGTCTTTGAATCGCCCAGCGCGCTGCAGACAACCTATGGCGCCCGCGTCGACCATGAGCTGCGCCGCAACATCATCCTGTCTGCGTCTGCGGACTTCTCAAACTATGACTATCAGGAAATCAACCGTTCTGACGATATCGCGGACTATTCATTGACTGCGGCCTACAAGATGAACCGCCGTGTTCACCTCGAGACGTTCGTGCGTCACCTGAACCGCGACACAAGCGGTAGCAGCGTGTTTGGCAACCCCTCTTTCGACGTCAATCTTGTTGGTGTCGGTATAAAGCTCTTCCCCTGATTTTTCCTGGATCCAGCGTCTAGATCACTCAAGATACGAATTGGTGTAGTAAATTGACTAAGACTTACAGTCTTGAAATTCCCTCGCAGAATACGCCGCTCGGCGGTGGTAATGCTGACGACATGCCAATCGATTTCAAGGCATTGATCGGCACAGTCTATCGCCGCTTCTGGATCATCGTGACCGGTTTCCTCGTGACGCTTTTCGCTGTCGCGTACATCACCTTCACGCAGACGCCGATCTACAAGGCGAACTCGATCCTGCAGCTGGACACCAACAAGGAAAACGTCATCGATCTGGGCAGCGTGCTTGGTGGCCTGGCTGCCAGCACCGCGACAATTGATACGGAAGTCAGGGTCATGGGGTCCAAATCCCTGCTGACCAAAGTCGCGACCAAGCTGAAACTCTCGGAAGATCCCGAGTTCAACTGGACACTGAGGGAACACAAGCCAAGCCTCATCGAGATGGCCAAGGGCCAGATCGGCGCATGGACGGGGCATCCTCCCAAGAAGACTGTTCCCTACGCCAACCTCAGCGCGGCCGAACGTGAAGCCGCTATTCTCGAGTCGGTTACACGCACGCTTATGTACAAGGTGCATATCAGCCGTATCGGAACTACGTATCTGATCCAGGTTGATGTGACGAGCCAGTCGCCGGAAACGGCTGCGCGCATCGCTGATGCGGTCGCGGATCAGTACCGTGTCCAGCAGCTCGATTCCAAACTGGAAGCAACCCGCCGCGCGACCGCGTGGCTTTCTGAACGTGTGGCGGGCCTGCGCGACGAGGTTGAGGCCAAAGAGAAACGTGTTGAGGAGTTCCGTGCTGAAACGGGCCTTTTGTCGGCGCAGGGTGCAACACTGACCGAACAGCAGATTGCCTATAATACGACGCAGAAGAGTCAGCTTCAGGCCCAGTTGAACCGCGCGCGCTCGCGCTATGACAACATGAAGCGTCAGATTGACAGCGGTGTCGGCATCGATGCGATTGCAGAAGTGCTGGATTCTCCCGTGATTTCAGGGTTGAAAGCCCAGCGGGCCCAGATCCTTCGTCGCGTGGCGGAACTGGAAACCACGCTTGGTCCATCCCACCCTGAACTGATCGGGGCGCGTAATGAAGCTGCGGATATTGAACGGCAAATCGAATCTGAAGTAAGCCGCATTGCTGCGAACCTCGAGAACGAGGTCAAAGCTGCGCAGGACCAGATCAACAGTATCAACTCGAATATCGGCCAGTCGACCGCGCAGCTTCGCGGCAACAACATAAACCTTGTGCGTTTGCGCGAACTTGAGCGCGATGCCGAGACGAGCCGGGTTCTGTATGAAGAGTTTATCAGCCGCTCGAAGGAAACACGCGAGCAGGACGACCTCATTCAGGCCGACGCCAATATTCTGTCGACTGCGACGGTGCCGGGCCAGCCAAGCTCACCCCGCAAGCTGCTGAACCTGATCATTGGCGCCTTGCTTGGCGGCATCATCGGGGGCGGCCTCGCCCTGCTGGCCGAGATCTTCGATATGAAGATCAGTTCGGCGGATGACATTGAGCGCAAGCTGGGCGTGAACTCTATCGGGTCTGTGCCATTGATCCGCAGCACGAGCCTGCTGCCTTTCCCACAGATCAACCCGGCGGATTTCCTTGTCGACAATCCATTGTCGGCATTCGCAGAGAGTATCCGCTATCTCCGGGCTGCGATTGCGTTCTCGGATCTGGACAGTGAAACAAAGACAGTGGCGATCACCTCCTCGCTGCCGGATGAAGGCAAGACCAGCCTGACGCTGAGCCTGGGTCGGATGTCGGCCATGTCGGGTTCACGCACGCTGGTGATTGATGGCGACTTCCGTCGCCGCCAGTTGACCGACGCGGCTGGCATGTCACCTGAAATCGGCTTCATTGAGCATCTGTTCGGTGCAGGCCAGTTGTCTGATGCGATCTGCAAAGACAGCCGGAGCATGCTGGACATACTGCCACTGTCGAAGGCGGGTCATGTTCCGCATGACGTATTCGGTACGCGGGCCTTCGATGACCTGCTCGCCCGTCTGCGCTCGATGTATGACCTTATTCTCATTGATACGGGCCCGCTTCTTCTGATGTCGGAAGCCCGTGTGGTCGCCGGCAAGACAGACAAGACCATTCTCGTGATCCGTTGGCGCCGTTCGCTGCGCTCAGCTGTGCGTCAATCTCTGACCTTGCTGAAGACCTTCAATGCAGACCTGCTGGGCATTACGCTCAACATGGTCGACCTGTCGCAACGTCGTCATCACAAGGATCCGGGCGCCGCATACAAAGCCTATAGCAAGTACTATTCGATGGAGACCAAGCGTTCGATCTTTGGCTGGAACAAGACACCTAAGGCGAGTGGTCTGACGGCTGCACCTAATCCGATGTCTGCACCGGTCAAGCCCGGTAAGTCTGCGGTCAAGTCGGGCACTTCGAGCGAAGTATCGACGCACTAATCATGCTGGACGCTGGTGACCTGGGCGGCGGACCGTCGCCCCGGATCCACTCCGGGGAAAGTGAAGCGCAAGGGCTGACGATGACCAGAGTCGCTTTTTTTGGTCACGATGCGGGCGACGCAGCCGTGCGGCGCCGGGTTCAGGCCATGCGGGATGATGGCCTGGCGGTGATGGGCTTCATGATGCGGCGCAAGGATGCGGTTGCGACCGACTGGAACAATGTTGATCTTGGTCGGACAAGGGACGGGGCATTTCTCAAGCGTGTGTTGCGCATTTTTTCCGGGGCCCGCCTGGCGGCAAAGTCACGTGATGCGCTTGCCGCTGTCGATGTGATCTATGCGCGCAATCTTGATATGCTGGCCTGCGCATTCCTGGCCAAGCGTCATGCGAAACTCGATACGCCGGTGATCTACGAAAGTCTTGATGTTCACAGACTGCTGACACGCGGGGACGTTGTCGGCATGCTTTTGCGCTGGGTCGAGAAGAGCCTCTTGAGGCGAACCGTCGGACTGGTTGTCAGCTCACCCGCTTTTCTCTCCAATCATTTTGAGAAACACTATCCAGGACTTTACACACCCTTCTTAGTCGAAAACCGATTGGCCACGGGGAGTGACTTTGGGCCGCGACCGGATGCCGGAGATCATAGCGCAGCTCAGGACGGTGGGCGGTTTGTGCTTGGCTGGGTGGGTAATCTCAGGTGTCAGAGATCCTTCGGCCTGCTCTGCGATCTCGCTGACCGATTTCCCGACACGCTCGAAATACGCCTGCATGGGCAACCAGCACGCAACGAGATCCCTGTTTTCGAACCGAAAATTGACGCGCGCTCCAATATGATCTTCGCGGGCCGATATCGGTCTCCTGAAGACCTGGCCGATATTTATGTCGGCCTTGATCTTGTTTGGGCCGGCGACTTCATGGAGGCGGGCTACAATTCAGTCTGGCTCTTGCCGAACCGGATCTACGAGGGTGGATATTTTGGGATACCCGCCGTCGCACCCAAGGCGACAGAAACAGCAGCGTGGATTGAGCAGAAAGCCTGCGGCTTCACGATTTCAGAACCCCTTTCTGAGACGCTACCCAAATTGATCGCGGCTGTCATGCAGGATCGTTCTGCTCTTGAGAGCTACCGGAACCGATTGCTTGAACTGCCGAACGAGGTGTTTATCCAGCCAAAGGGATTCTTCTCGGAGGTTATCGCGCGCGCCCTCGCCGGAGTGCGCTCAAGATGAACATGGTCAATCACATCAAGGTCAATAAAGAAGAGGTGCTGGGGTTCGGCAACCTGTACAGTTCGGGCCGTTCCGCGCCGCTGTGGGAACAGGCGGTCATCACGCTCTGGTTTTTTGTGACCTATCTGCCGCTCGTTGGTGTTGCACCAATCCGCTACTTGCTCGTGGCGTACTTCGTCGGCCTGACTGTGATGTTCTATAGGGAAGTGCTGCCGGTTCTCTTCAAGTGCTGGCCACTATTCCTGCTACCCATTTTTGGCCTCCTTTCCTTCGGCTGGTCTCCCTATCCTTCAGAAGCGCTCCGGTCGGGCGTGCTTATGCTCCTGACGCCACTGACCATCATCGTGATTGGCGTGAGGCTGAACACGCGCCAGGTACTCCGCTGCTTGATGTTTGCCGGCATGATCACGACAATTTACGTCACGCCGACATTGAGCACGTTTGCCGAGGGCGGGGCATATGGTTCGAAGAACCTGCTCGCCATGCAAATGCTGTTCGCCATGCTGATGAGTCTCGTGACGGCGCTCAACACCAAGGAGCCGCTCTGGATCCGCCTGTTGGGTCTCGCCTTCGTGCCGATCTGCTTCGTGTATCTATACCTGGCCAATTCTGCCACGTCGCTTGTCTTTGCGGTGGTGGGCATCGTGGGGATGATCGGGGTGCGTTACTTCTGGATCGGTTTTGGCAAAATTCGCCATCTCCGGCTTTCACTGGCGATGTTTGCGGCTTTCATTGCTCTCGCGAGCACGATGGCTGTGCTCAGTATGCCTGAGAATACCCTGATGGATGACTTCCTGGGTTTGCTCGGTAAGGATTCCACCTTCTCCGGCCGGGCTCTGATCTGGCGCGAAGCTGAACTCGTCAGTGCGGAGCACCCGATCGTAGGCCTCGGCCTGGAAGGTTTCTGGCAGTATGATGTCGGCGCAGCTCAAACGATCAACGAAAATGACTTCAAGGCCTTTGGTACGAAGCTGACCTTCCACAATGCCTATTGGGAAGTGCGTGTTCACCTAGGCTATGTTGGCCTGGTTCTTTTCATGCTGATCCTTGGCTGGTGCATGTACCGGACGCTGATCAACTGGCTCAAGGCGCCCGGTATGGATAGTTCGGCGTTGTTGATTACCATGGTGATCATTTTCACGTCGACGTTCACGGAATCCGCTCTCTGGAGCACGTTCAACACGCTCGTGAACCTGTTCTATTTCGGCGCGATAACGACCATGGGGGCCGGCGCCCGCAAGTTTGTGGGGCGGGTGCCCGTGACCATCCGGCATTCGGCCTGACCGGCTGGTCGCTACCTCTCACAAATTTCATGGGAACCAAGGCGGCTGGAGCGTGCTTTCGACGCATTGCTGCCCGATTGTCGGCGCAAGATTTATGAATGGGGGCTGTACACAAGGCGCACGTTTTTAAGCTGTCGTTAAAGTTGGTTGGTCAAATATACCATGATGACTCCGAACCCAGCCTATCCTTCTCGTCGATCAGCGGTCGACTACTCTGTTGACGCCAAGATGCGTCAAGAGGCGGGTTATCTTGACAACGGAGCCCCCGACAAATGGCCAGTCTGGGCCAGAATGCTGATCATTCTGGGGCTAAGCGCATTGATGTGGGCCGGTATTATCGCGGGTATGGTTTCACTGTTCGGCTAAACTTACGCGATTATACTCTGGCGTCGATCCTGCATTGTTGACAGAACCTTCAACTGCAACGCAGATCCCGTGAATGACGCCCCCAGCCATGTCCTCTAAATCGCCGCTCGCGCCGACAGCTCCGCCGCGTCTTTCAATCATCATCACCAATTACAACTACGCGAAGTTCGTCGCGGCCGCCATTGATAGCGTTCTATCGCAGGATGAGCCGGTTGAACTGATCGTGGTTGATGACTGCTCGACCGACAACTCGCGTGACGTCATCGGGCAATATGCCGACAGGGTCATCCCCGTTTTCCAGGAAGTGAACAGGGGGCACGGTGCAGGTTTCAATGCCGGCTTCAGCCGCGCGACATCTGAACTTGTCATGTTTCTGGACGCAGACGACTGCCTCCTGCCAGGCGCGATCAAAACCATTCTGTCGAACTATGAACCCGAAGTTGCCATCTACCACTATCGCATGCGTTACATGGATGAGGCGGGCGCGCTAAGCGGGATCCACCCTTCACCAGAGATGGCCATGGCCGAGGGTGATATTTCCGAACAGCTTCGGATGAAAGGTCGATACGTCGGTACGATCACTTCGGGGCTCGTTTTTGCCAGACAGCACCTTGTGCATGTGATGCCAATGGATCCCGAGGCGTTTCGGCAGGGCGGGGATGGGTATCTCTCGGCTGTGGTTCCGCTCTATGGCGCTTCGCGTAGCTTTGAGACGCCAGTTTCCGGGTATCGCCTGCATGGGAGTCAACACTCGCGGTTCAGCAGTGCCTATGCCAAGCGCTCGCGATGGTGCATTGGCCATGATGCGGAGCGCTACCGCGCAATAAGGGAGCACGCTGGCCGTCTGGGTTTGTCCGTTGCTGCCGATCTCGGTGCGCATGATCCTGACAACATTCACGAGCGGCTCGTCTCCATGCTCTTTGCCCCGGACCAACATCCGGTGGCGGGGGACTCGATCCGGCAGCTTACCAGTCAATCCGCGGGATATGAGACGGCGCACGCTACCGGCCTGAAGAATCTTTTCGTCACTCTCTTCTGGGGTCTGTTCGCATTGGCACCGAAAGGTGAGAAGCAGCGCCTGATGCGTTGGAAGATCGATGCCAAGAGCCGGCCGGCCTGGATGCGCCGGGCTGCAAAACGAATGCGTCGGAACGGATGAGACCTTAGTGGCCTATCGGCCGCGACCCGTTTTCGTACGTATCCGAGCATTGGGATGACGTGTCGCCAGCGGCACGAAAGCTGACACAGTAGTAGGTGGCCTTCGTGTGGTCCGGAAAAGTTGGCTCGCCATGCCAGCTGAATTGCTGGGGTGATCCCGTCCAGACATTCATGATGACGCGGCCTGGCGTTTTCGGAATCGGCCGATCGCGTGATGTGACGCTGTGCGCAAGTTCACCGTCAATATACCAAGTGACGGAATCCGGCTGCCAGTCGAACGCGTAAAGATGGACTTCCTCTGCGGCGTCGAAAGGAAGGTCGATGTAGATGCCGCCGCGGGTCTTTCCCTTTGTGAAGATATTCGCCTGGAGCCGACGCGTATTCTTGCCGAGAAATTCGATATCAATTTCATCGTGCGGATCGCCGAAGGTGGCATCTGTGTGCGTAAAGAAAGAGGAGACAGCGCCTGAGCCTCGGGCCGCCTGCATCACCACTTCGTAGCGACCGTAGCCGTAGAAGCCGCGCTTTTGAACCTCGGCCCCAGAGAAGGGTTGCGGCTCTGCCGGCTTGCGATTGAGTTCGAGCGATATGCTTGGCGGATGATGGCGAACATTTTCCGGAACCCAGCCGACCCGAAAGAAGGTGGAGCGAAGGGTGAAGTCCGAAATGTACCAATCCTGATCATTGAAACTGTTGCTGAATGAAAGATTGAAAGACTTTCCATCACCCTTGTCCGGAGGGAGCACCGCACGCGCGGGGGACTTTACAGCAGTGATAAGTATCGCAGCGCATACGAGCGCGAAAGCGATGAGAACGAGGTGTTTGGAGCGGGCCAAGCGTTTGTGTCCATGCATGACGGACGCTAGCTTTCATCCGTGTCGGATTGAACTAGCGTGCGCCCTTGGAAATCAGAACTGCTGGCACCGTCATGAGCATGATTTTGATGTCACCCCAGAAGGAACGGCTGCGCACATACTCGACGTCCGTTGCGACGCGCTCCGGATAGGTCGTGTCGCTGCGGCCGCTGACCTGCCACAGACCGGTGATGCCTGGACGAACCGAGCAATAGTGACGAAAGCTTTCGCCATAACGGGCGATTTCGCTTTCCACGATCGGGCGCGGACCAACAAGGGACATGTCGCCGCGCAATACGTTGTAAAGCTGTGGTAATTCATCGATCGATGTTTTGCGGATGAAGTTACCAAGCGCTGTGATGCGCGGGTCGTTGGTCAGCTTTTGCGTTTCGTCCCATTCCGCGCGTGCGGCAGGGTCAGTCGCGAGCAGGTATTCCAGCTGCTCTTGTGCGTCGGGCACCATTGAGCGCAGTTTGAAGCAGTTAAAGGTCTCGCCGTTCAAGCCAAAGCGCTTCTGTGAATAGAATGCCCGGCTTCCATCCTGGAGGCGGATCAAGAGCGCGATGCCCAGTATAAGGGGGGCGACGAAGAGGAGGGCAGCGCCAGCGACAACGATGTCGAGGATTCGTTTGCACTGTGTATGATCGCCATTCGAAGGCTGACGCATCCGTGTGGCTGCGTATGCGGCGGCTTCTGCCTGCCTTGACGGGTTACTCAATCTCAAGCCCATTCTGGTCCCCTGTAATCTACTTGCGGATTTGCTAATTGGCCGCGTCCACTCGACCTATTTGCAAATTTCTTGCCGCATCTGGATCTGACGCTTATTGCGTTCGACCCCTGATTTGCAATCGTTATACCCCGAATTACGCAAATAATTAACTGGCTGTATACTTTTTCTGTCGTTTTCGCGTGTTTGGGGAAGTATTGGATAAATATTCATTCATACTCGGCTTTTTGCCGAGTTTTGTATATCGATACGAGACGCACTGCTCAAAATAGTGGCACAACATAAAAGCGCCTGCCTGTCCCTGAATCGGACAAGCAGGCGCTGAATTCTGAGTTTTCGGCGATGTGATTCGAGGCAGGCCTAGAAGATGCGTTCTCCGATGCGGAGCGTGTCACCTGGTTTCACAACTGTGTTGGTGTTGAGTTCATAGGCCATTTCCTTATCAGCGCCGACGCTTTTGATATAGATGACCTTCTTGTTGGCCCGGTAGGTGAATCCTCCAGCGGCCGCTACAGCATTCAAAACAGTCAGCCCGGAGTTGAACGGGTACTCGCCCGGGCGTCCGACTTCACCAAGGATGTAAAATGGACGGTAATTCGTCACCTCGACGCTGACGCGTGGCTCGAGAAGGAACCCATTCGACAGCTCGGTAGCGATCGTCGTTTCGAGATCCTGTGTGCTGCTGCCGCTCGCAGCTATCTGTCCGATCAGAGGCAAGGATATTGAGCCTGTGCCGTCGACTACAAATTGGCCCGAAAGTTCGGGCTGTCCGAAGACATTGATGCGGAGCTTGTCGCCTGTGCCCAAAGTATAGGCAGTATTCGTCTGGGCCTGGGTTGGCGCAGAATCATCAACTACCTGACGGGTAACCGCACCGCCGGACTGGCATGCGGTCACAAACATGAAAACGGCGATCATGGTCGTAAGAAGGGCCGAACGAAGCAGCGTCATTGTTGAAGTCTCCATACATTGGCGCCCTGGGGTGCCGGTCGTGTTTCACGCTGACACACTCAGGTGGTCAGAAAGCTAATGTCCTTGCCGAAGAATCTTGCGGCCGACAGTTTGCCGCTCAGGAAGGCCCCGGTATCAAGGCCGATGCGGCGATTGTCCTGGAATATGCCCTCGGCTGGCGTATGCCCATGGACTATGAGATGCGAAAATTGCTTCGTGTCGTCAAGGAACTCGTCCCGGATCCAGAGCATGTCGCGCACGGTCTGATCCTGCATCGACTTTTCGGGGCGCAGGCCAGCGTGGACAAACAGGTAGTCGCCTGCAGTATAATAAGGCTTCAGGGACCGGTAAAAATCGAGGTGGGCTTCGGGCAGTCTTTCCCGAAATCCCGTCCAGAGGGTCGTCCAGGCTTCGCGGGCCGCAGCCATGGCGTCATGCGAGCCGAGGCTGCCGCGCGTATTGGGTGGCTGAAATCCATAGGAATAAAGTGTCTCGCCGCCGCCGAAGCGGACCCATTGGCTGCCGAAGGAGGCGTCATCGAGAAACTTGAGGAATGCCTCTTCATGGTTTCCCATGAGGAAGACCGTGTTGAACTTGTCCAGGCGGTCTCCAAGGAAGAACTCGATCACATCCCGCGATTGCAGGCCGCGATCAATATAGTCGCCCAGGAAGACGAGCGTGACGGTGGTGCCTTCGGGCAGGGTGGCCGTATCCGCCTCGATTTCGCTGACCAGCTTTTCAAGCAAGTCGCGACGACCGTGAATGTCGCCGATAGCGTAAAGGCATTCGCCATCAGGCGCGGATGTCACCCGGGTGATTTCGCGCTTCGCAGGCGCCGCCATTTCTGGGGTTTCGATATTCACGACACGTGCGCTGCCCGACCGAATACGGGCGCGCAAGGAGGTCGCCGAGCGCGTCAGGCGCCCGAACTGTTCCAGGAAAGACCTCTGCAAGAGTTGTGGTAATCTGGACATGGTAACTTTCTGGTCGATCTCTTTCTTTATAGCGGTTTCACAATAAACGCCAATTTCCTGCGACATGCGATTATCGAGGCCCCACAAGGGATTGCTTGATGAATCCGGCTGCCCAGCTCATGTGCATCGTGCCTGAGGCGACGCCTGCAAGCAGGCCGCAGGGGGAGCGTTTCACGGCGCAAACGAGGATCGACGCCGTAACAAGGATGGCGAAGTAGCCGGCCGGAAGAATGAGGGCCGGGGCGAAAAAGGGAAATGCGATCAACCCGGTGAGGCTGCCGAGAAGCGCCAGGACTGGCAGCATCTGACGGATTTTCGGCCGCTGGCCGTGCTTGAAAATGGTCCGCGCGCGACCTTTTCCATAGTTAAAGTATTGTTTGGCCAGCGCGCCGACGGTACCGCGCGGGATGTAGATCTTGCGGATCGTTGCATCGAGATAGATCTGGCCACCCGCCTGGGCGACCCGCTCGTCATATTCGGCATCTTCATTATGCGAGAAGGCGCCGTCATAGCCGCCAAGGGACCGAAACATGGTGAGGTCAAAACCGGCATGATGGCCGTGATCGACATAGCCTGACTGACGGCCACCCCTGTGTGCAGATCCGCCCGATCCGAGTGGCGTATCGACGATCCAGGCATTCGCTTTTTCGAAACAGGTTTCTCCCTGCGCGTCCATCGGGATGACGACCGATGCGGCGGCAGTGCGGACCAGGGCGGATGTTACTGACAATATGAAGTCTTGCGGAAACACGGAATGGGCGTCGCAGCGCACAAGGAAGCGGGCTTCTGGGCCGGCACATTCTGTGACGGCCCGATTGACGGCCGCTGACTGGAATTTTTCCGGATTGTACAAAATCCGAAGATTTGGAAACTCTTTGATGAGCGCCTCGACGATCTCCGCCGTGCCGTCTGTGCTGCCGCCGTCCACAACAACAAGGGGCACGCTCCGCAACCACGCATCACCGGTCATGAGAGAGCGGATGCAGGTTTCGATATGACGTGCTTCATTCAAGGCCGGTATGACGGCCAGGACTTGGGAGGCATCAATCCTGCTGTGGGGTTTCTCAAGAGGGATAACGCGCGATTCCAATGTGAGTCCTGTATGTTGGCCGGTTGGGATAGGACATGAGCAAGTCCCGTTCCATTTTACGCGCAATACACGAATTACAGGCAGCTGAGACCCGAAAATTCGGCGAGTGAGGCTCACAAAAGTGCCAACGCGGTATGATTTTGTGGTGTGTCCCCGTTATTTTCCGAGGCGAGTCCGGTCGGGAATACTCTTTTTTGGATCGTGCGCCCCTAGGTCAAGCTTGCCCCGGCCCCGGAAGTTCATAGTGTGGCGAAAACAAATAACACTAAAGGGAGAGACAAGATGATCGGCGTTGTCGCGAAACTTAAGATCCAGGATGGCAAACAGACTGAGTTTGAACAGATTGCCAAGGATTTGATGGCCAAGGTCAAGGCGAATGAGCCCGGCTGCCTGACCTATCAGCTCTACAAGACCAAGGGTTCCGAAACCGACTACATCTTCATGGAGCAGTATGCGTCTGCGGATGCGCTCAAGTCGCACGGTCAAACCGAGTATTTCAAAGCGGCCGGCGCGAAACTTGGCGGCTGCCTGGGCGGCGCCCCTGATATCCAGTATTATGACATTGTAGAATAGGACGGGGTTGCCAAAGGATGGACCTTTCATTCACGCCCGAGGATACCGAGTTTCAGAAAGAGGTACGCGACTGGATTGCGACAGCCTACACGCCTGATCTAAGGGCGAAGATGGCCATGTCCAAGAACGGTTACCTCGACAAGGAAGGGCAGGTTGCCTGGCAGCGGAAGCTCTATGAAAAGGGCTGGATTGCGCCAAATTGGCCTGAGCAGTATGGCGGCCCGGGCCTTACGCCATCCCAGCGCTATATCCTGAACATGGAACTGTCGTCAGCGGGCACACCGGTTGTCAGCCCAATGGGCGTTGCGATGGTTGCGCCGGTGATCATGGCTTTCGGCTCCGAGGCGCAGAAGAAGCGGCACCTTCCTTCAATCCTTTCTTCTGACGTCTGGTGGTGTCAGGGCTATTCCGAACCAGGTTCGGGATCAGACCTTGCCTCCCTTCAGATGAGCGCTGTGCGCGACGGCGACGAGTATGTCCTCAACGGGTCGAAGATATGGACGACACTGGCCCAATGGGCGGACTGGATCTTCTGCCTCGTGCGAACCGACAAGAGCGGCAAGAATCAGGAAGGCATCAGTTTCATTGTCTTTCCGATGAACCTGCCCGGCATCACGATCTCGGCCCTGCCAACATTGGACGGCCCTCCCGAGGGCGAGCAGGAAATCAATCAGGTGTTCTTTGAGAACGTTCGCGTTCCAATCGCGGACTCGCTGATCGGCGAAGAGAACAAGGGCTGGACCTACGCAAAATACCTGCTCCAGTTTGAGCGTGGCAACGCCTATGCGCCGGGTCTTCGCAACATGTTGAAGAAAGTGCGCAAGCTGGCCAAGGTCGACACCGTCACTGGCGGCGATCTCCTGAGTGATCCGGATTTCGCACGCAAGCTGACGGAAATGGAGATCGGGATCGAGGCGCTTGATGCCACCGAGCAGCGCATTTTCTCTGCTTTGGCAGCAGGTGAAGCGGTGGGGCCGGAAAGCTCAATGCTGAAATGTGCCGGTTCGGAAATGCAGCAAGCCATCACTGAACTCGCCATCGAAGCCGCAGGGACGTATGGGGCGCCATTCGTGCGCAATACGCTGGAACTGGCGCGAGATGGTGCGAACGCCGATACGCCGACGCCGATCGAGACAGTGATAACGGTGCCGAGTTATTTCAGCTATCGCAAGACGTCGATCTATGCCGGATCTAATGAGATTCAGCGTAATATCATGTCCAAGATGGTGCTTGGTCTTTAGCGCACTGTGACCAATACCTGAAAGGTATGTTCAATGACAACAGCGACTGTTGGCACTCCCAGCTTGTTGACGCGTCTTGCCTTTGGCATCGGCGGGGCTGCGGAAGGCATCAAGAATAACGGTTTCGATTACGTCTTGCTGTTCTTCTACAGCAATATCCTGGGTGTGGATGCAGGACTAGTCGCGGCGGCATTGTTGATTGCCCTGATCGTGGATGCGGTTTCTGACCCTGTTGTTGGGTACTGGTCAGATAACATGCGCACCAAGTTCGGGCGGCGGCATCCATTCATGTATGCCGCTTTGGTGCCTGTCGCGATAAGTTACTTCTTCGCGTGGAATCCGCCGGCTGGGCTGGCCGGCAACGATTTATTCCCCTGGCTCGTCACGATGACAATCCTTGTCCGGATTAGTTTTACTTTTTATGAAGTGCCGGGGCAGGCATTGGCCGCCGAACTGACGCAGGATTATGACGCGCGCACGTCACTTATGTCCCTTCGATATTTCTTCGCATGGTTTGGCGGACTAACCATCCAGATACTGCTCTTTCGCTATCTTCTGGTGCCAACCGAAGCAGTGCCGATCGGTGTCTTCAATATCGATGGTTGGAACACCTATGGGGGTGTTGCAGCAGTCTGTATCTTCTTGGCCGTGCTGATCTGCGCGGCTGGAACACACAGCCATATACCCAACCTCAAAGCGCCGCCTGCATCGCGGAAGATGACTCTGGGGCTGATCTTTTCGGAGATCTACGAGACCATCTCCAACCCGTCATTCCGGGCGCTGTTTCTGGCGACACTGTTCGGCCTAATCGCAACGGGCATTTCGGCAACATTGAACCAGTATATCAACACGATTTTCTGGGGCTTCGACAACACGCAGATTTCAAACCTGACGGCGGGTGTTTATGCGTCTGCCGTATTCGCCCTGATCGTTGCGCCAATAGTGGGCAAGAAGTTCGGGAAGAAGCGGGGCGCAATTTCGATTGGCATCCTGGCGTTTACGATCGCGCCTATGCCGGTGATCCTCCGACTGCTTGGCCTACTGCCCCCCAATGGGTCGCCTGAACTCTTCCAGTTTATCCTATTCGTTACGGTTTTCGATGTGGGGCTGATTATTGCCACCCAGATGCTTATGGGCTCGATGGTCGCGGATATTGTTGAAGACAGCGAACTCCAGACGGGGCGACGTTCGGAAGGCATATTCTTCGCCGGGATCAGCTTCATTCGTAAGCTCTCACAAGGCGCAGGCGTAATGACTGCGTCACTTGTTTTGGCCGTAGCGGGCTTTGCCAAGGGTGGCGGCGGTGCAGGCGCTACTGAGGAGTCGATTCGCCTTCTCGGTTGGGGATATGCGATTTCGCTTCTGGTTGCCTGGAGTCTGATGATCCTCTGCGTCAGCTTTTACCGCATCAGCCGGGAAAGCCATGCCGAGAACCTTCGCTCTTTGAGCGCGCGTGACGAGGCGTCAAAAGTTCGTGACTGAAAAGTCATCTAGAGACCAATTGCCTCCTGCTTGATGCCGCAATAGAGCCATAGTCATGATGCACTCAATGCCCATGACGAAACACATCTCGAAACTGTTGGCTGTAGCGGGTCTGGCAGTTCTGGCGCTTCTCATCGTTGCGCTGTTGCCCCTGTTTGCCGAGTCCGAGGAGGTTGTCCCGCAAAGCCGCACCGAGATGGAGCTTTCCTTCGCGCCATTGGTGAGGCAAACCTCCCCGTCGGTTGTGAACGTCTACACCCAGAAGCGTGTCACTTCGCGTGTTTCACCGATGGAGCAGTTCTTTTCTGGCGGTGTGGCACCGCGCGAACGTGTTCAGAACTCCCTCGGATCAGGCGTGATCGTCGGGGCTGATGGGGTGATTGTCACTAATAATCATGTCGTGGAAGGCGCGGAATCGTTTCGTGTCGTACTGAGTGATCGCCGGGAATATCCTGCCGAACTCGTGCTGGCGGATGAGCGTACCGATCTCGCTGTCCTTAAGATCGACACGGATGGCGCCAAACTGCCAACCTTGCCGTACGCGGATACGCGCGCGTCTCAGGTTGGCGATCTTGTGCTGGCCATCGGTAACCCCTTTGGTATCGGTCAGACGGTTACAAGCGGTATTCTTTCGGCAACAGCGCGCACGGATGTCGGCATTTCCGACTACGCTTTCTTCCTGCAGACCGATGCGGCCGTTAACCCGGGCAATTCGGGCGGCGCGTTGATCAATACCAAGGGTGAACTGGTTGGCGTGAATACAGCGATTTTCTCACGCTCAGGCGGCTCCAACGGTATTGGCTTCGCTATTCCGGCGGAGATGGTGAAGCGCGTCGTGAATGCTGCCATCAACGAGGGGTCATTCGTGCGGCCATGGTTGGGCCTTGCCGGGCAGACGGTCAGCTATGACATGGCGAAAGCGCAGGGGCTCGACCGCCCCATCGGCGTGATGGTCACAGAAGTCTACGAGGATGGTCCGGCTGACCAGGCAGGTCTGCGTCGGGGCGATCTCGTGACAGATATCGATGGCCGTGAAGTGTTCGACGAAAAGGGTCTGAAATTCCTCGCGGCGATCAAGAGCCCTGGCGAAACAGCCGAGCTGACCTTGCTACGTGGTGGCAAGAAGATGACGCGAAATGTGAAACTGGCGCCGCCGCCGGGTGCAACCGAAGCCGATGTGGTGTTGCTTGATGGCCAGAACGTCTTCTCAGGCGCACGCGTTGTTGAGCTGTCTCCCCGTCTTGCGGAAGAAAATGGCCTCGACCCCTTCCAGAAGGGATCCGGTATCTATGTCCACTCGGTTCTTCGGCGTTCTGTGGCGCGTAGCTATTTTCGGCCAGGTGACATCATCCGCTCCGTCAATGGTGTTCAGACAAAGTCGGTGAAAGACCTGAAGGCCCTGCTCAAGCCCGATACCCATACATGGAATATCGAACTTGAGCGGAACGGGCATATGATTCAGGGCACAGTTACCCTTTAGGCCTGTCAGCGTGCGTGGACGATCACCGGCACGTTCTCGAAACCCAATACGAAATTTGACAGGACGCGCTGCGGCGTGCCGACAACTTCGATATGTTCGAAGCGGGCGAGGATTTCTTCCCAGAGAATGCGTAGCTGCATTTCTGCGACCCGGTTGCCCATGCAGCGATGAATTCCGAAACCGAACGAGAGATGCCGACGTGCGTTCGGGCGGTCGATCATGAACTGGTCGGGGTTCTCGATGACGGAACCGTCCCGGTTGCCTGAAACATACCACATGACGACCTTGTCGCCTTTGCGCATTTGCTTACCCTGAAACTCGACATCCTCGAGCACCGTCCGGCGCATATGGGCTAGTGGCGTTTGCCACCGGATGATTTCGGACACCATGTTGGGAATAAGCGCAGGGTTGGCCTTGAGTTTCGCGTATTGCTCGGGGAACTCATTCAGCGCGACAACGCCGCCCGAGATGGAGTTGCGGGTCGTGTCATTGCCACCGACGATGAGCAGCATGAGGTTGCCCAGAAGCTCCAGGGGGTTCTTGATCATGTCCTTTGTCTGAGGATCATGGGCAAACAGGGAGATGAAATCGAACTTGCGTGGCTGGGCCGCGCGTTCCTTCCAGAGGCCCATGAAATAGGCGAGGCATTTATGGAGTTCGGCCTCGCGGTGCTTCATGTCGACTTCAATGCCCACGGTTTCAGACGTCGTCGTGACATCGGACCAGTAGGGCAGGAGGTGACGGTCTTCGAAGGGAAAGTCGAAGAGTGTTGCGAGCATTTGGGTGGTAAGCTCTTTCGAGACATGCTCGACCCAGTTGATCTCTTCGCCAACTGGCAGCGCATCCAGAATGGTGCACACGCGCTGGCGAATAAGCGCCTCGATGTCGCTGAGCTGCGTCGGCGCGACAGCGGGCTGGACTGCCTTGCGCTGTACGTCATGCACGGGAGGGTCCTGCGCAATGAACATGGGCGTGTCAAAATCGTCCGGCGCGTCGCCAATAACTATATCGCGGTTTGAGGAGAACACGCGGTGATTTGAATCCACGGCCATGATGTCTTCATACCGGGTGATCGACCAGAAGGGCCCGAACTGGCTTGTCTGACAGAAGTGAACGGGGTCTTCCTCGCGCAGCCGCCGGAAATACTCGCCGTGCCTGTTATGCAGAAAAAGCTCTGCCCTCGACACATCGAGCGTCTCGAGCGGAATATTCCACGGATTAGGTATGTCAGGTCCCACCTGATGAAGGGTGTCCGCCATAGTATCCTCCCATGTTGTTTTATTCTTATGTCAGAAAGGCTACGCCTGATTGTGCGTTCAGGGAAGACGTCAGTTCGAACCGATTGTTGTGCGATGCAGCAGACGGTCGTGCCCCTTATAGCCACCTGTCGCCATATGGAGGAGGCTGCGATTATCCCACATCAGCAGCATGTTCTGTTGCCACCTATGGCGATACTGGAATTGCGGCTGGGTCTGCCAGCGGTAGATTTCAGTCAGCAGGTTCCAGGATTCTGCCTGATCCATGTCTTCGATACCGATGATGTAGCCGGCGCAGCCGAAGAGGGCTTCGCGCCCTGTTTCGGGATGACGCGTGATCAGAGGGTGGCGTTGGGTGGCATCTGCATCTTCGGAAGGACGGATATCCATTGAGCGCCCCGCCGCGCGATCTGTTTCGCCATAGAAGCCCGAGGGCGCATAGGCGTTGCGGGCAGAATGGATGGCGTAGCGGCCTTCGAGCTTCTGACGCAGCGCATCGGGCATCTGTTCGAGCGCCAGATGCTGATTGGCGAAGAGTGTGTCGCCGCCTTCAGGTGGAATCGTAATGCCATAGAGGCAGGTGCCGGCTGGCGGCACCGTCTGGAAACTCCAATCGGTATGCCAGCTTTCGGCGAATATGGGCGCTGTTTCATCCGCGGCGCGTTTGACGGCGATGATGTGCTTGCGCCCGGGTATGGGGGCGATGAAGGGATCGTCTCCGAAAGGTCCGAAGAGGAGCGTAAACCGTTCAAGGTCGTCATCGCTCATGGACTGGCGCGGGAACGCCAGAACGTGGTGTTCTAGCCACGCGTTGCGTATCTCCTCAGCCAGATCGGGCGATACAGGCTGTGAAAGGTCGAGCCCTGTAACGGATGCGGCGAATGGCTGCCCTGACGGGCTAATCTCTAGCGGCATGTTATTTTCCTCCACGGTCATCTTATCACGGCGGCCGATCCCGCCTAGGAGTGCTTTATGTCTGATCTATTTGCTGCTTCCGGCCTTTCCGAGTCCGCTCCGCGACCGCTCGCAGACCGTTTACGGCCCGCACGTCTGGCCGATGTGGTCGGCCAGGACCATTTGATCGGCCGGGATGCGCCCCTGAGCCGGATGCTGGAGGCGGGGCGGCTCTCTTCCATCATCCTGTGGGGCCCGCCGGGTGTGGGTAAAACTACGATTGCCCGGTTGCTGGCTGCCGAGACGGACCTTGAGTTCGAGGCAATCAGCGCGATCTTTTCGGGCGTGAAGGACCTGCGCGCCGTCTTCGACAAGGCGCAGGCCCGCCGCGATATGGGCAAAGGTACGCTACTATTCGTCGACGAGATCCATCGGTTCAATAGGGCCCAGCAGGACGGGTTCCTGCCTTATGTCGAAAGCGGCGCTGTTACCCTCGTGGGCGCAACGACGGAGAATCCGAGTTTCGAGATCAATGGCGCGCTCTTGTCGCGTTGCGCAGTACTTACGCTGAAGCGGCTGGAGCCTTCAGCCATGGAGACTTTGTTGCAGCGCGCCGAAGCCCTGGAAGGGCGAGATTTGCCTGTCGTCGACCGGGCGCGCCACGCGATCATAGATATGGCGGACGGGGACGGGCGCTACCTGCTTAACCTTGCCGAGCAGGCTTTCATGATGGCAACCGCGCCGCGCCTCCTGTCGCTGGAGGAGTTGAGCGCAGCCGTTCAGAAGCGTGCACCGGCCTATGACAAGGACCGCGAGGAGCACTACAATCTTATCTCGGCCTTGCACAAATCCGTTCGTGGATCAGACCCGGACGCCGCGCTCTACTGGTTTGCGCGCATGCTGGAAGGGGGCGAGGACCCGTTGTTTCTGGCGCGACGCCTGATCCGGATGGCGAGCGAGGATATTGGCTTGGCCGATCCGACATCGCTTATGGTTTGCGGCGAGGCAGCGCGGACCTATGAGCGGCTGGGAAGCCCGGAGGGCGAACTTGCGCTCGCGCATGCCGTTATTCACCTGGCGACCGCACCGAAGTCGAATGCGGCCTATGTGGCCTACAAGGCGGCTCGACGCGCCGCAGCCCAGACGGGCAGCAGGATGCCGCCCAAGCATATCCTCAATGCGCCCACGTCGATGATGAAAGACCAGGGCTATGGCGATGGATATCAATATGATCATGATACGGAAGAGGGCGTATCGGGTCAGAACTACTTTCCCGATGGGATGGAGAGCGAGCGCTACTACCAGCCCAAGGGGGAGGGGCGCGAGCGCCCGATAGCCGAAAGGCTCAACGAAATCGCGGCCATACGTGCACGCAGGCAGGGCGGCAAATGACGCGAAACAAGCCAGTACCCGATATCTCGCCTGAAGATGTTGAATTCATGCGGGAGCTGATGATTTATCAGGACTTCGACCTGATTGGCTTTGACAAGCCATCTGGCCTGCCTGTGCAAGATGGCCGGGGCATTGACCGCTCTCTGGATTCCCTGCTGGTTGCCTTTGCACGGTCGAACGGCAAAAGACCAAAGCTCGTACACAGGCTGGATGCGGGCACATCGGGCGTCATCATTGTGGCCAAGACGCAGCCTGCTGCTGCTTTCTTTTCCGCCGAGTTTGCTGAGAGGCGAACCCGCAAGACATATGTTGCCATGGTGAGTGGTGCGATACCGACCGAGCGCGAGGGCGTCATCGACGCTCATCTTGTGAAGGTGCAAGAGGGCGGCCGTGCGCGCATGCTTGTCGCCCGGGCGGATCGCAAGGGCGCTCAATCTGCTCGGACAGGATGGAAGGTGCTCGCCGCGTCCGGAACGCACGCCTTGATCGAGCTAAGTCCGGAAACGGGCCGCATGCACCAGATACGTATTCATCTGGCGCATCTCGGCTGTCCAATTCTTGGCGATACAATGTACGGCACAGGAACGCAGAGCGCGCCGCGGCTGATGCTGCATGCCTTGAAGCTGGAGATCATGCGTCCGTCCGGTGTGACCGCGACGCTAGAAGCGCCGCTGCCCGACATATTCGGCGAGCTCGCGAAAGACCACGGGCTCGAGGATTATTCGGGCTTGTAATACTCGCGGTACCATTTGACGAATGCAGTCACGCCCGTCCTGACATCTGTTGTCGGAACATATCCTGTAAGGGCTTTCAGCAGGCTTGCGTCAGCATATGTCTGCTTCACGTCACCTGGCTGCATGCCGATCATGTTTTTGACGGCCTTTCGGCCAATGGCATCCTCGATGGCTTCGATATAATCCATAAGCCGCACAGGCGTTTCGTTGCCGATATTCACGAGCCTGTAGGGCGCAACCGGGCTTAGGGAATCGTTCTGGCTCACGGGCGCGCCCATTTCAGGCGGCGTATCCATCAAGCGGCGGATCGCCTCGACGAGATCTTCGACATAGGTAAAGTCGCGCAGCAGATCGCCATGATTGAAGACGTCAATCGGGATGCCCTTGAAGATCTTGTCCGTGAACAGGAAGAAGGCCATGTCCGGCCGACCCCATGGTCCATACACGCTGAAAAAGCGGAGCATGGTGGTTGGTGTGCCATAGAGATGGGAGTGGCTGTGCGCGATGAGTTCGCTGGCAAGTTTCGTGGCCGCATAGATGGTGAGGGGATGGGGAGCGGCATCCGTTTCCTCGAACGGGAATTTTTGGTTCGCACCGTAGGCCGAGCTGGTCGACGCCATGACGAGGTGCTTGGCGCCTGTCTGTCGGGAAAGCTCAATGACGTTGAATGAGCCGACCACATTCGCGTCGATATATTCCCGCGGATGGTCGAGACTGTAGCGGACCCCAGCTTGCGCGGCGAGATGCACGACAATTTCGGGCATGAAGTCGTGGAACACCTTCTTCATCGCATCGTCATCCTCGACACGGATCGTGTGCATTTCGAAAGATGGGAAAGGCGTGAGGCGCGCGACCCGGTCATGCTTGAGCTGCACGTCATAGTAGGGTGTGAAACAGTCCACGCCGCGCACATCGTGGCCTTCAGAGAGCAGGCGGTAAGCCAGTTCGCTTCCAATAAATCCGGCAGCACCGGTCAGCAGGACTTTCATGGGTAAACTCGTATCTCTCTACTTGGCCCAGATTGAGCGCCGGGTAATAGGGGCACGGCCGCTATTGCACACAATACCGGTCTCGCGAAGGCTTGCGGCCCGGGTGTGCTAAAGGCCTGCCAGTTTCCCGGCAGGCCTTTGGGTGAGGATTAGTTGGTCTATCAGTTTTCGCGAATGCGCGGACCAATAGCCATCATCTGACCCGAATTGGCGGCATCGGCAGCTGCCAGATCTTCGAGCAGGACCTGCATCCGGTCGTCATTGGCGACGGTTCCGAGCATGTAGGCCACCTTTGCGGTTTCCTCCGAGACACCGAAAAAGCTCTCAAGGGCTTCAAAGCCGCTCTTGCGACGGGGGTAGTATGTCAGACGCGGTGTGACATCAGCGTCTATGCCTCCAAGCTCCTTGGCTTTTTCGATCGCATCCATGAAGCCGCCGATCTCATCGACGAGGCCCTTGTCGATGGCGTCTTCACCGCTCCAGACGCGTCCACGGGCAACCTCATTGACTTCATCATAAGTCATGCCGCGACCGTCGGCGACAATACCCAGGAAACGATCATAACCACGCTTGAGCCAGGCTTTTACTTCGGCTTCCTGCGTTTCGGTGAACTTGCCGGTACCATAGGCATCCGCAAACTCGCCGCCGACGCTGACCGTGTCGAAGGTGACGCCGATTTTGTTGAACGCACCCTCCAGCGCGAACTTGCCACCAAAGATGCCGATCGAGCCGGTGATGGTCGAGCGGTCAGCCATAATATAGTCGGCCCCTGCAGAGACATAGTATCCACCGGAAGCCGCAAGTGAGCCCATCGACACCACCACAGGCTTTCCTTTTTCCTGGACGCGCTTGATGGCGCGCCAAATCTGGTCAGAGGCTGTCGGTGAGCCACCGGGGCTGTCGACGCGGAAAACAATGGCCTGAACTTTTTCATTGTCGCCAGCATCAAGAATGGCGCGGGCAATGGCGTCCGACGCAAATGCCGGCGGGCTTGAGAAGGGCGAACCACCTTCGGCGCCACCAGTGACAATCGCGCCTTCACCGCCAACAACGGCAATGAGTGGTGCTTTTAAGCTGATTGACGGCGGCAGGTAGCCTGCAAGCTCAAGAAGCTCGGAATTCTTGCCGGCGCGTTCCTTGGCTGCATCCTCGGCTTCTTCCGGCCAGCCAAGTTTATCCATTATCTTGAGGTCGATGACTTGCTGCGCCGTCTTCGGCCCGCTTTCGAGTTCTGCCTTCAGCGTTTCAACAGGCAGACCGCGGTCTTCGGCCATCTCGCTGAGCGAGACATTCCAGATAGATTCCGCAAGGGCGGTCATGGCTTCGCGGTGCGGCTCTGTGTAGGCCGCCTCATTATATGAGTTGGGCGCATTCTTGTATTCGTAGAAGGGATAGATTTCCGAAGTCACGTCGATCTTGTCGAAGAGACCTTTGAGAAATTCGGTTTCAAAGGTGACCCCCGTGGCGAACAGGTCCGTGCCGGGCTGGATCCAGATCTCGTCAGCGGCAGTGAGCGACCGCAGCGCAGATGGTCCGCTCATGCCGTAAGTGCCCTGCGTGTGCGCAATGATGAACTTACCCGAGTCGCGGAAACTGTGGAAAGCTTTACGCAATTCTTCCGCGCGGGAGCTGCCGACACCGATCATTGCGCCCCGTACATAGAGACCTTTGACGGAATCGTCGGTCTCGGCTGCCTTAAGTTTGGTCAGCAGGTCTATAAAACCGGGCGTTTGCGAAAAAGCTGCCAATCCGCCGACAGGACTTTGATCGGGGTATTCCGCATTCAAATCGAGACTTAGAACAATGTTGTCAGGTTTGGGGGGGGCGGAGCTGGCCGCTCCCGCAAACAGTATCACGACAAATGAAACCATCAGCAGGATGAAAACGAGCATGGCCGCAAATGCGCCCGCCATGGAGAGAAAGAATGTTTTCATTAGTGTGCGAACTCCGTTCGGTGTGATCAATGACCGTCTGCTAGACGTTGCCGATTATCGATAAAAATGTAAAGGCTTTGCAGCATGTGACAAAGAAACATGCGCCTTGTCACAAGGTTTGATGGGGGATGACCGATCAAACCGTGTGATCGGGTGTTGCCAGCGTGTGCAAGAGTGGCTATCTCGCCTGCTTCGCGTTGGGGTGTCGCCAAGCGGTAAGGCACCGGTTTTTGGTACCGGCATTCCCAGGTTCGAATCCTGGCACCCCAGCCATCCATTTTGCTGCTCTGCAACATAACAATCGCGCGCTTCACTGTGTTGCAAGTGTTGCGTTCGAATGGCGCGCGGATATTTTCTAAACGAATCGTAAAGCCTTATTGATCCCGTCGTTGAGGGTTGTTAGCGTCGGGTTTCGCAAATTAGGGCGTTGCGGACTTGTTGCCAGAATGGCAAGGGTCAGAGCGAGAGAGCGAGCAGCGCTCCAGAAAAATGGGCAGGTGTCGGGCGTCTTCGCCTTGCGACTTCCAATTAACTCGGCCGGTGTGTTTTTTGGCCAGGCATTGAAACCGGGACATCTTCGCTAGCAGGATGCCTGATTGTCGAATTTTCCGCGCAATTAATGCGCGACCGTTTGGAGAGTGAGAGGCAAACCTCATGAAGAAACTTCTGTCACCAGCACGCAGCGTTATTGCTGTGGCGCTGATTGCTGGACTGGCCATCCCGGCCCAGGCTCAGTTGCGCGAAGCGCTTAACACGGGCGAGCAGGCCACACGGCAAGCTGAAAAAGTCCAAGAACAAATCAACCAGCTTGACGATGAGCGTACCGACATGGTCCGCGAATATCGTACGCTGCTGCAGCGCCGAGATGCTGCGGAGCTCTACTCCAAGCAACAAGAGCTGGTCGTTAAGAGCCAGCGCGAAGAGATTGTCTCGCTGACCGAGCAGCTCGGCTCGATCGACGACATTACAGCTCAGACGGTTCCAATGCTCCTGAGCATGGTCGAGAGCCTTCAAGAGTTTGTTGCAGCTGACCTGCCGTTTAAGCAGACGGAGCGTGAAGCTCGCATTGATGGCCTTGTGGGCATCATGCAGCAGCCTGACGTCACAGCCGCCGAACAGTATCGCCTGATCATGGACGCCTACCAGGCTGAAATGGAATACGGTCGTACGATCAGCACATGGCAGGAAGAGATCGATATCGACGGCAAGCCGACGACTGTCGACATGTTCCTCTATGGTCGTGTCGCCCTCGTGTATCTAACGCCAAATGGCAAGGCTTCGCGCTACAACCGGGCATCCGGTGCTTGGGAGCCACTTAGCGGCAAATATGTGCCCGATATCTCCAAGGCGATCCGGGTTGCGCAGGGCAAGGCACAACAAGACGTGCTTTTTGCTCCGGTCCAGAAATTCTCGGTCGAATAGTCGGCGCGATCCAGGGAAGAAGAGGTATAGAAGATGTTTAAGTTTAAATCCTCGCTGAAGGCTCTGGGCGCGGCAACGCTGCTCGGTCTCAGCTCAGTAACACTCGCGGCTCCGGCTGATGCACAGGCGACTTTGAAGTCGGTTCTGGACAGCATCCGCAAGGACTCCAATGAAATGTCCGCCGCTGATCAGGCTCGCCTTCGCGAGTTCACGCAGGACAAGAATGCTCAAGAAGCCAAGATGACCGAAGCGCGCGGCGCGCTTGCTGCCGTCGAAGCAAAGGGCCGTGCTCTTGGCGCTGAGTTCGACGCCAATGAGGCAGAACTCGGCGCTCTCGAGGCTCAGGTCTCCGAGCAAGCCGGCGACTTCCAGGAGCTGCTTGGTCAGTTCCGGACGGCCGCTGGTGAAACCATGCCGGAGATTGCGAACTCGTTCGCAAGCTTCAACTATCCAGACCGCGTTGAAGGCATTGCAGAAATTGCAGAAGCCCGCACGCTGCCTAACCGTTCGCAGCTTGAGCGTCTGCCCAAGGCGATGCTGCAAGAGATGATCGCTCAGTCCGAAGTGAAAACATTCACAGCCGTTGTTGACGGTATCGGTCCTGACGGTTCGAACGCTGAAGCAGAACTCATGCGCGTTGGCGTCTTCACGGCAGCAACAACCGACGGCAAGCAATTCGTTGAAGTCAAAAAAGGCGACGATGGGGACACGTTCCTTCAGACCTTCGCGCAGCAGCCTTCCGGTGCTTTCGGTTCGGCCATGGGTTCGCTGATCAATGCGGGTCCGGATCAGCTCGTCCGTGCTCCAGTCGACCCATCCAAAGGTAACTTGTTTGGTATCCTTGGTGATCTTCCGAAATTCGGTGATCGCTTGAAACAAGGTGGCTCGGTCGGCGCGGTTATCGCTGTGCTTGCAACGATTGGTATCCTGATTGGTATCTACAAAATCTTCACGCTCTTCACGATGGGCGGCGCCATGCGCAAGACGGCGAAAACCCGTCAGGCTGGTACCGGTAACCCACTGGCACGCGTGTTTGAAGCTTACGAAACCAACAAGACTTCTGATATCGAGACTCTCGAACTGAAGCTTGACGAACAGATCCTGCGTGAATCACCACGCATTGAACGCTTCAACGACATCATCAAGGTGTTCGCTGCTGTCGCTCCGCTGCTCGGTCTTCTCGGTACCGTTATTGGTATGATCATCACCTTCACCACGATCACGATCTACGGTGCAGGCGATCCAAAACTGATGGCTGGCGGTATCTCGGTTGCTCTTATGACAACGGTGTTTGGCCTTGTGGCCGCCATTCCGCTGCTGCTGATCCACGCTGTCGCTTCGTCGATGGCGCGTGCCAACCAGCAGATTCTTGATGAACAGGCCGCTGGTCTGGTTGCCGAGAAAGCGGAATCCACGCGTGGGGTGATGGCGTAAGCCATCCCCCTCGTTTCACTCGAGGAGGAGGAACCCGATCATGGGTTTTGCAGATCTACAAGCTTTCCTCGATCGTGGCGGTCCCGTGTTGATTGTCATCATGGCAGCAACATTCTTCATGTGGGCACTGATCCTGGAACGACTTTTCTATTTCAGGTTCGCTCACAAGCAGGTGGCCGCGGAAGCGATCGCGGAGTGGCGTTCGCGCTCCGATCGGAAGTCGACACTGGCGCACTGGGTGCGTGACAAGCTGGTCTCTGAAGTTCGTGCGAAAGCCGAGCAGAACGTCCAGCTTACGAAGGCCATGGTGGCACTTGCTCCACTGCTCGGTCTGCTGGGTACAGTGACGGGGATGGTGGCGGTGTTCGACGTCATGGCCATCACTAACGGTGCTGACGCGAAGGCGATGTCCGCGGGCGTGTCTCGCGCGACAATTCCGACAATGGCCGGCATGGTCGCGTCGCTCTCTGGCATTCTTTTCACATCCGGCATGGACCGTACTGTGAACAGGTCTGTCCAGTGGGTTGAAGACGAGATGGAGATCGGCTGATGCGTGGACGTAAAGTAAGGAATGCGGACGAGGCCAACGTTGACCTCACCCCCATGCTGGATGTGGTTTTCATCCTGCTCATCTTCTTCATCGTGACAGCAACCTTTGCACAGGAAGAAGCTCTGGGTCTTGAGCCACCGCCACCGCCAGCACCGGAGCAGGACCAACAGGAGCAGGTGCCAGCCATTCTGATCCTGATTGATGAGTCAAACCTCATCACTGTGAACGGCCGCGCAACAGATATCGGATCGGTGCGTGCGAATATTGAACGAGTTCGCGCCGAAACACCCGAGAGTGCTGTTGTCATCCAGGCGCACCCCAAGGCGAGGAGCGGCGTTATCGTTCTGATCCGTGATGCTGCGTACAACGCAGGCTATCAGGACCGAGTAAATCTCGTCCTTACGGCCGTAGATTAGAGGAGCGACATTAATGGCACGCAGAAAACGCCAATCAGTCGGCGGCGGCGGTGGAGCGGAAGACGATGTCAACCTGACGCCCATGCTGGACGTCGTGTTCATCCTTCTGATCTTCTTTATCGTGACGGCGCAGTTCATCAAGGAACCAGGTGTCTCGGTCGTTCGTCCAGAAGTGGACAACAAGGCGCAGGTCAAGCCGCTCGCGATCCTGATCGCAATCGACAAAAACAGCGATATCTACATCGACAAGAAGAAAATTTCGGCTGACGAAATCGGCTTCACGTTCAAGCAATTGCGTGAAGACAACCCGAAAGGCGAAGTTGTTGTTCAGGCAGATGTAGATGCTCAAGCTGAAGTGCTGGTCGATGTCATGGAAACGATCAACAAGATCGATTCCGCGACAGTGATCAATATTTCGGCCAAGCGGGAATAGGAGATCCAGACATGTTCAACACTCCATTTGCGAGATTTGCAGTTGCACTCGTGATCTCGGTTCCGATCGTTTACTTGCTTTTCATTATGATGAGCGCACTGATCAATGTGACCGAGATCAAAGTTGATAAGGGTGAACAACGCGTTCTGGCTGCTATCACGCCTCAGCAGCAGGATAGTGAAGTTCGGACGCGTCAACGGTCCAAGCCTAAGCGGCTGGATTCGGCTGCCAAGCCGCCTCCACCACCGAAAGTGTCGGCGACGAAATCGCAGATCAACCTGCCGACACCTCAGATTGCAGGCGCGGCTCCGACAGAGCTTAACCTTGGTCGCATGCAGTCACTCGCGATTGATCCGGTTGCCATTTCTGACCGTGATGCCCAGCCGATCCGCCCGCCGACGCCATCGTTCCCGCAGCGCGCTGCTGAACGCGGTATCGAGGGAACTTGTGACGTCCGGTTTGATGTGGACACACGCGGTCGGCCTTACAACGTCGAGGCTACTTGCTCGAACGCCATGTTCAAGTCGGAAGCGGAGCGTGCGGTGGCTCGCGTTGAATTTGCCCCGAAGATCATTCGTGGCAAGGCGGCCGAGCGTAAGAACGTTGTGTACCCGCTGGAATTCAAGTTGCAGTAGGTGATGACAATTGATTGTGCACTGACATTGAAGGAGCGCCCTGGAACGGGCGCTCCTTTTTTTCGGAGTGCTTTGACAGGACCGCGATATCGCTCCAGCTTGGCGAAGATTGTAACACACGCCAATAAATGATATTGTGTAACAAATAGAGTCGCTTCGGAAACGCATCAATGCCGCTCATTCCGTTGCTCAGTTGATCGGCCGCACGGGCATCCCGGAAGCCAAAAAAAGGTCAGTCTTTCGCCTTCATGCCTCATAACCATCAAGGTTTTGGCATGAAGGAGCAAAGCGTGATTTAGTTCCTGATTTCCAGTCAGGTAACGCTATGATTGAGTAGAGAATTGATGATGTATGGCATTGACGAGTTGGGTCGCTGAGACCCATACATGAAGTGAATAAGTAACAGTCTTTTAACGGGCAGAAGCGCGCTACGAAAAACAACTGGTAATGCGCTGAAGTTATTGATCCCGCCCATTAATTCCGGTTGATTGGGCCAAACCCCGCGAGCTACGCGGAGAGGAGAGGAAACATGGGAATTAGAGCAACTCTCAAGGGCGCCGTGATCGTTGGCCTTATGGCGACGATGGGTGCTGGTGCCGCGATGGCGCAGGCTTGTACCGAAACCGAGTTCAGCTCGAAAACGGGCCAGACCTACCTCGAGGCCGAACAGGCTGCGATGGTCAAGAAGGACTTCAATACAGCCATTTCAAAACTCAACTCCCTGCGGTCAACGGAGTTGAACTGTTATGAAGAAGGCGCAGTCATCAAGCTTTCCGCTTATATCAAGATTGAAAACGGCGACCGCGTGGGCGCTGTTCAGGACCTTCTGACAGCGCTTAACAAGGGCTATATCCCGGATGCGGACGCTGCGCAGACTTACTATAACATTGCTCAGATCTATCTTCAGGAAGAAGACCTCGGCAAAGCGCTTGAGTACATGACCAAGTGGCAGCAGGCGGGCGGCAAGCCTGACCGGACGCAAAAATGGCAACTCGCCGTGCTCAACCAGCGCGCTGACAATTTCAAGGAAGCCGTACGCTGGGCAGAGGAAGTTCGTCGTGACGATGGCGCCAACTACAAGCAGGAAGTCTATGACCTGCTCCTCTATCTCTACAACCAGACCGGCCAGAAGGCGAAACTCGCCGAGGTACTTGAGGTGCTGGTCGAGCGCAATCCAAACGAACGCAAATATTGGGATGCGATTGCCGGCAACTATTTTGCTGACAACGAAGAGCGTAAGGCATTCGAAGTTCAGAAGGCCATGTATCTTGGCGGCTTGCTGAAAACCGAAGACGAGCTGATGCGTGTGGTGAACTTCTATAACCGCTTCAACGCGCCTTATCATGCCGCCCGTGTTCTCGAGAAAGAGATGAACGCAGGCCGCATTTCGAAGAACCTCGATCATCTCGAGCTGCTGGCGAACCTGTATCAGGTAGCGCGTGAGCACGAGAAAGCGATCCCGGTGATCAAGCAGGCTGCCGATGCTGGTGGCGGCGGTGCAATGTATGAGCGTCTTGGCCGGTCCTATGCTGACCTTCAGAAGTGGAAAGAGACCGAAGACGCACTCACCAGAGCGATCAGCATGGGTGGCATCAAGGACCGTGGCAACGCATACGTCCTGATCGGGCAGTCGCGCTATGAGCGTGGAGATCGGCCAGGGGCGCGTGAATCGTTCAAGACAGCGGGCAACAATGCAGGCCGCAGCTGGATCGACTTCATGAACTCTGAAGAGAACACCAAGCGTGCACTCGTCTGCTTTGAAGTTCAGTCTGCTTGGCTGAATGTCGAGAACGAAGCCAAAATTTGTAAGCGTCTCTCGGTTCTGGGCGAGGAGAACCTTCCTGAGAATTGCAAGACGATCAAGGAACGCCTCTCCGAGGCTGAAGCCAAGTTCAACGCCACACCGGAATGTAAGGGCCAGGCAACCTGACCCCCAAATGACCAGGCGGTCCAAACGCCGCTCTCTCTGATCTGAAAAAGCCCCGGACACGGTTGTCCGGGGCTTTTTACTTATGGTCGTGTGGGCCATCGCTGGGAAAGAGAAAGCGTTTGGCGCTGACCCGACATGAAACGAAATGGATCATTGCGCCCGCTATACCGGGGCCAAAAAGAAAGCCGCCGCCGTTCAAGGAAACGGCGGCGGCTTTATTGATTATGAATTCTAGTCAGGGCGGCGTCAGGACGCTGTTGTTGAAATCCCGAAAGATGTGGGGCTCGCGCTGCTCATTGGTGTAGAGGATTCATTGGACACCGAAGCCGAGGCGCCCTTCGGGCCCGTTTCCTTCAGCGGATCATCTGCGTGTTTTACCTGGCCTTCAAAGACAGCATTGGACTGGATCTGAAGCGACGAGTGCACGATGTCGCCTTTCACATGGGCGCCGGACTCCAGCTCGACCTTGCGAGCGCGGATGGAGCCACGGATCTTGCCCTTGACCTTCACAACTTCGGCTTTGACTTCGCCTGTGATGTGCCCGGAAGCGCCAATCGTAATGTCTGTCGCGGTGACATCACCATCAACAACGCCATCGATCTGAAGGGCGCCCTCGGACGTGACCGAGCCGTTGATCTTCATGTCGGCGCAAATGATGGACGCAGCGCGGGCAGCAGGCTTCATCGCTGCGCCACGGATCGCGTCCTGCTGTGTAGGAGCTTTGACGGGTTCAGGTGTGGTGGTTTCTGGATTTTTGTTTTTAGTGAACATGTCGGCCTGCTTTCAAGAATTTAGCTGGATCATAAGGTTTGCCGTTGAACCAGACTTCATAATGAAGATGGTCGCCCGTGCTTCGTCCGGTGGTCCCCATCTTGCCGACCAAGTCTCCGATTTCGACGGTATCCCCCTTTGATACCGTAATTGCGCTCAAGTGGCCATAGCGCGACTTGAATCCATGTCCGTGATCGACCTCCACAAGCCGCCCATAGCCAGAGCTTGCGCCGGCAAATGATACTTTACCGGGGCCGGCCGCAACAATTGGTGCCGCGTGGTAGGCTGCCAGATCAAGTCCGTTGTGCCAGCCTGGGCGTTTGCGGAATGGATCGATACGCATACCGTAGTCGCTGGTTTGACGGTATGGAACGCCGACCGGCCGACCAAGCGGCAAGCTGGCAACGATCTGTTCGTAATAACGCATCTCTTCAACGCGTGCGCGCGTCTGGCTGAGACGACTGTAAAACGACGCTTCGTCTGTTGTGAGGTTGGCGGCGCCGGATGTGAGCGTTGCGATTGGAACAAGCGGGCCCCCCATCTCTGCGCCGGACATGATCCTGTCGCTGCCAACGGAGGTCAACTGCAGCACACCGCGCGCGCGTTCGGCGCGATCAATGGCCAGGTCTTCCGCTTCATCCAGGATACGCTCCTGATCATATTTGAGGTTCTTGAGGCTGACGCGCGTGCCGCTCGTATCAAAGGCTGCCGTAATGGGTTCAAAGTGGCGCGACTGACGATTGTCAGCTTCCTCGATCGAGGCCTTCACCAGGAGGCCTGTACCGTCCCCCTTGAGAGCCGATACTTCCAGGTTTTCGTCGCCTTTGAGCTTGTCGAAAAGGTCTTCAAGCGCCTTTTGGCGGTCTTCCCATTCAGCTGTTTCTTTCTGGAAAGCGTCAGTGCGCTCCTCGAGAAGCGATCGGGAGAGGGCGTCCTTGGCGCGGAGCTCCTGAACCCAGCGCTCATACTTGGCAAGTTCGCGATCATCGGGGGTGCCTGCAATCGTGCTGGTCGGTCCACCGAGAACATAGCTGCCGGTAACGAAAAGGGTCCAGCCAGCCAAGGCAGCTGCGCCCGCAGCAATGATGGCCTGCTGCCAGGGCGATACCGAAATGTAGCGAACTGTGCCACCGCTGCGATGATAGATCTGGCGTTCAGGAAACGCCCGATCAAACGTCGCTTTTACGCTTGCACTCCACTTTGCCATGCACGCCACCCGTCGACTGGAAATCACACCACATACTGCAACACTTACTACAGCACGTTTCCCAAACCCGTAGACCCATAAATACCCATTTCGAACTGGGGTGAAAGCCCTACTGAGCACAATTAATGCGATTTTTCGCCTATTTGGGTAAATCCCCTGTTAATGCTAAGTAAATTGGATGACGTGTGCGTAATAAATGGGCTCCTGTCAGCTGCTCACGCAATCGAGCACTTGCTGTGCGTGTCCCTTCACCCGAACCTTGGGCCAGATTCGTTTTATCCTGCCGTCCGATCCGATTAGAAATGTTGAACGGGCGATTCCCATGTAGGTGCGACCGTACATGTTTTTCTCCACCCAGGTGCCGTAGGCCTCACAGACGCCGCCATCTTCGTCCGCACCAAGCGGAATTTTGAGGTCATGCTTGTCTGCAAATTTGCCATGCTTAGCCAGCGTGTCGCGCGAGACCCCCAGTATCTCGGCCCCGGCTGTAGCGAAGTCGGATGCGAGGGCGGAGAAGTCTTTCGCTTCGTTCGTACATCCCGGCGTGTCGTCTTTCGGGTAGAAGTAGAGAACCAGATACTTGCCCTTGTACGATGACAGCTGCTTTTTGCCATCTGTTGTCTCAATTGAAAAAGCGGGTGCTTTTGAACCTTCAACCAGTGGTATGCTCATGTAATGCTCCTATGGTGCACATTCAGGTCAATGCTTATATCAAAGGCTCTGCAGCCAGGCTGTTCGATATGAGTCGCATGAAGCTTAAGGAGCGTGCCCTTGGTTCGCCAGTCCGCCTCGACGGTTATTCTGGAAATACTCGGCGGATTGATCCTGCTCATACTGGTCGTGGCCGGCCTGCTGGCCTTCCGTCTGGCAAGTGGGCCTTTGCCGCTTGGCATTTTCAAGGATGATGTCGAGCGCGCGCTGACCCAGGCGCGCAGTGGGCATGCAGTGCGCATTGGCGATGTTTATCTGGAATGGTCCCAGGCCGACCGCCGTGTCCTGGTCAATGCGCGCGACGTGCAATTGTATGATGGGGCAAACGAACTCAGCGCTCAGGCCGCGCATGCCGAGCTTGTTCTGTCCGGCTCGTCCCTCGTGCTCGGCAAAATTGAAGTTCTCGCGATGGATCTTGATGATGGCTGGATCAATGTTGATCAGGTCACCGATACCGAATGGAAGATCGCCGGAGACCCGTTGCCGGAGATTCCGACGGGCACTTTGCCGACAACCCCGGCCGAATGGCTCGCGCGCGCGAATGAGGTGTTACCACAACTGCTCGTCGCCCTTCAGCAGACCGAGCCGACCATAGATCTCGAACGCGCGTCCTTTGATCAGTTCGAGGTACGTGTCAGGGCACGTGACGGGGCCAGTCTGTTGACACTGAAAGCAGCCAAGGGACGCGTCGCTCGGACAGACGGCGGCATTGTCCTGTCCGTTTCGGGTAGCGGCGTCGGCGAGGGGCTGCCTGCCGGGCTGGCCGCGACGCTGGAGACCTCGAATTCCGGTCAGCAGCTCAAGGCGGAATTTGCCGTTGCTAAATGGCCCCTGGCGGACTTGGCCATCCGTTTCGGGATGAGCAGCGAGCGCTTTGAAGGCCTGCCGGCCAATGTTGTCGTGTCGTTTGACGTCTCCAACGCTGCCGGCGTCGAGCAGATCATAATCGATGTGGATGCAGGTACAGGCCGCCTCCCGATAGGCAGCGATGGACTAGGCGTCGAAAGCCTGAAATTGCGCGCTGCCTATGCCGCATCGACGGATACACTTTCCATAGACGCCAGCACCGCTGGCGCTGGTCCGTTGAAGGGTAATGCCGTTCTGACTGTTCAGGATGCGATGAAGGGAGAGACGTTCAGAAAGTTCAGTCTTGTGAGCTCTGAACTCGAACTTGATCTCACGCCGCGTCTCGAGCGCCCGGTCCCGATTTCTCGCTTGAATCTCTCGGGCGAAGTTGATCTGGCGACTTATGCTTTTCGCGGCGCAGAAATGTCGCTGCGCACCGGCGACGATACGCTGAACGCCTCGGGAACATTCCAGTTTACACCCGACCGTAAACCCGGCGAACCACCCATACTTGGCAGCATCGATTTTGCATCTGAAGGCGACCTGAGCCGCGACACGGTTCTCGCCTTCTGGCCGGTGAAGCTTGGTGAGGGCGCTCGCCGTTTCACGGTGAACCGGGTGACGTCCGGTGTCATTACTTCTGCGGAGGGCCATATTGACCTTCTACGTGACAGTCTTGCCGAAGGGTTCCTGCGGGACGAAAATCTGCAACTGGACTTCACGGTGCGGGATGCCGCGGTGAGATTTCTCGACGATTTGCCTGCGGTTGAGAACGCGACAGGCAAGGGACAGCTTTCCGGCAATGGGTTCAAGGTGATTATTGAACGCGGGGAATATGGCGGCTGGGTGCTGGACGATGGCGTGGTCGATTTTCCGGCCTTCAATCCAAAGGGCGTGCCGTTCAGGGTGTTCGCCAAAGGCCATGGTCCGGCAACCAATATCATGAAAACGCTGGCGGAATCGCGCCTTAAATCAAAGTTCGATCCCGCGCGCCTGACAGGGGACGCGGAGATGACTTTTGAAATGTTCCGACCAGCGCTGGACAATGTGCCATATGATCAGGTGCGCTTCACGGTCCTCGGTGCCATCACGGATGGAGGCCTGAAAGATGCGGCGCTGGGATTTGATCTCACGAATGGCAAGTTCAACATAAACGGTAATCAGGCAGGAATCACGGTCAGCGGATTTGGGGACCTCGGCCCATCGCCTGTTCAGTTCACTTGGCGTGACGCTTTCAATGATGGCGATGCCCCATCGAATCTCTCTGCAACAGCGGTCGTCACGCCCGATGTTCTGAACCGCTTCGGTTTGCTCGGTCGCGCCTACCTCACCGGTGAGGTGCCGCTGGAAGTGCAGGCGCTGCTGAATGACGAGTCGCTATTGTCCGCAGACACGGCGCTTGATCTTGGCGAGGCGCGCATTGATCTCTCGGAAATCGGTTGGGTTAAGCCGAAGGGCGTGCCCGCCAAGGCATCTGTCCGGTACGAGAAACTGGGCGATGACACCAAATCAACCATTCTGTTCACGACTGAAGATGCGCGTATCGATGGCGAGTACTCGCTGGGGCCGGACTCCAAGCTGGTGTCGGCGACATTGCGGCGCGCATATCTCAAGAACAAGGCCGACCTCAGCGGAGATGTATCGCGCGCTGCAGGTGGTGGATTGGCCTTGTCGCTCAAAGGCACTTATCTCGATCTTTCAGGCGCGATGTCAGGGCTTGGCGGCGCAAGCGACACGGCCAACAGCAGCACAACACCACTGACAATTGATGCCGAATTGGAGACCCTGACACTGAGACCTGGGCTCGACATGCGCGCTGCCATATTGAAGGCGAGAACAGGTGCCAACGGGCTCGCCTTTTTCGAGGCGTCCGGGAAAGCTGATGACGGTTCGCCGCTCTTGGCAAAGTATGATGCAACAGTGCCGGGCGGTGCGACCGTCAATATTGAAAGCGGAAATGCTGGTTTCATGGCGCAAGCCTTGCTCGGAGCGGACTTTCTCGAAGGCGGCAAGCTGGAGCTGAAGGGGAAATTCAACAAGGATTCGTCACCTGCCAATATTGAGATCGGTTTAACAAACGTGCGCATGCGGAATGCACCGTTTCTTACCCAGATTTTGTCTCTGGCATCACTCAGGGGGCTGGCCGATACGCTCAGTGGTGAGGGCGTTCTTTTCTCTCGCATCGACATTCCGCTGAAAATCGCGGATGGCCGCTACGTAGTGACTGGTGCCAAGGCGCAGGGACCTGCACTGGGACTGACCACGAGCGGCTATGTTGAGAGCAAGACCGGCGGTATTGAATTTGATGGGGTTCTGGTACCGAGTTTCGGGTTGAACTCTGCGCTGGGCCAGATTCCGATTATCGGGGACCTCGTGGTGGGGCGTGACGGGGAGGGCGTGTTCTCCCTGACTTATTCCGTGAACGGGACTCTGGAAAAGGCGAATGTTTCGGTGAACCCGCTGTCGGCGCTCGCGCCGGGCGTCATCCGCCGGATTTTCGAAAACCCGGCAGATACGAGCATACCCGAAGCCAAGACGCGTGCGCCTGACGAACCTATTCCGTCAGAACTTGCGCCGATCCCAGAAGAGACTTTCAAATAGAAGTCGCAGTCCTAGCTGATCTTCAACAAGGCGTGACGCTTCTTGCCGGCTGATAGCTTGATTGATCCGTCAATCAGGTCAGCCATGCCCAGGGTGCCATTCTGGTCGCTAACCAAAGCGTCGTTTACCTTGGCGGCACCCTGCTTGATCAAACGGCGCGCTTCTCCATTCGATGCAGCAAGACCTGCGGCCGCGAAGGCGGCGGCGACAAGCATGCCTGCTTCGAGTTCGGCTTTTGGCACTTCGACTGTCGGCAGCGCGTCCGCTGACGCGCCATCGGCGAAAACGGCTGTAGCAGCGGCTTCCGATTCAGCGGCAACGTCTGCGCCATGGAGAAGTGTGGTTGCGGCATTGGCCAAAGCGATCTTGGCGGTGTTGATATCTGCGCCCTCGAGTTTTTCGAGTTCTGCGATATCGGCCACATCGAGATCGGTGAATAGTCGCAGGAATCGGCCAACGTCAGCGTCTTCGGTGTTACGCCAGAACTGCCAGTATTCGTAAGGGCTCTTGCGATCGGCATTGAGCCAGACAGCGCCATCCGCGGTCTTGCCCATCTTGCCGCCGGACGCCGTGGTAATCAGGTGTGAGGTCAGGCCATACGCATCGCCACCCGCAACGCGGCGCGTAAGTTCGACACCGTTAATGATGTTGCCCCACTGGTCTGATCCGCCGAGTTGGAGGCGGACGCCGTGACGCCTGTACAGCTCAAGGAAGTCGTACGCCTGGAGCAGCATGTAGTTGAATTCAAGGAACGTATAAGGCTGCTCGTTGCGCAGGCGGCGGTCGACCGTTTCCTGCTTGATCATCGTGTTGATCGTGAAGTGTACACCGTAGTCTCGCAGGAACTCGACATAGCCAATCTTCGAAAGCCAATCGTCATTGTTGACCATGATGGCATCGGTCGGGCCGTCGCCGAATTTCAGGAAGGGCTCAAACGCCTTCTTGATGCCTGCCATGTTCGACGCGATCTGCGCGTCCGTCAGGAGGGGGCGTGATTTTTCCTTGTCGGTAGGGTCGCCGACCTTGGTCGTGCCACCGCCCATCAGGACGACGGGCTTGCCGCCGCTGCGTTGGAAGTGGTGCAGCATCATGATCTGGAGGAGAGAGCCGACGTGCAGGCTGTCGGCCGTTGCGTCGAAGCCGATATAGCAGACCGGGATGCCTGAAGCGCAATAGGAGTCGAGTTCAGCCGCGTGTGTCATCTGCTTGATGAAGCCGCGTGAATCGAGGGTTCTCAGGAATTCCGACTTGTATTCGGTCATTGTCTCGTGTCTCCGTAAGCGCAGGCGCGTAACACGGAAAGCAGGACTCTTGAACCATCCAATTCACGATCAGGGGCCGCAATGGGTGGCCGGGTTCATGTCCGGAACCTCGCTGGATGCAACAGATGCGGCCCTGATCCTGACTGACGGCGAGAAGGTGCTTGAGTTCGGACCGGTCGCTGAGCGCAAATATACGGTGCGCGAGCGGCAGGCCTTGCAGGAGGCGACGGATGCCGCGCGGGCGTGGAACTGGCTGGGACCGATGCCGGAGGATGCGTTTGAAGCTGCCCGGAAAGTGATTACCGAGACCCATGCCGAGGCATTCGAGATGCTGCGCAATGGGTCGGGATCGGGTATGCCAGGCCCGTTGGCGGGGGTTCACGGGCAAACCGTGCTCCATCGGCGGCCCCGGCCGGGACAGATTGGGGCTACGCTACAACTGATTGATGCCGCGGCGCTGCAGGCGGCGCTGGGCGTCACGCTGGCCTATGATTTCCGCACGGCGGATGTGGCCGCAGCCGGGCAGGGCGCCCCACTCGCGCCGGCTTACCATGGGGCGCTGCTGGAGCGGGCCGGCGACGGGGCGAGCGCCGTGCTGAACCTCGGCGGCGTGGCGAACATCACGGCGCGGATGGCGGACGGGATGCTGTTTGCCTTCGACACGGGACCGGCCAACGGACCGATCGACGAGTGGGTCGAGGGACATGGCAAAGGCACACATGACGCTGGCGGCGCCTATGCGGCGGCAGGACGGGTTCACGAGGGGCTTTTGGTGCAGTTGATGGACCATGACTGGTTCCAGGAACTGCCGCCGAAGTCGCTCGATCGCTATGACTTCACTGCCAGCATGGCGCGTGGCCTGTCGCTTGAGGACGGCGCTGCGACGCTGACCGCCTTTTCGGCACGCGCGGTAGCGGCAGGCGTCGCGCAACTGCCGGATATGCCTGAGCGCGTCATTGCGTGCGGTGGTGGGCGGCACAATCCGTCCTTGATGACGGCGCTGGCGGTGGCGCTGCCATGTCCTGTGCTGAGTGCTGAACAGGCTGGGTGGCGCGGGGATTCGATCGAGGCGGAGGCGTTTGCGTTCCTGGCGGCCCGTACGGTGCGCGGCTTGCCGATCAGCTGGCCGACAACAACGGGCGTTCCGGCCGCCATGACGGGCGGCCGGGTGCTCGGTTAGTCTTTTTCGGCTTCGATGCGGAGCTTTTCTTCGGCATCTTCGAGACGCTGGATCAGGTATTGCTCACAGAGGCCAATCAGCTCGTCGCGCTTGTCGACGTAGAAGTGGTTGGCACCTTTGACCCGGGCGCGTTCAATGACTTCGCCCTTCTGGACGCGCACCTTGGTAAGGGCGCGCTCGATGTCTTCCGGGCTGGCAATGGCGTCATTGTCGCCATTGACGATCAGGCCTGAGGCCGGGCAGGGCGCCAGGAATGACAGGTCATAGTGATTGGCTGGCGGGGAGATGGCGAGGAAACCATCGATTTCCGGGCGGCGCATCAGCAGCTGGAGCGTGATCCATGCGCCGAAGCTGTAGCCGGCACACCATACATAACGCGGGCTCTCGCTGAGGTTCTCGATATAGTCGAGCACGTAAGCAGCGTCTTCAAGCTCGCCGATGCCCTGATCATAAACGCCCTGGCTTCGGCCGACGCCGCGGGAATTGTAGCGCAGGACGCCGAATCCGTGACGCTCGAACATCTGGTACAGCATGATCGAGATAGGATCCTGCATCGTTCCGCCCGCTTTGGGGTGTGGATGAAGGACGAGCGCAATAGGGGCGCCAGGAAGCGGCGGCTCTGTGTAGCGCGCCTCGATACGGCCCTGTGGGCCCGGAATGATCAGTTCTGCCATGACACCCTCGGTTTAAAGTCTCTTGTAAGGGCGCGGTCATAAGCCAAATGGACTGCGAAATGCAAATTTTTCTGCAGGTGCACTGTGGGGCTGGAGCGAGTATACCTGAATCCATGATTTATGCGGACCACAATGCGACGGCCCCGATGCGCCCAGAAGCGCGGGAAGCCATGCTGGCGGCGCTCGACCTGGGCGCGACGAACCCTTCCTCGGTACACACCAAGGGGCGTGCGGCGCGTGCAGTGGTGGAAACCGCGCGTACTCAGGTTGGCGGTGCCATCGGCAGCCGTGCGGCTGACGTCATCTTTACCGGGGGGGGTACGGAAGCGGATGCGCTGGCCGTGCAGGGCGTTGTCGATGCGCTTGAAGGTCGCTGCACTTTGATCGTGTCGGCGATTGAGCATGAAGCCATTGCAAAGTCGGCGGCTCATTCGGGCGCATTGATCCAGACGGCCTACGTAACAACAGCTGGCATTGTGGACCTGGAAGACCTTCGCGCGCGCATGGCTGACTGGGATTCCGAAGCCCATGGCATGCCTGTTCTTTGCCTTATGCTGGCCAACAACGAGACCGGGATCATTCAGCCGGTTGCCGAAGCCGCCGCCATTGTGCGCGAGGCCGGCGGCCTGACGATCTGCGATGCGGTTCAGGCGCTAGGCAAAATTCCGGTAAATGTGGGCCTGCTGGGCGTCGATTACCTGTCTGTTTCGGCCCACAAAATTGGCGGCCCGCAGGGCGTGGGAGCGCTGTGGCACCGGGCAGGAGCGCCGCTGAAAGCTATTCTTTACGGTGGCGGGCAAGAGCGGTCACTGCGGTCAGGTACGGAAAACGTGGCTGGAATCGCGGGTTTTGGCGCGGCTGTTGAAGCGGCCGTTCGTGATTTGTCGAAATATGCGGCCCTCGCGAAACAACGGGACGCCATGGAAGCCCGCCTCAAGGCTGAGGGGGATGTGGTGGTTATTGGCGAAGAAAGCCCGCGCCTTGCCGGGACGTCGAACTACGCGCGGGCTGGCTTTCGGGCCGAAACACAGGTCATGGCGCTGGATCTGGCCGGCGTGTGTGTCTCTGCAGGTTCCGCTTGCTCTTCAGGCAAGGTCAAGCGATCTGTCGTGTTGATGGCCATGGGCGCATCTGACGCCCTTGCGGAATCTGCGATACGCACCAGCTTTGGATGGAATAGTGAACCCGCCGATTTTGACGGTGTGGCGAATGCCTGGCTGGAAGCAGCCCGGCGTACGGTTTTGAAGGAGAAGGTGTGATGGACTGCTGCGGCGGCACCACCGAGCACGAAGACGACTGCGGAGAAGTCAAAGTTAAGGATAGCATCGACGCGAAAACCGTCGAAGCTGCCAAGGCCTTGGAATCCGAGAACTATTCGGCGGGTTTCTCCACGACGATCGAGACCGATTTTGCGCCAAAGGGCCTGTCGGAGGACACGATCCGTTACATTTCGGCGGCCAAGAACGAGCCCGAATGGCTGCTCGAATGGCGCCTGAAGGCCTACGAACGCTGGCTGACGATGGAAGAGCCGAGCTGGGCAATGGTCCGCTATCCCAAGATCGACTACCAAGCATACTATTATTACGCGGCGCCGAAAGCCGGGGCGAAATATGCCTCGATTGATGATGTGCCGAAGGAAATCCTCGAAACTTACGAAAAGCTGGGTATCCCGCTGCGCGAGGCAGAGGTGCTGCTAGGTGTTGAAGGCGCGGTCGAAACCGCAGCCGAGGGACGAGAGAAGCCGCGCGTGGCCGTTGATGCCGTTTTTGACTCAGTTTCGGTGGCGACGACGTTCCGCAAGGAGCTTCAGAAGGCCGGGGTCATCTTCATGTCTATCTCGGAAGCCGTGCATGAATATCCGGACCTGGTGAAGAAGTATCTGGGCACCGTAGTGCCCCAGTCGGACAATTTCTTTGCGACGCTGAACAGCGCCGTGTTTTCGGACGGGACGTTTGTTTACATTCCAAAGGGCGTGCGCTGCCCGATGGAGCTGTCGACCTATTTCCGAATGAATGCCGAGAATACGGGCCAGTTCGAGCGCACGCTGATCATTGCCGATGAAGCGGCCTATGTGTCGTATCTGGAAGGCTGTACGGCGCCGATGCGCGACGAGAACCAGCTGCACGCGGCTGTCGTCGAGCTGGTGGCGCTGGAAGACGCCGAAATCAAGTATTCCACAGTCCAGAACTGGTGGCCTGGCGATGAGGACGGCAAGGGCGGCATCTTCAATTTCGTGACCAAGCGCGGCGATTGCCGGGGCGACCGGTCGAAGATTTCGTGGACGCAGGTCGAAACCGGCTCGGCGGTGACGTGGAAATACCCATCCTGTATCCTGCGCGGCGATGACAGCGTCGGCGAGTTCTACTCGATTGCCGTCACCAATGGGCGACAGCAGGCCGATACCGGCACCAAGATGATTCATCTTGGCAAGCGCACCAAGAGCCGGATCATTTCCAAAGGTATTTCGGCGGGTAAGTCTGACAACACCTATCGCGGCCTCGTTTCTGTGAACCGGAAAGCCGTGAATGCCCGCAATTTCACCCAGTGTGACTCGCTGCTGATTGGCGACAAGTGCGGCGCGCACACAATTCCGTATGTCGAGAACCGCTGTGCCAGCGCGCAGCTGGAGCACGAGGCGACGACGACAAAGCTGTCGGAAGACCAGCTGTTCTATGCGCGCCAGCGCGGCATTGCCGAGGAAGATGCCGTGGCCCTGCTGGTGAACGGGTTCGTGCGGGATGTGCTGCAGCACCTGCCGATGGAATTCGCGGTTGAAGCGCAAAGCCTGCTCAAAGTAAGCCTGGAAGGCAGTGTCGGTTAGGGATTTCAGCCGGGATCAACGATTTCAAAGGGATTCCGCCTGTGGGTTTCTCTGTCGCGGGGGCTTTCCCTTGGGGGCCGGGCAGCTTACATGCGCCCTATGTTGAAAATTACAGACCTGAGCGCCACGGTAGGCGAAGATTCCGAAGCCAAGACCATCCTCAATGGCCTGTCGCTAGACGTGCCTGCGGGCGAGGTTCATGCGATCATGGGACCGAACGGGGCAGGCAAGTCGACCCTGTCTTACGTGTTGACGGGCCGGAGCGGCTATGAGGTGACGGGCGGAAGCGCGACCCTCAATGGCGAGAACGTGCTGGACATGGATCCGGAAACCCGCGCCGCGAAAGGGATGTTCCTGTCTTTCCAGTATCCGGTTGAGATTCCCGGCGTGCCGGTGATGACCTTTGTGCGGACCGCGATGAATGCGCAGCGCAAGGCGCGCGGCGAGGACGAGATTTCCGCGCCGGACTTCATCAAGAAATCGCGCGATGTCGCCAAGACGCTGAACCTTGACGCCGAGATGCTTAAGCGGCCGGTGAATGTCGGCTTTTCGGGTGGCGAGAAGAAGCGGCTCGAGATTTACCAGATGATGATGCTGGAACCGAAATTCCTGATCCTCGACGAGACGGACAGCGGCCTCGACATTGATGCGTTGAAGACGGTGGCCGATGGTGTGAACGCGATGCGTGACCCGTCGCGCGGCATGTTGGTGATCACGCACTACCAGCGCCTGCTCGATTATATCAAACCGGACAAGGTGCATGTTCTGGCCAAGGGGCGCATCATCAAGACAGGTGAAGCCGACCTTGCGCTGCGCCTTGAAAAAGAAGGCTATGACGGAGTTCTGGGAGAGGCGGCGTGACCACCGCCCTTCGCGACTTCATCAAGAACCCTACGCCGGCCGAGCTGGAACTGGTGGCGCGCTATGGTGCGCAGCCGGAAGATTCGCGGCGTGAGCGGGCTTTCCTCGCGTTCGCAGAAACAGGCTTGCCGCATCGGCGGATGGAAGCGTGGAAGTGGTCTGACTTCAAGGCGGCGCTGAAGACCCTCGATGCGCCTGCTGCGGCTTCCGCGAAGGACCCGTTGCCGCATGATGGCGCGCTTGTGTTTCGTTTTACGCCAAACGGCTTTGAAGCGCCCGCCAATATGCCAGATGGCATTCGCATGGTGGAGCAGCCTGGGATGCAGGCCTTTCCGGGAGCGGAGGATGTGCCGCTTGGCGCGCTGGCGGCTGCGCTGTCTGGCGGAGGCAAACGCCCCGCAACACTGACATTCGAAATCACGTCAGGTGATTTGCCGCGACTTCATTTTGTTTTTAACGGCTCAGGTCAGGCCAGCTTTGCGCGGATTGTATTTCTTATCAGGTCGGGCGCCTCGCTGAACCTCTCCGAGAGCTACCTCGGTGGCGCTGGTCTGACATCAGCTGTGTTTGAATTCGACCTGGAGCAGGACGCTGCGCTTAATCGCGCCATCTTCCAGCGCGGCGGGGCAGACGAGGCATTGGCCGTGACCGGCATCGCGCACTTGGGGGCGAATGCCGAGATGACGCAGACCACGCTGTCATATGGCGCAAAGGCTGCGCGGATGGAGACGCGCGTCGTGCATCAGGCCTCCGGCGCGAAGCTGAACCTCAATGCCGCTTATCTTTCGGGTAAAGGCTTTCATGCCGACATCACGACGAATGTGCGCCACGGCGCGCCGTCCTGCGTGACACGGCAGCTGACCAAGGGCGCCGTTCTCGATGGCGGCACAGGCGTGTTCCAAGGCAAGTTCTTCGTGCCACGCAAGACAGGGCAGCACACGGACGCAGACATGCAGCATCAAGCCTTGCTGCTGGAAGACGGCGCCCAGGTGTTCGCAAAGCCCGAACTTGAAATTTACGCCGACGATGTTGAGTGCGCACATGGCAATACGTGCGGTGCGCTGGATGATGCGCAAATGTTCTACTTGCGCCAGCGCGGTATTCCGGAAAATCAGGCGCGTGCATTGCTGACGGAGGCGTTTATCGCTGAAGCGCTTGGCAAAGCCGATGAGTCCGTGCGCGATGTGTTGCTGGCAGAAGCTCAGAACTGGCTGTCTTCATGACGCGGGCATTTGATGTTTCCGAGATTCGGAAGGAATTTCCGATCCTGTCGCGGCAGGTCAACGGCAAGCCGCTGGTCTATCTGGATAACGCGGCGAGCGCGCAAAAGCCCAATGCCGTGATCGATGCGATCGCGAACCAGAGCCGTACCGCATATGCCAATGTCCACCGGGGTATCCACACGCTGTCGAACGAGACGACAGAGGCCTATGAGGCAGGGCGAGAAGCCGCGCGCGGTTTCCTGAACGCACCCGACACGCATGGCATCATTTTTACGAAGGGCGCAACTGAGGGGATAAACCTCGTCGCATCGTCGCTGGCTGGTACGATCCAGCCGGGCGACGAGATCGTTTTGTCGGTGATGGAGCACCATTCGAATATCGTGCCATGGCACTTCCTGCGCGAGCGGCACGGCGCTGTCCTGCGCTGGGTGGGCCTACACGCGGATGGCTCGCTGGACATGGATGGCCTGCGGGAGGCTGTGGGCCCGAAGACGCGGATGGTCGCGATCAGCCACATGAGCAACGTGCTGGGCACCGTCAATGATGTGGCGGAAGTCGGCCGCATTGCACATGCGGCCGGAGCAAGAGTTCTCATTGATGGGTGCCAGTCTGCGGTACATCTGGGTGTTGATGTGCAGGCGCTGGATTGCGACTGGTTCGTCTTTTCGGGGCACAAGCTTTACGGTCCGACCGGGATTGGCATCCTGTATGGCAAGGCGGATGCCCTCGCCGAAGCGCGACCCTATCAGGGTGGCGGCGAAATGATCGAGACGGTCAGCATGGACCGTATCACCTATAACGAAGCGCCGCACAAGTTTGAGGCCGGCACACCGCCAATTCTTGAGGCGATTGGACTGGGCGCGGCGATTAACTGGTATCGGCAGTTTGATCAGGCAGAGATAGCGGCGCATGAGCACGCCTTGTATCAGCGCGCGCTTGAGGGCCTGCGCGGCATCAATGGCTTACGCATTCATGGCGAGGCGCCCGGCAAGGGGGCGGTATTGGCATTCAGCCTCGAGGGTGCCCATCCGCATGATCTTGCACAGATCCTTGACCGTTATGGTGTGGCGATCCGTGCAGGCCACCATTGCGCCCAGCCATTAATGACCCATCTAGGAGTTAGTGCTACGGCACGTGCGAGCTTCGGAATCTACAATACAGAGGCCGAAGTGGACGTATTCATAGAGGCGCTGGAAAAAGCGCGCGGAATGCTGGTATAGAAGGTCAGATATGGCAGATGACATGACCTCTCGCGACATGGTTGACGTATCCGACACAGCGGATGTGGCCCCTTCGGCTATTCCGCAGGATGAACTCAATCGCATCACGGATGCCCTGATTGTGGCATTCAAGACGGTGTTTGACCCGGAAATCCCCGTGGACATCTACGAACTGGGCCTGATCTACAAGGTCGACATTGATGATGACCGCAAGGTGGACGTCGACATGACGCTGACGGCGCCAGGCTGCCCCGTGGCTGGCGATATGCCGGGCTGGGTGGAGACGGCCGCCAGAACGGTTGAAGGCGTGACGGATGTCGAGGTGCGCCTCACGTTCGATCCGCCTTGGGATCCATCGCGCATGTCCGACGAAGCGCGCCTCGCTCTGAACATGCTTTGATTGAATCCCGAGCCAACGGACCCTATCTGTAACCCATGGCTAGAAGACCCCGCCCGAAACCCGTGAGCCTGACCGACGCCGCTGCGGTGCGCGTTAAGGAAATCATGAACGAACGCGGCGCAGGATTCCTGCGCGTAGGCGTAAAGAATGGCGGCTGTGCCGGCATGGAATACGTGATGGATTATGCCAAGGCGCCTGAGCCGCTCGATGAAGTCGTCGAAGAAAATGGCGTGACGATCCTGATCGACGCTAAGGCGGTACTGTTCCTTCTTGGAAGCCAGGTGGATTATGAAACCACGATGCTGCACGAGAAGTTTGTGTTCAGAAACCCGAACCAGACCGACGCGTGTGGTTGCGGTGAGAGCGTGACAATCGTGCCAGCGGTTGACGCCTAGGCTTTTCGCCCGGCCTGAAGCGGGGCTGACATGATTATCCAGAGCTTTGAACCTATTGCCGCCCCTGATGCGCAAATCCTTATTCTTGGAAGCATGCCTGGTATCGCCTCGCTGGAGGCAAACCAGTATTATGCGCATCCCCGCAATGCTTTCTGGCGCATCATGGGTCAGCTGTTTGGGGCAGGCATTGAAACGCCCTATGCCGAACGGCAGGAGATTCTCTTATCCCGGCGTGTTGCCGTGTGGGATGTGCTTCAGTTCTGTCAGCGCGACGGCAGCCTCGACTCGAACATAAAAGATGAGGTCCCGAATGATTTTGCGCGCTTCTTCGCTGCACATCCGCATATCCGGCGCATCGGTCTGAATGGCGGCAAGGCGGCCAAAAGTTTCGATAAGCATGCGTCTATATACCTGCCAACAGGGGCTGCTTTAGTGGCACTGCCATCCACCAGTCCTGCGCATGCATCAAAGAGCTTCGAGCAGAAATGTGCGGAGTGGCTAGCGGCCTTGATTGACTGAAAGGCGGTGCATCAGGGCTTCTGGAATGCGGCCAGATTGTCAGATGTAGGCTTGGCTTCCATGCCTTTCGGTGGATCCGGGATGAGCGTCGCGCGGACAGGCGGCCCACCGCGCACCTCGGCCACCAACTCGGCAGTTCGCGTTTCGACGGCCTCCGTAAGGCGGGCCATGAATTCTTCCTTGGGAAGGCCGGGTGGTATCGGTTCCAGGAACTCGATGACGGCGGTGCCCGGCGTTTTGTTGGTTTCCTGCTGGCGCCAGAACAGGCCGATATTGGTGGCGACGGGTACAACCGGCACGCCCATTGCCTCGGACATGTGCCAGACACCGGGCTTGTAACGGAAATGGTAGTCAACGGGGGCAAGGTGGCCTTCCGGGTATATCAGGACGCGTCGGCCATCTTTTCGCGCGGTCTCCATGCCTTCACGCAAGGATTCGGCCTTGCGTTCGCCGCCGCCGCAGGTGTCGATCACAATCGCGCCCAGCTTGCGCAGGATGCCCCCAACGAGCGGAAATTTTTCGAGGTGGTCGCCTGTGACGAAGGCAAGGTTCGGGACTTCCGGATAAATAAGGTAGCCGTCGCCCCAGCTCTGATGCTTGGCGGCGATGACAAAGGCGCCTTCAGGCAGCCTGTCTCGGCCGCGCACCTGCTTTCGAATCCCGCCAAAGATGCGAAGGTTCCAGTTCATCGCGCGGGTATAGCTGCGGATGATGGTCCTCACGGGGCTGTGTCCTGGAAGGGCCAGGAAGGGCAGTGAGACCAGAACGTAGCCAACAGAGAGCAGGTAATAGTTTACCGTAAAAAGGAAGCCGCGCATCAGAATGAGCTTTCTTGAAGAGACGAGTGGTCTTAGCCGGAATGAAGAACGGCGAGGATGGCCTTTGTGAAGGCATCCGTGTGTTGTGAGAGCGGGCCGGGCAGTCGGTTATAGATCTTGTTCTGGCCCGCCTGCATGATCACACCCAGGGCCATTGCGGCTTTCACAGCAGGATCGCCTTTGGGGATGGTTCCATCCTGCATGAGACCTGCAACAATCCGCTCAGTAATGGACACAGGATCGTCCTCACGGCGTTTGTCGTAGGGCAGGTATCGGTTGAGGGAGACAAGGTGGAAAGAGAAGAGGAGGAAGTCCTCGTCGGCCAGCTGGCAATAGGCCGACACGGCGGCGCCGACTTTTTCGTCCAGGCTGCCATCAGCCGCGAGCGCCTCCATCATCATTTTACCGAGGCGATTATGCGTTTCCATGAACAGGGCAAGCGCGAGCTCATCCTTGCCCTTGTAGTGACGATAAAGGGCGCCTTCAGACACGCCGGCCTGTTCCGCAATTTCTCGCGTCGTTGCGGCATCGACCCCTTCATGAATGAAGAGTTTGAGTGCGGCACGCTCGATTTTCGGGCGTGCATTGCGAGCGCGGGGCTTCTTGCTGGCCTCGCGGGCAGGGGCGGGTGAGCGCGGCATTTGAGCGTTCCTTGTCGTTGTCCGATATCTAGCACGCAAGAAAATATCAGGCAAGTGAACAATCGCTCACTGATTCTTTGGCGACGCTCCTGCAAAGTAATTAGATCCACAAAAAATGGAGTTCGAGGCTGGGTGTTGTCCGCCTAGGACGCGAATTCGACCCGGTAGCTTTCGATCACGGTATTGGCGAGCAGCTTCTCGCACATTTCTTTCACACGCTTTTCGGCCGCGGCAGAATCCAGCGTATCGCCGATATCAAGCTCAATGACACGGCCGATGCGCGCTGCTTCGACTTCCTTGTAGCCCATACGGGTGAGTGTGTCGGCCACGGCCTTGCCCTGAGGGTCGAGAACACCTGATTTCAGGGCAACGTGGACAATGGCTTTCATCGGGAAGGGCTCCGTAAGGGTGAGTCGCGCACCGTTTAGCGCACTCCGGTTCAGAAGGGAACGCGTTGGCGGTCGATGCGCCTACTTACCGCCCGTAAAGCTCACGACGTTGTCCGTTTCGCCGGATTCCTTGATGATTCCGAGGCGACGGGCGACTTCAGCATAGGCTTCGGTCACGCCACCTAGGTCGCGGCGGAAACGGTCCTTGTCGAGCTTTTCGCCCGTGTCGAAATCCCAGAGGCGGCAGCTGTCCGGGCTGATTTCGTCAGCGAGCAGGATGCGCGGCAATTCACTGTCGCCCTCGAAATAGCGGCCGAATTCCAGTTTGAAGTCTACAAGGCGGATGCCGACAGCGGCAAACAGGCCGGACATGAAATCATTCACCCGCAGCGCGAGGGAGATGAGGTCATCATACTCCTGCGGTCCGGCCCAGCCAAAAGCGGCGATATGCTCTTCGGTTACCAGCGGGTCACCCAGAGCGTCGTCCTTATAGTAGAATTCGACCATCGGACGGGGCAGGACCTGACCTTCCTCGATTCCGAGGCGCTTGGACAGCGTGCCAGCGGCGATGTTGCGCACAACGACTTCCAGCGGGATGATTTCCACTTTCTTGATCAGTTGCTCGCGCATGTTGAGGCGGCGGATGAAGTGCGTGGGAATGCCAACAGCGCCAAGACGGGTCATCATGAACTCGCTGATGCGATTGTTCAGAACGCCTTTGCCATCAAGGACGGCCTTCTTCTGGGCGTTGAAGGCTGTGGCGTCGTCCTTGAAATACTGAATCAGGGTACCTGGCTCAGGTCCTTCATACAGTATCTTTGCCTTACCCTCATAAACGACGCGCTTTTTCGACATTCGACAGAGCCCTTCCATGGGTGATCAAGGGCCCCTGGCGGCTTGGAATCGCCATCATACCCTCTAGCCGGCGACTGTTACGCCAAGTCGCACCGATAAACAATTATTGCGCGCACCTGTTGTGGCACCCTATATGAGCCAAAATCCCGAATTTCTCGCTGAAAGGCCACTTCCATGAGCTCATTTGACGATCGTGAACGCGCAGAAGAGGCGAGATACGCCCTTGATCAGGAAACCCAATTCAAGGTTCTTGCCCGGCGCAACAAGCTACTTGGTTTGTGGGCAGCTGATCTGATGGGTCTGATCGACGGTGATGCCGAGGCCTATGCCAAAACCGTTGTCCTGTCGGATCTTGAAGAAGCGGGCGAAGAGGATGTGTTTCGCAAGGTTCGCGGCGATTTCGATGCCGCAGGTATTGATCGCACAGACGCCCGCATCCGCGAGCAGATGGCACAGCTGATGCCTGTTGCACGCGAACAGATCATGAAAGACCTCAAGGAATAGGATCGAGAATCGCTGCCCTGTTCTTTGGCGGCGGGCAATTCGTTCCTTTCGGCCGTCTGGCGCCTCCACGTACGCGGGTGGCCAGGATGACGCTTTCCTGTATCCGGTCAGCAATCTGGTTCGTGGTCAGGGCCGACGTTATGCAAGTCAATGGTTCACCATTGTCTGCAGCGATGATGACGGCGATGCCAGCCTGGCCGCCATACCAGTCCCATAGATAGGCCGCATCATGTGATGCCGTCAGCTGCTGAAGGCTTTCAACAATGGCCGTCTGCGCTGCGTCATCGCTGAGCGTCACCCGCGTTTGATCCAGATTGACCAGGACGGCGCCGCGCTCCGCGAACATTTCGACGGCATCATGCAGGCGCGGATCGAGGACCCGACATAGCGGGCACCAATTGGCGGTGAAATTCACCACCTTTACGCTTGGCTCTGCTGCGGCCGACGGGGTGCTGACCAGCACAAGAGTGATGAGGCTGAGTATCTTGTCGCGCATCTTCTGAAGTTAGACTGTTCTTCCAGTTGCTGGCCAGTGGAAGACTCAGATCTGTGAGGCGGTTAGCGCGTCAATTGCGCAGTGACCTGTCCGGCATGCGTCGGGCGCTGCGGGAGGAACAGATCACTGCAAGCGCGGGTTTTTTCGCCTAGTGGCGAGAAGGAAATGCACGAATAATGTGCCGCCGCACCCGATTCGAAGGTCGGCTTGCCGTGCCAAGCGGACATGAATGGCTTGCCAGTCCAATTGTTGATGATGATGCTGCCAGGCGTTCTGGGCACGAAAGCATCGCCTTTAATGGTCTTGTAGTAGGGACGGCCGTCGACAAACCACGTAATGCCCTCCGGACTCCATTCGAAGGCGTAGAGGTGATCGGCTTCTGAAGCATCGAATGGCAAGTCGAAAGTCGCCGAGGCGCCTGTCTTGCCCTTTCGGAAATAATTGAAATGGATCCGGGACGTGTCCATGCCCAAGAACTCTATGTCGATCTCGTCATGGGCCGTGCCCTCGTATGAGCCTGTATAGGTGAAGAAGGAGGAGACCAGGCCGGACCCCTTGGACGGGCGCATAACAACCTCGTAGCGACCGTAGCCATACGTCTTTACGGTCTTCATCTCGGCGCCCGTATAGGGACCGGAGCGAGATTCTTCGCGATGGACCTCAAGGGCCGCACCATCAGCGGACTGCTTGATGTTCTTCGGCGACCAGTCTCCACCATAGTGGCCATCGGGGTTCGCAAAATCTGAACGGTAGTAGAAGGCATCATTCTGCGCATCGCCCAGCAGCGAGATGAATCCCGGTGAGGAGCGGATGAGTGCGGGGGGCTTCGTCAGGGTTGGCACACTGGGCGCCTGCGGAGCGGTCGACGCGGCTGGTGCAGGTGCCACCACGGTTTCATCGGTATCCACCGGGTCAACGGAGGCGGGCGCAGGGGCTTCCGGCATGGGAGCTTCAATCTGGGCAATCGTCACTTCGACAGCCATAGGCGAATTGATGGCACTCAAGGTTAAAATGCCAAAACTGCACACCGCAACGAGCATGGACACAACGAATGCGTCCATCCCCGAGGAATTGCTCATACCAGATTGTTTTTGTTCAGAATTACTCAACTTAACGCCGTGCTTTCAGGTTAATCATATCCTAAAAAAGCAAGAATTGCGCCAAGTCGTATGATTAACAACCCTAGAGCTGAGGTTCAGGCTGCGCCGGGACCTTCATTGTTGGAATTCAGCGCCTTCATATTGCGCATCATGAAGAGAGGCACTGAGCCAATGGGCGTTAAGGCCCAGTCGAGTGGTTGATCGTGAGATTCGGAAGGGACCGAGTCTATCTGCTGGGCTGCGTAGGCGAGGGCGCAAGCGAAGGCGCGGCCTGCATCGCGCAGGGTGCCGATCGCCTGGTCATAGTGGCCTTTGCCATAGCCGAGGCGGTTGCCCATGGCATCGAAGGCGAGAAGCGGTGTGAGGATGAGCGTCGGGTTTACTTCCGGCGCATCAACGCCGGGTTCAGAAAGGCCAAAGGGGCGGCGCTCCAGAGGCTCGCCAATCGACCATAGGCGCCAGGTCATGCGCCCATCATCTTCAATGCGTGGCAGACACAGCTCGGCGCCGGCGCGGCTGAGACGCTGCATCAGAGGCGCCGGATCGATCTCTTCGTTGATTGCCACATAGCCGGCGACAACGGGTCCGTAGCGTTCGAGCAGCTTCATCGGAAAGAGGTCGGCCAGCTTTTCAGCGGCGTCTGGATCACGCGAAGCGGCTTCAGCACGCAGGGTGCGCATGCGGTGTCGGAGTTGTGTCTTATCGGGAACCTGAGCCATGGGCAGAGCCTTAACTCGGGTCTGCGCTCACGTCACCCAGGAATGATAGCGCACAAGAACCGCAGTCGTCGCTGGGCATATTCTCTCCCGTCAACCTAGAGACTAGGTGGGCGCCGGGTGAGCCCAGACCAGGGTCCGAACCAGAATGCCAGCTCCCTGACGATGAGTAAGGTCGCCGGAGATCAGTCCCATTGCGGGCGCCGCAGCCCTTGTGCAGCGACAGATGTAGGCCTCAACTGCGACGATTGTAAGAGCGTTTATTCCGCAGAGATGTCGACATCGAATGCGTAAAGCAGCGTTTGTTGTTTGTCGGAGAAATTATTGTCGGAAATCATCCATATGCGCAGCGTGCCATCATCGCGCAGCTCGCCGGCAACGCCCTCGAAATTATCGACCAACATGGGCCGTTTGAGTTCAATCCTGTCGTTTGATGTCGACCAGGTGATGATATTTCGGTTTCCACGGATAGGATCATAGCTGCGGTAGAGCGTCAGAATGATCGGTGATCCCGCGCTTGAGGCGATTTCGTCCCGGCCGACAAAGGAATATCCGCGCGGGTTGTCGGCGACATCGCCAGTCAGCATGCTTGTGCCGTCCGCGAAGACTGCACCCATGGCGGACGGGCCGCCAAACATGCTCTCAAAACCGTAGGTGAGTAGACCATCTGGGGAGATGGACAGCGCCTCGGCGCCCTGATTCTCATCAATTGGTTTGCCCGCAACCGTGTCGGGAAGCATCGTCACAAGGGCCGCCCTCGCACTGGCTCCGCAGTTTTCCAGATCGAAAGCTTCAAGCCGGTGATTACGCTCAAAGCTGACAATTGCGAGGCCGTCCCGGAATACGAGACCTTCGGCATCGCCGTCTGCCTTCCCTGATAACTGACTGCCATCCTGCGCCAACATATAGGCCAGTTTGCCTGTTCCATCCGGGCGCCCGTCCGTCATGCCGAGCCAGACAAATGCGCCGACATCAGAAATGGACAACAGGTTCCCGTCTTTGAGGATTTCGAGGCCGGACAGACCACCAAAATTGGCATTTTCGGATGTGAGGCTCCAGCCACCCGCAAAGGCAACCGTGTCAGGCAGAGGCGGATTGGCATCTTCGTTGTTCAACGCGACGGATGTTGCCGTGATGCCCAGCGGCAAAGGGGAAGCGTCGGCTGTTCTGGTGGGGCAGGATTCCTCACGCAATGTGCGGGACGCTGTTTCGAAACTCCACAAGGCGGTCGTTGGCGAAGGCGTTGTGGTTGCTGGCGTGACGGTTTGGGGGGCTGTGCAAGCGGCCATCGCCATAAATAACGGCGCGAGATGGAGCGAATTTTTCATGCGACAGGCCATTTGCGGATATGGATTCCTGTAGCTGCGTCTCCCATCCCAAGGCGGCAAATACAAGGCACGAATAGCGAAATTTGCGTGACGGCCATGAGAGGTCTGGATTTAGAAAGCGAACCCATACAAGAGAGTCTGAATGACGCAGATTCCTCTCGCCCGCCGCTCACCGATTCCACCGGAAAGCTGTAATCTCGCCAGTGCCATAGAGGTCGTGGGCGACCGGTGGACGCTGTTGATACTTCGCGCCGCGTTGTATGGCGTGCGGCGGTTCGATGACTTTCAGGCAGAACTGAAATGTCCACGGACCGTCCTGTCCGGACGCCTGAAGGGGTTGGTTGATGCCGGTTTGCTTGTGAAGCGTCCCTACAAGGCGCCCGGCAAGCGGGCGCGGCCGGAATACACCCTTTCGGCTATGGGACTTTCCCTGCGACCCATTCTGATTGGTCTGACCCAATGGGGAGATGCTTGGCTTGCTTCCGGAGAATCGCCGCCGATAAGCTTCACCAAGGGCGGCACCAAGGCCGCAATCCGCGCCGCTTTCGTCGATGCCGACGGTAGGGAAGTACGCCCGGACCAAATTCGGACCGTTTTAAGGGGCTGAATTGGCTGCTTTGCGGCCTTCCTATCCCCTACCCATTGCGTGTTTCGGACGTACGGCGTGGAAGTCCACAAATTGTGCAGCGATGCCCCAACTAACCGCTTGCAAACGCCCGCATGATGCGCTTTATCACGCCTCTCGGCGGGGGTTCTTGCCGATTACTAATTCAGGATGCGGGCGTAGCTCAGTGGTAGAGCACAACCTTGCCAAGGTTGGGGTCGAGAGTTCGAATCTCTTCGCCCGCTCCAGAATAAATCAAGAAAACAAGGCTCTCTAAGCCGCCGCCGCGAACCAAGTAATTCTGGGGGAGCGAGCGGGGGAGCAATTTACTCGGTGTGGGGTTTGTTTGTGCAGTTAACTGCCCAATTTCGGACTTGCACGCTTCCTTCCCGAGATTGTTGAATGAGGGATGTGTGGAATCGCTTGACGAGCACTAACCGATCCGCTTCGTCGTAATTATATTGACTGACAGGATGGCTACATTGATGCGCGAGAATTTTTGAAATGGCGTTCGCGCCCAACAACAAGAACAATGCGATCTCTGAGGTTGCTTTTGTAATTTCGCTTGGCGGTCAGCCAGAAGAAAGTCAGATTCAGGCATTTACTGATAAGTACACAATCGAATGGGGTGAAGATCTTCCTATAAAGGAAGAGGTTCGGGGCCAGCGCATTCAAATGGGTCCGGACATGTCGGCAGGCCCTCAGTTGCTTGAGAGTCAGCTTGATGGTGCGCGATTTCGAACCCTGCAGCGTGATGGAACCCTTGATTGGCAAGTGGGTATCGAAGACACGCTAGTGAAGGTTAATTGCGGTAGTTACAGTCGTTGGGATAATGTCTGGCCTACTGCGCTGAGTTATCTCAAACAGGTTTCGGCGGCGTTTATTTCCCCCGCGACACCGGTAGTTTCGTTTGGTCTGCAATATATCGATGAGTTTATTTGGACGGGCGATATTGGCGCATACGACGCTAGTGAAGTGTTCGATTCTGCGAGCGAGTTTTTCCTGTCGCATATGAACAGGGAGGGGCATCTTTGGCACCTGCACCAAGGATGGTTTGTATCAAACAATCTACCGGAACCTGGGCGCCGCTTAGAAAGATTGCATATCGACGCTTTAGAACAAGGTCCTGTTAAACGCTTTCCCACTAAGATTGATACGATGCTAAGACATGATTTAGCGGAGGCTCGCGGGAGCTTTGCTGAGGTGTTTAATTCAATCGAAGGTAATATATTAGTTGAACGAATCTTTATCTCGCTGCATCAACGCAACAAAGAGATATTGAAGTCGTTGCTCACTACAGAAATGGCAAAGAGAATTGGTTTAGATGTCTAACGCAGCAAATCTCATTTGTGATGAAGCGCTCATTGAGGTGTCAACTACCAACGATGGGAAGATTCGACCAAAACAGGCCGCTACCGGGCCTCATGTGGCAAGATATCTTTGCACGGGACTTCCCATGACGTTCTTGGTTCAAGCGGCTGGGGCTGTGAGCGCCGATAGTACGGCTTGGGTGGTCGGTACCGGTAGAGCACGACCTGTTGAAATCGTGCGTTCCGCGAACACGTACCGGCTAGGGAACATTAAGAACGAGCTGCGTAGGTATACAAGCTTGCCAGAAAACTGGGACGGGGAGGGGAGCATCGCCCCGCCCCGCAAGGCGGCTTCCGACGCAATTGCATTCTTGGATTTGTTGCCGCCGAATGTCAGTCTTCCGAAACCAATGGTCGAGGCCGATGGTGAGCTTGCGTTGTATTGGAAGTCGCAAGATTGCTATTTGGAGATCGGCTTCAAAGGTGACGATACCGTCGATTACTTCGGAGAAAATGAAGCCTCGGGGACTGAATTAATGAACGCCGAGCAATTTGACGGAACACACGTCAACCCTGACTTGATTGCCTTTATTCGGCAGTTTTAAGTCCTGTGGTTTGCCCCGAAGAGAACGAAAAACAAAGTGAATACTCTCCTGATCCTCCCGGGGTGATACTGGATGCCGAGGTCTTGGGCCGCATAATCATCGCTCCCGAGCATATCGATGAGGAAACAGGAGAAATTAAAGCAGCCGCATTCAAAAAAGATGAGCTGAAAGGCGAAGGCTTGTCATTGAGTCGCTTGAGTTTTGCGACTGAGCGGGAACTCGAAACGCATGCGGACCTTTTGTCTAGCAGTCGCGAACAAAACAAATTTATTGGGATCATTCAGGGGCAGGTTACATCAATCCGGCAAATCCGAGACGATGGCGGTACGCGTACATTTTGCGTAATAGACGATGGTCTCCCCGATTACGCTTCACACTCTTTGATCAGGAGGTCTGGCGATCAGGGAGATGGCACAATTGCTCTGCCTCCCGCAAAGTGGTCCGTTATTTGAGTTAGTGCCGGCTCCGATTATGGAGTTGAGACATGGGCAAGAGAGCCAAGCCTGAAGAGATTATTGCGAAACTGCGGGAGGTGGAGGTTCGCCTCGCACGCGGTGAGACAGCTGCTTCGGCGGCGCGGGCCGTCGGTGTGACCGAACAGACCTACTACCGATGGCGCAAAGAGTATGGCGGCCTGCAGGTCGACCAAGCCAAGCGCATGAAAGATATGGAGAAGGAGAACGCCAGGCTTCGGCGCGCAGTCTCTGATCTCACGCTGGACAACCAGATCCTTCAGGAAGTCGTGCGGGGAAAGTTCTAAGCCCTTCGCGCCGTCGTGCTGCGGTCGATCACGTGGTGGAAGAGCTTGGCGTCTCCGAACGCCGGGCTTGCCGTGTGATCGGCCAGCACCGTTCGACCCAGCGCAAGCAGCCCATACGGCGAGACGATGAGGACGCCCTGACATCGGCGATTATCCGCCTGGCCGAACGGTTCGGCCGGTATGGCTATCGCCGGATCGCGGCGCTCCTCAGAAATGATGGCTGGCATGTGAACGAGAAGCGGGTTTACCGCATCTGGCGACGGGAGGGGCTGAAAGTGCCGATGAAACAACCAAAACGCGGCCGTCTCTGGCTAAATGACGGATCTTGCGTGCGGCTAAGGCCGGCACACAAAGGCCATGTATGGTCCTATGACTTCGTGCAGGACCGCACCCATGATGGACGTGTGTTCCGCATGCTGTGTGTGATCGACGAGTTTACACGGGAATGTCTCGCCATCCGGGTTGAGAGGAAGCTGAACTCCCGGGATGTCCTCGACACGCTGGGCGAGCTGTTCGTTCGTCACGGGGCACCCGAGCACATACGATCCGATAACGGCCCCGAGTTTATCGCGACAGCCTTGCGAGACTGGCTCGAAAGGGTGGGTGTGAAGACGCTTTACATCGAGCCTGGCAGCCCTTGGGAAAACGGCTACTGCGAAAGCTTCAACAGCAAGCTGCGCGACGAGTTGCTGGCGAGGGAAATCTTCTTCGATCTGCGCGAGGCAAAGATCCTGATCGAAGCGTGGCGGCAGCACTACAACACCGCGAGGCCACACTCATCTCTCGGCTACAAACCACCTGCCCCAAAAGCCATCTTGCCCGCAGCGTTCATGCCGCCTTACTATGAGGAGGTGGCAGCATGAACGCTGCTGCCTTGAAACCGCCGGGCTAGTAAATCTGGTGGACCACTACTGAGGGGCAGGCCAGTCTGGCCTACTGCGCTGAGTTATCTCAAACAGGTTTCGGCGGCGTTTATTTCCCCCGCGACACCGGTAGTTTCGTTTGGTCTGCAATATATCGATGAGTT